>WLWD01006102.1_pt1 | contig 510351 bp, 374 predicted proteins | sample 6712731 | NCBI WGS metagenome assembly WLWD01 (sample SAMN12718690, study PRJNA576275) | sponge metagenome | isolation source: marine sponge | host: Mycale hentscheli | place: New Zealand: South Island, Marlborough, Capsize Point | collected 2014-11-01 | reverse complement strand
TTGGATTCCTAGTGATAGACAAACATTTTTTTTTTTAATTTCTTTTTATTGTTTTCAAAAAGCCGGTGAAAGAGAGAGAATACATCTAATGAGTAAGGCTGAGAAAGAAATTGTGAAATATTTTTATGCTCTTGATTTTTAGATGCAGTGAACAGTGGAATTCTGCTGATGCTCGTCGTATGGCAAAACAAGCACAGAATTTTGTTACCAGTGTAGGCCACTCCCCCACAAGAAGGTGGTGGCCCCCTAGTGAATTGTCAACTGGAAAGGAAGCTGCGAACATTCTTAACACCTGTCATTCTATCATATCCCACTTCTTTGTGCATTTTCATTGAACCCACTGGGTTTTCTTTTCTTTGTTTGTTTTTTGTTGCTTTTTTGTTTGTTTTTTTGTTTTTTGTTTTGTTTTTTGTTGGTTATACTTATTGATAGTTTTGTGCAGTAACTCATTACGCAGTGAAATCTCACACAACAGGAGTGGGAGGATTTGTGGAGGAGGTTAACTACTACTACAAATATATTTCTATTACAACAGTGGTTACATTCATTTTGGCTGTTGTACGGAGTCGGATATGAAGTCCACAATAAGCAAGCAGTGCATACTAATCCACCACTATAACCAGCAAATAGGGCATTGCAGCATATTATTATAGATACAGAGTAATCAAAATAATGTAACTCGTTCAACTTCAACTATTTCACTTTTACTTGTAGTTCTACTTAGTCATGCACTGGTAAAAATTGTTACTGTGGCAGATATTTTAGACTTGCAGTAACATAAAAGTACCAACCAACAAAGCTAAATTCTAGTGAGTATGTAGAGAGACTTGAAATTTGCGTCATAACAACCAGTTAGCTATAGAATGGACGTATGTTGAACAACCTCGACATTTTGTATGGAAACACTGTTTAATAGTGCATAGCTACAGTGAATGTTCTTCCTGCCCCATCCAATTAGATAATTTATTGCTTATTACTCCTTGGAACAAGCAAACCTCTAATTTATGATCTGAAAGATTGCTCTTGATTTGTAGGTTCTCTTTTAGAAAGTTTGTGATAAAATTAATAATGATCACTCCGATCACTAGAGTTCATATTTTCCATTGCTAGTAGCTACTGTTTTGGTTACTAAAACTAAAAAAAAAAACCCTTAGTTTGAAGAACAGCTATATAAACTAATAATGGAGAAGATAGAAAATTTGATTAAAACTAAAATTACCCTAGAGTGGATGACAATTAATATTACAATTAGCTAAGTAAACATATAGCTATGAACCTCTCTACAATGGATTTCTGGAAAAGCAACCTTAAATCTCAACGACAGCAAACAGTATGCGCAAAATGATCTTCCACAATCTAAAATAGCTAACCTCTGAAAGCAACCAAACTCTTAACAAAGATCAAAACATTTGTCCCCATGCATGGGTGGCCTTTGTAAAGAGTTTTGCTGTAAAAAAAAATACAGTACAAATATGTCATATAATCAACCCATATTATGGGTTGATTATATGTATGTTTGTATGCTTTTCTCACCTAATTTAGATAGCTAAGCATTCTCAAATGTTTCCCACAACGCTCTTGTGCGTGCATAATTCATCAGCGACCTCACCTAGTTTCCAACCTGACGTTATAACCAACAAATTCATCATCGATTCTTTAATATTTGAACAACAATTTATTGTTCGTTGGAGCAAAGTTAAATTCCGAGATCATTCGAGTCCAGCCTGGATCATCAGTGTGTACATACTTTCAGAATTGTTTGTAAACCGACTGTAACTATAACAACAGTCCGCGCCCACCTAGTCAGCGTTAAAAGGAAGGTCGATTTTCTCGTGTCCAGTCTCCATAAAGTAATACACAGCTTGTGCTGGGTGGAATGGCCATGTAAGAAAGGTTAGAGATGTTTAGGTGGCTATACTTTATTCGGGGGCTGCATATGCACGTGCAAGTTGAGACTTATGGCTAGCTATAAGAAAATGTATTTACTGTCTGTTGGCTCTTGTGTATGTAAGTGAGATTGTTATGCTGGATACTTAACCTGACCTTTCTTAGGTGATGTAGCTAAACTTGGCTGGTTGCACCAATCACGGGTATCCACTGTGTGATCTTATTTTTTTGGATATGCACATGTGCAGGGCTGCCTCTATGTCAGAGTAGTATATGGCACACCTAAAACTGTAACTAAATCATACAATTAATTGAAGGTGTTTGTTGGTTTCTTCTACTACCATGCCTTCTGTCTCAAAAAATAGATGGCTCTATTTTTTCTCATCCATGACATGATCAATGAATTACACCAAAATGTATAGCAATGACCTATAGCTGGCTACAGTGTACATGCCATGGCTCCGTCTTATTCATTATACATGTGCTACAGTGTACATGTGCTCAGTCTCCATGACTGTGGTTTATTCATTATACATGTTCTACAGTGTACATGTGCTCAGTCTCCATGGCTGTGTTTTATTCATTATACATGTGCTACAGTGTACATGTGCTCAGTCTCCATGGCTGTGTTTTATTCATTATACATGTGCTACAGTGTACATGTGCTCAGTCTCCATGACTGTGGTTTATTCATTATACATGTGCTAGTGTACATGTGCTCAGTCTCCATGACTGTGGTTTATTCATTGTACATGTGCTACAGTGTACATGTGCTACAGTGTGCATGTGTTCAGCCTCCATGGCTGTGTTTTATTCATTGTGTTTAGTTTCCATGGGAGGCATGACAGTGACAGATAAGCCATACCAGTGTAGTGTGTGTGAGAGAGCATTCATACGCAAGCAAGACATTGGTAGACACAGATGTGTGACTACACGTTGAAAACATTAGTTACTGTGATTTAGACTTGTCACTTGTGGAAGAGAAGCATCATCCAATATGGGTGGCTTTCTTTCAAGGTTCAAGGTGTGTGTGTGTATATATGTATGTGTGTGTGTATATATGTATGTGTGTGTGTATATATGTATGTGTGTGTGTGTGCGTGTGTGTGTGTGTGTGTGTGTGTGTGTGTGTGTGTGTGTGTGTGTGGTGTAGTGGTTGTGTCCTTGGCTCAGGGCCTGAGGGTCTTGAGTTCAAGCCCCACACTCAGGCAGCTTTCCATCTTGTTTTCCACCTGCCTCCCACCAGCCCCACAAGTCCACCCAGCTGTGATTGGGTACCTGGCATTTACTGGGTTGCAAATTCAAGGCCTTTTCTCATGAAACAGCAATGGTCTAGGTGGGACTTTGAGTGCCTACATCACTTGCTGTGAGGACAGGCTTGTGCTCCTGCGAGAGTTCCTAGCCCGGCTCTAGGAACTTTGCTTGTACGACTCGCAGTGCATGCTTAGTGCACACAGGCATCCTGGCTCTACCAGGTGCGCATTACCGCTAGCGGTTGCAAGATAATTAGCTTTTTGCATGTGTGTGTATACACATGTTTCTAATATACAGTGAGATATGCCACAGAGTAGTGAGGTCATATGTCCCTATAGTGAAGCTAGTCTAAAAAGGCTATGCTTTATTTGTGTATGTACATTGATTTTCCCACAAATATTGGGCATTTGATGTGGCATACATCAACAACAACAGTTCACTTTCTGTGCATTTCAATGCAATGACATCACCGTGAGTTGGTCAACATCTATTACACTTCTATAATATCCTGAAAGCTTCTTTTTTTCTTTTTTTTTTCTTTCCAAATATTTGCTTACCAGCAGCCCTACCCCTCAACTAATGTTTCCTTGGACAAGATTAGTGGGTCTGTGCTAATGAACCATCTATTTACTAATTAGTGTACCTACTTTGGGGCAGGTGAGACAAAAACAACTGGGGGAGGGGGGGGGTGAGGTTATTACACTGAAACCTCTCTATCCAGAACTGTGGGACCAAAACTAAGAAATGTCCCTAACTCAGAAACACATTCAAGTAACATTCGCTGGTAGCTTTAGAACTGTTCAGATTAACCTCACTGACTTTCCTTCTTATTTTCTGCTATAATTATCTCGAGCTTTCTTGCTAGAGTTAAAATGCTATACTTGAGTGCCGTGACCTTTCTTCCATTCCCTCCAGTCGTTAAGTTCTAGAACTAGTGGGGCCCACTGAACTAGCATCTTGATTTCCATGTTCCACTCTCCTCAACACCGCAATTGAATTCTCAAAGTAACACGTGAAAATATTTACACAATTTTATTCATTGATTTTGGTTTGGTAGCTTATTAACAGTCATTCACTGTTTATTAGTGTCTGGTAGACAGAGGTGTCCGTAACTTAGACGGACGGATAAGAGAGGTTCCAGTGTATCTGCAATCTTCTTGTTGATATTTTATCAGTTCATCAGTTCATCCTAGTTACCTCAGTTTATACTTTTATATATTATTAAGTATTCTCCATTGTATCTACTTTCACATTTACACACACATATATACATGTAACTCTTATTAACACTCAGCACGCATGCTCGAGAGAATTATAGTAGTGTGTTTGTCAGTCTGTCTGTCTGTCTGTTAACATTCGATTTCATGAATGGCTCAGAACTAACCTTTAAACAAGTATGACCTAACCCAGTATGAGAATTTAAGACTTTTTCAAATTTCGAGCTAGTTTCCTAGGAAATGTGGAGAAACTTCAGCTCCAAACAAGCGCAAGCTAAATGCAACAAACCTTACCTTTTGCGTACATGGTTTTACATCATACAGCAGTCATGTGATCACTTATAGTTCACGTATTTTCTCTTAACCGCGTGTGTCCTCGGTAGTTAGAAGTTAAAGTAATCTGAAAAAAGCTTAGTTGTGTAATAATGCGCTGAGGGTTTGCACCCTTGGTGCTCTAGTTCTGTTCAGTCCTTCCTATTTTTCCTTTACTACTTTGTGCTTTCATTTTTCTATTTGCTATACTTAAGCTTATCCATACTGTTTTATATTCTTGCTTGCTTTTGTGTGTCTTTTATTTTGTTTTGTTTTATGTTCTGTAATTATACTTCATTCTGGTTGAATTTGAGACTGAGTACTGATAGGGATCTTGAGCATACTGGGAATAGTGGATAGACCTGAGTCAGTGTATGTAATTAAGTCTCGAGATATTTTAGCTTTTTTTCCTTTGTTTTTGTTTGTAGTTTTTGCGTGATAGTTTGGTCGAGTTAGTATGGCTTTACCTGATTGTTATGTGCTACTCTAAGCTACTCATCTTGGCTTGGACCATTACAAAGCTCGCTCCGAAGTAGTTAAAACTATCTCCCAGTATCCTCCAAAACTGAAGAGTGCTATTCTGGAACTCAATACAAAATTTTAAGGGAATAGAAAAAAAAAAACGCAGCTTCCCACTCTATAATGACCGAATGGATCACTTGAAATGTTTTGAGAATGCACTGTAAATGTGTGTGTGTGTATGTGTGTGTGTGTGTGTGTGTGTGTGTGTGTGTGTGTGTGTGTGTGTGTGCGTGTATGGTGTAGCCCTGGGCCTGAGATCCTAGTCCAAGCCCCACTCTGGCAATTTTCCATTTAGTTTTTTTCTTCCTCTGCCTCCCACCAGCCCCACCAGTCAACCCAGCTGTGATTAAATGCCTGGCATTTGCTGGGGTGCAAATTCAAGGTAATGAAACAGTGTTGGTGCCCACATCACTAGTTTATTTGTTACAATAAAATGAACTACTACCAGACTCCCCCAAATTTATACCTGAATTTCCCTGTAAATACATAAAAAATGTTTACTTGGAAACTCTGGTGGTAAGGTGCTTATGTGTGTGAGTGTGTGTTTGTGTGTGTGTGTATTGCAGGAGTCTCTACACATACATGTACATACATGAGTGCTTGTGGGTCCCTCATCTGAAATTACATGGGTGAGATCCAACCAAGATGTAGTTGTGGTTATGTGGCTTATGTGATAATGTTTGTTGTGTGTTCATGATTGCCTTGCTGGTTGGCAGTCATCAGCTATTCTTAGTGAGGGACTATTGCCTCAAAGCAGTCACTCTTGTGTTTTTATTTTGTTGTTCATTGGTGGGTGTTTTTTTGTGGGGTCATTCTACACTTGTAGATTTACTTGATTTCAATTGTGAAATTCTGAAAAAATATTCAGTAAATTTGTATTGGTATTTTGGCACTTGAATAGGGGGAAAAAAGAAGTACAGGAAACTTTTTATAGTATTGAGAACAATTCAAAAACCAACTATTCAAAGTTGGAAATGGAGCTCAAATACAGTCCATCTGCAGTAGAGTAGCTGTTGAAGCTGCTGCATGAAAACTAACTTATGATCATTAATACTAATTTACATTTGAACTAGTTCACGCCTTCATTCACTCACTAGTATTCCTATTTCTGTCTCTTGCACTAATTACTGTTAGAATTACTCTCTTATACTGATTGCTTTTTCCTTCAGTTGTTGGTTCTCTCTCTAAAACTGTGATTTGGACTTTTCTCTCTCTATTATTTTTGGTATCATCTCTCATTTTGGAAGGTTACTACCTCTACTAGTTGTTTTGCGCTCACCGACTGCCTTTGATGTTGTTCTTGTAATTTACTATTAATAATATTTATTCGTAAATTGTATACATACACTTGAACTAATTCTGAAGGCGAGTCAAACGGCTGGAATTTACAACCCAGTCAAAGGTAGCTATCATCAGTTTATTTAGTCATCGGTTGGGTCAAGTCGGTGGTCTAATTCAGTAGCAGTGATGCACCATAACAACCAAAGCAGTGTATAATGCTGCCATTGTGTGTGTGTGTGTGTGTGTGTGTATGTGGCACGAGGCAGGCAAGATGTGTTGCGTTTGTGTGTATGCTGGAAACAGTGTGGTTAATACAAATTGGAAATTGTGTTGGTATTATTCATTTCAAGAACTCATTGTGGAGACACGTGAATGTGTGTAAACATTGCATTATGACAGCTATTGTTGCTGTTGTCTATGATCTGGCTGGTGCACTTCTCATCTTCATGTCATCAGTGTACACATCTTAGACTGAGGTGGGTACACGGATACATGAATGATTTCATCTTAGAGATGTTAACTAAAAGAGGCTACACTTTGTGTAAATTTCACTACAGTATCCGAACACCACATGCAATTACTCATTTGTTTTAACAAGGACAATACTACAAAGTTACCCAGTGCTAATTTTATGAAAATTTCTGAAATTTATGACTACTTCTGTAAGTTATTTGTGAGTAAGCAAAACATACTCTCAATTGACACATGTAAAAAGGACTTGATTACTTTTTGTTGGAATGTGGCTATGGTATTTGTATGATACCACTTGTGGGTAGTGATGGTGGATATTGTTGATTAATATTGGTGGTCTCTCTCTTTTTTTTTTTCTCTTTTTTTTTTGTGTGTGTGTGTGTGTGTTTGTGTTTGAACTAAATGCAGCATCACTACATGACACAAAAAGTTTTTAAAAAATGCAGCTGTTAGTTGTAGTATAAGAGAACTGTCATCAGCTGTATTACTCACATGTACATGTATTAACCACTTTCATAATTCTACATCTTATATTTAGAATACATTGTTTTGGTGACTTTGCAGATATATGAATGGGCAACATAGCATAGCAGTGAACATCATTTCCTGGTATCATTAATCCACCATGGAGTCAGAGAGTGTGTAGAGCATTTGGGCATGTCCTATACTTTTAGGATAACAAGGCATCATTATGTGTCCACCTTCACCATGAAATATCTTACTATAAGTAATACTATATCTTGTGCCTAATGAATATAACATCATGGATCAATGAAATGAAAACAATAGCACTGTCTAAATTCCTGGTATATTGACATGAGCATGATAGCCAATTAAATTTTTTTAATAAATTGGTCTAGCCAATTGTCTTCAAATTGCACTAAAAGAATACATAATCATATTTTCAACTCTTTGGACACAGGGATGCAAAGTGTGTGGGTTACCTTCGTTAAGTTAGGGGAGAGAAATAGAGAGTGGGAGCACGACTTTATCTAAGTTAGTGAGCCTGCCCTAGTTCTTCTCAGAAATTGTAGCGGATTGGCAGCGCTTTTGCTAGTTCATCTCGGAACTCATCCTCATCGACAGGCAGTCCGGTAACTTGATGAGGGCGTAGTTGCTATGTAAGGAACTAAGGTAGGGCTTGTAGTGCTGGTAGCACCAACTTAAACACATTCCTATCACTAATTAAAGCTTGGCAACCATGAACCCAACTTGCAACGATGAATCCTGACTTTTTAAAAAGTGCATGGAAGTAATGTGTGTAGGTCACCTTATGTATGTGCGGGGCATAACCTAGACTTTAGGGACCTGGCATTTGTCTGGTAACCTAGTCTATGTGTTTGGTGCTGTGTGAGAGCCGGACATGTTGTCTCCACTAGTACAGTCCGTGCAGGTGGATGAGTGTTCATGTGCATAGTTTCAGGAGATGGGGCCTTTTCACCGACCAGACTAGACTTAATTTAAAATAAAATTTCTTTTATTGGATATAGTTATTTATCTGTTATTTAAAACTAGCTGTCTAGTTTGATCTATTATGTGAATCTGTTTCAAGCTACAGTACGGGTCAAAAGAAAGTTCCCATAGCAGATCACTATTTCTTTAATTCTCCCCTCCCCCCCCCCCCCCCCTTCCCTTCACTCCTCTTTATTGCTGTTTTTGTCCTAAAGGATTGGTGTGTGTGTGTGTGTGTGTGTGTGTGTGTGTGTACATTGGGCCATCACCTTGTCGTGGTGGAGGGACTTGAGTGTACCAATGAACCTCGGAGCTATGTTACCTTGGAATCTAGTATTCCTTTGTAGGGTCACCCATGGTGAACAGGTCTGAGGGGAGGTTCCAGACTAAGCATGGTCCAACCAAGCACACTGGAGTAGGTGGGTACAAGACCAGGGCATTGCCTCATGGTGCCACATGGACCCAATTCCAGTCTGTTCCAGCTACGGAGGGTTTGCATCCATCCTAGCTTTTCCATCTGCACGAGAAGTGGTGCAGTCTATCCTGCAGCTCAGTGCTGGTTGCTGGCTGACCAGATATTGGTATAAAATCCATTATGATCTTGAGCTTGTGCCAGTGATGTGCTGTGAGTATGGCTGTCCTGCTCCCCCCTATCTTGGGAGGCCAGGTGACCAATCATTCGCAGTGGAAGTCAAGTCAAGTCAAGTGTGTACATGTGTGTGTAAGTATGTGAGTGTGTTTGTAAGGTACCATAACACAATCAGGTCATATACATATCACTTCACTAGCATCATCACTGCAAGTTATGTACATACCTTCAAGGACATGGTTGGCTGGTTTGTTGTTAGTAGTGTGGTTTATTTGGTTGGAGATAAGATGTTGTGGTTGTGCTACATATTGATGAGACAGTAGTAGGAGTAGGACTACCCAAACACTAGAACACCACAGAAGTATTTAATTCCTGTTGTCAACCCCATCTTTTTTCAAGCCATAACAGACACCTCTTCTGAGGTGTGTACATGCATGTGTTTGTGTGTGCATATGATGAATGTCATAATCTAAACTATATCTGTGTGTGTGTGTGTGTGTGTGTGTGTGTGTGTGTGTGTTCAGTTGTTTGGCTGGAACAAGGATAATGTCATAGCAACTGGCTCCTCAGATGGGATAGTCAAGTGAGTTTGGGGTTCCTTATCTATCATCCTTTTTTCTGACCTTCTTTTCTTTTCTTTTCTTTTTTTCTCTTTTTTTTTTTCCTTCTTCCCTGCCTGCCTATATTGAACTATGGTGTGGACAAAATGGAACAAAAGGGTTACCATTAACACACTGCTGACTCAAAATTAGAACGTGGAGTCTAGTTTTGGCCCAGCTCACAGTCATTCATTCAATTGCTCTCTCAACAACTAATTTTAACAATGAGATGTGAATTTTTAAGGGGGGGGGGGAAGAGAGAGGGGTTGCAGAGGAGAAGGCTTCTTTTTGCCATAATCACTAGAATAGTCCAGCCATTTTAAGGATGGACCCAAAACTAATAGCAAGAAAGTACTTCTCAGCAGTTTTCTCTTTTAAAAAAAATGAGCTTATTAACATACTGCAAGTCCTAAGGAATCAAACTAGGGGAACACCCTGAAATTGACTCTCGTTGTTAAAACAATATTTGCATCAAAATAATAGAAGATAAAGATAGGTCACTGGGAAGAATAATTTACGCATCACGTTTCTTGGCCTTACATTATTACTGATTTTGGATTTTGCTGCTCGTATAATGAAGCCATTGGAAAAGGAAGGGGTAGGATGCAAATACTATTTTGGGTACCCTTTATCTCCTGAAAGAGACATTGATAGTTATGATGTATCGTTGCTTTAAACATAGGGAGCCAGTATGCTGTGCTGTGGTGGTGTTACCCCAGGTCTGATGTCACACCTGTCTTTGAAATGAGACAGCTCTGGTCCATGATGACATTTTTGAGGAAATGGTGAGAGATTTTTTTTAACTAACTACTAAAACTTTGATTTGACCCAATGCTCCCTCGCACACACATGCACCAACACACATTCACATACATGCACAAGATCCCTGATGATGTCATTTAAATTTAAAATTTTTAATATTTGTTTTCCTGTTTATGTTCTACTTGCAGGATGTGCTCTATGGAGAAAAGGCATCAGTGAAGAAGATAATTGTCTTCTAAATTAACTACCACACAATTTTGATATTGTTATATTTATCTTATATACTGTTGACTTATTTAATTTTATACAGAGACTGATTTTATTATAAGAAATGTTATTTAAAATTGCATATTATTATTATTATTATTATAAATTAATAAATGAATTAAGAAATGAGTAAATAAAATAATGGAAAATTTATTTATTAAATATGATGAATAAGTTAGTTGCCTGTACTGCCTAAAATTGCTGCCGTATTTCCCGTTGTACCACTACTGACAGCCGCTGAAGGAGGAACTGTGTAGAGCGGGGGTCTCCCGTGGCCAAGTGGATGCGTCTGCCTAACTTCTCTAGAAAAGATAGGGTAGAGGGCCCTATAGCGCCTGAGGTCTCTTATGGCGACAGGCTGTATAATAAACTGAGGTGCCAGATGTGCATACTTGGCAGACTTCCTGGATGCAACACCTCCAGCCTCCAAGGTGGCCCGACTTTCATATGAGGAAGCAAAAGTATCAGGACATGTTGCATCCCAGGGATGCGTGTCGAGAATGCCTTCCCTCGCTTTTCCGGCAACACAGTCCATGAAGGCCGAGTGAGGAGACCTCAGCACCGCAGAACTGGCAATGATGGGGGGCACAGATGGCAGTGCCGAGTCTCAGGCCGACAGCTATTGTCTAAACGGAGGCCAACGGAGGAGATAGGGCCGGAGAGCCTGCAACCAAGCCCCTGCATATTATTTATTTTATATTTTTAATACACTCCCAATTTAGATATGCGATCGAATGGTTTAATTAATATTGGTACACATAAAATTCTGCGGCATATTATAAACAGAATAAAAATGAATCCCTATTTTGATGCACTGGCCTTCTGAGTGGTAAATCTTCCATTGAGAGACCAACTCATTGATTATGAAGTATCTTGGACAGAGTGGTTTGTTTGTACGATAAGGTGTTTGGTATTCGTTTTGTTTTGTTTGTTTGTTTTTATAGTAATGCATTAAACTATCCGACTGATTCACATACATTACAGTGATAAAGTGGCTAACAGCACCAAACAGCATTTTTCTAATCTTACGATGATGGATCTTTTAAGCCTAGTACATACATAAAATTGTTGTACATTGTCATGAATAAGAAGACCTCACATGCCATGAATTGCTAACAATAGACATAATCACTCACTGCACAATTTGTGACACTCTCTCCTGTGAATTACTGTAGTCTGTCAAGCTTGTAGCAAACTGTTTTGACTACTTATTACATAATGATTATTATTTTTATTAACAATAAAGCATAGGGAGCCCAAGCCATTGACAGAGTTAATTATCGTTATAAATACCATTGCATTCAATTGTATCATCATCAAACTCTTTATCCCAATTATTAGTCTTGTGTATTATAACCAGACTATCCTTTCCCTCTTTTTCATCCCACTTGGGCCATTTCAATATGCAACATCAATATACCTAACACAACAACAATAATAAAGCCAGATGTAATGAGGATTTGTACTTTGCAGCACTGAATTCGAAAGGATATGTAATTTCATTTATCCGATGTGTAATTAGTTGTGATTGTACTTACAAATTTATATTACAAGTAAACTACTGACCAGAACGTACTGCAGGTAAACATTGATTGAATGTTTTTGTTGGCAAAATTGCAAGTTATAATATACTTGCTTAGTTTGGATGATATTCAATTTAGAAAGCTTGGTAATTGGAGCTTTATTCAAAATAGATGAACAGAAAGTTAGCTGTAGTAGGTAGGCCCAGCCTATTATGTGAGCATTTATAATAAAAGTACATTTTGTGCATTCTTCAGTCTTAGAATTACTCCATACACTGTAATTAATATCTGCAGCAATTTGATTTTATTATCATAAATACCATTGTATTGTTGTTGTTTTTCTTTTTTTCTTTTATTTTGTACCCAATGATTCATACAGCTTTACTGTGTACATATATATCGGCTATTAAAAATGAATGATAACGTTTGAAAATAATAAATTATTTTACATAAAAACTAGAATGATTCTTTAAAAAAAGCTCGGCATAGACAGTTCAGAAGTGAATGGAAAAGTACTTAGTGGAATCTGTGAATTTCTGTAATCACTGATGACTTCAGGCAAGACAACTTCAGAGTGGACTGCACTACATAACATAAAACATAAAATGTCGGTAAAATTTAATACATAGCTAACAGTTAGATGTATAATATTTATTGCACCCAGAACATTTTTGCTTGAATATTTCTGCAATATCCCAATATTAAACAATTGCCATTAAATGCTTTACTACATTACTGTACATATGTACATAGTGTGTGAAGTCAATGAATATTAAATACAGTTATTAATAAACACATAACTATTAGTTGCATGAATGGAATATTTACTTGTATGCTATATTTTCACGAGGCAATGGTGAGTGCAATACAGCTAGCGAGTGAAATGCCAGGCAGTATTTCATGACCAAGGAGTGAAATAAGTATATTAGAATGTTTGAAGAACGTAACAACAAGAGTATACTGCATAAATCTGTAAAATCCTATGTGATCAGGTATTGTAGACATAATTATTATATTTAGAGATAATCGCTGACCAAAAAACACAAAAAAGTTAAAAAACCAAATGTTTCAGCTACGGACTGTAGCCTTCATCAGTGGTAATGATTCAAAAATAAAATAAATAGTTACTATGACAGGTGAAAGGGTGGTACATGTTAAAGCACTTGGTTGGTAATCATGAGTCCTGAGGGTTAGCCTTCTTTTCCATTCATTGACTTCATTTATACTGCCTTTCTTTTCCAAGCACGCTTCCCACTTGAAACATTGCAATAGCCTACGGACAAGTTTATAAAACATATCCATATTGAAATATCAGAAAAGCTACACACAATAGCTATGGGAGAATATCATGATCCGTATCAAGCATTTAACATACATACACACACACACACACACATTATATATAATACTTATAGCACGAGTCTGAGAGTGTGATAAGTGATTTATTGCTGCTTTGATATTTTTTCTCAACTGGTTACAATACAATTTTCTTTGAATTTACTCGCTACGCGCATGCTACTTCGAGAGTTCAATAACAAGCATACAACTCGCATGATGTGGAAATATTTAAGAAAAAAATAAGGCTGCAATATATATATACAATTCCGTAATGTGATGTTTCACCATAAATCATGTCCAATGCTGTTTGTGGCTGGAGGAGGGAGGGAGGGAAGGGGATGGAAGGTAATGATTAGGGTGCATATATCGACAACGGCTGAAGCAACAGCTTTAAAATTCAGAGAGCTCATTGTACTGATGAAGACGAATGTGTAAGTGCACAAAATTTGTTTTGATAGGGCCCGCGTCGTGCCCAATTTTCCTGTAGACGGTCACATTTAATGAGTTGTCACGCATTCAGCTGCTGCGGTCACTTAGCAGGATTTCATACAAGTTTTTTTTTATCATTTGGTGCGTGTTTGTGTGTGTGTTTGTGTATGTGTTTTTGTGTGTGTGTGGGGGGGGGGGGACCTCCCTCTCCCCCATGTATGAAACGAAATCACACATAACATACACTCACTAGCAGAATTTCTTTTTTACCAGCAGAATTAAGTAAAGCGACAGTAAAAATTTCTCCTACCTACACAACTTCTCCCATCCAGTACAAAATGTCTAAGCTGTAAAAATGTCCACGGGCATGTAAGGATGGCACAAACTTTTTCATGGTGTTTGTTTCAAACTCCATTATGTCTATTCGATTTGTACAAGCGAGATGCATAAATTAGTAATAGAATAATTTTGGTGTTCGGGAAAGGGGCATATCGAGGGTGGCTAGCATAGCTATTCAAACACAAGATAGGGTTTCCCAGCTGTAAGTTTCTAATTGAAGCTCGCCATGAACATCCAATTGAACCCTTCTATGGTCCCACCATGGTGCCATGGGACAATTGACGACATTACTGGACAACACTCATGTAACACAGAAAAATAAGCTCCAACTTGATAATCAGCTGCATTGTACGCGGAAGTTGACTGATAGAACAGAACTTGACACAGCTAATTAAGACTGTTCCGGACAGCACCCATAAGCAGCACGTATAGGCCACAGCATCAAAGTAATCCTATCTGGGCTCTGTCATCTATCACTGAAGACAGAGAGATCTATGCTCAAGAGTGGTGGATGATGTGATTGAGGAATGTATCATGGAAAAAGAAACCAACAACAAACATACTAGCAAAAATATTTGTAACGATGTGCCAACCAATTCTAAATAATGCCCCCAAGGTGCACGTGGATATGTAAAGCATGTGCAACTGACAGTCCAATTATGTAGAACTAGAATACCATAATATGTGCAAAGCTAATTTGGATAATAAATATACACTTTGTCGTTGAGTACAAGAACTCTAAAAAAAAAAAAACACAAAAAATAACACTAAACAACTACAACAACAACAACAAAAAAACACGCTAGGAGGCATAGCTGAGATCAGCTAAATATGTACATATGTGGATCCGAGTAGCCTTACTGAAGCATACTGTGCTATTCAAAAGAATTGTCAGCTCATTCTTTTACACTCCTATATTAATTTAATAACACGTAAAAGTACCATCTTATCTCTATGTGTTATTTCTGGCTTAAACAAACAAACCATAATCACACTTTCGAAAACAAATATCTACACACTCAAAATGAAGCACACCACTGAACCACACCTACACACTACGTGCAAATGTGTGGCAGTATGTTAGCAAGTGGCAAGTAGAGCTCAATCAAGATTAACTTCAAGAATGTACACATGTAGTGAGGATTTTTTGTGACAAATGTGGAGAACATACATAGCAAGACATGATCAAAACTATTCAACCCTTTCATTCCGGGATTAGCATTGACGATTAAAAAAAAAAAATTGTTACAGTGAGCTAGAACTTCAAAATTCAGATTATAGGTGCCCAAGGCATTACAGAAGCTTCGAAAATAGTTTTCACCAAAAATTTTTTTTTAAAAGTGCTTTTCGAGTTACCTGAAATCAACGACCTCACGGTAAAAATTAAGTTCGGAACGAAAGGGTTGCAAGGTATTTAGCAATATATCCTGACACAACTAAACATATGTATGTACTATTGGCAATACTGCTGGATAGACAGCAATTATATAGTGCAACTACTGGTTCTTGATGTACACCTCATGCCAATCTATAAATGAGCAAGATCAACATGAGGAGACCAATATGGTTGCCCATAAACTTACTTCAATGTGCTGTTCTTGCTCATCTGCCAGATGGACCACAGCAATCCTAGTACACAAATAAAATAAAGTACCAATGAAAAAAGTTAGTGATCATGGCATTACCTGAATAATTTATGTACAAAATTCAAGAATGGACAAAATTTACATTAAAAAAAAAACTATACTACATATGTATGTATACTGCATATTAGGCCTCATGGAAAAAAAAATTAGACTGAGGGAGAATGCATCTTTAATGCTTTACAACCAAGGTATTCATACAGAGGGATAGTGTCATCATGTTAGGCAATTTAGCCGATATACTGGTAGCCGATATTTTCAGGTAGATACGGACAATCAATATGATGTGAATTAATCAAACCATGACATAAAATAATTATTGTTGAGGACCGAAACTTGAGGAATACGGGGCAGTCATCAGACAATACGCCCGGAAGTTGCCATGGTTAAACAATTTCATGTACTATGAGGGGGGGTGGGTGGGATCCAGAGTTGGGGTTGATTATGATTACAATCGTAATCGATTACAATCGATTACAAGGTTTTGCGTACTCGTAATCATAATCAAAATCATGTGACTAATTGTGGGTGTAATCGTAATCGTAATCATAATCATATTTTTGTAATCAAACCCATAGAACTATTACTGGTAATATTAGCAGTGAAGTAGAAAAGCAAGTGTTTGCTATAATTAGTTGTGGCACAGCAGTTTTTAACTAATACCACTTTTTACAGTGTTGAAAGATGCCGTCTATCCGATGAACTTTTTGAAAAACTTATGTTTCTTCGTTGCAACAATCATTAATTTTTGACATTGTAATCGTAATCATAATCGTAATCAACATACTGTAATCGTAATCATAATCATAATCGTATATTTGACTGTGTAATCATAATCGTAATCAATGTTTCGTAATCATACTGTAATCATAATCATAATCATAATCATGTTACCGTAATCAACCCCAAGTTTGGTGGGATCCCACCCAAGCCAACGTTACCCCCTCCCCCCAAACTGAAGTGCTCTCTAATAGAATTAGTAAAAGTGTCCTCCTCCAAAGCCCAAGATCTCCCCTCCCTAAAAATCTTTTTGAACGAATCCTGTATGAATCCCTTTCTAAGTAACACAAATACGTGTAGTTCAATAGGAACTGTTTGAATTCTTGAAATGATAAAACATGTGGTAATATTCCGCAGTACACAGGGATCAAGTTTGTGGTGGGTTATTGCACCCCCTTGAGCAAATTTTTTACGGTTATTGCGTCTCCGTAAGGCACACAACAAAAAGTTTAATATCGGACACCATAGAATATCACTTGTTGTTTGGCACATTAGCACTCACATGTCACGTCACTTGTAATGGTCAAAAAGTGTTGGTTAAGTAGCGGCATAACACACTTTTTGAACTGCGTGGCAAAAACATTGTTTCTAAGGACGACGCACGTGGTACAAGATAGATACGGAATAGAAAAGCCTGTCAGGTAACTCACTCGTTTCCGGTTATAACCAAAAAACACAGCGCATAAGCCCACACTTTTCTATTGCGTATTTTATAATCATACTGGCACTCGTGCATATGGTCCAAATAATTTGTGATATTCTGCAGTTACCCAATGATTATATTGAACTAGCTAATGGTAATAGATTATTGTACTCTAGTTATAGCCCAGCAGTAGTACCTTGGAAGAATTAGTTCACTGTCTTCAGCAGTCATTCCTCCTTTTCAACTGTGAATAAGCACCATCTACTTCATCATTGGCATTGGCCTCTGCAATGAAGCTATTACCACTCTAGAAGTGCCACGCTGCATTAATATATAATATATTCCCTCATAGCACTATAACAAAACAATAAGAACAGCAGAGAAATATATCCATTGCCTGGGAGAGAACTATTGGTGAGGAGAGAACTATTGGTGAGGAGAGAACTATTGGTGAGGAGAGAACTATTGGTGAGGAGAGAACTATTGGTGAGGAGAGAACTATTGGTGAGGAGAGAACTATTGGTGAGGAGAGAACTATTGGTGAATAACATTTGTAATTTATGGTTGCTTCAGAGTTGGGGTTGATTATGATTACAATCGTAATCGATAAGTTATTGCATAATCGTAATCATAATCATGTGGCAAATTGTGGGTGTAATCATCGCAATCAAACCCATTACTGGAATATTAGCAGTAAAGTAAAACACAGCAAGTGTTAGCTGTAATTAGAATAAACAGAGTTATAGCAGCTGAACTTAAGACCACTAATATAGTAGCCTGCAACTACCTCCATTCTCCAGTATCTACACTGGGAAAATATTTAGACCAGAAAGATGACGTCTATCAAAAGAACTGTTTGAAAAAACTTTTTTTTTGTTGTAACAATCCCTATTTTTCTGACAAATAATCATAATTATATATAATCATAATCAACGTTTCACAATCATACTGTAATCATAATAATCATGTTACCATAACCAACCCCCAAGTGTGGTTGTTACAAAGGTAAAATTATATTTCATTTAATTACGCCAGTGTTAATCTTTCTGGTCTAAATATAGGGGGAAACCCTGATCTGAAACATGCACTGGCCTTACAGTTACTGACTGTGCTCCTTTTAACGACGCACCATACTCGTATGAAAGTCACCACATGAAAAATGTGATTATTGCCATTATTTATGCGACATAACCTAATCCAAAATGGCATGGGCGTGGTTTTGCTGCCTCTTGCTAGTTTTTAGCACTTTGCTAGCTCTTTTTTTGCTAGCTTGTAGCACTTGTTTGGAGGGAGCGACATGAATGTGCTGAACCACACATAGTGCAGGGTTTCATCCAGGAGGGGGGGAGAAAAGGGGGGTATCCCCCCCACTTATTTTACCTACTCAGAATTAAATTGTTTACAGCACAGCATCAAAATTACCTTGGTCAAGTGCTGGCCCTTCTATAGCTATAGCCATTAGTTTTGATAGTGAAGAAAATTGAAGCCTATTTTGAAAACGATTCTGATTTCTACTGTCGCTATGATTTGGATAGCAAAAAGTATTACCAGTACTTAAAATTATTACTTACTCCACTTTAATTTCGACCCCCCCCCCAAGACAAAAAATTTCTGGATGAAACCCTGCAGTGTACTGCAAATCCTCCAAGAAAACTCTCCTACCATGGCAGATTCATAGTGTCTGCTCCAAAATTGGAATAATGGATAATGAACCCCGCCCGCGGGTGCTAGCTTATTAAGGTTGTAACTTACAATAATGTTTGTATGAATACAACAGTAGGCAGAAAAGTGATTCACACATTCGTCTATCCCGAGGTCTATCCCCACAAGTTTATTTGAGCACTACTATACACGTCTACATTTTCAAGACTGATCTTCATAAAATCGGTAAAGGGTAGATTGAATTACATATTTCTTAATAGGGTAAAAGGTTTCTGGCGTTATCACGTGAGAAAGCGCACTTGCTAATATACTGTGTACGTAAGGAATTTGGCGGTTCATTTGATCTAAAAACTACATTCACATTCAGAATGTGCCAATTGGTACCGTAACCACGAAATGCTGCAAGTAAGTGAGGTGGGGAAAGGAGAAGTCATTGTTTTATAGGTGTAGCTAAACTAGTGGCAGGCATTGGACGGCATAAATATTAATTTATAGGGAAGGGGTGGGGGTAGGGCTAGGTATAAGAAATACAGTATTTCTGCCAGCAGCTATTGATATAGCAGACAAGAATTTTAATGTTGATATTATGAAACCCATTGTGTAGGAGTTATGTATAGACCCTTTACCTAACTTTTTGAGACCCAAGGTGAACTATAGTCTGGTGTTGCCGACCCTTACCTTTTTAAATATTGTGCCTGGGTGGAGGAAAGGGTCTGGGGACTCAAGTACCAATGATCAGATTCTGGTGCTAACCACCAATTTAAAACATTCACCACAGTGGTTGTATACTTCGTCTCAATAACGGTTGAAGAGATTTCACCATAACTTACCAGCCAGATAGATAAAAGTAACCTGAAGCTGTACAACGGTAGTGACAGTCAATTGCTAAAGGTTTGGGGTATAGCCATTTCTAGAGCTGGTACGTATGAAGTTGTCCACAGACCCTGATAATCCAATTGTCTATACATTATATGTATGTGTTAGTATTTTGCTGTATGCCAAACTGAACTCACCCCCAGAACGGGTCCCTTGACAGATTCATTGATAAACAGTGTATCTTTTTTTTTTGTTTCATAGAGACTAGGTTAATTCAACTAGACCCTGTGTACAAGGGTAAATTCTTACCATGCAATACAAGCGCCTTCTGATATGTTTCTTGAATAATAGACCGCAAGACTACCAGAGTGTCCACAGTTGGGCTTAATTAGCGCATGCGCAACAACTTATTTCAAACTGGTTTGGTACTAGAGTCCCCAGACCCTTTCCTCCTCCCCCGCACCATATTAAAAGTAGGTAAAGTGTCGGCAACACCAGACTAGGTGAACTAACACAATATCAGAGTTCCAAGCAATCTGTACTACATAGCACAAATTAGAAACTAAAATAATATCATTTGCAGCACTGTGCCGGTCTCACAAAAAAGGTGAATGGTCTCGATATTAGACTAACTCAATTTGGAATTGTAAAATTCTATATTCTATGAAGCAGCTGTAAGTAGCAGCAATTTTGACCAGTAATTGTAAAAGATTTGCAAGTTATTCTTTTTTTATTTGCAGTTGTGAGGTTATTCAGTACTTTTTTCTCTAATGAAATAATATTGATTAAGAAATATTGGTATACCATTGGGAGTTGTTGTGTGTTTTAAAATTTGTAGGGTATTTATATGAGCAGTGGAGGTAATGTGACTTTGCTGAAATTGGTATTTCCCTGCAAGAAGTGATGTGGCATCCCTTATTTTTTAGCCCCTCCCTCTTTCTCCCCAATAATTTTATTGTACTGAATAAATAGTATTATTTAGTTTTGTTTCCGTTAGAGGAATATTTCTCCACCTGTTGTGCTGAGCTAGAAATACCTCTTTTAGTAGAGGGTTAAGTATATGTATAACAATTTGTATGTAGGGTGATGTTAAAGAAGTGAAGTATTGAAAATTCTTATTTGTGATGAAGATTAGGTAAGGGGTTTCATACTTACAACAGGAATAATAATGAGTCCTATAAAATTTGATATAGGATTTAAGCAACTTTAATTGAGCTTTTTTGGGGCCTACCATGGAAACAGTAAAAGGTTTATTGTGCTTAGGGTAAAGGGTGTGTAATGGATTTCATGTTGGTAATTTGGTAAAGGGTTAATGAAATGGGTTGGCAGAGATGAGATTCTGAGTTATTTTCTTGCTGAACTTATTGGTGTTTACTTTAAGAGAGAGAGTTTTGAGTGCTTTAAGTTTACAAATCCACTGAGTCTGTAGTACTATTTTAACTGTTATTTTATTATCATGAACCTTTTTAAAGTCATGTGTAACTTGTGCATGTCAGTCTGGAACAGAGGGGGGTCCATAACAAACTACAAGTCATTTTAATAGACTCACTATATTGATGTCCCCTTACCACAAATCACACAAGCTTGTGTCTGGTTGATGGTGTCCATTACTCAGAACACAGAGAGGCTCGAGTATACTGCTAATCATTTTCTAGAATGAACCCTTTACCTATTTATCCTAATGCCATTAATGTCCTCGCTGTACATGCATAATCTAGGGGTTCCTTTAATGCTGCAAATAACGGACCAGAGTCTATCTGATGTTATACCCTTTCACCATGAATTTGAAAGGACATTTATAATTTTGGCCTGACATGTACTTATGAAAGTACATACCACAATAGCTAGTGCCAAAATTTATCTGACATGATCTTCCAATTTGAATTTGATCAGGTACTTAAGAATTAGACCGAAATTTGATGTCAAAGGGTTTCTGTTCCCATAGTATACATAACCTTTCATTTTTGTTGGACAATGATAATAGTTAATATTAATTTAGTAACCATTTTCATGTGTGTATGCAGGTAAAAGGTTTTGTATCAAGGCGTAATCTATACACAAGCTTCAAAGGACTTGCTAAGTAAGTTTTATATAAGTGTAATAGGGAATGTAAATTCACTCCATAAATGTCTGGAAATGCCAGAAATTGTCCGACCCATCCCATTGTCCCCGGGACCTTGGGGTTCCATGGGATGTCCATCTATTCCACCTATACATACATGTGTGTCCGGGATGGGAAAGACAGTGGGACAGACATGTATCTATAGGTGGGATAGATAGGAGTGAATTAAATTTGCAATATCAAAAAGTACTATCTGTAATGAGGTAAAGGGTTCCCTTGCTTCACACTGTAACTCAGGATTGGTTTACCACGTCCAATCCTTAAGTTTACCAAGTGGGGCTTATGTTTTAAGTGTTCTGAGGCAAAATCGTATGTTTACTGGCAGGTGACTGACCACCAATTCGGTAAAGAATGGACACATATTTTTAAAAACTTTTTTTCCAGTGAAGATTTATACCAATACAAACAATTCCGAAGCAAACTGAGCTATTTAGAAAATGCTTGCAATAGCTCCAGACTGCTGTTTGAAAAAAATGTTAGGAAAATATTTGGTACTTACGCCTTTTTTTTATTTTATGAAGTACTACTTTATGTCAGAGAAACTGTATTAAAAACAACAACAACTGTGTCGCCATTCTAGTGAATAATCGTAATTGTCAAGCGAACCACGGCGCCATGTGGCATTTGAAACTGAGGTGGTAGTGGACGTTATATTCCCATTTAGGTACTGCCATATAGAGTGATAGTGAAAATAGAAGTAAATATAATACAATATTATATAAGGGGCTTTATTTTTTTATTTTTTTGTGGGCTGCACAGTTAGTTGACGTAGACATGTTGCCTGTAGTAATATTTTGTAATAATTTATCAAATATGGAAGTTAATGTGTTCAATGTTCTTTGTGTTTAGATGAAGCTGAGTGAATAGAGATTGTCTAAGGTGTGTCTGTGATGGATGATTGAAGAACTCTACATCACTGAGGGAGTGAACTGTCATCATTGGACCTGAACATACAAACATACAATTTTTGTGTCATCTCATACTCGTATTGTATGTGAAATAATATTTACTGTATTATACCTGAATATAATCACATGGCGTTGCAGTACACTTTATATTGGCGAAGAATTACACCCGATAGGGTGTGTTTTGGTGTTCATATACACTGTAGGAGTGTAGTGTAACACTCCTATGAGTGTGATAGGGGTGTAATGGTACACCCTATTTGGTATACTAGGAGGGTGTTTGAAGGGTGTAACGGGACACTAATTTGGGGGTGTATCAATACACCCCATGGGGTGTAGTACAGACAGTGTAGTTGGAACACCAAAAGAGGTGTAATGTAACACCTCGTTTTTTACAGTGTAGGTAACACTGGTAGCATGGTAGTACTGGTACCATAGGTAGTACTGGTAGTAATAGATAGTACTGGTAGTATAGGTAGTACTGGTAGCATAGTACTGGTAGCATAGGTAACACTGGTAGTATAGGTAGTACTGGTAGTATAGGTAGTACTGGTAGTATAGGTGACACTGGTAGCATACACTGTAAAAAATGCGGTGTTACATTTCACCTCTATTGGTGTTCTAACTACACTGTCTGTACTACACCCCATGAGGTGTATTGATACACCTCAAATTAGTGTCCCGTTACACCCTTCAAACACCCTCCTAGTATACCAAATAGGGTGTACCATTACACCCCTATCACACTCATAGGAGTGTTACACTACACTCCTACGGTGCATATGAACACTAAAACACACCCTATAGGGTGTAATACTTTGCCAATATAAAGTGTACTGTAACGCCATGTGATTATATTCAGGTAGTAATACAGTAAATATTATTTCACATACAATACGGGTATGAGATGACACAAAAATTGTATGTTTGTATGTTTAGGTCCAATTATGACAGTTCACTCCCTCAGTGATGTAGAGTTCTTCAATCATCCATCACAGACACACCTTTAAGACAATCTCTATTCACTCAGCTTCATCTAAACACAAAGAACATTGAACACATTAACTTCCATATTTGATAAATTATTACAAAATGTTACTACAGGCAACATGTCTACGTCAACTAACTATGCAGCCCACAAAACAAAAACAAACTAAAGCCCCTTATATATATTGTATTATATTAACTTCTATTTTCACTATCACTCTATATGGCAGTACCTAAATGGGAATATAACGTCCACTACCAGCTCAGTTTCAAACGCCACATGGCGCCGTGGTTTGCTTGACAATTACGATTATTCACTAGAATGGCGACACAGTTGTTGTTGTTTATAATATAGCTAGTTTCTCTGACATGAAGTACTTCATAAAAAAAAAAGGCGTATCCGTAAGCACCAAATATTTTCCTAAAATATTTTTCAAACAGCAGTCTGGAGCTATTGCAGACATTTTCTAAATAGCTCAGTTTGCTTCGGAATTGCTTGTATTGGTATAAATATTTACTGGAAAAAAGTTTTTAAAAATATGTGTCCATTCTTTACCGAATTGGTGGTCAGTCACCTGCCAGTAAAAGGGTTGAAGAACACACAACAGTTACGATTTTGCCTCAGAACACTTAAAACATGAGCCCCACTTAGTAAACTTAAGGATTGGACGTGGTAAACCAATCCTGAGTTACAGTGTGAAGCAAAGGGAACCCTTTACCTCATTACAAACAGTACTTTTTGATAATACACTCGGAGTCTCCCACCCCAAGCCAAAAATCCTGTATGAAACCCTGGTAAGTGTCTGATTTCTTTGACATGTGGCATAGAAGGGAATGCTGTTGGGATAATTGAAAGTACTGTGTAAAATGTGTTTGCTTTTTTGTGTGTCACTTATTTTTTTCTTTTTTAATGCAGGCTTTCCATATTCTGGCAGTGCCATTGATTGACCTGATGCTATTTGGTGGGCCAATGAAAACAACCCACGGTTCTGTGGCTTGAAGAGAACAACGGTTTTATGTTTTGTGTGCCATATGTTGTATATTTTCGATTAAAGATTGAATGTATCTCACTGATGTAATATTATAAGGTAGAAATTTCACTAATAATGATTCTTTACCGAACCCTTCGTGCTGTTATAGTGAAAAGATCCTTTACCAAATTATAAATGTATAGCCAAACTACCAAGGTATAGGGTGTTCAATATTACATACCCTTCAATGCCCACCTCCATATGTAAATTAATGTCAGGTAACTGGCACCACTGTGGCTATTCTTTAGAAATAATGCTTTACCAAGCTAGTCTGGCGTAGCCGACCCTTTACCTTTTATTTTCTTCCCCGCCCACCAATAAAAGGAAGGTAAAGGGTCGGCTACGCCAGACTATTACCAAGCAGCTAGTGCGCTGTTGTAGTGAAAAGACCCTTTACCGAATTATATAAATACTTTTTCGTAGCCAGACCCCTTACCTTGCACTGACGGTTTGGAAGGATCTGGCCATTCGAGACTAGGTAAAAGATCGACGACGCTGGAAAAATCCAACTAAAAAAACAACAAAAAACGACCCTTCCCTTAATTTTTTAGAAATGGGGGAGGAGTTCATGACTTCGGGTACGAACTCGAGGAGACAACATTTATTTGGGATAGCCTGCAATGTAGTGTACTGTACCTACATAATGAATTCCAGTTCTCCCTGACTGTTAATGTTTCTTAGGAGAGGAGAACAAATGTTGGGTAATTTTGTATAGCTTGTCATGTGAATTCCAGTCTAGGAAGTGTTTCATACAATCTTGCTCTCTCCAATCCTGCAACAAAACAAGTAAATAATAATTAACTGCAACTTATAGATCATGATTATAATATCAACTAAAATACCCCTCTGGTTATTATAAATATATATAAAGCATGGTTCAGATCAATTATGGTGTTAGCTAAACACCCCACGTTTAAGCACTAATGCTGTAGAACGTCCTACAGTAGACAAGCACCAGACTGTCCTAGTTTTCTTCATCGGTGGCTGTACATTTGCTGAAATAGCAGCTCTTCGCTTTCACAATGAGAGGATGGTAAGGCATGTTATGGCTCCTCAGTCTTCATGTGTGGAGAGGGTTATACTCTACATGTGCACTTGAATTAAAACAACAACAACAACAACAACAACAACAACTGGTTTTCTAAACACTAGAAGTTATAATAATGCCAGTCAGTAAAAAGAAGAATTTGGAACTACTATATAATTTTATTTTTTATATTGCGTGTACACTTTTTAGGATTGAATGAGAGTGTGGCTGTTGTGTTGTAGAAGTGCTAGCTATTTAATGACCTAAATCAATTTCAAGTTACCAGAGATAAATCTTTGATGCAGTCCAGAAACTGCATGTAAGTGAGGGTATGGAGAAGCCGGCAGTGCAGAAGTAGAGACAGTTGTGTAGCACACTGAATGTTAGACCCAGTAATGTTGTTGACTTCATGACACAGTGTCTTTAGCTAGATGTATGGTAGTTTTGCTTTTGAAAGTCCTACGCGTCTAGAAATCTTTGTCTCTTTGTGGCTACAATTACTCATACTTTAGGCCTTTTCACACTTCTAGATTTGTTATTGATTTGTCTAATGGTATTCCTGGAAGTCTCTGTTCTTTTTTTTTTGTTTCATTTTGCCATATTGTCAAATTAACCTATAGTAGCTTAAATTGCATGTTTGTGACAGCATCTGGGAGCAATAGACTAGTGTTGTACACTAGTACAAGGCACTGAAGAAACTTTTGATATCACTTAATTTGATTATGTGTTTATGCATCGTTTACTTATTCACTTTTTTGTTGTTGTTGTTGTTTTTCCAAGCTTTTATTAGTACTTACTATATATTTTATATTATGGATTGACTTGCTTGATGTTTAAGAGAAGTCGGTTTCACTTTCTAGTCATTAATCTTCAACTACTGCGGCTGTTCATTCAAATAAGTTGTTAATGGCTCATTTTGTTTGGGCTATTTGCAATAACGGACTACATTATTGGCACTACAAACATCATGAATGGATCTGGTCTCATAAACTCCGTGCTCATGGACACGTCCCACTTCAGACCAGCACAGCTATGGGACAACCAAATGGACGACCCGGCCGGCGCGACCAGTCCACCTCCCTCAAGTGCGGGACCTCCTCCTGGTCAAATGGCAGGCTCGGGTGGGAGATCTGCTGCGGCTGGCCAACCTGGTCGAGGTGGTCCACAGTCTCGTGGAGGAGGGCCACCCGGAGGACAAGGACGTCCTGGGTGGATGGACAGAAGAGGGGGAAACCCTTTCTAGGATTTGCCCCTCCTATCTGAGTAGGTCTTTAGACATTTAAAAAAAAAAAATGTTTTCTGTATCTTCTTCTCGTGAATTTTTTTTCCTGTGATTTTTTTAAATCTTATTTTCTGTTGTCAGAATAATACAATTATATAAATCATTATTAAATATCAATGCGGTTTATGGAAACGTGCAAAGTTCCAGGAAGTAGGGTTGTTATGAGCGCTTCGGGTAATTGACATAATCCGGAACTAATGGCTGCTTTGCCTTTGAAACATTCCCATAAATCGGCCCGGAGGGTTTCAGTGCTAACATGGGTTCGTACTGGTCTGGTTCTTCAATGGATTCTGTCAGGCTCACCAGCGGACCTTCAGTGGCTTGGAGGATGTGATGGAGGGTGTTGACGGGAATGGACATAGAAGCATAAAGTGCTTCTTCTTTATCTGCCTGGTTCATGGTAGATTCTTGGGTGAATTCTTCGCGTTCTGCCGATTCTCTTGCACCACTGTTGTCTTCACCTGTGTGAGATCTTGTGGAGCGAAGAGTGTCAGTGGCGGCTGCAGCTGCTCGTTGATGCGGTGGCTTCATGCTTGTCTTTCTCCCCAGTGAGTTCTCTTTGCTTGCCTTTATAGAATACGTTTGTGATTGTTTCCTAGAGAGAGGCTTGGAAGTAGCAGACCTAGAGAGAGAGAGAGAGAGAGAGAGAGAGAGAGAGAGAGAGAGAGAAGCACAACGAATGATCATGCACACCCACTAGTAACCTATGGTATATTGAATAATAATAGAGCTGAAATAATTAACTTTAGATCACCATTAAAGAAAAAGTACAAGAAACATGCTTAATGAGTTAGAGATTTACTTCTCATATTATTACATTATCTACTGCATTAAATATTTACTTATTCATTTTCTTTTTCCTGTAGTAGGTAACAGTGAATATAATTCCAGCCACCACAAACAACACTACCAGCACTAGGAGCATCTACCACTCTTAAAGTAAAGTCAGCGTGAACCCCCCCCCCCCCCCCCCCCCACAACTGGCGGCAGCGGTGGTTGCTCTTACAGTAAGCAAGAAACGGACTGTGCCATCGGAAAAGAATATTACGGGACTGTCAAGACGTGTGGACGAAATAGAACTTTTGTGTTTGGTATTTGTATCATTCCTGTGTAATCACTTTAGCACTTGTATTATTATTTTTTCTCTTTCTTGTACAGGCATTTGGTATCTTTGGGTTTACAAACTTTTACAAATTTCTATGATGGTCGTGCAACTCCCCCTTCTCCCTCGTGACATGCTCAATGTGATATCCATTAAGAATCAATTACAAAGTTCAGAGGAAGGCGTCACATTAGCTATCTATACTGCTACATAAGTCACCAACTTGAAAGAGATTGAAACATTGTATATTGTTTAAAAAGTTATTTTATCTAAGCACTTTGGCCGTGCTCCCATTATGTATTTCCAAGTACCATTCTTTCATCCACTCATACTAACCATTCTGGATTAGATAGCTATCACATAGACACACAAAAAAATACCGAGAACTAAAGTCTCTTACCTGACTACTACTACACCACACCACACTTTGTGCACATCGAAGGTAAAATACATGTGCTGCTGAGTTCAGTCAATCTTTGCACATGACATCAAATAGGTATTGGCTAGGTCACATGCATCAAACTTTACTCAATAAAGCACAGGGTGGTAAATAGTCTGGCCAGAGAACACTAGCTAATACCTCACATCACCACTTACCCTTTACAAAAAACAAAAGGATTAGTGCAACTACAGCCAAGTAATTTGATACCAATTATCCAAATATCATGTGGGTTAAAATGCAGTAGCTATAGCATATAGCTAGTTCGCTATCGCTATACACATTTTATGCAGCACGTTTAGCTTTTAGTATAGCTACAGTATACTGCATTTTAACCCTCATCGCAACCTATTAGGATATTTGGTATCAAATTACTTGGCTTACTTGAAGTTTTGTTTACCAGTGAATGATATTTTGTTAACGGCACCATTATATAACAAAATTGGTAGACAAAAGTTCATGTGTCAAGCAATTTGCAATATACGCTTAATACACTCCTTGAAAAGTCGAGGGATTTTCCCGCACGTTTCGAGTGGGGTTTGCGGGAAATCTTAAAGGTCGCCGTAATGGGCGTGTCTATGTACAAGACACAATCGAATCTTTGTGCGAAGCAAATTACCTGGGTATGCTGTCGGTACGAGCTGCGGCCGTCTGGTTTGTCACTGTTTGCATTTTATTGGAAAATAACTTCCTCCTAGGACAGTAAGTATCTGTAGGCGCGATTGCAAGTATCAAATAATTGCAGATCGCGGAGCTGGCATAGCTAGTTTTTTTAAGGGCTAGCTAGCAGCAATTGGTTTTGCTAGCAGTTAATAGAAACTATTACAGGAGACATCAAGAATTACCACTGTGTTATATCATAACTAAGAAGAAGTAGTAGCTTAGGGTATAATTATTATTACTTTTATTAGCTTCATAATCTGTTTTACGTTACTGCAGGGAGTGTGCAAGTCCTACATACACTTCAGAATCTCGGTCAGTGTCTGAGACAATCTACTATAGAGACACTACATCATGCGGCTTCTGGGGTTGGAGCAGATGCGCTAGGTAATGGGCCACTTTTGCGTATATTGAACAATAATAGAGACATTAGTGTAGGGTTTTTGGGGAGCTAGAGTTTCTCATCATCTTTCTTCTATTCCCTCCTCCCTTCCCTTCTTTCTCCACTCCTTCTCTCCCCTGCCTCTCCCACATAATTTAAAAATAAAAAATGATGCTGATAACCCTATTTTAAAAACAAAACAAAACAGCAGGCCCTTCCTTTTTTTCCCCTCCCACTTCCTTCTCCTCTCACTTTGAATGGTACACTATAACGGAGGGAGAGAGTAGTGATATACACTCCCTCCCCTCCTTTCTTATGTCTTCATCAAGAAACATACTGTGAGAGGATTAACAGTGGCATAATTTGTATTTTTTAGACAGCGAAGTGTCGTTGTGTATCGTACAATCTACCAAAGACGGCTTTCGGGAAGTTCGAGTGCGTGCTGCACCGGTTTTAGACGAAACACTGCTAATGGGGATTGTGAACGTAAGTGATGCTCAATTAAATAACAACACGTATTTATTTGGCCTGCCAGTGAGTACTACATGTCCAAAATAGTACATATCCTTCCAATTAGAAATATTTACTCCCTCACCAGTATATGGTGAAGATGACAACTATGAATACGGCATATAATGGAATTCATTGACTGTATTTAAGGTTTGATGTGACTTACATGTTATTGCAGCTATTTGTGAAACAAACTGCACCAGCCCACGATATTGCGAGTCTCCCGACAACTGCGTCTGCATTGATTCTGGCTACAGTGGTCCGAACTGTCAGACACGTAAGGTTGTCGTTTCTTTGTATCGTGTCATTTCCATTACTTAATGCAATGACAAGTGACACTTACTGGAATTTGTTAGTCATGGAAACTATATGGAGAGTAAAAGTACTCAGGTGTTTTAGTCTCGAATCTAGTCCACATTTCTAAAGTACCATATGCACCACTGTAATATGGATATTCTGAGTTCTGATGCTAGTTATACAATAAAAAAAAGTCTAATACATTTGGAGCACCATAGTTAAGGTTTTCACGAGATGTTATTAGCTTATTTTACAGTCAATTGTCATGTGTGGTTTGGTACATGTAGCTGTCTGTCACAACGGATGTCCTGCTCCTAGAATATGTACAGCACCGAATACATGTCAATGTACGCCTGGATATACCGGAGAAGATTGTGCAGAAGGTAAAGTCACAAGTCTGGATGGGTTGTTAATAAGCCCTCGAGGAGTACACTACATTTACAAACTAGAGCTAGATTACTTTAGTAACTTAATTTACTGAAAGGTGAAGTAGTACATCAATTAATATATTCTTTTCTTGTTGGTGATGTGGATTTATAGCTAATTTAGTTAGCTACTACAGAGCCATGAAGCCCAGGAAAGTCACACTTCCAGGAAACCTTCCAACCTAGTAGCATCAATAATTTCTTCTTGTTTCACATTTGTTAGTGACCATATCATGTGACTATATCATTTGACTATTATGCTGTGTAGCTGAATTATTGAAACAACAACAACAACAACAGTAAACAACAACTATTCTGACTGGTAACTAATGAGCACAAAATAAACACTCACCCCTTAACAACAAAACTATACAAAAAAAAAAGAGGAATGCAAAGAAAAACAATAGGATAATATTAGCTTAACTTATATTTACGCTTTCTTGGGATGTGATTCTTATTAGTTTTGTAGGTGTAAGTGGAAGAGTATTCACTAGTTGTGTTGTGGGCATTGTCAACTTTCTCTCACAGATATCGATGAGTGTGCAAACAACACATTCTGTGAGCAAATCTGTAACAATGTACCAGGATCCTATCTGTGCGCTTGTCAGGAAGGCTTCAAGCTGGCAAACGACATGGTACAATGCATTGGTAAGGGATAGCACATATATAATTAATAGCTATATATATATATATATATATATATATATATATCCACAAAATCTATTTTCCCCCCTTTCTTTCTCTGTTTTCTGAAATGGCCGTGTATCATGGCCACCTAACAAATAGGTAGAACAAATGCCTCATTGTCGTTTGAGAGCGAGTCATCAATCCTTGTCACCTGGAAATCACCATATTGGGACACAGGAAACATGACTCAGTTGTATAATCTCACATGCTATCGTGCAGACGACAATGAAACGGAGTCAGTCACAGAACGTTTCAATAGTACAGTAGAAAGAACAATTATAAATTTCAATGCAAGTGCCAATGAATACACTTGCTGTACCTCAGTGATCACTCAGATTGGAGATGGACCAGTAGCATGTGGTAAGGTGGAGTCTCTACCACCAGGATCAGAAGCAGCTGACAACTTGGGGACAAAATCCACAACAAAAGAGCCAAATTCTGCAGGCAGTGAGTCCTGAGTCTGTTTCATAATTTATGTTTTTATCCGTGTCTCCTTTATTTAGGGAGCATTCAGGAAACAGTGAGGAGTCAACCATTCATTGTAGGATTAGGAGCAGGAGGAGGAGTGGCAGTTTTGCTGTTTATTTTGTTCTTGGTTCTGGTTTCATACATGGTGTGCAGATTCAAGAGATCTGACAAAGTTACTTTGCCTCCTGGTCGATCTGGAATGTGAGTCAGCATTTATGTTATTAACTGACTATACATTGGTGTTAAGTCACAATTCACGAATATTATCATATGTAATTACTATAGAAAAATAGTAGGATATTGATTACTATATAAAATAGTAGGATATTGATATTACTGATAGTAGTACTGGAAACAAGCATATCACTGGTAGTACTTGTATGTACTGGTAGATCAAGCACTGATAGTGTGGCTGTGGCAGTTCTTATAAGCACTGGTGGTAGCACTGGTAGTACTGGTAGCACAGGTAACACTGGTAGCATAGGTAGTACTGGTCAGATAACACTGGTAGCATAGGTAACACTGGTAGCATAGGAACACTGGTAGCATAGGTAACACTGGTAGCATAGGTAACACTGGTAGCATAGGTAACACGGTAGCATAGGTAACACTGGTAGCATAGGTAACACTGGTAGCATAGGTAACACGGTAGCATAGGTAGTACTGGTAGCACGGTAGCAAGATTATCACTGGTAGCAATAGTCTGGTAGCACTGGTAGTACAGGTAGCACAGGTAGCACAGGTAGCACTGGTAGTACTCTGGTAACACTTTAGCACTGCTAGCAGGGTATAATAATGATTACACTGACCTACTTTATGGTAAAGAGACGTTTAATCATTATTTCTTTATTTCATTATCATAGGTCTGAAGATCATGAATATAACAATGAACTCTATGAAATGAATGCAGCAGATTCTACATTAGAAAAATGCAGTATTGACAGACTATCAGTGAATGGTTGTGATGACTTGGAATACAATACCATGTACGTGGAGAGCAAGGAAGCAGTGGAGAATGACTACGCCACAGTGAGAACATTTCCACATCCTTATGTGAAGCAATAGAGAATATATTAGTCATGTTTGTAATGTGGACCTGTATCACTTTGACATGCATGTTTTTATCCATTCTGTATGTGTGTTCACTTTGTATGTAATCATTTTCTGGTTGTAGCAGCATAACAAACATTTAATGACAAGTCTATGAACCAAAAGATTAAAAATAGGTATAGGTAAAAGTGAATAAATTAGTTGTTATCAAAGCATTGATACACTTTAGCAATATGCATATGAGTATTGGTACGGCCAACCTTAACCCTGGTGGCAGTGACTAAACAGCTAGTATTGTGGTTGAAGAGTATCTGAGGAGAGTTTCAATTACAAATATCTGCCATAATACCCACAGACCCAAGTGATTGTCCAATTTCTGAACTGTATACATTTTCTCTCACTCTATTATAGTGGATATTCTCATTGCATTGAGCAGAATTACTAATGTGATATATTGATAAACAACAACAATAACAACTCTAACCTGATAACTTTGTGATTTCAACCCACATGCTCAAGTGACTCCCCACTGTTCTGAAGTTGAGGTCCCACAGTCCTCCTTGCATATTTTCTTCGAAAGGAAGGCCACTCTTAGGGGTTATCACAATCTCTTTCAGAGAACATTTGTCAGGGAAAACTAACAGGAATACAAAAAATTTGCAATAATTAGTCTGATTCTCTTGGTTGACTATATATGATAAGGATTTGAGGCAAAACGACCATCTTAGTGGGTGTGGCTTATGAGATATTGCACATAGCAGTAGCTATTGAATTAGAATTTTCTGGTCTTACCCTCCCATCTTTGCTTGACTTCACGAAGAGTTTTCCCTTGTAATATTGTAATAGCACTACTCCAACAGCCACCACCAAGAGCTTCAAGACTTCTGACTCAACTCAGATAATGCTGAATATATTCTGAACTAATATGCCACACCTACTAAAGTAAAAAACATCATACTTTTGGTCATTCCTGAAATGTTAAAAGAAGAAAAAGAAAGAAAAGAAGAATTTAATAAAGGTAGTTAAATGGAGAAAAAAAATGCAGTTTATCCAATTCCATTTGCAAAACCTGGCACACAGAGTCACAATTGATAGTCACTATCACATACTAAACACTGTTTACAGATGAATCTAAGTAGCTTACGATGCCATGCAAGCAGCCATGATGTGTTGACTAGGATCAAATGTGGCATGCTAGCTAATATGCTTTTTCAACTGTGTGTTGGCAATAATCCTGCTAGGAAGAATTTTCTGAGAAAGCAGATGCCTGAAATTCTGCCAACTTCAAGGATTTCATATCCAACAATATTTTCCCATGTGTGATAGCATACACCAATAGCTATATATGTTTCAATATCCAGGTTCAGTGAGTTTGAAAGCATTCCTCTCACTCTGGCATCATGCAATTCTCTACCTTGCCAGGAAGATCCCATTGAGAAAATTCTTCCCAAGAAGATGAGCCGAAATACATAGAATCTCCTTTTCAAGTGTCTTCTTCTTCAAGACAAAATGAAAGGCCACCATTACCTCAAGGCAGGTACACAAATGGATTATGGTTGCTGTTTGTTTGGCCGCAGTGGTCATGGTTACAGTTGTTGTAGTGGATGCAGTAGCCACAGTGGGAGGATCTCTGCACCATGAGCAGGATAGCATAAGGGAATTGATAAGACCACTCGATAACAAATATAATGTTATTTCTGAATTGAAGTCTGACCTGTACTCTTTGAATCGCTCTGTCTCCGCATTACGGCATGATGTTGAAATGCTGCAAGAAACACAAGAAGAACAGAAATCCCAATACACATCTGTACCTCACCCAATCAACTCCTGTAGCAGATTAGCCAAATCCTCCAAGTCTTGTTACTACTGGGCGTTGTCCAATGAAGGCTCAGCTAAAAGGGTTTACTGTTACAATAATTTCACATGCAGGGGATTACAGGTGGCTGGGCGAGAGTCACAAGACTTGACATGACTCAAGAGAATTCCCAGTGCCCATCTAGCTTGTGTCTTAGTCCTTCGTTTACTCGCTCGTGCAGAATCTGCCCCGCTAAAGCTGGAAACTGTTCTTCTCAGAGGTGCCCAGTTCCAATCCCATACTCCAAGATTTGTGGCAGAATAATTGATTACCAGGTGGGATCTCCAGATGCATTTTCTCGTGAACACAGCAATGTCTTTGATGGCATTCGCTTGACGTACGGAAGCTTCAACCTGCACATCTGGTCATTCATTGCAGCGCTGGAAGAAAACTACTTACTCCCGCAAAGTGTTTGTTCTTGCATTAAATCCAAAATCATTATTTTTGTGACACTGGTGACAGGCACTTAACTTTAAAAATTCCAGACTTTTTTTCTCAGAATCCATTATGGGATGGAGAAGGATGTCATTCGTTGAACACGTGCTGTTCCTTCAATCACCCACCATGGTTCTATCGGGATTTGCAGAGAACCACTACAGAAGATATAAAGATGACGGTCTGCCTGGATGAGGGTAAAGAGAATGAAGACATAACTATAGAGAAAGTAGACATTTATGCTCAATAGAATACATTTATGAAACAGGATTTAATTGCAGAGCCAAAAGTTTTGTAGAAATAAATCTGTCTCGATTGTCTATATAATTTGTTCTGTACATTTGAAAGCCACCTTGAACTGCCTCATTTCTGTTAGTAGATCATTATATATTGCTATCATTATTATCTGCATTTAATTTCCTCGTAACCGTGGTTGCCGTAACACTGATTGATTTGGAGGAGGCCAGGCTAGTCCCGCCCATTGCATGATGCTGGACATTACCCAATAACTTATCTATTAGGGAATCCCCTCAGCTTTGGGGAAAGCCCCATTGCCAGGTCAGAATGGGGGGCATTGAGCCCAAGGGAGTTGGTATAGGTCAGGCCAATATATTCCTGAGGCCATGATTAAAGGGAGAAATGGTAATGAACAAAAGTTATGTTTTAGTTAAATAGCAAGCAATTAAACGAACAAACAAGGACAAAAAATACAAGGGCCTCCAAACTGTTCAGTTCTTCTCAGTTTTTTTTGTGCACATGTCAATACAACACAATAGCTACTGATATAGTATTTGCCATTATATATTACAAATCTCTCTCTCTCTCTTTTGAAAAAGTTCGATATAGCTACATTGAAAGTATCCTAGATGAATGCTTTGGTCTGTGCTGGAAACAAATCTGTCACATGCATTCATTGCAAGGTCATGTATACTCAATGATACCTACTTGATGGAAGTTATCTCTGACCCTGAACTGAACAGGAAGCCATTTTCATATCCAGTATAGTACAATACATATATATATATATAGGTGTGGGTTATATTTATGAAAGGTGGGCTGATGAAAAAAATGCATCAACTAAAACCTAATAAAAATAGTGCTAACTGAAAATATTTAAAATAATATGAGAGCTGTTTATTGGTCACAAGACTCAGGCTTTTGGAAGACCAACATTGAATGTCTACTTAGTGTCCATGGAAAAATGAACCAAGAAGTAACGTTAGAACAAAATGCTTGCTACATCAGTACTTCAAAAGATTTAGGAGGAGCAGACAGAAGCAGACAGTGCAATGACTTACAACCTGAGACTACTTCAAAGAGCAATGACACAGAAGCTACGAACAGAGTTAGCCAACCCTATGTCACAACTTGGGCAATAACAATTTCAGTTGCTGTTATTTTTCTAGTCATTGTAACAGTTATATCTACTGGTTTTGTTTCTCTACAGAAATTCTATGAACAGGCTGACCAATTTGAAAATGGAATTGGAGACTCTGAAGCAGTCTAACAACGACAAAGATAGAGTAATATCAGAATTGAAACTTCAAATGGAACTACCTCATGCTGCTATTACACAAAACTCCATCTCACTAGGAAATATTCCTTCAGAAAATGGCAAGCACACATCTCGCCAAGTCCTTCTCTTCTGGCTACTACTGGGTGACTGGGTCCAATTATCAATGAGTATATTATTCTGGGTCATCTATCAGGGTGTATTGCGATATGGATAGGACTTGTGGATCAGTCAGTGGCGGCTGGACAAGAATCGCTAGTCTGGACATAAATGACACCTCTACCCAGTGTCCTTCTGGTCTGTATTTGCATTATATGCTTCTCCTCGTACATGAATATGCCCTAATCTTTTTAAAAGACGTTACCATGAAATATACGAGGTATGTATTACTTTCTCGAAAGTGTGTGGCAGAGTGATAGCTTACCAAATAGGATCTCCTGATGCTTATACTCTCCAAACTACAGCAATGGATTTGATGGTGTGATCCTTACATATGGCAACTCGGACAATATTATCTGGTATTTTCTTGCAGCTCTAGAAGAAGACTATCATCGTTTCCCTCAAACTGTATGCTCTTGCATCAATCCAACAGATGTGCGTAATCATCATGTTCCAGAGGTTTTTGGAAATAATTACTTTTGTGATGCAGCCCCAAATAGAGCACAAAATTCAATATTTTATTCTGATGATCCTCTGTGGGATGAAGCTGGTTGTGAAGGATCAAACACCTGCTGTACTCACAACAATCCTCCATGGTTCTTTCGAGAGCTACCAGAGATGACTGATGAGGATATCAAGATGAAGATAAATCTAAATGAAAAGCACACCAATGAAGATATAGGCATTGAAAAAATAGACATTTACATTCAATAAAATATAGGACTCCAGCATACATACATTTGTTTATTAAGTGATGCAATTATCAATGAGTATATTATTCTGCTGTCTTTTATGAAGTACTTCTCTAGCTATTGATGAAGTTTAGAGCCAGTAATTAGACTACCACTAGAGATCTACTTCGTGTTCTATGCTGGTAAAAGTTAAGGGAAATTCTCACAGTGCATTATTCTTGATAGATAAGGTATTATAATGATATTACGACCCTTGAAGTAGAGCTTTGAGTAAGTTGAATTTTTTTCTATAGGTAGCTAGATATACCCAAATAATTACACTATTATAGATGATGCATAAGGTGAGGATAGGATTTGATGTAGAAATATTTTAATGTAAGAATGATGAGAAAAATGCACTGGGAATGGGAGATAGAAACCAAAGAAGTATTGCAATGTGAATGATGGAACCTGTTGGTGAAATGAAACTCATTAGCTATGTGATGACATTCTGTATGGGTCCTTGAGGTCTTCTGTGCATTGTACATAACGAGGTACTAACTGAGAAAAGTCCATAAGGCTTCTGGTGAAAATTCATAGGTCAGTTGGTAACAATAATTTAATTCTTTTTGTCAATTCTGATGTAGTATGATTGTTGAGTTGCTCAAGAAGAGAAACCATAACAATAGCATAATTCTCGAGATGACTTGCTGATTCTGAGTCTGAGCTGACAGCTCTCCCAGTATTACAAACCTTTTTTTTCCTTTTTTTTTTCTTTCCATACACTAACCCAGCTGTTTTACAATTATTAAAAAATGCTAGCATAATCTGGTAGGGCCTAGTCCTTACATGAATCCTAAAGTATTTGTCTTCTTCAAGAATTCTATGGCAGGGGAAGGTAAAGGGTCGATGGTAGATGCTTTTGTTGTTGAAAATTAACCACTAATAATACAGACAGTGCAACTCATAGCTAGCACACTCACACACTTCTCCCCAACCAGCTCCAGCACTATCTTGTCTGTGGTGATTTAGTGTGCTAGCCGTGGTTTCTATAACAAGGCTAGTACTGACCAGAGTACTGTAGCTGCTGTACTCAACATGACATCACACAAACCACACCCAATTCAGGAAACAAAATTTAAGGGATGCAGGAAACAAGTAAAATGGGGAAATTTCAAGTCTAATATTGAAAGGAGAAATAGAAATCTCAGTGCCTTAGCTCTGACAATCACAACTGAATGAAACAATACTAAATTAAGTAAATATAATGACTTTAGTACGGTAATTCACAGTATAAGAGACAAACTACAGAAAATGTCAGTTCTGTTTTGAGTAAGGCAGCCATTTCAGTCCTGCTTATCTTCAGCAATACTAATGTCAGACCTGCTTGGTTTTAGCTGCACATCTTCAGCAATACTGTCAGACCTGCTTGGTTTTAGCTGCTGATCGTCAGCAATACTAACATAAGACCTGCTTGGTTTTAGCTGCTCATCTTCAGCAATACTAACATAAGACCTGCTTGGTTTTAGCTGCTCATCTTCAGCAATACTAACATAAGGCCTGCTTGGTTTTAGCTGCTCATCTTCAGCAATACTAACATAAGACCTGCTTGGTTTTAGCAGCTCACTTTCTTTAGTATTTACAAGGGATTTGAGCCTGCCTGATTCTGATTGCAGATGTTCAGTGAGGCCAGCATAAGAGCTGTTTTGCTCCAACTCTACATGTTGAGGGGCAACAGCGTATGAACAGTTTCGGTTTAATTGAATAACTTCAGAAGAAGATGTCTCCTGAGCTTGTGTAGTTCTGACAACATCGTCTATCACTTCATATATGACTTGAGGAAGGTTGTCCTTTATGTGCTGATTCTTTGATCTATGAAAATAAATTATAACAATTAATTATAATCCTTTAATAGTGCTTTAAAATTTTGGTCAAAAAGCAATAAATTAAAGATATATTGGAATAATAAAATTTAGATCTCTTGTAACTATGATTAGTAGCTAAAAGCTATGTACTGTGCATATATTATATATATTATGTCTGCATGCGTGTGTGGTAATTCTCTTCACCATATACCAGAGAGAAAAAAATAAATGGCAAGACTATTTGCATGTATAAGCTTTGTTTGTTTCTGATGTCTTGCTGTGTATCTGTGAGTTAGCAAGCTAGTTCAATCTCTTGTGACAGCAATTTGTTTCTTTGCATTTAAAAGAGCCTATGAAAGAGAGCATACATGTCACCATGACTATTCCTATGTCAGAATTTGCATATAAACCAGCCATTCATGACTTCAACAGTTACTATAATATTTTTCGTTCATACTAAATATTATACATTTCAACTCACTCACTTTTAAAAACTGAAATCTGAGGACTTTGGCAAGAAGTTTGAAACATCAAGTCAATAATGTATGTAATATAATTAGTTGTAATACAAAGAAAACTGACAGAATAGGATGAGTAAACTAGATATACTATTTAAAACTAAATGTAGTAGTTCACATTCCCATTTTTTTCATCATGTAAATTACGAATATGGAAAAAGAGCTTGACATTTTTAAAACAAATTTGAACTTACAGAAGTTTGTTGCAGCATTTTTTGCTGCAAAACATTATCACTATAATGGTGAAACAGAGAAGTATTCCAATGCAGATCATGATAACTTCAGGAACACTGACTACTCCAATCATGACAATGGTGACTCTAGCTGTGCTGTTAAATTTCCCATCATTGACTGTAGCAAATAACTGAAATGTGTTATCTTCAACAACATACACGTAATTTCTAAAGAAAATTGTTCCATTTGACTCCATCACAAAATTTGCAGAGTTTGTCAGAGTGTATGTCAAGGTGTTTCCAACTACCATGTCTGCATCACCAGCTTGAACTTGTCCAATCTCACTTCCTGGAGTGAGGAGTCTGTTGACAAGAAATACATAGCCAGACTCGTTGAAGACTGGTGGATTGTCATTGACAGGCATTACTGAAACTATGAGAGTAGACGTGGAATTCTTTCCCTGATTATCTGTACAAGTTAGTGTAATGGTATGATTCAGATTTTCTTCGTAGTCTAACGGTCCAGTGAGATAAATGAGTTGATATCTAGCATCAGTGACTGACACATTAAATAAGGTCGAGGACGAAGTGACCCCTTGGAATGCACCAAATGTATAATCTCCATCAGTGCACGAAATATTGGCCACAACACTTCCAGGCGCAATATTTTCTGCAACAGTTACTGAGTATGTGTCTTGTGTGAAGGTAGGATCGTTGTCATTTGACCAAGTGAGGAATACCCCCAAAACAAGTCTGCCACAGCTGATGCCTGTGGGAGGCATGCTGTTGCATATTCGAACATCTGGCACGACTGCTCTTGGTCGTGTTCCATCATCAAGATCTATTTTCTGTGCGAGTGTAATGGTTCCTGACATTTCTAAATTAAAGAGCATACTATCAAATGAAGAGCTTGCAAACCATTGTAATTGTTCCACTTCTCCCTCATCTCTGTCCCTGATTGTATATCCATAGGCATTACTAGGAACTTGTATGTTGTTTATTTCTTGTATAGCTATAATTTGGCCGACTTCAGAGAATTCATTCAGAAACAATAATCCAGGATGTGTAGTAAGATCCATCACAGGCTTGAACTCATTCACTGGTAGAACATTAAAATTTATTTGGGCAACACCTCTGGGTATATTCGAGTTTAGGATCTCACAAGCAGCACTCATCAAGTATGAAGTCCTGGACTCATAATCAAGTCTTTGTCCTCCTTCTATTGCCAGTGCACCAGTGCTGGCATCAATCCTAAAGACACCACCACCATCATCAAGCAGGGAGTAAGTAATGTTTGTAGAAGTCATGCCATCCAGCAGACACTGCACCACAAACTGCCCATCAGGTAGTGGAGACAGAACTCCACTTGTGTCATTGGTCTCCACGTAGGAGTACTGATAGAGGCCAGTTCCCACATTACCACCAAACTGGAGTTGCTGACAAACTATAATAATATACAGCATTGTGAAAAGAATAAAAATAATTTACATAGATAGGCATTGATTACACTCTGGTTAACTTTAATAAATTATCCAATAAAATGTTTAATAATTTAATTGAGTCATTTTGCAATATATTTTCATCAAAGAAAACATCCCACCCTGATCCTGCCATTAATCACACTTTTCTTTCCGTCACTAACTAGCAAGGAATTTTGCCACAATATTGCATAGTTGATGAAGGTGAATTCACAGATAGATTGCCATGACCAATCAGATCATTACTATGTCAGAGTGATATGGCTAGATATTTCACTGTCAGGCTTTATTTTTACTCCCTCTGGCTCATGAAAATAAATTAGCCTGCTCTTGAAATATTTTGCCATATCACACTCTGACTCATGCAATAAGTACTATTGTTATTTGATGATTGTTAAGTTCAAGGCATTTGGGTCAAGAGGAATTAAGATACAAATTTTACTTATTTTGTAAGAAAATTACCTTGTAATATTTTTGTTTGCTTATCACTATCACATGGGACAAAAAATTCTACTCAGCATAGCTAATAAAAATAGTGTAAAACATAATGATAATTTTGCCTCTTATTAGTCTTGCAAATTATTGACAGAGTTAAGAAGTAAACATTTTGTGGGATTACATGATTGTGGATAAACTTGGAATGAAAAATAAATAAACACCAAGCCTGCTAGCAGTAGTGGTAGGCTTTGTCAGACTGATTATTGGATCTGCAGATCTGAACTTAATAAAATTAAATTTATAATTTTACTTGCGTGATCTGTTTACCGTTTCCTCTCCAATTGATAAACTGTAATCCTAGTTTGCTAAAAATGTAGTGTAGGTTTGCTAAATTATAAAAAATGTTTACTAAATTATGCTTGTGATGGCATGCTGTCAATCCTAAAGAATTCATTTCATTTTATGTGCACTATACAGTTAATCAGAAGTAGTGCTGGAACAACTGTAAACAAAATAATTAACCATAGGCCTTAAGAAGAGTACCGTCATCATTGCAAACATGGAGGTATTCACTATTTTGAAACTACAGCATGAAATTATTCTAGGCTCATTATGTGATGAATAAAAATTGACTGTATACATTATAAATGATAGCTTAAATGAATTAATAATCATTATAGGAGCTGATAGCAAGCCCAAGTTATCTTACTCTCTAAAGCACATGCAGTGGCTACATTCATTTTGAATAAACAACCCAACTAAAACAATCATTGCTATTGAAACATATTTCATACAGGATTACAGTCATCAAAACATTTTACTGTCCTGTTTGTTTCTTAGTCAGTTTGTTTGTTAGTCGGTTGCTTGGTACATTTTGGTCGATCATTTGATTATTTGTTAAATTTTCTACTATAACATGTCAGAAGCTAAATTTGTGCAATAATTGAAAGCTCATCAAGAATATTGTGGTCAGTGGTCTAATGCATATAAAAACTCCAATGCACATAGTTTTGGTGTTGAAAATAATAAAATAATGAATTGAAGCTAATTGTCTAATTTATAATACCAAGCAAGATTAAACTTAAACTGTTGGCTGAGTTGAGACTATCTCAATCACAAATATTAGCTAGTTGGTAAGAAAAGTTATGATGAAAATTATGCTTTTTATACTAAAATTGCTTCAAAAAAGGAATATATAGCCGGCTAGTGGAATAAAAAACAAAAGTTGAGTTAAGAGGTTACACTAATTGGCTGGTATTAGTAACATGACAACAGTCAAATTTACATATTTATTGAGCTTGAATACTTTGACTCAATTACTTAATCTTGAAGCATAGTAAACACATGAATTAATATAACACAGCAAGCCAAATATTATTCTCTGATTGCATAATAATTAATTACCAACTTATGCAACTTGAAATAATGTCAATTTCTTCTAGCACATCATGATATTGCTTGCACAAATACAACATAGTTAGATAATAACTACATGTACACTGAGAGCTGACAAACTCTCATAATTTAACTTACGAGCTGTATATAACAGATTTATCCACAAGAGAATAGAATTGCCTTTCCAGATAGCCATGTATAGATATAAGTGCCTCAGATACTGTAACCTGTTCAGCCACAACAGAATAAATGGACTATGATACCTACCTGTTCTTGATTGTAATTCTGATATTCAACTTAACCTTAAATTAGACTTTTTCTCTGAGAAAAAAATATTGATGCTCTGCAGTGCAATCTTTGAGCACTGAAAGCAGCAAACTTTGTTATTGTTTCACCCCTGAGTTGTTTGGAGGGAAATCAAGGGGTAGAAATTTGAGGTGGGGGATCAATGTAATAACAAACCCACACTCATGTGCAGACTAGACACCAACAGCACCTCAAAGACAGTAGGTGTCTTATGAATGTACTTCAATTTGCAAGTAGATATTATTGTGAGGTGCCAAACTGTTTTCAACGCCTTGTTCTCAATTAGCTCTAATTTGACTTGCATTATCAGTTAGGATGAAAAAGGCTACGTTTCCATTTACCAAACCACTACTCAAGACTTTGAAAGCAGTCTGTGGAAAACTATTGTGGTTACAGGATGGCTTGCTGGCCATGCATGATTCAAATATTCTAAATAGTGCTATCTAAACATGATTAAAAAAATGCACTGGATTTTTTATTGGTAACATGATGCAGTCACTTTGAAAGGACACCTAACTCTGACATAAGTGTATTTGCAAAAGAGAATGAACCAAGAAGTAACTTTAGAATAAAATGTTTGCTACATCAGTACTTCGAAGGGTTTAGGAGGAGGCAGAAGCAGACAGTGTAATGACCTACAAACTGAGACTACTTCAAAGAGTAATGACACAGAGGTTACGAACAGAGTTAGCCAACATTATGTCATAGCTTGGGCAATTTCAATTTCAATTGCTGTTATTTTTCTAGTCATTGTAAGATTGATATCTACTTGATTGTTTCTCTACAGAAATTCTATGAACAAGCTGACAAGTTTGAAAATGGAATTGGAGAGAAACTTCAAATGGAACTACCTCATGCTGCTACTACACAAAATTCGACCTCACTAGGAAATATTCCTTCAGAAAATGGCAAGCACACATCTCCTTCTAGTCCTGCTGAATCCTGCAAAACACTCGCCAAGTCCTTCTCTTCTGGCTACTACTGGGTGACTGGGTCCAATGGGTCATCTATCAGGGTGTACTGCGATATGGATAGGACTTGCGGATCATTCAGTGGCGGCTGGACAAGAATTACTAGTCTTGATATGAGAGAAGCCTCTACTCAGTGTCCTTCTGGTCTGTGTTTATTTCAGGAATTTCCTCACACATGTAGAATGTGTTCTAAACTATGTTACCATGAAATATACGAGGTAGGTATTACTTACTCAAAAGTGTGCGGTAGAGTAATAGCTTACCAGATAGGATCACCTGACGCATGCTCCCCGGACTACAGCAATAGCTTTGATGGCATAATTCTCACATATGGGGATTCTGATGCCATAATTTGGGTATTTTTTGCAGCATTAGAAGAAAAATATTCTCACTTCAAGTACGTATGCACTTGTATTAATCCCAGAGATAGGAGAATCCCTCCACTGGTAGGTCCATGAAGTTCGTGATAAAACCAAGGAGGGTCATTGTGAGAGCAGCAGGTATTATCTCCTTCACATCCGGCCCCATCCCACAAAGGATCATCGGAATAAAATGTTGGGGGCTCAAAGTGAAATTTACTGGAGGCTGTATCACAGAATTAGTAGCTACCAAAAACTTCTGGTAGTGGGGACATCAAGATGAAAATAAATATCGATGAAAAAAAAAGCTAATGAAGATTTAGGCATCAAAAAAATAGACATTTATGTTCAATGAGTCATGCATTTTCCTTAGGCAATAGTTGTATTGTATAGCTGTGATTAGCTGGCTGTTTGCATCCTGAGTATTCTCCTTTTAGATCACAATAGTGATTTTATGTTTAAGGGTAAATTTTAAGCAAACCAAACGGAGTAGCTTAAGTTATTATTTCATCAGCTAAAGTGGAGCCCTCTTCTGCTTGTGTGAATGCCTAAGATCATGGGCTTTATGTAATAGACCCCACTATGCTTCACTACTTTATTAAATTGAAATATTTTTTTTCAGGTATTTCTTTGTTTTGAAACTTTACTGAATTGAGCACATCATCACTGCACTTTGTTAAAGAGAGTTAGAAACTTTTGTTGGCCTTTGTGTGTCACTATAGAATACTTAGATGATGGAAGTATGTGAGATTAACCTTGTCAGCGTTGTTATGGGTTAGTTCTTTGCATTCCTTGCTCATTTTTTTGTTGGAAATTATTGACAATAATTTTGGGACCACTTCAAATTCCCCAAAGTACGTCATGATGTGCCAGTGAGCTAAGAGGCTGTATGTGTTTGCAAAACACAATGGAAGAGTTCTATAACTTTTTGTCACAGCTAGTGAAAATGATAATCTCATATTTCACCCAAAATTTCCTGCTCTTGTAAATACTGACACTTGTTTTGCATGTGTTGTGACTTGATCCACAACACCTCACCATTTGGGAGCACCTAATGCTCATTTCAGTCAATTACGGCCATTGAGAAGCATACAGTTTGTAATTATTTGGAGGAAGTTGACTATATACCACATCACCTTATGAATTTAGGCAGAATTGGACCTTATTTTGGTAGAAGGAGCCTTTGTAGGCTGAAGTAAGTCTTTTTTTTTGTTTAGCAGGCTTGCAGGGTCACATGGATTTCAAGTGGAAAGTGTTTATTGGAGTGGCTATTGTTAACTTTTGTGAAAGTACTTCACAAGGTTAGACTTAACTGATTAGCAATTTAAGGATTGATTTTCTTAACTGTTGTTGGACTTAGCTGTATTTAATAGCTTGTTTTTCCATTTGTGGAGCTCAACAGAATTTTTAAAACATTGAAGCAAGCCATTGGATTAGAGGCATTGCAAAAGTGGCATATTTCAATGAAATCTTGGGTAGCTAGCTATATACATATAATATATAGTTTAAGATATGTTTACTTATATAACGGTATTTATATCTTCACTTAATAATCGCTTAATTCAAGTTGAAATTTGTTACAATAATTATAAATTGCTTAGTTTTAATTTTTCCAGCATACTGGTAGCTGGTCTAAATTATTTATCTTATATGCTCATTAATGCAACTCCAAACAAGTCTCCTAGCGTACTGAGTAACTACTTAGCATATACTTTTAAATAAATATATTTTCCCTATGGTATAATTATAGCAATAGATTATCAAAATGTGATTATGTACATGTGATTGCCCTAGAATTACTTGCTTTTTTTATTTATTATCACACACCATATTGAGGTCTGCATTCACGAGGCTTACCGTTAAAAATTATTATTATCATCCAGACCTTGACTTGTTGACTAGTTTAATGTATTGTAAAAAAGAAAAACTTGTTTCCTACTTCATACTCATATCTAGTCTCTTAACGCCAAGCTGAACTACTCATACTTTACCAAACAGATACAAAAGCTGGTACTAGATATTTTGCTCCCTACAATAAATTTACTGAGTCACACCTAACTTTATCTATTAAATTTTAACACATGTAGCTACTGTAATTATGAAGTTTTTCCCCCCTATGGTATAATTATAGCTCAACAATTTTCTTGTGTCAGGAACTTCTTCAATGACACATGCAACATAAGTAAGTCTATCAAATTCCAATAACTCCTTTGGCTAATTATGGAAAGTATTTTTTTATGACTTGTAATAGCGCAATTTGATGATTTAGGGAACAACATTAGTATAACGTGTGACAGGTCAAGTAAGTTTTTAAATTACACAAACAAATCATTGGAGTAGTACAGATGTATGTCCTCTATTTAGGCTGTGATGGTGGTGGTTGCTGTAATTCAAGCACTGATGGTTGCTGTAATCCAACCACTGATGGTATGCATAATATGTAATGGAACATGTCTGGATTTACTTTGACATTTCACAATTTCTTTCTCAGCCTTCTTTTACTCATTAGATGTATTCTCTCTCTTTCACAGGTTGTTTTTTTTTTAACAATACAGAATTAAAAATATTTGGTCGCTACCGGAAATCGAACCCAGGACCACTTAAATACAGAATTGGAGTGTTTGTTCGCCGGGTGGTTGTCGTAGCTCAGTGGCAGGCGCTTGTGCGTTAAGCAAGCAGTCCTGGTTTCTATTCCCAGTGGCGACCAAACATTTTAAATTCTGTATTGTTTAAAAAACAGCCTTTGAAAGAGAGAGAATATATCTAATACTTTGACATGTAATTACTTCAAGGTAGTTTGCTACAGCAAAGCATATTAAAATGGGTGATAAATAGAAACTTGTAATTTAAATGATTCCTTACCTTTTTTGTTGTTATTTTTCTTTATTTATCCCTTGTTAACAATTGTGTTTGATTTTATAAAATTTTCTCACTGAACATTATGTTTAGCCTTATATTTTGATAAGTTTTAGGGTTGTTCTAAAGCTCGCCCGACATATATATATATAATATATATGTATATTATGTAATTATTTTAAATAGTATTTTAGAATCTGGCATAACCTTTTATTCTCTGTGTTGTTTCTATCTAGGAATTCTATCTGATCAATATGCATTTGCAGTTATAGCAGCAGCTGGTGTATTTTTAAGTTTAAACATACTGGCAGTTGTGATAATTATTGTTTTGGTTAGGAGGACCAAACGATTGAATGTGATAATCCATCAACTAATTAACAAGCAACAAAAGTAAGACATGAGAGATTTAAAAAAGTTTGACTGACAATAAAAGCTTTGTGATCTTTCCTCATTTATATTTTTTTGAAGAGTGATCACTTGAGATCACACATACATGAGTCAGTTAGGAGATGTAAAACTTTGAAAAGCATTACTTTTGGTGGGGAGGGGGCAAGGATGGGCGGGGCAAGGATGGGCGTGGCAAGGATGGGCGGGGCAAGGATGGGTGATGTTTGAAGTGGCTGGTAAGTAGTTGGATATGTCAGTTTGCAGCAAATACATTTGTAAGTTGCAGTTCAAATTAATTTTCATGTGTACATAGATTTATCTGGCTTCACTGAGAAAAATTGTTGCCATTTTAAGGTGCAAGTGATGCATTTGTTTTTTTAATAAACAGGTAGAAACTGCAATGTCACTCTTCAGCACTATAGTGATACACTGAGGGAATAGCTTGTGATATATCATGAACATTCTTTGACATTAGAGTCATGCTCTAAAATTCCTTGAATCTTCACAAACAACCACAAAAATACAACCTGAAACAACAAAAAAGCAAAACAACAACAACAACAACAACAACAACAAAAAGCTCTCAGACAGGCAGGCAGGCAAGAGATTGCTTTCTTTGTGCATAAGCAATATTTTAAGAATAGTTTCTAGTTATATTAATGAAGCGTCAAAGAGGTGTGAACCCTCAGCGCTACTTTGCACCTATTACAAAATCAGATCAGAGGAATAATTTATTTGACCATTGTTAATCAGGTATCACAATGTTGCTTGAGCAGTGAAAATGGAGATGTAAATGCTGTTTTCATAGAGAAGAAGCTAAACATACAAGGGACACCCACTGGTATATATAGCTTCAATGCAAGACTCCAATTTTTGGACTCACTTTTCAGTTTAAAGCAAAACTACCATGGGCAGCAGGAATTATTTTCTCACATGATCACGACGTGATGACGATGTGATAATAGGGGCATTACCTACAAAATATAGTACCTTTGCGGAACTTGTAGCGTTGCGTTTTCTAAAAAATTAGCCTGAAATAAAAAAAAGTAGCACAATAAAAGGTCTTAAATTGTCGTTCTGAGTAAGTTCACGCCTAAATAAATGGTGTCAGTAATCTCCAAAATCAGAGCATGATAGACGAACTGACAGACAGGACAGCTAGTATAACCCTCTCACGCATGCGCGCTGAGGGCTAATAAAACAGTCAAGCAAACTCCAATCCTCCCTCCCTCTCTCACTCCTCTCTCCCACCCCTACCTCCAACCCCCCCCCCCCCCCCCCCCCCCCCCCCGCAAAAAAAAAAAAAAAAAAAAAAGAAAAGAAAAGAAAAGAAAGAAACAAACAAATCAACAATAACAACAATTATATGGTATGGTTGAAATGTGTTGTAATACGAAACAAGAAGAAGTAACTAGTTCGTTCTGAACAACAACAATTAATTCTTGTGGTCATATGGTGTCATTTATCCAAGCGGTTATTTTAATGTAATGGCAGAGTGGAAATGTAGCTACAACAAGCTCTGAAGTATTGTAGCAATCACATGCTACAATCATTAAATTAAGATCCTCAGTGTGGGCCATTAGATATGAAGAAGTACAGGCCTTGGACTTATGTTTAAGTGTGAAATAAATATCCCTTTCTAAGAAGGACTGTCCTATGTTAAATTAGAGCATGAGTTTACTTGCAGAGTCTTTTATACTCAAAATCTGAATCACTGTCATTATTCTTTCCCAGAGATGGCAAATGAAGTCATTTAATTAGCTGCAGTCGACTGTCATTTCAAAATTTTCAGCAAACCCCATTGCAAACTCTAGTGTGAGAATATGATTGAACTCTAATGATAGCAGAATATTCTACTAGTGTACATAATTGGAAATTGAAGACAGAACTGTAGCAAGCAAAGAATGCAAAAAGTCTCTATACCATTGTATTCAAAATACAATATTTTTGAAGAACATTTACATAGTATTTATTGAAGAATAAACCAAGACATTTCAATCCCGTGGGATATTTATCAGTTACATACTATGTAAAATGTCCTGTAATAGTCAATATAATTATATTCCAAATATAAAAGACATTGCAAAAATTGAGTCCAACTCTTTATAATATACCACTGTGTGTAGCTATTCATAATTCAAATATACTATTTAGTGTTTCAGTCTATTTATTTTGGTTTCAGACTGAAGGCAAAGATAGCCAAGATACCAGGTGGTGCAGCAGATGCAGATGAAGATGATACTCCAGTGTACAACCATGGCTATGCCAAGCCAGAAAGGACTGACACTGTGGGAAGTGCTGAAATGACCAAAGCTAAGCCGCTACTGCCTCCTGGACAGTATAGCTTGTTGAAGAAGCACCAACAATATGAAAATATTGAAATGGCAAACAAGTAATATTATTCAAACATTATATTATTATATTTAAAGAATTTAAACTTTATTATTTAACAATTTGAGGTGTACAATAGAATGATTCAGAGGAGTGTGTAGCTATAAAAAATGGATACAGGGAAGGGGGAGGGGGGGGAAGAGAATATACTGAGTGTATACAATATAAATTCAAAAAATTGGAGAACACTAGGACTTTAAAGTTAAAGAAGCCTGCATTCCTGATTCTGAAGCCATTGAGAATAGCTACACGAGCTTACTCCGGCCTTTGTGGAACAGTGCTTATACCATCTTGTACTGTTTAAGTGGTTAATATCTAGCTATTTCCAATAGAGATGCACAATTGATTTTCAAGTAGCATAAATTACTGCTTGTTATTCATAGAATAAGTACTTTCTTGATTATAGAAAATGAAGGGAGTTAGCCCTTACCTCCCCCCCCTCCCCCCCCCTGACTCACAGACTCACAGTGTTTCAATTTTAGTTTGTTTTGATTAGACTTGCAAGTGTATGTGTGGGTGTGGGTGTGCTTCAGTTTCATAATGGTTGAGAATACTCAACTAAAAACCAAAACTTTACTTCTAGTAAGAAAAATAACAACAACAAAAACTAGCTAAGCTATGTAATTTGGACAAGCTATATACCAATAGACTGATGGGGAAAAAAACAAAAAAACAACAAACTAAGCAACTTATAGTAATTCAATATTTTTAGCTTAGCTAGTAGCATTCAAATTTTTGATGTAATATTCACAAAACGTTTCAGCTCGTAAGCCTTCTTCAGTTGTGAGGTGAGGGGTATGACCGTTTAAAATAAAATAAAATAAATAAAATTGTCAACGATAAAAATGCACGTAGCCGTGGGTCAATTGACACTAAAGTTCTTGTAGATCATTTTCAGAACTCTTGATTCTTTCCAGTTTACTCTGTGTGATTTCTTCCATGCATGTACTGAGATGCCATTCTTGATGTTCTTTCAATCTTTTTTCTAGATTCCTGCCAGTTTCACCCACATACACACTGAATTACAGTCCATGCATGGTATGCTGTAAACAACTTTTTTATTTTTCTCCATTGGTGTTGCTTGTTTAACATGTACAAGTAATTTTCTAAGAGTTGTTGAACTCTGAAAATTTACTTTTATATTCAGGGGACTGCAAATCCGCTCAATTTTCTCACTAATGGCAAATATATTCATGGAGAATCTTGAAGACAATGCAATCAGTACCTCCCCCTTTAAACTATTTCTCTGGTGCAGGTACGTTGATGACGTTTTTGCATTATGGCCTCATACACAACAATACCTCCTCCATTTTAAGTCCCACCTGAATAAACAAAACATGTCAATACAATTTACTACAGAGGAAGAGAACAATAACAAATTATCATTTCTTGATGTTGAAATAGAGAGGGAGAATGGTCACTTCATCACATCAATCTACAGAAAGAAAACACACACTGATTGCTATCTGAATTACAAATCGAATCACCACCCTAGAATTCTGTCAGGAGTAGTCAAATGTTTGAGAGCATCAGTTTGCAAGTGCAATACTAGACAAGGAATTAGCTCATCTCAAAACAACCTTCCTAGCTAATGGCTATCCTTTACCAGCTATAAATAGAAACATCAACCATTACAGAAGATCAAAAAGTATGAATTCCAACAAAGAAAATGAATCAAAACTTTTGGTTTTACCATACATCAAAGACATTAGTGAGAAAATTGAGCGGATTTGCAGTCCCCTGAATATAAAAGTAAATTTTCAGAGTTCAACAACTCTTAGAAAATTACTTGTACATGTTAAACAAGCAACACCAATGGGGAGAAAAAGAAAGGAGTTGTTTACAGCATACCATGCATGGACTGCAATTCAGTGTATGTGGGTGAAACTGGCAGGAATCTAGAAAAAAGATTGAAAGAACATCAATATGCAGTGAAAAGAATGGATGACAAAAATGGCATCTCAGTACATGTATGGAAGAAATCACACAGAGTAAACTGGAATAAATCAAGAGTTCTGAAAATGATACCAAATTACTTCCGCAGGAGGCTAACAGAAGCATACAGAGCACCAACACCACTTTAAATTTAGACAAAGGCCTCGAGCTCAACTCTACTTGAACTCCGTTCCTAAAAGAACTTTAGCGTCAATTGACCCACGCCTACGTACATTTTTATCGGTGACAATTTTGTTTATTTTATTTTAAACGGTCACACCCCTCACCTCACAACTGAAGAAGGCTTATGAGCAGAAACGTTTTGTGAATATTATATCAAAATTTGAATGCCACTAGCTAAGCTAAAGAATATTGTATTACTATATAGAAAGAGAGTAGCAATGAAAATCTACGAAATTAAGCGACTTATAATTATTGTGACCAATTCACCTTGAAAATTAAGCAATTGTAGTGAAGATATAAATACTGCTATGTAAAGGGAGCATATCTTATATGTCATTTTTTAAAGTTGGCAGGGGAAAGGTTCATGAACTAGCAAAGTTGAATAGCCAAACAAGTTAACTACAGTAAAACCTCTGAACTGAGAACAATTTTGGACCAGGGGTATCTGTGTGTGTGTGTGTGCGTGTGCGTGTGTGCGTGCATGTTGGGGGGGAGGGGGGTGTTTTTGTGTGTTTTTATGGGAGTGATTCTCTTGTGGCTTACATGATAGGGTCTCCCAAATAAGGAACAGCAACAGTACATACACACATAGACACAAACATACACACTTACTGTGATTAATACATAATCAACAAAATTATCCCTTGATAAATTGAATTGGGGGGATACATTTTCACAGCAATTTTTTTGGAACACAATGGGTTTAAATTATATATATATAGCTAATGAAACAGATTAGTAGATCCAACAAAACTCACTTGACTATAACATGTGTACTCCACATATGGATGCCGTAGACCAGCAAAATCCAAAGTCTGGCTCTAATGATATCTCATTTAACTGTATTGAACTTCTGGATACATTATAGTGGTCATTACTCTGGTGCCTTGGAATTAAAGCATTTTGTTCATTTGTTTACATATTTCAGACCTAGGCAGAAGTCATAAAAGCTTAGAACCTGTTTTATTTTTAGTATTGTTTTTAGGTTGAAATGGTTTATCCAACTCAAACAAGTGTTATAGCTAGTATTCTATGATGTTATATAGAAAAAAGAAGAAGCATATATTAAATGACTGTTAGTGTTGTGTATTGTGCCTCCTTCTATAAAAATTCAAATGTGCATCCGTAGCACTGCAAGGAGCTCACTGTACTACACACAAGACTATAACTTCATTTCAAGCCTGTAATGAATCCAGAGGATCACACAAATTTGTGTATAATGTGTTCCTAATTATTTTTTACCTATACCTTCTGTGGGGGACTTTCTTAGGAATTGTCCGTAACTCCCGCCAGGTAAAGGGTTGGATGCCAGGTGTCGTCCCAGATCCAGGTTACGCTGCCACCAGAGTGAGTCTATTCTGGTAGCTGTAATCTAAACTATCCCATTCTCACTCCCAAGCTCATTTCTTCACCCTTAACTAGCCCTGAAGTCGCTCAAGGAAGTTATGTGAGGTAATAAATAAAGCAATGAAGTATGTTACAGGTAAGAATAATACGAGCACCAAAGACTGACTGACTTGGGGGAGGCCGACCCTCAAAATTTATTGGTCTGCCACCCACCAGTGAAACATAAAAAGAAAATACATAACTGCTCATGCTCAGTCACAAACACATGTTCGACTAAAGAATATTCTAGAAGTCCTAAATGGATAAGGGTCACGCCTGCTGCTGTCTTCCCCTTCTGTACTGTGGGTATTCCTACACCTTTGTCGTGTCATAAACTAAATATAGCATTTGATTTAATTTTGGGAGGAAGAAACATAAGGTCAACATAGACAGAGAAATCATTCATTTGTACACAGAACTAAGAACAAATTAGTTCAACACATAGTGAAGTTGAAACATGAATGTGATCTATTTAGTTTTCTCCATCTTTTATCTTCATGGCAGCTTTCATATACTTCTACTAAGTCTTTTTACTGAAGAAGCTCAGTCATCTATTTCCACCTGCCCACATGGAAAGGTGGTATTAGTAGAAGGAGCGAATGAATATGAAGGAAGAATAGCTGTCTGTGTAAATGGACAGTGGTCTTCTATCTGCAAAGATTCCTTTTGGGGTCCACCAGATGCACGCGTAATCTGCAGGCAGCTTGGTTTTCTTGAAGTGGATATTTCCAGTAAGTTTTGATAATAGTGTGATAGATAGTGTTTTGTTACGTTAATGTGACAAAATTGGAAGTTATTGGCTCTACAATAATCATGTATAAATTCTATAATCAATACAAGCAGAGCTAATAAAAAAAAGCAAATTCAACTATCTTCACTGTCTAGAGCAAACATATTTTTTTAACAATATAGCTAGCAGTCACAGTTAGCAAGTAGCTACCTATGCCTAATAAAAGTTACTGATGAATTATTACTTCTCTAATTGACTGAAGTACACCTGTTTCATTTAATTATTAGATGCTGGTCAGTTCAGTCACGAGTACTCTGGTTTGTATGCACCTGGTACTGGTATCATAATAAATGAACTAGAGTGCAGTACTGCTGAGCATCGCCTACTGGAATGCAATTACAAATATGGCAGATCCAGTTGCACTCATGCAGACGATGCTGGCATCCAGTGCATGGAAGGAGGTGAGACAATGCAGACTAATGGATACTTAGTTGAAGCTTCCTCTAGTCAGCTATAGACCTTGGTATTGTGCTTCAGGCCAGACTGTGAGGTCATATACCACTACTAGCTACATTTTTCATTACAGCCACAGCACTGAGAAAATATTGTCTCACACTTTACCAGTAATAATTCATCTATTACTGGAGACCGAATTTTCATTTAAAGTTGTAATCTTGTATAAATTACCATTTGCTGATTAATCAAATTTTATTTTTATTTCTTGTACTCATTCTATGACCACCTTGTCACTGATTCTACCCCAACTTTTACTTTCAGCTCATCCAAACAACCTTTCTTACCAGACCACAGACAACCAGATAAGCATTCACTGGACGCCTCCTTCTGGTCCACACAATGAGACGGAAATTCTAAAGAGCTACATAGTGTCCTGTCATGGCAGTCAGCCAGGCAGGGACAGAGTAGTGCACACCTTGGAGGTGGTTACTGAGGCCACTATTTGGGAGACAACCATTGCTGGCCTTGATTATATGAAATACAATTACAGCTGCTGTGTATATGCAGAATACCAAACATACCAGCCCAGAATATGCAGTGCTATTTATTACGAAAGTATGGCCAGTGGTTCAGAATTGACTAGCAGTTCCACTGAATTGGTGGTGGATACAGCAGCACCAGATACCTGCGGAAATGAGATGGCATTAGTAATCACAGGCTCGGTACTAGGAGTTGTCATAGTGATATTATTCATGTCTTTGTTGGGAATGATTGTTTACTTCAGCATGTGTAATGGCAAGGGACAAACTTCGTGTCCCAACAAAATGAGGTGAATGTAATGTGTGGTATAGAGATAACCCAAGGTAGCTGCATAAATGTGTAAACTAGGACAGAGGACTAGTGTCTAATATACAGGGGAGAATCCGGGGTGGGGGTGGGGGTGCAAGGGAGCCAGGGCCCTCTATCTTTCCATAAGTTTATTGAAAATTATAATATTGTTATAACAAATGTAAATCAATACGGGAAATACAGTTAGTAGGACACTATAAAATTATCCAAATCATGTGCAATCAATCATTAATATTTTTAATAAATTTTGCAAGTTTTGACCTAAATATATTTGGGCCCCTTCCTATTGCTAGTACTAGATCAGTTCCATAGCTATATATGTATATCACATTTTATTTTGCAAATTTCTATTATTGATTAAAAAAATCAATGATAAAACATATAACTCTTAAATTTTCTTATTTATAAATAATATTTATTAAATTGTTTGACTGACAGGAAGTTTTTTTGCCATACTAAAAAGAGTTAGCTTTGTTTTAGTTAAATATTTGGAAACTTGCACTTTTCACACATTATTAATCTTTCATGGCAGAATAAACCATCATTTGTTTAAGAAGGAAGAAGACCCGAGCGAACAGGCTATATATGAAGTTATAGCAGTGACCAGCTCTAGGACAACCCAAGGAAAGGAAACACCCATTGGCTGTGAAGATGTTCCTTTGAAAGCAAACCTTTGCTATGAAGGTGTGAGAGAAAGTATGGCTGCATATCCATCCTGCATATCCGAGTATAAAGGCAATCCTTGAGGGTGTGGCACCAAATAATTATGACGACAGTATGTACTAATTTGTTACTGTGAATGTGTTTTAAGATTTGTATTGTTAAACGTATTCTTTGCTTATGAATGCATTTTAATTAGCAAGATAAGTACAGTGGTGTAGAAAGATGTTTTGGTATGGGTTCCAAGGGTATGTTTTTGTGGTTTAAAAGTGTTCATGTGAGAATTCACCTCACTAGATTGTGCCCAAATATTATGGGTGGGTGGGGGACTACACCACTGAAGTATAATGTAATAAGTATTAGCTACTCTTATTTCTAAGAACAAAAAATATTTTTCAATCTTTATGAAAAGGAGGACAAATAAAGATCAGCAACATGTGAAGATAAGATCATATATCTGATTCAGTGTTAGGCACAGCACCTCTCCATCCAGCTTGAAGCATCTGCCGCATCTCTTTCACTATGGAGGCCATGCTGGGATCCCCAGCAACATTAGTGTTTTCATCATTGAAGAATTGGTACTCTACAGTGTGATTGTACAGTTCTGTTCCCCATACATGGGAGAAGTCTGGAGTAGCTGAGGAGTGATCAAATGTGTACCACTCCACAAATCTGTATTTGTCCGTTCTGATAGCATATCCCATTACTGATTCTTGGTCGCTTAGACTGAAGTCGGGGAATCCAGGAATTTTCTTCAGTCCGACACCTCCGCGACGTGGATACTGAGAAAAGGAAGCATTTTTCCATTCCTTTTCTGGATTTTTTATCAGAGGAACTACACTGGTCCCTTCAACACACGCCAAGACTTCTTTATTGTCTTTAGGGCACACTTGGGGAACAGGCAAACCAGCAAGTTCAGCAAGAGTAGGAAAGACATCTACGAGTTCAACCAAAGCATCCGTGCGAATTCCGGCGTCTGTCACTCCGGGTACACGCAGCATTAAGGGGACGCGCGTGTCGTCCTCCATGTTCGTGAACTTTGCCCACATGTTGTGCTCTCCTAACTTAAAGCCATGATCTCCCCACAAAACAATTATAGTATTGTTAGCAAGCCCCTGGGACTCCAGAGCTTCCAGAACTTTCCCGACTTGTGCATCAATGTAGCTGACGGTAGCGTAATAGGCCCTACGCAGAGCGGTGGCTTCGGTGCCAGTTATTTTGCAATCGTCACCGCGCATGGCTAGTTCGGCATCCTCGCGACATTCATCCAAGTTGTATTTGCTCATGTCGGGATAACTCCTCAACTCCGGGGATGTGCTCCAGGCTATGGGCGGCATGTTTAGAGGAGCATCAGGATTGGTGGGTGGTTTGATCTGATCTGCTGGAGGGTACATGTCAAAATATTTTGAGGGAGCCTCGAAGGGCAGGTGGGGCTTGTGGAATCCAACAGCAAGAAAAAATTGTTTTTGGTCTCCTTGACTGCGATTGTTTTTAATTTCCTCCAGAGTGAGCACAGCTTGATCTGCAATTTGTCCATCTCTGAGTGTGTTGTCACTAATGTTGTCAAATGAGTACCAAGAATTTCCAGATGACACTTTATCTTTACCATGAAAGTAAGGTAGACTCCAGGAGTAAGCTACGTCATCGTTCCCACTGGGTCGTCCTGGGTGAAATATTTTCCCAATTCCTATGGAGGTGTAGTCATTCTCCTTGAAATATTGTGGGATTGTTGTTGCGTTAGTGACAGTCCTCCAGTACTCATCCGGAGAGATCAGCCATACATGGTTAGTGTCGGGCCTCCTTCCAGTCAGCATGGATGCTCTGGATGGGGAGCAGACAGCAATTTGGCAGTATGCTCTTTCAAAGAGGATAGACTTGGCAGCAAGCGCATCCATATAGGGGCTCTTCACTTCAACTTGGCCGTAGGCTCCCAACTCTGTTCGAAAGTCATCGACTGCTATGAACAAGACATCTTTTCTTTGGGAATAGGCAGACAAGCAGAGTGTTAAAATGACGAGTAAGAATAACAGATTGTTCATCTTGTTAAAACTTGAGACAAATGAACAAACAATAGCATAGCCTTATATATTTTTCCACAACGCCTGCCGAGTATGGTTAACATTATTCATGAGATGCACCACCACAAAGGGATCAACCTTTACCAACTCTGAACTATATACCAACAATACCATATCCAAGCACTCACAGGTGAGGCTAATAATAATATATTCTGGATATAGCAATGTAATATGAAGTACCATAGTTACAACTTTACTACAAAATGGTTTCACATGTCAATGTTAATGAAGTTTTTACTTGAGCACACTTCCTGCATCCACAAATGAAAACCCAGTACACAGAGCTAGCCAAGCCAGTACTGCACGTGTCAATTAACAGTTATCACTGAACACTTGTTGTAGAATTTATATTCTACTAGACATGTAAGAGTATTTTAAGGCAGTCAATCATTGTGACATATTTTTGTATATCCTAAAGATTATGTACCTGTTCAGGTCCACCTTCATGAGTTGAGCCCTCCTTCTGCTGACTGGACTATGTTGTTACATGTTGTGCATGTTCCAGACTGAATCCACACTTAAGAATTATTGAACACACTTGTGGTGTAATCCACAATTATCCTCATTCTATCATCCCTCAACTGCATATATCTGTGGTGTGCATTCATATTATTAATTATTAAAAGCTTTTCTACGAGAATGAAAGTGTAGAGAGATTTATTGGGCCTTTGGTAGCTAACAGTCATCTCTGTAGACTGCCCAGCCTTAGATAACTACAGGATAGAGCTCAACCTTGCAACCTGGGCTTGACAGGTCACCGCAGGACTTAGGACACTCAACTGTTTCATCCCCCAAATGGTACCACTGATGCAGAAGACTGGGGTTCTGCTTATAGCTGTGGATCGCATGACAAATTGAAGTATCACAATTTAGTCATAGTGAGAGTGCAGCCACAGCTTTAGATATCTTTAGTTTTGTGCAAGCAACATATGTTAGAACCTAACATATGTTATGCTAGTTTTAATTAGTGCACATCGGTGGTATATTTTGCTGTTGTATCTTAAAATTGAGTATAAAGTACTCAAACATTTACATATTGTACCATTTATTTTTAACCTAATTGGATGACTTCTTCTATTGACTTTATTGATATAAAATGTTATTGCAATATTATACATTCAACAAGAACAATAAAAAATTGCATGGGGATAGTATGTTCACCTAGTAACTGGCTCTGTAAAGAAAAGAATGAGTACTTGAGGAAAGGTGACTTGAATTTGGCCAACTGTCCTGGTTAGCTTTTAAAATTTAGTTTGTATCTGAAGATATTTTTTGGAGCACAATTGTGATGATGATATATGGCAGACTTGATACAGTGATAATAGCTTGTTTAAAATAATAAAATCAAAAAGTTATAAGTGAACAACAGCAAAAATTTGCATGAACTGCAATATTTTTGTAAATGATAAAAATGAAATACTTAATTATTTCAAGTGTAAATTATGGCATAAAGGCATATATTATTTTTGCTTCAAAGGTAGGTGGCTGTTTCTAATACTATTTAATTTAAAAGCTGAATATAATTCTGTAACTATCAAATTATAATATGCTAAATTGATGGGCGCTTAATAATAATGGGGATTTTCAGGGCAATGTGAAGACAGTTTAGGATACCCATCTCCAAGAAGCAGAAGAAACGTAGGTCCTCATGTTAGTAGTGAGATCACTTATAGATTATATATTACTACAAAGTCACAGCGGATTTGTGAGGTCTCTATTCTAGGTTTATTTCCAGAGAGAGAAGCAGTAACTCTAGACCGGTAGGAACTTGGCCTAATAAACACATCATTATAGTACAGAAATTGTCCAGTAGCTTGCTATAGATCCTATTGGGATATATCATGTGTATACCATTTTCAGCAATAATTCAGGTGAGTATTGTGTTGCACTCAAAAGATCAGTCTTTATTTTTTTAAGCAAGTAGGGATTAGTACAGATTTATAGCTCAGTAATCTGTTGCACTTGAACAAAAGTTGTAATACACTGTTCTAGTAGTTTCATAGGGGAAATGTAGTCCAAAGTGGCACAAGAGCTGCTATTTAGAACAGTAGTGGCCATTATCATTACACAAATAATTTAATCTTCAGTGATGGTCCTGCATTATCGGTGGACCTCGTGGCTGTCCCACTTGTTGTCTCACTATGGACTATCAATCATAAACCACATACTTGTAAGAATTTGAAGTATTTTTCAATGTTTTTGAGTATGATTTAAGTAAGCAAAAGCAATGAGTATAGAGCGTACGCTCCCACTACATATACTTACTGTAAAGAAACGATGCTTCTCTTAGTGTTAAGTGAGTAATCCCTTTTCAAAGACTAAATTTTGTGACTACTATGTCCACATATATTTATAGTTTTGGCTGCTGAAGCTTGTAGACATGGTGAGGTAGTACTTAGTGATGGTAAAACTAGGTATGATGGAAGAGTTAATGTTTGCCGCGATGGCCAATGGAACACTATTTGTGAGGACTATTTCTGGGGATATCCAGAAATACGGGTTATTTGCAGACAACTGGGATTTCTTGAAGGTGAGTTTTATTACAAGTACAATGTAGTTATGCACACAATACATTGTATATCATCAGAAGCTGACTAGGAAGTAGTTAGCTATCACTATTTTGTAGTCACAGATCACACTGACAGCCATGGCAATGTGAGACTCCTGGCATAGGACACATCTTGAGTGAAGTCGAATGTTCCACTACTGAGAGAAAACTTATAGAGTGCAACTATAAAGTGCCTCCAGCAAGAAACTGTACTCATGCTTCAGATGCAAGAGTAGCATGTAGAGATGGGGGTAAGCTACATTTGAGATGGGTGAAACAGTCTTAACTCAATCAAGTATTGCTACAATGTACAAACATGTTGGATGTAGTGAAATGGATAAAAAAACTTGTGTCAAATCAATGCATGCATTGTTTTCAAGGGTTATGGTTCAGAGTCAAGGTAATAAGTATTTCAAACCAAGTCAAGAATAATAAGGAAACTCGAAATCATTTATAAATACTGTGCTAAATGTCTGGTTTACTCCTTACCCTTTCTGGGGCAAGTTTTAAATATAAATTGGGATATTTGTGCTTTATCATCTTTCACATAAAATATTGTTCAACTTTGGCTGCTTTTTTTTTTTTTTAAATATGTTAAGCATTCTTGAATAAGAGAATTAATTTTGAATATAGATCAATTTTTTTGTTAGATATAACTTTAATGAATTTAAAATTGACAATAATGTTAGCTGTTCGAATTATAATTGGAAGGGCTGGTGATCTCGGCATATCAAATTAACAACAGTGCTCATGTGAGCAAACATTAATAGAAGACTAGTAGTTAGTTCTTCAGTGGCCTCCATTAGATTAAGATGATTTTAAAATAGTGACCTAATAAACACAAGTCACTGTGTTAATCGTTACGACAATTATTGTATAATGACAAAAATGGGTATTATTAGTTCAACCTAAAATATATTCATAATTGCTATCAATGATTATTCATCTTTGTATAATTATTTTAACTTAGGTACTCCTACTGGTCTTCGCTATGTGGTAAATGTCAGTATAATATCATTACAATGGAGTGCATCTAGCTAGTGATGGCAATGAAGTTCTGCTGCATTACTCTGTCAGTTTCTCTGGTTGGCCGACCAACTCTTCAGATTTGGAGCCTCAACACAAAGTGCAAGTTCTTGTCAGTAATGATTCTAAATGGGCATTACTCCAAGGTCTTCTTTTCAACCAACTTCAGTATACCTGTTGTGTTGCTGCTAACTATCAAACATTCAGTCCAACAGTTTGCATTTCTGTTAACATATCAGCAACAAATGACATCTATACAGCCTTAAGAAATATCACAGAAAGCAGTACAGTAATTGATGCAAGTTCTAGAGGCATGACTAACAATAAAGAGACTAATTCTATTATGGATGCAAATGTCACACAAATTAATGCTGTCCTATTAATAGTGTTGGGGTGAGTCCTTGGTTTCTTCATACTAGGATGCTTGCTGATGTCAGTATTGTTGTAAGTCATTTCAAAAGAATAAGCCTTAAAGCAAGGAGTTGCAAGATAGGTAAGGACCACATTTATTTTAACTAGCATATTATTGCATAGTTTATAAAGGATGCATAGCTCCTACTATATGTATGATAACTTATCATCTTGCAAGTTTTTGCAAGACATTAGGCTTGATTTTATCTTTAAATATAACAAATAATGGAAAACCATTGTTTTAAGATTGACATAATATATAATCATTTATACTTGGCTAATTCTATACCTGATTTGGTGGAATTAAAATGCTGGGAATATTTTTCATCTTTAAGTTTAGCTAATGTGACTGATGTTGTTGCAATTCAGGCAAACAGATGGACAAGAAGAAGAACATCCAAGGAGTGCACATGCAGAAGACGTGGCATACTACTACAATGATCAGTGTGTGCAGATAGAGCCTAACATATGTTATGCTAGTTTTAATTAGTGCACATTGGTGGTATATTTTGCTGTTGTATCTTAAAATTGAGTATAAAGTACTCAAACATTTACATATTGTACCATTTATTTTTAACCTAATTGGATGACTTCTTCTATTGACTTTATTGATATAAAATGTTATTGCAATATTATACATTCAACAAGAACAATAAAAAATTGCATGGGGATAGTATGTTCACCTAGTAACTGGCTCTGTAAAGAAAAGAATGAGTACTTGAGGAAAGGTGACTTGAATTTGGCCAACTGTCCTGGTTAGCTTTTAAAATTTAGTTTGTATCTGAAGATATTTTTTGGAGTACAATTGTGATGATGATATATGGCAGACTTGATACAGTGATAATAGCTTGTTTAAAATAATAAAATCAAAAAGTTATAAGTGAACAACAGCAAAAATTTGCATGAACTGCAATATTTTTGTAAATGATAAAAATGAAATACTTAATTATTTCAAGTGTAAATTATGGCATAAAGGCATATATTATTTTTGCTTCAAAGGTAGGTGGCTGTTTCTAATACTATTTAATTTAAAAGCTGAATATAATTCTGTAACTATCAAATTATAATATGCTAAATTGATGGGCGCTTAATAATAATGGGGATTTTCAGGGCAATGTGAAGACAGTTTAGGATACCCATCTCCAAGAAGCAGAAGAAACGTAGGTCCTCATGTTAGTAGTGAGATCACTTATAGATTATATATTACTACAAAGTCACAGCGGATTTGTGAGGTCTCTATTCTAGGTTTATTTCCAGAGAGAGAAGCAGTAACTCTAGACCGGTAGGAACTTGGCCTAATAAACACATCATTATAGTACAGAAACTGTCCAGTAGCTTGCTATAGATCCTATTGGGATATATCATGTGTATACCATTTTCAGCAATAATTCAGGTGAGTATTGTGTTGCACTCAAAAGATCAGCCTTTATTTTTTTTAAGCAAGTAGGGATTAGTAAAGATTTATAGCTCAGTAATCTGTTGCACTTGAACAAAAGTTGTAATACACTGTTCTAGTAGTTTCATAGGGGAAATGTAGTCCAAAGTGGCACAAGAGCTGCTATTTAGAACAGTAGTGGCCATTATCATTACACAAATAATTTAATCTTCAGTGATCCTGCATTATCAGTGGACCTCGTGGCTGTCCCACTTGTTGTCTCACTATGTGTGTGTGTGTGTGTGTGTGTGTGTGTGTGTGTGTATTTACCTGTACCTTTGTCGTGTCATAAACTAATATAGTATTTGATTTAATTTTGGGTGGAAGAAACATAAGGTCAACATAGTGTGAACTCTGAACTTGTTTACTGTTATTTCTAACAAGAATCACAGCACCTCTAATTTGTGCAAACATCGATAATGTTTTAATTACTTGTTTGTGTCAGTTTTGGCTCTACATAAGGAGCCGTATTTGTAATATATGATGAGTTAACCAAGTAGAAAGAAAAGGAAAGGATCTTACCTTGGGAGCACTTGGCGTTCTGCTCCGCGAGTTCATTCAATCCTTTGGTGGTGTGTCACACATAAACAGTTATGGGTAAGAGAAACCATTCATTTTGTACACAAAACTAAGAACAAATTAGTTTAACAAATAGTGAAATTGAAACATGAATGTGATCTATTTAGTTTTCTCCATCTTTTATCTTCATGGCAGCTTTCGTATACTTCTACTAAGTCTTTTTACTGAAGAAGCTCAGTCATCTATTTCCAGCTGCCCACATGGAAAGGTGGTATTAGTAGAAGGAACCAATGAATATGAAGGAAGAATAGCTGTCTGTGTAAATGGACAGTGGTCTTCTATCTGCAAAGATTCCTTTTGGGGTCCACCAGATGCACGCGTAATCTGCCGGCAGCTTGGTTTTCTTGAAGTGGATATTTCCAGTAAGTTTTGATAATAGTGTGATAGATAGTGTTTTGTTACGTTAATGTGACAAAATTGGAAGTTATTGACTCTACATAATCATGTATAAATTCTATAATCAATACAAGCAGAGCTAATAAAAAAAAGCAAATTCAACTATCTTCACTGTCTAGAGCAAACACATTTTTTAACAATATAGCTAGCAGTCACAGTTAGCAAGTAGCTACCTATGCCTAATAAAAGTTACTGATGAATTATTATTTCTCTAATTGACTGAAGTACACCTGTTTCATTTAATTATTAGATGCTGGTCAGTTCAGTCACGAGTACTCTGGTTTGTATGCACCTGGTACCGGCATCATAATAAATGAACTAGAGTGCAGTACTGCTGAGCATCACCTACTGGAATGCAATTACAAATATGGCAGATCCAGTTGCACTCATGCAGACGATGCTGGCATCCAGTGCATGGAAGGAGGTGAGACAATGCAGACTAATGGATACTTAGTTGAAGCTTACTCTAGTAGCTATAGACATTGGTTTTGTGCTTCAGGCCAGACTGTGAGGTCATATACCACTACTAGCTACATTTTTCATTACAGCCACAGCACTGAGACAATATTGTCTCACACTTTACCAGTAATAATTCATCTATTACTGGAGACCGAATTTTCATTTAAAGTTGTAATCTCGTATAAATTACCATTTGCTGATTAATCAAATTTTATTTTTATTTCTTGTACTCATTCTATGACCACCTTGTCACTGATTCTACCCCAACTTTTACTTTCAGCTCATCCAAACAACCTTTCTTACCAAACCACAGACAACCAGATAAGCATTCACTGGACGCCTCCTTCTGGTCCATACAATGAGACGGAAATTCTCAAGAGCTACATAGTGTCCTGTCATGGCAGTCAGCCAGGCAGGGACAGAGTAGTGCACACCTTGGAGGTGGTTACTGAGGTCACCATTTGGGAGGCAACCATTGCTGGCCTTGATTATATGAAATACAATTACAGCTGCTGTGTATATGCAGAATACCAAACATACCAGCCCAGAATATGCAGTGCTATTTATTACGAAAGTATGGCCAGTGGCTCAGAATTGACTAGCAGTTCCACTGAATTGTTGGTGGATACGGCAGCACCAGATACCTGCGGAAATGAGATGGCATTAGTAATCACAAGCTCAGTACTAGGAGTTGTCATAGCGATACTGTTCATGTCTTTGTTGGGAATGATTGTTTACTTCAGCATGTGTAATGGCAAGGGACAAACTTTGTGTCCCAACAAAATGAGGTGAATGTAATGTGTGGTATAGAGATACCCCAAGGTAGCTGCATAAATGGGGTAAATATTTAGCTAGATCTCGGTTTGGAAATCTCAGACAGAGTGGAACACTAATACACTAGGACAGAGGACTAGTGTCTAATATACAGGGGAGAATCCGGGGTGGGGGTGCAAGGGAATCAATACGGGAAATACAATTAGTAGGACAATGCATATTAACTTGTGCTCTTCACTCTAAAATTATCCAAATCATGTGCAATCCATCATTAATATTTTTAATAAATTTTGCAAGTTTTGACCTAAATATATTTGGGCCTTCCTATTGCTGGATCAGTTCCTGGTATATGTGTATCACATTTTATTTTGAAAATTTCTATTAATGAAATAATTTGATTAAAAAAATCAATGATAAAACATATAATTCTTAAATTTTCTTATTTATAAATAATATTTATTAAATTGTTTGACTGACAGGAAGTTTTTTTGCCATACTAAAAAGAGTTAGCTTTGTTTTAGTTATAAAATAGTAAATATTTGGAAACTTGCACTTTTCACACATTATTAATCTTTCATTGCAGAATAAACCATCATTTGTTTAAGAAGGAAGAAGACCCGAGTCAACAGGCTATATATGAAGTTATAGCAGTGACCAGCTCTGGGACAAACCAAGGAAAGGAAACACCCACTGGCTGTGAAGATGTTCCTTTGAAAGCAAACCTTTGCTATGAAGGTGTGAGAGAAAGTATGGCTGCATATCCATCCTGCATATCTGAGTATAAAGGCAATCCTTGAAGGTGTGGCACCAAATAATTATGACGACAGTATATACTAATTTGTTACTGTGAATGTGTTTTAAGATTTGTATTGTTAAACGTATTCTTTGCTTATGAATGCATTTTAATTAGCAAGATAAGTACAGTGGTGTAGAAAGATGTTTTGGTATGGGGGTTCCATGTTTTTGTGGTTCAAAAGTGTTCATGTGAGAATTCACCTCACTAGATTGTGCCCAAATATTATGGGTGGGTGGGGGACTACACCACTGAAGTATAATGTAATAAGTATTAGCTACTCTTATTTCTAAGAACAAAAATTATTTTTCAATCTTTATGAAAAGGAGGACAAATAAAGATCAGCAACATGTGAAGATAAGATCATATATCTGATTCAGTGTTAGGCACAGCACCTCTCCATCCAGCTTGAAGCATCTGCCGCATCTCTTTCACCATGGAGGCCATGCTGGGATCCCCAGCAACATTAGTGTTTTCATCATTGAAGAATTGGTACTCTACAGTGTGATTGTACAGTTCTGTTCCCCATACATGGGAGAAGTCTGGAGTAGCTGAGGAGGTAGCTAACAGTCATCTCTGTAGACTGCCCAGCCTTAGATAACTACAGGATAGAGCTCAACCTTGCAACCTGGGCTTTACAGGTTACCGCAGGACTTAGGACACTCAACTGTTTCATCCCCCAAATGGTACCACTGATGCAGAAGACTGGGGTTCTGCTTATTAGTTGTGGATCGCATGACAAATAGAAGTATCACAATTTAGTCATAGTGAGAGTGCAGCCACAGCTTTAGATATCTTTAATTTTGTGCAAACATACCCAATTGTCAAGTAACTCTTCTTTTTAGAGAAAATTAAGCTAATTTTACATTGAGTAACTTCCACTTTAGTCATTTACCTTACAGTATTATCTTGATACAAGTACACAACTATAGCTCACATCTGCTGCAGTATTGCTTTCAGGAAAGGATAGTTACCAAACTGAAAACTTTAGGAATTTAGGCAGAGAAAAAAATTCACAGCTGATACTGTATAAGACTTCAATGCAAAATGGGGAATATAATGGGTGAGATATTCCGTGCCTTTAAATTTTAAGATTCTAACCAAATATTCTGTGACCTAAAATTTCAATCTTAGTAACTCTAGACTGGTTAGAACTTGGCCTAATAAACACATCATTATAGTACAGAAACGGTCCAGTAGCTTGCTATAGATCCTTTTGGGATATATGTGTATACCATTTTCAGCAATAATTCAGGTGAGTATTGTGTTGCACTCAAAAGATCAGCCTATATTTTTTTAAGCAAGTAGGGATTAGTACAGATTTATAGCTCAGTAATCTGTTGCACTTGAACAAAAGTTGTAATACACTGTTCTAGTAATTTCATAGGGGCAATGTAGTCCAAAGTGGCACAAGAGCTGCTATTTAGAACAGTAGTGGCCATTATCATTACACAAATAATTTAATCTTCAGTGGTCCTGCATTATCGGTGGACCTCGTGGCTGTCCCACTTGTTGTCTCACTATGGACTATCAATCATAAACCACATACTTGTAAGAATTTGAAGTATTTTTCAATGTTTGTGAGTATGATTTAAGTAAGCAAAAGCAATGAGTATAGAGCGTACGCTCCCACTACATATACTTACTGTAAAGAAACGATGCTTCTCTTAGTGTTAAGTGAGTAATCCCTTTTCAAAGACTAAATTTTGTGACTACTATGTCCACATATATTTATAGTTTTGGCTGCTGAAGCTTGTAGACATGGTGAGGTAGTACTTAGTGATGGTAAAACTAGGTATGATGGAAGAGTTAATGTTTGTCGCGATGGCCAATGGAACACTATTTGTGAGGACTATTTCTGGGGATATCCAGAAATACGGGTTATTTGCAGACAACTGGGATTTCTTGAAGGTGAGTTTTATTACAAGTACAATGTAGTTATGCACACAATACATTGTATATCATCAGAAGCTGACTAGGAAGTAGTTAGCTATCACTATTTTGTTGTCACAGATCGCACTGACAGCCATGGCAATGTGAGAACTCCTGGTGTAGGACACATCTTGAGTGAAGTCGAATGTTCCACTACTGAGAGAAAACTTATAGAGTGCAACTATAGAGTGCCTTCAGCAAGAAACTGTACTCATGCTTCAGATGCAAGAGTAGTGTGTAAAGATGGGGGTAAGCTAAATTCTTATAGTTAATTTTGATTTACAGTGGAGTAATTCCTGCGGAGACCGGGGGGTGGGGCGTTATATCTCCCACCCCAACTTTAAGCCACCATTGCATAAGTAAGGCATAATACTCTAAATTATTAGTTCACATTAGTCAATTTATTTTAAAGTATATGTCAGAAAGACCAAATAGATAATATTTTTTTCGAAAAACTTTCCTGACAAAAACAATTTTTTTAAGCACTCAGGTTGGGTAGCACAAACCTCCCATATCCCATCTTGTTTGAATGTCATTTACAACCATCTAAAAAATAACAATAGCAAATAATTAGTTTAAAAGTGTAAATTGCATTAGCCAACACGAAAAAGTGAGGTTAGAATTATAATTCTAAAATAAGCTAAAAGAATATTTTGTACTCAAGTTATGGATATCTCTTAGTACCGGGCCCCCGAATTAACAGAAATTTAAGACCTTGAAAAGCTAGACACTCCAATTTAGTGATTAGCTTGCTATTATATACATTGCATCCCCCCCCACCCCACCCCACGCTCTTTGGTGCTACACTTTTTTTTTTAACTTACAGGTACTGGATTACTTGTTATAGCTAGCCATAAGGAATCACATGCCCAATTTTAATGTTTGCATGCCCCTTAAAACATTCGTAGTCTCTTTTTCTTTGTATGAAAAGTCAAAAGAAACCCTGTAATTATACCAATAGGGTCTGTTGGCCCCCAACTTTTAAATGGAAATATGCCCCTGATTAATCCAAATTTGAAGACTTTGAGACTCACTTAGCATCAACAATATTGCATATACACAAGCATGTAACCTAAAAGGTATGTTTTGTTATTTTGAAAAGTTAGCTGAAGTGCAAGCAAGTGAAATGAAAACATAAGACACAAAGAATGATAAACATTGAAAGTGTTATTTTGCCAAGAACTTTCCCATCTTGGGCGTTAAGTAAGCAAAGGTTCTCATATTCCCCTTGAAACCATGCAGCTATACATAAGGACAATATCATCATAGCATAGAGATTACTACCAATTGAGTTGAGAACTGATTGTCTCATTAAACTGGTTAAAATTACTGCATCTTTCTACTATTTTCAATTTTACAGCTCTCTCATGATAGTTTTCTGTCCACATTTTTTCAGAGATAGTCAAAACTAACTCTTGAGTCACTTAGCTCTGGTTAAAATAACTTTAGCATGTTCAGTGTGGCTACTACTTTTAGTTGGTAATAATCATCACCACTTGTAGCCATTTCAGCTAACAGTGATATTTTTTGAACTATTTATTGATGCTAGCACAGATAATCGATGCAATAAGTCTTTTTGAAACTTTGAGAGGTAAGGATAATAAGAAAACAAGACAAGTTAAGCTTCTCCTTAAGTAGGGAAATGCTATATAGCTATTTAATTTTACATCTAGACAATATACCACTATTAATTTAGTATATGTGTATTCTGCTGGCAATATTATTTTAACTTAGGTACTCCTACTGGTCTTAAGTATACAGTAAATGTCAGTACAATATCATTACAATGGAGTGCATCTGCTAGTGATGGCAATGAAGTTCTGCTGCATTACTCTGTCAGTTGCTCTGGTTGGCCAACAAACTCTTCAGATTTGGAGCCTCAACACAAAGTGCAAGTTCTTGTCAGTAATGACTCTACATGGGCATTACTCCAAGGTCTTCTTTTCAACCAACTTCAGTATACCTGTTGTGTTGCTGCTAACTATCAAACATTCAGTCCAACAGTTTGCATTTCTGTTAACATATCAGCAACAAATGACATCTATACAGCCTTAAGAAATATCACAGAAAGCAGTACAGTATTTCACATGACCAATGGAATCACGATGGAAAATAAACACACTTCGGTTACATATGCTGCACAAAGCAACACTGTAACAGTGGCAGCTGTGGCATCAGTTCTGGGTATATTTTTGCTCATATTTACTTCAGCATCTCTCACTTCATGGATCTGCACATGCCTAGTTTACAAGAAATTATCCAGTAAAACTTTACAGCAGCAGTAAGCAGTTAAAAGATCAAGTTATTGATTTTAAATTGTATCATTATATTTGCAGCATGCTTGAATAAATACATATTATACATTTTACCTCTGTCATTTTTCATTAGGTCTTCAGAAGAATCACATTTTGATAATCTGTTATATGACAGCCAAAGTTACTCTACCATCTCCTCTGTCAATGGAAGGACTGATAATGCCAACCATGGTTCACAAGATGCAGATGGCAAAAAGACAGAATATGAAATGGTTGATCTTCCAATACAAGCAGCCAGAAGAAGCATGGTGAAATCACAGTATGAGTTTTCTGACCTTCCCAATGTGGAAAATAAAGAGACCCACAGGTTGGATGAAAGATATGAATTTTGTGAAGTGAATACTCCTGATCTAGGAGTGAATGAAAGCTCCTCTCATCCAATTACTGAGAACAGAGGATCCAACTCAAAGAATACTATCGATAAAAACTGTTGCGAAGAAAGTGGCTATGAAACACTAAAGCTAATTACATCAGAGAATCCTGTAGTAAAGCCACCAACCTCAATCAAACTGCTTCCCAGAGAAAGTAACGGTGAAGGGAATTACTCAGCCACTCATGTGAGCGACAAAGACTATGATAGAGTGTATTCCCACACCACACCCAGAAGTACTGAGGAAGAAGACCACAGTTACAGTCACGTGTGGGTACCACAAGACGGCCAGCCTAGTCCAGGCTACATGCGTCTGGACACAACTTCTCCCCACTTGCTGTCCCCAAGTCCTCAAAATAGCATGCCGGGTTCCCACAAAGATTCCAGTGTCGTCACAGCTAAGGGTTACTCGTACCTCAATGTTTCTGAGATTGCAAGCCAGGTGGTTCCTGATAGTACAAAGCATGGAGCTACTACAGGTGGATACCACTCTTTAGATATTCACTCCATGACATCTGAACCCTGCATAGTGGTTTCAAGCAGCCCACCAGAAGATGGTATTGCACCGACAAACAGCCGAAAAATGACATCAAGCTACTCCAGTTTAAATATTGGAGAGTTTAATGAAGGGGCGCCAAAGCTGGAGTCAGGCAGTAGTGACAGTGGATATTCTCACTTAAATGTGTATGAAGAAAAGACTGTAGCCAAATATTTGAGTAAAAGACATTAATTTGATAAGTTAATGAGTGCAGTTTCTATTGTTATTATTACTTTTGTTGTTGTTATTATTATTATTATTATTATTATTATTATTATTATTATTATTACCATTACAATTATTGTTATTATTTATTACCATTACTGCACTTCTGTGACACTGAACTACAAATAATTACGTTTACAAGACTTAGTGCTTAGATTTCATGCAATACATATTTGTACTGATATTGTTCAAATATTATAGTGAATTATCATAATATTCTACAAATTAATTTTTTCCCCTCTGGTTGATGAACTAGAGGATAGTAGAAACTAGCTAAAACTATATTTGTGCAATAAAATGGATATACATCAGTATAAACATTTCTTAATATTACTCACAGTAATGGCTAAAGTAATTACAAAATATATAAGTTTTTTTATAACTAGTTAGTCAAGTTGATTTGTGTCTAATTTGAGGTTCAAGTTGTAGCTAAGTGATTACAAAATAGCATAGTTAATTATGCTAAAACCATTTCATTGAGAACTGTTGCGCTGACATTGTTGGTATCATAGCAGAGAAACTATTTTCAATATGTTTTTCAATGTATGCAATAGCAAACTGAAAATATCTCTCACAACTTTCATTTCATGCTATTTCCAGGAAGTCACTCAAAGTCATGTGAGGAAACATCCTTTTTTTTTTAAAGTACACCCTTTACCTGCAAAATACTAAGCTAACTGTAATCATCAAAATACAAAAAAATTTCATAATGAAAGTTTATAAAACCATTAGTGGATAGCAACCAGCATGCCACAAGTATTGATTGTGTTTTAGCTAAGAAAGACTATAAATATTTGTAGACTACGTAGTAATTACTGAATAAAGTGAATAACTGTTCAGCTGTTGGATGCTTTCGTTGCTTTTTCTTCACTTCTTGTGGCATGCTGAGGTTAATACAACTTGTGTGTAAGTGCAGCTAAAACTTGGCACTATCAACAATATTTGTTTTGTTTTTTAATTAATCCTGCGGCATGTACCCTATAACTCCAAATTTCACTGCCAGTCCCCCATGCCCTGGCCGTGAACCATCTTATTCCATTAATTATGCATGCCTACTTACCTGTCATCCATTAACTCTCACCCCATCGATAGCCGCAGCTCTAGTAGCTGAGTTGTTTGGCACAGGCGGGGCCGGAAACCCCACCCCCCTATCAGCTTGGGCTGACTGGGGCATAATTAATGGGACGGGACAAGCCCCTTTAATTCCGGCACCCATGTTTTCATGGTAAGCAGGCTAGCTGCTTACCGGAGGTTAAATAATAATAAATAAATAGAATAAATAGTAAAGAACCCCTTTCCCATCTCCTATTTATCAGGTAAGGTGTGGTGGGTGGGGAATTGCAACGCTCTCCCTCTAGTTCCTAACCTGAACACGTGCGCTATCATTCGCTCTACACATGTGCTGTCGTTCGCTCTACATACATGGGGCCCCTTGCTCGTATAACCTCACCACCCCTTACCTAACTAACCCCTTACCTGACTAACCCCTTACCCAACCGACCACTCTGGTACTCTGCCTCCCCGCCTAGCCTGCTGCTAAGCTGTCAGTAATTTAGCTACACTCTGTTGATATAGTCAGGGCTAGCTATATATCTTCATAATTATGATGATGAAGTGTGGGTCACATGAGCTATGACTCAGACACTGCTCTTTACTTTTGGCTATCAGTCATATGACATCATGTGACCAAAATAACAAATACTCTGATTGATTAAATAATATTATATGTGGATTGTAATTATAAGGAGAGGACATGACACCTCCTTTAGCTATTTGAATGTTATGTTGTATACACTAATAGGTATTTTATATATTATTATCCATTTTCTATTTCATTTGTCAGAGACATGCCAACTCCAGATTCCTGCTTCCAAAAAGAAGCCCTTCAGCTATCCACCACTGAGTCTTCTAATGCAAGTAATGCTCTCTATGAATCTTGCGATGTAGAAGCAGTAATGAAACTGGTGTCACCGCATCAACCACTTCAACTGGAAGACACTGATCACCCTACTGCTTATGAAGTTCCTATTGATCTAAAGATTGCTTTATAAAATTGAACATTTTAGCTATTATGTGTCTGTCCTTGCTTGCTACTGAGTTTTCATTTGGCATATTGCCCTTGAGACATACTGCAACACTTGAGAAGAAATTTCTTTATTATGTTACATGTCAGTACGGGATCTGTTATGAGACTAACGTGGCCAAAATGAAACCAATACATGAAAAACAGTTTACACAATCTTTCAAAGAAGTAAACATCATGCAGTTTTAGATAGTGATTGTGTAACTGGAAGCTAGTGAGGATACTACACATTAGCTGCTTACTGATATCTAACTTGATTAGACAGTATACATAAAAATATTGTAGGAAGAATGCTCATTCAACTAATCTGCGTTCCCATCTCCTCTTGACAAAAGAGCAGAATGGACCATTTTTAAAATTGTTTCCATATGAAGAAATTTTCTTTTAGTTGTTAAGGTGAGAATGACCCATCAAGAAGTGATTCGTTGAAAGAATAATTGCCTGCCCAAGTTTTTAGTCTTAACCTCACTAATTTCCTAAGGATAATGCAACAAACTTCATAGTAGTGGCAAATCACCTCTCTCACACTTGAAGGAAGTCAAAGTTGAGTCCTTCTAGACTCAAAATACATATCAGGAAAGAGCACATTACACATTACACCTTTTTATTCGACTGTAACTATCAAGGAAGGGGAGAAAGTGAGTGGTTTAGTGGTGAATTCACAAAAGAAGGGTAGCCATCTTTTCTCTACCATGTCCATTGACATATGTAGTGAAGTACAAGCACAGGAAACTTAGCCTTTGCATGCTAACTTATGCTGTAATGTCTTTGTATTTATAAATGAAGAAATTAAATAATATTGAGTTATTCTTTTAAATTAAAGGTAGGCATAAATTGAGTGCTGGCATTATGTTGTGTATAAGAAGGAAGTGGTCTTTGTTTTTCTTTGAAAAAGCTTTATATCCATTAATAGCAAACCACAGAATTAAAGGAAATCTTTAAGAGTAAAGCTTGAACAAAAAAAAACTATGAAAATTTTTCTAGTTTTTAAGTCAGAATTGTACTTGGTATCTGTTGCAGCCTTATTGGTAGGTAAAAGATCTGGCATAACCAGATCTTTTACCTATACTACTCCACGAGGAACTTAGAGGATAAAAACAAAAACAACAAAGCATAGAACGCTTTTAAAAAGAGTGTTTTCCCAACTGCACTTAGTCTGCCTTCAGAATCATAACAATATCTGCTAGCACGTGAAAAAGCCGATGGCCATGCTCCTCATCCTAACTGCTTTATTGAGAACAATTATATCAAGGTAATACTTTAAAAAGTCAAACAACGATGTTGACTGTATTTCTTCCCTAAATAGCCTGCAGAGAAGGAGATGTAAGACTTGTAGGAATTACCAGAAATAAAAATGAAGGAAGGGTAGAAATCTGTCTTCGTGGAACCTGTGGGACTGTCTGTGATAACAGATGGGACATAGAGATTCAGCAGTGGTCTGTAGACAGCTGGGAATGGAAGCCATTGGAGGTTTGCCACACACTTGCTTCAGCATTATTTATTATCAGTTAACTAATACACCCTCTTAGCTTACTCCGATGGCAGGGGGAATGGAACAATACGGATTGCACAAGATACACAAGTGCGGGCAGAAACACTAGGCAGAAACACTAGTGCGGGCATAAACACAAGTGCGGGCAGAAACACTAGTGCGGGCAGAAACACTAGTGCGGGCAGAAACAACACTAGTGCGGGCAGAAACACTAGTGCAGGCAGAAACACTAGTGCGGGCAGAAACACTAGGCAGAAACACTAGTGCGGGCAGAAACACAAGTGCGGGCAGAAACACTAGTGCGGGTAGAAACACTAGTGCGGGCAGAAACATTAGTGCGGGCAGAATCACTAGGCAGAAACACAAGTGCGGGCAGAAACACTAGTGCGGGCAGAAACACTAGTGCGGGCAGAAACACTAGTGCGGGCAGAAACACTAGTGCAGGCAGAAACACTAGTGCGGGCAGAAACACTAGGCAGAAACTCTAGTGCGGGCAGAAACACAAGTGCGGGCAGAAACACTAGTGCGGGCAGAAACACTAGTGCAGGCAGAAACACTAGTGCAGGCAGAAACATTAGTGCGGGCAGAAACACTAGGCAGAAACACTAGTGCGGGCAGAAACACTAGCGCGGGCAGAAACATAGTGCGGACAGAAACACAAGTGCGGGCAGAAACACTAGTGCAGGCAGAAAAACTAGTGCAGGCAGAAACACTAGTGCGGGCAGAAACACAAGTGCTGGAGTTACTGCAGGCTTAGTTCTAATAGCAATACTCATTGTATTTTTATTAATTGTTCCATAAATTGGAATATATTTAGCTAAAAGATAGCTATAGTAATAGTGCACACAAATGTTGTTGTTATAGTGCTACATTTGATTGAATTCTATGTCACCGGTAAATTCTTGTATACTTTAGTTTAACACTCTTAAAAAAGTTACACCATTGCTTTGTTCACTTTACTATAATAAAACTAATCAAACAGTGCTATGAAAAATGTTTGCACTGAGTTTTATTGCAGAATAAAAATTCAATTGTTAAGTGTTAAAAAAAACCCTGTAGAGCAATGTATTTTAACTACTAGATTACTTCAATAATTGGCTTGATTTTAGTTAAACTATTGCCCCAATAGCTATTCAAGATATGTATTTTTAAATATCTAATTTATACAATACAGCACATGTATGTTGGATAGCAACAAAAATTGTATGAACTTAGTATCACAACAGCAAACATTGAATCTAGTTCAAATAAGAATATTAATAATAATAATGAAGTTCCAAAGGTGCGAACCCTCAGTGCTACTAAACACTACCTAGCTATTACAATATAATCTCAGACTAAAAGAACAAGCAATCTATTAGCTATTTTAAGCAGGCACCAATATAGCTGAGTAGTAGATAGGGACTGACTCTGTAGTAACTGTCCCCTGTATTCTTGCTGGCCCTACTTATGCCATTGGCCTGGTCCATGCCAGGGTAAGAGGCAGAGCTAGTCCTGATGCTGGCATTACTGTTGGTCCTGCTTGCAATGTCCATAAACCTGCTGGGAGTTGGCCTGCTATTGTTGTCATCAATGAAGGGTGGGGTACCTGGTATAGCTATAAAATAAAATAAAAAGGACCAGCTGGTCCTGCCACAGCACATAGCTAAGGAGGCCCATGCCTTGCAGTGGGTGATGCAGTGGTGGTCAGGCCTACATGCAACTGTGGAGCCAGCAGTGAGGTTTGCCATAATCTCAGTGTGTTGTTCTGGTGCTCCAGCATTGCCTGAAAACTGTTGCATAATCTGGTTTATCTCCCTTAGTGAGGCTCTCATGGCAGTATGAGCATCACTCACTAACTAACGACAGTCAACACTACCACTGAGCTGAGGATGCTGCTGCTAAACTTGTGGACTGACTCCAGACCCTTCACCAATCGCTACACGGGACAAGGGTCTGATAGACTGACATTAATTGAGCAGTTTGTTCAGTTCCCCTCGCTAATTGGGGAGACCGCAAACAATAGGTGACGTAATATCCTGTGACGTAAGATTGCTCTAACTTTTGCGCGTGTAGTATTTCTGTGCACAACTCTCCAACAGCCGTGTCAAAACTCTTCCTTTAGATGATACCAATGGTGATGCTAAGCAGTAACTTGGACTAGCCTTTTTAAGATATCTGCAGTTGGAAGTTTCGCTTAGCAGTAAGATACAGTTGTTGCTTTGTGCACTGGCCATGTATATGCCATGGTACCTTAGGTTTTTGTCATGCTTAACCGGCAGCATTTCCCAGCATAGTTTTACATAAGCAACATTTCTTCATGGCAATATAGAACGAACTCTGCCTACTGATCTGAACAATTCACGCGCCTAAAAATATATAACGATTTACACCCACACTAATTGAACCACAGTTAACCACTTGCTGACTAAGCAAGAACAAACTGCTCAATGTCAGTCTTCTACCAGACCCTTTTCTCGCGTAGCGATTGGTAAAGGGTCTAACTATGCGAGACTAGACTGACTATATTTGAAAGTCTTCCATTTGATTGATAATATGCAACTCTCAATTATTTGTATCTTACTAACCCTGTTACAATTCAGAAACTGTGGTCACTTTTTACAAAGATAAATGTTTAATTAATCCTGCGGCATGTACCCTATAACTCCAAAGTTCACTGCCAGTCCCCCATGCCCTGGCCATGAACCATCTTATTCCATTAATTATGCATGCCTACTTACCTGTCATCCATCAACTCTCACCCCATCGATAGCCGCAGCTCTAGTAGCTGAGTTGTTTGGCACAGGCGGGGCCGGAAACCCCACCCCCCTATCAGCTTGGGCTGACTGGGGCATAATTAATGGGATGGGGCAAGCCCCTTTAATTCCGGCACCCATGTTTTCATGGTAAGCAGGCTAGCTGCTTACCGGAGGTTAAAATAATAATAATAATAAATAAATAGAATAAATAGTAAAGAACCCCCTTCCCATCTCCTATTTATCAGGTAAGGTGTGGTGGGTGGGGAATTGCAACGCTCTCCCTCTAGTTCCTAACCTGAACACGTGCGCTATCATTCACTCTACACATGCGCTGTCGTTCGCTCTACATACATGGGGCCCCTTGCTCGTATAACCTCACCACCCCTTACCTAACTAACCCCTTACCTGACTAACCCCTTACCAAACCGACCACTCTGGTACTCTGCCTCCCCGCCTAGCCTGCTGCTAAGCTGTCAGTAATTTAGCTACACTCTGTTGATATAGTCAGGGCTAGCTATATATCTTCATAATTATGGTGATGAAGTGTGGGTCACATGAGCTATGACCCAGACACTGCTCTTTACTTTTGGCTATCAGTCATATGACATCATGTGACCAAAATAACAAATGCTCTGATTGATTAAATAATATTATATGTGGATTGTAATTATAAGGAGAAGACATGACACCTGGGAGACTCATTTTATCATGTAAAGGTGGTCACAGAATAAAGCAGCTGTCTTCCTCAGTTAGAATTATATAACTTTAGTATAGGAATTCTCACCCTCTGAATTCTTGAACACATGTTGAAAATAGAAACCACTGTTGAATAAATTATAGTCATGTTTTCCCAATAGAACAGTTTACTATTAGATGGCTTACTCACCGAAGAAGAGCTAGTTTGACAACAACCATGGTCACTTTGTCTATTTTAACTGTCATACTTTTCAGTCTAATAGGACTTGGAAAACCTCAAGGTACACAACCTGTACAGCTAGAATACTTGTGTATTATTATTAGTAGCTTTCTTGAAGGGTGCAGTCATGGAGATGTAAGATTGGCTAGAAAAAACCTCACATACTCTCATGAAGGAAGAGTAGAATTGTGCTTCCAAGGCAGATGGGGAACTGTCTGTGATGATAGGTGGGACATAAGGGATGCAGCAGTAGTCTGTAGACAGCTTGGACTAGAAGCTGTTGAAGGTACTCAACCACTTTAAGTACATTTTTAATTAGGGTGGTATGATTATCAGTAATGTGTTTAAAGCTCTTCAAAGATATGGTGGAGGCACTGGAAGTATTGTCCTGGATGATGTTCATTGCACTGGACGAGAGTCCAGTTTGATGGATTGTTGCTATAATCGTTATCACAACTGCCAACATTTTGAGGATGCAGGAGTTAGCTGCACAAAAAGTAGGTTAATTCAGCCTCCCTCTAAAATAGATATTAGTTACTATCATTACACAATATACATGACTCGATATATACACATAAAATTAAGAAAGGGAAGAGAGCAGATAAGTAGGAAATATGAAATAAAGTGCCATTCATTGCGATTCATTCTTGACTCTGTATAATATATAAAATAAATACATCTGTGTGGTGTGTGAAAATGTAACATTTTGAACTATCAATAGGGTCCAGCATCATTATGCAGATTCATGCAATTGGCAGTTCAACACTATCCATTCAATGGAAGGCACTAAGTTCTCCAGAGGCAGTCAAGCAATACAGGGTTACACTGAGTTATACAGAAAAGGACATGAACCATTTATTTTATGTCAATAAGTCTACGTTTATAAAACAAACAAAAGTGCTGTGGAATCAGAACATGGCACCCAATACCACGTACACTGTGTGTGTTGCAGCAGAGTATGATGATGTGGTTGTGGCAGTGCCATTTCTGGAAGCCTGCAATAATTGGACATCTCCACAGAACTTGGAAAGTGGGAGGAGCCACAGTGCTGGAGTCACGGCAGCTATTGTTCTTCTGGTAATCCTAGTGGTGACATTGCTGTTAATTATTTTGATTCTAATAGTAGCACGCCAGCGATTCATGAAATCAAGAGCAAGTCAATTGAAAGAGGAGTAAGATCTTTAGCTGTTATGTTGTATACACTAATAGGTATTTTATATATTATTATCCATTTTCTATTTCATTTGTCAGAGACATGCCAACTCCAGATTCCTGCTTCCAAAAAGAAGCCCTTCAGCTATCCACCACTGAGTCTTCTAATGCAAGTAATGCTCTCTATGAATCTTGCGATGTAGAAGCAGTAATGAAACTGGTGTCACCGCATCAACCACTTCAACTGGAAGACACTGATCACCCTACTGCTTATGAAGTTCCTATTGATCTAAAGATTACTATATAAAATTGAACATTTTAGCTATTATGTGTCTGTCCTTGCTTGCTACTGAGTTTTCATTTGGCATATTGCCCTTGAGACATACTGCAACACTTGAGAAGGAATTTCTTTATTATGTTACATGTCAGTACGGGATCTGTTATGAGACTAACGTGGCCAAAATGAAACTAATACATGAAAAACAGTTTACACAATCTTTCAAAGAAGTAAACATCATGCAGCTTTAGATAGTGATTGTGTAACTGGAAGCTAGTGAGGATACTACACATTAGCTGCTTACTGATATCTAACTTGATTAGACAGTATACATAAAATATTGTAGGAAGAATGCTCATTCAACTAATCTGCCTTCCCATCTCCTCTTGTTTTAAAATTGTTTCCATATGAAGACATTTTCTTTTAGTTATTAGGGTGAGAATGACCCATCAGGAAGTGATTCATTGAAAGAATAATTGCCTGCCCAAGTTTTTAGTCTTAACCTCACTAATTTCCTAAGGATAATGCAACAAACTTCATAGTAGTGGCAAATCACCTCTCTCACACTTGAAGGAAGTCAAAGTTGAGTCCTTCTAGACTCAAAATACATATCAGGAAAGAGCACATTACACATTACACCGTTTTATTCGACTGTAACTATCAAGGAAGGGGAGATAGTGAGTGGTTTAGTGGTGAATTCACAAAAGAAGGGTAGCCATCTTTTCTCGATCATGTCCATTGACATATGTAGTGAAGTACAAGCACAGGAAATTTAGCCTTTGCATGCTAACTTATGCTGTAAATGTCTTTGTATTTATAAATGAAGATTTGGCTAAAACCTTTGAGTGTTCATTTATATTTGATGCACATAGAAATGTTCACATCTAAGTGTTCAGATTATTATCTGCATACACTTCTAATTATATTGAACCAAATATTCTGTTTACAACATTAACCAGCGAAAATTTGTACCAAATTAATGCAAAGGTATTAAACTGAAATGAAATAATATTGAGTTATTTTTTTAATTAAAGGTAGGCATATAATTTATTAATAGCAAACCACAGAATTAAAGGAAAATTTTAAGAGTAAAGCTTGAACAAAAAAGAACTATGAAAATTTTTCTAGTTTAAGTCAGAATTGTACTTGGTATCTGTTGCAGCCTTATCCTAGTCTGGCATAGTCAGATCTTTTACCTACTTATCCACGAGAAACTTAGAGGATAAAAACAAAACAAAAAACAAAGCATAGAACGCTTTTAAAAACAGTGTTTTCCCAACTGCACTTAGTCTTCCTTCAAAATCATAACAATATCTGCTAGCACGTGAAAAAGCCAATGGCCATGCTCCTCATCCTAACTGCTTTATTACTAAGTCTGCTGGGAGAACAATTATATCAAGGTAAAAGTCAAACAATGATGTTGATTGTATTTCTTCCCTAAATAGCCGGCAGAGAAGGAGATGTAAGACTTGTAGGAATTACCAGAAATAAAAATGAAGGAAGGGTAGAAATCTGTATTCGTGAAACCTGGGGGACTGTCTGTGATGACAGATGGGACATAGAGATTCAGCAGTGGTTTGTAGACAGCTGGGAATGGAAGCTATTGGAGGTTTGCCACACACTTGCTTTAGCATTATTTATTATCAGTTAACTAATACACCCTCTTCGCTTACTCCGATGGCAGGGGGAATGGAACAATATGGATGGATGAAGTTTGCTGCCTTGGACAAGAGCTTCGCTTAATTGATTGTGACTATAGCATTCATGCACAGAAAGTAAGCACACATGCAAAATGCTCACTACTTTTTTTTTCACATAACAGATATAACCCCAAATTTGTTGCTTTATGCTAAGTCATTTAAAATATATTATATAGCTATAACAAAATTAATTCATATTATTGTAGCAATGCATACCTAAGTATAGTAGTTCTTTACCCTTCACTTTCTATGCATAAATGATGATGTAATGTACAATAACATTCTACGATCTGTCTCTTCATAAAATACTCTTAATTTTAAAATGTGTAGTGGTTGTCAATTCCCTGTGGTGTACCACAGTACGTTTAAACTGTCCAATTAGATTGCTCAATTCACGATGAATACATTTTATACTCACATCCTAGGAGGTGAAAAGTGAACCGTCCAATCAAAATTAGTTTTTGTGCATTTCCTATAGCATATAGCCATGGTACAAGTTGGTTGTACCCCTCTGTTCAGTCAGTACGCCATCGGTTCTCAGTTGTGTAAATCCCGTATGTACCAGCCTCCACGTTGTGGTATAGCCTATACAAATATCCCTGATTTTCAATTTGTTACCCCTGAATATATTTGCTTGAAATCTTATAGCTATTAGTATTCATCTGCAAGAAGTTGCCACTTCGGAAAACAAGAAATTCTTCAGAGATGATGGATAGGTACAAAATTACAATTAGTTATATTGAAGAGTACATGGACCAATCACACGATGTCAACAGGTCAATGTTTGTAAAAGGAACAAATGTTCTGTGGAAACAGGACTTTAAGCCTAACAAAGTATACACAATTGCTTTGTTGACTTTACTATAATGAAACAAACAGTGCTATGAAAAATGTTTGCACTGAGTTTTATTGGCAGAATAAAAATTCAATTGTTAAGTGTTAAAAAAACCCTGTAGAGCAATGCATTTTAACTACTAGATTGCTTCAATAATTGGCTTGATTTTAGTTAAACTATTGCCCCATGAATAGCCATTCAAGATATGTATTTTTAAATATCTAATTTACATACAGCACATGTATGTTGGATAGCAACAAAAATTGTATGAACTTAATATCACAACAACAAACATTGAATCTAGTTCAAATAAGAATATTATAAAATATTAGTAATAATAATGAAGTTCCAAAGGTGCGAACCCTCAGTGCTACTAAACACTACCTAGCTATTACAATATAATCTCAGACTAAAAGAACAAGCAATCTATTAGCTATTTTAAGCAGGCACCAATATAGCTGAGTAGTAGATAGGGACTGACCCTGTAGTAACTGTCCCCTGTATTCTTGCTGGCCCTACTGATGCCATTGGCCGGTCCATGCCAAGGTACGAGGCAGAGCTAGTCTTGATGCTGGCATTACTGTTGGTCCTGCTTGCAATGTCCATAAACCTGCTGGGAGTTGGCCTGCTATTGTTGTCATCAATGAAGGGTGGGGTACCTGGTATAGCTATAAAATAAAATAAAAAGGACCAGCTGGTCCTGCCACAGCACATAGCTAAGGAGGCCCATGCCTTGCAGTGGGTGATGGGTGGTCAGGCCTACATGCAACTGTGGAGCCAGCAGTGAGGTTTGCCATAATCTCAGTGTGTTGTTCTGGTGCTCCAGCATTGCCTGAAAACTGTTGCATAATCTGGTTTATCTCCCTTAGTGAGGCTCTCATGGCAGTGTGCATTATTTTGGTCATCATACCAGAAAGGACTAAGATGACCGATACCAGCTGCCTAGGAGCACTCACTAACTAACGACAGTCAACACTACCACTGAGCTAAGGATGCTGCTGCTAAACTTGTGGACTGACCAGTAGCCATCACTTGGACACAAACTACTATAATGTTCAGAAACATGTTGATTTCTAGGTAGCAGAGCAATTGAGAATAATGGTGGCTTGCTAAGCATGTGCGTCTTACTGCCTAATCAATTAGACCCCACACCCCACAGTCGTCAACAATATTTAAAATTACACTAACATCTGTTGTTACTGCTTTCGTTGCTTTTTCTTCATGTTCACTGCAATAAGTACAACCGTAGTGTGGTTCTTCCTCTGCTGAGTTATCATCAAAGTTCAAATGGAGGGGCACAGAGCATGGCCGCTACTGATCCATGAAAGTAGGTTAACAGAGCAAGGAATGTGTCAGAGAGTACACAGTACAAAAGTGACACAACTAGAGTAAACATAATTTTCATCCTCAGTAAGTTAGTACAGATTCAAATTCCTTTGTCACTATCTAACCCAATATTGTCAAACGTATTCAATTTATGGGCCCCCAGCTTCAACTGTTGGCAGTAATTTGCATAATGAAATGAACAAAAAAATTAAAAAAACTACAGAATGATAGCACCAGTCATTTCTATTGCCGAATTTACTGTTGGCTTGCTGGATATGAAAATTTCCGGCTCTGACTAGTTAGTTGGCTGGTTTGAAGCCTCATTTTTTGTCGATTAGGTTTTAGCTTGTAGTAGATAACCATAGGGAGATCCTACACACACACACACACACACACACACACACACACACTTATATTACACATACATTACACAGTATAAAACATTTTACATTCAATTATTTTGGTAGTAAGCCAAGCATAAAATCAGACGAGGATCTGGAATACAGGTAGGCAATCATAGATATTGCATGTAATGGTTAGTGCTGATAATCTTGATAGCATATTTGCTCCAATTACAAAATGAACATTAACACTCAAGGCGAGATACGTACACCATGTTGTCATGTGTTGGTTAGTGTACTCATCCATTTAGCTATTATCATTATTTATTTGTATTTTCCCGCCTTTTTTTCACAATCTTTACATACTGTATATCCATAGTTTTATTCTGTGTATATTTGTGTGTGCACACACACGAGTGAGTGTATCACCATGTGTGTGTGTGTGTATATATATATATATAATAATGTGACAGGCTCTGGGAAAACCAGACATTTCGGGCAAACCAAAAAAATGAGTTTTTTATGCTAATAAAAAGCTACAATTTATCTCAACTTAGTGCTAAAATACTGGAGAGTAAAACCTTCGACTCGCACAGAAACTGAATAGTCAGCAAAGCAATTGAACTAGAAATCGAGAAAACATAAATTGAATTTCCACTTCCGGTATAATTAAAGTTTCCGTATACTTAACGGCGTACTCCGCATACGCAATTAAATTGTGCAGCCGCTTTTTAACGGCAACCAACAAAGTTTTGCGTAGAGCTCTTTTTAGCATTCAGAGTCTGTCTTGTCGGAATCCTTGGCTACTCTACTCGATGTAGTGGTAAACTTTCAGCCAGAGGTAAGCTGTAGATTGTATGCAATAATCTCAAAGCTATGCCGGTTTTTTTAGCTGCTTGTTTGAAACTCCACCCATTCCCCGTTTATTGTACTTTGAGAACGAGAGAGAATAAAAAGTAGCTTGTCTTTCCACAGCACGCTTGAGATCTTTTAAGTTGTTTTGACATTTGAAATTTGGCATAGACTTAGAGTAAGAATCACTAAGACTAATTCTGCAAAAAACAAAAATAGGAGAAAGAAAGAATTTTTCCGATGACTTAGTTTTGGAGCCTATATCTCAATTTTTCCCCGAAATGCCTGGTTTTCCCAGAGCCTGTATATGTTACAGACCAATTATAAACTTGGACTGTTTAAAAATGGTCTAGCTGTTTTAAAACGGGCCAGACCGTTTTAAAATGGGCCAGACCATTTCCAGACCTCAGACTGTTTTAAAACAGGCCAGACCATTTTAAAACAGGCCAGATCGTTTTAAAAAACAGGCCAGACCACTGGCCAGACTATTTTAGAACAGGCTGGTCAAATTATTCAAACCATTTCGAAGGGTGTCAAGAATCAGATCATTAAAAAGAGCCAGATAGTAAACCTGGTAAAAACAAAAACAAAAACAAAAGCTAAATGTAAATAGGGCAGTTGCCAAAAGCAGACCCAAGACACAGAACTCTTGTGTGTTCGTAAATATTTTTTTCTGAATAGAACTTTTTTTTTTTTAATATTGAAATAAAACAGATAGTCTTTTAAAAAAATTGTTAATCTAAACTTCACTAATCCAAGCAATTTGGGCATGCCAATCCTATTAAAAACACACTTGATCGTTTGTGCGTGCATCTGTCATTTGTCCATCTTCTTAAAAGAACGTAACTGAAAAGACAGCGCAATAAACTTCTTTTAAATGAAAATTTTAAAAAAGCTCTCACACTCACAAATAACTAGTGCAGGAATACAGAGTAGTCATACCATTATAACTAGTGGTGCGCTCGAATAGCGCAAATGCATGGCGAGCGAGCAGACTCTTTTTACAGAAAAATAGGACAGAAATTACATCTAACTGTAGTGCACAGTGTAACCCTTTCCATTCTCAGTTAGCATCAGAGAATCTAAAGTCTCTGATCCCAGACTAAGGAAGTGGACCCATGCATTGTAGTAACAATAACAGAATTACCTGAATAAACTTCGAAGCAGTGGCAAAGAAGTGCAGCTTGACAAAGACTTCACAATTGTTTCAAGAAGAGAGTAGCTATAAACATTTTGGTTGAAACAAAGTTGCGTAAGGCAGTGCAGCAGGATTCTCCGCGCTAGTTAATTGAAAAATACTGAAACTGTGAACGCTTTACCTAACTTACGTAATTAGAAGCGCGGGCGAAATATTTTGACGTAACGTATACATACATATATATATATATCTGAAATCTCAATTGAAAAGTCTATCAATCTATTAGAGCATTAACGAAAGCTGAGTAAGGTGGGTCGCAGTCATCTAGGGTGAAAACCTATAAGATAGGCAAGGTCATTCAGTAGACATGGCTATGTTCTCATGGTCAGACAAAAAAGGAAAAAATGACAGGTAAGTACACAAATTACAATGTGAGAAATGCATAAATATGTCATGAGTTTTTCAAACCAAACATTCTACTATATCCTACTATATTCGGCAAGAAGTCGAAACGTCGGGTTAAGTTTTAACTAACAATAATTATTGGCTGTAAGCCGAGAATGACTGAATCATTCATAGTTATTTACAAATCTCAGTCACTAGTAATTAATGAAACACTGCTGTATGATGCAGCAAGATGTAAAGAATTCATGTAAGATATGGTTAATTAGGCAGCATTTAGGCTTGACATGAGCGTGTTTCCACACACACGAATTTGACATTAGCTAAGCTTGCATCTGAAACTTTGGAACCACTAAAACATCTTATCTTTGAAATTTTTATTTACTGTTTTTTTATACTTCTATGACGTTTTCTCCAGAGATTTCCTAATTACCCCATATGTTCCCCTCTTACAATTTGTGGGGAACTGGATTCAACAAACAATAGACTAATAATTTGTGCTCTAGTATGTTCTTTAATACCAGAGCAGACTTTGTATCTGGTTGCTGACTTTCAGGTGAGACTGCTCTTGGTTTTAATAGTACATCACCACTGTAAGCCAGCCAGCAACATTTGTGGCTAGTTTGGAGCCAGGCTGTTTTAAAATGGGCTTGTAGTTTGAAAATGGTCTGTAACATATATGCATATACGTTCAAGAAATTCCAGGATTTGGACTTGAAGTGTACTTGTTCAGTGGTCCAAAAAAACAAAAACCATGCCAAAACATCCATGGATTTCCCACCGTCATATGATAGCTAATCCCTTGATATCATGACTTAGCTTCATGCAAGTGTCTTTTAGTTGTTTACACGCACCACACACACACACATACACACACACACACACACATGCACACACAATACATATCCGGGTTTCATATTAGAGCTTCATGGACCCTGGGATTCTCCCAGTTGCCTATTTGATCGCTTAAATGACACTTCTTATCGCTACGCAAAGTTCTGTTTTGGTTTCGTAATCTAGGTTGAAAATCTCTCAGCTGTAGTCATACCAAATCACTTAATTGTAATGTCTCAAAAAAAAAAATTCCACTGAAATGGCTGAACTTTTTCAATTTTTCTGCAACTTCTTGGAGCCCTAGTGATACTTTGTTTAACGACTTTGATTCCATAATCTCATTCCATTTTAGAAGGAATCCTGTATTGAAAAATTACTCACTTTTGCCACAGCTTTTCTCTTGTGTGTGTATGGTTGATTAGTTTTTGCAAACAAAAATAAAACAACATATCAGTTGTTGTTTTTTTATTGGAATTTCCCCCCCCCCCCCCCCCCCCCCCACCCCCACCCCAACAAAATCTTGTATTGAAACCCAGCACATCTTGTATGAAACCCAGCGCATCTTGTATGAAACCCAACGCATCTTGTATGAAACCCAGCGCATACACATTTAAACGCATAATGTCCAAGAGTACTGTGTACCTCCTTTAGCCACACTGATAGCCAGACAGAGTTCAAAGTGCTGTCACTATGAAGAATATTGTCATTGCACAAAAGTTCCAGCTGTAGGGAAAATACAAACACACATATGTATGCAGTATTCATAGAATGTGTTTATGTCTAATGATAGAGCATAATTCTGTGAAATGTTCTGCTTCGCTACCCACCATCCCTTTCAGATTCTTATCACAAAGCTGAGGAGAGGCTTTTCCAACTTCATAGCAATTACTACAATAGCCAATTTATGCCATAAGACAATTCACACTTTCAGTACAAAAAAAAAGTTGAGAGTATATTAGCTATAGCTATAGCTGATCACCTCCGATAACTTAGTCCCTCACAAGTTCCTAACTGACTTTGTACTCACATTTTCTGACTGTAAATCGCTACAGAGCTTCCGCCTGAGGAATATCTTCAAGTAGAACACTGTCACCCTGGAGGAACATCGCATAAACTTCCTGGAAATGTCCTGTATTCAGAGACAGTATTCATCAAGATACATTGATAGTATGTTTATCATAACCACCCACATACAGAACTGTGCATGCAATCTAAACATTACAAGAATTGCTACGCTTGGGGTGTCACACCCACATTTTCACTGAGCATGTGCAGTTAATTACATGTTACTCACTTGCAGCTCATCTTCATCAGTGATTGAACTGAAAGGAATTAAAAAAAATTGAATAAAAAACTAAACAAAAGAAAAACACTTTACAACTCCAGAAAGGTACGTAATATCTACAGACATGAGAGCCATACAGTGGCTCCCTGCCCCATACAGTGGCTCCCTGCCCTTACGTACCTGTGTGGCTTTATTTCCAGGGATATGAGATCACTGTCTCGACTGATGGGAGTCTGAATGAACTCTGTAGTTGTCTTTGATGCGGCTGATGGAGGTGCTCTGATAGCTACCCAAACAAGGAGAACACACACATTACCAATGAAGTGATATCAGATACTATATAAACATGAGCTAGAGATCAATTTGCTGAAAAATAGATATAAAATTAAATTGATGTACCGTTATTAAAAATCATCATTTCAGGGTCACGCCCACATTCTCACTGAGCATTGCACAGTGTTGATAACACACTACTTACTGGGATGATTAGACTCTTCTTTCTCCTTATAAAATGCTTCTCGTCTCTTCTGCTCATCTAAAATATTAAATTGTTCATGAAATAGATTTTACACACACATACAGACACATGTACACATACACACCCAAACAGATTGGCCTCCTTATTGTTAATTAAATAAAAACAAAAAACTCAAGAAGTTGAGGAATAAAAATTGCACCAAAAAGATTTCCCCATCACGTAATAACACTCCAAGCCCATTGTGTACCACTTACTATGAAGTTTATCCTTACATTCAAAGTTTGTGTGTGTGTGTGTGTGTGTGTGCGTGTGTGTGTGTGTGCATGTGTGTGTGTACATATATATGGCTACTTTGGTGCCCCCTACATCTACAGTTTTGGAAAAAAAAAAAAAGAAAAAAAAAAGTATTCTTGATTAAAAAAAAGCAAACAAAAACAACAACAACAACAACAAAAACCACAGTCGCTGCACCTAGAATGTTTCCAGCTGGCCTGATACCATAACTGGCCTAATATTGCCATCTAAAGCCATAACTATGGATATATGATGTATCATTCTATTTTTTATATGGGTGTGGTCAAAATACCGCTCTGCCTGCTTTTTCTGGGGGAAACACTGGATATATATAATTATATATATATATATATATATCACAAGACTTTACAGGTCTGTGTGAAAACAATGGAAGCTAGCATGTCCAATGTTGAGTGGTTGAAGTTGCAGAGGAACAGAAACTAATAGCTATTGAGCAAATGACCAGAGGCTATTGGTTCCCAAAATGATGATTTAAAATTGAAAATACCAAAAAAAAGAATTATTTTCTCTTCCTTTCAATGTATCCATACAATTATAGAAATAAACTTACAGTGTACAGAATAGTACAGTGATGATGAGCAAGCTAGCCCCTTCATAATTATTTGATCCTTAATAATAATAGTATAGTAATAATAATAACAATAATAATAACAATAATAATAATAATAATAATAATAATAATAATAATAATAATAATAATAATAATAATAATAATAATAATAATGATAATAATAATAATAATAATAATAATAATAATAATAATAATGACAATTTTGTTAACTTTGCTATGCTGCAGAAACTAAAAAAATGGGTTAACATGTATGTGTTGAAAATTAATGCATAATAGAAAAGGTAGACCCAAGAACGTCACACTTGGACATTCAACAAAATATTATTCACAGATTAGAAAAATTATAATGTCATTGTTTTCTCAGCTTACTATAGTAAAGTCCGGGCACCAATTTGAAGACAATTTCCTGTATGTCTTTGTCTGGTCTGCATACAACACAAGATAGCAGTAAACTCAAATGCATGACAATAAACGAACATAATAATCAGAGGTCGACCCTTCAAGTTCCCATAGACGACCACTTGTTTTTTGTTTGTTCTTTCGTTGTTTATTGTTTAGCATATCCAATCAATATCCATGCGTCAGCTGCCCTGTTCTACAGCTCTTGTGGCTTTAAAGATTCTTGCTAAGATACCGGCAATGAAATAGCGCTTTACAACCTCAATTAAACTGGGGCCTGAATTTAAATGCACTAAGTCAGTGGCAGGACTCTGCAATGATATCAGTACTTGATAAAGGGTTATTGACAATACACGATGATGGCATTGACTCTGACTCTATTGGAATTGTTAGTATGTACTTGTCCTGAAAATGAGGTAGACATATTTATCTCCTTACATTTCGATGTCCCACAAGCTATTAGTGCATGTATTCTTATTTCATGCTTGCTGGGTAAAATTATAAACAGCCATGGCCATGTTGCCCGTGCTACTATACGCCTATTCACACCTACTCTGCTATGCTTGCATGCACAAGTAACTACATTATTCTCAACACTGCACGAGTACTTCAAGCACACACTGGATCACTGAAAACATAAGCACCTGCTAACTGGGCTACATCAGGTGCTTCTGTACGTACTATTATCTCATATAAAATTTCCATCACAACTATTGCTAGCTATAACTGGTCAATAACATCGATTGTGTCCGAGTTTGTCCCAATACCCATTCGGTTAATGGACAATAAAGATTGAGTACCTTAAAATCAAGTTACCTCACTATGTAGGGTGCAACTCAAGTTACTGTAGTTTTCTTATGTGAAACCTGCACGAGATAATCCTAAGGTTGAATTGTGTGAATATTATAACTCATATAATAATAATAAGCCAGTAGGAAGGTTTAGTGGGGAGGCTGTCACTCAGTGTAGCGCAAGGCAGTAATTAGTTGCTCTGCATTTCCCACACATTGAAATAAAACTAAAAATGTGATGATTGATTTTAAGATTGAAGTGTCCAAGTGCACTTGGAGAAGGTGAGAAAGTCGGGCGGCTCTGGCCTCCCTAAACACCCAAACTCCCTACAGCTATGACGTTGTAACATACTGTGTAGGGTACACTACTCTGTTGTCTAGTTATTGTATTATTATTCTCACTAGAGTTATGTCTGGTCAGCTAACTGTTGATCTTACACTACTGCTGTTATTTTAACTATAATGCCACATCACAAACTTTGGAAGTAATTGGTGAGCTAGTGAAGTGAACGAGACTGTATTCCCTGGAGGGGGCAGCATTAAGTGAAAGCTTATGACATTACAGGCTCTTTTCAAGTTGAGACAATGGAGGTGATGGCAAGAGCAACAACAATATCAAAATAATAATATTTATGTGGTGGCACAAATAAACATTTTGTAGTACAATTTATTATATTTGCAATGCCACCAGGTGAAGTAAGAAGTACTTTGTGGTAGTCAGCTAAAATGAATTATGAAAAAGGCTATTATATATTTAGCTATACTTTAGAAATAAAATAACCAAATAATGGTTGCCATACTTTGCTCCAAGACTAGGAACCAGAACATTAATTAACATGCAATAGACATTCTAAATAAAAAGTGTCTCGTTGTTTGAATAGCTAGGCCGACTAGCTGGCCATTTGTGATATTTCTAAGACATTTAGGTGGGGGGGGGGGTTAGTGTTTGTAGTGGACATAGCTGCTCCCAAATGAATGCCAGTTTAAACTGGCCAATTTTCATAAAATATATTTTTTCAATTCAGAGGGACAATAACATATGCAAATATATCTTTATAGAGTACTCTACTCCTACAGTTACACCAACTCCACTCCCTTGACTCTGCTAGTAATGATTGTACACATACCTCAAGCTGAGGATCGGCTGTGTCTCGTGTATGAGAGCATTGCAGATAGGGCACAACACTTTGTTGGACTGAAGATGCTTCACTATGCACACTTTACAAACTGGATCAAACAATACACATACACATAATACGCCATTCTATTATATTTAGCTTGAATTAAATGTTGTTTATGTAAACGGTGACAATTGATAGCCTGCGGATAAACTCATTTGATAGGCGAATATCTTCAACTAGCAAGTACCCCACCACACAATGGCGCTTAACGTATTGCAAAGTAGGAATGCAGTAGCACAAATAATCTTGCTCAGTTATCATTCTCTACCATTGGTTAAGGTTACATAAGTTTCCCTCTCCTGCTCTCTTTTTCTGAACTATCTCAGCCTTCTTACCCCCCAGTTTTCCTTTCTTCATCTTTTCTACCTCTTCTACTTCTGAATCTCTCAGTCCTACTATCATGATAGTGGACTCAAGCATTACGAAACTGTTGTCTTCTTTTTTGTACTTTTGCCTTCCTTTTTGAAACCGTCACCGCCTTCACGTAAGATAACTACAGTAACTTAAGTTGTACCCTACATAGTATGTTACATTGTCATAGCCGTAGGGAGTTTAACTACCTGCACGAGATAATCCTAAGGTTGAATTGCGTGAATATTATACACTTGGAGAAGGTGAGAAAGTTGGGTGGCTCTGGCCAAACTCCCTAAATACCCAAACTCCCTACAGCTATGAAACATATTTACTGTTGATTCCACCCGCTTAGCTAATCAGTCGCCTTTTTTCCTTGTCTTACATTCTCTTACCTCGCCAATTCCAACCGCTTTTAAATTAATCACCTCTTTCCTTCTCTTTTGTAGCTTTCGCTTGCCTTCCCTCATCTACTATTACACCCGCTTTTTAGTTACAATTAATCACTTTCTACTGAATGTGATGACACTTTCTACTGAATGTGATGACACTTTACCCATTCATGTAATGACGATGCTTTACCAAGATCGGCGTTGCTGACACACAAGTGTATTACTAGTGATGTGCTTGAGCACAAAGGGAGAATGAGCCAGTGCACAAACGAAACACTTCAAATGAATCTATCTGCATGTTCATTTTCTAAAACGTTGTGATATACTTAACAAATACAGAACCACTTTCTTACCTCAATTTCTCAAGTACTGGTATTTTCTGTAGTCTCCAAATCTGAATTACCAGTATCTTTTGACAACAAGCACTCACAACTACTAAAAAAAAAGGCCAAGTTTTTTAAAATTACGTCTGGTAAAGGGTTTCAATACCATGTAGCCATTCGCCATAACATTTTGCAACTTGAAAAACAGGAGTTCAAAAGAATTACTGCACAGTATTGAGTATAACAGAAGACCTACATGTGGCATTCACAAACAACCTAATACGAAGGGGTAAATAATTGAATGATATGGGATTGCTAAATGAAAAGATTCTGTTAAGTGGAGGTATGGGAAGGGGTAGACCAAGAAACAAACACAAAAACGTGAGGGTCAGAGTACAAAATGATATACGTACGTCCACATAAACAAACAAATATCCCAGATTTTCAATTGTTTTACCCCGGAGAGTGTCTCGCTTGCTTCGCTCACTCGCCAATTATATAGATACTCGCATTTACTAAATACCCAATCAAGACTGTACACTCCTAGCTAGATGAGAAGTCTGGGAAACCTCAAATAAGATCACGCCACAAGTCCCTCAGCTATCACATACAATAATTATAGCCATATATTGGCTATAGCTATTGCCTAAATCTTCTACAGGTCAACTTCAATATTTAGTCAACTTCAATATTTAGTCGAGTGTCAATACAAGTTATGCCCCCAAAAAAAAATTCCATAGAAACCACCATATAATTCGTAGTCACCTCAAATATGTTTTAGATTAGCCATCTTTAGCTTACAAGTATGGAGGCATTCTGTGATCGTCGTGGCATCTATCAGGTAGCCTGCACACAGTCTGCAGGTAATGTACTCATTGATCTCCCGCACCTTCATCACGTTCTGAAGTAAAGAACACAAAACATTGGATTCCAAAGACTCTGGAAGGTGAAAGGTAGGGCATGGGGACACTGCCCCCTCCCTCCCTGTACTAACTCATGCCCACCCCAGATTTCACATCATTTACATTTATTTATTACACCATAATGTATCATCTAAATACATGTAATAAGCTAAACAAATAAAACCAGCTGCTTTTCACAATGACCAGTAAAGTATTGTACCAACTATAAAACTCTGTAGGTATTTTTTTTATTGAGATACATAGTGGTGATAATCTTGGATGAAAAATCAGACTTTATGGAAAATCAAATATTATTTTATACCCTTTTTGATTTAATAAACTATTTGCAGCTGCTATTAGTTATTATAATTATATTTAAATATAATGTAAAATATATTTATACAACTCGGTTTGCCTATACTATACACAACTGACATTGAACATTCGCCCCTCCAGGAAATTTATTCTAGATACGGCCCTGAAGAACTGAAAGAAGAAACTAATCAATTAAAATATCATAATTTTAATTTTCACTCTTTTTTTTTTAAACTGTAAGAGTAAATAGCTAGGTATATGGAACATGGTGCCCCAACAACTTCCACCCACCAGAGGGACCACGAAGACAACTAAAATATATTTTTGCATCCTCAGTTACAGCATTAGCTACAGCAACAACTGGAATTTAGGGCTAACAGTGTACTTACCTGCATGGTTTATAAAATAACAACGGTGCACCACTGGACACTGGCTCTTCCCCAAGCCCTCTAAGAACTCACTCTACCAGCTGGCAATAATTACAGTAAGTTTTCACCGGGGAAAAAAAAATGCGCGGTGCTAATTTTTTACTTTTGACCCCAAAAAACACGCGCGTTTGTTTTTCCTTTGTTTATTTATTCCCCGCGGCGCCATAGGCAGAGTTCATTTTTACGGTCCCGCATTCCGTGCTAGAAAAGAGGTACTTTTACGGTCCCGTTACATGCCGGAAAATAGGTCCCGTTCCGTAAAAATCAGTTCTGCCTAATTTCCGTGAAACATACTCGAACCAAACGTGTACAAAGTCCGACTCTATCGGATATATTTTACTGAATTCATGAATCGCTATCTTTTGCAGGCTTTTCCTAGACAAAATAATTTGACTGTGATACATTTTTATTAAAGCTATATCCATCTACAAAGTGGATTGTGTTATGTTTTATTAGCAAAAGGCTGGAATAGCTTGTTTATTTGTTCTATACTAAAAGAAGCTCACTATTGTTTTCATAGCCAAAATGAATGAATTGTCCAAAATACTTCTTGCGATCATCTTTAGAAGAATGAATAAATTTTCTGCTATTTCATTGATATCTAAATCAGCTGCAAATTCCTTATGGATACTACTACAATAAGTAGCATGCATTTGTGGAGATGTTTTTCTGTCATCACGATCATAAGTAAGTGAGCACTCGTCTTAAAGTGGAAAATGACTCTCAACAGTTGATGAAGTGAATTAGTCAAGTACAGATGTAGCAAGTTATGGATCTCTGAGAGCATACTTCGGTAAGGCTGTAATCATGGCTTTGTAAATGTGTGCACCATCATTACTTCAGGAAGAGATTGGTGAATTGCATCAGGAAGAATTCCAAGGTGCTTTTCCAACTTACTGAAAATTGAAGTTGATACCTACACTGAATCTTGAGCATCTTTCAATTACTCTGTGATATAGTCAGTTCGTTTGCAGATTTGACTCAGTGGGGAGTTTATTTAGTTTTCGGACATATTCTCTGACTAGGGTATCTGATGCTTTATCCCATAATGCCCTTCCATCATTTGAGAGACTACTGGTCCCTAGTGCCAACTCAACACCCACAGTGATAACCGCAACCTTAATTTCGGAGAGTATTATGACTTAGTGAATATTTAATGATAGTTTTGATTAATTAGATTGCTATGGCAAAAAAAAAATTTATGACTATGAGATGATAGCATACAACAAGGATAAACGAGACAGTAAATATAAATTATATTTTAGTACTTTTGAAAAAAGGCTAAAAATTTCAGATAAGTAAATAAATAAAATAATTGGTATTACAAGGCACTTTTTAGACAAATTAACAGGAGAAAACAATGGATTGGCTGAGGATGGGCTCCTTTTGTCTAGTAAATTGGGCACTCAAGTAACTATACAATACTGATATAAAATAGCACTAGTGCAATTTCATGCCCCATATGTCAGTTAGATTTTTGTATCACATTTCCTTTCCTCTTTCTTTTCAACTGACTAATTCCTCCACTTTTATCACCCCCAATTCCCCAACCCCAACCCTCTCTTACCACCCTCCTTCACCCTCCCATCACTACCCTCCCTTCCTCTCTCTTCCCCATCCCTCCCTCTTACATTGCCTCTCATCCTACTCCAACCTACATATCCAAACCCCAATCCTAACTTGTTTATTTTCTAAACCTCTCACACATTTTTTCTGCATCTCAACCACTATGACTTTGCTGACTCGACATATTCTTCTTCACAGTCAAGATTCATAGTCCATGGATGCTGCACTGCCAGACGATGTTGTAACCAGTTTTTATTAGCAGTCTCTCGCACTCATCTGCAACAGTTATACCAGCAGTAAAGATTCTGTCCATCTCTAAAATTTCAGGATCAAGTAAGTCTTGTAGGTGTGGCTAGCGTTGTATCATCAAGTAATCAATAATAGCACTAGTCCTTATGTGAGGATGTACTCATCATAGTTACTAGCCTTGAACATCCCTCTTCTGAGACATAGCTACTCTAATGAATTACTATATCATTACCATTTGGATAGAATATTGCAGCATATCCTGCTCATCATCAGTTACTTAGAAATGTGACTACCTGGCTCACTATAGTTTTTTATAGGAGCCATAAAGCAGTTGGCTTCACAGAAAAATTCACAAATTACATCTCAATGCATCTCTACCAGTGACTCTAATGTCATAGCTGATTACTGTACATGATGATACACGTTGTAGAATTTTATGTTCATCTATAGCTAACTTTATTGGAACAAAATGTTTGAGTATGAAAGTTGATGCTTGCTGCGTATAGTTCTGAACTTCACAGAACCACTTAGTGGGGGCTGGTTTCTCCATATAATGAAATACAATGACAATGAGCTATCAACTTCATGTTAAACATGTTTAAAATGGCGACAGGACATCAGTTTACTAACCAATTCCATTTTAGAAACCCCAACCTAACTTGCACAGCAGTGGAAGTGTGTTATGGTAACAGCTTTCAGTCTACTTTCAGAATGCAAGGATATGTATAAACACATTAGTTTAAAGAACTGACTTAGAAGGCAATGTCAGCTGTAATACTCCTGATATTTTGTCTGCTGGGACTAGAAAATACTCAAGGTATATTGCTAGAAATATAAGTAACAGCTTAAGGCTTACTATTTAACTGTAAGTGAGCATGTGTGATGGGATGATAACTGTCTGTCTGTCTGTCTGTCTGTCTGTCTGTCTGTCTCTCAGTTCATGTTGTTATCATTGAATTAGTATGAACTTACTCAGAACCAAGTTTTATATACGTGAGTGTGGGTAACAAACCTATCATCTCATTCAAATCACGCAATTGAAACAATTCTTGCTGCCCCTGATATAGTTTTGCTGTTTGCCAATGGGGAACTAAAACTGGAGTTTCACATTGAAACTATCAGTAGGTGTCAGTTCCCTTGGATTTTTTAGTTTCTCTTATGTTAGCTACAATTATACCACTTTCATTGCATGAACTATATTGATGCCTGAGTAAAATATATATATTGTGTCTGAAAAATGAGATTTGTAATAGTTACGGTTAGCCGTGTAGTAGCACTGAGGGTTCCCACTTTGGTATTTTATTTCTTTTGATTTAAAAGCATGCAGACATGGAGATGTACAATTATCTGGAAAATATGGAAATCCTAATGAAGGAAGAGTAGAATTGTGCCTGAATGGCCGCTGGGGGACTGTGTGTGATGATTATTGGGATATAAGAGATGCAGCAGTGGTGTGCAGACAACTTGGACTAGAAGCTGTTGAAGGTTCTGCCACATTCTATTAACAATAGCTATGTACTTATCAATTATACTAATAATGTTTTTGTAGCCATCCAAACATATGGCGGAGGCACTGGACCAATTTTTTTGGACAAAGTGGGTTGCAATGGGCAAGAAGATCACATACTAGATTGCTACTATATTATACCACCTCAACGTGGCTGTACGCATTATGAAGATGCAGGAGTTAACTGCACTGAAAGTAAGTAGTTGTGCACAAAAGTCTCCAACTAAGTTCACCTGTTACATAATTATATAATACTTATTGCATGAGTCAGAGTGTGATATGGTGAAATATTTCATGAGCAGGCTAAGGCATCTTCAGAGAAAATGATTTTTTGTTAATTTGTTATTTGGAGTTCTGGCTTAGAAATTTGATATGGAGCTTCATTGGGGTCTCAAGAACAAAGCAAGTGTTTGTGGAAGATAGCTGTTCCCTGAAAGCTGAAATCTTTAGGGCTTTGTTTTACTGGATGTCCAAATGGAGCGGGAAGGGGGGGGGGGGAGAGTGTTAACCCTAAACATACAGTGTTACCACACTCTCTGCTTTATATATGTGTGTATATATATATTATGTTCCACTGTGTTTTGAATAAAAGTACCAACATCAGTCAAGCTTTTCATGATCAGGACCAAATTTATATTTATGTTCTACTTTCTGAATTGTGACAGGATTGCATACGATTACAAAGATACAGAGAATTGAGAGTTCAACACTATCAATTCAATGGACGACACCTCATTTTGCAGAATCAGTACTGAAATACAAAGTAATGTTAAGTTATGTGAGTGATTATACTAACCAATTATTTCACATCTCTACATTAACTTCTGCAAACCAAACGAATGTGACATGGACATATCTATTCATCTCACCTAACACCACATACACGGTGTGTGTTAGAGCAGAGTATAGAATTAGATACATCTCTTCACTGGAAGCATGTAAAAATTGGACTTCAGAGAGTGGTCAAGTTCAAGGCATGTCCTCAATGTCTGATTGTGATATGCACTGTGGATGTGGAAACACAAGTGCTGGAGTAACAACTGCCTTGGTTCTCTTGGCTATCCTTGTGGTGTTTTTATCACTCTCTTTGATTCTAATAATTGTTCAAAAGCATAGCATAAGATCCAGATTAAGGAGCTGGAAAGAAAGGTACATATATAGTTAGTATTGTTATACAGCTATTGTAAAATTGTTTTTATCAACTTCACCTGCAGGGTATGCCTGTAAAAAAAACTCCTAGAAATATCTAAAGTAGCATAGACAGCTAGTGTCATTCTGGAAGTTGTGAACAAATTTAAACTTGTCTTAATTCTTTACAGCTTCCACAAAACTGGTTGCTTCACCCCATACTTAATAAAGATTTGCTTGTCAGGGGATAGACAAAATTTAAACACGCTCACCCTGCCGGCAAAGTTGAACAGTGTATACACATCACTATTTTTTTTCCTATATACTATTCAAATTCACCCTACTTGGCCAATGTTTTAGTGTGACGAAATCCAGCTCTAAAGGTGTAACACCTTCAGTTCAGCCTTCTCCTCCTGGGATAGACAACATTAACTACTGTGATGAGGTGGTCAATATAGAGCCAGTGCAGGCTCATGAGCTTCACTATCAGCCTATAGAAATCAGAAGTACTGATGAATCTACACCTTATGAAGTCCCAAGAAGATGAAAAGCAAAAGTAGCTGTTACACACTTATTAACCATGTGTTCATGTTTACTAGCATAATAATGTTTGAATATTAGCAAGAGACCACTAAGCTGTGTACATTGTCATACTGAAACTGTAACTATGATGTGTGGATATGTAACAAAAAGGTACATTATATCACTACTGCAGTTTAGAATATGACACGGAATAATATCATAGCAATAGCTCTGCAATGCAAATTCCATCCACATGAAATAATTTATATAGGTTATCCATTTAAATGAGTGATACAGCTCTGAATGCAAGTTACTTGTTGTGAATGCAAGTTACTATATATGTTTATATATAAAGAAATCTTATATCTTAAAAAAGTATGCTTACTCCACATATAAAGTCAGCCAAACATAAGTAGCAAAAAAATTAGCATCTAGCTAGAGGTGTCAAGCAGGACAGTATATCAGACATGTTGAAGTTTGTTCTTTTTGAATTAATCATTTAAGGCTTGTGTTGCTCTAGAAAAACTTATTGCTTTTATGGGTTTCAGAGGAATAGCGCTGAGGTGCTTCATTAGGATGTAGCAGCTTTGCGAATTTGTTCGGTAAATGGTCGTCGCACGTTAAGGTTTGTGGGTGGGGGTTTTGGGCTCAATGTTGTGTGGGTTGGTCTCGATATTGTGTGGGTTGGGCTCGGATAGTCGCACACTGGGCTGGGCTCGACAAGGCTGCCTGACCGCACATCACTGTGTCCAATATGTCTGTGCGAAACTCTAGGATCACTGACCATAATGGTCAAAAACAACAAGACACCTGTCTGGACGGAAATTCGAGCGACGATAGCAACGAGCGAATTTACCTCACTCCTTCTCCGCTGCCGCTCACAACAACAAAAGCAGACAGTTCCAGCAGCAGTGCCATTGGGAGAGGAAACTCTTCAGGGTACACTGTAGATGAAGCTATTGACAAGATGGGCTATGGACCTTTCCAGCTTATCCTCTTCTTTTGCTGTGGATTATTATGGATGGCAGATGCAATGGAGCTCATGATTCTAGCTATCCTCTCACCAGCAGTGAAATGCCAGTGGTCGCTGTCCAGTGTAGAAGAAGCCTTCATAACATCCATTGTGTTTATTGGATTTCTATTTGGGAGCATATTTTGGGGATTTATAAGTGACAACTTTGGCCGAAAGAGAGCATTCGTTGCCATGACGTCTGTTGTTCTGATTAGTGGTGTCCTTAGCGCCCTTAAGCTCACCTCAGACGATGCTCGAATTCCTGGCTACCCGTGGTTGCTTATGTGCAGGTTTTTTGTAGGATTCGGAATTTCTGGAGCTGCCCAGTCGTCAACTTATTATATCGAGTTTCTTCCTCGCAGGACTAGAGCCATCTGTACCGTATGCCTCATTGGCTGGTTCGCTGTTGGCACCATGTTTGGAGCTGCTGTGGCAGTTGGGGTCATGGGAAATGACAAATATGACTGGCATTGGTACATTGGACTCAATGCCACTCCGGTGGCATTTGTACTGATCACACTATTCTTTTTCCCTGAATCAGTGAGAGTACTCTTGTCAAAAGGTAAAAAGAAAGAGGCCATGAAAGTTTTAAAGAAAATTGAGTGGTTAAATATGAGATCGCTCCCTTCAGGAGATCTTGTGATGCCTTCTACAAATTCTGATACAGATAAGACAGACTGCGATGACAAGGATTCAACTTTAGACTATGATGATGAAAAACAGCCACTAATTATATCCAAAGAAAACGTAGAGAAAAAAAGAGGAATTAATTTGTTTGATAAGGACACTATTAAAAAAGGATTCGGGAAGTTTAAATTCTTGTTTGTAAAAGGAATGTGGAAGACTACCATTCTACTGTGGATGCTGTGGTTTGGGGCCGCGTGGCTGTACTATGGTTGTGTTCTTCTAACCACTACTATGCTTCAAGAATATCCTCGCTGTGACAATCGTGGTTTGAATTCCTCGTCATCATTGTCTTCATTTGTCATGAAATTTGAGGAAAATAATGATTCAGATTATTCTAACGGCACAGCTTGCGAAGATGGGGAGCTAGATACTGGCGATTATATCAAAATTTTGTGGGCTGGTGCCGCTGAATTGCCGGGAATCTTGATAACAATTATTATCATTGAAATAGTAGGTAGAAAGATTACTATGATGATTGGATTTATGATTGCTCTGATTGGCTATAGCCTTCTCTTTATTTGTACCAGCGAAACTATCCTGACGGTATTTTTCTTCATTATTCGTGCCTCAGTCACTGGACTCTTTCAGACAATGTATGCATACACCCCTGAAGTATACCCAACCAGCATTCGTGGTTTAGGTGTGGGCGTTTCTTCATCAGTAGCCCGAGTTGGAGCAATATTGACTCCTTATATAGCCCAAGTGCTATTTCGAACAAGTGATTATGCCACTATCAGCATATATGCTGGAACTTGTCTAATTTTGGCTTTTGTAGCTCTTTTATTACCCATAGAAACTAAAGGAAAGGCTTTAAAAGAATAAATTCATCCATTCGTTGTTCATTTGAAAAAAAAGGTGTGATTTTTGTTCATCTGGTTGTTACTATTCATATTATAAATTATTCTGATTCCATAGAGCTAATTTTTTCTTTACTCTATAACCTTTATGGGACACAATGTTATGTGCTTATTTAGACTGGATATGGTGCATTGAATCTTAACATGTGATGTCAGTGATATAGCACTGCAGAATGTGAGTAGTGCAGCTATTTTTTAAATAAAGCTGTATAAATATATAAGTATTATGCCAGTGTATATATTATGTATATATATAATATAATGATTATATATACTATGGTTAAATTGTAGCTACAACCTTTGTTTCCATGTAGAAATGTTCATGTAGAATTAAAAATTAAAAAGCACACCAATAACCCAAACTACTTAGCAACTACTGAGATGCCTTACTTGTCAGCTTCCTTATTCAGGCAAGTGTCAAACTACACTAAAAAAAATTTAAAGCCAATGGAGCGCTCTGGCATAGGTGAGTAGCTACATTGATAAACACTTAGTGATCGTGTAAGTAATCAGCAAGAATAAGTTGACCCTTCATCACTATTTCAGCTATTCTCTTTTTGCAAGGGTCAATAATTAAGTGACCACACCCCTATCACATCAAATATCATCTTCCTTTTTTTTTCTGGGCGTGGCTAGTGTGATAGGGTTGTCACTGTGCAGACGTTCGAATGCAATAAAGCATGTCGGAGCCGATTACTGGTGGAGGTAGCGGAAGAGAAACTTCAGACGGGACTAAAGAATAAGATCAGAAACGCTTCCAATCTCTTCCCAGTACTCTGTAGGCGAAAACAGTCTACTAAGCCCTACCCATAGCATTGCTGAAGCTATTGACAAAATGGGCTATGGTCCTTTCCAGTTGATTCTGTTCCTCTTTGCGGACTGATTTGCATGGAAGACGCCATGAAACTTATGATTCTAGCTATTCTGTCTCCAGCAGTTAAATGCCAATGGTCTTTATCCAGTGTAGAATAAGCCATTATAATCTCATCAGTCTTTGTAGGAGGTTTATTTACGCCAACATTTTAAAGTCTAACGATTCCCTCTCACTCTTTTCTAATAATTGCTATATAAATCCTTCCAAATATGCACTTAAAAACCCTGACATTGAGGCAATTTAAAGAGCTTAAAGAGGCAGTTGTCAGCATTTCCGTCAAGTTTCTATGCACCAAAGTCCTAGGTTATTTAGACCCAAGTTTTCCCCATTTTGTGTGGTGAGCTAGCTGGTGAAAGCTCAAAGTTATCTACACTGGCAAGTGTAAAGGTATCTCTTGGTAAACTGTCCCACAGTGATCTTGATCTTTAAATTCATCATGTGTAGTTGGACTTGAAACTAATCCCAATTTATACAAATTGGAAGACTTTAGCCAGCATAATTCCTATCATAGCTACTACTGCAGTCACAGACTCCATCAACATGAACAGAATGTACTCGAAGTTTTACTTTTAGATTAGAATTACACACTTTATATTTGATGGCAGCCTCAATAACTTTGATGGACATTATTTGGACAGCTATTATCTTGTTATGGATTTCTAAAGCTGTACAAGCCACTAACTGCAGAAAGGAGTAAAATCCTGCTAGGAAATATATTAGTAGCTTTGTTGACAGTAAGTTATTCAGCATAAACTTGTTACCATTCTTAGGCTGCATGATTGCCTTCGTCTTTATGATATGGAATAGCTATACAATTTATTATGTAGAATATAAGCCTGAAGATGGACCAATGGACTCACTTCCTGTTATATGAATCTAGTCATAGTAATTGGACTAGCAGCTCCTTGTCCATGAGTGTGACTACTGATCACAGTGTGCTCAAGGAGGGCTTATATTTCACGCTAGGACTTGCAGAACAGCTATAGTTACTCACTGATATCATTACTGATCAATATGTATTTTCTGTACATTCATGCATTTTATATGTATTTTTAATCATTAATCACGCTATTCTATTGTTTTTGTGCAAATTTTAATCAATAAAAAATGATAGTCATTGCACCTTATAATTTTCTCAGATAACATTATTTAAATGAATTCAGTACTTCACAAATAATCTAAAAAATCCACATCTTACAAAAGTAAATATACTCTATTAAAAATGGAAGAATACTATTCTGACCTTCATTTGCAAACTTTAAAGTAAAGATCCTATCAATGCTCTCAAGACTAACTTGAAAGGAAACCTGCAGTGGTGGCAAACTTATGCTGGAATTATTTGAAAGCTAGCGTATAGGGTGTATGAAAAATTCGCGAAATAATTTGCGAGAGTGTGTGGAGGGACTGCGCGGAGGGGGGACCAATTATCGTGTGACGCACCGACTGTGCGCACCTTTCCGCAGATTTTCGAGAGGGTGCCGGATCCCCAACATAAAGGAGGTAAATGTTCAAATACGCCAGACTACAGTTTCTCTCATTCTGGCTAGGTAAAATATAGTCTCGCAGACCCTTTACCAACCTTTAAGGTAAAATACTATAGGGAAAGAGGTGGGGGCGGGGCAGGATTGGATGATGGCTGCCTAAGGTTCTTAATAATATTAAAATAATGTTTCTAAGTCCAAGGCTTTATGTCCACCTTCAACTTGGTGACTCCCAGACTCCTTGGAGTCTTCCAAAAATTCTATGTATTTGGAGGATTAATGGACACAATGAAGTTGTAGACGAACTCTCTACCTTTACCGTTTAAACCACCACCTGGCTATTCCATCGTTCCAAATAAACCTTGAAGTGGAGCAGAAGTGCAGTGGTTTCATAATGAATAATGTTATGGCAGGGACACATGCCTGCACTCCGCGAACCAAGGTACCACGATGAGGTGAGAACCGGTTACCACTTTCTCCTATGGCTTCACTTGGGTTCTAGCGGATTCTCACTCAAGACATGTCCCAGCTGCTTTTTAAGGTTTCCTTGCACTATAATTTGACTGCTGATACTGATATTTCGCAGTTGATATATTATTGAAGGTAGAAGGAGGGGTGTGGGGTGGGGGAGGGGGGGGTGGGGGGGGACGGGTGTTTTACCTAGACCAGTATTTGCTGTTTTTATAAACATTTGTAATTAAGTTAACAGTAAATTGGATGAAGGACAAATTGACAAATCATCCTTAAAAGGCTGTAATGATATGCTTTTTTAAATCATAGTTTCATAAATTTCTTCTTCATCTTTATAATCGTCTATCTTATCATAAATATCTTCCTCAAGCAGTTTCCTTGTGTCACTCGCTGAGTCAAGGTCTCTCATTTCTTCATATTCTGTTGGAATTCGGGGAAGAGCTTTATGACTTGGAGGTTTGAGGGGCTTATCACCATCTTGAGTGGTGTCTTTATCCCTAACTTTTTTGTTCTTGGGATTGTCCATACACTCGTAATTGTCAGGTATTCTCTGGCTTGGTTCAGAATTGCTCATGTACTCATAATGTTGGGGTACTTTACTGGCTTTAGGGTGATTTGATACACCTTTACGAGATTCTTCATAATCTGGCTGCAAATATTTACTAGGACGTCTGGTCAATTTTTCTTTCTCATCAGATGATGGCGATACCTCAGAATCTACTACATTCTCTGTGTTTTCTTGTGCTTGGGACAATTCATAGTCTCTTGGAATTTTGGAGGCTGCTTCAAGGTCACCTTCCTCCTCTTTCATTGCCACATACTCCTCTGTTGTATCCTCCTGTGTGGAATCATTTGGGAGTTGAACTCCGTATGCAACATTGGCTGAGCCTGAGGGCAAAACCAAGTCATCATAGAGGTCCCTAACAGCAATTTAACAAACAATTAGAGCATATTTTATGGCAAAAGCAGTTAACTTACTCTTCCAGTTTATGCTCGCCATATTTTTTTTCTGAACCACTCTTCCTGATCCATATTCCAATACCTAACATGAGTGCCATTAGCACCAAAATGAAGGCCATTCCTCCAACTAAGCCACCGGCAATTGCTGCGATGTTGACCCTTCCTTCTATGGCAATCAGTTCAGTGTCTTCATCCTGACTTTCCTCGGTTGTGGGATTAAGGGTCTCGCATTCCTCGGTATCTCCCAATGTTTCCAAGTCTACCAAGCAATAAGATTGCACTTTTAGTGCTACTCCACCCACAGTAATCTGTGGACTCATTCCCACCCAGTCCTGCACCACTTGCTTTAGATCAGTGGCTTGAATCCTCCCCGAGTTGAGCAAGTTGCTCTGGTATATGACTTCCTGTGTGCTAGTGCCACAGAGGAGGGAAGAGTTGGCAATGTATTGGTCTGAATAAGGACACTCGCAATTCTCAAGCAGCTCGTTAACAATGGCTGATGAAACATCCATGGTCTTTTGTTTCATATCTTCTCCCTACAACCAAAGATGAAGAATCATAGCCTTGAGCTGAGCTTAGAGTAACCATTTTTTACATACCACATATTCTTGGCAGGAGACGCTGCCTGTTACAGCTAACCTCACTTGAATGAATACGTTTGATGGAACTACAATAAAAAATAGCAGCATGTAAAAAATAATGATTTCAATAAAAGTAGCCAATATGTTTATTTCGACTAACTTACGACTGAGTAATTGGACTTGACTAAAACCACTCTCTCCAGCGATTGTGCTGACTTGTATGGCCACACAATACTGCTGAGATGCCTGGAGGCTGCCAATAATGGCCTCTGACTGGGTGTCTATTTCTTCAGTCATGTTCATCTTCATTGAACCTCGGTCGAGGATGCTGGCGTATGAGCAGGTTCCATTGACGGCGACGGCATACACCACTTGAAGGTTGATCAGAACACCCCGGGCTTGGTCAGGTGTCAAGGGAATCCAAATTATTTTAGCTTGCTCAGCATGAGTGCGAATTACGTTTGAGAGAATTGGAATGTCCGGCACTGAGAGGTGTTATTTAACATGAGTGCTATTACAAAGACAACAATATGAATATTATACCTCCATGTTCAGTGAACACGATGCTGCTGGTTGGAGGACCTTCTCCAACTACATTTGAAGCTGTCACCTCCACAGTATATGGTATATATGGATCTATAGATTAATAAATAAAAGTTTGTTTTTTAATCGATCATTTTTTAAAATCAAATTAAGTTGAATACACTCTTCATCTAAACTTTTTTTATTCACTTACACAATCCTCCCAATCCTGTTCTTCTGAGATTCAGTGTAAAATTAAGTTCTCTAGAATAGTTGCTAAGTATGTTATAAACTCTGACTGTATAGCTAGTGGGAATTCCATTATATCTGATTGGAGGGTCCCACCTCACAGAAATGCTATTAGTTGATGTCACCTCAACCAGCACACCTGTCACTGCTCCTGGAACTAAAGGGCATAAGAAACACACATAGTGAAACTCTAATACAATCTAGATTAACATTTAGTGTGAAATTGAAGTTACCTGATGGCTGTGTTCGTACTTCATCCCAGGCAGACCTCGGGCCTTCTCCTACACTCGTGTTTGCTGAGACTCTCACCATGACCAGCTGATAAGGGTAGAGTCCACCTAATGTAAGAATTCCAAAGCCGGACAGATCCACTTGGGTCGTTACAGTCTCGTTGTCAAACGCGATGTAGAACGTGTAAGCCGTAATGCGTCCATTCGGTCGCACGGGAGGGGCCATTCTAATTAAAACACCGTATGGATCGTTGCTCTCCAAGGTCACGATTTCTGGTGGGGTGCTTGGCACTAAGACAAGAAACAAAGATAAACTACACTATTGAAAAGACAACAACAAAGCAAATCTTGCCTCCTTCTGCAGTCCTTTGTGTAGCGCACAAGAAAGGGCTCGATCCTGTTGCAGTATGAGCTGACACACAGCAGTTGTAGGAAGTGAATGGTTCCAGCTCTCGCACGCCAAATTGTGTACCCTCCACTTCTCTGGAAATCCTGAGGATAAAGTTCCTGTCTTCGTCGGAGGTGCAGATCAGTGAGTAGGCTGTCACCACTCCATCTCTACTGTCCGCAACTGGTGGGATCCAGGATATGAGAAATCTTGTAATTTCCACTTGTAAGAAAGAAATGGACTGGGGAGTACCTAAATATTATTTTATTCAAAAGAAGATAAGTGAGTGAATGCTAATAGTATAACTGTACCCAATATCAGCCAGCACTTTATGGTTTAACTGTAACACACAACTATTATTGAAATTGGAAAAAGCAAGCACAGTATTGGCAAATGTGTGTAGCAGCATGGAAGTAATCTCCATTGATCAATAAAATTTATATTAAAACTTAACATGACAATTATGCTTGTATACACAGAGTAAAAAACAACTAAATGTTGTGCTGTGAAGTCCTTTTCTCCAATCAGGCCTTGAACTTAGCTTTTAGCTAGCAGCTGGAATAAATACTTTTTGTATCCCTGAATACAAGTGGGAGAATAAAACCATGTAACATTTTAATGAAGATTAACATTTTCAAGTTTATTGTATTAAAAGAGGACAGCCAGAAAGAAACATAGGTTGACAGGTAAAAATATTAAATGTAATAGTAGTAGGAAAGCAGAGAGATGGTCAGTTTGACGTCTAGCAACAAAACCATCAACTGACAAACAGAGAGTACAAAATATATAAAGACTCTGAAAGATAATAATATTAATAGTGGACTCAGAGACATTAGCTAAATACATTATTACATTGGCCATATTTGTTCATACAAATAAGCATGTGACCATCATGAATATAATTAGGTCTAAGTGAATACTCTTACATCATGCTCCAGACTTGTGCACAAACAATGGCTATTAGTGAGCATGCTTTCAAAGGATTCTTGCACTCACTCTATATATCAGTCCTGCGCTCTTTATAAGTAAAACTCTTATTATGAAGTAGTTTTATGGCAGATGACAGTGTGCATACAGATGAGGGATTTAGTGGGTACCAAGTCTGTTTGTCAAACATTTGTCAACTACGGCAATTTGAGCTTTGAGAGTACATAGGACTGAATTAAAGCGCTCATTTTTTTCTCTCCAGCAAAAAAAAACAAAAACAAAACAAAACAGAGGTACTACTTGGCTTTGCACTACAGATGAAGCCAATCATCAGTCATAAACATTAAAGAATTAAAGACAAATAGATAGAAAATAAGACATCAGACGGATCACCACTTTACCACTTTTGTTATGAGAACTCCAGTTTTCAACCATGGAATAAATTATTTCCTTTGATTTTTTTTAAGCTAGTGTACAAGGACAAATTTCTTCCTTTCTACCTAAGCAACTGGTGAGGTCTGAGGTCAATGAAAATCCAGGGTTGCAAGTGCAGCTGTAAGATCCTTGTGTGTTGGTACAGATCTGTTCACACTGATGGCTCCCACCGCTGCATTCGTTCTCATCTATAGTTGCACCAATTGGGAAAAAGATAAACACAAATAGCAGGCGTTGTGATGATTTTGTATACCTAAGCAACTCTGCCTGTCAGAGCTCAGAATGTAGCCGGGTGCACAGCTGCAGGTATAGGATCCGTCAGTATTGAAGCATGTGGTGACACAGTTGTGCGTGTTGGAGGTACATTCACTGACATCTGGAGAAAGAAAAATAAGTCAAAATATTTCTCTGTGGCTAATTATATCAGCATCCCATAGTAAAATGATACTATTATAACTCGGGTTTCTGATAAAAAGCTTAATTGCTATTGTTGTTTTTGTTATTGTTGTATTGATATATTCCTAGTGAATTATCTTACCATCACAGGTTCGGCCATCTTGGTTTAGCACATATCCTGTCCTACACGAACAGCTGAATGAGCCAATTGAGTCGTGACATATTTGATCACAAATGTTAGGCTGCAATACGCATTCAGCAATATCTACAAGGGAATTGTAACATAAAGACTGTGCTTTAAAGTGCTTATTTTTTTCTTCTCTTACTGTGACAAGACACGCCATCAGCATTCAGGGTGTATCCAGAGAAACAAGAACACTGGAATGATCCATCAGTGTTGTTACACACTTGAGTGCAACCATTCTCTCCTCCACACTCATTAATATCTGCCAACACAAAAATAATAACTATGAAAGTATGTATACAGTGAGAGGGAGAGAGCGATGTATGTACCGTCACATCCTTGGCCATCGGCATCGAGGACAAATCCACTATTGCAGCTGCAAAGGAATGATCCAGGAGTGTTCGTGCATGTGTGAGCACATGGCGCTGGCTGGCCCGTGCATTCGTTGATATCTACCAATAATTAAATATTGGTTATAATTCAGCACCTCTGAGCCAATGTGATTCAATTTTATTTTGTTTCTTTTTCGCATGAATCCAATTAAGCATACAAACCAGTTACTTACCGGAGCAGGTACGATAATCTGGGTTGAGAGCATATCCAGTTCTACAGCTACAGGTATAGGAGCCGTTCACATTGTTGCAAGTTTGCCCACACGTATTTGTTGATGAAGATGAGCATTCGTCAATATCTTCAATATCAGAAAATAAATATATAAAAAAGGCACATGAAAAAATGAAAACTTCTTACCACTGCATGTGCGCCCATTATCGTCCAATGTGTAGCCCTGGCTACAGGAACAAATTTGCAAACCATGTCTTTGGGTGCAAATTTGATCACAGTAGTATGGGTTTGATTCGCACAGTGGGACCTCTGAGAGAAAAAGTGAATGAAATATTTATTTATTGTTCTAGCAATGACTTTTATAACTGGAGTAGGATAAAGACAAATGTATGCAAGCTTGGTTAACTGCAGGTATCTATTTCAACTCAAGTTTCATGTGTTTTTCAGTTGCTGTGCACTAATGGAATATTACAACTCCAGAGTTCTTATGTACTTGTCTTACCAATGCAATCTCTTTGGTTCAAGCTAAGAACATAGCCACTGTTAATACAGTCACAGTTGTATGATCCAATTATATTGTTGCACAGTTGACTGCAGCCTCCATTATTGGCCAGGCACTCATTCACATCTGAGAGATATTAAAATAAAACTTATGAAAATGCAATCATCAACAGAATTTATAACTAGAACTTACCATCACATGTTCTCTGATCGCTGTTCAAAGTGTAGCCACTTCGACAACTGCATGTGTAAGATTCTTCAGTATTGTGACAGTTTTGTGAGCAGGTGTTGGCTCCCATAGAACATTCATCGATGTCTGCAAAAAGGAATCTACGACTAATTATGAATGCTTACATGGTACTTAAAAAAAGGGCAAAGGAACCGAATTACAATTTTCTATTTTAAGTACATGTATGATTTTGTTAGTTTTATGTACTGGTACATCTAGGCTGAGCATACACATACACTCACACACATACCTTCACATGTGTACTGATCTGACTGAAGCGCATATCCAGCATGACAGCTGCATGTGTATGACCCTTGAGTATTGATGCAGTCTTGAGTACACCGGTCAGTGCCTAAACTGCATTCATCAATGTCTACCAAAGACATAAAAACAGCAACAACATTGATTGAATCCACTAGATCAGAATGTTCATCTTGCATTGATTCATTCATACATACTTCAACCATATCACATGCTTCAGGTAATAAGATCCTCTTGATCTATATTGCAAACTTAAAATAGCTTCTCAATAACTCAGCGGTATTACATCTATTGTGTTACATAAGCTATATTTTATCACTTCACAAGTTCTTTATCTACTCATTAGAGAGAGGATACATCTAATCTATATTTTGTTTAACTATTTGAATGCTGAACCTGCTGTTGCCATAGGATCAAAAATTGCTAGAGATTTGTAAATTTTCCTTTTTTTATTTCTACTTCCCATGTGCCTTTTAAAGCAGAATTAACAGTTATTATTAGGAGGTCACTAGGAGGGTGGTTGTTTAATAGATTATACACAACACTTACCGATGCAGCTGTATCCATTAGTAGATAGGCTGTATCCAACCCGACAGGAGCAGTGAAAGGAACCGTCCGTATTGTGACAAATGTGTTCGCAATTATCTGTCATATCATTGCACTCGTGAATTTCTAAATTGAAATAAAAAATAAAGATAGAATCAATATGTTGCCATTTAATTGTCGAACGATCATTACCAGTGCAGGTCATTCCATTGGTATCAAGACTGTATCCTGTATTACAAGAGCAAGTGTGTGAGCCATCATTATTGAGGCAGACCTGCTGGCAGTTGTTGATATTACTGTTACTGCATTCATTCACATCTGAAATGAGAGAGAAATAGTCTTGTGAATTTTAACTTGTTTAGTTAGTAAGAACATAGTAATAATATACCAGTGGAACAGTCATTGCTAGTCCATCCAGCGTCACAGGAGCATACATTAGGAGTCACACAAGTGCCTCTGCCGTTGCAATTTCCACTGCAAACAGCTACAAAAAAGAAGCAAGAAGCAAAAAAATAAGAAGAAGAAGAAAGAGAGGGAAAAAATGATATAATTATAGTTATATTAACTTACGATTGCAAATATTTCCATTTTGTATATATCCGGCACAGCATCCAAAAAATGAATGATACAGAGTCCTGAATGATGTGGATGAACTTTGCCGATATCTGGTCCTAAGAAAACAAGATCAACGTGAATTATTTGTGGTTCATATAGTCAATTTCATTCACACAAACAGATTGTCTACCACGGTCACTGCGTGTAGTTAAGTAATTAAAACTGATATGGGTACACTTCAATATAGAAGTCATACTCTACATATTGTTTTAAGATAGCTACCACATAAACTAAAATTGATTTGCTGAGTGCCCTGAAAGACCCACTAAGTTATTTACATTGAACAAGACAGTCACGTGAATCAGCAAATCAGATGACGTATTGTATGGTAAAATGCATGGTGGCTAAAGAATTTCCATTTAGTGAGGATTAGGTAAACCACCCTAAATACAACTTTCTTTGACTACATACCCGGTGCAAGTGTTCCATCCGTTCCATCCACAAGATGTTGAATGAAGGTAGCTTGTCCTAGAGTAAACCACTGTAGGGACTAGAGTGGGCCCTCTTATGTAGCATACTCTGAACATAAAAGGTTTGACGTTATTAGCTAGTGTCTACACGTGACCCTCCCAGCGCCTGTTTACCCTTGCTGCCCGAGGACCACGTCTGCTACGAATAGAAGTAGGAGTAAAACGGTGAATTTAGACATGCTGCACAATCCCTCGTCCGCGGTCCCACAGAGAAATTGCAACGGTGACCAGCTACGCCCTTTTTTTTTGTAGCGTTTATTACGCCCCTTTACCTACTATATGCGTACGGCTCTAGTATAAATGAGCAGATGCGAATTGAATTTCTGTAGGAAACTAACGCAAGAATGTCTTCACTGATCCTCGCAATTTTGCAGCTAACTTTTGTAGCTACTAATTCCCAGTAAGTTTTGTAATTTAACTACTGTTCTTAGTCCTTTTTTTTTTTCCATTAAATTTGTAATCCTGTAGAATTTGCTACACGACAACTTCAAGTAATCGACAATATTCAGTGTACAGAATGATTTATCGCATCGAAAGCTATGATTGTGGTTTTAATAACATACAAAGAACATGTACCAGGTATAATAATTTTTATTTTGTAATTTATTTTCAACTGACTTCTGTAACTTGTACCTGACCTCACAGGAGAGTCTCTGGAGCGGCATCCATGCCTGTGTACAGAACCGTCTATGAAACAGTAGCAGAGTGTTGCCCGGGATACTACACAGTCGACAATGCCTGTAGGCGTAAGTTTAATACCAATGGGACCACGTAATTTATTGCACGTAAATATCTCGTAGGTCCGTAGTGAATGTCCCTTATATATGTTGTTGTATTTCAGCTCTTTGTGGCGCGAGCTGCTCTAACGGCACTGTTTGTGTAGCACCTGATGTTTGTGCTTGTCCTCCAGGCTGGACTGGAAACAACTGTGAAACTGGTGAGCAAATTATCCTTGGCTGACATTACTCTGCTGTGTGTATTATAAATAGATATAAGTACACTCTCTCACTGCAATTGTTTTTAAAGTATTGCACAATATATAATAAAATGATTATTGGTTCTTATTTATAAACTTTTGCACTAGTCAGCATAATTTACAAACTAATAAATAAGTTGATTTGCTAGTAAACTTATTCCCATTTCAAAAACAAACAAATGAGCCGTGCTGAAGTTTACCTGTTTTGTCTAGGCAATCATGCATTGCCTTGTCAAGTTACTCTCATGAATCTAATTAACTTCAATATTAATATCCAATATGCCACTCAACTTTGATGTAAAGATTCAAATTCACCAGAGAATTTTGGTTCAATGATCATTCCAGTATTATTGACCTCTTGAGATCGACTCTATGCAAATTTCATCCAACTGAAATCTTATAGCCAAATATTTTTAGATGCATGCAATCACAGTTGCAGCTTCACTTGTTTTTGCAGTGAATATAACTCCCTGGAGCTATTAGAAATCATTTATAAATCTGCAAGGCATTTTCTAGACAAACTAGTGACATTATCTTGAGATATGATGTCGGTACATGGTAGCTATGCACCACAAATGAAGGAGAAATAGCACCACATGATGGAAATGTCTTCTTACAGATAGTGATGACTGAATTGCTTTATTTCTGTAGCACATGGAGTCAACACTTTTCTGCTTTTCCATCATACGAGACTAACGCTTAAGTTAGTAAAGTGCATACAAAATCTTGTTTGCCTTTATTAAGCCAATGTTGAACAATAAATTTAATGCAACCTTATTATCTCATGGTCTTATTAAAATGCTTTAAAACTTACAGTTTAATATTAGCTATCTCAAATATTTGCTCACAAAAACAAAACCTGGATTCTGTTTCAGCATAAATGGCAAAAGAGCTAGCTAGCCATGTTATACATCATACAACTACAAAATAAAGAGTTACATAGATGTAGTCATCTCGTTCCCATAGCTAGCATTTTGACTTAGCAGCATGAATTCACTATGGTTTTTGCATAATGTTTTTAAGATTACAAAGATCTCTTACAAACACTAGTGGGTCTGTATGGTCTGTATGTTCCTCTCATGTCCCTTACTATTCAAGTCTATTATCACACACATGCATGTACAGTGATTATCAACTGCTCACTCGTGTTGTTAGGCCACACCAAATTAATTTGTTGTTGCTCGGGCGAACTAGGCTGAGATGTAGGGTCGGTAGGTAGGGAAAAAAATACAAAAAAAACATGAATATCATTTTTAAAAATCATGAATATCATTAATTAACGTGTCAATATTACTTCATTGGAAGAAATTAGAACCTTGGAGAGAATTTCACTGTTAAAGTCACTGCCAAGACCCTCAAATACAGATTCAAAGCTCTCTGCCCAGTCACATTTCTTGATTGTTCTATCTAAAATAACCTTACTGCCTTTAACAACCAAAATGCTTGGCCAAGCAAAGGCAGATGTAGCCATGTCAATGACCATGTGGCATATATAAAAGAAATTTTGAAATTAAAAAAAAAAAAAAAAATAGATATTATCTAATTAAGTGAAATATTTTGAATTTTTTTTTTTTTTTTTTTGAAATCAGAAAAAACAGGGTAGGTAGGGCCCGAGCAACAACAAATTAATTTGGTATGGCCTTACTTTACTTGATCTGTCTCTCTCAGATATCAATGAATGTGATACTAATGGCACTTGTGATCACCACTGCACCAATACTAATGGCTCATTTGTCTGCTCCTGTCAAAATGGCTACCTTTTGAATGATGGCACCAGTTGTAATGGTAAGGACATTAGTGGGCTGACAACTACAAGAAATAGGTCTTGAGCGACAATTGGTTGACAGCTCAAATAATAGTAACATACTAATTGTTTGTTATTTGTTTGTTTGCATGTTGTTTGTTTTTGCTCTTGCTGGAATTCATAAACCATTTTGTCAAAACTTGGTTTTCAGATATCAATGAGTGCGAATTAACCAATAATTGCGATCAGAATTGCCATAACACTGAAGGATCTTACAACTGCAGCTGCAATCCTGGCACGACCCTCAATACTGACGGGTACCAATGTGATGGTAAGAGAGACAGATGAATAATCATTTCACAACTAATCTTGCTTTTATTGTATCAACAGACATGGATGAATGTGGCATGTCTAATGTCCACAACTGCTCCATGGGATGCCAAAACACATACGGATCCTTCAACTGCACCTGCAATTCTGGATTTGAGCTAGACAGCGATGGGAGAAACTGCAATGGTAAGGTGTTCGTATGTGTAGTGTCGTTTAATAACACCGTCTGATGGGTGGGTATGGCAGATATCGATGAATGTGTTCGTGGAAGTCATCACTGTGAGCAGCTGTGCATCAACAATGAAGGATCCTACGAGTGTGCTTGCTTCAATCACCATACTCTGCTCTCAAATCTAAAAAATTGTTTAGGTAAACAATAGAAAAACAAAGATAATAACAACATATGGACTATAATGGCATTAAATAATAACATGTTGCTGTCTTTTTTTTCATTTTCTTTTCCTTTTCTTTCCATTCTCTAAGGTCCTCCTCAGAATGTGTCACTTGTTGCCATGGATTCCACATCACTAGAGCTGTCTTGGGATCCACCTGTCCCAGATGCAGAAGATGGTGCCATCATTACTTATCACGTGAGGTGTACTTCACAACAAGACACAGGTTTCCTCTACACAGACACACAACCACCAACTGCCAACAGACGTCTCAATATAGGAAATCTACGCCCGTTCACAGATTATGCATGCTGTGTGTCCGTGCAAACCAGCAGAGGTACCAGTCCCATGGTATGCCTGCATCAAATTACAATGGAAGCAAGTACGCGTAAAAGCTCTTAGATAGATAATTATTTATTATAATGTATAGCTCCCATTTATATTTTCATAATCATTGCCTGCAATGTGGAATATTATTACGTGTATAATGTTTATTTATTCCTCCTCAGCACCCAATGATCCTCCTGTCATTGCATTCATCAATAGCAGTAGTCCATCAACTCTCTCAGTCTTCGCCTTACCTCCGCAAGCTCCAAACGGTCTGATCACTTCATACAGCTTCTATGTCATCTTCGAAAATGGCACTTCAAGGGCACCATCTGGTGAAACCGGGGTCCTACAGCTACACGGGCTGTTGCCGTACGAGCTGGTTGCTATACAAGTGTCTGCCAACACAAGTGCTGGAGAGAGCCCTAGATCAGCCATCAACTTCACAAGAACTGAGGAAGACGGTAAACTGTGTACTTTAGATAGCTGGTAGATTCAAGGGAAGTGTCAGAATTAGCACTGCCTGAAAGAGTGCATTGCCACCCATAACAAAATTTGTAAACTGAGCTGATAATTAGAGTTGACTAAAAGTTGACAAGGCTGTAGATGTTATCAAGCTAGTTGTCAACTGATTATACACTAATTTACGATTTTTGTTATGGTTATCAATGGACAGTTTTCATGCAGTGTAGAAACTGATGACATGAACTGACATGTCAAAGAAGCACACGCATGCATATACTAGTGTTAAAAACAGGAGAGGGAAGTAGACAGCTTATAATAAACAAATAAAAAGTTAAATTTATGCATTATCTTTCTTACAGTCCCTACTGTGGTAACTAATCCAATAGTTGAGGTGATGTCCAATCGAAGTATTTCTGTGAGTTGGAGTCCTCCAGTCAGAGCCAATGGAATTATAACCAAATACACAATCAGAGTTTACACCAATACCAGCATAGACAACAACACTGTTGCCTACACCTTACCAAACCACCCCCTATCTGTCAATGTCAGCTACCTAGGTAATAATATGTCACCATAAATATGTGTAACACATTAAAGTTTAAATTTTACTTTTTTTTAGTACCATATATCCCATATAAAGTTGAGATCACAGCATCTACCAAAATTGGAAAAGGGTCAAGTTGGGAGCAGATCATATACACACAATATGGAGGTACGCTACATTCAATTCATAGTCCTGGACAAGAATGACACACACACACACACTTACAAAATGTATCCTTATTGAGAGTATAATTAATTTCAAACAATATATGATTTTCATCTACAGCTCCCACAGTATCAATTCTTGTTCTTCGAACAGCTAACAACTCGGCTGTCCTGCATTTGAAACTGGACCTATCCCCAGAGTTGTCTGGATTAATCTTGGCCAGCCTGACTGTATCCCACACTCCAGCTAATGTCCAGTCTTGCCCGTCAGAGATAAGCAGCTCTCACTCTGCCAGCATTCAGCCACAGTTGAGGAATGTTTCCATATCAGGACTGAAAGCCAGCCAAGAATACTGCGTCTCTGTTGCATTAGTCACCATCACTGGAGAAACTGCTCAGAGTCCTGTCCAGAAATTGGCGTGTAAGCAAACTTCGAAACATTCAAATTTAGTAGCTACTTATTTTTAGTTTTAATAATCTGTCATGTTATTGGTTGGTTATCAATCGTGCAGTGCCTTCAAATGTATACATTCAAATGGGGCTCAGTCTGACTGGTCAAACCTGTTTCGCTCTTACAGTAAGTCAAGTCTCAAGTGTTGTCCAACATTCATAGTAATTGTCTGACTTTTTGAATCCTTCAGGAAGAAAGCCCAACCACTACACTGGCAAGCGTGTCATCAGCTCTCCTTCAGGCTGTGCTTGCTACTTGCTATTGTGCTTATTCCATTCAATACATTGATCGCGCCCAAATACTGTGCTCAGAAAGCAGACAAGACCTCGCCATCTACCAGGTTCACCTTCTCAACACAGACACTACACTGGCAGAAGACCTCGTCCCTCACATTCAGAAATGGCTGCTGAACAGCCCTGACGTCAACGTGGGGGGAGGGGCACTACTAGCTAGCCAATACTGCCAGGTTGACGTGGACGAACTGGGGAGAGTAGAGGAGTGTTTCTCAGTAAACCCTACAGGTGGCGTCAGAGAAAGAGGCACTTCTGTTCACATCACCATTGGCAGTGTGCTAGGAGCAGTGATTGGGGTGACCTTCTTACTCCTGCTGGTTGTATCTGCTGCGACATTGACCAGACAATTCTACCTGTCTAAGGAAAAAAGAATACTGTGAGTTTAATGGTGTACCTTAGTAAATTGGTTTTACTACTGTTGTTTCTGATTGCGATTATTGTTATATGCGGATGTCATTTGTTATCGCAGGAATGAAAGAAACCTGAACATAACGTCCGGTGATAATTGCTTCTCTAATCCAGGGTTCCACCAAGACGAGATAAAGCCATACAAAATGTACAGATAATGCGTGAATGATGCAGTAATTCATGGAGGACTACTCACAATCACATAGCTACATGTACTGATAGCTTCATCGTCTCATCTGAATCTTCATTAAATAGCTGGGTTTATCCCATCAAGCTTGAATTACATAAATCACACAATGACTTGCAATATCTGGACATGAATGAAGTGTTACTGATTGCGCGTGCATACAAGCAAAACTAGTGAGTATAAAATTACGTCTTAAAATGTTTACGGTAGGCTATAAACAAGGATGGTTGGATGGAGAGAGAATTATTGTATGTAATCTGATGGAAAAACAACCTACACACACAAATACAATAACAACAACAAATAAACAACAATTAAAGTATTTTTATCACTACACTAGTTAGTTTGAGAGACTAGATTGCAATACAAAAATAATTTTTTAAAGTCAAGAGCACTGTGTTAAAGTGGCCGGGTGGCAGCTACAGACTCGACCCGACAATCACTTCCTCCTTGCACGTACCTTGTCAGTCAGTGGGGAGTCGGCGACCTTGGAGACATGGATATGAACGCCCACGCACTGATTACACTTGGCTGGACACTGGATGAGACTGTAGCAGACACCCAACTCCTCTTCCCACACACTGTTGTAATGTTTGTCTGAGCCTACAGACACAGTCAGTGGGAAGTACTTATAGCACTTGATGCTAAACATCACTGCTAGGTATGGCCGAACAAAAATAAGCTCATACATCCTATAATTTTACAGCCTCTTGAAGTGTGGTACATTTAGAACTTATTTTACAACTATGTTACGCATGAATAATAAATTATTTTACATGTTTTTAAAGACATTATTTTTCGTTTGTCTTTCGTGCTTTTTAAAGTCAAGGCAAACTACTCCACCGTTTGGCTATATTACATATCCTTTTTTCTATTACTTAGAAATTAATAACCTGGCAGTAGTTGGTATGTATCAACAGCAATTCTCACGATGCCAATGCAGAAACTCAAATAGCTCACCTTCTTTCCTTGAACACATGAGGTCGGAAGATGAAAGGAGAAGGACTTTATTCTTTCTTTTTTTCTTGTTCACAGTCAAATGGAGCCATAGTCCACTGGATGTAACACACACTGCCTTCACATCACAGTGCTTGGTGAAGTAACTCTTAAAATCCACCGTGTTTACTGAACCTGATAGCAAACAGCACAGGAAAAACAACAACAAATTATGCCAAACTGCTTCTAGCTGAAAAATAGTGACTTTGTATTGAGGACTAAAGTTTTGACCTAAAGCTGTGAGTTACATAGGAGATCTAGACTAACAGTTTTTACTGAACTGTTTACTATACAATTAAAGAAAAAAAAAAACAGGCAGAAAACCGTCAATGAAATCTTATCACTCCACCAATTAAATGGAGTTAATCGAAAAGAAGAAAGACAGTTTGCCAGTGTGTATGCTTACTATGGATTTAAACCTCAGCAAAAAGGATCCAGAGATCAACTTTCCCAGTTTGCGCATATTTTTAAAACTTAGGTATTAGCGAAGTCGGAAAAACAGTATGTTGACACTATAAATAGATATTTTGGCAAAATATGATCAACTATTAACTCATTATAACATTAAAACCCCATAAATTTTTCAAAATCAAAATTTACCATTGTTAAAGTAACCACCTTTACCCAATATTATTTCATAACCATCACTTGCTACTACACAGCCATTATTGTAATTAAAAACCTTAACTTTTTTTTAGCCTTTATGATAATTTTTCATTTGTTAGTCAATATATAGTCTAATATTGCCTATTCTTACCTATGACTATAAATACAGATGCATACCTGAATCTACCATAGCCAGTAGTTCACCACAAGGACACTTCACTTCAATCGCCTGCTCCTACAAAATAATGGGAATAAATGGAAATAAAAATATAACCCAGACTGCAGACAATGACATATTTAAGAACAGTAGTGTATAACTCTTCCCTAAAGCTGAAATGCCTCAGTTGGTTTGTTCTCTCACTAATGAGCATGATAATGAATAATGTAGCATTTAAGCTTGAGACAAAAGATTAACAGATCTGAGAAAGATGGGTGAAGAAAAAGAGGAAAGCTGCTCATTCAGAGAAACTATTACAGAAAGCTAGAGAGAAAGACAATAAAACAGGAAGGCAGAAAGTGGGAGACTAAAGGCATGAAATGCTGAAGCTGTAGATTTGGCTAAACTTGGACTGTTCCAGAAGTCTAAAGGTATCATCAACACCATGCAGCATTATACTAACACACAAATATACATACAAACACATACATGCACACATACCTTGGATGCCCTAGTAGTAGAGCGAGTAGTCCTAGCGCTGGACCCCATTCTTGTGTTGGACCTCCTACTCTTGCGTACCGGTCCAGTCCCAGCAGTACCAACAGCAGCAGCAGTGACAGTATCACCAACATACAAACCACCGGTCTTCTGTTCCTCTATGTGCTGCACTTCATCAATTTTGGACAATTCTGAGAGAGTTATCTTTTCTTCCTGGCTGTAAGCCTTAGAGTGAACCACTTCATCATCAACTTCCTCAGTCTTGTCCCAATCCATCAGCTCGTTTTCTTCCAGTATTTCTTTCACGAAACTATTCTGAACATCTCGCTCCGCCATTGAGGTTGGTACGGTTGCAGACAACGACAACTTGGAAGTATTTTCAGATGGGCTTTTAGTTTCCTTGTCAGATGTCAGCTTCTCATCACTTACCTCCGATGCTTCATTGGCTGATTGGACAGCACAACTGATGGCATCACTGATACCTGCACATTCCATCTCAAACATCACAGGAGAGAGAGGCTCCGGTGGGGAGTTGGTGGGAGTGTCTGGAATGGAAGATGTCAAGACATCCTCTTTGATTGTTTCCTCTTCCCGATTGACACTGCTCACACCTGCAAGGACACCATTTGCATCTTGAGGGTCAATCTTCGAAACTTTCTCCATAACTAGTTTCACCAAACCTGCCATTTTATAACTTTGATCTCTGTCCTGCGATAATTTTGTCTTGCCAGGATTGGCTGTGAGTTTACTCTCTTCATAGACCAAGGTACTCGTCCTCCATAAAAGAGTCAATCAGTCCGTGTGGTTGCGGATTCCCTTGTATTTGAGGGAGTGCATGCCAACGGGAAACCTTCTGGAGCGGTCACGTCCACCCACGGGTGAAGTCTTATTAAGCTGCGTGGTTGGGCACTACTGCTGTGGCTTGTAGCAAGGATGTCCAGAATGTGAGTGATTTGGGGTATTGTCTAGAGTTGGAAGTGACTGAGTCTGAGTAACAGTTGAATCTCAGATTTTGTTGCTTGAATCAATTTCGAGGGAGAAAGTGAAGAAACTTGAAACTATCACTTCTGGACTGCTGATAATTGAAGGCTTTGGGGGGCTTAGTCGCACGGGGTGGCTGCTACTGGAAGGAAAGGTGTTGTTTGGATGAAGATGGGTGGTACTACTAGGAAGGAAAAGCTTGTTTAGACGCGGAAGGCTGGAAGTGATCGGGTAAATATGCTGCTGACTTCCAATACAAAGCAAGATGGTGTAATGGCAGGATGACTGGTGGATCCAGATGGATGTGTGATGGATACTGAGCAGATGATGTGGAGAGGAAGTGACAGTGGCGAGGAGATGTTGTAATTTAGAATCGCTGAGGTGTTCAATACAGTACTAGCAATGAGACCGAAGAGCAGGACATGGTGATGAGAACGCCTTCAATCTTTACCAGCAGCTTCACTGCCATCATCCTTTCCACAAATCTTTAGCACGTCAATGGCACGCATGGAGTTGGTGCTCGTGCTGAATTCTCTGCTGACCCTTTTGACAACCTTCAAGATGAGGCAAATAATATTTCATCATCATCCTCAAACATATTAAATTGCATACCTTTAGTTAAAGTGTCCTTGCTATACGACATCCACCAAAGAAGTGCACCCCAGTCCTGCCTAAAATAGGTAAACACATACCCCCAAACACAAGGTAATGGATACGTACAACTAAGAATGCGCCCCATACAACACAACATAAATAACACGAATAAGAAGCTTGCCATATTTCCTATAAGTTGCAATATGATGGTAATGGATCAAAGGTCCTTCCATTCACCAATCAATTCTACTAGTGTGATTCACTGACTTGTTCTGTGCAGCCCCCAAGGCCTGGTTGAGGAGATCGATATGCCTGGATCTCATACGCACTCCCTTGCCATTAGGAGACCTCTCTCCGGGCCTGCTCATGTTGACTCCTTCTCTTCAGTCAATCTGCATGTATTAGTAACAGGTGACACTAGGGATGTCTCTATGATGTGATGAAGATAACCTCATTATTGTCCAGAATGGGAATTCTATCTACAACTGCTAATGCTCACATTTTATACTCAAAAAAGAAAAAAGAATAAAAACAAACAACAAGAACCAACAACAACACAAAACTATCCCTAGGAAAGAGCAAACTGTATTTAACCCAAATGTACCTGCTGTCGTTGAATGCTAGGGAAATGCACCCCAAACCGTAGTTGATATAACAGAACTAGTTTCATTGAAATGAACACAACAACACAAGAACAGAACAATTCTCACGGTAATGACAGCTCTGGCGTTGTTGTCGGTGAAAATCCAGACCCTCACTCCACTTTCCCCTCGACCACAGCAAAGAACAGCGCTCCATACGCTGGCTGATTCCTTGGGGCCACTCCCCTGACAAAGGGACCACACACACACACCCACCCACACACACACACATACTCAGCACACGCAACACAAAGAATATCAGCACATGCCTGCTTTTTCTTGAGTTTAACACTGGCATCATAAAAAGTAGCCGCCATTCTTAACTTCAATCAAATCTGCATAAACACACAACACAACACCACAACAACAACAAAACAAATGTAGTACAGCATTGATTCCAGCATATTATGAGAGCGGAGTACGTATCACTCACTCACACTCACTCACTAACTACCCCCTGCCTATACATCCATCTCACCTTCCTTGCTCCCTGAACTAGCACACACCTCTCTCCTTTGGGAGGAGAATCTCACTCCATACCTGTCTCCTCACACACACACACACATGCACACACACACACACACACTGTATGAGGTTTTATAAGGCACTCAACATACTGTTTAACATGCACCATGCACACGCACACACACACATTGAAACGTATACCTGCCATCTTGATGTTCGTTTCTCCAGCCATCTTGTAAGATGAACAGGAACACAAAATACCATATGGTACAGTCACAACACCACAGATACAACAAATTGGATGGAACTACTATAGCATAACATCAAGTCACAAGTCGACACGTAAATCACCACATGTAACATCACCTCAACATGTAAATCACATCACATGTCACATCACATGTAAACACATCACATTAACATCACATTCACTCACAGTAAATAAAGCACATGTACATGATGTTACATCACATTAATGACATTTATATCAACATGAATGACACAATAACGCATGTAGTCCGTAAATGTCAATAGTCAGAACATACATACCTTACAAACCCCAAGCACCAAAGAAACTAAATCATCCTTGAACTCAAAGTCTGTACTCCACAATATTTAAGTAACTCAACTTTACATACCAACAACATAATACAGAAATACATACACATAATACATACTACACATCATACACACATACATATCCCACCATCCCACCCAGAGTTCTGATAAGTTGCCCTGAGCAGATGCCATTGGGTCCTTGAAGAAGGACCTTACCAATGTCTGAAAAAAAAATACCAGTAGTAGTAGTAGTAGTCGTAGTTAGTAGTAGAATTCATTTTAGTTTTCAACTAGGTCAAACTTTGTGTTTAATTGGATCAACAAGTCAATATTATGGATTAGCTACTGCACAGTGCATAGTGTAGTTTCTTTCAAAATACCGAGAAAGTATACAACAGCATGTAGATAAGTTACTTTAAAAAAAACTGTTCAACATATGTGACCGTTTTGGGAAATCGACCTAACCGCGGCATCTAAAGTTTCTAAGTTTATTCTAACCCGTAGGGGCCGCACGGGGCCTTGGATGCCGTCCTCCTAATTTAGAAGCTGGATCACAAGCCGTCTTCGCCCTACGCACTACAAACACTTTCTTATTTTTGCTAAACTTATTTTATTGCTGATTTCGAAAAACACACGCCGGGTAAACGGCGTTTGCTAAGGTCCGGGGGCGTGGCTTGTGTCCGTATACTATTACTGGCGTGTCTCCGGGACACTGTGGAATAAACGGTTACTGGCGGATGAAAGAGTCTAAAAAGCTTAATGCAGGGCTCCTTAAGGGAACTATGATGTCGATAATTGCGTGAGTACTGGAATTATTTAGAATATATTAATTGAATTAGTTAGCTACAGTTTTTTTTTTTTCCCCGCCGTTAGTGAAAAGCCCCCCAAAATTTTTCTTAGCAACTCTCCGTACACTAGTCCAACCGGCTAGTGTTTCTAGCCTCCTATGTTGTTCCTAGAGCACTCCAGAGCTTACATCACTGCGTCCATAGCTAGAGCACTGTGTCTATCCCTTTCTGCCATAAATTTTTTTTTTTCGAAAAAAATCGACCCATTAAGCTTTACCCCGGGGAATCTGAAAAAAATTTGTTTGCCCGCTTTTAGGTCGATTTTCCAAAACCGTCACATATTAGTAACACGGTCTCTGACCACACACCAACCCTCTCGCCTCCACCTGGGACTTTTGAATCACATATTGGCTTCCAACTTCACTGGAAAAAGCACGCCCAGTTCTGATGCAAATGATGTCCATAGGTGACATGTTCCGGACGTAAGGATATTGACCGGCAAGCCACATGTCTGAGAAGCCTAGCAACAACCACACACCCGCAAATATGCACACAAAAATCATGAGAAGTATTCATTTTTGAAATAAAAAAATAACATATACGAAAAAAAGAATGATGTTTTGAGATTTCCACTGTGATAATGTATTCCTTCCTGGTCCGGCGGATAATGCCGGGCAATCGTGGTTAGGCTCCACATCTGTACGTACTAAGTACCTCACCACTTGCAGGGTTGAAACACCAGAAGTTTCCAGAGTGTACAAATCAGAGCTACTGCGCATATTAGTTCCTGCGATTCCGGCGAATCCAAGTCTATTCCATAAGAGATATATATACAGTTACTTGCAATTTTGCATGTCAGCGGATCAATAACGCCACATGCATACCATACACCACAACAATACATACAAACTATTTACATACATACATCCATACGTACAGACATACTGCATGCATGCACCATCCCTCCATCCATCATACATACATACACACACACAACCACTCACATCTACTGAATAACTTGCCCACTAACATTGCAGTCTTGGTACCATAATGGCAGACGTGACGAAGAATCCTGTAGTCACCCCCAAAGGTGCCTCGGCCCTCCTGGACATATATCCCATGACTAAAGTATGCCCTTGATTCTACCAATGGCGCCAGCGTCAGAGTCGGCTCTGGAGAAACGACGGCCACTAACAAATTACAACAATTATGTCATACTTTCAATCCTAAACTTACAACCACAGTCTGAACGTCTAGGGGGGGGGGGGGGGGGGGGGGGGGGGGGGGGGGGGGGGGGTTTTTATAATATTATATTGGGATGCTATAATTTATCATGTAATTTAACTGTTCTTTCAACAGAGTGAAAGAATTGGTGGGGGGAAATTATTATAGCAAATGCGAAAAATAACCAAGATATGACTAAAAGAAGCCAGTACATACAGTAATAAGCTAATACAATGTTTTAGTCAACTACGCATGTGCTCTATATATGGTTAGATTACATACACAAGTAACTACATCAAGATCATGCTACCAACACTTTATCTTCTGGACTATCAATCACATGAGGTACTCAATATTATTTCAAATTGCACACCTTCAAATATCTCTTAGACTATACATTAGTGCAATTGTTAGAGATAAATGCTGCCTACCAAGTGACTGACTCTCTGACTGCACATCCTCATGAACACATAACTCCACACCCACTGGATAATTTGAATTAATGAATTGAGTTGCCCCTCCCACTAACTTCTCTTCGTCAAATCTGTCACTGTTCTTGTCCATAGCTGCCTCCATGGCGATATCGAGATGTTTCTGCATGTGATACATCATGTCACATGTGATAATCACATGATCCACAGCATATTCCATGTGATAATCACATGATCTACATCACGGCACATGTGATAATCATGATCCACAGCACGACACATGTGAAAATCACATGATCTGCATCATGTCACAGGTGATGGTCACATGATCTACAGCATATCACATGATCCATATCTTGCCACATGTGATAATCTCATGATCTGTATCATGTCACATGTAGTGATCACATGATCCACAGCACATCGTGCCCTTACCTTATACAAGACAAGAGATTCTTCAGTGACTCCAAAACTCGAGTTTAAGATTGGAAGAAACTTCTGGCCAGACCACACCCCAAAGGCCTGCTCATAGCCCTTCTCTGGCAGAGTTTGACCTTTCTGAGTAATCCAGTGACACATGGCATCAACCTAACACAACACAGAGAAAAAACTATTATACTTGAGGACAATCCACATTTTTTAAACCACATCCAAAAGCACACCGCTAGTTATTTGATTTGTAAGTTGCACACACTCAAATGCTAGACTAGCAGTTCATTGGTAGTACAATAGTGGTATATGAGCAAAGCCATGAAGCTCATCTATTATTTGTGCCGCCATACTTCACTGCAACGTTTTATTTTACTTGTGTGCACTGTTTCATTAAGCGTGGCTCTACTATAATTATTATGAAATCAAATACACTATTTAAACGCTTCTTAGATGTTCAAATTGTTGTCTGCAATTTTCTATAGTTGAACTAGGTTGTCTAAAAGGGTTGGTATTTTTCCCTTCACACCATAATTATAGACACGTCTCTAGCACTCACAACTCATGATTACAATTAATTTATTGCTAGTTGATAAATGTTCCCATTTTCTAGCGTCTCAGTTTCCATTAAGGCTAATGGCACATGGTAATGCTCGCGGATGAAACATTACATACTAATACATACATACATGAAATAATATGAACTATACTACCCATAAGACCTGAGAGTGTCTCACTCACTTTGTTTGCTTGCAAACTAACTCACTAATGCTTTTAAGTGCTTGTAAGACGTCATTGTGGTAGGAGATAACGGAACTGGACAAAAATATAGGAAGTACATTACTAACCAACAAAATGCATAAATAACACGACTAATACATCCATTAACACAAGCATACTCAATACTCACACCATACAAACAAACACACAAACACACCAGGGTTAAATGAGTGTACGTATGCGAAGAAAAAAAAAAAAAAAAAAGAAGAAAAAAAAAAAAAAAAAAAAAAAGGAAGAAGAAGAAGAAGAAGAAAAAGGAACCAACTGCCAACAGCTTCTCTTCCACCTCATGAAGCAACACTTACTGATGTCTTCAAGCTCGGAGGTGACATCATCTAGCTGTTGGCTGGTGACGGACAAGCTGGCTGCGTCCCTGGCCGTGTCCTCGATGTTGTGAGCTTCATCCAGTATGACCACGCTGTCATTCAACTCTATCAACATCTACACACAGTACTAGTAAATCATCCACTACAATAGCCCCAAGCTACTAAAATGTGGGTGGATACTACCGTAATGGTCCAGCTTTGCCATCAACTGTCCATGGGTATTCACTGGGAGCTCCACCCACTTATATGGGTGTGTCCTATAGTCATATTCTCATAAACCCCAAAATAGCCATAAACATGCATTCATGACAGCATCTGGGAAGTACTGTCCTATTACTACATATACAAAAGGCTGGCACGACTATTCAACCACAAGGAGGGGTTCCCTACAATGAAAGTTACAAATTAAATAATTTCCAAAATTTAGATGGGGCATTGCATGGGACTTTCTATTGTCCCATGGGACGACTGACACTGCTACTGGACAACACTCGTTGATATTCTTCTTATGTGTATATTAATAGTTTTATTTTCAGTCTTAGACTCCACACCCAACTCAATCTCCCACCTGTACACGTATTTACCTGAGACCTGACGAGAGGGTCAATGAGGTAGTTGTAAGGACAGAATATAATCTCCGCCTCCTCTACAAACCCACGAGCAGCAAAGTACGGACACACCTACAACACACAAACATTCCAAGGTCACGTGCTCTGCACATTTCAACATTACTACACCTGCGCTACGTATAACCCCAGCTATGTAAACACAGCACTGGAGAGCAGACTTCCACCATCAACACAATGGAAGAGGATGTAGAAGAAGGCTGCCAATCATCTCATGAGACTTCCTTCCCACAGAAAACTGGCAACGGGTACCTCTACATCAGCTAGCTAACTTTGACTGGTATGCATTGCATGAGCACTGTGACCTGTGTTATTCTAATGTACGTATATTCAGTAATCAAGCTTATAATTGAACTTTATGGTACTGAATGAAAGCAGTGGTAGAATCATCTGGTCATTATGTAATCTTCTCACACCCACTGACACTTGTCCCTTACCAACCAGTCATGTGCCACTTATCACAGTCACTTACCCACTTGTTATCTACTCTCTACCCATTCATCAATCACCTACTCAATATTACCCTTTACCCATTAGACATCTACTCCTTACCCACCTATCCCTTACCCATTAGTTGCCTACCCCTTACCCTCCAGTCGTCAACTCCTTACACTCCAGTCATTCACCCTTTACCACCCATGTCATCCACCCCTTGCCCACCAGTCATCCACCCCTTGTTCATTAATTTCCTACCCCTTACCCATTAGTTTCCCACCCCTTACCCATTGCTTACCCATTGCTCCCATTTGCTCCTTTACCCATTGACCCCTTACCCATTAGTTGTCTACCCATTAGTTGTCTACCCATTGCTTACCCACCCATTAGTTTCCCACCCATTAGTTTCCCACCCCTTACCCATTGCTTACCCATTAGACCTTTACCCATGACCCCTTACCCATTAGTTGTCTACCCATTAGTTGTCTACCCATTGCTTACCCACCCATTAGTTTCCCACCCCTTACCCATTGCTTACCCATTAGACCTTTACCCATTGACCCCTTACCCATTAGTTGTCTACCTATTGCTTACCCACCCATTAGTTGTCTACCCATTGCTTACCCACCCATTAGTTTCCCACCCCTTACCCCCATTACTTACCTATTAGTTGCTCATCCCTTACCCATCAGTCACCCACCCCTATCCCACCAGTCACCTACCACGAGTCTCCCATCACATACCCGCATTTTTTTCCCCAAGGTGACCAAGTCCTCAATGTCCCAGGCTGTGTCCAGTCCTTGTTGTCTCAACTGAGCCTGGTTCCCAAGCTTGGCCTGGACCTTGTGGAAGTAGGGGCATGACACACCCTATAGCACAGACACACCCAGCCAGCTAATCAAGGGTTGTACACTACTGTCTCAATTACTTATTTTCCCCCAGACTAACAACAATAAATACAAGTCGACACAATGAATGGTGAACAAGATGAAGAGAAAATTATACTTTACACACACATCTTATATAACTATAAGGTTAGTGTGTACAACTGAGGAAATATTGCAGCACTACAACATTCCGATTATCTACCCAAGTATCCAGACAACAGCTTGTATACCAGCTCTGGTGGGGTGTAAATCCACCACACGTTGTAGGTAGGTAATGTTCAGATGTCGAAGGACCACGACCAGCTCGGTTGACTCCCGTGAGCAGTAGAAGGTAAAACAATACAACAATTAACAGTTCAATTGGTTGGTAATTTGAGCTTGCTGAAGGCGCTTGCTCCTTCTTAGTGGAGGAACTTCACAAGACTGGCTTGAAGAGGTGGAGTCCACACTTGTCTGGGATGACCCAGACAAGCTCTACTTAAAATCCCTATTACACAAATGCATAGAAGAGCTAGCAATTCCCTCAGATAACTGTATGTATTTGTAATTTATTGGATCTTCAATCCATTTGGACATTTGACTGCTACATAGGATCTATACCTGTAGTTTGTGGTGTAATGGATTATAGCATGTACTGTGTGCTCATTGGAAACTGGTAGCTTCTGAGCATATATAGACAGTCAGACAGACAGTCAGACAGAGACAGATAGTCAGACAGACAGTCAGACAGACAAACAGAGAGACGGGCAGACAGACAGAGAGACAGTCAGACAGACAGTCAGACAGACAGACAGCTGTGAAGAGTCCTAAAGAATGCTGTAATAAGCTAATTCCTATTCTACTCACATTGGCATAGTCTCGCAGTTTCTTGCACTCCTCGCTCTTGTCCTTTGACCTTGATACCTGTGGGTGAATGCATGTGTGCTCTCTGCTAGACAAAATAGTCATTCTGGAGAGAGAGAGAGAGAGAGAATTAAGTTTAACACTTTAAAATTGCATATACTAAAAGCAGACAAAGGCATTAAAAAATACTGCACTTAGCATTGCATCCAAGGGCTCTAATGGCCAATTATAGGGAGACTACATCCAACAAATACAGTAAAATACCATAACCTTTTCACCATAATAAAAAAAAGGCAAAATTTCGTGGAAACTAACAAACAACAACAACTAACCCAGAAAAAACAAACAACAACAACGAATTTTGATAAAATTTCACATACGGTGTGCTCCTGTACGCCGTCCTATTGAGCTCGTGGGTGATCTGAGCAATCTGCTTGTGGGTCCTGGTAGCAAAGTAGATCTTGACATATTCCTGCCTAGAGAGAAAGAGAGAGAGAGGAAATAAAGATCAGACTTACCACAAGGGCACACATGCACGCAGACATTACCTGAGAGCTCGGTCTGATTTTGGAGACTTTGGAGTATCCAGAGATTTGGGTGGTTTGAAAGCAGCCCCTGAGGCACTGGAGTTGCTGCCGCAGTTGCAGTCTAGGCACTGAACAGGAGGGACAGGTGAGAATTGCTGTGACTTGGTCGCACCTTTAGTTAAATCACTGCCTTTCATTGGTGCACCTGATTAGAAAATATTTATGACACAATAAGTTCTTTAAATGTGTGTGTTAAAATGTGCATGCTAAATTGTGCTCCAGGCCCCACTATTACTTAAACCCATGACCTAATATATGTCATATATCTGTCACTGAATTTTCTGCACTGCCTCAACTCCTCGAACAACAACTTGTGACCTCGCCCACTTTACCAGTGTCCATGATATGACCGTGAGGCACTCCTAGGTTGATTGGATTGTTGACTTCCATCCTCCACTGAGCATGCCCGTGACTGTCTGGCACCAACTCAGAGTGATTGTCTTTATCATCAATATCTTCATAAACTACACCTTTAGGCTTCCTCCTCTTAGCACCCTGACAACAAACAAGTAAAGCAAAATAATAATAATAATAATAATAATAATAATAATAATAATAACAATAACAAATAAATAAATAATAACAACAACAAAATAATAACAATCTTTAGACCAAAATAAAATGAGTACATTACTGTGCCTATAGCAATAAATGTATAATAAAAAATGAAGCACCCTAGGCCTCTCAGCACTATTAAACACTGCCTAGCTATTACAATATAATCTCTTACCAAGAGAACAAGCAATCTGTTAGCTATTTTTAGCCAGGTATCAAAATAGCTCAACCAATGAAAATGGTACATGGAAATGCTGTCTTCATAAGAGAAGAAGCTAAACTAGCCAGAAATACTCACCTGTACACATTTTCAACACGAAGCTCCCTTTTTAACTCCGTTTACTTCGAGCATAAAGCGAACTACACCGCTGGCTGCAGAAATTATTTGCTCATGTGATTATGATGTGACGCTAGGGGGCGTTGCCCATAAAAGCTAGTACCTATGCAGAATTGAAACCTTCGCGTTTTCTCAACGATTAGCCCGAAATTTAAAAAAGTAGCACAATAAAAGGTCTTAAATATTCGTCCTGAATAAGTTTATACCTAAATCAACTGTTAATTGTGAGTAATCTCCAAAATCAGAGCGTGACAGACAGACAAACAGACAGGCAAGACGACTACTATAACCCTCTCGCGCATGCGCGCTGAGGGTTAATGAACTCACCGATCGTGTCGACTTAGAAGGAGCCCGAAACCGTTTCTTGGATACCTTAAAATCATCATCGTCGTCGTCATCCTTTTTAACAACTGCAGCTTTGTCGCTTTCCTCAGAGTCTCCATCTCCACTGCCACTCCCTCCTACACCCACGGAGCCAACACCACTCGCGTTAGACTCCTTCTTCCCTTTACCTTCCTCCATCCTTTGCTGGACTCCGAGACCTTCCTCACTGATCTGCTGTGCACAGACATTGCTACTTGAAGGTGGGCGGGTGAGCTCTGAAGGCAACAAAGAGATGCTTGATGATTGCTGGTGATTACTGCTGGAAGGTGGGGCACACTCGAGAGTGGAGTCAGTAAGGGCGGAGTCTGTGATCACTATAGGGGATGCAATGGAGCCTTCCCCACAAGATGGAGGAATTAAATAATGCGAGTCACATGATTTACTGGCCACACCCCCATCACAGGAAGTACTCGGTAAAGACACACACCCTATAAATAAGAAGAAAAGCAGAAGTAAAAAGAGGGGAGTAAAAAGTGGGGAGGGAGGAAAGGATGCTGGAGTTATTACGTCCTAGTAGAATAAAATATGAACAGTGTACGAACCTTTGGTGGTAGTCACGCCTTCGACACGTGAGACTGTGGCCTGTGACCTCAAGTGGCATTTACATGGACACTCTACATAATATAGTGTATACAGTACAACCATCACATCATACCAATACATACATGTAACATATAAAAGAAACCCTTTACTCTATAATGCACTAATTCAGTAAGAAAAAACAAGTCAATCCATTACTTATTCTACAAGTATGTAATGCTAGTGTGGCACTGATAATACACATGTGGCTAATTTAACAATCATCAATGGAGTCGAAGTGCCCTTGTGTCGTTCATTTTGAAATCAGTGCAAACTGTCAACATTATTATAAAATGTATTTAATTAAATATAAAACTATATATACTATTATTATTTCACAGATAATTATACTATTTAACTATAATATTGCAAACTATTTTAATAGCTAAATATAAAGTTTATACATACTTTTTCAATTAATCTCTGCAATATTATTCAGACAATAATTAAATTGTGGAAGGCTCCAAAAGTTTATAACTGAACGAAACAAAAGAGAACACTTCCCCAGAGACTGCCCACATTAAGACTGAGTGTGACATGCATAGCATGAGACACACAGACCATCTCTTTCCCTTTTCTTCTTGGAAGGACAATTTAACACTTGCACAAGCAAATAGCCTTATATTCACCAACGACTCACCTTTTGGTGACTCCATACCCTCTGGGATCACCTTACCTGGAATCAGAATAAAATTTGGGGATATAAAAAAATCCTTCCAGAGTTAATATTTATTCACACATGCATTAAAACTTAACTGTACTCGTTCTTCTGCCACGCCAAGACGGAGCACAGTAGTGCCAGACTCTTGCCACTGCCTGTGGGACTCTCTAGCAGTGCATTCTCATTGTTGTTGAGAGCTCTTATGATCTGAAACATGATTCAGTGCATGAAAATAAACATTGGTCCAAATATACGTGAAGTTGTTAATACAACTATTTATTAATGATAATTTCTCTAAATGTGTGTTATTTGTAAGCATAGGCTGCTGTTCGTCTTAAATATGGGGGAGGGGTGCTAAAAGATAAGATCAGTTTCAATGTTACTTTACTACAAAATGCCATTTTATCTGTCCAACAGTAAAATGATTAAAATGAAAGGGGTCATCTCACTACTGAATCTTTATCACTATAAGTGTTAATTTATGGGGGCTCCGCCTCCAGGGCAAGCCCCCCACCCTCAGCCTCCTACGCTTGTAAGCTAGTTGTTACCTTCGCCATCATTGCCTTCTGTGGTGGATAAGGATTAAATGGGAACTTAACTTCTAACCCTCCAATAGGAAGGTTAAACTGGTTCTGGTTGAATATTTTTTTACTGTCCATCTTCTACAATATAACTCAAAACAGCTGCAACAAGAATGCCTCCGAGAGATGGAGGGAGGGAATAAAGTAAGCCTAGTAGGTAAAGGGTTTCACAAATTGGCGCCTACGATGACGCCGTACCAAGAAGAGCGCTAACGGTCGCGATTGGAGTGATCTCTTTGTACATTTAATTTATTAAATTGCTGCCTTCCATCACAACCTTTACGATTAGTGAGTACAGTTTAGTCGTAGTAAAGTAGTAATAAAGTGTTCCTGTAGATTCTTTTTACAAGGCCTCTGGTCTTTGTAACCGAAGGCTTCAGCTATACTTCCTAGTCAACTACAGCACGAGTACAACAGCGGGCCATAGGTTTTTGTAGATAGTGGGTTGATCTAAATAATAAAGATGGCGTTTTAACCTGTTACTTACCAAAATAATACCAAAGATTGAAAAATAATGTGAAGATGAATATAAAAAATGATACTAATAATAACTACATTAACACGGAGCTATTAGAATAACAGTTCGTTCCATTAATTACATCATCTGGGAAGTGATGTAGTTGAAACAAGGGAAGAGCTATCGTATTGAGAGCTGTGGTCACTATTAGTACGCACACTATATTCATTCCCAGACCCGTCAACGCCTACAAACACAACAACAAACACAAACAAACAGATAGGTAAACAGAACTTGTGAAGAAGCTTTAAAACGACTTACCATGTTAAACACTCGGAGGTAGCCATAAGAAAATGCCACAGCGTTTGGAGGTGTGGCCACTGGGAACATGAATGCATACGACGCAGACACGGCTGCTGGTATCATGAAGTAGAGAGGATGGATGCACAAGGAGACAGCCTAACACACACACACACACACACACACAATATTCCGTGTCATCAGATAACAAAGTGCATGACTAATTTAGAAGGATAGTCATAAACTGATGAAGTTTCTAGAAGAAGACAACATAGTCCTCACATAACTTAGTTATTTACAAATGTCTACACGGCACTGTTTTTACTTAAGTATTTTAGAATGTTTCCTTTAAATACATTACTGGTACCATCATTAGAGGGTACTAATACGCTCAATCCCCTCTTATCTTGGGATCTGAAGGTGCCAGTATTTCAGAAAAGCCCGTTAGTCAGAGAAAGACCATAGTTTTTTTTTACTACACACTGAGACAACCCTTTTCAAGAAGTTTCAGGCTTTTAACTTAAGCACAGTCAGTCCTCTTTCACTTTCACCCCTCAGTAGGCTTCTCCATAACTCTCTGGAACTAAAGATAACGTGCATATGCGGCTGTGATTGGTAATGGTCATCAACTTAGACTAGTTGAGTGGTAAGAATTGATAAAGGGAGTGGCTAACTTGTGCCCAATTAGAGGCGTGTCCAAAATTAAAGGCGTCCGGCTAAGAGGGGATAATGTACATGCGAACTATAAAAATAAGAAAGAAGGCTAAAGTAATGTCATAAGCTTACCAAGCTCCGGAGGATTGGAAGAAAGAGTGTTGTCGTGGCCACATTAGATATGAATTCAGTAACTATGGCAACCACTACGGAAACCAGGAAGGCAATGATGAATGGGGGAATAGACTCGAGCACATCGAGTTTGCTGCCCACCCATTCACTCAGGCCTGACTCCTGAAATACAACAAAGAAAATAATAAATGAATAATTAACTTCTCATTGAGAAGTACAGATAAATGCACCATTCTCCTGAAGTACAACAGATTAATAGTAACAACATAACACTGGTACTTTGGTTATAGATGCCTTATACACAAATTGTAATATTTTACTCTATTAACAACAACAACAATAACTACTTTACCTCTGCTGCTTCGGCAATGGCAAATCCTGACCCCAGGATGAAGACGACGTTCCAAGGAAGTGACTTCTGAATGGAGTCCCAGTCTAAAAGACGAGGAGACTTTCCAGCTTTCAGTACCTCTAGAAACACAAGTGAGCAAACCAATGCAGCTGGTGGAAACATAGGATGGTGTGACAACTTACTAGACCATGTACAGCAGCAAGGCTCTGATGGGATCAAGAAGAGAAGAAATACAACAGCAAGGACTGATGTTGAGTCAGTAACAAAACTAATAACAACAACAATGACAAAAATAATCAACTAGTAATATATATGCATTATTAACCTTATGTTGTTCTCAGACTTGAATAAACTTCCCCAGCCAGGGATGAATCTAGGGTCTCTGAATAGCCACAAGAGGACGAGAATTACAAACATTATCGCTACGAGGACCTCCGCATATCTGACACACACACACACACGATGCATTGTTAAAAATAGAGAATACTTGACGACAATTTTTAAATTGTAAAAATGATTGGGGCTGAGTCACATTTATGATATTGATTTTGAGGCTTTAACTTCCTCTTATATCTTACTTAATTCTTCCCAGTTTCTTATATTCTCTTCTGATGACATCTTTAGACTTATGACCTGTCACTTGATAAAGATTTCTGTGGAAAATCTTTTTCTTAATACCACTAAAACTAAATAATACAAACAAGAATAATATTACAATTACAACTGCTAAAAAAAAGATTGTTTGTTACAAATTGTATTGACAGACAAACTTGAAGGTACATATGATTGTGGATGAGAAGTGGAAAGATGTGAAGTTCATTTAAGCAGAACTTACAAGTCATCGCAGTACAGAGAGGAGAGATAGAGCCAAGCCACGAGCAGTGCCACTATCATGGCTGGTGCAGCAAACACAAACCATAGGCCAAAGTTGATCCCTAAGTCACTGCAGAATAGAGGGCTTTATATAACATATAATATTGATACATACATACATAATTTCTTTCTCAGTCTTCTTTTACTCATTAGATGTATTCTCTCTCTTTCACAGGCTTTTTTTTTAACAATACAGAATTAAAAATATTTGGTCGCCACCGGGAATCGAACCCAGGACCGTTTGCTTAACGCACAAGCGCTCTGCCACTGAGCTACGACAACCAGCCAGCAAACAAACACTCCAATTCTATATTTATACTGTTAAGGGGTACTTAAATATAGGTATACAAATAAAGAGAAGAATATGTAGTCAGTGGTGGATTCTCAAACTGCAATGCAGTGAAGAAGCTCATATTGCACACCTTTTTATCTATCTTGAATTTTAACATACTCTTATGGATACATACATACGTACATATATCTTGACTTAGACTCACCTACCTCGCCATGCCTGCTAGGACGATGTTAGGACCTGTGCCAGTCAGAGTGCCCGTTCCTCCGATATTAGCAGAATAGGCCACACCCAGCATTAGGGCTTTGGCCAGCCGCAAGAAACCTTCATCTTGACCTCTGGCAACTAAGTCACAACTACTGCCCCGACTCAAGCTAGCAGCAATAGATACAGAATCCTGGTGGGCTGATGGCGGATCGAGCTGAATGTTATCAGTGCTGGCTTCATCCAAAGACTCATAATTAGAATCCTTCACTGCTCCATTTCCAACGGCTGATCTGGAAAATTTCACTGAGGTGTTCCTGGACTCGAGGGATGGAGACGGAGGAGACTCTTCATCAGGAGAATCAGTTGCAACTCGACCCGACTCTCTCTTCAGTTTTTCATCATCCTTGATTTGGAGAAGGACAGCCTGAGCTATCGGTAACATCATCGCAGCAGTCGCCGTGTTGCTGATCCACATGGACAAGAACCCAGTGATACTCATGAATCCAAACAGTAGCCTGAAATGAAGTAAATACATTAAAACTACTTTAAACAATGATTCACAGATAGCATTAACTTTTATGTGCTTAGCTGCAAAATATGGCTTGTTGAAAATTTGGGAAAGACTTCATGTCAAAAACCACAATTTATTTACAGCATATAAAAACAACAACAGGAATACCAACAACAACAACACTAAAAAAAATATCTACAAGTTAATAATGATATAAAGGTTTACATTATACGTAGTACGGATAACAAATTGTTGCTTTTGTAGACTAAAAAAAAGATAGTAAGAAAGCCATAGATCTGATTGTAGGTGTGCACTCACCACTTGGGTTTGGATCCGACATAGAGCAAGACCAAGAGTGCCATTCTCTTGTGTAGGTTCCATCTCTCCACAGCCACTGCCATCATGAGTCCCCCAACAAACAGCATGTTGATGTCCTTCAGGTAGTTCCTCGCTGTGGCATCAGCTGAGAGGATGCCAAGAGCAGGAAATAGGACCAGAGGAAGGAGAGATGTGCAAGCTATGGGGATTATTTCCGTCACCCAGAACACTGCTATGATGATGATGATGTAGAGTGTTCTGACGGCCTATTAGAACATTAGTGGTTCGTATAACAAATATTGGGCAGTGGAAATTAATTGATGGGACTGAAAATTTCTATTCCGCTAAACATCAGTAATTTAAGTATTAGACTTTGGCAAGAGGTTGAAACATCGGGTTAAGTTATAATTAACAATATTGGCTGTTAGAACGAGAAAATTTGCTATTATTATAATTATTTCAGCCGAGAATGACTGAATCATTGAAAGTCAAAACTGTTCTTCAATCAAACTAGAGTCATCTCAACATTCCAAATTCCTTAATTAATTTGACATCATACTTTCTCTTTGTTTAACCTAAACTGGTTCCAAACGAATGCCATCAGGAAAAAATTAGTCCTGATGAATTATTAGCAATTCAATTCTATAATTAGATTTTATGGTGCTTAGCTGTGATGACAGCCAAACAGCTACCTCTCACCTCCAAGGATCGGTCATTTCACCCGAACCTACAATGGCTAATGTCACAATTACCAGTTGTGATAGTGATTAATACTTAAAGCCAAATGTTTTATTTATTGGCGAGCGAGCTTAGCGAGCGAGACACTTACAGGGGTAACACAATTGAAAATCGGGGATGTTTGTTTATTTATATATATGTTTGGACGTATGTATGTCATTTTGGGACGGGGTCGAACGCGGAGTGAACACAAAAATACGGAGGGTCAGTGTTCGCTCCGCGTTCGACCCCGTCCCAAACTTCACTAAACAGAATCCTCCGGTTTAGCGACATACCGCTTTGAATTCTTTTGCGGGTGCAGTTAAAACGCAAAAACTTATGGGAGCTCCATTTCTATTCGAGTCAGTCGCTATTTGTCACAGTTATAAGCCCTACTCAACAGCATTAACTTGTAAATTCATTGTCCACTAGACGAACCACGACAGTAAGTCTTGCGTAGGTATGTTCAGTTGTGTGAAAGTATTGTGCGTTACAATTACTATTAAGAATGTCACAGAGAAAACTTTAAATAACGTGACTTGATTTTGTTGCTTCTTTTTCAATTCAAACAGTTGCGGGGAGCGGTTACTATGGCATTGAACCCCCTTTACCGTATACGTAATTTAAAAACTCGACTTTATTTTAGTAGCTTGAGTGTTAGTTGTTAAAATCAATCATTTAACAATAGTGTAGTTTAAGGCTCGCTCGCCATTTGTGCTCAAGCACACCACTAGTTTATTTTTTCCTTCCCCCCTTTAATGGTCAATGTCATAGCTGGCTGGCTGGCTACAGCCTGTGCATGTTACATGTATAAGTTGCCAGCATTGTATTCTTAGTTCTAAGTAAGATACTGTGACTATATTTCACAATAGAGACATCAATAGCAATTATGGAAGTTAAAGCTCAGAAGCACTAGGATGCACCATTGCATATAGGAACAAGTTCACATGCCCAATCCTTAAACCTAATAAGTAATTAAGCACCTTATCTTTCTTGCCAATCTTCCCACGATAGAGAAAGATACTTTGTACTTTATTTGAACTGCGGTGTTATGCCGTAGCAGGTTAAAGATTGCAAAGGAAACACATTTGTCATTCCACCATTAAATGTTATGTACTCTCTTCCCAAAATATTTTTTCAGTCCCTCCATGAAGCTATTTGGTGTCAGCTTAACTTACTGCAGTAGTCCACACCAGAGGAATGGGCAGGAGCAGAGCAGGTGTTAGAATGCTTACCATAATTTTCCACCAACTACCTAACCACAGCACCAATTTAATCTGTTGAATGCTGGAAGATGTACCTGAGAATAATAAACAAAAACAAACAAATAAAAAAACAACAACAGTACTTACTCTTTAATAAGCTTTCTTTAACAAATTATTATTATAACGCTAGATATTTTTATAGCTACATTTTCCCAGTTACGAAGCCCTAGCTACCTTCTCTAGCATCGTTCCGTAGAAGCCCGTCCGAATCCCTGACGTCAAATTCCCCGTCGGAGTGGCTCAGTAAACCTTCGCTGGAAGACTCCTTTCTCCTTATCATCACCATAGACTAATTGGAAGGAAGAAGTTTACAGAAGGAAAAGTAGCTCAAGTTTCAACTTTTAAGACACGCCCACACGAAAAGCTTTTGTTTGGTAAAGGGTTACCTTGCTCACGGTTTCTGGCTTTGACGACTAGGAAAGTATCGTTACAGAGCAAATTAGTATTTATAATAATAATATGGTGAAGACAACATGCTGTGTTCTTTTGAAAAGATGAACTATTAATTAGTGCAGGAACATAAAACCAATAATAGATTTTCAAACATAAAGTCAAGGACAAACAACCACCACAATGTGCACACACATACATGACATTAAACTTCCATAGGTCAATGCAGTGATAACACAAAACAGAAAATGATACATAAATAAAAGCGAGAGGCTAGCATTGAAAAAAAAATATATGATTTATTGCATCTGTTATGCGAGTGCAAATTGTTTGTAAGTGTATTTTTCAAGTGTTGAACTAGCATCACGACTTTCTAGTTCGCCGTCGACGAAAGCAACAGCACCTGAATACACAAGATCAGAAACAAACATATATATTATACTTCCATGGGGTACATCATAATATTCATAGTTAAGCAATTTAGGAGGGTAATGATAATGACAGGCAGTTGGGAACTTGGAAAGAAATCATACTATTCCAGACTAAGGCTTTTCTTAATATTTTTTAATTAAATAACTTAATAGATGCTTCAATCTGTACACATGCACTTGGTATGTACCAGATCCGCACTAATAGTGTGTGTATGTAGTGCCACAATGATTACTCGATTGATGAAAACCAAATGGTTGCCTACATGAACTAAACCACACCCCTTTAAGTCTAACCTTGTCTCATCCACCACTTCAGGTTGCTTGACTTGTGCCGGCGCTGCTGTGGGGTTCCAGTGAGCACGCTCACCAACTGCCCGAGCCTGGTCGTCTACCTCCCCGTTGCCGGGAGTTGTCGGGGCCAGTCTGTCATTGGCAGCAGCGCGAGGTTGGTGTTCTGGGGGACGTATGTGCGGTGTGGAGTCTGGCACCTGCACACACAGGCAAGCAACATTCCATGGACTCAGTGCGGTCCAACAAGTACAGTATATATATGTGTGTATGGGATAGTAGTATTATACATGTATCTACCAAATGTGAGTCAATGGGACCAGTTGGTGTTTCTAAACAATTGGAACAATAGGGGAACACTTTCACAGACACACCAAGACCCAGAACACAAGCCACCAGGTTCATAACCATGTTCCTTTCTAATCTTCCTGGAATGCTAGTTAACTTTGTGTTTTGACCATGTCATTAAAATAAGAAGTTATTTTTAATGTAAATAGTCCATTCACACTTAATATTAGGCTTCACCAGCTGTACAGTTGACTATTAAAACTACATAAAACAATAAACTATAAACAAAGACCCAATTTAATCACCAAGCTCATGCTAATGCTTCAGTATATTTATTTATACTGAGCATGCCCCAACCATCTCAAAAAGACATTTTAATCAACCAGTCAACATGACAAATTAAAAGCTCACCACATGGAATGCCATATCATCACAAGGAAAAGTGAGTATACATGTACGTATGTGTGTGAATGTGCTAATGATGTACGTAATATACACGCATGCGTAACTAAGAACATCATCTATTGTATGGAAAGAATACAAAAACAACCACAACAAACAACAACAACTTGGCTACATTATTAATAGTATCCGTAGCATTGGACGTAGACTCACGATCAAACTAATTCAACACACCCTCCCTCTCTTTCTCTCTCCCTCCTTCCACCCACTGTGTGTGAAATCACGCTTTCATAGCCACAAACAACAAGCAAACGCATGCCATGTGCATATACAAGACATTCATACAAACTTTAAAAAAAAAAATCATATACACATGTACAGTCATACATACACACTTTACATGTGTACATGCATGCAACGTACCCCAGGTCTCACCACCGGTGTGTAGTGTTCGTGGGTCAGTTGGGAGATGGGAGCGTTCTGCACATGGAGACAAAAAAACAAAAACAAAAATGCTAGCTTATATCTACGTCCTATATGTGTACGCAATCCTACATACATAGATGCACTTGACTACAAGTGTAAATGTAACATATTGAAAGCTCCTGTGTTCTATACGTAAACGAGACATACATGAAACGACGTACATATCCAGGGTTACTGAAAGTTATTACATACTTGCAAAGTTACATGCAGGGCCAGAGGAAGCCCTATTTTAGTGGTCAGGCCAGGTAAAGGTGTGATTATGGGTGTGGCCAGTACAGAGATATGTAATGAAATGTGCTACTTTTAAGTAGACATGTTCTTTAATCAAATGACATGAATTTCTCTGCAAGAAACCAAACTGACAAATAATCTTTGATCATTGCTTGCAATGGAGGTGTTTAAACACGCCTCACAACATAAATTGTCAGTTTTTTTTTTCCCTTATGAATATGTAAAGTATCCCAAAAAAGTAGTCGGGCCATAGCCTGACCAGCTTCACCAGGTACTCTGGCCCTGAATGTACATGCAAATAATGTATACATACATACATACTTATTCAAAACTTGTATACTGTAAAATCATACACAACTCTTCATTACCACTCCACACCCCCACCCCTCAAACTTCCACCTGGCCACATGCTCTGCACTACCCACAGATCATTACACAGCCATCCTTTAAAAAAGGTCAATGAACAGCTGGGGTTATGAATAACTGGTCCAGGCCCATGTTTGGACTACCAGCAATTATTCCCAGTGTACACGTCCTACCTGACTTGTCCTACCTGACTTACCCTACCTGACTTACCCACCCATACAGGTGTCCAAACACTGGAGAATCTAACCACTTAAAATATGCTACCCGAGGAATGAATAAAATGGCTTGGGAAAGTGATTAAAATACATAACTACAAGTTTCTGCTACTTGAAGTAAAAAACCAGCCATTTCAGGTCTAGCCTGTACTATTCCACTTTCCCCCTTTTCAAAAATTATACTTATTTGTAAAGTCATATTTCTCGCTCATTAGTCAAACTCATCTCTATAATACTCAGCGAAACTAAAGCATGAATAGAGTGCTGCGTTCAGATAGCCTAATTCAAACCCATAAAGAAGTATATTCTTAAGTATTAGCATATACGTATTCCTACCATTTCTTTTCCTGTCCAATCGAAGACTCCGTCATCTTCGTAGCCTCTTCTGTCAAACAAGTCCATGAAGAGTTTCCGAAGATAATCGTAATCTGGTTTTTCAAAGAAGTCTAACCGTCTGACATATCTCAAATACATTGCCAGCTCCTCTGTAATACACACACACACACAGAATGTTACTTTAAAACAACAAACAGGATGTATAAGCCTAAGATTATCCACAACACCAAATATAAATGCTCTTTAAGGGTGGCCGCACATAGCAACGTGCACCGCCTGTAGATCCGGACATTAATTTATTCCGCGCCAATACCCCACCATTCGATAATAAGCGAGCAGAAACAATCGCGCAGTAGTAGCAGAAGTATACTTTGCGAAGTTGTGGTGTTTTAGTTTAGCTTCTTGGTGTCTCATATTCGTTTACAGCAACTCTCCATATGTCGTCTGAGCTCACGCGGCAAGGTGCACCAGGCTGCCTCTCCTCCAGTAGCCGTTCTCCGGACTCTGCGCACCTGAACTCAAGCGGATGGATCCACCAGGCTCGATTTCTGCGGAGCGAATACTTCCCAAGCTGCGCAGATCTAATACCTTCACCTCTGGCTATCTCTAATAAACTGCTCTCTCTTCTGACTCTCTTGTTATTGTTGTATTGATGTTTGTTTACTCTTGATATAGGCGGGCTCTTTTTAGAACTAATAAAACTAATTGAAAAAAATTGCTCGCATACTCGTAGTACGAGATATGGGGGTGGGGCTATTTCTTAAGAATTGCGAGTGGAATTAAAGTTCCAAATTTTGTATGAGTTTTTCTTGGAATCTAATAATGAGAATGACACAAACATTTTACACACGGGTAAACCAAAAAAAAATGAACTGCACCATAACGAGAATTTTTCAATATCTTATAAATAGAAAAAATTGCGAATATATCATAAAGTAATATTGAAATGGATAAGAACTTGTTGTCTTGCAGTAGAGTATCGGCTCGGCTAGTAGTGCACCAAATTGCGGAGCTCCAACTTACCGCTCCAAAAAAGTGCTACAAAGTTTTATAACCAGGCCCCGATATTTCCTCCAGATTCGCTCTAAAATTAGTGAGAGGCTCCTTCAGCAGGTACTTTGTCCTTGTGTTAGTGGAGAAGCCCCTGTAAGTATACAATAGTAGTAATCGTGCATAGCAACCATCAACAAAAAATTGCGTAGGCGGTGTGCGGCCACCCTTAACCTTAAAATTCTAACTTAAAACCTAATTTTCAGCGTACATAATCATACCAACGACCTTCTTGTTAAAGTATTATAACTTGAGGTGCATATGAAGTATCTTAACTGCAAAAGTTGAATTGAGCTAGTAGTCAGTTCTAGGAGTTCTTAATTGCCCGATTAACGTCATACTTGGCTTGGCAACATCCAATAGATTCCATCCCCAAATAAAGAGCACCACAAGGAAATTGGTAAACTTTGAGACACATTGCACACACACATTACTCACCTGGAAAGTTTTCACACAGAACTTCGATGGGTGTGGACCTTTTGGTGTCGCCAATTTTTTGGTAGCGTTCTTTCAGAGTGTCTGCCTTCAGTCCCTGCCAAGGCAAACTGCCACGGAGGAAATACATGAACATATGCCCCAGAGCTTCCAAGTCATCTCGTCGACTTTGTTCTGGACAAATGAAAGGGGTGTAATACTTTTATGAGAGAATAAAGAACCTCTCTATACTAAAACACAAAAGAACAAATACTAGCAACAACAGAACGGGTTTCAGACCATCGAGCAGATACCCTGCCATGGTTGCCTTAGAAACCCTTCACTGGTACCTTCACTAATAGACTAGTCTCCTCAGAGGTCAGCAAGACAACACCAACAAAACAATTATTCCCTTGGGCTACCAAGACAACACCAGACACTTGATCCTTGACAATATTCATAAATACATACATGTCTGCCACACCTCCAAGCTGTCACACATGCACACCACAAGGTCAGATTCTTTGTAAGGTTCCATCTGCACCACAATTTCTAACACTTCATCATAACATGCCAGCACAACAAAGCAACACAGAAACCACAAGCACATTGGACCTGCCTGGGGAGTAAGTGCTGCCACCTCAATGGTCTCTCATGAAAGTAAAGCGTGATAAAAATTTTAAATTTTTGATTGTACGTAGTTGATATCTTCCTGTGTGAAGTGTGTCGTGTGAATACATACACTTTACTACGTTTGAAATATTATGTTCATAGCCTATGGAGCACACAGAGACCCATTTAAACACACCCTCTCTCTCAAACATGTACATAAAAACTGCACACATACACAAACTCCCACACACCTACATGCCTCACACACATACACACTCACACACACTCACACACAAATGATGTTGGGAGGAGGACTGAATAATTTGTACGAGTCGAAACAAACAAGTAGATATTAAATATTTGAGGCATGCCACTAAATAAATCTGCAATAACAACAATTGAAGCTATCAGTGATGACAACAGACCAACAAAAGTCACAGGAAACAGCCGACTTCTCAGAACTCTATTGCACTTCTTAACTCAACATCCTAGGGCAAGCCCTCATGAGAACATTCCACGATACAGATTACATGCATGTACAGATGAGACTAGGAGAAACCCTGCCCAATTGTCCAGCCTCATTCCACCCCAGACACGGCAGCATGCCATTTGGGAAGTCTCACCTTTGCCAAGATGTGTATTGATGCTCATATATCTGGCTGTGCCAGTCAGACTCTTGTGTTCACGGTATTGAATGTGCTTGCCAGACTCAGCATCAATGTATTCCTTGGCGAGACCAAAGTCGATGATGTGGACGATGTTTTTGCCGGCTACGTGATGACGCCCCATCAGGAAATTCTCCGGCTTTACGTCACGGTAGATCAAGTGCTTATTGTGCACGTACTCAATTCTCCCAATCTACACAAATAAAGAATAGGACGCAATTATAAATAAATATCAACTTAGTCATTGAGTTTAAATTAGGTGCTGTCGTTTGATTGTTAGTCTTTATGAAAATATTATCATATAAAACATACTTATAAAATACACAATAATATTCCTAACAAACATATCCCCATTCTGTAAATCCTTTCTCCAACACACACACACACACACAGCCTCACTACAAGGGGCGAACTGTCTGAACCAGTGAGAACCAAAGTGACTATAAACATGCAAATAGATGTGTGGCTGCAAGTGAGAGAGGGAGGGAGTGGTAGAGGTCCCTCAAGAAGAGGAAGTTGACCTGCACTGGCTTCCTCAGACAGAGAGGTGGCCTGACTCAGGGGAGTCAATCAGCTACCAGCCACAGTGTGGTGAGTGAGGGCAAGCCAACAGCTTATAAGGTTTCAATCGAGTAGTATTTATACGCACATGCACGCACACACACACACATCCACACAACTGGCCAAATCTATTTTTAACTGCCACATATCACGTTGTGTCCCGGGGAAATCTAAAGAGTATATCATTCTAAACAACAAGAGGATAATAACTGGTCAACTTTCCCAACTATATTAATATTACATGCAAAATCAGGCAGTATGAGTAATCCAGTGTGATTTCCTTGTTGCAAAAGAAACCATTCAATAACAGATTATACATGGCAACTACCTCTGCCTTCATTATGTACTTTATTGAAAAAGCAAACACAATGAAACAGCAGTATTATAATTAAAATGAAGCCTTAAAAACAAGTTCTGTTGTAAGCTATAGATAACCAACAAGTCAATGCAGCGTGCATGTACATACACACACATGTCTGCAACACGGTACACACACAAGTACAAAACGAACATGCTAACTAGCACATACAGCCAGCAATAATCTCTCACCATGAATAGAGCACCAAATACACCAGTACAGCACCCATATGCCTCTTACACTCTTGGAACCGCTTGTGTGTCTCTTATAATGGGAATAGCAGGCACTGTTTAAGTGCACATAATGCACTTAAAAACCATTATCAAACTTCAGATGAAGTCCAATTCAGCAGTGTTAGAATATCACACCAAAAAATCTACATCTGGCAACGAGATGACCAATCACACCCATTTATATAATTCATTGTATGTTCACTTTAAGCAGTTCCAGTTACGCCATATTAAGTTAACAAAATATTGTAACACATAGCAAAATGTATAATTGTAACTTCATAGCATTACACACTCTAGAGTTGAGTCCACTTGTCAACATGTCTTACGGAGGAGGTACATGCAGAATGTGACAGATTCCATGAAGCACAGAATGTGGTATAACAAAGTGTGACGTTCTACATTTGCAGAGTTACTACTTGAAAATAAGGTGGTAAGTGGCGTCGTAATAATATAATAATAAGAAGTACCAACATGCATCACACCCATAACATGTACCCCGTCCTCTACACTCGGCAACTGTAACACACGCGGCTCAACGATGCTCACCAGTTGTATGGCAATCATGAGGACAGTCTTGAGTGAGAAGGATCTGTTGCAGAGGTCAAATAGGTCTTCTAGACTGGGTCCCAACAGCTCCAGTACCATGGCATTGTACTTGCCACATGGGCCAAAGTAGTAGACCTGTGGAATGCCCTCTGAAAACACACACATCCAAGATATTAATACATGCATAAGTAAATACAAACACACATACACACCAATCTCGTACGTGAAATCATTATACTTGTGGAAATAACAATACAAGATTGGTAATACGCCACCAGCTGTCTTTCTTACTTCACAATACACAAACAAAACATACTTCAACACCACTTTTTATATTCAATTTAATATCCTTAAAATAGCTGACAAGTTTACGAATGTTTGTCTTCAACTCTGCTGCATGTAATCTATATGAAGATGGTTTGTTAGCTTATACTAGTGGTGTGCTTGAGCACAAATGGCGAGCGAGCCTCAAACTACACTATTGTTAAACGATTGATTTTAACAACTAACACTCAAGCTACTAAAATAAAGTCGAGTTTTTTAAATTACGTATATGCGGTAAAGGGGATTCAATGCCATAGTAACCGCTCCCTGCAACTGTTTGAATTGAAAAAGAAGCAACAAAATCAAGTCACGTTATATAAATTTTTCTTTGTGATATTCTTAATAGTAGTTGTAACGCACAATACTTTCACACAACTGAACATACTTACGCAAGACTTACCTTCGTGGTTAGTCTAGTGGACAATAAATTTTCAAGTAAATACTGTTGAGTAGGGCTTATAACTGTGACAAATAGCGTATTAACTTATAACCGCCACTAACTCGAATAGAAATGGAGCTCCCATAAGTTTTTGAGTTTTAACTGCACCCGCAAAAGAATTCAAAGCGGTAAACAATTCAATTTCTAAGGTGATACAGGTAATGATCGCTAAACCGGGGGATTCTGTTTAGTGAAGTTTGGGACGGGGTTGAACACGAAGCGAACACAAAAATACGCGAGGGTCAAAGTACTAAATGACATACGTACGTCCACACATATATATAAACAAACAATATCCCCGATTTTCAATTGTGTTACCCCTGTGAGTGTCTCGCTCGCTCCGCTCGCTCGCCAACAATCAACCAACCTGCTTTGAGGCACTCTAATAAACATGATAAACAAATAAATAGAACTGACCACTACTAAAGTCTGCAGAGAGCGAGGGGGGGGGGGGGGGGGGGGGGGGGGGAGTGGCATACAATCTCACACAGCCCATTCAGTCATTGAGACAGCAGAAGGGACAGCTACCTTCCTGTCTGACCTTCGTCTATCCTATACCTCTATCACAGTAACTTAATAAAACTCAAACCCTACAGTAAGTTTAAAGATTACAACACAATCACACTTTTCCTTGTACAACAATTGACAATATTTTCAGGAAGGATTCGATTCTTTTTAGTTTACGGAGCACATCTATCTGCCTCTTCCTTAGAACTTAGACCATAATGGGACAGAATGCACTAGCTATGTGCACTTGCTTTCAAAAATTCAGCTTTTGAAAGGTCTATAGTAATTCTGAAACCAATATAAGCCCAGGTTCTCAGCTTCCCTCTCAATAGCTGCTACTACAAATACTGAACTGACAGACTTCAGGTCAATATGTTCTTACAGGAGGTAGTTTTTTTTAATACTGCAAATCAGGTGTTGCTGTACAACTCATACATTATGTTATAGTACACAGACTGACTGAAACAGGCAATTAAGTTTCCCAGACAAACATTCCTGTAAATAAGTAGACCCAACACAGCCTTCCTCTGATTCACTGACCATTAAGGACCAAAAACCCCACAAGTATTCCTTCTAAAATTTCCATTTTTAAACACACTCTCAGTTAATACCAATTGGTAGATTAACAATTCTAAGAAAATGTAAACCTTGGTTAAATTACTACCTAGACCATTGTACCCTTCCCACCAAGTTTAATTAATTGGTAAACATGCTTATGATTTACAATACTAACACACAAATCATGTGCACAGGTGACTACCCTTTTTTTTTTCCCCGTGCCAATTTGGTAAATAGTGCCTAATGTGTGTTAAAATTGTTTACCTGAATTTCCTAATGCTTTGTAAAATCTATATTCCAAGTGAAGTTGAGGTGCTCTTGATTTCATCGGCTCCTAAAAGCAAAGTTACAAACACTTGAAAGTGGAGTATATTCCCTTCAGCTCACAATAGAGTCTAATGTAATCATTTCTACAAGGTCACATCTGCTCAAAACTCCATATATGACACTATTAGTGAAAATAAAATATTTAAGCCAGAAAAAAAAATGACACATTTCAAATCAGTTTAAACGAAATATTTGGAGGAAAAAAAAAGAAATTTGAGAAATAGAAACTATTCCTTACCAGTTTGATTGCTACATGTTCATTGTTGTATAAATTCTTTCCTATAGACAGATACAGAAGGGGATAAAAAAGTTAGCAAGAGGGGAACAGAGGCAAAGAAAAGGGAACATGAACGTCAACAAACCTCACACTTCAAAGCAAAGACTACAACCACTTGCAACACAGTTCTCTTACATGTACAGACAACACAGAACAAATGGAAGCATTGGAACACTTCCATGAGCCAATCACTGAATATCATTATATATAATACACATATTATATGTGTGTATGTGTGTGAGAATAGGCGAGAAAATTTCCCACCTTGAAGTGGGGGGGAGGGGGGGGGGTCACCAGAAGTGGTTGACACCTGCCCCACTTGGCAGACATATGCACCCTCAAATCAACACCCAAACAAACCAGCTAAACAAATATGAAAGTAGAGTGCATTGCAGCATGCATGTAGTCAGAAATACAACCATATTATTATCTAATCTTTTAATTGAAATACTGTTGGCAATTACTACACACTTAGATGAAGCAGCTCCACCACTACATGTAATGCAAACTTCTAATTCTGAACTAACTTTCTCACAATGAATTCCATTACCATCACCTGATTGCTAACACTGCTGACTCAGCAAAGTGGAGAGCACCATGCTCTGAAGTGCATAGTTCCACCATATGATGTTTTACTCGTCTCCTGCAATCTCTTGACATATCTCGGTCAGAAGAACTAAGACGACACGAGGGTGTGGTTAGTAACACCTAATCAAGTGTTACTACAAGATTATCCAAGAAGGAGTCACTGAGAAGCTTTTACAGAGCAACCCATGTCTTACAGCCGACACCATATTGCATCAATAACGACTACAAATGATACCAGGTGTGATACTAATTAAGTAAAACCAGACTACATTTCACTTCAATATTTGTCCTGAGTACGCAGCTTAGAAGTCACCAAGAACAATGCAGCACTAAGTTACCTGTATGGAGCTTTTGTCAAACACAATAAAGACACTAAGTTAATACCAAGCAGTCAGCATACTATAACACAATAAAATGAACTCTCACACACACACACACACACACACACACACACACACACACACACACACACACACACACACAATTCTGCATAGCTTTACCCTCTGGTGCATCCATCTCATCCCATGTGATCCCAGTCAGTTCTAATTCTAGTGTCACCCCACTACTTGATGTCATCTCCTCTTGGAACTATGACTCAGAACTTCAACCCAGCTTAGCCAAGTATGGATACACCATCACACCACTTACTATAGAGCAAGTCAATTTTAGAAACTACTTGCTTCTTCCCAAACAAACAAACAAACAAACAAAAAATTGATTATTGCATATACTCACCCACCCAATAAAATAAGTAAAAGTAGCAAAACAACCCTTGTGTGAAGCATACTTAAGCCACCACTAAAGTTGTGTGTCATAAGCATTAACATCCTGGAGCCTATAGGAACCACATCCCTTCACAACAAAAACCCTAGCCATCTCTCTAGCAGGTTCCACCTTAAACAGAATGGCCAGGTCAAAGTCTCAGCCCACCACCAAGGTTATTTCTACCTCACCACAACCCCTAGTGTATTATGTATTATTAGACATGACACCCATTCTAAATATAGACAAGGGTCACTGTAACTGAATGACATTCACTTATAACACCTTGGCACCTGACACCCAAAGACTTGCTTCAGCTTCCTGAAGCAGCATGTATAATCCATAATCACTCTAGTCACTAGACAGTAACCCATCTGTACCAAGATGTACGTAGATAAAAGCCAATGGGCTTCATCTAGAACATCACCTATTAGCCTTTTCAAATCCTGATAAAAGATTTTCCTCACTTGTCAACAGCACGTGTGAAAGGATGTGCCCGGGTGTTACCGCCACATCCAAGGGACCTTCGTTGAAAACCACAGCAGACGCTCATCAAGGACTAAATAAAACCCTGAGTGGAAACAAGTCTCGGACCAAACAACTATGGGAACAATAAAAGAAGACTCGTGTCCCACTAGCACACTAATATCAAATCACTTCTATACAACCTGAATGCAACAGGTGAGTTTGAAGCTTAAGTATACATATGCTTCTGAGCCAGTGCATACCTATGAACACATTTTGCATGGAGACTGAAATCACGACACAAATTCTGTACGTGCATGCCACATAAAATGGCTGAAAATTAATCAATTGATACTTGTTCTTCTACATCAATTGTGTATAGTGTTTAACTCGAGCTTACCAACAAGCTCGAAGCCCAACATTCAAAGGATATGCAACACAACAAAATGTTTACAAAAGATAATTGGCTGCTAAGAAGGTCAAATAAACACCCTCAGGTAATAGCTGCCACAAATACAAAAAACCTCCTACAAATGTTTATCACCAACACTCACCTAATCTGAGTTCTCCAAAATTGCCGCAGCCAATCTTCTTCCCAACTCTGAAATTTGGTCCCACCATGAGCACTCCACTGTGGCTGGTAGCCGTCGTCGACCTTCCTCCGCTACTCTGACTGTGACGACCTGGCCTCGACGAGCCTCCTCTGCGCTGGTCCATGTTGCCCCGCCTTTCATGGGACATTATACTTATAATGTAGATGGCTTTTGTCAGTTCTAGATAAATGGATTAGACTGCAATTAAAATCTAAGATCATCCAACTTGATAGATGTGCCCGCTGGTTCTTGCTGGTTCCACTCCAAGTACTTGCAGACAGATACGTGAAAATTGCTGTTTTGATTTTCCTCCCCAAACTTTACGTAAAATTTCACCTGTGACAACTTCTCTCAGACACCTATCACATAAAGGATGGAAAACAGACCAGTAATAATAAATGGTGGACTATTACTCTGACAATTCACATCAGCCATAAATTCAATGAATATTGTCAGTCTGTGGAAACTATAGACACACACACACACACCACTCTGCAAACTGAAATCTAAAAATAGAACATCTAAAATAAAAACTTCCTACTAGCTTAGCAGGTAGGACCAGACAGCCAACCAGCCCAACAGGTAGTTCTATGGATTTCATTAGTAACCCAATAAGTGTTCCTGCCTCAGCTGTGACTTGAACAAGAGGCAAACAATGGCTGCTTTAACTCGAACACGGCTATCATTCAGTGGTTAACACTTTACACTGGAGATCCTGTTGAATACCACTCCTACCAGCTAGTGCCTTTATCTAGCCATTTCACACCTTGCATATACCACCACACCAACACATACACCTTGGGTATATTATGGAGTACATAATGTTGGCATTTATTTACCCACAGTCTTTTGGACTGCAAATTTATAAATAGAACTCATTTAATACCACAGAGTGAGACTCGTTCACTTATACGTGCAAATAAGATATATTAGGATCCAACAAACTCGCGGTCTTACCTCACTATTTCTGCTTCACCAGGAAACCCGAAATTTTACTTGACTAGGACCGCACAAATTGCAGCATTCAAGACAACCGACGCGTCCTCAAACCCTTGCAACGCCAGAGAGTTCCCGGGGGAAGTCCACGGACAGGTAGAGTCGCCCAAAGTAACCAGCTGCTTCTAAAGGTTCCTATCACTCTTTACGCGCTCCCTCTATCCTACTAGTAAGTTTCGTCCCGAAGATCTCCAGAGGCCAAGTGGAGTGAGTTTTTTTCCTAAACGTACTGCGCGGACTCGCCCAAATCACATGATTGTCACACAACAAAAACAGGGAAATAAAACTGCTGAATGGGTGTGGCTATAGCAACGCATATATATCGCCGCGGCAGGTGCGCTTTTAGTGGAATAAGCATTCAACCAGTTTCTTTTTCAATGGCGACGAGGCAAGACGTACCTCCAAAGGGTGGGTATGGAGATATATCTTTCTCCCGCATCATCCACAAGCCCAGGTTTCCAGGGTGGGCTATAATTACTGGAAGCATTGTCCTAATGACCTTTGGATGGGCTGTGGCAATTCAGAGTAACAAACAGAAAGTGTAAGTACAGTTGAATAACCTTACCGTTAAAGGGGAGTCGGTCATTTTTATGCGTGATGCAATTGTTTGAGAACTTTTTTTTAAAGGACTGAGCTCATCCAAATTGGTCAAGTATTATTTTCAATATTGTGTCTTCTCAGATAAGTGATACATAACTTTTATTTTTAAGACTAAACTTTCCTATTCTTAATTGCATTAAAATTGAGCCCTTGTGGATAGTGTAGTTGTGCAGTAGTCATAACAAATAATGTCAGTAAAGACAGACAAAGGCACCTGGCAAATTCAATACAAATTGTTAGTGAATGTTCGGTAACTCCAAGTTCTATCAGCATTATTGGGATGATTTGTTTCCTTCTGCTCATTTGCTATTGTGCACAAGCGCACCACTAACATTTACAGAGGGTACCTAGTTTCATTTTAGTAGCATTACAAAAGCCTTTTAAATACAGGCTTATTTGTGGTCCCACTGTAGTGTATGGCTTACTATTTAAAAAAAATTGTAAGTGTTTCAAGTCCCCAAAATTACAGCGAAACATTGAAAACCCTTTACCATGTTAGTTCATCTTAAAGCTCAGCACAGCTTTTTGAAACAATTATTTAGATGTAGGTACCTTCAATTATTTCAGATGCTATTATCCTCAAAGACTTCTGTACTTCTTAAAATCCCAGCTTTGTAAAGTCAAGAAGTTTCAGCTAACTCTTTTAGAATAGTTGCTGTAAATCTATCAAAGCAGTGGGAGAAATGGCTGGAATTGAAAATATAAACCTACAAATTGTGTTGTCTTTAAGGGATGGCATAGCATAGTGCAAAACCAGCAGCACTTGGTAAACTTGATAGGTATAAGAAGGAAGTTTATGTGTGTCTTAAATTTTGGGGATTAGGTAGTAGTAGGTAGTAGACAGAAAAAGCATCATAATTAATACCTTGCTATTAATAGAGCACACTCTAGTAATCATAACTGAAATCTCCAGTTGGAACAGAAGCACCAGGAAAGTTTGATACCAATACTCGAGGTTAGCAACCGCCTCTAATTTCTATTGGCATTATGGTGAACAAGTTATTCTATTACCCTTCGGTTTCTGTTGCAAGCACACATGGTCTGTCTTTCTGTTGGTCACCCATCTCAGTATTATCTCACATGCATTTGTGACAGCTATTGGTGAATTGTATTGCTAAAAGAAATGGAAGAGAGGACCATCCAGTCTTGTGTAGCCAGACCCTTTACCCAGCAACTGCTATGGTTGGAGTCTTAGTGTCCTTTTAGAGTTGTTCCATACTCCCGGATTTCAGGGAAACTTAAATTTGTGGGTACACTATGGTCTGCAAGGTTTTTTAGAGGGTGGGGGGATTTTTAGTGTAAAAATTGAGTTACTTTTTTGTTAGTTTGCAAAGAAACTAACCGAAACTAAGTACAGAGAAAAGCTATTATCAAAATGGGCTATTTTCTACAGAGAGTTCTGCCATCTTCAGTGGAATTTATTTTAGACGTTCTAAGTGATATCGTGCTTTCAGGATGAGAGATTTAAAAAAATTTATTACGAATTTAACTGACAGAACAGAACTTGGCATGACTAAAGAATTGCCATAGAAGGTTTCAAAAAAATATACAAGAAATAAATTTACGTATCTATCAAACAAAATACTGGATCATGCTTTAATGTTTGCAGTGGTAACTTTCTTGTTATAATAGTGTAGCTGATTTAAAGCAATTACATTGGCGATTCTTTTGGGGGAGGGGACTTTGCTTGGGGTGGGAAATCCCAGGCTTTCCCCCTTCTCTATGAAACCCTGGTCTTATTGTCAATATAATTGCAACCTTACCTAATAAGTTAGCTTTCTAAAGATGTTACAGACACCAGATCTACCCAGCGTAGTGGTTGGGTAAAGGGGCTGATTACATATATGTGCGTCGAGTTTGAATCTTGGTAATTTGAAATAAATTTGTTGAAGTCACACGAGGATGAAAAAAGGTCATAGCTACATCATTAATATATATATATTTTTATTGATTGTTTTTTTTTTTTTTTGGTTGTTGTTGTTGGGTTGTTTTTTGTTGGTTTTTTGGGGGGGTTTTTGTTGGTTTTTTTTTTACAAGAGCAAGAAATTTTGAGAGGTGGGTCATGTCTTTACAGAACTTTTAAGCATCTTGTTGACGCAGGATCTCCAATATTTATTTCAGTGTTTTTTTTTTCTTGATGTTTTGTAAAAAGAAACTCAAATTGTCGTATTGAACATGACCAGAAAGGTTCGTTTGGCTAAATAATAAGAATGAGCGGGTCAATGCTTTCAAAGGGATATAAAAGTAGAGTGTGCTAATGTGAACAATGACACATTTCTGTGTAATTGATCCTCCCACTTATCTTGTTTTTAGGTGTTCAGCCCTAGCTTCCTTTTTCAGGAATGAGGGTCATGTTTTTAGTCCAAGTGAATTCAATTAAGATGATCTTGAGTGCCAAAATGCTCGATTAGATTTGAAAGGGCAGGTGTTGTGTGCACTACATAATATTTTTGTGCAAGTTAATGGTAATTGACATGCTCATTCTTATAATTTTGTAGGCGTGAAAAGAAGGAACAGTTATATGGTCAGCATCACCTCCTACCTTTATTGCAAGCTGAGGAGGACAGGAAGTAAGAAGTCTATATTTTTTGACTGGTTTATGTTATTTCAAATGAATAAGGTAAAATGTAGATAATGCATAAGCACAAGATTCCAGTGTAATTATTTGTTGAGTACGTGGAAAAAAAAAACGAGATACAATTAGTGGCGTTAATATATTTGTAGATTACATAGATGTACATTTTTGGTTGCATGGACATTTTTTGTAATTTTTCCCCCTCAAATACAGTTGAGGGGGGGGGGGGGGGGGGGGAGCTGGTGTAATAGATTTGTTCAATAATAGCATTCTTTTTATAGGCCCTTTTTCCGTGTTGCAATCACAAGATATTTACTAAACCAGAAAAGCAAAAAATATATATATATAATTAATTAAATTTGGCAGCATCGTAAGGCAGACATTTCTGGCCATGAGCTTGGCAAGTAATGGGCTATTTAGTTTGCCTCTTGGTTATCTTTTTGATGACCCCTTACCAACATGTTTTCTGTAGCTGAGTTGCAACAAGCATCACTGGTCATTTGTGTATTTTTACTTTATGAGTGTAAGTTGAGATGTGTTGTTGTATTTTAATGGCACTGTGTCACTATATGCGAGTAACAGAGGATGTGCTAAGCCGTAAGCAAAGATTTGTGTGGCGTAGCTGCACTGTAATTATCTATAATGAAGAGTTTCTCCACCATTGTTGCAACTCTGTCCTGCTGCTGATCAACCTTAATCTTTCAGCTAATAAGGCAGAAGCTTCAGCTATGGCCTGTGAAGTGTGCATGCATGCAAGTTGGGGTTAAACCTTTGGTATCCAAGTAAAAAACTGCAAAAATAGAATATGCCACACCTGTATACCATCCTCTCTCTCTCTCTCTGTTTGTTTGTTCTAATGCACTATATCAATCTATAAATAAAGAATCAGGATGCTCTTTAGAATAAATTTTCCATTTAATTTTCATTTGTATTGGGTATCAATGAAAAGACTCTCTAAGTGTATATACAAGTGTGAAGTTTCTTAGGAATGGCTTTAATCTATATTTTATGATGACCCTGTACCATATCATTCACCTTAAAACTAAATTATCTTTTTATGTAACTGTAACACTGAAACCAATATTTAGGTTTCCATGTTGAAGTCTATATAAATCTCTCGATCACTCTACCAGTAGTTTTTGTTGTTATTTTTGTTTTTGTATACTGTTTAAAATTTATTTATCTATTTATATTTTATTTATTTATTTTTCCACTGGTAATATTGACTAGTCCAGAAAGAGTGCTCTACAATGTGTTTCAGATGTAGATCTTAGTGTGTATTTCATTCTCTCAGAATTCATATCCAACTACAGGTCTGATTCAGAAATGGGTACACTAATGAACAAATTTTCAATGTTAGTATTCTCTGACTAAGAGCTTTCTTTCAGCTGTGTGGTTTAGCTGTATGCCAGTTGTCTAGACAGATTCAGTTGCATGATAATATTCCTGGATTTTTATTATATTATTAAATTAGTAGTAGTAATAGTAGTGTGCCACCTATTTCCATAGATGTCCAGAAATGCCGTAAACTGTCCAACCCACCCCACCCACAGTCCCATTAGATCATGGGATCCCATGGGATGTCCGCCTGTCCTACTACATACACATGTGCTCCCACTGTCCACCTATAGCATTTTGAGGCCACTACAGGTCTGTTGTTCTTATCTCCTGAATAATATCTCTTTTATTACTCATTAATGTTAACAGTTGCCTGATGAAAGGTACTACATCTTTTAACAAAAGTCATTTTAGTTGTTTCTGTGTTTTAGAATCCTTCGATCCATGCTTGCCTATCAGACGGAAGAGGCGTACATCATGAAGGATGTGCGAGGCTGGGTAGTGGGGGAGAGTGTTTATCACACAGACAAGTGGATGCGACCACCCGTGGCTCAGCTCAGGATGCCATCCAAGGTCTCTTCAGATGCAAAATAATGATGTTCTCACGCAATGGACAGATAAGGCAGCTTTGTAATAGACAGTTAGAATGTTGTACTGAAACATCAGGGTTGTCTCTTTGTTGGTCAGTTTTTTTGTTTTGTTTGTTTTTGTTTTCATTTTGGTTTCTCTCTCTCTTTTTTTTTTTCCCTTTATTTATTATTATTTGTTTGTTTGTGGTAATTTTCTTCTTCTTCAGGTTTAGTTTTGGCATCACATATAAGTGTACATTTCAGCTTATTTCAAATTTTTGTAATTACATGCATATTGAAGTTGCTCAGACTTTAAAGATTCAGTATACGTATTCAGCTTCCTTAAAATTGATAGATTATCACCGAATATGGCTAAGAGTTAACTATCCTGTGGGGTCAACCTTAAGCAAAAATGTTATTTTTGACTGATCAGGTATATATAATTTTAAAACATCTACTTTTTTTTAGGGGGGGGCAGGGGGGGGCATTCGCCCCCCCTAGAGGATTTTGTGCCCCCCCTTGAGCATTTGAAATGCATGCACTCTGACACATGCATGCCCCCCCTTGCTAACAAAAATCTCTATTTTGCCCCCCCTTAGCAATTTTTCTAAAAAAATCCCTGACTATATTTTAATAATGCTCCAAGTAATTTCATATCACATTTTAAAGATGAAAAAGTATTCACTTTAAACATAATGTTAGTGTCACATGGTGAGAAGTTCCAATCTCATCTCTCCGGATTCCCTAATTTATTGTAAAATTCATTCACCATATGACTTTGCAAACTGAAAAAGTAAGTACTTGATGAGCAATTAGCAGAAAAGCTTTCAGCAAGTTGTGTTACTAATAGTCTGTGATGTCATTCCACACACTGCTGTCTGCTGAGTAGAGCACCAATGGGTTGCTCTGTGAATGGCTGAGGTGCATCAACGACAAGGACTGTACATCTGTGCATCATATCTTGTCCATTGTATTGGACGATGATGCGTTAGGTATGGTGGTGTGCTTTATAAAGCTATGTATGCACCCATTTCATCATGTGGTGCTTGTATAATAATAATAATAAGGATTGTCCCCATCAGGCTCATTGGGCCAGATGATGTAAAGTGGCCTGTTGTGTATCTCTACAAGTATTCGCACTTTACAAGCTGTTGTAAATAGACATTAATTGACACGGCTATCTCAGCTTTAAAATACTTCTCTTCGACTTCTCAGTAGCTCAGTATAGTTTGTATCCCAGGAAGAATTTTGAAAGGAGCCAGACTTGCAGAGCTGCTTGTACTCTTTTAGTGACTTTTATTATTTTCCTTCTATCTGCCTCAGCCTCTGGCATGCAAGTGTTACTTGCTGTTGCTGAGACGTTGTTGTTGGTGAGTTGTACCATGAGTGATAACAGACGTGGAGGTGTGAGGAGAGACTCTGTCGGGGAGCCCATGGATGAGCGGGTTGCCATGGGTTACTCAGACAGCTGGGTGGTGGAGTTGGAGGAGAATGAGGACCCCAACAGTGTGGCCCAGCGGCATGGCTTCATCAACCTTGGACAGGTGAGTCAAAGCATTCATCATGAAAGAAGTAAATAGTTTTGTTAGTGGCCATGAACTAAATGTGTTTGTGAATTTTTAAAAAAAAAATTTCCTTTCTTTAGTTTGAATTCTGTTCTTATAACTTTTTGCTTCTCTTTTTTTTTTTTTTCTTTTTTTCTTTTTTTTTTTTTTTTTTCCAGGTAGGTAGTCTGAAAAATGTCTACCATTTTGCTCTGATGCAATCAGGTAGTGAATCCAAAGATGTCAACGAAGGCCAAGAAGGGCGGGCTGTCCCTCGCAGTGGCATGGCTGTTGTGAGTGAGATGCCGGACAAGACGGCTGAACTCAATGCCGACCAGCATGTGAGTTTTAGAGTAATACACAAACATGTAGCTGGCTACGAATCCACAGTGAGTGATGAAACTGTATGCATATGTATTTAGGTTCGAATGTCAACACAGCAGAAAGCCTATAAGAAGGAGCCAAGGTCGTTTTCTTATCCGACAGATCCACTGTGGGGCAACCAGTGGGGGCTGGTGAGGAAAGACTCTCAGTAGTCGGTCTAGTTTTGTGCTTCAAATTGCACAAATCAAAACTTTGACCAAAATTTGCTTTGCCCAACTTTGTAATACATTTCACTTAAACAGCTTTTTTAATCTGTATCATTACTTCTTACTGTCTTAATGCTGGTGTGTTGTTGGAATACTAAAACTATTTTAGAACCTTTATATTATTGGCAGAACAAAGAGCCGTAGTTACACCAAAAGTTATAATACCATTTGAATTATAAGAGCATATATACCACTAGTGTTTGTGTGTTTCTTTTTAATAAAAATGGTCACAAAGATGCTACAATTAATCTAATACGATTGACTGAATCACACCACCAATCTTGCATGATTTATCACCTATTGAGTACCCCTATATGTATGGACTCAACTAAATCAATACTGTTACTTGATCAATTTGATTATACTCTATCATTCTATTACAGTTGTAATAAATACTTAATGATTAATTTAAGTGTATTAATTGATTGTGCAGTACAACAGCTACTATGGGCAGAAGGGCAATGACTTGAATGTAGTCCCAGCATGGATCCAAGGGTACACAGGACAGAATGTGGTGGTATCAGTCGTGGATGATGGTGAGTGAGAAAGGGAGATGATTGCAACTTCTTTTTTAGTATGGATTACACCTTAGCAGCTAGATTTAATTGGTATACGTAGCCTAATGATTGGCAGTAATTTAATTGGAAAAAGTTCTTCATGCTAGTTCATAATATTGGAACATTCTTCTTTTTTTTTCACCTTAAACAATACAGAATTTTAAAATATTTGGCTTTCTCTGTAGTTTGAACCCAAGATCACAACACACAAATGCTACAGCCTCTCTCTCAACAGACCAACGGAAATTTTCTGTTTTCAAAAATTCTTTTTATCAGTGGAATTTTTTTTACTCTGCTAATTTATCACTTCACTATTTCTTTCTCGCCTTCTTTTACTCATTAGATGTATTCTCTCTCTTTCTCAGGCTTCTTTTAAACAATACGGCATTAAATTCTGTAATTGTTTAAAATTTTGTATTGTTTAAAAATAGCCTGTGAAAGAAGAATAGATCTAATGAGTAAAAGAATACTAAAAAAATTGTGAAATATTGCAATAGCATGAGTTAAGTTCCTCAATAGACAATAAGACAAGGAGTCTCATAGGAGAGACTTATATCAGAGTCTATGTATGTATATATTATACCAATGTTCTTGTGTTTGTGGAAGGATCCAATGCACATGCTACAGTGCATGTGGGTACATATGCAGGAGACAGACCGTGCATGTGAGGTACAAATTAAACGACGGACCTTGCATGTGGAGTACAGATGAGACGACTGGTCTTTTAGCAAGAAATGTTGTGACAAGACATAGCCGGAGTAGTAGCACTACCAAAGTAAACACAAGTGACACCAGGAGCCAGTGCAGACACATGCAGGTCCTATTAAAGTAATGTGTCAGCCATGTATTACCTTGACTGGCTCTTAAGCAAACAACGTGACATCCTTCTGGACTGTCATTTCATAGTAACTCCTTGGTACAGGTTCTCAGACACCGAGATGAGCTGACACCGAGATGAGCTGCTTTGAAATGAAGTCTACCAAGAATGTTAGAAAGGCTTCATGGGGTGGCAAAGAATCTGCAGTTGTTTTTGTTGGGAGGTGTTGTTGTTGTTTTTAACTTGCTTCATTTTTTGTTCTTGGTAGTTGTTTTTTTTTGTTTGTTTTTTAAGGTAAGGTAGATGTGTAGATACTGTAAGTTTGTATTTGCAATTTTTTTTTCTTCCATTTTTGTGTGTCATTCATTTCTTTGTGTAGGTCTACAGAGCTCTCACCCAGATCTGTCCAGGAACTATGTAAGTTCCATTCACGTATGGCCTCAGCATTGTCCATTTGTGGATGGGTTGTCCTGTCATAGGATATTTCAAACATGATGTTGTGTACATACGTGTGTATGCACTTTGCAGACTTCCTACCACTCCAACTATCTCTAGGTTGGGGGCGGGGGCGGGGGCGTGTCTGTGTGCATGATTGCAAGTATGTGGGAGCAGATGTGAATAGAATGTTTGTATACATTATGTTTGTTTGTATTTTGGTAGGTAGATACTATGTAGTATTAATAGAAAAATTTTCTTTTTTTACAGCCAAACAATATTATTGGCTGTAAAAACGAGAACATTTGCTATTATTATAATTATTTCAGCCGAGAATGACTGAACTATATATAGTATTGTACAATATTTAATGATAATGCATTAACTGGGACAATTTTGATAAACACATTCAACGAGGATATCATAGTATTTTGGGTTTGAATAAGAACGTCCATTCCCAATTTTCCTTTATGCAAGCACAGACCTACCTATGTATTCCATAGAAAATCATTTAACCTACCCACTAATGCTTGTTTGTTTGTTGAAAATTTTTACAAACCCCCTCCCCCCCCCTTCCTAGAATATTAACAGTTTTGTTTACACTTTTGTTTACACTTCCTACACTGTGTATGGTGTATGTAAAAATGTATGCATGTAATCTCTGAGTAGTGCAGTTAGATATATTTATGTATGGTATTTGCATTTAGGATTCTTCTGCCAGTTATAACTTCGTAGAGGCCACCACTGATCCCACCCCTTCAGCCTCGTACGACACGCATGGCACCAACTGTGCAGGAGAGATTGGAATGTCTCGTGACAACAGCTATTGTGGAGTGGGTGTGGCTTACAACTGCAAGTTGGGAGGTATGTCAGTATGCAGTTGAGAGTGAAGGATATGGGAGACATAAAACCCTTTACCATGCATAATTTTAAACTGCTTTTTTTTTTTTTCCCTTCTTCTCCTCAATAGCTGAGTGTTTTTTGTCAGGAGCTATTGGTTACTTAGATAGTCAGAATGTACTACAGGAGCTACTGCTACTCTAGAAAATTGAGGTACATACAGTGGTTTGTTTTTGCAAAGTAGTTTATTGAGTGCTGTAATTTTCGAACTACCAGTAAGTATCCTCTGTAGCTATGTTAGCTCCTCTAATGGAGACAGCGTTTACATCTGCTATTTTCATTGCACAAGCTACCTGATTAAATTACGCCAAATACGTTATACTTTTGATTCGAGAAGTGATTTGTAATAGTTAGCTAGTAGGTCTTGGATGACGCACAATGACGAGCAGTATTATAGACTTCTTCCATCTATCTATCTACCTATATTAGGCACATATTTGGCAAGCAGTAGGAATACACATTGAAGGTCATGCCCAACACTGATTGAATGTGTGGCAGTGTTATGAACCTATCTTCAGTATGTAGACTGAATAGTCTTAGCTTGCTCCAAGAAGCCTCATTGAATGGACCATGCTTGCAAGCAATTTGATGGTGTAGGTAGCCTCTCGTTCTGAATGGCCATGAAAGAGCTGTGGCATCCTGCTTTTACAAATTGAATGACAAGTCTTAGTGGGCCCTTCATCAGAAACCTGCCAGTTGGAGTGATGACAGTCTGTGATGAAATCCACGCAAGTCTAAAGACTTTTAGATGAAGTGGAGTCTGCACCTGTACATGTTATATAACGTCCATATAAGAATAAATACTCCTTCATAGTAGGGATGGGGGATTAGTGTATCATGATATTCATGAATATAAATATTGCTATATAATATTATTGAATATTGCTATACAACTTTTTTTTTTCTTTTTTTTTCTTTTTTTGAGAGCTAGCTATATAGGATTTAGCAACCTGGGTTAGCTCTTTCCACTTTCAAGCATGCCTGGGTACTTTTCTATGACTCTGTAATCAAAAGTTAATCAGCTGGTCACTTCTTTGAAGATGATTGTAAACATTTTTCAAGCTTGAGAACTTGTGAGCAAAAATTAACATGTGAAGAGCTATAAATTTCCTTCTTTTTTTTTAAATTTTTTAATTTTTTAATTTTTTAATACTGTAGCTACAAATAGCTGTCTCCTTATTTATCTACCTGTACATAGCTCCACAAATGGTTTTCGCTGCCTGGCTTATTGTCCTGTAATTCTTAAGAACTCCATGGTGGGTGGGTGTGGTCCTTCTGCGCCTGCTGATAAATCAATATTAATTGCACTAGCTAGTATGTATTCTTCCAAATTTCTGAACTGAAGAGGAAAATGGGTGGGGGTTTTTTTTGTTTTTGTTTTTTTTCAGGAGGGAATCAACATTTTCAGTTAACGTCTTTGCCTCTTGACATTGGTGCTAAATGCTTGACTTCCCATTTAGTCTGTGTTACAAATCTCCAGAAAATTAAATTACTTGTATCTGGGATATCGTGGTAACTGCTTATTCAATATTTAGCCACATCCTGAATTTAACTCCCCGGCCAAAGCTTCCTGGAGTGGCTGCAAGGGTTTGTGCCCCCCAACCCAATGAGACAATCCAGAATATGGGTCCCATCAGCTGACTAGCTACAGCACTATGTGTTGGATGGATGCTGCAGTAGGGCAATGGCAGGATTTAATTCCTGTTAGAACAGTGATTGTGTCACTTGTGGTTACATCATCTCCACGCACACATGCACGCACATGCATGAACACTCACCCCATGGCTTCTAAAGGTAACTGGAGGAGGATGCCTACACAAACTAGAAGGGCGTAATTCACGTAAAACTTTCAGAATTGGTGTCAATTGGCCGTAGTTTTAGTAATGGTACAGTGAACTGTGCACACATTTGGATAGCTATAGCTATGTCAGCAAATTGATATGTGTCTGAGTATAATATGTGTTATGTGTATGTGTGTATGTATGTGTGTATGTATGTGTGTATGCATATATGTATGTATGTTTGTATATATGTGCGTATGTCCAGGTATTCGCATTAATTTAAGTTACCTGCTGGACGTGACAGAAGCCCAAGCTCTCAGTTATAATAACGACTACATACAGGTCTACTCCAACAGCTGGGGACCTCCTGACAATGGCTTTCTCGTACAAGGCCCAGGCTATTATTCTGGGAGGACTCTAAAGCAGGGTGTGACATCGGTAAATTATGTTATGAATGTACAAGCTTGTGCACAATAACCAGTTAATGTTGTAGTTATTGTTGTTTTCCTTTCTCCTTATTTACAAGGGAATATTAGACACCAACTAAAAATACCTTTTTGTCGTTTTAGTTTGTTTATTGTTGTTTGTTTGTTTGTTTTTGGGCTAAAATTGAGTTTTGTTCATCCCCGACTAGAATGCAGCTGCAGCTTTGTTCTTTAGTACAGACTAAAGATTTTCAATTAAATGGACTTCTATATACAGGCATTTGGATAATGACATAATGGGATTTGGCATTCTCTCCCACACCAGTCTGCCAGCATTGTATTCCAGCATGCAGTGCTACTCCATTAATTAGTGGTTATTGCTGAATTTGAGCGAGTGGTTGTGGTAAATCCAGTAACTGGATATACTGTACTTCAATAATTATTACTGACTAAACTTTATCAAATATAGCATGTATCTGATGTTCAATCCCATGCTGGTATGTGGGAACAGTTGCTATGCTATTGTGCACACTTCCTATGTGTTGCTATGCTGATGTGGCACTTCCAGTCTGTTGCTATGCTGATGCGTGCACTTATGTAATTGTAGGGTCGTAATGGCCTGGGATCCATCTGGGTGTGGGCAGCCGGTAATGGTGGCAAGAACTACGACTCTTGTGCCGCTGATGGCTACGCCTCCAGCATGTACACGATCGCCGTGGGTTCTGCAGAGCCTTCTGGCAACCAAGCTTACTATGATGAGAGCTGCAGTGGGAAAATGGCCGTGACTTATTCGTACAGCTCAAAGAGATACTACCAGATGGTGAGTGGACTTGGTTGATGGGCGAGGGGGCGGAAAGGGGAGTGGGGGTGGGGGGGGGGGGGGGGGGGGGGGGGGGAGGTTGGTGAAGCCGGATGAATGATCAGTAGAAATGTGAGTAGATGGTGAATCAATAGCCAATAATGGTGAGGTGAATCAAATGCAAGTAAGAATTGTGTTGGATTTTTGAAATGGCACTATTCTGTCAGCCACACCTCATAATTATCCATCTCTCTCTTCCCTCCTCCCCCCCCCCCCCCCCCCCCCCATACCACACACACACACACACACACACACCCTATTCAGGGCTGCAGGGGCAAAGGAAGGCATTTATTTGACCCCTCCCCCAGAAGAGCCTTCACTCCCTAGAAACCCTTTTTTGACTGTGCAACCTGTAATCAGCATAATGTTGTGTATGTTACTAAGCACTGCAAGGGTCTCTCATACATACTGATTCTGTATAACTTTACTCCATTTCCCTCCTAGAATCAAAGGAAGTTGTTTTTGCTAAGTTATGAAGCCCTGCTATTACTATAAAATTTCATGTTTCTGATTGCTTAATGTAAGTGGTCACCGAGGCAGGAGTAACTGGCATGTGCCTTGTTGTGTTACCCACGGCATTACTGAAGAATGAAAATGGAGCCATAGGAATATCATGCATACCTCACTTGATAGGAGCACTTGCACTGCGAACCATTGGTTGGTTGGTTGGTTGGTTGTTTGTTTGTTTGTTGTGGCCATGCTCGGTTGGTTGCACAGCAATTTAGGCCAGGCACAGTTGAGCTCTCTCTTAGCCGCTACATGCCTCTGAGTGAAGCTTAGCTGGGCTGAGTGAATGAGCCACTGAATTTTGAATACCCATGGGAGACACCAAGTTTGCAGGTCTAGTCTAAGTTGCAACATTATGTAAACTTCTTTTTTGCTTCCTCTTCTTTCTTCTTCTTTATTTATTTTTTCTTTTTCTTTTTTTCTTCTTCTTTTTTTTTTCTTCTTTTTTTTTCTTCTTTGTTCCACTTCTTTTTCTCCCTCTCTGCGCCCCTCAGCTCATGCCACTAAGTGTCTGTCACTCTAGAAATAGTTTGCTGTTTGTGTGTTTTTGTTTACTAGTGAAACACAAGCATACAGATGGTACTTGCATTATGGCTACGTGTTGGCAAACACTGAGAGTTGTATACTCAACACAAAGTGGTGTGAAGCTTTGTAGACTAAACCCTAAGGAAGTCCATCTATATTTAGCCAGACTTCCACCAATTCTTGATACTAGTAGCTTTTATTGTTCATAATGTATACAAGTCCTGAGTAAGACTTTAAAATAGGATTGTTTTTTTTTTTGTTTTTTGTTTTTTTTTGTTTTTTGTTTGTTTATTTGTTGTTGTTTTTTTTGTTTTTTTTACTTTATTGGTCACTTATATTTTTATGTGCAATGTGCATATGGTGTGTACAGGTCTCCACGACGACCCAAAGTAGATGCACGACATCCTTCACTGGCACCAGTGCCTCTGCTCCTCTGCTGGCCGGAGTCATTGCACTAGTGCTGGAAGCCAAGTATGCATTGTGTAGGCTAAGCTGCATGAGCTGTGGTTACCACAGACTTGCTACTTATTGTTCTCCCGTATCACTGAATTGAGGAGTCATGACTCGACTGTAGCATGGTATATAGCAGTTCCTGTGTATCTTGCATTGTGAGTGCACAGTTGTGAGGATGATCTTGCTGGATATAGCTTAGTGGTGCTTGTGTTTTCTAATTTGGTTCGTAATTTAGTTGTTATTGTTTTGTTTTTGTTTTTGTTTTTTCCTTAAATGTCATTGAAATTTTATAGGTTAAAATAAAATAAATTTAAATTTTTCTTCTCTCAATTTAAGATGCAATGATGTGCTTATGATATAATTTTTCTCTGCTTGTGATTGACAATACTTGCACATGTATATTCTGGTATTACTGTATAAGTGAAATATCTTCAATAACTAACAATTATAGGGGGAAAGTAATATAGGCATTAGTATTGAATGCATAATACTTAACTGACACAAATTAGAAAGCAAAGAGAGAGCACCAGTTGGCAACTAGTCTGTCAGCAAGAAATGTCTTAAATTAAAACAAACACCAGCAGTGCTCATAAAGCAGTGTTGTGTGTCGTGTATACTAACAGTGCATTGTTTGTTGTTTATCTGGCTGTGAGGATGAGCAGTGTTTGTGGCAAACTGTCAAAACAGGTAGTGCAATAGTGGCACTTCAGACCTACAACTATCAAGCAACAATCAGGGATATCTGTTTGCCACGTTTTGGGGATGCATTATGTATCACTTATTCTGTCTCAAAAATGTTTCCCTTTCCAACCATTTTTATTTATAGATAGCTATTATCAGCCAATGTGATTAGAAAAGTGGCATCTCTTAAATTTACAGTTGTGTTTAAGTAATTTTGCATTTAGCAAGTGTTATAATTTTTAACTAATACAACATTTACTTGTCCAAGATGTTATGTATTGTTGCCTTTTTATTAGCTCACAGCTGACATGGCGTGACGTCCAATACCTGATCGCGTACACGTCAGACCCCACCCCTTTCCAGTGGATGTCCTCCTGGACCACTAACGGTGCCGGTTTATTGGTGAGCAACGAGTTTGGATTCGGAGCAGTGGATGCAGAATCCCTCGTCACTCGAGCCTCTCACTGGACCAACGTACCTCAGCAGAAGTCTTGCACATTCAAACCTTCTTCAGGAGACAATGCGTCAGTGGTCCAATAAGTACTTTGGTATTGTGTGTGTGTGTGTGTGTGTGCCAGTGAGTGGGCAGCTGCTATTTTTACAACTAATAGAATAAAAATGAAACACCTTAGGTCCAAGTTGGTTATGAAAGTTGACCCCCAAGAAGTAGGGTAAAATATTCAAACAATAAATACTTTTTAGGGCTATTTATAACTCATTGTTATTGTTGTTTTTGTGTAAATATATTAATGTCCCAATGAGTGTCCCTCTCTTTTCAGTCCTCACTCCCACACTAAAGCGCTTGTGTTACATTCCCACCCACCTACCCCCCACATCTGTCAATCATTTTGTTTCCCTGTTGGTTGGCCTGCTAGATATGCCACTGAGGACAACTCTGCCAGCATCCAGTTCAGCGTGAGCGATTCGGACTGTGGTGTGCAGTATTTGGAACACGTGGTGGTACAGATGACCTTGGCCATAACAGTGAAGGATGGCAATTACTATTCTTACAACGACTACTTCAGCAACCCGGACGTGGTGTACCACAGTGGGGCCAGGAGGGGTGACATCAGTGTGGAGATGTATTCACCCTATGGAACCAGGTACATACATGTATATCATGGTTAGTTTTTGCCCATTAAAAATAATTTGTATCTAGAAAGAATTTCCACAATTTTTTTTAACCTCGTGTGATTGAGTGTAAGATGTATTATGTGTGGTCCAGCAGAATGAAGCTTCCCATGCACTCTGTCACTGCAACATGTGTTTCCTTCCATGTATGGCTGTCTGTACACATGTAGACACATGTAGACACATGTAGACAATGTACATTATGGGAGGAAGGAGCCCATTTACAAAATTTAATTTACAGTGGTTCTGTAGAAACACTCGGACAACACAGAGGTTGGATAGTTATAGCTACAGCTGTTGTAATGCAGGCAATGTATGTAGTTCAGACATTCATATGATGTTATGATGTATTCTCTCTCTTTTTCTCTACAGTTAATTTGGCTGTCAGAGGTTGGATAGTTATAGCTACAGCTGTTGTAATGCAGGCAATGTATGTAGTTCAGACATTCATATGATGTTATGATGTATTCTCTCTCTTTTTCTCTACAGTTAATTTGGCTGTCATTGAGGACCCAATGGCGAGTGGTCCTCCTGGGTTAAATCCCCCCCCCCCCCCCCCCCCCTCCCATATTTTCTTTTCATTATGTGCTGAAAGAGAAAGATTACATCTAAAGAATATGAGAAGGCTATTAATCTATACATTGTGTTTGCAGGTCTGTTTTGTTGCCGGAAAGAAAGAGAGACTTTGTGAATAATGATGGCTACAACAGCTGGCCCTTTATGAGTGTGCACCATTGGGGGGAGAATCCAGTTGGTGATTGGACCATCAATGTAGCTTTCTCGTCATCTAGTGGCTACGTGACAGTCGCAGACCCGATGGTAGTCCTGTACGGTACCGACCAAGTGCCGGAGATAATTAAAAGAATCCCGGACCAGTGCAGCTCTGAGTGTGTGCGAGGCTGTGCCGACTACGGCGACCAGTACTGTGACTCTTGCAAGCAGCGGCGCATCGCTTCCAATCTGAGGTGCGTCTCATCTTGTCCAGGAGAGTCGTCAGAGTCGGCAACCAATGACACGTACAGTTTGAAGTACAGTAGCAACAGTTCTGGTTCAGATGGTACATGCTCTATGGGTGGCTACTGTTTGGACTGTAGTAAAAGGCTGCTCCATCTCTCCCTCCCCATTATCATTCTCATCGCTGTTTCTGGACTGGTAATTTTGCTTGGAACTCTTTTTGTAGCTTTTGTAGTGTGGTCTAAGTTTTTCAAGAAGTCTCGTGTAGAATATATTAAAATATGATAACAACATAATGATTTTTTTATATTATTTTATGATTATTTTTATATCATTTATTCTTTTATGATATTTTTTATTTAAATTGTTGACAAACTTTAGAGGGGGAAAAAATGGACAAATCCGCTCGAGATCATTTGCGCATGCGCGTCAAATGAAGTGGTTAATTGCACGACCAATCTGAGCAAAATTGCTATCCAGTGGAATTGCTCTCACTATCCGGTCGTAGTGAAAAGAACTATGGGAACCCGGCAGAGTAAAGCTAAGGAAAGAGGGTCACCCGGACCACAGAAGGAAAATTCTGCTAGCCCCGAGAAGAATAAAGCTAGTCCCCAAAAGGAGAAGTCGGCGAGTCCAAAAAAGGAGAAGAGAAAGTCTAGGGATATTGCGGAAAAGCAAGAAGAAACGACACCTTCACAGCAGAATGGCAATAGCTCTGCGGCGCCTGATGAAGGAGCAGTCACTAGAAGAAATGGAACGGCAGCAGATAAGAAAATAAAGAAAAGAATATCGTTTTACGAAACAGTTGATGCTAGTGAAGTCCTTCCTTATTTGATAATTGGTGAGCATGCATTATGCTGTAGTGTGCTTTTTACCAGTCCCCTTGTAGATCTGCTGTAACTAGACTGTACAATAACCAGTGTTTAGCTACACCTGTAGAATTACTATAGCTAACTGAGTTACGCTTGTAGACCTGATGCCATGTGTGACTAGCTATCTCTACCTGTAAGAAAGGGGGTGTATATTGGAATGGTTGTAAGTAAGCACAATTAACACACTATGTGTTCTTACAGTGTGCATAGGTAGTTTACATGGTAAGCAATTTGTAAGCTATGTAGTAGATTTGGCTATATATAGCGAGGCAGAAGCTGTAGGTGGTTTCTCACAAGATCATGAATACTTTTTTCTAATTAGGATAGAGTGTTAAACTAAACATAAGGTAGTATTGGCAATTATTATTTCTATTATTAATTCTATTATTATTTATTATTATTGTTATTATTATTATATAATTTATTGGTGGTAAGCATATCAACTGAATTTGATCTTCTTAATGAGCACACAAGTTAATTAACTTATTGCTCATTAGCTTCTATTGTCTTAATTGAAGCAGTTGTGTACTATTACAAAACTATTCCAAAACAATAAGTGTATGTCTCTTGGAATTGGGTTGTTTTTTTTTTGTTTGTTTGTTTTTATTATTTATTTATTTATTTTTATTTTTATTTTTTTGCAAATAGCTCCGTCTAATCAAAATGATATCAAAGCCTTATTTAATTTAAATTAGGGAATGTCTACTCTCTTGCTAAATACTTTCTTAATTTATTTTATAATAAGAAAACAATAGTGCTGGCAAGGCAAAAGATCATGCAATTACAAAAATAATTAATAATTAATAAAAGCATCAATAATAATAATAATAATAATTAATAAAATAGTCAGACAAAACAAGTAAATAATAAATAAATAATAATAATAATTCATAATAATAATAATAATAATAATAACAATAATTAATAATAGTCAAACAAAACAAGTAAATAATAAATAATTAAATAATAAGGATTAGGTGGTGATTGTTCCCAGGACAGAGGCACAGTTCCCTTGCTGCACAGCCACTGAGAGACGCTGGAAAAGATAGTCTCTAGCCCATAAATTATTATTTATTATTGTTATCATTATTTGTTATTATTATTATTAGTATTGCTACTGTTATCATTATTACAGGTAATCTTGCAAGCTCTAAAGACGAGGAGTTTTTGGCCCGTAAGAATGTGAGATACATTCTAAACCTAATGCCCGATTCAGAAGAACCAGCAGAGGGCGTGGAATACAAGAACGTACCACTGGAAGATGACGATGACCAAGAAATACTGCCTTTCCTGGATAGCTGCTTTGATTTTATAAACCAAGCTGGAAATGGATGGAAGTCTGACAGTAACAACAAAGGAGTTGTTCTAGTGCATTCCTATTTCGGTATGTCCAGAAGTTCCACTGTTGTGATTGCCTACTTGATGAAACAGAAGAAGTGGAGCTTGCGAGAGGCTTACGATCACCTGAAGGAGAAACACTCTTCAGTGAATCCCAACGATAACTTTGCCGTACAGCTCATTCGTTACGAACAAGAAATGTTTGATCACAGCCGGACTATGTCAGTGATAGACTTCCGGCATTAATTGAACCTCTAGGAGAAGAATTTGTTAGTCGAGTTTTGTTGTTGTTGTTTATTTTTAAACCATATTATTGATGTGATGTGACCAGTCATTGGCAGCCTATTTCTCATAATCATTGCACTCTTACCCTAACTACTCCAAATTGTCTTGACTAGTAATGATTTGTGTAATTGTTTAAATTTTTTGTACATAGAACAACATTACATTGTTTGCTGGATGCAGGTATTATTCCACACACACACACACACACATGCTGTACCCCTAGAAACGCTCAGTTATCTCAGCATCATTTCATAAACATTCCCAGGTTTGACAGAATGTGGCTTAATTGTACACAACAATAACTTGGTCCAGCTGTAATCTAAGTAATGATCAAAATCAAACCGTGAAAACCATTTTGGTGGACACTCAACAAAGAGCAAACCTCGATCGAGTATTACGACATCGCTGTATCATGGTAAAAGGACGTCACAACAGCGCGATTGTCGCCACACCCACTAAAGTTGAAAGAAGAAATAACATTTCAACAACCAATCCAATAATATCTGAACGACCCGGCAATGTCCTCACATATTCCACAAGTTCTAAGGGGTTCTGCCAAGCCTATTCTGTCGTCTACATACCCAGAAGCAAGGAGGAGAGCTCTCAATCTCTACAGAGCCTGGTACCGAGAGGTAAACATTTAAACTCTCCAATGAATGCACGCCTTAGCTGCTTATTTATGGAATTTACAAGTAAAGGTAGCACTTTCGGTTGCAGGTTCCTCACAGTATAAAGCTGTATTCATTGGATAAAACTACCAAGGAATGTAGAGAGAGGCTAAGACAGGAGTTTAAGAAGAACTCTCATATCCGAGACCCGAGAGTGGTCGACATGCTGGTGATCAAGGTGAGAGGAACCTATGGCCAGATTTATTCCACACACAGTATTATTGAGTGAAGCAGCACAAGCAACTTGTGTGGAAGCAGTTGGTTGAGGTGCACTTGACTAAGTACTTTATTGTGTTGCAGTATTGTCTGTATTGTTGCATAGCATATATGGAGCAAGTGTAATACAAAAACCAATTACAAGTGAAACCAATTGACGGGTCTGAAAAAGACTCACAGGTACATCAGTTACTTTGTTTGTTGTTGTTATTTACCACAGACAGTGATATTGTAAATGATTGAACATTTCCCGTTCCATTAGGGCAAGATGGAGTTGGAGGAGACTGTGAACATGTGGAAACAAAAGACTCACGTCATGAGATTCTTTAAGGAGACAGAGAACAAGAAGCCATCAGACTTTCTCTCGAGATTCTATGAAGGGCATGACTAGATATTTATTTTAAATAGGTAGAGGTCACAACGTTCACACTTCAATATTGTTTTGCATTCAATACTGACACTTCTCATGGGCTCACAATATTTTGGTACTGCATTAATTCCAATCAGTTATTTAAACAACTAGGTGCTTGAGAGCATGGGGATGAGGTTTGTTCTAATCAAAACTCTTACCATATAATTTAATAATTGAAACCCATTGACCTCAATTTAGTAGCCACGTTTGAGCATAGCTAATTCTATGAAGTGCGACATTAATTGTGGCCACTAAATTGAGGTCAATGGGTTTCATTTATTATATTATAAATGGTAATTTTCAAGTGAAGGGTGGCAAAGAAGATTTCTGCAGATTTCAGTCCTGCACATTTTCAGTCCCAGGTGTCTTGCACAACCTGGAGTAAGGTTATTATGATGTATAAATGCACACTCAGCAGAAGTGTGGCACATCCAGGATTTGTTTTGACCTACCAGAGTCAGCAAGGGAATTAGTGCAATGCCCAGTGGCCAACAGAAAGCTTACCAAGTGAGGTGAGAGACTACTCAGAAGCTATTAAAATTAAACTGCAAAAGAAGACTATACACACCAGGATGGACATTACTTGAACAGATTAGTAACTCTAGCTGTACAATTATCTCAAATGATCACAAGCAGCTTAAACTGTATCAAGTCATGACACAAGTTTGTGAAGTTCTTTTTGTGTAGCTAGCTATTATAGCTGCATGTAGGAATTTTACTTCTGTTTTTACAAGTGCCAGAATATAATTATGTTTGAGAGAGAATTGTGCACTCTATTCTCATCTCAACTACTAAAACACAAAAATATTGATATTGAAAATACAAGCAAGTTTGAATTGACCAAAACTGAATGTGATAAAAAGAAAGAAATTGTGTTAGCCATTGGTTATACATCTGGAGAATGGGTGGCCAAGGTATTTTCAAGAACCACAAGTGTGTGTTCTTCATCCTGTTTCTCTCCTCCTATGAAAGTAGAGACAGTGACTGGGTTCTCAGACTCGTTGATAATGATGGCGGTGTCTGAGACGATGATGACAGAGGAAGAGCTTGGAGTTGTGTCAAAGCTACTGCTCCCTCCACTCACAGAGGACCTTCCGCTGGTGGTAGTACTGCTTCCAGTGAAGTGCAGGTTCAACTCCTGTACTCCAGTCTAAAGTACGCACAATAATATACACATAAAACTTGCAAATAAGACTTGATTAATATACATTTATGCATGTAGGTACAGCTAGCTATTGTGTGCTCCTTCATTGCTGGACAAGGGGGCGGGAGGTAGGGAAAAGGGTGGTGTGAAGAAAACTATCAGAGCTGTGGTTTAGCTACAGTATCAGTTTACTGGCATTTTCTTACCTCATATATGTTCGGCACTGCTGTCATTCTTGAGACTGATTCTTTTCTTGATGTTCTGCAAGTAACCAAACAATTCTGGTTAGTACCAAAGACTATGCACACAAGTGATATGTTCAAAAGTTGAAAACAAAATTGTTGTACTTACAGATAGAATTTTTTCTGGTTGGCTTTCTTGCGCTTGATGTAGCAATAAAGGCAAAGTAGACACAGCAAAATGACCAAGCATAGCAGAATAATGCCCCCAGCAATGCAAACCACAATAATAACCAGCATTGGAACTCCCTGGGAAGTTGTCAATGATCCCTCTTCTTTGGAATATGTAGACACATCTAATCTCTGTGAAGATTCTGACTCAGTGTCTGCAATGGAAGATGCTGGTGCCTCTGTCTCTGTACTGGAAGATGTTAGTGCCTCTATCTCTGCACTGGTAGATGTTAGTGCCTCTGTCTCTACACTGGTAGCTGCTAGTGCCCCTGTCTCTACACTGGTAGATGTTAGTGCCTCTGTCTCTGCACTGGTAGATGTTAGTGCCTCTGTCTCTACACTGGTAGCTGCTAGTGCCCCTGTCTCTACACTGGTGGATGTTAGTGCCTCTGTCTCTACACTGGTAGCTGCTAGTGCCCCTGTCTCTACACTGGTAGATGTTAGTGCCTCTGTCTCTACACTGGTAGATGTTAGTGCCTCTGTCTCTACACTGGTAGATGTTAGTGCCTCTGTCTCTACACTGGTAGATGTTTGCATACCATCTCCTGCCAGATGAAGCGTAACATGTATCGTCTCCACCAATGGATCACTGCCCGAGTCAGCAACTTGAAGTATGAGATCATGAGAGCTGGGAGTCTTAGAGAAAAGATTCCCTGAGTAGGACAGAAGTCCAGTTGATGAGTTCAGACTTAACCGACCATCGCCCAGTTCAGGCAGTTCTCCCTGCACTGTATACAAGAGCTCACCATTGGGGCCCCTATCTTCATCATGGCACTCTATTTGACCAATCACATGTCCAGTCTGGTACACTCCAGATGCTAGTGTAATTGTTCTATTGGTGCAAACAGGTGGCTCATTGACATCTTCAATGTTCACCGTCACAAATGACAAAGAAAATGGCCGAAGAGATTGCCTTATGAAGCAGCTAACCGTAAAATTAAATGACGCCATTGTTTCATAATCTAAAAGCTTCCTGCTCAGTACTCTGCCGTCTTCTTCAATAGACACATTGCCATTCAGAGCAGCTTCATTTAGAATCTGAACACCCTCTGTGAAGGGTCCAGAACAATCCTGATTTAAGTTGCAGGATTGGGAGAACAAAGTGGTGCCAATTGCAGCTGTTTCTCTCACATTGACCGTATAGCTTCGTCTGGTAAAGGACTTAAAAGAATACATGATTAAAACCAAGTTTGATCTGCACCTTGTGTCCGCTGGGTGAATGTCACACACGATGACACGGAGATGGAAAAAATTTATTGACACATTCACAATAGCTTTATTGAGAGATATCTGTCCCGTCAGCAGGTCAATGGAAAAATATTCGCTTGGTCTTCGCAGTGTGAAATAAAGTTGGTCTCTTGGTAAGTCTAGATCAGTGACATTGTAAGCGACACCGTGTACCAGACCTTCCAGGGGTCCGAGTGAGGTACTGCAATTTATTGGCCAAGATACAGTGGAGAAAGTACCAGGTCTGTGCTCGTTCACAGGCAAGAGGTTGATGACTACCCGAGCAGAGTCTGTGATGTTGGGGTTCTCCATGCTGGTGCAGACTGAAGTTAGAGAATAGCTCGTGGTTTCTTCGTAATCCAAGTTTCCTAAGGGTGTGATTTCACCCGTCTGTGGGTGAATGGTAAATGGTAGTCCTCCATCTTTAATCAGCGAGTAGGAAATGTTCATTTCACCATTCTGAGCACGGCAAGTGGTCGTCAAAATTGGTGAAAATTCATGGTTTGAAGGATAGTTGGTTTCATCCACAGAAATATTATAAATTTGTTGGTCAAAGATGAGACAGGATGAGCCTCCTATAAGAAATACATCAAAAACTTTTAAAATAGGCTATCATTCATGCTCCACTTGACCACTATCATCCTGATATTTACATTTATTTTCTGACCTTTCAGTTAGTGCGACATCAAGTGCTAAAGGCTTAAATATAAATAGCCACCTGATTAACTGATAGAGATACAGAACTTTAATATTTGCTTTATTACTTGAAGCAAACACTGCAAGAATCTGCAGCACTGATTCAGATACTAGGCTGAAATAATTATAATAATAGCTAATTTTTCTCTTTCTAACAGCCAATATTGTTAAGTTTTAATTAACACTATTGGGCTGTTAGAACGAGAAAAATTTGCTATTATAACAGCAATACTATATCTACTTAGTTAAAATAACTACGTATCATTTACCTGATGCACAATTCGTGGACTGGCTCAAAACTGGAGTGAGAAGAGGAATTGAAAGTAGAATTGCTATTACCAGGTCCATTGTTATAGTCACCAGCTATGAGAGTTCTTTCAGCAGTGATTTTACCAGAAAAGTAACTGAGACTGCTAGCAGTTGCTAAGTCCAGCTACTCTTCTCTTTTATATACTTTATAATATGGATACCTCACATTTTTGTGGTGGTCTACGGTTTCTTGAACACAATAGAGATGTCTCAGGTGTATTACGTGTGTTATATTCATACACAAAAAAAGCACGCTTGTGGTCAGGATAAATTTTATTCATAGCAGTGTTTGTGGTGCTACCTTGAGAATAGACCAAAAATTTGTTTAGACTGTTTACTGAAATGCTGTTTGTGCAATAAGAATTGTGGAATGTTTCTATTAGTGCGTATTACATAGCCCACTATCGGTGAGCACATCTGTCCCTATACATACATCACATGATCTTAAGACACACAAGTACCAAAATAAATTCCACTTAATTTTTTTTCCTTCAAATAGTAGCTAATTAATTTTATACAATTCAGACTGAGAACCAAATTGTGATATCCTGAACAGTGAACCTCAAGCTATTGGTTGTGTATATTGCATTTGTTGTTTAGTGCATTGTTAATCACGTGATGTTTGTAACCACATGTATGTCTAGGCGTTAATAAAGATATCATTTAAATCATAAGAGAAGGTGCATCCTGGGGTTCAAGAATGGTTGGGGCGAATCGAACTAGAGAGATAAAAACGTTACACAAATGCTGTACAACCTCATCATGGAGCTAGAGAATGAAGTTAACAAATAAAATGAAAAACAGCTTACTCATATTATGTTTGTTCAAATAATTTTAAATCGATATTTCAGCACAAAAGTGATACAGTGAGTAGGAGGAGGGAAATATGGGTTAGCTACATTGGATTATGAGCATTAGCAGGTCACATTGAATAACACCAGCTAGCTATGAGTAATAAGTAGTTAAATTGATATGGGTGGTACTGTCATCTGTTAAAAGCTAACAGACTGTATAATAGTTTACAGTCTTTAATCAACCTTCGCTCAAAGCTAATACAGTGAGCCATGCCCATGCTGTATTAACTTAACATGTAAGCTATTTATTTAACGAACATGCATTTAATGACAACACACTAATAAAATAAAAGCAAACAAGGACAACAGTGTCCTGTTACACTAGCTAGCTATATAGCTAATACTATCGAATGTCATATGTGCCAATACCAAAAAATATCGCAATACAGTTTAATGCTTGCAAATATTTATTAGTGATATTTTTTTAGCTAGTGTGTGTTATGTATTCTCAATATTGTATGCATATGAAATAGCTATAATCTCTGCATATTATATACTTTTTTTACAACCTTGTAAAATATACATACAAAATTTTGAATGCATGAAAGAAAATGTATTTATGACATAATTAAGTTCTAAGTGTATTTGTATCTATCTGCAGCTGTTTTTAAGAGGCAGATTTTTTGGATTTCTTGCCATCGAGGATTTTGTCTCCTTCTTTGAACTTTTCGATCATTTCGTCGAGATATGATGTGGGTGTGTACATGTGTGAGCTTGTGGTGCGCATGCTGCCCTGGTCGGGGTCATCAAATTCTATGTCGGACGGGTTCCCAAAAGATCTGTCATAATGCTCCTCGGTCTCAGTCGGTACTTTACCCAATATGAAGGCGGGTCCTTTCCCTGCAGGTATTTCATCATCAATAATATAAATATATCTTGTACTATAACTATAGCTAGGTAACACAAGTTTTATAGCACTTCCTGGATTAGCTAATGCTCTAAGTTGTTGAAAAATGATAGCTAGTGCATAGCTTATACCTTCCATGCAATCTGAGGTTGTTAATAATGCTTTTGTTCTTCCCTGAACCTTCTGAACTTTGTTTAATCACCTGCCTGGCTTGAGTATGCCTTAACCCACTATGTAATGCAATCCAGTAGTCCTGACTTGAGTATGCCTTAACCCACTATGTAATGCAATCCAGCAGTCCTGGCTTGAGTATGCCTTAACCCACTATGTAATGCAATCCAGTAGTCCTGGCTTGAGTATGCCTTAACCCACTATGTAATGCAATCCAGCAGTCCTGGCTTGAGTATGCCTTAACCCACTATGTAATGCAATCCAGCAGTCCTGGCTTGAGTATGCCTTAACCCACTATGTAATGCAATCCAGTAGTCCTGGCTTGAGTATGCCTTAACCCACTATGTAATGCAATCCAGTAGTCCTGGCTTGAGTATGCCTTAACCCACTATGTAATGCAATCCAGTAGTCCTGGCTTGAGTATGCCTTAACCCACTATGTAATGCAATCCAGCAGTCCTGACTTGAGTATGCCTTAACCCACTATGTAATGCAATCCAGCAGTCCTGGCTTGAGTATGCCTTAACCCACTATGTAATGCAATCCAGTAGCCCATGCTATATTCATACATACCTTGCTGGTACATGTTGCCCATTGTCTGCATTGGATACACTGGCTCAAGAATCATAGCAGCATCGTCACCCGCAAGCATTTCTGTTGATACAGTCTTCTCACGCTTCTGTGGCAACCTAATTTAAACGAATAAATGTAGTAAATATAATATTGATTTTTAAAAATTACCAATTCAGCTAATTAGGATCAGTTAACTTGTCTTATTTGTCCATAGTATATACTATGCAATATAATTATGTTGTTCTGTATAATAATATTATGCTTGTGTGTCAGTAACAACGATGACGACAACGGTGTGCATTCTTGAATAACTCAGGAGCTGAGTCCGGTTGGTACAGTGTCACCTCAAATTGAATGGATAAAGTGTCATATCATTCTGTTCAAGGCAGTTAAGGAAACAAATGCAATTAGAAGTGACGACAAATTATAACTAAAAGCAAGTGAAATCAGTGAGAAATGGAAGAAGGCAATAGCTTCATAATCATTAATAGAAGGACAGAGAGCTTAAGAAGCAGGAGTAGTAGAGGATAACAAGAACGAGTCCTTATGCCACTGTATTTTAAGTTATTAGCTACATCAAGCGCCACTGTGTGGCAGGGTACTTGCTAGTAAATATTGCGTGTATATATAGTTATATTATAGTGTAAAAACTGTAATTAAAAAGTTTATATAGCTATAATCATAAGTGAGCAGCAGCATTCAAAATATAGCACACCCAATGATGCCATGAATATGCTTCATGACCACACAATTCATGTGATTTCAGAGGGAGTTAACGAGATGGCAAAACAAATGAATACAATCAAGACACTAATTCATAGACTGTTAGATTGAGTATAAATATCTCTTCCAATAACATCTTTTTAATAAACAATTGACACATTTTTTAAATGCCCATGCCAAAATTATATAACCACTTGAGCTCGTAAACAAATTAAGACATTAGTCAACCTGGTTCAAGGTGCTATGAGATAGCACAATAGCCTATTAATATATACCTAATTTGATAGTGAAACAAATTCCTACAGCTATACAATTTACTTTTAAATGGTAGTTTCTTTACATAATGCAGCTGTTTGCTTTTAAAAACTAACAACTTACAGTCTTGAGCAGCAGACTCCAAGATAACAGCAGCACACGATGATGAAGATAGCCAAGACGATGAAGATCACAGTTCCCATGCAAATCAGAATAACTTCAGGAATACTAACTACCCCAGTCATAGTGATGGTGACCCTCGCTGTGCTGTTGAATTCGCCGTCACTTACCACTGCAAGAAGTTGGAACGTTTGGCCTTCAATGACGTACACAAAGTCTCTGAGTATGACTGTGCCGTCGGGCTCAATTACAAAATTTGTTGTGTTCGTCAGCGTATATGTCAAGGTGTTTCCAACAGCGACGTCTGCATCACTTGCTCGTACTCTGCCGATTTCACTACCCAGGGTGAGGAATCTGCTCACTTGGAATACGTAGCTGGACTCGCTGAAGACTGGTGAGTTGTCATTGATGGCCATTACCGAAACTATGAGAGTAGACGTGGAATTCTTCCCTTGATTATCTGTACAAGTTAGTGTAACTGAGTGGGCCGGGCTTTCTTCATAGTCTAACAGTCCAGTGAGATAAATGAGTTGATAGCTAGCATCAGTGACTGACACATTAAATAAGGTCGAGGATGAAGTGACCCCTTGGAATGCACCAAATGTATAATCTCCATCAGTGCACGAAATATTGGCCACAACACTTCCAGGTGCAATATTTTCTGCAACAGTTACTGAGTATGTGTCTTGTGTGAAGGTAGGATCGTTGTCGTTTGACCAAGTGAGGAATACCCCAAAAACAAGATTGCCACAGCTGATGCCTGTGGGAGGCATGCTGTTACATATTCGAACATCTGCCACGACTGCTCTTGGTCGTGTTCCATCATCAAGATCTATTTTCTGTGCGAGTGTAATGGTTCCTGACATTTCTAGATTAAAGAGCGTACTATCGAATGAAGAGCTTGCAAAAAGTCCTAATTGTTCCACTTCTCCCTCATCTCTGTCCCTGATTGTATATCCATAGGCATCACTAGGAACTTGTATGTTGTTTATTTCTCGTATAGCTATAACTTGGCCGACTTCAGACAATTCGTTCAGAAACAAAAATCCAGGACTTGTAGTAAGATCCATCACAGGCTTGAACTCATTCACTGGTAGAACATTAAAATTTATTTGGGCAACACCTCTGGGTATATTCGAGTTTAGGATCTCACAAGCAGCACTCATCAAGTATGAAGTCCTGGACTCATAATCAAGTCTTTGTCCTCCTTCTATTGCCAGCGCACCAGTGCTGGCATCAATCCTGAAGACATCACCACCATCATCAAGCAGGGAGTAAGTAATGTTTGTAGAATTCATGCCATCCAGCAGACACTGCACCACAAACTGCCCATCAGGTAGTGGAGACAGAACTCCACTTGTGTCATTGGTCTCCACGTAGGAGTACTGATAGAGGCCAGTTCCAACATTACCACCAAATTGGAGTTGCTGACATCCTGTAAAGTACAATAGGGCACATAATATAATATATATATATATATATATATATATATATATATATATATACACTCTGTACTTAACAAGAGATAGTTATTAGTGTTCAACTCATGTTGAAATGTACATGTAATAATGTTAGCCAAATTATATGCCAACTAATCTAGCACCTTTTCAACTAACGGGCTGTTGTACAGTAGCTGTAGGTTATAACAATTGGCTCTGAGTGCAAGTATTTACATTCAGGACTATTGGACGCTGCCTTAAGCAGTAATAAAATAGCTGAAGCAACATTAATAGCAGAATCACCAATGACAGCATCAGTCACTGCAAAAACACCCACCAACTACAGCAATAGAGGCACTCACTAGAAATAATGATCAGGCTCCATAGAATAAGCCAGCTTCTTGAGCTTGCTACTGCCATTACTGCAAAAGCAATTCAGTATGTTATCGTCACAGCAACGTTTTACCGATTATAAATTAGCAAATAGACTCATTCTAGCTTTAGAAAACCTTCCTTGCGAAGCAGCCACACCCTCTTTCAAGACTTTTTAGGGTGTGTATTCCGAAACTGCCGTTATTCATGATGGGAGACGCGTCAAGCCCGTACGAAAACAAGCTACGCAGGAGCGAGGGTAATTGACCCTTTACCTGCCAAATATTGTGGGGGGGGGGGAGGCTACGACTACTACTAGAGTGGACACATTTATAGAAATCATAAAGTCTCCGTTAATTGTAATATAATATATATTATATATAATATTATATAATGTAATTATACTCAAGATCACAAATTTCCATAGATATAAATTGTTATAATTGAAGCAGCAAAACTAATTAAAATCAAAAATTATTGTCAGCGACAAACAAATCAGTCAGAGTCTGCATTGACAGCAGCACTTCGTTTCAAAGAGCAATATTTCTGATCCATGCTCTGAACTCCAGAGTGGTGTACTTTACCATGTATATCTTTCTTTACAGATGGAGGAGAATCCGTAGGCATCATATCCAGAGAAAGTTGCTTGTAATTAAAAGATGGAGGAGCAGTGGCAGAACCAGCTGGCTGGGACTTTAGCATTACCAGATCTACACAACACACATGTGCACGCACGCACACGCACACACGCACACACACACACACACACACAGAAAATCATTGTAGATTTTGATTAGAACTAAAATGAACAGACTGTACTTGTTGTTATAAAAGTCCAATTAGTTGTTTCAATAGCTTATTTTTATTTTTTGTATATATTTCACCACATCATCCTGCATATAACGATTGATCTAATACTAGGATTTACCTTTGTTTGCATTACTCGTCATCAGGTCAACTCTATACTTTATACCCTTAGCACTCTCTAAGATAGACTCAGCCCTCTTGACAACTTCCTGGGATTTCTCCATAGCCTTTTCAGCATGCTCGTGAGCCTTGGCTGCTCTTCCTTTTGCTGCTTGGCATTTGGCTGCTGCTGCATCAGCTCGATCCTCTGCCACTTGAGCCTTCTGCCTTGCAATCCTGGCAGCGTCGATGGCTCGAGTGTGTGCAGTTTGAATTTTCAAGTCTAGCTCATTCTTTTTGAGCATCTTGCGTTTCATGGGGACTTCAAGCTTGCCATCTTTCCACAGACCTTCCTGCCTGGTGTCCTCTGGGTCAGTCCCATTGCCATCTGCAAGCTCCTTCACCAAGACTCCATAGCCGTTCTTCTGGTTGTCTTGCCACTCGCCATAGTATGTGTAAAGCCCTTGGACCTTGAGTATCCCATGGCCTGTACGTCGATCGTCCACCCATTCTCCCTCGTACAGTTGATTCTGCATGGCAGATTCTACCACCTGGACACACATGACTGCAGACTTGGTCAGGCTGTTAGCCTTCCGTCCTTTGCTCATAGTGCGATTAATCACAATGTTGGCCATAGAAAGCTGGCTCCCTGAGCCCCTCCGTAAGGTGTCGAGGTGCTTCTCTTCATGGCCAGCTGAACTTCTAGTTCCATATCCATTTCGCATTCCGTTCTTGTACTGACCACGGTAGTATCCTGCATGTAGACAGATTAGCAACCCTCTCAAACATTAGACACCCCTTTTGGCTACTCAAGGAATTACTTATACTATAAATTACTTCATACATGCACACTTAGAGCTTAGAATACTTAAATTTAAAAAATATATAATAAAATCCAGGAGCTATATGCAAACAACCTCAATAGGAAAAGCATTGAATCTTTGTAATGATTGTTTATATTATATACTAAAAGTGCTTATCAAGCAACATTATAGGAGAATCCCAAATCACACACACCCTTTTCTTATCAGGCGACTTCAAATAGTTACTATTAGCTATAGGCTCTTGGTTGCTTCAACAAGATAATGCCATGAAGTGTAGCATCTCTAGTACTCATCATATTTTTATCTTAGTTAAGTTATATTGAAGTGTCACCTTATGTTTATAAAATTCATATAACTGTTACTGGCATAGCTACTCAATTTAAATTTTACAACAGTTCATTGGACTTGCCTAGGTATATTAAAAAAAAACTATTTTAAGTATTTGATGTAATAAAACTAATCACTGAACTCTTCCCCTGTCATTATCACTACGTTCAAATTAAATGCTATTATAAGCTCTTGTGACACCAGTCGACTCAAGAAAACTGAAACGATTCAACATAACATATAACGTACCATGAAGCCAAGTTAGCACTTTCTGCATGCAGTTTTTTCCCTTCTATATGCCATTAACTGCTCATAAAATGTAAGCAGTGTGCAACAGCTCATAACTACGTACTTGCACTTTTAACTTTGCAAAATCCACTTTCTGTATTTTATATAAATACATAGCTATTGGCCTTGTAAAATGAGGGTAGCTATCAATAATTCTAGAGATGCAATACAAGATAAAATTACTTTTAGGAATATCAAATTGACAATGCATGAAGGATTTTCTCAGAGGAAAAATAATTGCAAAATTATGTATAGAGACAATTTTGCTACTTAAAAACTAGGTTTTATAGCTATCAAAAAAAAACATTCTTAGCACATATTTCCCTTTTCACTCTAAATTCTCAAACCCACTCAAATCTTGCTTATGTTAGTTTTCATGTGGCACAGCTACCATGTTAGATTTATAGCATCATAAGATTTACACTCAAATCCCCCAAAATGATAAAAGTGAACTAGCTAACTTCAAACCTACCTCCATCAGCGTAAGCTTCTACTCCCTCTCCATCCTTCTCTCCACCTGGGAATTTACTGTTAGACTTCCACATTCCCAAATACAGCCCTTGGTTGGGCAAGCTGATCACACCCAGTGGACCCATGACGTTCTGGGTAAACTCCCCAAAGAACCTGGTGCCATTAGGCCTGGTCTCCACCCCAAGGCCTGTCCTGCACATGTCTTTCCATTCACCTATGTACTGCTTGCCATTGTTCCAAGAGTAAGTGCCGCTCACTTGCTGACCCGACTGCCACACTCCCTCAAATATCCCGGAGCCAGGTTTCACTAGGATACCTAGACCATGGAACACATTGTCTCTGCATTCACCACAGTACCTACTCCCATCCTCACAAACTATGGAGCTGTATTGAGCCATGAGATACAACAGATTACGCAAATCTAAGCTTGGACGCTAAAAAAAGAAAAGAAAAGAAAAAGGCTTAGTCTCTCTAAAGTAGATTTGAACTTGAGAACTAAAACTCGCCCGAAATGCAATGCCTGATAACTGCACTACTAGTTTCCTCTTCAGTACTGAGTCATTATATTCTGCTTAAATTCCCCGGTTACACACAAGTTATGTCAGTTTACTTTTGGTATGTTATTGTGAGTGATAACAGCTGCAAAATAAGCCACACTTTTGATTGACATAAAAATAACAATCAGCTCTGGTCAACACTGCACCAGTCGGAAATAAATGTCTGTATGCACTCTACGTTCTGGTCTAAGTCTTCTGGGCAGTCACTGCGCAGCTCGTGGACAATGGCTGGATCGTAACTGTCTCTGGCCTCCTCTAGAACAGTCTGAAATATCTCACACTGAATGTTGTCTTCCAGTTTCTTGCCGCAGTAGCCTCTAGAATATGCACATATCACAATACATAAGGAATAGCATTGGGTTCAGGCTCACAGATGACAAACAAAGATCACCGAACAGCATACACACACGCTGAGTGTTTTGAATTAGTTCATGCCAATAGTTCATAAACAAGATCGTAACCCAATCTTCGCAGCAGATTCGTCGGTGAAAGCTGTATATTATGATAATTTCTATCTTCCGTGTGATACCAAGAATTCAAAAGGGGATACACCTTTCTCCCCCTCCCTTCTCACAGCAAGTGTTAAATACGCTTTGAATTAATAAAGGTCATACTCAGAAATGTCTAAACTATCACACAGCGACATTGCATTTCCTATAGTGGAGGAAGTGCAGCCAACTCACTGTCATCGCACAGCTGACAATAAATTCAAGAGTTGTCAACTGCTGTAGTAAGGTAGTGGACTGTGATAATGTATCGAGGTATCCAATTAAATCATCACAAATTATACACACATGCAATGAACACAGAGTAACTGCTGGTTGAGTGGCTGAGCCACAAGGAAGGGAGTGTCCACTAGGAAGGGAGTGTCCACTCTCACGGGAAATGGGACTTAAAGTATCGTGCCGAGTACTAAAAACGAGCACGGGGTGCAACAAGCCTAAAAACCTGGCCCTCCAGCTGCAATTAGTCTTTACAAGAATCATAATGAAGCACCAAAGGTGGGAACCCTTTGTGCTATTATAAACTAACTATTACAAAATCATTTCTTAGATCAAAAGAATAATACAATTGGTTGTATAATTATTCTGGTAGCAATGTAGTTTGTATAATAATATCGATACTGATATAAATGTTGTCTGTAGTCTTCATAACGCACCCTGGGTAACTAATTCAGCATAAACAACTGTGGGCAGCAAGAAATTATTTGCTCATGTGATGACAGAGTTAACCAACAGAAGCTAGTACCTACGTGGTTCTGACTGATTCATGCTCTCTCAAAAATTGGCCCGAAATAGAAAATAAAATGACTTAAATTGATGCTCTGACTAAGTTCAATTGTCAGTAATCTCCAAAATTAGAGTACGACAGACAGATAGGACGACTGCTATAACCCTCTCACAAATGTGTGCTGAGGGTAAAACAAGTAAAGATTCAGCTATGTCTGCAAGTACCATGGCAATAGCACCTATCTTAGTCTTTCATACTAATTTAAATGCTACTATTATTGACAAAGTAAAACAACTATTCAATATTAGCTTATTTAATAATGTAATATTTTTTGTACCTTCAACACGACTATATTAATTCTTAACCTCTAATTTTTTTTTGTCTTTTATAACACATCATCACCTACCTCTTTTGCAGCCGGTCATATAGAATTGTATTGTCAGTTCTCAATACAAAGATGGCATCAAACCACCTCTTAGGGAAGAAATCACAGCTATGATACTCCAGTATAACCCCTTCTTCTTGTATCATGCCCTCAAGCTCATCAATTATCTGAAACATAAGATAGGTTTCAACAACTGGCAAAGAAAGACAGTAACCATTTGAAGTACAAAATAATGACAACTGAGCTCCACTAATAAACTCTTAATATTTGTTTCATGGCTAATGCACTTGCCACTAGCAGTCTAATCTAGCATCACAGCAGACTTACCATGTCTTCATCAAGTATGTGGCATTTGTACTCTTCATCCCAACCTGACACCAACTCATGGCGCTTGGCAAAAGCTCCAACATCCACGCAAGTCAACCCAGTCTGCGAACTCACTTCTGAGCTGGTCAGAGATTTCCCAGTACCTATTATCAAAAATTCATCCTTCCCGAGTTCCTCCCAACTAAGCTGATGTACCTGTAGTTCCAGTAATTAGAACATTGGGTCTGCTTCTCCTTCTTCTCTCCGACATGGCCACGTGGGTGGAGTTTTGTTTACGTCTGCTTAATTATGCGGAAATGTAGAAGAAATATTGTATCACTGGTACCTTATAGCTTTTTTGGAGCCGGAGGGAAGCGTAGGCTTGGGTTGGGCGGTAATCGCTGGGAATTGAAGGAAGACGGGACATAATTCTACTCTGTAATTCTGTGAACTTAGTGTACCTCAATTCTAAGCAATGGAGAAGCGTTTCTAATTGATGCCCATCAAAGAAATTCGTTGGAGCAAGAAGAAACAGAGATAATAAAAAGCTTAACCATGGAGGGTTGCGAATCAGATGAGTTTGAGTGAGTCATTGAGTTCTCTTAAAAATGTTACAGGGTGTATTTGTCACTCTGAATTAAGATATTTAAAGTTCAGGGTTGTTTTAGGGGTAGAAAGCTTTCTAAACCAAACTGGAACAGGATATTTATTAAGAGGTCCTATATTGATCATAATATTTTGCTCTTATCTTCACCATACTCATTGATTTCTCTAGCTGATTTCTCAAGGTGGAATGAATATCGTAATATTATACTGAAAGAGAGCAACCAAAGGTGGAGAGTGCACACATTTCAAGCTAGTGGTGAGCATGCGCTCACGTATATAGATGTACCGTGTTAAATAGCCAGATGTATTTTAGGGTTGGGACACTTTGCCCTCCCAGAAAGATTTTTTCCCCCTCAAAATTATGATTATCTTAATGGAGATATTTTCCCTTCAATTTTTATAAAAATGATAACCTCCCACTCCCCCCCGACTTTTGAATGTTTCTGTGACAAACCTCTGTGCAGTACAATGTTATAGGTTGGAGGTTGAATGTTACTTTAAATATATAGTAGCAACAGAATAAGTGACGCGCGGTTACTTGGCCAGCTTGGTAGGGTCTGAGAGTAAATGAAAGAAGACTCTTGTGTGCTATGATTTTAATTGTGGTTGGAGGATGTTTACGTGATAAGTATAAGGATGAAGGGATCCAGTATCTCATGTTCTCTTCCTAGTATCTAAGCTCCTATCTATTCCTCCATGTGTTGTGGCTAAACTACACTTTAAAAAAAATTTTTTTTTTTACAAAATAGTAGTTAAATTTGTATTACATGAATTATCTATTTTTTCATTGGTTGAGGCTCGACAGTTAGTCAGTAAAAAAGTGATATAGGTATGGTATGGAATGGAACAAATAGTGGTTTTATCATTAGTTACATAGTTTAAGAATTCACGTTCGTGTTCCCTAATCTGGAAACAGTCTGGTCTTTAGTGTTAGGTAAGGTTACCCCAGCACCTGCATTTTCTTGCATCTTTTCTCACCTCCTAGTTGTTTCTTTCCCCTTTGTATACCATAGCAGGATGGCACTTGTAAAGTACTTTAGCTGAACTTGGTGAGCTAATGCATGTTTGGGTTGTGCTATATCCAAAGAAGTTAGGCGTGGTGAAGGTATTGAAATAATATCTTGATATTTTGAGAAACAAATTGTACTTCAACCTTGCTCGTAAATAGAAGGTCATGACTTTTTTTATTCATCTTATAGTAGCATAATAAATTGTCTCACTATTATATTGATAGAAAATCATATTGAAGTTATAAGAAGTTGTAGTTTTGTGCTAGTCAAAATTTCGTAATTTGCTACTCAAGTAGAATATTTTACCAGTGTTGTGTGAAGGCATTAATACTTTAATATTGCCCACCACCCCTATTATGACTGTAGTACTAGTTCGTGTGGTCAGGCAGAAATAATGCATTACTCTACCCACTGATCAGTCCATTTGATCAATAGCTTTGTCTGCTTTTGATTTCTGGTGTATGTTAAGTTTAAGCTAGCATTTAACTCTACTTCACGATTATTTAGCAGAAAAAAAAAGAAGGAAAAAAAAAAAGAAACTTCAAGTTTCACGTGGAGCATATACACATAGCCAGCATGAAAGATAAATTTTTTATGGTGAGTGCTGAAACTGCTTTTTTTGTTTTGTTGTTAGTTTACATGCAAAGATTCTTTGACAGTGCAGGATCCTTTGCTTTTTGTGATGGCTACTGTATTGTTGGCATAACTACATAGGGAACTTATAATACAAAGTAGTTGGTGGTCCAGATCACCCGCTCCAAGCCTGTACTGGTACTAATCACCTGATAACTGACTGCATTTCAAGGTTGTGCAATCTGCAATTATTATTATTATAAGCAAGAGGACTTTGGCAAGAAGTCGAAACGCCGTGTTAAGTTTTAATTAACATAATATTGGCTGTTAGAGCGAGAAAATTTGCTATTATTATAATTATTTCATCCGAGAATGACTGAATTATTATTATTGCAGAAACATTTTTATTTACTATGTAGGCTGTGTGCACTAAATTCACCAGTACCTTAGCGCGCATGCTCTAACTATTTTAGATCCCAGTTGCCACTAGCAACTTTGTTTATCAGTATTTTCGCAGAAATGGCTAAAGGCAAAAAATAGTGCACACTTACCAAGTTAGTACACCTAGTAACAATATAGCAACGGGATCTAATATTTGTAGGGGTGTTTAATGAATAATAGGGTATTATGTTATATAAAGGTGTTGTGATGGTGCATTACATCCTCTTTACTTAAATGTGTACATTGTACTTTTTTGACACAAATATTTAGGCCTATTTGATCTTTTCTGACTCTGGTACTAAGTATGTCTAATTAGTGCTTGAGTTAAAACTGTTCAATTATTTTCTTGTTAAAATAATAAAAAGTTGCATAGAGAAGTAGCTATGTATTGAAAACCTTTTTCTAGAAAAAAAAAAGGTAAATAAATAAAAAAAGAAACCTGGCTGGTTTTAATGGCTGAGAGCTTACTGTCAAAGCTACCATTACTTTAAGTAATAATTATAATAATAATAATAATAATAATAATAATAGTAATTGTATTACAGTATGGTCATAGAGCAGGAGTTTCTGTTACTTCTGAACTTTTTTTTTTTAATGTTTTTTTGAAAAAGTTTTGGTACAGATATATTTTGCAGTGGTAAAAAGCAATTTTCATGACAGATCAAGTTTTAATTTGAATATATTTCAATATGCAACCTTGTTTTGAATTATGATAGGCTGCCTTCTTGCTATTTGTTTGCAAGCATACCCTATTTTATAATTGTTATTATTGTTATTATTAATAATAATAATATTATTATTCAGTCATTCTTGGCTGAAATAATTATAATAATAAGACATTTTTATCTTTTTAACAGCCAATATTTTTAATTATAACTTAACCCGACGTTTCGACTTCTTGCCCTAAAGAGGACTTCGGCAAGAAGTCGAAACGTCGGGTTAAGTTATAATTAAAAATATTGGCTGTTAAAAAGAGAAAAATTTCCTATTAATATTAATTATTATTACTATTATTATTATTATTATTATTTTAATTTTTTTAGTCCGACTACATCAAGTTTATTGGCTATGGCGGAGGCATTTATGGGTCAAAGTCCACCCAGGATAGCAGATGCTGTGAGGTGCCTTTTAGCTTTGCTGACTCAGCATCCTCCTCCACGCATTGAAGCTCATGCCAGGCTGGAGCTTGGACTCACTCTGTTCCACCACACCAATAACTTACTGGAGGCCAGGGAACACCTGGATAAGGCCGTGAGTGGTTAGGGGTGTGGGCTGGTAGGAGTGGTTAGGGGTGGGGGTGGGACGGTGTTGATATGGAAGTGTGTTAAGTTGGTGGGATGGGTGAAGTTGTGATGAATTAGGTAGGGTTGTGGGATCATGATGGGTAGGGCTATGGTGGGTGGGGCTGTGTTAGATGGGATTGAAATGGGTGGGGCTGGCCTTCACCGGGCAATTCTCATTAGTTGTGCCTGCCAAGTTCTGCTCAGTCTTTCGTTTCGTAATCTAGTTTTATGTGTTTCATGTCACTATTGCCGCACCCGTACCGATGACAATAGAAAACATAACAAATTTAAATGTCTGAAAAAATTCCACTGAGTGCAGCTGAACTTTTTAAATTCTTCTAAAACCTCTTGAAGTTATCTCCAGTGACCTTGAGTTTACATTTTTGTCATTTTCTTGAAGAAAAGCTCTTTTAAATATCGCCTGCTCCAATAATACTAGCAGTGCTGGTGAGAAACATGTCACTCCATCAAACTCAACCTTGGCTGACTCACAATCCAAACAAGGTATCTCTTCAATTCTGTAGGCACTTAAATTGTCTTTTGTGGGAAGCAGAGAAGAGTTGAATACAGACATTGCTGTCAAGATCTTTACCACCTTCCAGTTAAACCTTCTGTCGATGTTCTCCAGTAGCGCATCGATAAAAGGAACGACGGATATACGAAGATGTCTGACAACTTTATGACTTCTAGATTGGCTTCTATATGGACCATAACCATTGATACGCTGAAGTCATTTTCCAGGAATGTTAGAGTGGATTTCACCTCCGACAACCTATTACTGGTTTCTTCCTTCAAGCTTTTCAAAGAACTTACTGTTGCTTCCACAAGATGACATTTTGCTAAGATCTTCCACTATCTTTTGCACTGAGGTGCTTATCTTAGCTAGGATGTTGAGAGCATGAGAAAGGGACACGACTAGTTATTCCTGTTTGTCTGGCTAAGAGTAAGCCGACCGTACGCTTCTGCATCTCCAGACTCTTCATGAAGGTGCTGTAATGTAGTGGCAAGAACAGGAAGTTCTTTTTGTAGCTCTCACTCGCACACCTTTCATGGTAAAAGCCACGTAGTGTCGCTTGCTTTAGCGATCTTCAATTTCAGGTAAGTTTATAAGAGATTCGGCCTTTTTAGGTCTATAATGAAATAATTTCCATTGGTTTTTCCCGTGGTCACAAAAACTTTATTTCAGGAATGCTGTCTGCAGCCAACTTGCAAGCTGGAGGAGACAATGACAAGAACAATGAATGTGAGAGGAGCATACCTGCAGTCCCTTTAGAACTCCAGTTATTTACCAGATCTAGCTATTGTGCTCTATTCTGACATCTTAAGCAGAGCCACTTTCAGCATTACTCACAGCAAAGGAACTTTCAGCAACAACAGCAGCACATCAGCTGTACGAAATGAACTTTCAATGGCAGAGGTAGGAGATTTCTCAATGGCAGAACTAGAACAACACTCAATGGCAGAGCTGAAAGAATTCTTAGCAGCAGAACCTGAAATATTCACAACTGGAATGACTACATACAGCAGAACTTGAAGTACTTTTAACAATAGTAAAACTTGAGTTGTCATCCTCATCTAACGGTCTCTTTCTGCTAAAATACTTTCTCCAATCCATTTGTTTCCCAGTGGAAGGCAACTGGCTTACAATGCAGCTGGTGAAGCTATAAGTTCTGTATAAAGGTGCTTCACCTAAATGGTCAATTAACTAAACCTGTATACCCCTGGTATCTTTGTTAAAAAATAAACTATTCAGTACCTTATTAGTATTTGTTGGGAGATTAATAAATCTGCTCTCATTAAATTCTTATATTTGATTAAAATCAACAACGACTCATAAAAATTGGTTCGTGATTTTGTTCCCCCTCCTCACCCTCCTAATAATAATTTCTGTATAAAACCAAGTTTGTTGTTATTTCTTGGATTTACTTTATTTTGTTGTGAATATTTATGATTAGGTGCTTGTGGCACAGTCTGTGTCCAACTTGGAGGAAGTGTGCTACCAGGCTAGCTCAGTATCCGCTCACATCCTGGTGGAGCAGCAAAATGTACATCAGGCCAAAAGCCTCCTTCGCACTCGCATTGATGCCAGCACACGCCTACCCTATTGGCACCTGAGACTCCTCCTCCAGCTGGCCGATATTAGTATGACGGAGAGGGACGAGGAAGGTGTGGTGAGCACGCTCAATCGATGTGTTGAGTATGCCAGGCAGATCGATGCACCCTTTACCAGGTAATGTTCTGCAGTAGGTAGTTGTCAGTGAAGAGGTGAGCCTCAATTTGAATTGATTTAGGAAAAAAAACCTTAATAACTAGTCACCCCAAGATATCTCTTTTGCCATCTCATCCAAATCCAATCGGCAGTATGCATTTCTGACCTTGAGGGTGTCTTTGTCAGTGTGTTAGTCAATCAATCTGCTGTTAACAGCTGATCTGGTCAATTCTTCTCAACATACTTTAGTTTGATGGAGATTTCTGATATGGTGTGTGTAGTGAATTGTATTGGCATACACACAATACAATTACAATTACAACTGATAAACAATAGCTGCAAGAATAGGTACAATTGAGTTTTTACAAAATAAAAAATAAAAACCTTTTTACCAGTAAAGTTTGAGTTGCTCATAGTTTTGGTTTACAAGCTTCTCCTATTGGTAAATTTCATACAAAATCCCCCCCTTCCCGGATTTGTTTTAATTGGCAGTATATCCTTGAGGCTGTTGTATGTGAGCATACTCACATATGTGTGTGTTCACGCACACGCATACACATGCATGCACTTCTACTTCACAGTTGATAGTGAGCGAGCTCTTTCATCATTGAAACAATGTGTCAGACGGTGTGGCACGCATGTCACTATGTGGTGAGGTTGTTATGTCATCTTCAAGCTATTTCTCACCTCCTACTGATCACATTTCCCCCTGTACCCTGGAGGAAGGTTTACACTTTCAATTCCAGAAAGGAAATTGTTTTTCTCATAAGTTGGCAAAGGAGGCCCCCCCCCCCCCCCCCCCCCCCCCCCCCCTTCTTCTGTTTATTTAGCCCATTAGGTAGAAGGACAGGTGGGAAGGGAGGGAGGAGGGAATGGAAATATGTTATACATACCCAAATTTTCCCATTCTGTTCTGTTATAAAAAAATCCCAACATATCATAAAACCCCTAAATTTAAATATCTGTTCTTCTCCCCTCCCCTTCAAAAATACTCTGTTATGATTACAGGAATTTTCCATTTCCATTGTTTATTGAAAGCGGGTTACTCTACAATACATTTCTCAGTCCTTCAAACTTCTTAATAAGCAGTGTTGACTTGCTGTGTTTACTCGTATAGCTAAGGTGAAATTACTCCACCAAAAAAGAGGGGGAAAATGTTTTAATAGTTGATTTACTTTCTATAACCCTGGTATTAATTATAACTGTACTAATGCATGCCTTCTATCAGGGTTCATTGGGGGGGGGGGGGGGGGGGGGGGGGACAGGGGGTGCTCGCCCCCTCTTGAAGTCACTTCGCCTCCCTTGAAATATTCTTAAAATTTTGTCAGCAATTGCAAAGTTAAAAAGTGAATAATGAAGGTGATTACGAATGCTCAAGTCTTAAGTTTATTGCAGCTCTAATTATTGTCTCGGTAATTGAAGCCCATCTGCTCTTCTATCTTAATTATGTGTAAAAGTTGTGACCCCCTTGAGGTATAGTGCATGCTCAATCTCACCCCCCCCCCTTCTTGATTAGTTCCTGAATGAACCCCTGCTTCTATCACACTCCGTTGTGCATATGGATAATTCCTATTAGTGAGCAGGAGGAGCTCACATGTTCAGTGGGCTGGCAAGACTGGCATTAGAGAGAGCCCAAACGTGAGGATATTCGAGTGTTGCTGGCAGGAATAGTCCAAACTAGCATTATGTAATAAAAATGTCTTGGCCTAAGTGTTGAGAAGAAGGTTTTACTGTGTGTGGGTGCTCCAATATATGCCGTTCACTGTTTTAGTAGACCATATAAATAAGCTGCTCGTGTATACATTTCTGGTTTAGTTCATGTCCTTTCACTGCAGAATCTACGTGTGTTTTTGTATTAACTCATTACTCTTTCTTCCAATTGAATATTTGTGAAGTAAAACAATGTAAGAGTATGAAATGATGAGTGTAATTATCATAATAAAGCTATTTTTGTGTTTGAATAACAGAAGTGGTTTCAGTCAAGAATACAGAAAGCCTTATAATGAGTACAGTATGCACTTAAAGGGAGTCAAAGTGCGGGAGTAACTGGAAATTGAAATGAAATGTTTGTTAAAAAAACTTTTTCAACAGATTCTATAGTTCCATATATAGCAGAACACAGGATGTAGGTTAATGGGTTAATGTGCTGAAACTTGTAGATAAAACATAGTTATATGGCGTACCTGCAAGTGAACTGTGACCTGGAACTCTGCTTGCTTGGTTGGCTTGCTCACATTCACTGCGTATGCCACTTATACTTGTGTTTAATGTAACACCAGTCTGAAGTCTTACACCGAGGCTTACCTATTTGTCCACATGGTTGATGGTTTGGAAATGGATGTCAAGAATTTTGTACACACATACTGACTCTTGTTTCTTGTTCTCTTCCTCTGTTGGCTTTGGTGGTCCATTTCCTCTGCCTCCACATCTCTTTCTTTTTTATTTTTTTCTTGTTTGTTTTACAGATTGCTGTGCAGCTTGTACAAGGGTGCAGTAAGTTATTGTGTACACCATTCACCTAATGCGTTGTGATCTCTTCCTTGCATGTATATGGATTGCCTGTGTATGATGTTTGTATACGTGTGATGAATTGTATGTACTGTATGCATGTGTGTATGTATGCATGCGTGTATGTATGTATGCGTGTATGTATGTATGTATACAAGTATGTATGCATGTACATATGTATGTGTGTGCCTATGTATAGTTCCTTCTGGTTCACCATCGGTACCAGGAGGCAGGTGAGGTGTTGAACCAGGCTAGTGGCCTCATGGAGAACTACCATGGTCATAAGGAGCTGCTTATTCGCACCTTCTATCTGGTCGTCCAAGTTAGCCATCTTCTGGTGGCCGGCCAGATAAAGGCAGCTAAACCGCACCTTAAACAACTGCAACAACGGGTCAAGGTTTGTAATCATGATGTGTGTGTGTGTGTGCGCACGTGTGTGTGTGTGCATGGAATTAGTAAGCGTTAAGTGGAATGTTATTGGTGAGTAAGTGAGATACTTGCAGGAGTAACAATCAACATTCTGCAATTTTTATTTATTTTTGCTTATTTATATGGTTTTGTGTGACCTTTTTTTTTTTTTTTTTTTTTTATTTCCCCCTTGGCCTACACCATTAATTATGTAAGCTGGTAAAGTGTCTTAATAAAACCAATGCAGTAATGAACTTGTCGATTATTCAGTAATAAGTTGTGGGCCTTGAAAAACAGACTAGCCTTGCGGCCAATCTAGATAAGTTTGAACATTTCAATTAAAAAAAAAAAAAAAAAAACTATAGAAATTAAGGTTTGTAGCTCACGATTAGCTTCCACTTCTAACTATATACAAAAAAAATTGAAGGTTTTTTTAAAGAAATTTAAGCTAAATGAGCTCGTTCGCCGTTTGTGTTGAAGCACACTGTGTATGTATGTATAATTGGCGAGCGAGCGAGACACTCACAGGGGTAACACAATTGAAAATCGGGGATATTTGTTTGTTTATATATATGTGTGGACGTACGTATGTCATTTTGTACTTTGACCCTCGCGTATTTTTGTGTTCGCTCCGTGTTCGACCCCGTCCCAAACTTTACTAAACAGAATCCCCCGGTTTAGCGATCATTACCCGTATCACTCTAGAAATTGAACTGTTTACCACTTTGAATTCTTTTGTGGGTGCAGTTAAAACTCAAAAACGTATGGGAGCTCCATTTCTATTTGAGTTAGTGGCGGTGGTAAGTTAATACGCTATTTGTCACAGTTATAAGCCCTACGCAACAGTATTTACTTGAAAATTCATTGTCCACTAGACTAACCATGAAGGTAAGTCTTGCTAGGTATGTTCAGTTGTGTGAAAGTATTGTGCGTTACAACTACTACTGAGAATATCACAAAGAAAAGTTTAAATAACGTGACTTGATTTTGTTGCTTCTTTTTCAATTCAAACAGTTGCAGGGAGCGGTTACTATGGCATTGAATTCCCTTTACCGTAAATTAAAAACTCGACTTTATTTTAGTAGCTTGAGTGTTAGTTGTTAAAATCAATCGTTTAACAATAGTATAGTTTAAGGCTCGCTCGCCATTTGTGCTCAAGCACATCACTAATATATATGTATGTGTGTATGTATAATGTGTATGTATGTGTGTATGTATAATGTGTATGTATGTATAATGTGTATGTATATTTTGTTTGTATGTATGTATTTAGGCCCTCAGTTCTGATCAGTGTGTGGGTCAGTTTTCAGCAGTGAACTCTAGTGACCCCAGGTTACTGTCTGAAAACTTCCAGTGGCTTACCAAACAAGAGACCTTCTCAATGGTGTACTTGGTGAGACCCACTGACACGCACACACATACACAACACACACTTATACTTATTCTCACATACATTTGCACCCACATGCACACACATATGCATGCACACACATGCACACACATATGCATGCACACACATGCACACACATATGCACACACACATGCACACACATATGCATGCACACACATGCACACACATGCATGCACATAAGTATGCAAACTCATAAGCATGTACTAGCATACACTTGTAACACACATATGCATGGCACTATTCACACTGACTCATTAATTCCACCTACACATATGCACCACTAAACTCTTAACACAGTTTAACACTAACTGATCTCTAATCTGGTGTAAACACTTGACTGTAAGTACTTGAGAGTGCCATAACTATGGTTGTGGGTTATGCCACTCGGCAGAAAGTGACTGAACAAGTATGTACGTTACAACAACAGATGACTGAACAAAGAATGGAAGGCTTTTTTGTTTTATTTCCCCCTTCTAATTATGTGTCTGTGTTTGATACAGAAGGGGCTGGGGACACACTGGGGATTGATCATGCAAGACACATTGTAAGAAGTATCAACAGTTTTCACGCACACATACACACACACACACACACACACACACACACACACACACACACACACACAAGGAATGGTGCAATTGCTATAATTGTGAATTGGAGTCAAAGTTTAATATATGCCTAACGTTTTTTGGTAATAATGAGTTGGTCATTTTTCAGGTGAGCGTGATGCACTCGGTACAGGGTGGTTACATGGACAAGGCATTGTCATACTCGGAAAAAGCAGTGCAGTTCATGTCCAGTAAAGATACTGCTAAAGACAGAGGTGAGCAAAGAGTTTCATATCATTATTATTGATGTGATTTTTGAATTATATGTTTGCTTATAAACTACGAGTTAGAAAACTAATCCAGAGTAGTTTACTAGTCTGGATTATGACTAATTGAAAGTATAGCAGAGTGAGTACTCCATGGAAAGTGTGTGTGTGTGTGTGGCAGGCTGTCATGCTATTTATTTTGAAAATGAGTGATTGTTATGTAATTTCAGGGCAGGGTGGGGAGGAAGAAAAAGAAAGAAGAGCTTTCATGCCAGCCACTCCCCCCCCTCCTAAATCTGTTAGACTGATAAAATAGACAAGTGTAAGAAGCGGAAGCAATTGTGAAAGGTTTATCTAATGCTAAACATAACACATCAGAGAAAGGAAGTGTTGCACAGACAGTATTTCAAGTATTATGATATCACAATGTTTAGGCCATGTATGCTATTGGTATGTTTTGCGAATAACACTTCATCAGTTCAAAGACTTCCCACCAGAGAGACAACACTGGTATTACTACACTTGCATAGTGTGCTATAGCATCCTATGTCATCACCAGTGTAGTTGCACTATATGGGTTTATATTGTATGATGTAGGTTCCACTGTGGTTAGAATACTGCGGGCGCACTTGTTGGAGCAGATAGTGCAGTGTCTGCTCATGAAAGGTGACATCACTCAGGCAGCTGAAAAGGTAACAATTTTCATGTGTTCATAGCTCACCTGGATGGTACACCTTTATTTATTTATTTTTATTAATTAATTAATTAATTAATTTTTTTTTTTTGTTTTGTTTTTGAGAGTTCATGTACGCATTTGGTAATGAATCTAATGAGAATTTTTGTGTTTATTTTGCTTGTCCTCACTCACAATTTTCTTTCTCTGTCTCTCCAAAAAGTTTTATTGGTCACTTGACCAAACTCCAGTATTTTACTGATGCCAGGAATATTTAACTTTAGTTTGGCAATAATTGTTACGTTTTCTTTAATGTCTTCATCAGCATGGTGTCCATTTATGGTGTTATTACAGATGGAGGATGTGATTGGAGTATGTCATAGTCACCCCCAGCTCATGTACGCGCACAGAGCAGTTCTCCATACTCTACTGGTAAGGGGTCTTCAATTATTATTATTATTATTATTAAATTAATTATTATTGTTGTTGTTGTTCATGAACTGGCAAAAAGTTTGGTATTAAGTTTCATATGTGGTAAAGGGTCATCAACTGGTTTACTTTATAGTTGGTGCTGCATTTGGTAAGAGATCATCAGCCTATTAGGTTAGATAGTGTTGGAATAGTGGTATCTGATTTGGTGAGTGATAGGGTCTCTGATACAATATGACTTGGAAACTAAGCAGTGTAATAGTGCAGCTTATTCAATTTTTACTAATACTTTCTTCAGCCTTTTCTCAGCCTCATGATATAGTAAAAGTATTTGCCATGCTCAGTGGACTAGCTATTTTTAACTCACATTTTTCATTACGTCATTGTGTGTGTTTGCCAGTACCAGAATTGCTTCAGTTAAAACAAGTTGATAGAGTAATTATAATAAACTTAATTTCACTAATGATGAAATATCCAACCTATTGTGGCCCTCTCTATTGCATGATTAGTCTGTTGGCTTGGCTAGCTTACTTGTCTGAATGTGTTGTTAGAAAAAGCACTCCTACCTTGTATTGGCCAAATTATTCACCTACTAGGGCTAGGGCAAGGGGTTTTAAGTAAACTCTAAATTTTCTTTTCTCTTATGAATGTGTCCCTTGGGGGACTATCAGTACTGTACCATCTGGCTCACCTTCCTACTTGTCCTTGAAATCAAGTTTTCTGTTTGTCTCTAATGTTAAACATCAGTATAAATTAATTTATTCATAAGAAGGAAATGAATCCATTTCTTGTGTATTGGGAAATAGTCTATTTACTCCCAAGTCCATAAAAAGTTCACTATATTTTTATCAAATGTAACCTGTCAAACCACAGTGCTCAGAATGACTCTTAAAATTGAATTCTTTTTTTTTTTAAGTTACAGTGGAACCTCGATTATCCGGACCTCAATTATCCGAATGCTCGGATTATCCGAAAGGCAAATTCGTCACGCATGCGCAAAAATTCAATGGTTAATAGCTGCCATTTTGAGTAGGAGAGGCTATGGCTGAACGTAGTAAAGTGGTGGTGAAATGAAAAAGGACTATCCTAACAATTGAAAAGAAGGTAGAAATATTGGATAAGCTGAAGAAAAATAGTTGTTCCAGCTTAGCCAAAGAATATGGCATCGGAATTTCTACCGTTTGCGAGCTGAAGAAGAACGAAGAGAAGATACGGTCATTTTTTGTATCCATGGATAGCCAAACTGTTGCAATGAAAAGAAAATCAGTGAAATTTGCTAATGATGTACAATTGGATAAGGCTGGTGAGTAAACTTTGCTCACTCATTTAGCTGCAGTGCTGAATAACTAAGTGCTTTTTTTATATTTTTTTAATTTTTTATATCTGTAGTGTGCCTATGGTTTGTCCAAAAAAGAGTTGAAGGAATGCCTATTTCAGGTCCAATTCTTTGTGAAAAAGCAAACTATTTCTATACCAAGCTACATCCTGGGGAGCAACAGATTTTTTTCTTTGATATGAACATCAAAAAGAAGCTGAACCAACAACACTTCTCCATCTACAAAAAATACATACATTGGCATCTAGAAAGCGAAGTTCAAATTTGAACCAAACAACATTGGCAGCGTTTATTCGTAAAGAATGACTTGATATTAACATTCAAACTATTAATGTTTGTTATAAGCACTGTTTACTTCATATTTAATAACAATGTTGTGTAATTAGGTGAAATAACTCATGAATATTAATAAACCTCAATTATCCGTAAATTTCAGTTATCCGAAAGGATCCCGGTCCCAAGCCTTTCGGATAATCGAGGTTTCACTGTACTTTTTTTTTTTTATTATTATTATTTTTAAAATTTAATGTTACATCTTGTAGGGATTGTATGCTTTTGCCATGGATGACTTGGAGAAAGCTGCTGTCCAGTTGCATGCTGCACTTCAGGTAAGGTGTGGTTGTTGCAGGGTTTTCAAGCCCAGAGCTGCTTTTAACATTTTACCCTTGCTGGAAAAGATTTCCCCCCTTAATAATTATCCAGTAACTAGCATTAGCATAAAGTCAACATAATTTTGCATATGGTTTAAGCATTGCAAGGGTGTCTTGTATGCAACTGTATTTGCTCTCATTGCTCCTCCTAAATCTAAGAAAGCTTTTTTGTTTTGCCCCACACAGATTAGTTTTCTGTATGCAGCTTTGAAACCCATTGTACCAGTGATTCCACAAAGGTAGTTTGTTGTTTTTTTTTCTCCACATATCACTCTATTCCTGTGCTTCCTGAATAATTCTTTTTACTGGACTCGGCTCTCTCCCTCTCTTCTTCACTGAGTTACCTTATGCTAGTTCTCCATCTCAGCGTAAACTTAACCTTCTTGTTCTCTTTCCTTCCCTCTCTGTCTTATTCTTGCCGTTCTGCTTCCTGTTCATGCAGCACACCAATAACGGAGAGCTACGTACCTACGTGTCCTTGAATCTTGCTCTCACATACCTGAAGATGGGTGACTCCCATCAGTCGGAGCTGGCTGCTCTCATGAAGTCACTGGAGACGGACAGTGTTACCGATAGCTGCCAGAGCCTCCGGGCAGCGCTGCATTACGTACGAGGACTGTTTGCCTTCACGCAGCTCAAAGTTCACGATGCAAAGTAAGTATCAAGTTTAGTTCTGATTGTTTGCGAGTGGAGAGGGCAATGTCAGAGACCCAACGGCCAAGGAGGTGCTAAATTGTGTGTTGTGCAGAGCCAGTGATTATACTTTAGATTTACTTTTATTTGATTTATTTTGAGTCCTGTTGCATTGCTGTCAAGTTTGTGTTTGTGTTCCTGGCGTTTATCTTTGCTTTTAAAATGCGAATTTAGCTAATATATATCCTAGTTTCCTTTAGTTAGCACGTATAGAGCACACGAGGAAAAGGTGGCAGGGAAAGGCATTATATCATCTACAGAACCTGTCAGAATTCTTGCCAGCTGGTATCTCCAGTCCCTTTCTGTGCATTTCTTATTTCCAACGGGAGTATGGTGTATGTATTACAGCACACTTTGGAACTGTTTATTATTTGGTTTATTGTTGTATCAACGACCATGATGCAAGTTACATGTGGTTTTTACTGATAATGGACTTGCATGTTTAAAGGGACTTTCCAGTAATCCAGTTTTAAGGGGGGGAGGGGGGGAGCTGGATGAGGTCATATGATCAAATAGTAGGAGTGGCATAGTTTTGGTGTGACGTTATCTTTATGGTATGGAAGACAAAAACAGTTTCAAAGGCATGTGTGAGTTGAAGATGGGGGATGATTGCAAATAAGCAGGGAAAAGTTCTTTTTTCTTTTCACACATTATAGATCGCTTCATTTCTCAAGTCTTCTGTGGCAGGATGATGAGGCAATGGATCAATGTCTGTTATTTAAACATAATGAAAGTGTGTACCATGATGCAATGACAGTGATGAAGTAGCAGATTTTACTCAAATGTGCATGCGTATATGTGTGTACACGAGAGGGGCTAAAACATTATACATGTACTTTTGAACACAAGGTAGGAGGCATTACCCATTGTGTGTGTGTGTGTGTGTGTGTGTGTGTAGGCGTCACCTTCGCGAGACTTTGCTCCTGTCCAACAAGGGAGATCTGAACAGACTCACCACATGTGCTCTCATTCTACTGGGACAGATATTTCTGTCCATTGGCAACACAAGGGTCAGTCTGGGACATGGTGTGTGTGTGTGCACTTGTGTGTGTGGGTGTGTGTGTGTGTGTGTGTGTGTGTTTGGGATTGTTCCTCCCTCTCTTACTGCCTTATTTGGTCACTTGTGGGCATTGGGGCTGAGTGGGAGGGTGTGGTACCACATGAAGCACTCATGCACATAAACACACACACATACTCACATGGGCTCATGCAAAGGTCAGAAATCAACTTGCAGATAACAGATAAATATTTACACACTTGTACTATTTTTTTATATGTGGTGATGTTATTTGCTTAAACATACATGTCAGGTGAGTTGGGGGCGTGGCTATTGAGAGTGATGACAGAGACAATGTCCAAGTGTTCTTTAGGTAGAATTAAAAACTGTTGTATGCAGTGTGAGCTTCATGTACGTAATGTATGTATGTTTGTTCTTAATGCTGATCCTTTACCACACTTAGCCAGAGTGTGCTGACGTACACAAGACCCTAGCATTTATTTATTCTAGATGACAACTTCAGCTACCCACAATTTTCTTCTGATTGGCACCTACTACAGATTAGTTCTGTTTAGTATCTACAGTACGTATGCATAAATAGTCCATCGAGGCACATTCATATGTAGAAATTTGAAGTATGTCCTCATCCATGCACGGCTTGCATAGTGGCCTCATAAAGGAAGTGTGGAAGAGCTTCTGTAGTATTGCACAAGTTAGAAACTCTCAGTGTACATGCATGCCGGGTTAAAGTACTGATGGTGTCCATCATTCAACCTGTCTGTCTGTCTGTCTGTTTGCCTGCCAACACCAGATCTGTGAGTGACCATTGTCTTAGCTATTGAAATATATATTAGACAAGTATGTTACCGTTTTTATTCAAAATCAGACTATGCTAATTTTGGAGTGTGGATGACGTACTTTAATTCACGCGTGCGGTGATCACATGATCAGCGCTTCATTCTCACCACTTGTAATGCTCTCAAGATTCAGTTCTAAGCCTTCTTCCGTTGTGACAAAATGAGATACGTATATAATTTGGTGTATTTGTATTTAATTAGACTGTAGGCTCAGTTATGGTTTAAACTGTGTGCATGCAATAGCACACTTGTCTAACCTTGTCTGATGGCCAGACTACTGGCTACTTACTGCATGTCCATTCTGCATCAGTATACATTCTGTGGCTGGAGAGCCTGGTAGCACTCAGGATTAGCACTAGTAGTGCTTTACGTGTAATGGTAGGTGTTTATCAGCTCTGCCACACCTCTCTCTGTAAGTTGATCAGCCGATGCTTGGCGGATCCACAAAAATAGTTGCCAAAATTAGTTTCGTTGCCAGTTCTAAACAAGGAGGTAATTTTTGGCACCCATTCCGCGAGTGAGATATTACACACCATGTGAAAAAGTTTATTTTCTCTCTTTTGTTGGTGCTCATTTTTCTCTAGTACTGTAGTGCCAGATGGATAGGTAGGTGGGTATTAATTAAGGTTGGTGGGTATTAATTAAGGTTGGTGGGTATTAATTAAGGTAGGTGACTTGTATTGGTAAACTATAAATGTTATTATTATTAGTTGCTTCTGTCACAATGGCTCTTCAGTAATGTGAGTGGTTAAAGCAAGTATAGTTACATGTAGTGGCTCACTTCACTGGAATTATGTTGATAGTGTTAGGGGATGTCATGGTGAAGCAACAGTGGACATGCACTTTGTGTACACCTGCACACAGAAACATACCCACAGAGGCATGCAATTGGCTTTTGATTGCGCCCAAGTTCCCCAAGGAGTTGAAATAGTTGCCATAGCAACCCTGTTTTACAGACTAGTGGGCCATCTCACTGGGTCACCTGACCACTAACACTGAGGTCAAAGTCTCGCACAGGTCACCAGGTGTCAATGTGTGGTTGCTGAGTAATTAACCCACCTCACCCTCTGTCTCTTTGTGTGTATGTACATTATGTGGTGCATTATTAGATTATGCCAAATATTGTTTCATTATCATACCTACAACTTGCCACATTATTCCGCATATACATGTAGAATATTGTATACTTAACACACATTTCCCCCCGGGACTTTGTGTTAATAGACCTTTATATCCCCCCCCCCCCCTCCCTCCCTTCCCTTCTTTGTTCTGGTTTCTTTTTTCTCCCACAGGAGACCACAGACATGGTGAATCCTGCAGTACAGCTAGCCTCAAAGATCCCCGACAAGAATCTGCAAGTGTGGGCAGTTTCTCTGCTAGCAGGTACATACTCCAATATACTTCCTTCCACACACAAAAAAACACACACACAAACACACACATGCACACACACACATACACACACATGCGCACACACACACACACATGTACACATACACATACACACACATGTACACATACACACACATACACACACATGCACACACATACATACACATGCACACACATACACACACATGTACATACACACACACATACATATACACACACACTTGGCATCAAATCCCAACCAACCACAATCTGTGAAACCTAGGCAACATGGCAACATGTTAGCATAGAGGTCACTAGAGTGACCAACCACGTGGGTTAGTGGGGGGTCTGTGTGTGTGTGTGTGTGTGTGTTTCAGTTGTTCCGTCATGTTTGTGTGTATGTTTAAGTATGTGCGTGTGTAGGTATGTTGTTCATGCATGTTTGTATTAGTAGTTTTTTGTTGTGGTTTCTGTATGTGAATCTTGTCATGTACAAGATTCACATGTGTGTATGTATCTATGTATGTGTGCATGTATACATACGTATGTTTGTATGTATGTATGTAATGTATGCATGTGTGTGTGTGTGTGTGTGTGTGTGCATGTTTAGACCTGCATCATCTCACTGGAGATAGAGACAAGGAGACAGCAGTAAGACAGGAATCTGATGCCATTGCCATGGAGATACGCACAGGTAGACTACATTGTATGTGTGTATGTCAAGTAAATGGGAATCTGGCTGCTCTGTGTGCGTGCGCGCGCGCGCGTGTGTGTGTTTGTGTGGTAATTTGTTTCAATACAAACACATGTAATACTGTAGTTCCAGCTCAGCTTGTCTCTATTCAATGTCATGTACCACGTTATGTAATTACCACATAATTACAGGGTATGTATGTATTCACCAGCCAGTGTTTGTTCGTTGTTTCTATTTGTTTGCCATAGTTTGCTTTAATTTATTTAATTTTTTTTTGTTCAAGTAAGAGGTAATTTAGGGGACTGGTGTATTTACACTTTATCATGTAATTTTTGTTGTTGTTGTTGTTTTTGTTTAGAGCAAGGCCGTGCAGTGCATTGTAGGCAACAATGTCTCACTCAGGTATGTTAATAATGTATGACATCATCTTCACGATGTAATTATGCATTAGGTGGGGGAGGGCGGGGTTATGGTCATAATTCTGGTGTCAAATGCAACAGTTTATTTCCTGCAGCATCCCATTACATTTTCAGTGAACACACGCTGATATTACACACTCATGCACACATGTGTGTGCGCGTGCATGCACACACACACACACACAGATACACACACTTCTTTTCACAGGTCTGGCCTAGGTGTTACTTGTGTTGGTTTGTGTGTACTACAGTAAGTGTCAGGTAGTCTGAACTCTGAGTACCCTGAGTTCGTTCAATAACAAGTACGGTGTGATAAATAGAAGAAGAAAAAAAACTTGTTAAAGAGACCAAACATCCTGTGTAATTATATATATCTTTCGTACATGCTCAATATAATTATTTATTCTGACCTGAAATAAAATCCACCCCTCCCCCTTTTCTTGCTTGCTTTACCGGTCTACTGTTGTGATTTGTGTTACAGTGGACTGTGGGGGAGTGGCCTGTGTCTCAGGAGCACCAGCTGTCCTCCCTCAGCTATGGCGGAGGAAAACTAACACACAAACACAAGAAACATCACAATGACTCCTCTGCCCTCTCCGACCCCTCTGTGGAAACTCCGCCCACCAATGACCGGCTTCCCAAGAAACGACGTCGGAGTCATGATACGCATGTGCTGGAGGATGGAGGTGTGTCCCCTCCGTCGGGTGGAGGCGTGGATCATGTTGGTGGTCAAAGTGGGGTAGTGTCGTCTGGCAGTTCTTCAAGCAATGAGAAAGTTAGGGCCAACAGCAGCTCTAATAGCCCCACCATACTACACAAGACTCCAGAGCTCAAGCTGAAGAAACTACCCACTACGCCTACTTCCTCTTCATTGCGCCATCCGCTGGAAGACGCTGTTGAAGCCAATTCTGGCAACGCCCACAAAGAGCGATTACACAGAGAGGACCATTGGGATGGTGGATTGAATTCCTCTGAAGGCAGTAAGAATCGACAGTTTAGAAAAGACATGGAAGAGGATAAGTTAGCCTCTGAACTGAGGGATGTCAGCTCTTCTGGGCCTGTGAAGCATTCACAGGACCATAGAGACCAGGATGGACACGCCTCCAATGTGTCATTGACTTCCAGCAATAGCAGCTCTAAGAAAGTAGAGATGCAGCTTTCACAGCTTCCTTACGAACATCACATGTCACACGGAAATCCCTCTGTCAACAGCAACCTTGCGGAATGGGAACCTTCACCTACAGCTGCTAGTACTACTACCACCTCATCTTCTTCACTGCCTCTCGCTCCTGCTAGTCACGATTCTTTCTCATTGATGTCTGCATCATCTAGAGCATCGTTGCGAGATACCCCTCCTCACCATCGGCCGAGTTCCCCCAAGAGTGTCCTCACTTCTCAACCTCAAAATGCCTTTTCAACTCAGTCCTATCCAGCTCTCTCCTCTCTGTCCCACTCTCCTTCCAAGCTACACCCACTATCTTCAGCCACTCCTTCTTCTCATTCTCAGTTGGCGCCATTGTCGTCCACTTCCCCGCCCATGTCTTCTCGCTTCCAAGCTCTGCCAGCGCACGCACCATCCCCTCCTGTTATCTCCTCACCACCTCAAGCAACGTCTTCTCCAAGCCTTGTCTCGTCGTATTCAGATGTTATCCAAAGGCCGCATGCTCCATCACAGGCACTGCGAGAACAATCCCATCATCTCCACCAGCAGCAGCAACAGCAGATCCCCAAATCAACATGGCAGCCCTACCAACAGCAGCAGGTGGCGAGCCCAACGTCAAGTCTGCAGAGTTCCGGCGCGGTGGGCAGAGCCTCGCAGCCAATTTCGGCTGACCATTCCAGCAGGCATAACCTTTACTCAGATTCAAGCCAACAGCAACACCACCAGGCTTCTAATTTATCTCCCCTCTCTTCCAACTTCTCTCCTCAACCCCCTTCTAATATCTCCCACCAGACTCCTCCCAACGCCTCTCACCAGCCCACTCCCAGCGTGTCCCCTCATGTCCCTGGAATATTCTCTCCTCAGTCTTCTTCAAGTGTATCTCCGCAGCCTCCTCAATCGAGACTACCTGGCAGTGCTGCCTCTTCTGCCAATAGCGAGGCAAGTCCCCTGCAAGTGGGTTTCAAAAGCCCTCCGGAAATGGGACGTGGACTGCCAGCGGATCAGCTAGGTCCGTACCAGTCTGCTCAGCATTCCCAGGCTCAGCCTTCCAATCCACAGCAGCAGAACTTCAATCAGATTCAGCAGCAGCAACAATCCAGGCCTGCATTCCCCCAGCTTCTCCCCGGAAATGTCAATTTCAGCAGCAAGTCAACGTCATCGATCTTTGATGATGCCGCTGGATTTTCACCGGACTTGTTTGATAAAGGGACATCGTATCAGCCGAACAATCCACTACTGCATCAGCACAATCAGAAAGATGAGCCACAGAGCATCCTCAGCCAGCAGCAATTGGGAGCAAGCGCTAGGCATTATTCTTCGAGCCCGTTGCAAGTTTCTTCCCAGCGTTCTGATTTACTCCAACACCCTAATTTAATCACGAATTCTCAGCATCGTGTTCAACAACAACAACAACAACAACAATTTCAGCAGCAGCAGCTCTTGCAGCAGCAACAGCTTATGGCTCAGCAACAGCAGCAGCAACACCTCAAGCAACAGCAACAGCAACACCTCAAGCAACAGCAGCAACACCTCAAGCAACAGCAGCTATTAACGCAGCAACAGCAACAGCAGTTATTGCTGCAGAGAGAGCAGCAGCAGCAGTACATGACTCAAATTGGGCGGCAGCCAATGTCGACCCAGTTGCCCCAGCAGCCATCCTTGAGCATGCCCTTCCATTCCACATCTCAGCCTTCAGTGCACGGGCCAGTGCCGGGATACTACCAAACAACTGGCCAGGCTCCGAGCATGCCCAATCCTAGGAAGCCTGTTCAAATGCCCCAGCTCATGCACATGCAGACGCTCCACAGAGTTCCTGGTGTACATAACAATGTGGCAATGCCGCCAGATCTCCACCTCACGGGCGTGCCCATGAGGAGTGCCATTCCTGGGACGGGCAGTTTGTCTTCAGCTGGTGGCAATGCCATTGGACTATCTAATTTCCCGGGCAGTCTGGGAAACGTTCAACCCTCAGGCATGCATCAACTGCCGAATGGAGTTAATTTCTCTGGTGGAAGTAGTCTTTTAGGCCAACCTGGATCTCAACTAGGACATTTTTATCATCCGCAGTGACACCTCAGGACTGAAACGGTCTTTGACTTTCTCTTCAGGTGGCTCTCCAACTATTCCTCTCTCTCTCTCTTTTCTTTGTACTTGACTTCTCTCATTAGGCTGTATTTAAATCACATCACTGAAGTGATCAATGTGTATGTATATGTGCACTTTAAAATGTTAAAAAGTTGCTATATGTACTTTTCAAATTATTAGATTGTTGTGCGCTGGTACGGTGCGCGCTGGTAAGGTGCGCCATTGTGACCCATGTTACTGGCATCCTTCCCATCACATGTGTACTGTAATGTACATATGCTGGGCAAAATTTTTAAATTAGCTCAATTTTACTTCATTCTTGAAGTAGGAGAATTTGGAACATGGCAACTCCCACATGGTTCCCTAACAACCAGTTACATAGTGGTGGTCATCAAATTTTAGGGAAAATGTACTGACACTTCCTGTTTCCAAATATGGAGCACCTATGTCTGTGTATATGCATGCAATACATGGAAACCAGTCAGACCAGTTTGACTGGTTTGACCACCAGTTATTTAGATGGATCTGATTGGTTGCCTGGACATGTGGACTGAATTGTAGTTGTAAGGGGGTGATTATTGGAACTGTCAAGATACATAGTGGGGATTTATGTGACATGCCTTGAGTTTTTGTCATCCTGTGGAGGTACCACTGTCCCCTAGATTTATTTTCAAGGACTACTTAATTTTAATACTCGTCCAACCACTTAGTCAAGTGTTTCTGAGGATCGAGCTCCAAGCCGGCGACAAACTGTAAGTATCAGTGTACTTTTTTTGTTTCGTCATTTTTTAGTGTGGCGGTTCTCACTATAATTTGTCGGCACTAGTTTGGTAGAGGTCGGTCAGTTAGTGGCTGGTGGAGCAAGTTGATTCTTAGCTGATACGGGCGTGTGTATGTCACCTACAGTCGACAGTTTTGTTTCCCCCTGCCAATGTGTCTTACAATTAGTACTGTCTATATTAGCTAACGTTTAGGTAAAGCATGCTGTCAGGTTTTGTGTATGAATACTTTAGCTAGATACCAAAATAATTCTAGTTGAGCTGTCTCTGATAAGTTGTTTTGTACAAGATATTGTCTTTCCTTGCAAATATGGTCTTGTTGCCTATTATATTGTTGTTTTTTTGGTTTTTTTTTTTTTTTTTTACAATTAACGAGCTATTTATGAGGGTTCTGCTGATAGTGTGTGGTTGTAAGATCCACAATTAGAAAATCCATTCTCTCCTTCAAGGCTAAGTAAAGATGACTCATTTATCACAGTTTTATCTGGTTGGTACATCTGTTTGCACCCATTTTGTGTTTTTATCTTTCGTTGTTTTTTTTGTAATGAACTTAACTCAGTGCTAATGAGGTAGTAACGTTGGTGTTAATTTGGAGCGGCAGTTGGTAGTGAAATGCTTGACCAATCTTGTATTAGTGGCCCAAATTCAGGAACTTGATTTTGAAGTCAAGAGAAGGCCGAGATATTCATTAAGTATCAATTATTATCTTTACTAATTTGCTGGATAATATGCTAAACACATCGTTACAACATTCCTCTACTGGTGTATATTCTCTATGCAGAGTAGAAAGAGGATTTGGTAGGAGAGAAGGGAGGGAGAGGTTCGGGATCAGCAACACAAACAAACTTAAGACTACCATCAGGTCATGTGACTGTACATTTGTGTGTGCTTGTTAGGTGTCAAGTGTGGGCGTGTAAGGTGTACTCATGTGAGGTGTACATACATGCACAGGGATGAGTTGTCACTGACACGTGCAGAAACAACCCCAAGTGGGAGGGTGTGGGGGTGAGTATATAGAGTGTTTGAGCACGTGTAATAAATGTGTGGGGGAGTGGGGGTACACAGTTCCATTGTGTATCTTTATGGTGTTTCTCCACATCAAAGCATTCCTGCCCTTCCATTCTGCTGGAAGTACAAAGATTGTCTAGTTGACTGGTGCTGTGATAAAATAAGTTTTATACTAACCTAGCAGTGCTGTTTTTTATTTCGTGGAGAAGCAGTGTACATATGCAAAGCAACTTGTTAATTTACCACGGGGAGAGTTATGATTGCCTTTTTATTTTTATTCCACACCAACCTAATCCACACTAACACACATTTTTCACCATGAGCATGTGTGCTTGGAAAATATGCTATTGGTTCTAAGTATTTGGGAAGATAAGCCTTCTTGTCTGAGGAGTGGGTTAGTCCTATTATAGGATATAATGGTTTTCATTTTCAGACCAGAACAAGGAATGTTGTAAGTTGTTGTTTTTTCTCTCCTTTTTTTTAGCACACTTATTTGACCAACAACGGATGAATATTAATTACATTTTAAGGATCAGAATTGAATTACCTCTCTTTCCATGTTATAACTAGGGTTGAACTATTTGCAGAGTCGTTTAATGTCTTGATGAGATGTGGAGATTCTCTTCCCTCCCATGTGTCCCCTCCCTCCCATGTCCCCTCCCTCCCATGTCCCCTCCCTCCCATGTGTCCCCTCCCTCCCATGTGTCCCCTCCCTCCCATGTGTCTATAAACTTACATTCCTTTTTGGGTTGTTCATATTATTTTGAATTAATTAGAAGCTGTGGACGTGCGTTTAGTATATACATACACTTAGGTTAGCAATCATCAATTTTTTCTGTTTGTGCTCATGATGACACTTATAATGTATTTCTGTCTCTGAATTGTTTCAGCTCTTTGTGTTGACACAACTCAGTGATTTAGAGCTCCCAGGTTGATATAATGTCCCCTTACCAGATATTGAAATTCACTAATTACTATAGAAATTACTAATGCTCAAAGCCAGCAGAATTAATTGTTATTTGATTAAAGGTTAATTCAACTAGAATGTTCTGTTCTGTACATCAGCTGTAGCATGTGTTTATTTAGTGTTTGTTCTTGTTGTTGTGTGTAGTCCTTTTACGTTAATCGTCAGACCCAGTGTATATTTATGAAGTTGTAGTTATAAGTTATTCTTTTTTTTTTAACCTAACCATTCACTGTTAAATGTACTTTACTCCTAATACATAAGTTAGAGGAGGTAGTGATAGAATTATTAGCTATTTGAGTATGTACGTTCAAAACTTAAGAATTTAAGGCTATTACTATTTTCAGTCTGTGATGAAACTGTTCATACAATTTTTGTGTAGGTCAGTTGCAAGTAGTCCTGTCACCTGTCAGATAATTGCAGTAGCAAGGATTCTGATCCGCCCGCCAGTCTTGACTGTGCCCCTGTCCCTGTCATGAGCACCAAGACTCCTAATAACGCACACCAAGGCGGAATCATTACCACTTCGTCCACCACCGGTGACGACTCTAGCGAAGCGAACGTTCAAGCCCTAAAAGAGCTGCTGCAAAAGGAAGAGAAAAGGCTCTCTGTCCTAAAGACAATTCACGACCTTCAAGGATCAGTAACTGCTGCAACTGGCAACAACAAGACCTCCATCCAGGGCAGTGCGCTCAACAAGAAAGGAAGTCGAACGCTGGTGTCCACAGGAAGCGGAGGAAGCAACTCCAACCTTCGGTCGGCACAGCAACCCAAGCATAGCATCGTGGTGGTGCCAGGCAATCACACAAAGAACAACACTTCCACATCTTCCAGCGGTGCCACTGGCATATCCTCAAGATTACAGCAGCTGGTTGACAATATTGCCGTGGATCAAACACTTGTTTCCAACTCTGACAAAAAGTCTACTGCTAACATTGCTGCTAGTGGCAGAGTCATGTCTGTGACCACGCCCCCTGTTCCGGGTCTAACCTCTATATCGTCGACTTCGCATTCTTCCCAGAAGCATACATTGGCGTATATCACCAATAGCTCCAGTGGAGGCAAGTCCACAAGTAACTTGATAGTGCCTCAAATCAGACCCAAGATCTCTAACTCAACCAACATACGATCTTCCCATGAAGTCATCACTATATCTGACTCGCCCGTGAGCAAGAACCCACCCCCACTACTTTCAAGCTCGTCCAAACTCCACATGACGTCCAATGGTTCCGTTCAGGTGCCCACCATATCGTCCACAGTCCTGTCCACATTTACTAATTCAACTGAGAAGGGTCAGATCATACAGGCTGCTGAACAATCTCGGCGTTATCGGGAGTATCTGCTGAAGCAAAATCTGGCAAAGAAGAACTTCCAGAAACAAATTGAGCGGAAAATGGTAGTTGCTCCTTACCCCAAGACATTCCGTCAGGTGTGGCCACTTATCCCGGTCCACGACAGTGGGTTTATACGGCATTATGGGCTGGAGGCCGTGTCTCACTATTTTGACTCCACCGTCAGTGCATCCAACGAGAAAACTTCTAAAATGAAGCCCATTTGCAACCAGTGTGGGTGTGACTTTGCTTCAGCGTGGCAGATCCGAAAGAGCAACTCGAAGCAGCTTCTGCTCTGTGAGTCATGTGACTTTCAGAATTTGAAGATTCTTCAACGCACCAAGCTGAGCAACCAGCTGAAGGAGTTGCTGGAAGACATAAAGAAAGACGAGGCTAAGTTTGGTGTCGAGTGTGAAGAAGCTCGCAGACAAGTTTTACTGCTGGAGAGGAAGGCAGCAGAGAACCCACCGCCGTTGACAAACAGCAGCAGTTCTAGCTCGGGAAAGCTAGGACTTGTTCACACATTGGGTCATGTGAATCAGGCCATTTTGGACAAGCAGGTCACCAGTCGAGTACAGGCCCTGTCGAATACTGCCGGCACATCTCTTGCCAGGAAGCAGCAGCTGGTTCTGCAGCACACTCAGGCAAACAAGGTCACACCTGTCTCGCCAAATATCTCTGTGGGTACCACCTCTTCATCTGTCATACCTAGCATCCTGGGTCAGAGATCGTCATCAGAAAAGAAAGAGAACGTGGTGGTAATTGGTGTTAAAAGGAAAGACCCTCCTCTGCAGCAGCGAAGTGGCACCGCCGTCAAGCAACAAGACGGGAACTCGCTGCCTCCGAGCAAAATGTGCAAGCCCGGTTCGGTGCTTGATCTGACGCTGAATAGACTCAGCAAGCAGCTGATCACACGGAAGCTGGACGAACACAGGAAGGAAAGCGAAGAGCTACAACAGGTTGATGGCCAGACAGAAGACTCGGGGGAAGTTATATCTGGAAGTGATGGGGCAGACTCCAACAATAGTGTCGTTGCAACTCCGCCAGCCGCTGCTGCTGCTATTGAAAGGACTCGCAGCAGTCGACGAAAAGGAACTCCCAAACATAGACTGTTGAGCGGAGGCACTGCGGGCGTAGACTGACGGACTGATTGACCAACTACTAGGGCCATTTTTTTTTCTTTTTTTCCTCCCTCGCATATTCTATCTCTCGCACAATCCATCGTTACTCTTCAAAAGCTCCTTAGCTTTTTTTTTTTTTCATCTTTCTATGCATCGTGAACTCTTTGACTCTATTCCATGCACACTCATCTACCACCCTTTGATTTCTTCTGTCATCACACAAAAGTATTAATCAATTGACAGTGACATTAAATTATATCAATTCTTCTAACTGAAAACTTTTAGCAAAAAGCAAAACAAAAAAAACAAAATCAAAATTAGTTCTAGGGTTAAAATTCAGATCCATTCTACCTGGACGACTCTTACAACAACGCTTCAGCTACCCAATGATGGCCTTGAATTTCTCCAAGTCTTTGCCCCTCAATAGATTGTCAATTTTGTCTTTTTTAGAGACTTTGTGGTAGTAGTGGACTGGTGGTCCTGCAGAACCAGAATTATAATTCTGCAAATATTCCTTGGTATGCTGCCGGGCATCAGACAGCTCAAACTGGTTTGACCTGTGAAGAGCTTTAATGTACTCCGGGTAAGGCGTAACGTCACGGTCGTTGAAAAAGGCCTCTTCTATTTGCATCTTCATCCAGTTGGCCAGCACCACTCTTCCGTGATAACGCTTAACCAGTGGGAGAGTGTCCCTGTGGAGGTGGTTGATTTGCTCTAGCTCTGCACCTTGCAAGGATGCCACCAGTTGGGCAAGGGTAAGGGCTAACTGAGTACGGGAACAGCTTGGACCGATCCTTTCGCTAGCATGAGCATCTCCTGAAATGAAAAATAAAATAAAGTTGATCTATTTGCGCATTCCAAGAGCCATTAAGTGAGAAAATGTAGGTAAAATGGAGTCCAAGATACATAGTTATCATGCAATGACTGCACAAACAGAAGCTCATTTCATAGTAAGAATTAATATAGATAAATAAAATGGAGTCCAAGATACATAGCTACCATGTTACACAATGACTGCGCAAACAGAAACTCATTTCACAGTAAGAATTTGTCAACAAATATAATTATAAATATAAAGATATTCAAGGAATTACTGCATATACTTATCTAAAAAAGAATGCTACAATACAGGGGAATAACATTAAATCCATAACTGTCACCACAGCAACTACGGTATAAGTGTAGGGTACACCAAGATGTGGAGGTTTGTATGGGATTTACACAACCAAGGGCCGATGGCCTAAGGATGACGGTGTAAATCCCGTACCGACCGAATGGGGTGCAACGGACTTGTACCATATGGCTCTAGGCTTGATCGAGGAAATGCATAAAAATTATTTGATTAAACGATTCACTTATTCACATCCTAAGAGGTGGGTATGATGAAATATATTCCCCTCAAATTGAGCAATCTGATTGGACAGTTTGAACGTACCTTAGTACATATTTATTTGTACCGTGACACATTCAAACAGTCCAATCAGATTGCTTAATTTGGGATGAATATATTTTATACTTGGAGATGAAGTGACAATCAACAATCAAAAATTAGTTTTTATGCATTTCCTATAGCTTAGCTAGAGCCATGGTACAAATTGATTGCACCACTTCACTTAGTCAGTATGGGATTCACACTAAATTCTTGGCCTTAGGTTGTGTAAATACAGTACCAACCTCCAATACATAATTATATATATATTGCCATTCAAGAACGTGTAATGCTGTATTATCTTTATCACCTGTAAGCCCAGCTGGATCATATGTCCTTGTGCCTGGTATATAAATAATCCTTTCATTACTTCCTGTATGGATCACTATTACTCTAGCAGCAAAGTTCAGTCCCCACATTTCTACAGGGGTTGGGTCCACTCTCATTGTCACATTGGATGGTTGAGTATCAGGAATTGGCATGGAAACTTCCACCTTGAAATCCGTGGCCTCAGTTTCGTCATAAGCAACTCCACGTTCTTGAAAAGAGAACTTAAACTGTTTGGATGTAGTAGAGTACACGTTGGTTACTTCAGCCTCATTCAATTGCAAGGCTCGCGTTACTAGAAATCCTCCCTCAGTTGAGCCACTAGATTGGGCGAATCTCTCCTCCAGTGTTACAGGAATTACTAAGTGCTGCATCTCCTCAAAATTTGTATCGAGTTATTTAGTCCGCGGTCAAATCGACCGCCCACTGAAAAGCCGCACCTCCTTACGTTGCCACCCCCTCATGTGCCAATATTGCGCTGCAAATGCATCATGTCAACCACCATCGCACACCGCTGCCGCAAACAAAAACACAGCCGCCGCCATCAGACCGCGCGCGCCGGCATAAGCTTTTTGTTGGGTGCGCGTTGAATAATTTTCTGATCTAGAGCTTAGCATATAGCACTAACTTATCGAGAAATGTGTTCAAGTTTCACACTTGTCCAGTTTACATCAGAAATGTAGAATGGGAGAAACAAATGCAACCATTTTAACTAATACTGTTTATTTTTTGTTGTAAGTACAAAGAAGTTACAATTTATTTATGTATAACAAGATCGGTGTACACAAATGACATTGCTAAGTGATGCATAGTTTAGCCTGACTTGAAAAGCAAAACTGCAACTTGTCCCAAGTAGAAATAAATGAAATGCTTTGTTTCATGAGTGACATAAGACCCAAAGTTCCTGCCAACAATGCAATGCCAAGTTGGATTGTACTTCTTGTCAAACTCTTTCTTGATGTATGCTGCTATGTCTTTCTCAATATTAAACTTTTCCATAGCCTGAGTGGCACACTCCACAGAATCAGATTGCATGTCCTCACTCATGTCCGCATTCTTAATCACCGCCTTGCGTTCCGTCATCTTGAAAACCTTTTAAAACAATTAATCATTATAAACCAACGCAAACAGCACCTGACTAACCTTCTTACCGGCAAGTAGGACACGACACCCTGCAGCAGAACCTTTCTTCTACAAATGCGTTTGAAATCGGGCACATATAAAGCGCAGTTATTGTCTTACTAGTTAGTTGGCTTGGTAACCCGAAAACGATTGGACGGCAGAGTCCTGTGCCAGTGTCCTGTGACAAAGTTGGCGCGCTTTTAAAAGTGCTGACACAGCACGATGAAATGTGTATTCAGCTGATTCAGCTTTTTTTAATCGCCATGAATAGCTTGGTTGAGTCTTGTACACCTCTCAAAGCTCAATATGACGGTTGTTTCAACATTTGGTTTAAAAACTATTTTTTAAAAGGCAGGGGTGCGGAACGAAGTCATGATCAAGCTTGTGGGGAACTGTTCGAACAATATCAAAAGTGCCTAACGGTAAAACTGGAGTCCACATATTTTTACAGAATTATTTTTTATTTTTATATTATAGGCAGGCTTGGAGAAACAGAAAATTTCGACTGAAGAGTTGAAAAAAAACATTTTGGAACAAGACGAGCAGCACACATAAACATTTCGCATAATAAGATTATAATTTTTTAATCATGCACATTTGCTCAGAGATCAAAACAAATCATCAGTAAAAAAAAAGAAGGAATTTGTATGAACTTGCGGTTATTAGCTGTATCCTCAATTCAATGGCAGCGGCGAAATGCGAAACTGTAGCCACGGAGGCTACAGGAGATGATGAAGAGTACCCTTTAGTAGTAGAATACTGTGGGCTGTGTACTATGCCTCCTGAGGTGAAAGCAAGGACTTGTTTTAGTATGGTGGCTACTGATACATGTCTTCCTTCGTTTATTTAGTATTGCGAATATGGTCCCGACCCGACAAGATGCTACGAATGGATGAAAGCAAACTTGCCATTGCAGTATGCTAGGCTAGTAGAAGGAGGTTTGTAAGGGAATGGGATAAGACAGTAAGCCATAGACAGAAGGAAATCTGACCAACTATCCAACGACCTTTACCATTTATTGTGTGTGTATGCAGAAACTAACTCAGTGCTTCCTTAAAAAACATATAAAAAATGCATGCATGCTTCCCATAATTTCCTAATAAGCCCCTTGAGTGTGTTGGTGGGGAAAGGAATGGAATATACATACATAGGTGTGTGTCGAAGTCTAATTCAAGTATTGAAGCTGACTATTGTATGGTGTTACTCGAAGCCTTTGGCACTCACACATAGATCTTCATGTGTTTGTCATAACGACCTTTAGGTTTCCATGGATATAGTTACACATATCAGCTATAACTTCGTTTTTTTTTTTGTTGTTGTTGTTGTTGTGATGCAGTTAGTGAACAAATTGATGAATTGTCATTAGAAGATGGGAAAAGGCAGACAAGAGGTAATTAGGATTTTTAAATAATTTAGTTTGTAACGGTTTTCATTCTATGTAGGTGGGAAGGCTGCCAAAGCTGCTAAGAAAACCAAAAAAAAATTGCAATTTGTAAGCTTGTCTGCAATACATTCATTGTACCAGATTGTATCAATGCTTTTAGGAAGTTGTGCGATCCATTAAAGTGTCTCGTGCCCAGAGAGGCAAGAAGAAGATGGTGACTGTGATAGTGGGCATGAAGACATATGGTAAGGAAGGAAAGATATTATTCCCAAAATTAAAAAAACAACTAAAGTTCAGTAAGGAAGTAAAATGTTTGCAAAGTAGACGTGATTGCTCGCTTGAGAATTCACTATCAGAGGTCCCACTGTGCTATTGTCGATGGGCTTATTTATGTTTAATTCAGGTATTGATCTCAAGAAAGCCTCTAAAAGTTTTGCACAACATTTCTCTTGTGGAAGCTCAGTGACAGGTGATGACGAGATAGTTATTCAAGGAGATGTTTCATATAATATTGCAGACTTCATCCAATCCAAGTGGCCAGAGGCAAGTTCTTTCCCCAGTTAAAACATTTTTACTCACAGATCTTTTGCTTACATTTATAGGTGGAAGAAGATTCCATCATGATAGCTGAAGAGAAGAAATAATTCATTTCTCTAAATCAATCAGTCTTACTCAATTATTACACATGTCAATATTATGTACTGGTATTTACCAAGTTTTCTGCTCAGGCATACATCTTCTATGAAAGTTTCAATGGTGGCATTATTCATGCTCTTGGTAGCACTACTAGGCTGGTTAAATTTGCAACATGCACTTTTTAAAACTTCAATTAGAACATTTATTATATACTACCATCAGTCTTTGATATTCAATATGAATGTTGAGGACTCAAATGATATCAATAAAATAAATAAATATATATATAGTACAACTTTTGAAATATTAATACTAGTCTTATAATTGAAAGTGTACATGTGCTGCCCATGAAGAATTCAATTGCAGAAATCTTTGCCACTTAATTAGTTTGAGCAATACTGCTCCAGTTTGTCAAGGAATTCCCGAACATACACACTGTGCTGATACACGTCGAAGAATGAAAGAAGATCTGCCCCAAAATTCGAGTCAATGCCACACACCTTCAAATAATTCTCTAGGCATGCACTGATCTCCTAGAAGACAACAACAAAAAACAAACAACAAAAAGCTCGAATGTAATACAAATGGCGAGCAAGTCTGACTAGTTAAATGAATCTACCCTTTACTAGTCCATAACTTGGATCTTTCCTAACATCACTAAAACAACTACAGTCAAACTGCTATACTACTGTATTCTAGAAAAGTTGCACATCTTAAGTAAATTGTGCCCTTTAACAGGCTGTATGCAAGTGGTTTCCAAGTTAATAACTCGGGCACCTTGAATAGGGTACACTCCACCTAGCCCCACCCCTTTTTAACATTGACCAAGCCCTAAACACCAGTAAGTCAATGACAACTGGCAGTCTCAAGAACAGCGAGATGAAAACAATCAGTGGCAAGCTGAGTAATAAATAACTTTGAGCAATTGACATTCATACTAGCTAACCCGTTTTACTGCCAATTCTAAAGCTTAGTTACTTCACACCATGTTATTGTTGAACTGGTCATGTATATTACTATTATTAAAAGGACAGGAACATGCCAGGTTGAGGCACCCACTCTTTATGTTTTCAAAAATTGAAGGTGTGTTGAGCAGTAGGACGGCAAAGTTGTCACCGTGCTCAAACTAACTAGCATGCATACATGATATACAGTGCTTCCAGCTTAAAGAGTGGATTTTTTCCCCTTCTTTTTTACTTTTTGGTTAAGGTTGCTAGTTCCGCTATAATTTCTTAAGTATGTGTAATAGAAAGCTAAAAGATTGTAGTATTATACATTAATGTCATATTAACATACAGACAAAACCAGTGGTTATAGGTGGTAGAACTGGGAGCTTCAAGACAGTGAATTTGGAAGTGTTTTAGCTGAAAAAAAGATAAAATATTTGTCCTATCTCTATAACTTGGTATACTGATACTTTAATACCTAAAGTTTCATATGAGCCTGATTTTATGGGCACATGAAATTTGAATCTCAAAATATTTTAAATTTTAAGAAAAAAAAGTGTATTAGCCAGGATTTTTGAATTTATTGAGTTATATCTCTATAAATTTGACATATGATGTAAAATTACCTTAAAATAATTATGTATAACTTTGGTAGCTATATCTTGAAAATTAAGTGAGTTGTGACTGTTTTTCACCAAAAAATTTAATGCATGGTAAGGGTCATCAAATGATGACATTTAGAGTGGGCTATGGGCCTTTAGTACATGTAAATGTGACGTCACAAAACAACGCATGTGTATGTGCCATAAAGGCACGAGAGGCACTTGTTTATTGTTAATTGTTACATAGTTATTAGCTACGGTTGTATCTCAGGCCCGTGCGATCAGCACAACCCGTACGACTCAAACTGCATAGGCTTGGCTCCAAGTTAGTAATATCAGCCAACAATTCTGACTAACTTCGCCTTCGCTTACTACTGCTAGTAGAACGCTGAGAATCCATACAGCTGCTTAAAGAAATTAAAACTGCCACCTTGCAGTTAGAAAAAGTCTCGTCTTACCGCTCGGAAAATTACCGTTGGACCGTAGCTCATTAATCAGCTACGTTTAATGACGAACTACCGCAAAATCTTGACATAAAAAATGGCGTAAAATGTATTAGAGTGAATGAGAAAAGTGCTGTTCTCCGTTTTCCATTCTCTAAACAGGCAGTTTTACTATTGGAAACATTATGGGGATGATGAAGAAAAGGTATGTGATGTTAAATGACTGTAGTGAGGTTCTGTACAGTAGTTTAAAAAATCCACTCTTTAAGTTGGAAGCACTGTACTCTTCCGAAGCTTCGGTGATATCCACCTAATTCTGGATATAATCATACTACTTCCAGTAGGTTTTGGCGACAAGCTCGCAGCTCTTAAAACTGGCCATGCTTAAAATATATCTGGTAAAGGGTTAACTATATAGCAACTACTCGCACACAAAAAATATAAGAAAATGTATTAATCAGAACTAAGGGTGCAGTACCACTTGAAACCGCAGCACTAAACCGTAGATAGAGGAGTTATGCCATGTATTTATTTCTCTTTTTTGTTCAATGTACGCTTACTTTGTTGCTGTAGTTGAAACAAACATCAACAGACAGCTCTTATAAACAAAGTATCAAGAAAAAAAAGACCAACCAGGAACGGAGAAACAGCGGTACAAACCTTACGGCTATTCAGCGAAATTCAGGGGCAACAGTTGCAGTTACGTTGATTTTTTTCCCTTCTAGCGATAGCCTACGGGGGAAGTGCGTACAATAGTCAGTAAATTGGATCGAGTTAAGGGCGGATTTTGTGGTATTTTATTGAATCACTTAATTACCACAGGTTCCGGTAGTACTGCACCCTTAAGCAAATAATTTTAAGTGTAACCTACACTGTAGAATAGGAACAAGCTCTGTGGTAAGCAGTGTATTTATTTATGAGAGTGAGTTACTACGCCAAAAACAAAACATACCTAATCAATAGTCGTGATTACTTTTCTTGCTTGCCAAAAGCAAGGCTTACCTCGGGAATTTCTGTTGCTTCCTGGACATACAACGAATCAGAGTCACTAGAGTTGGGAGGGATCATGCACACTGAGTCCACCTGCAGTTTGATTTCCTCTACATCACTCTTGTTATCATAGACTGTGCCATAAGAACACTCCAGCCTCATGCGATGACCCTGTACAGCACAATTGGAGAATAATAATAACACAAACATCCTATGCAAAGCATGCAATCAGTCACTTAGTCTCATTCAACTGGTAGTATTGATGGACAATATGCCATTGACTCCCTGCTGAATGATTCTGCTCTTTACATTAAAAAGAGCACTTGACCATATACACTACCTCTAAATTGTCACTTTTCTTTCAGGTTTAATCGTGCTGTTTCTAAACAATACAGTTCCTAGTAAACATGACTTTACAAAGCTATCCATAAGCAGGGAGGGGCCTGAATGCATTGCACAAGTTAAAGGGTAGGTCCAGTGAAAATTTTTTTTTGCCAGCAAATGCCTCAAAATCCTTCCAATCAGGGGTATCTAACCACAGTGTCAGAAGTATTTCGTTCACCTTTAACCGTTGCAGCCACGGAAATCGGTCACTTTCATGCGATATATAATAATCAAAGATGCCTAAAAGACTGCTTTCTGATTAGTCAGTTAAAAATAGCAACAAACTTCACTTGTGGTGGACCCTTTACTACCAATTTTTCTGACTGTCCGATCAGGAACTTATGGCTTGTTTTACAACCTTTGAGGCTACTGAGCTTCTGGAGAACAGTGATTTTAGCCGTTTTAAGGAAGAAGAAAGTAAGGACATAGTTAGCTACCTGTGCAGCCATTTTTGGTTAGAACCTTAGAAAATAATGACAAAGCCCCTGGGAAGCCTGTATAATCTAGCAGTATTAACTCCAGTAGGAATGGAATTCTACCTATTACAGGTATTAGTAGGAAGGGGTGATGCATCTGTAGTAGTAGAAAAAGTGCTAGGAGTGTGAGAGCAGAAAGCAAGAGGTTTGATCCAGTTTATTGGAATATTAGAAGTGGCTGTCATACTGTTCTTTATTGAAACTACTTATTTACCTGTATGAAGTTGGATTTTATTATTTCAATACTTGAAAATACTTTATTCACATATAAATACATGATTGGAAAAGAAAAGAGATTCTTTTTCATGAAAAATTGGTTTAAAAATCCAAACAAACAATAGAATAATCATGTGTAAAAAAAACCTTGTCACTTAGTTGCTAGGCAACCAAACCACATTGCCATGTTCATTAGGTCCACAGCTTTCTGTTAATATAAAATTGTTAGGGAGTTTATAAAAATATCAAGTTTAAAAATTTGTGAAGTTGATTTGCCTGTTCAAAATTCCTGGAAAAATAAATAAATGGTGTAAGGGCTAATTGCCTAGTAACAGACACATTCAAAAATTGACATTAAAAATCGATCCTTGAGCTGCAGGATGGTCATGTCATGTTGAGCTGCAGGATGGTCATATCAGTGTAATTACAGTATACAGCGAGAAGGAAAAGGTAACTGCAGTTTTAGCTGTTTCCAAGTTTTAGCAAGACAATTGAAGTTTACCAGAAATGGTAAACTAAGCAGGGCCTGAATTTTGCAAGTAAAGAAATAATGGATATATGGGATGGTCCCAGTGAACACCCTGCAGTGACCATTTCACTGTGAACTGCTTTGAACCCATGTCTATTCTGCTAAAAAAAAAATAAAATATTATAATAAAAAAAATAAAAAAAAATAAAAAAAATAAAAAAAATAAAAAAAATAAAAAGGCACCAACAATAGTAGACCTTGGAGATCCAAACATCAGACATCTGAATTTACTGGTTGATCAAACAACGATTAGACATTGCAATAGGTAAGGGGTCGTCAGAGAAATAAAACTTGTTATTGGCGAGCGAGACACTTACAGGGGTAACACAATCGAAAGACTTCCATTTCTATTCGAGTTAGTGGCGGTGGTAAGTCAATGCGCTCTTTGTCATGGTTATAAGCCGTGCGCAACAGTATTTACTTGAAAATACATTGTCCACTTACTGCGAAGGTAAGTCTGTGTAGGTGCATCTCCAGTTGTGTCAAAGCATTGTGTGTTACAACCACTACTTAGCTAAACAATGTCACAAAGAAAACTTTTAAATAACGTGTACTGTTTTGTTGTTGTTTTTTACCTTCAATTCAAGCAGTTGCAGAGAGTTGTTACTATGGCACTGAAATCCCTTTACCGTGTATGCTAAATTTAAACTGGACCTTATTTTCAGTAGCTTCAGTGTTAGAAGTCAAAATCATTCATATAAAAATAGTATAGTCTTTAGGCTCGCTCGCCATTTGTGCTCAAGCACACCACTAGTTAATGCACTAAAGTGGAACAACAGCACAATTAAGTATGGCTTCCTATACCTTAATATAGAAAAAGAGTTGTCTTTCCTGTGAGCAGCTTAAAATTTGGAAAATAGATCACTTTAGCTGCAGTGGGTCTAGAGTTTGGTTTAGGAAAGAATGGTTTCTGACATCAAAAAGACAGGAATAATTTATAAGTTTTCAGCAGAATCAGATGACAGTGTTGCCAGAGGAAGAGGTGCATTGTCAGGAGAGCTAATGATACAGAGCCATGCATTCCAATGTACTCAGGAAAAACTGTACACCTTTAAAAGATCCTTTAGTCAAGGAGCAAGCTTAAATACTGTATGCACAGTAATTTAAGATATTTTTAGTTATTTTAGTAGTGTTAAAAATGATGTCATGTTTGAAGTTACGTACATTTCAGAGTTACGTATGCCTCATTTCTAGGTTCAACTGTAAATGGTATTCTCATCATGTCCCAGGGTAGGTCGAGTAAAATAAAATTCTTCTAAGTAACTCCAAGGCCTTGTTCCATGCTGGAAGAAGGCTAGGCATTTATATTTTCACTGGACTTTAAGATTGCAGCTGCCCCCAAGGGCTTGTACATGAACTTTTCAAAGGGTTCCCCCTTTAGCTAGTCTCAACAGTCAGACCCTTTACCAACTGTTAACTGCTATACAGGGGGCAGGGAACACATCGACTTGTTCCATAGCACCCTATAAAAGGCGATCCAACTCTAACTAGCTTGCAATATATAGTATGATGCCTGATTACAAGAGACACTGTGCATGTACAAAGAGGCCTACACCCGGATACAATAGTGATGTCGTTGGGCTACCAAATGGGTTGCTTAAAAAATAATAATAATAATAAAAATAAAATAATATATATAATACTTTAAAACAACAACATATAATTGTATGTCTCTAGACCTTTCCTAACCCCATAGTGATTAACAGTTGGCAACGGTCTGGCTACACAAGACTACCCTAGCCTGCCCCTCCCTCCCTCCCCCCTCCAAGGATGCCACTATATTTCTTCCCACACTGACAGCGTATGACATTGATCAGGAAAAAATTATATTTTATATTGGCACAAAAGTGCAAGCAGGTCAGATTAAAAGGTGGCTGCTTTATCCACTTCCTTTGTCTTAAAAAAACTACATAAAATGTCAAATTACTAACCCTAAGAGTTGGCCACATGAATCATGTCTACTTACAGAATTCTTCTTTATAGTTACAGTGATGACTGGAACCGAAGTGGTAGCCTGTGCATTACAAAACACCATACAGCTCAAATGTAAACATGTAGCTTTAACCACCCCTTACCTCTTCCGGGTCTTCCTCTTCTCCAGCTTCATCCATTATGTCAACTTCAGCTGAACTGTTCACATCCACTTCAACTTTTACTTCTTCTCCATCAATAACTTTCTCAAAAGTAGCTATGGCACCACTGATACTACACTTGAACCCAGGAACTTCTGGCAATTTATCTAACTCAGATTCTTCAAATTTCAAATTGGTTCTCACCAGGTTTCTCAATTCTGAAGTCACTGTATCATAAAAAAAATCATCAAGCTAAGAGGGAGGGATTATTAATTTATGCCCTAAACGTTACCCGACATAGTGTCAACGGAAGCTTTAGTTTTTGGTTTCTGAAAAATTACTGAAGAAGTTGACGCACATACTGCCGGAGTAAACAGTAAGCTTCTAGAGCCAACTCTCATCAGAGAGGAACATAATCTTCCAGCTAGTGCAGACATTTTCACAGTTCGAAAAATGGGTAACTTGTCGCTGAGCACGAGGGTCAAACACGTGACAAAGACGAAATATCATGTGACTAGATTTTTTTGTCACTTGAAAAAAAAAATGCACCAGCAAGAAAGCAGGCGGCATATTTAATTGCAGGTTTAATAAACTGCGCTCACCCGTTGCTCAGCAGAATACTTAGTTTTCTGAGGTGTTTTTGAGGTTGTTTATGATTCTAACTCTGAGTCAACTTTCCTTCTGGGTGCTCAAGGTTTTGAATGGCTGCCGAGTTCGACAAACTGAATGTAGATAGCATTATTCAGAGACTTTTGGAAGGTAGGATATAAGTCTGCTCAGTAATTCACTTTATCCATGCGAAATTAGCAATGGGCTTTTTTTCAGTAGAGCTAACCCAAGGGGCTTTTTTTGTCATGGAGATTTAATAGCTACATGTGCATGCAATCAAGCTGGTTTAGCACTTCTAAGACTTTTGAATGTTACTATTTATTTAAGTATGCACTTATTTTTTATCTTTGTGTAATAGTGAGAGGATCCAGGCCAGGTAAAAATGTGCAGCTCTCTGAATCAGAAATCCGTGGGTTGTGCATCAAGTCTCGAGAGCTATTCCTTAACCAGCCAATTCTGTTGGAGCTGGAGGCACCACTTAAAATATGTGGTCAGTTGGTAGGACCAGTTAGTTAAGAACATTGTTTGACTTGCCAATCAGTGGTTGAATCACATTTGTCAGAAGCAACTGTTTGTACATTTATCTAATTTAGTTCTTATCCAAGGCTCCGATTTATATGTTAAGCATATCTAGTAGTGTAATACGTATGTGAGTGCTCACCACAGCCAATATTATTTCAACAACCTTATGATTTCTGTTCTATTATAAACAACAGTTTAGTGTAAGCCAGGAACACAGAGGTATACAGGTGTAAGCAATGCCTGTAAGATATTGGATTCAATTTAATAATGATTTTATTTTTCCATGCTGAAGTGAAAACACAAATCTTGATGCCATTATTCCTACTTTATTGTTTTGATATCTATACTTCACTTCACTAATTGCTATACCCTTTGATTGTATCTACACTGTATGTATAAACTTGTTGTGAGTGTTGATGGTTTGGATGTCCACAGGTGACATTCACGGCCAGTACTATGACTTACTGAGACTGTTTGAATACGGTGGGTTCCCGCCCGAGGCCAACTACCTGTTCCTAGGAGACTACGTGGACAGAGGGAAGCAGTCCTTGGAGACTATCTGCCTGTTGCTAGCCTACAAAATCAAATATCCGGAGAATTTTTTCTTGCTGAGGGGAAACCACGAGTGTGCCAGCATCAACAGGATATATGGCTTCTACGATGAGTGTGAGTAGATTGCAGTAGCTGTGTTGTGTGGGTGGGTGGACTGGTCATGTGATTCTAATGGGCTGTGGGTAGGTTTGCCTCTAGATTGCAGTGGCTGTGTTGTGTGGGTGGACTGGTCATGTGATTCTAATGGGCTGTGGGTAGGTTTGCCTCTAGAGTGCAGTTCAGTAGCTGTGTTGTGTGGGTGGGTGGACTGGTCATGTGACTCTAATCGGCTGTGGGTAGCATTGTCTCTTGTTGAAATGTTTGTGTTCTGGAGTGTAATTTATGGTGGCATCTTCTGGCGCGTGAATTGGTGTTCTCTCTCTCTTTTTTACTGTTTGTCTACATGTTTTGTTAAACTTTCTTGGACATTGTTCGAGTGTCTTTGTAGCTTCCAGTGATGAATGGGCTCTTAGGGTCTGTCACTGTTGTGTTAGTAGTTGATGAGGTGAAGTGTCATGGCAGCTAAGGGTATTATGCATGCTACATGTATACATACGAAGATATAAGCATGCGTACACACCTACATACATGCACACATACATACACACACACACACACACATGCACACATACATACACACGTACACACACACACATATATACATACATACATTCATGCATGCACATATACACATACACTCATACATATGTACATACTTACACACATACATACACAATACATACATGCATACACACATATGCATGCATACACATGTGATAGAAACTTTAACCTTAGAATGTGATACTTCTAGCTTTTAACACTTGATCTTCTTCTGTGGGAAAGTTGTTAAATTTTAGAGGAGTTTTGAGGAACTCACTTCTGTTATTTGAGGACCATCCTTTCTTGAATAACAAACTGCCTTCTTCATGTCAACGGAGTAGGTATTTTTATTTCCTTTCTTATGGTGTTGTTCATTGTGGAGTTTTTATCACTGATCGTATGTAATTTGGAAATAGTACAATTCTTATTATCAAGTTCTGACCCTTTAAAAACTAGATTGAAACTTTCTCACCTAAAGGGGTCTGGAAAAAAGCAAAGGAAAAAAATGTGAAAAAAATCTTAGTTGTTGCTGGGGAATCAAATCCAGGACCACTGGCTTTAGCCACCAGTGCTCTAACCACTGAGCTACGACAACCCATGATTCCCCAGCGACAACTATGATTTTTTTTTCTTACATTTTTCCTTTGCTTTTTTCCAGACCCCTTTAGGTGAGAAAGTTTCAATCTAGTATAGTTCTTGTTTTGTGGTGATTGATCGTGTGGATTAAAGAGACAAGTAGTAATGTCTAATGTCAAGTGCTCCTTATGAGATGTTGGGGGTGGGGTTTTGGGGGGGGGGGGGGGATAGGCAGGTTTGATGGAGGGACAAGGGGATAACAAGAACTTTTAAAATCCTAACTTGGTCAATTGTCTAATAATTGTGTCTGTCTCATTCTAACTAACTCCCATACGAAGTTTCTGGTGAAATGATGTTTTTATGTCCATTCTAGTCTCAAGTTTGATGTAATTTACTCTGTATTGGTGTTTATCATTCCATTCACATTCAGTAGAAATAACTGGCACGGGAAAGCTATTGATTAGAGAGAAAAGATACAGAGAGAGTCAACATTAGTTGCAGCATGAGTAATGCTAGAGTAGGCATTATTGAATATTTGGGTGCATTTTATGAAAGGAAAGAATAGAACAAGGTTACAAGTATGAATTGTGAAGTTATGAAAGAAAAGCTAAAGTATTAGCATAGAAGATTTGTCATAGTAGAGGCTGGTGTTACTCGTTGCCATTGGGATCGTCTCTTTTTTTTAATCATTATTTTCACTCCAGGTAAACGAAGGTACAACATTAAATTGTGGAAGACGTTTACGGATTGTTTCAACTGTTTGCCTGTAGCAGCCATTTTGGATGAGAAGATCTTCTGTTGCCATGGAGGTATGCTCATACAGTGGTGTGAAACGAAGTAACAATTTGTTTCTCTCCCCCCCCCCCCCCCACATTGTGTAGGTTGGTAGGTATTCATTTTTAGTGCCATAACCCATTGAAGCCTTAATGGAATAATTTGGCTGGAGGTGAAGATGTATTAGGCAGTGAGAAACATGTCATTTAGTGCCTCAGAATGGACGTTATTTGGCAAAAATGTGTGCCCAGTTGCCAAGCTTGGGGAATGGGAATGATGTAACCTGCTTCATGGTCTCTAGGATAGGTTTGGTACATCACAAATTTCTCAGCCTTCTTTTACTATTCTCTCTTTTTTTTTTCTTTTTTTTTTTAAACAATACAAAATTTAAAAAAAAATTTGGTTACCACTGGGAATCGAACCCAGGACCGCTTGCTTAACGCACAAGCACTCTGCTACTTGCTATTCCTCACTCATAGTATGCTCACCCTGCTATAAGTGAGTACGGATGCTAGTTATACCAATAGGAATGTTAGTATACTACACATGTTATTCTTTCAACCAGGTTTCTTTATAAATGTCTGCCATCAGTTAGCTACATAACAAAGGCGATTTAGAAAATGCTTGCCACACACCGTACGTACTTCATGAAAGTTTTTGAGTGTCAGCATCCTTGCTGAACTTGTTCAGGGTGATATCAATAGCAACTATCAATACTCTAGTATAAATGCTAATAATATTGGTTTAAGAAGTGTAAATTGAGAAAATTCAATTCCAATAATAGAAAGAAAAAAATAAAACTAGAGCAATCAAATGAAATTAATAGAACTTCAATAGATAAATTAATGCACGCTGCTCCCACATCTATTAGAAGGTCCATACGTAAACACTTATTTTAGATTCCCACGAAAACTATACCGCTAATACCTTAGACAATATCAGCTGAAATAAAAATGCTGGCCTCATGCGATAATGAGACATCAGTAGCAGCCGTGATAAGACAGTAACATAAATCACGCAAAGCTTAGCAGAGAGGAAGGAGAGAGTTGAGAATAGATCACACTCAGATTGAACATGCTTCCTGTGTACCACTCTGACCTCAAGAGGCTACTAGAGTCATCACTACTCAGGGCGCAAGTATGCACAAGCACCATGCCATGTCCTAGAGGGCTACAACAACAAGCAATGCACTTGTGCCAAGTGTGAACTCTACTACTCCTCCACTAAGTCAACACACACTGAACTGTGCAAAGAGACGGTGGTGGTGAGCAAAAACAACCTTCCACTAAACTAACCACCATCACCGTCTCCCACTAGGGAGAGAGAGAAAAAAGGAGTTTAGAGTGCAATAGTTGAGAAAAGAAGGAGAGTAGAGTGAGATAAAGAGCACCCATTCTATCCTAGAGATTATAAAGCATGTTATGCCAGTTTGTACCAAACCTTAGATCTGTTCTCCTCTTTCTCAGGCTTTTTTTTTTTTTTTTTTTTTTTTTTTTTGTTGTTGTTTGTTTGTTTTAACAATACAGAATTTAAAAAAAAGTTTGGTTGCCACTGGGAATCGAACCCAGGATTGCTTGCTAAAAAAATTTTCACGGATAAAAAGAATCTTTGGAAAAAAAAAACATTCTCATTCATCTGTTGAGAGTGAGACTGTAGCATAGCAGTATCCCTTGACAGTGTAAATACAGAATTGGAGCATTTGGTTGCTGGCTGATTGTCGTAGCTCAAAGTCAATTTGCAGAGGATTTATCATGTCTTCTGCATTATTAGTAAGCGAAGTGCTATCAGGGGTAACACAATTGAGAATTGGGGATATTATTTTATTTGTATGTACATTTTGACATACCTATTTCATTTTCTATTTTTACCCTAACACTTTAAGTGTTTTCTTACTTGTTGACCCTGTTCCATACTCTACTAAACAGAATCTTTTTAGTTTATTGACCCGTTTGGATTAAGTTTCGCTGACATGATCTGAATGTTGTGGGACACAGTTAGGTCTTACAGCTAAGCCAGATTGCTCACCATTTATGCTGAAGCTATTATATATATATATATATATATATATATATATATATATATATATTATGTATATATATATTAATTCCAGCGGGGCACATTAGCACATTAATTATCGTTCAAGCAAACACTCTTAAGCTGACAGCTCCACCCTTTTCTCTTGCTTGCAGCCGGTTTTCTCTGTGGAGCAGAATTCTGATGAGGTGGAAGTCTTGATTGGAGAATAATACTAGGAGCATCCCTTAACTCATGACTTAAAGAAGCTTATTTACCTTCAAACCAGACTCAGACCAGAATAATAACGGTTTCTTTGACAGTGATCTAAAACGGTGTGAATGGAACCACGCAAGAGTCAAGTGCTAGTCAAGAATTGAACAAGATGGCTTAGTGTGGTAGAGAATAGAAAGATTCGAATCAAGAAGTGATTTTGATGATAAAATTAAATTAAGCCCAATGGTTGGTTTTAAGAGCACGTTGGTTATTGCTCTACCTGACATTAGGCATGTTGGATGATTTCTGTAGATTTAGACATGGGGTGTGCACTATTTAAGACTTGTGCCATGCATTGTTTAGATCCGTCAGCAAATTACTGTTTAAAATACAGAACTTCCTGCTAGGAAGAGATGCACCAGTGTGGTAGGATTGGTTGGCTTGGTATTCAGTGGTGTACAGTTTTAGTAGAGTTCCTGAATCTCTGCTCTGATTGGATAGTATGTGTGTGTGCATGCGTGCGTGTGAGCATGTATAAGTGATTGATGCAGTGCATCCAGTATTTTCCTTTTATTACCTAATTATGGGAAAAGAAAGAGAGAGAGAGAACTGAGAAGATTACTTTGTTTATGGGTCGTTATAAAGGGGCACTGCCAAGATTGGCGTGGGATAACAAGGTGTGGTAATGACCTCAGTAGGTGTTGACATGCCAGGTGCTCCTTATTGACAGGACAAGTGGTGCTGTGTTGAAACTCTGGGAAAATTAGGTAGGAGGGAGGGAGTGGGAGACATGTGTTGTCCCTGTGCAGGTGGTGGGTAAGACACACAAGGAGCATGTGCACTGCTCATCTGCACTTCCAGTCATCGTGGTTTTATAGGCTGCTCAGATCAAGTTTTTTTTCCAGTCTTCTGTTTTATGTCTTTATCCTGGTTTAACTGACTCCTGTGCTTTTCATTGTAAAATACATTCCATATTTCTTTTTTTAAGGCGATTTGGCATTTATTTAACAATTCAGAATAATAATTATAGCCCAATTGTTCATTTCTTTTTACCTACCATCTCCTGAGAGTTATGTTACTTGTCTCTACTTCAAATCCTATAGTCACTAATTAAGATCCAATAGTTTAGCCTAAGGAATGCGCATGGCATTAAAAGATAAAGCATTCTGAGTCGGCCAAATATCATGTGTTGCTTTAATACTTCAATAAAGCAATGATATTCACCTTACACTTGCGATTCCACAGCTAACAGCTTCTTAAGTGTTGCTGTTTGGTTGTGTGTTGTGCCTGTAGGATTGTCACCTGATTTGCAGTCCATGGAACAGATAAGGAGAATCATGCGTCCAACAGATGTTCCAGATCAAGGTCAGGTCCAGTATTTAGGATGGAAGAGGAGTTCGTGGATTCATTAGTCAATTCCTAAAAAACGTCCTCCTAAGTATTATTAAATATGCGTAGTGTACAAGGTTAAGGCAAGATTTTTGACTAATAAATTTCTAAAATATTAAGAAAATAGTATTAACCTTTTCTATTCCAAGTTTAATTGAAATTAGCTATAGTTGCTGCAGATTTATCTCATTTTTTAAGTTAGTAACTCGTTTAAATTTTGATTACTAAAATTATTGAAGCACCGAACCCGTTGATTTTCATCTGCATTGTGAAATAGTTAACGAGACAGAAAAAAAAATTCTGCTCCAGATCATGTGATCAACACAGTTGTTTGGTGGTTACTTTCTGGTTTTGCAAGTTTTTTTGTTGTTATTGTTTATGCAGGTTTACTGTGTGACTTGCTGTGGTCAGATCCTGACAAGGAGGTGATGGGATGGGGTGAGAACGATAGAGGCGTGTCATTCACGTTCGGTCCCGAGATTGTGTCAAAATTCCTCACTAAGCACGACATGGACCTAATTTGTAGAGCACATCAGGTAAGGGGTCAACAGGTGTCAGCACAGACTGCTATCATCCAGTAGGATTGTTGCATGATTGTACACTAATTGAGAGCACCATGGAAAGTTTGTACCTTAATATAAGTACATTCGAGAATGGTAGTTAAATCCATATTAGCTCTATATATATTGGTGGCTGAAGTTCAGAGTTAGATTTCCTATCTAACGTCCATAATTTTTTATTATTTTTTTTCACACATTAATCGTTTCGACCTATTTGAATTATCATCATCATCATCAGGTGTATTCTGTTTATACAGCCATATAATATATTAATTTTTCTAATAAAATAAATTGAAGCTTGTATTTCTTGTAAAAGAGAGTTTAAAATGTGACATGTTTGGCTATATGAACATAAACAGCTGCTGTATACCTGTGAATTCTATTGCTCACTTCTGGAAGTAAAGTTGTTTACAGCATGACACTTACCGTAAGTTCTAGATAGTTTGCCAGGAATAATACAGCGTTACCAAAGATACCTGATGGTAGTAGGAATCATAGCATCCTGTATATGTTAATAATATTGTCATAGCTTACCATAGAGATCGTAAGTACATATGTGGCAGAATAGAGTTGCAGCAGCATTAGAGAGGATGGCTAATATAGCTATGCTACGCTAACCTATGCACGTGAACTCCCTTTGTCTTCTATTCAATTGTGATAACAGAACGGATATTGAGTAGAAGAAGTAAGTAATTTAGTTTTCTTTGCCTCGGGAATTTTCTCAAAGTCTTATGAACAAGTGTGTGCGCGTTTCCTTTTCCCATTTAGACTTTCGTATTGAATAGCACTATCTTGTTGATTCTGGAGTTTAGTGATATTTTCCCTTCTCTAATTAACACCCCCCCCCCCCCCCCCCCCCCCCCCCCCCCCCCCCCCTTTCTCCTGCTTCAATGGTGCAAACCTTAAAAGGGAGGAAGAACATCATTAACATTTTTACCTCGCCAACTAAACTTGGACAGAGTTGTCTTTCAATTACAGGTTAGCTCTTTTTTTAGGTGGTAGCCTAGCAACCAAAGCAGGGGTTGCCATCCAATGGTTGGCAACTGCAGTCTTGTTTCTACTTTCTGGAGTTTGTTGAGACTGTCGGTATCCTGGGTCAGATTGTAAATGCTCTGTAATGACTTAAGTACCAGGGCTAATGGTGCAGCGTTCGCATTGGGGGAAGAATTCCGGGGATATACTTTAGACTTTGATAACACCGTAATAGGGTGGAAAGTGAGTGGGTGGGTAATAGTGACAGGATGCTGTTGACCACACCTTGTTGGAAGTTATGTGGTTTGGCTGAAATAATGCGAGGAAAAATATCTGCAGCAATAATGCTTTATAGAGGTCTTTTTAAAAAACCACTCTAATTGATGCACGTGGAAAATTATTTTGTCATGACCCCAGTCTAGCCAGCCATGGATTATTATTATTATTATTGTAATTATCATTATTAGTAGTAGTTGTTGTTGCCGTTGGACTCTACACAGAGCACATGATAAATAAGTGTTGTGAAATAGAAAATCTGTAGCGTCTTTTGTCCATGAATTTAGAATGCTTTACTAGCTATTGTCCTCGTTTCCTGGAAGTTACACACTTTTCTGTACTGATTTCTGAATGTGATTACCCGTACCAACTCAGTTTAGTGTGCGAATTTAATTTTATCGTTATTGTAAATTCTGTGGTGAACAAGTGGTTCATGTAGCTATGTGATAAGTACACATGATTTGTTCTTATTAAAATGCCTCCATTTTTTTATTTGACCTTGATATAAGATGTAATTGTACTTCACATTAGTTACAAGAGCAAATCATATTCTTATTTTTTAGAAGCTGTACTCATGACACACCCCAACCCCCCCACTCCCCCTCCCCTCTCCCTCCCCTCCTCTCATCCCATTCAACCTACAGTCTCAAACTAAAGTATAGCTGTATGGCTGCAGCTGGAAATAATAGCATTGAGTGCATCAGTAGGACCATGACACTCCTTGTAGTCCACAAACTTTAAGCTTGACAAGTGTTCATATATCTGATGTGTACACAGTGGTTCCCCCAAAGGGCGTTAGAGCACTACTCTGCTGGCCCCTACACCTATAGTTAAAAAAACAACAACAGTAGCTACACTTCATAAATATAACCACAGTCTCCCCCTAGAATGTTTCCACCTGGCCTAATGTTGCCATCTAAAGCCATAACTATGGACATTTGATATATTATTCTATTCTTTAAATGGGTGTGGTCAGGGGGTGTGGTCAAAATACTCTCTAGTTGCTTTTTCTGGGGAAAACACTGGTACATACTACCATTGTTGTGGTTGAAGTACTTTATTAATCATTTGTTGTTGTTGTTGTTGTTGTTGTTGTTGTTGTTCCATCTTTACCTCACAGGTAGTGGAAGATGGCTATGAGTTCTTTGCCAAAAGGCAGCTTGTGACTCTTTTCTCTGCTCCCAACTATTGTGGAGAGTTTGACAATGCCGGGGCTATGATGAGTGTGGACGAGACACTCATGTGCTCCTTCCAAGTGAGTCAACAAGTTCTTTCAGTGATTTCTTTATTTGTTGATATATATGTATTATTATTATTATTATTATAATTTTATTATTATATTTTATTATACTTTTTTTATTATATTTTATTATACTTTTTTATGTGACCAGCTATGAGAAAATTGACCATTGTGACAATATATTAAAATCGAGTAAATGCGTAGTAGAGTCAATTTACCTCAATTTTTTTTGGCGTTTTCTGAAACCTTTATTATCAAACTACCAAAGGTTAAGATTTTGGCTGATTTGGGCAAAAGCTTCATTGGGTAAAAAAAAAAAAAAGGGAGGGGGGGGGGTTAGTTATGGCGGTCTACCATTTAAATAGCACCCAGCTGCATTTGGAGAATGCGGGTTGCCATTTCTATGACGATAACTACAGAAGCTAAGGAAAAAAATGGCTGAAGGAAGAATAGCTTACAACATAAACTTTAGTTTACTCAGTATGACTAATAGTACTAAAGCCTAAAAGCTTACCAACTTTTTTCACCAAGTCTGGGACAAGCAATAAGCCATAACTTCGCACAAATATCTGGCCGTGATGTCGTTCTTTCCCAAGAAAATCAATGCCGGGGCTATGATGAGTGTGGACGAGACACTCATGTGCTCCTTCCAAGTGAGTCAACAAGTTCTTTCAGTGATTTCTTTATTTGTTGATATATATGTATTATTATTATTATAATTTTATTATTATATTTTATTATACTTTTTTTATTATATTTTATTATACTTTTTTATGTGACCAGCTATGAGAAAATTGACCATTGTGACAATATATTAAAATCGAGTAAATGCGTAGTAAAGTCAATTTACCTCAATTTTTTTTGGCGTTTTCTGAAACCTTTATTATCAAACTACCAAAGGTTAAGATTTTGGCTGATTTGGGCAAAAGCTTCATTGGGTAAAAAAAAAAAAAAGGGAGGGGGGGGGGTTAGTTATGGCGGTCTACCATTTAAATAGCACCCAGCTGCATTTGGAGAATGCGGGTTGCCATTTCTATGACGATAACTACAGAAGCTAAGGAAAAAAATGGCTGAAGGAAGAATAGCTTACAACATAAACTTTAGTTTACTCAGTATGACTAATAGTACTAAAGCCTAAAAGCTTACCAACTTTTTTCACCAAGTCTGGGACAAGCAATAAGCCATAACTTCGCACAAATATCTGGCCGTGATGTCGTTCTTTCCCAAGAAAATCTAATTAACATTTATGTAATTCTTTCGTAACAGTATAACTGTCAGTGCATGGAAATCACTCATAAAACTTTAAATGTTATTTCCTCTTCAGTTAAGTTTTTATGATAGAGCTAACTGTGTGGCTTTCTGAGCATTTATATAGCCCATGGACGCTCCGAGCTAATGAACGAATAGTAAGCACCTTTGACGTGTTAAAACTGCAGGATTACTGCATAAAGTTGATTTTTTTTTGTTATTGTTATATTTTATTGTATTTATTGAATGTAAAATTTACATTTTTGGAAAAAATTTTGCTAAGTGAAACAAGCGAGACGCTCTTGAATGTATTGGGTAGCTCTGATTATGTAAAGGAGTGTGAACTAGTTCCTTTAGTTTATGGCCAAAATGTAGTATGTACTCACAAAACTATTACTTCCCGTTTAAAAATTTCAATAGGTACTCCAGTTGTTTGTTTGCTTGTTTGAACTCAAAATATGCGTGTGTTGGCATTTTTTAAATATACTAGTAGGCAACACATCATTAGTGGAAAATTATGAATAAATTGGAACCAAATTTAAGTGAGAACAACGGAGTATCATCAAATTACACGACTGGTTGCAAGCCATTAGCCAAAGGTAGAGAGTGTAAAAGTCTGCCTGTGTATATAATAGAAGGTTTAGGGTGCATTGTTTTGTTGGATTGATGCAATGATTTTAATTTCAGATTTTGAAGCCAGCACAAGATAAAAGAAAACTGTTTCCTTACGGCGGTGGAGGTGGAGGTGTCAACAGGCCAGTCACACCTCCTAAAGGAGGTGGAAACAAGAAAGGGAAGAAATAACAATGACTTTTTGGCTCTTTTTAGCAATTATGTTGCTCTTATTGATTGCATATCATCCTTCTCTTCACCATGAAAATAAAGTTTCCTTTCCATCTTACCATTTTCTGTATCTCCAATGCAAAGCACAAGTGCATATATTGTCTCAAGGAGTTGGTGTTTTCTTGGGAGTTCTGCCTCATGTGATTGCTCACTGAGACATGTTATATTTGGTGGAATGTTGTGTTTACTTAGTAATAGCTGGTCTTAATTGCACTATTCTAATTCAATGCTGTAAAATGCATTTTTGTTCAACTGAAGTGAGGAGCTTGGACTGCCTCAGCTAAATCTGCCGGACATCTAATTCACACTTGTAAATGATAATTTTGGAGCATTATCTCGTGCAATGAAAGAGTTGTACTGGTAATGGACCTGTAAGGCTATAGTTGGTCTGCATCGTTTGAGTTCTGCTTGTATAAGCAGGGTTTCATCTAGGAATTTTTTCTTGGGGGGGAAGTTAGGACTGCCGGCCACTGCGAGGGGGAAGGTGTGGGAGGGGGATGTGCCCCCTCCTGTGAAGCCAAAAATACTTCCAATTTTAAGAACTTTTACAACACTATAAGAGCCTGTCAATTAATGTGTCCATGCTTGACAAGTTGTGGTCACCAAGCTACAAGCTGTGAAGACAGCTGGAGGATGAAAGGTCACTATGCACTGTGTGCAGTGTGCACTAAATAGCAGAGCAGCATGAAGAGGTTTTTGATTCCTCAAGAGCCAGGCAACAGTGCTGGTGCGAATGAAAGTCAGCCAAGTACTTCCAAACGACCACGTCAAATGAGTGAAGGAGGAGGCCCTACTGTAGCTGAGAAAATGAAGATGTACAAGAAAAACCTGAAGTTTAACCCTAAGTGGAAGGATAAATGGTGTTGGATCGACTATTTACCAAATGATGGCATGTACTGTTCAATCTGTAAGAGATTTGGTAAGCCTCCACCATCTGCGCGTGGAGCATGGGTATCTAAGCCAGTTGCTAATTGGGTTAAAGCAACTGAACTCTTGAGGCAACATGAAAGATCAGAATGGCATTTGGCAGCTGTAGAGGTAAAGGCTTTGGCTAGTGTTGCTCAAACTTCGGGGGACATAATTGAAAGAATGTCTGTTATTAGTGATGAAGAGAGAAAAAAGAATCGTAGCCTCATAAAAATATTGCTAAGATCGCTTCACTATCTTGTCATAAATCATTCCCCTCATACAACTATGTTTGATGGCATAATTCAACTTCAAATTGACAATGGAATTGAGCAATTAGAATCACACAAGCAATCCTCTCCTTCCAATGCTACCTACCTTTCAAAATTTAGTACAGCTGAATTTTTGAAGAGCATTAGTTTTCATATAGAAGATAACATACTTGTTCGCTTCAAGAGCAGCCAATTTTACTCTATCATGGCAGATGAAAGCACTGATATCTCTTCAAAGGAGGAATTGGCCATTTGTGGTAGGTGGCTAGAAGATGGTAAAGCTGTGGAGGGTTTTCTAGGTCTGGTTCACGTACATGAAGTTAATGCTGAAGCTCTTACCAAGTACTTGCTTGCATTTCTCCATGACAAAGGCATTTCCCTTCAAAAAATTCGTGGTTTGGGCTTTGATGGAACAAATACTATGTCAGGTGAGAGGAGTGGAGTGCAGAAACGTATGAGATCTCTTGTTCCTAGTGCTCTCTATATTCATTGTCATTGTCATAAGCTCCAGTTAGCTGCAGTTTACTCAGCAAATGAACACAATGAAGTGAAACGAGTCTTAGGTACCCTTCTTACTAGTGGAAATGCTTCCATTATTCGCCAAAGAAAGCCGAAAAGTTGGCTGAAATTGAGGCAGTGTTGAATACACCTGAAATAAAGGTTACCAAGCCCAGTGATACACGATGGTTAGCCAGAGAACGTTGTGTCCGTGCTGTCCGACAAGTGCTTCCTGCTTTGGTTAAAACTTTCAAAGAAATACATGCTGAAAGTGGCGATGCCGAAGCATATGGTCTCTCTGTGCTCTTGTGTACCTACAAGTTTGTTGCATGCTTATACATGCTCTGTGATGTTCTCCATACAGTAGCCAAACTACAGGGAGGTCTTCAATCCAAGGATCTTGATCTTTCAGTTGTACCAGTGATGGTGCAAACCACTACTGGCAGATTAAGGGAGTTGAAAGATAATCCCAGTTCTAGTACTTGGTTCAAAGACCACTCCCTGGTATTTTCAGACCCAGCACAGCTAGGAGAACTTGATATTGAGATTACAGAGTTTGATAAGGAAACCTTCATTCAGACTGTATATAAACCTTATATTCAGAGTGTTATTGACCATATAACATCCAGAATGAGATCATCTGATGTATTTTCAGCATATTCTATATTCAACCCTCGTCATTTGCCAGAAGAAGAAAAAAATTTATCTACGTATGGGTCAGAAGAGTTAGAACTTCTAACTAACTACTATGGAAAGCCTCAAACCGTGTCTTTTCAGTGCACTACTGGCACTTCAGTACCTGATGTTAATCCAGAGCAAACAGAGGCTGAATGGAAAATATTTCGACGAATGATGTTCACAAAGTTCAAGAACAGCACAGCTAAAGAAGTAATCAATGCTCTTGTATCTAATACTACTCTTGGCTCTGCTTTTCCGCTTGTAATTTTAGCTAATAAATATGGAATTTTGTACTTATCTCAGCTTCCCCCAAGTAGTGGTAGCTCTGCCATTCTGACTACCAGTGGTCTTGACACCCAACAAGTGGCAATTAGCTAGCAGCTCCAAATAAAAAACAAAACAGCGAGTTTTTGAATTTACATCTGGTAAAGGGATTCAATGCCACGGTATCCAGTCACAGCAACTATTTGGGACTTGAAAAACAAGCGTTTTCTCAGGAATCCTGTCACAATTTGAGCCTAAGTTTAAAGTAAAGACTAGATTAATTCTGTAGTATCAGAAGAAACTGGGGCCAAGTCTAAAGAGCCATGTTTTAGGAGAGAAGAAAGGTACCCGTGCACGTGTTTATGGGGCATACGTACCATCCATACAACAGTATTTAATTGAAGGTCCACTAGACTAACTACGAAGGTGAGTCTGGTGTAGGTATGGCCAATTGCGTGAAAGTATTGTGTGTTTACAGCTATTACTTAGGATACAAAGAAAACATTTAAATAACGTGACTTGTATTTTTGTTGCTTTTTTTCCCCTTCAAATTCAAACAGTTGCGGGGAGGGGTTACTATGGCATTGAATCCCCTTTACGGTATATGCGTAATTTAAAAACTCGCCTTTTTTTTGGAGCTTCTAAAGTGCCGCTTGTTGGTTGTCAAGAGCCACTGGTAGTCAAAATGGCTTCTAATGAAGCTACCATTATCACTCATGCAAATATCCCAATTCTCAATTTGACACCACTGTATAATGTCTCACCCGCCTTGCTTGCTCGCCAATAACATATACCCAATTTTGCTTTGTCTATCCCTAATACTGTTATTTAGAGAGAGTGCAAGTAACACATGACATTAGGGTCAAGGTACAAAACTAGTTAAGAAAACTTAGCTACAATGAAGGAAACTGCTTGGAGAACAAAAGTAAATTTTCACTGACCACATCAACTATGTTCTCCTTAATCTTATGAATTGGCACTAGCTAGTTTAAGTTGCGTAGAGGATCCAGCATATTGGCAACTTTAGGTCCATACAATCAATTGGTCAATTTGAAGACAAACACATCATTCAGTATAGCCAGTGGAAGGTGGACAATTTGAGAAAGATATAGCTACAATACATTAGGTACAGAATCTACCAAATGTTTCCCAACTCTTACCAGTGCTACACAACAGTCCATGTTTTAGCAGAGCTAAGATATGTTATACAGACCAGCAAACAGAAGTGGATAGGAGTAGCCCATAACAGCTGCAGACCACTCCCACATCAGGTAGCCATAAGTGAGGCAATAATTAGTTAAGAAAAAAAAGGAAAGACATAGAATAAGACTTAAAAAGGATAGCATTATTTTATTATCATTGTTGTTGTTATTGCTGCTATCATCATTCAAGTATAATTATATTTAGCTATATTATTATTTATATTGTTGTTGTTATTATTATTATTATTATTATTATTATTATTATTATTATTATTGTCATTTATATTGTTTTTAAGCATATTTGTACTTTAGATTGATACTCAGCAACAGAAGCTATTCAATCTAAAGCAAACATAACTTCAGAAGCCTTTGTCCCCCATATCACAGAGTATTTATCAGCCCGGAATAGCAGGATAATAATGGTAATATATAATTAATGAACTTAGCTAATGAACCAGCAGCTATTTATTTGATAAGTCTGTCATCGCTCTTCAAAATCTGACTCTGACAGATTGAGTAGCTGGCTATAATGTTGTCGTAACCCAGGTAACATAGCAACTTGAATATAATTACACCTTAAGTAAAAAAGGCTATCCAAAGGCCAGTCTATGAGCCGCCTCCAGTGCCTGCTAATATTTGTCTGGTACAAAAGAAGTTATTGGAAAGGAGTATATTAAGCCATCTAACTGCTACAACTCCAATTATGAGGCCATTCTGTAGTCCCAATAATGGCTGCTATTAATAGTGTATCCTCTGATATATCCTACCGAGATTCAATTGCTCGTCTGCAAGTTGGGGGCTCCTACCTGAGTAGACTCTGGTGGGGTGACTATCGACTGAGTGCATGAGGATAAACCCCCTTACAGTTACCGGATGCATTCATCACACTACTTTAATTGGCTGGCGGCTGTAAGACCACACCCCACAACAACAAATGGACAAACAAACTTTCTAAAAGGGAAACAACAAGTTCACGTTTATCTCCAAGAAAGAAAATGTAATCACTGAAATATTTTTCAACAACAAGATTGTATTTTTAGTAAAGGAAAATAACTGCTGGTTCGGTGTGTGAGTGAGATGATTGTGCTGGAAAGTGTGAATGGAATTGTATGGAAACATAAAGTGAGCATAAATTAGCTAAGTGCAGTCCATCATTGAATTCACTACAGTTTTAATCTTAGTTAAATAGATTGAAGTTGCTTTCAACCAAAAAGAGAAAGCGTCTACAACTTTGAACCTATCATCAAGGATGAAATTTTCCCAACCAATTAGAATTTTTCCGGAAAGCTTTGTGGAAATTTCTAGGACACCAGGTTGAGACTATTCAGATTTGCTAGCTAGAGCAAAAGCTACAAATGTGTGTGTGCGTTTGTGCATGTGTGTTTACAGCAGCACATTTGGCAATTTAAAGTGGGAGGCAGTGGGTTTATACATTATTGCAAACTCTAGTGCCCACAAAAAATAATTTCATGAGCTAGCATCATTGAGTTTGGACTATGGCAGCTAGAAGATTAGATTCATTGTTTTTATACAGTTCAAGTTATGCCATAAAATTTGGCAGTGATTAAACCAGGCATTAAAAAAAAATTTTTTGTATTAAATCGTGTTATTTTTTGACCATGTACATGTACATACTATCTTTGGAAAGTAAGAAAAAAAGAAAAACATTCAATTAGATTATATATTTTATTCAATTTATACATAAAATTTCAACACATTTCATGCAAACAATTTTACAGTGTATGCTTATGATCTGGTGAAATGATGGTAAGTTTTGATGTCTTCCCTGTTCACTAATGTTCCAATATATGAGACAGTATCTGTAATTAGAGATAAGCTCCAGAATGATGAAACCCTAGAGGAAAGAACATGTCTATCTCCTGAGTACATCACAGAATTATTAGAGGTCTGTCCTTTGTCAACTTACTTCAGATAACTATATTGGAAACTGTCATGAGCAGATGGATGAAACGGCCATGGTTCCTGTCTATACAGCAGTGGCCAAACTCAAAAAATTAAAACTTTAGCTCCAGTTACCCTGTGTGATTGAAAAACAATAATGTTGCATACTTAAAAAAGGAAGGACTTTGGCAAGGAATCGAAACATTGAGTACAGTTTTAATTAAATATATGTGCTTCCTCAATTATCCAGACACCTTTGGTCAAAAAATTTAAGGAAGTGTCTGGGCATGTGAAATTGTCCTGATACATGAACGTGATATTCAGATTAAATTCATTGGCTTATATAGCTTTCCAGTGTTTCACGTGTACAAGTATGAGATAATACATATCTTGTGTCTGGTGTTGATCTCACAACTGATGAGTTCATGGCTGCATACACTGCTTTTGTGCCTGATGTGGAACTCCCAAACACTTGTATTCAGATCATTCTGATTTGGGAACCAAGAATGAAATTGATGAACTCAAGCGACTCCTTCAGTCTCAAAGCACTATTTCACACTTTTGTACTCCTGCAAACTGGAAAACTCTGGATTAGAGGCAAGGTCGACTTCCACATTTCCCACTGTTGGAGAATGGTCTGAGGAACAGGATCGTCCCATCCTAAGTTAACTTCCAGATAGCTTGAAGCAGACATTAAAAAAGAGTATGCTTGGAGCAAACCATCCCAATGAATCATAAATTTGTGCAACTGTAGAGGATATCAACCTCTTGGTAGCCTTAGTCTGTGGCTATAACTCAGGAACAACCAGATAAAAGTTGTCAGTGGTACTGTAGTCAGAGGGATCCTTGAATTGAATAGGAACATCAGTAATAGCTATCTCTCAGTTCCAGAGGAATTGCTGCCATAACATCAGGGTGGTTGGATCTCCATTTCCTCAGGTTCATCTTCCCTTTAGACATAAGGCTTACTAAGTTCCTTTATAAAGTGATGACCTCAGTTACAGTAGATGCCCCTGTCACACAATCGTCCACATAATAAGACTTCAATGCCACAGAGGATGCAACTGGTAATTCTTTGATGTAATCTTCTGCGAGTTGCTGAATCACTCTGGTGGCCAGATAAGGAGAATCTGACACACCAAAAGCAACTCAACACATCCTGCAATCAATGATTGAGCCCTTCGAATCTCTCATAAGGAATCTGTGGTAGTTTCTGTCAGCAGGATGAAGAGACACTTCTCTATACATTTTTGAGATGTCTGAGATAAAGATGAATGATGTGATAGGAGGTGGCAGAGAAGGAGACCAGAAGCATGTCATTGAGACTTTTCCCTGGTCAGCAAGAGGATTGAGTGCTTAAAGTCCAATGCTGCTGCCTGACCTTGATAGCTTCAGGACATGATGGAATGGATGGCAGATGAGATACTACACTACAAGTGACTTCAATAGCCACTGAACTTTTAGAGCGAGTTGGAAATAATAACACAGTTACAGAACTGTGACTCTGTAGGTCACCACCAGTTCCTACAGACTCTTGCAGCAACTAAGTTTAAGCTTGCCTCACTGTCAAAAAAGAGCTCTGGCAATACACTTCTTGTTTCCATTAATCGTTTTCATGTGGGAAGCCGGGCAATATCGATGAATCCATCTTGCTCACTATGTTGGCTACTGGTTTTTCAGGAGGTATAAGATATTGAGCTGGCTGCTGCTGTGGTTGAGAATTTGACTGTTGTTGGACTTGAGGATGTGACTACTGTTTGGCTTGATAATGTAACTGTGGAAGATGTTTATTGAGGTGCAAAAGAGTATGGTGATGGCCTCCACAGTTTTTGCATACTCCATGACTGGAGCAATGTCTGACAGATGGCCTGGTCGTAAGCAATTCCTACAGAACTTTTGACTACTTCTTGTCTGACTTCCACAGAAGCAGCCTTGAATGCCTCACAAGCATAAAGTGGGTGAGCAGCTGACTTGCAATGAGATCAAGTAGACTAACTATTGACTGCAAGCGCCATCTGCTTTGGTTTGTGTCGTGGTAGGTGTGATTCTTTACAAACTGATACCTCTGGAATTGACAGAGTCTAACAGTCTTTTCTGCAATTTAGATTTTATAAGTATTGCAAAAGTCTGTGTCTCATAATGGTGCACAAATGCAATTGCCGGAGAGTTCTTTCCCGGCTAGTATACTTAATGGTGCACGAATACAATTGCCCAGCACTGAATTCTGGATGAGGCCATTTATAGAATCTTGTTGTTTTCTCCAAAAAGCTATTTCAGTGGCTGATGGTCAGATTCAAGAATGAAGTGTCGTCCAATCAGATAATGATGAAATTTCTTGACAGCAAAAATTATATCTAATGCCTCCTTTTCTAACTTCTAACTGTGAGTAATTTTTTCAGTGGCAGATAAAGTATGAGAAATGTAAGCCACTGGCTTCTCTTGATTCCCAGAGAGAACAGCACGAATGTCGTTATCAGACTCGTCACAGGCTACACGAGCGGATTCTGATGGTCATAGTGATTAAAAGAGAATCCGATTGTAAAGCATCTTTAGCAGCTTGAAAAGCTTCATGTTGATCGGTACTCCACTGCCACTTCTATTGTTTGTTCAAAGAGAATAAAGAGGTGCAAGTGTGGAGGAAAGGTTTGGAAGAAATTTATTGTAATAATTAATGAGACTGAGGAAAGAATGAAGCTGTGTAAGGTTTACAGGCTCAGGTGCATCTTTGATCGCTTGAACTTTTAGCTTCTATGGGGTGTAGACCATCTTTTGTCAATGACATGGCCTAAGCACGACTTTTGAATGTAGGAAAAAAACATTTCTATTTATTGAGATGCAAGCCTGCAGTTTTGAGTCTATTGAGGCCCTCCTCAAGATTCTGTGAATGCTCCTGTAATGTAGCACTGGTAACCAAAATGTCATCTATGTAGGCACTGCCATGCTTCATGTCCCGAAGAACACTGTCAATATGATGCTGAAAGAGTGAAGGGGCAGATGCCATACCAAAAGGAAGACGGGTATACTACTCATCTAATGGCAACTGCAAAAATGCATTCGATAGATCTAATTTAGAAAACAGAGTGGATATATATATCGGTAGGTGAAACTTGATTAATTGTTAATTTATAGACACCACAAAGCCTTACAGAAACAACTGGGGCTGCCCAAGAGGAAGACTGTACAGGAGAAATTATTCTAAGTTATCTAGTTCATGTTCAACCAGCTCTTTATGCATAAGTGGCACAGTTCTAGCTTTATAAAACCTGGGTCTAGCATCTGGGTACACATCTAATTTATAGAGGTGCCTTTGAGGCAGTCCAGCCCTTCACTAAACAGAGATGAGTAATTTTCTAATAACTTCTACAAAGGCTCTGATTGCTTATCAATCATGTTCGCCTCCAGGTGACCTCCAGGTGAGGCAACCAGTCTCTACCCACAAGGTTGGTACCACTCTCTCCTTTACTATATTCACAGGCAAACAACATTCTTTCTTGTCATATCTGACATTGACCTGTGCTGTCCCTATCTTCAATGTGATGTCCAGTACATGTACAGAGCTTGCTGTGTGAAGGTTGAAGTGCAGAGATGGATGAATGACTGAGAAGATCATTGAACGTCTTGTTATTGATATAGCAGCACCAGTGTCAAGTGCCATTTGAATAGGAATGCCTGTGGGGGAATTGCGTAGGGGCACAGATGCTTGGGTCTAACTATTCTCCCCAGGGTAGTAGTATTCACTGCCACCAGAGTTCCATTATGGCTGTTCTGCACAGGTCTTTTGAAAGACGTATTATTGTAAGTTCTTTAATTCAAAAGACGAACACAAGAAATGAAGGCTTTGACAGAACTAACATAACTGACATGTAACAATGGAATATATATATCAAACTCTCACATGATGCAATAAGCACTTGGTACACCACACACTATTCAATCAAATAACAATAACACACTAAACACTATTCAGCAATTAACAGGACCACACATGAATGAACTAACAATACAACTGACAAGTCTATCATGATATTGTTCTCAAAGTATTCACTTTATCACATCACTTCTTACTTTCCCACACTTCTTAAATGTTGGGCAGCCACCACATCATCTCCCCCACCAAGATGAGGCCCCTGGGACGAATCTGATATAAACAGGTCAAATCTCTCACTGAATCTTTAACTTTGAGCTGGTAGTAACCCTTTGCCAAATCTAACTTAGATAAAACTCTAGCTGACCCAGCTATCTCCACAATCTCATTCAAAGAAGGAAGCTAACCCCTGATCTGAGGAGTTATTGAGTTTAGCTCTCTATAATCCGACACACAGCCTTTCTACCATCAGACTTTACAACTGGTACAATAGGACTAGCCCATTCACTCTAACTAGGTTCAATAATGTCCAGCTGTAACAAAACTTCAATTTCCTCTTTTCATATTAAGTCTCACAGGTATTAGATGAGGCCTCTTACTTACAACTTGACTTCCATCCTTCACATTAGTATCAAACTCAACCACACTACAATCTCCTGGCACATGAAACATTATTAAAACAACTTATCAACTCTTCCAATTCAAATTCATTATAATCAATTCTCCGCATATCTTCTACAATTATTATTTGCATTGTCAAACTATTCTTTGTCACATCCACCATTTTAGCAACTTGATAGCTTACTGCACTGCACTTCTTCACTATTGTGTAAGGTCCTTCCCATGAGTCTTCTAAAGTAGCTATTAACCCTCGTATTCTAATCATGACCTTTTCTCCCACTTCCAATTCTTTATATTTTCTACCCTTATCTTTCCCCTCTTTTCTCTTTTCACTCATCCTTCTTCCCTTACCAACAGTAACATCTCTCAGTAGCTACCTGTGGGGGTTCTGCCTCGGGTTGAGAAGCAGCCTCTCGGAAGTGAGGAGGTCCCAATAGTGGTGATGCTCCTATAGGGTTAATACGATAATGCTGCCACCAGGTCCTAACTGTAGTGGCTAGTTGTAGCTACTCCCCTGTCCACTCATTGCCCAGCCCGTGGAATTAGGGTTAAAAACTGACACACATAACTACTTCAATCAAACAGAGGAACCAGAAAGAACAATGAAATGAATGAGTGCCGTGCTTATATTCAAAGGAAGTGAATGATGCAAATGGCACTCTTATGCACACGGAACATTGCACACAACTCTATTTAATTCTATGTTTATCTAATTGTGTATGCGTTCATGACGGTCTTCTCCTTCCTCTTTGTAGTGTTGATCTTTACCCGCTCTCCGTTGCTCCTCCAGCCCCACACTACCCCTAGTTTCTCAGCCAGCTCACTCATCCACTTGGTAAATTTCATATCTTTCAGTGAATGTATCCCTAACAACTGTGATACATCAGACGTAAGTCTACTATCAAATTGTAAACTCTGATCTGCAATGATCTGTAATCATTCGAGAAAATTGAACTATGCAAGCATCCGCCACTTGCCTAGCTGTAGCTGTTTTCAGAGGCACAGCATCAGGCCACCTGGTAGCCATACAACATGAAGTAAGTATGAGCGCATTCCTCCCATCCCAGGAGGTAATGGACCCACTGTATCCACTGCTATAACTTCAAATGGCTGTGATATAACTGGATGTTCAATCATAGGTGTCGGTACCCTACTGCCTTTATTCACATTTGCACAAGTAATACAAGATTTCACATGTAGTTCACCATCCTTTGCAATGTTTGGCCATGTAAACTTAGTACCAATAATCACCTTCATTCTCTTACACCCACCATGCCCACTAAATTCATGAGCTAATTTAAGAATCGTGCTTCTCTTTGACATGGAAATTGCCAATCTATCTTTAAAAACTCTTGGTCGTGCACCATTTGTCTGTCAAACAATAAGCCACTTGCCCAATAGTAGCCTCTGTCCTTCCTGTCAGCTAAACTTACTCCTATATGTCTGAAGGGTGGAGTCTGACATAAATTCCTGTTTCAACTGCTCAGTATCCTTATTGTCAGCAACATGTGGCGCACCCAGCTCACACCAATCAATTGAACCATTACCACACAAATTACTTTCGACATTCTTCATTACATCTTCCTGCCTATCACCTTCTCCCTCTACTTCTTATGAAGAATCAGCACATCTACATAAGCTTCCAATCAATTCCTCACTCCCAGAACCCATCTCACACTCCTCAACTAAATCACCATCCATGCACTTATTATCAACATCTTCCTGACCTAATTCAAAAGGAGTTGGACATATTTCCCAACTATCTTCTTGTCTATCATGCTCAACTTCAGCCATCTTCTTTTAAATTTGCTACGAACCTCCGCTGCTGAATCCTGCTTCCTTTGTGAAGAGCGTGTCACCTCATCAGTCATTAAGCATGAATCCAATAATGGCTTACACATATCGTCAATACACTAGTGCACATGGAATTAGGTACCACTGCTACTAACTTTGTGAAAGACAAAGACTGCACAATAAAATTAACCTTGGTCAACCTATAGCCACATAAGAATTTTCCCCAAGACCACAAATATTTACACTATCATCAATTAATCGATTCAACGAGACAAAACTTTCCGGAACTACTGTTAAAATTATGTCAGCGTCCAACTTACTCACCAAACCATGCACTTTAAAAGTTTCCTATACTCACAGCATGCACTTGCATTTTATTACCCGTAGACCCACCATCCTTCTGCATTCCATTTAACTTTGCAATCTGGGCTTATGTGTCCTGGAATACCACAATTAAAACATGTAACCTCCCTCTGGTTAGGTCTTACATCTTTCCTATCTCTATTCTTATAACATCCTCTCATCCTGCCACAGATAAAGCAAGTACTTACATAAGGAATTTGTCCATGTATACTCTTGGTTTCTCTCTTTCTCCTTGTTTTGTAGACGGTTGGCTGAAGTTCCATAGTCAGCGCCCCCCCCCCCCCCCCCACACACACACCTAAAGGTCCACTTTTCTGATGAGTAGTTAGCTAAGTGTTGATGGAGTACATAGTAAGTGAAAAATTGCACTAGGATATCGAGTCTTTAAAGTCAACTTTCATTTCTGGCACTTATGATAAAATATTATTGACTAATAAAAAATAATATTAATAATAATAGCAATAATTAATAATAATAACAATAATTAATAATAATAATAACAATAATTAATAATAATAATAATAACAATAATTAATAATAATAATAATAATAATAATAATAATAGTAATAAGAGCATAAGCGCGCATGCTCTAACTATTTTAGATCCCGTTTACGCATGCCCAGTTTCCACTAGCAACTTTGTTTATCAGCATTTTCGCAGAAATGGCTAAAGGCAACAAATAGTGCACACTTACCAAGTTAGTACACCTAGTAACAATATAGCAACGGGATCTAATAATATATTGAACCTAGAACTTTTGCACATTATTCAAGTTACACATTTATGACTAACACACAGTTTGTTGTTAAGCAGAGGTGGTTCATAAAAATTACAAAAGAACCTCTCCATTGTGGTGGACATTTATCGACCCTTTACCAACTCATCAATGAACTTTCACCTCAGACGATCATTACCACACATACACGTGCTGTATAATTACTGGTCATACTGGGTTTATGACTTTGTTGACCTCACTATTATTTCATTAGTCAGAAGTGATACAATCTTGCTTCATTGGTGACCCTCGACGCCCGGACACTGAACTCGCTATGTCTGTTGAAAGTGGAGATGCTTCAGCGGAGGAATCGGGAATGCCTGCTTCTGCCAACATTTCTGCGGTAACGGTCACCCTCAAACTTCCGACATTTTGGCCTTCTGACCCAGAAATATGGTTCACACAAGTGGAGCTCAGTTTGCCTGTAGACACGTCACAGCCCAGTGGTCGAAGTTTGACCACGTTATATCTTCCCTTGCTCCCGAGTACGCTGCCAAGGTACACAACTTAGTACTCAGACCACCCGAGGAATGCCCCTACGACGTCCTGAAGGAGCAGCTCATACATAGAACCACCGCTTCTGAGCAAAGGAGTCTTCAGCAACTTTTCACTTCAGAAGAGTTAGGTGACCGCAAGCCCACACAACTTCTCAGAAGAATACAACAACTTATTCGCCCAGGTATTGCAGATAGTTCCTTTTTGAGAGGACTGTTCCTACAGAGGTTACCACCCAATCCAGAAACTTCAAGGAGTTGGTTGATAAGGTTTTGGAGGTAACCTCCGTTACACAAGCACCATTCTGTAGCCAGCCAGTGAGGCACCATGTTTCACATCACATCACAACCACAGGTCCTCCATGTCTGCACGCACTCGTCGACTCTCTCTCCTGAATGACTTCAAATAACACGTCAAGAATTTGATCACATGTTCCTTGTTGTATGCCCTTCAGGTTGAGAAACGCCTTTCAACGTTTCATAGACGAAGTCCTTAGTGGATTGCACTTCTGTTTCAGTTACATTAATGACCTGCTCATTGCCAGTAGCTCTTCGGATGAACACCTTCATCATCTTCGCCTGGTCCTGGAATGGCTCAAAGCTCACGGCATGATGATCAATGTCGCTAAGAGTGTGTTCGGTGCATCATCCCTACATTTCCTCGGTCACGTTGTGGACTCAACTGGTATTCGTCCACTAGAAGGCAAGGTCCAAGTGATTCAGGATTTTCCCCAACCGACCACTACTCGTAAACGTTGAGAATTCTTGGGACTAATCAACTTTTATCGGGAGACCCAGTGTTTGGTGACAAGTAGATTTGTGTGGCCTGGAATCAACATGGATGTGCAAAACTGGGCTCATTCCTATGTGAGTCAACACTCTAAAGTTCATCGCCACCACTGCTCCACTCGGCACCTTTTCCAAGATAGATGTTCGCTTTGACAAGATTCACATTGACCTTGTGGGTCCGCTTCCTCCTTCGAATGGTTGTGTGTACATACTCACATGTGTCGATCGTTTCACACAATGGCCAGAAGCCATTCCCATTCCTGACAGTACTGCTGACACGGTAGCCCGAGCATTTGTGCAGACGTGGATATCTCGCTTTGGTACTCCTTCAACAGATGACTGATCGTGGACGTCAGTTTGAGTCACACCTGTGGAAGGCCTTCACCAAACTCCTTAGTACCAAGCACCTACGTACTAAAGCCTACCATCCCATGTCTAATGGACTCGTCGAACGGCTACATCGCCAGTAAAAAGCCTCTATCAAGTCCTATCCTTACCCTGAACGTTGGACGGATGCACTTCCCTTGACCTTGTTGGGAATTCGCAATTCTCTCAAGGAGGACACAGGCTGTACTTCTTCTGAACTAGTTTATAGTACTACACTACGGCTGCCTGGAGAATTCTTCGTCCCTGCTACTGACGAGCTCAATACTGACCCTGGCAGTTACGTCATGGAGCTGAAGCATGCTATGCAATCTTTGCATACTGCGAACTCCCGTGTACATTCTTCTTCTCAATTTAGCATCAGTAGTGACCTGTTCTCGGCACCTTATGTATTTGTGCGTCATGATACAGTCAGGAAGCCACTCCAGTCACCCTACGATGGTCCTTTTAAAGTTTTGTGTCATACAGATAAGTATTTTCTTCTGGATCTCAAAGGCCGCCAGGACATGGTACTAGTTGACCGACTCAAAGTGGCTCATTTAGACCCCTCCACTACAGTTACCTCATTGCCATCAAACTCGAACTCATCCAGTTCGGATACTGCCACGCCCTTACCTACACATCAACCACCCATCCCAAGCACTACACATACTACGAGGTCAGGACGTCATGTGCATTGGCCTTCCCACCTTACCAGCTACATCTGCTAATCATTCACATCTTGTTCACTGGAGGGGGAGTACTATGGTGGGCATTGGCATTTATCTACCCTTTACCAACTCATCAAGGAACTTTCACCTCAGACGATCATTACCACACACACACATGCTGTATCATTACCGGTCATACTGGGTTTATGACCTTGTTGTCCTCACTATTATTATTCGTTAGTCAGAAGTGATACAATCTCGCTTAACCTTTTAACATGTCTCAGTATGGATTTGGGAAACCGTCTACAGCTGAATAGATACTTGTTCCTCTCTGGATAAAGGAAACCAGCTGAGGGACTAACTTGAAAGGATTTCAAAGACTTCTATTGTGAGCACTTGTATGCTTATAGGAGGAAAAGGAGAGAGGTTAGTGAATCCAATACTTCAAATGAATTAATTTTAAAAGACAATCAAAGCACTTTAGAAAGAATCACACAATTTCTGATTGGACAGTGGGAGTGGGTGAGAGGGGGGTGGGTGAGGGGGGAAGTATGGGAGGGAGGGAAGGAGCAAGGAGGGGTGGAGAGAAGGGAGAAAGAAGATGAGGAGTAGTAAATTAGTAGAGCAGAAAATTAATATTTCCTAAAACCACTTCCTGTTTGATACTTTGGAATTGCCTTTTGTATAACACTGTGTAATTTCACCGAGTCTTTAATCTACAAAGCAAGCTAGCTAGCTATAAATTTAGAGTGGTTCATCTAATGTAAAATGTTTACACTTCCTTGAGCATTTAAACCTCGTTGATAGCAGTAGACAATCCTTGAATAAACTATTTTTCTTCTATCAGCTGTTATAAGTTTGGAATTTTTTTTATTTTTGTCTTTCTGTTAGTCAGAATTTAATAATTATAGCAGGATGCCATTTTTATATAGCTAAATATTTTTGCTAGCATTTAATGTGTTGATTGCCAATCAGAAAATGAACTAGTTTAAATGTTCTTAAGATTAAAACAAAAAGAAAAAAAAAAGACCTAAAGAACCCAGGTCCAGCATAGGGAGGGTTGAGGGGAGGGAGGGGTGGTGGTTTAGGTTTCACACCTATCGGCCCTTTATATAATGTTAATTTAGTGTCTAGTGTGGTTTGGATTTAAAGAGGTAATAAAAGATAGAATGAAATGTGAGATATTATTTGAGAAAGACTAAAAGTGAAAATGCAAACTTCATTTCAATATCCAATAAGCATAGCTAGTACATTGTTTGTTCTTATTTTAAGGTAATTAAAAAATGCAGTTGAGATTCCTGGCTCCAATAAAAAATATGTAGCTAGGTCCTAGCATTCAGTATAATATAATTACATCACTACAAGATGCACTGTATTTATTGTCAGAGGATACTAGGTAAACTTCAAAATAACCTTAGAAGAGCATTAGTTGACTTTGTATTGCTCAGTCAGTTGTGTTGTATGCATTCTTACAGTTGAATCAGCAAGATGTGTGGCTGTCTAGAAGAAACACACCCGAAACGGAATGATAAACACCTCTAATCAAATAGCCGTATAGTTTGTAGAAGTAAGGTTTCTGGCTTGGAATCGAATCAGGAAAACTGCATGATTTCACTGTACATGCCACTGACATTTATACTAATCTCAGATTCAGGATGTCAGTACATGTACAGGCAGGAAGTTGATGGAATATAAAAGGAGTGCTTGTCTTCAAATAAGTTACTGTTTAAAATCCTGCATCCAACATTTTCTTCAGTATTTACAATTCATCATGTCAGAAAAAACGAAATGTGGAGGATACTCTGATACAAGAGCTGCTAATATAGAGGAGCAACAAATTGCAGAAGCAGTAAGTTGTTATATACATATTTCACATACTGCTATATTATATAATTATAATGTAGGTTCGTTGTCAGTTGGAAACTAAGGTAAAGCAACGGTTCCAAGTGTACGATACTCTGCTCTTCAAATCTCAGGTAGTGGCCGGAGTAAATTATATTATGAAAGTAAGTAAAACCAGATTAATTTGTGGAAGTAATATCACCAATAGTTAAAATATCTTGTAGGTGCACATTGAATATGAGGCTCATGGCTACGTTCATATTAAGGTGTTTGTACCCCTGCCAAGTGAATGTAAACCAATTCAACTTACAGGAGAAGAGCTGAACAAGACCTTGGATGATCCTCTTGCAATTTTCTAGTCAAAGAACGAAAAAATGTTCAAAGTAGCTAGTAACTCTCAGAATGTTCAAAGTAGCTAGTAACTCTCAGAATGTCCATGTTTTATGATTGATTAGAATTATTTTAAAAATGGCATTGTAGATTTGGTCTAGCTATTTGCAAAGGGCTCATTCACAAGGGATTGAAGGTTGGAGAAAAATTATTTCAAACAAGAGGAAGAGGAGAGAGGAAGGAAATTTGAATTGAAAAGCAAAAAAAGTATTAAATTATTGTTGTTGTTTGAGCTTTGTAAGTAGTAAAAGGAGAGAGGGTGATTTCCAAGGAATCTAATACTTCAAAATGAATTGAATCAATCTTGAAAGTCAGTCACATTAGTCTAATAATGAAACCATCCCAATTGGGAGGGGAAGGGAGGTGGGAAGACAGAAGTGAAGTAAATTAGTAAGATAGAATAAGCATATGTATATAAAGTTCTTCAACAATAATATCATTTCTCCTTTTTTTGCCTGATGCTTTTTGGCAAGTGAAGTGAGACCCTCAGTAACTGAGTCTCATAATTATTTTTAAGAGCAAGAAGCCAGAGTGAGAATTAAAGCCTGAGAGTGAAATACCTTGCCATATCACTCTGAAGAGTGTAAATGTGATTTATTCTATGCTACATATCTTCACTGAGATAGATTGTACTAGGGTTGATAACTCCTGGGGTAAAATTGGTTGTAAAACTAGGACTCCCCACACCCCCAGCTGATATTTTTTAGCAGCTGCTGTAACCTGGCTGGGTAGGCTTCACTTGAGGAAGGTAACTGTAAAAACACAGAAAACAGGTAAGCCAAAGCTGAGGAAACTGCTCCTTCTATCTTGTACTACTATGTGTGTAAGAGGGTAGAGTGCTTTTGGATGATAATGGTACAATTGCATGGACTGCATACCAACCTCCTATGGAAGATCCTTATCTCTATGTAATGCTTTCACTGTTTTATGAGAAATCAATAAAGCTACATATATTCATGCAAGGAAACTGTATAATGTGATATGCAAGTGTGTAAAATCCAATTTTAGCTGCTCCCCACTGTGTTTTTGTAAATGAATGTTAGGTTATCAAGTAATAAACTGTTCAGAGGCACCTTATTAAAAAAAAAAATAATAAGTAAAATTTACTTATTATTATTTTTTTAAATAATTAGAAAATACTGAATTTTTTAACTTAAAAAAAAGAGAGGTTAATGTAAGATATTGAAGAAATGATGACAATATTTTGCACAGCAAATAAATACTTTAATAGTTCTATACAACAATATTTTAAAATATAGCTAACAATGAATATTAAATAAATTAATTTAATTTTTATTTTATTTTATTTTATATTAATGTTTTTATTTATGTAGTTTAAAGTACTTTAGCTTAGTTAAATGTAGTTAATGGAGATGTAGCCCATGCATCACACCTGCACATGCAAGTAAGGGTCAATGAAGAACTCCTGAATATTGCTGACCATGTGCAAAGTGGGCACATGCGAAAGCAGCTGCACATGGACATAAGAGTCTTAGTCCTGACAGCTAGCAGCCACTGATAGCCACTGTTCTCAGTCCCACCACCTCCCCAATTAAAACCACATAATTGAGAAATTAGTTAGATCTTACAGCAAAGTGCATCATTTGTTTTACTTTCAGTTCTTCAGTTTTTTTAATTGTCCAACTGACGAAGATCCTACAAGATCAAAACGTCTTGGTTTGTATATACTATGTAAATATTCATTAAGAATCAGTAAATATTCGGAATCACTATTATTACTATCACTATAATTATGGCTATGTTGTTGTTGTTGCTTTGTTCCTTTGTACAGAAAAAGTAGCTTAATTTATGTATAGACCTTCACTTTCAAATTAATTGAAACTTCCACTGAGTGGTGTTTTTTGAATTACTTAACTGAGTTTCCATGGTTATCTCTTATTATTTAACATCATGAATAAAGTGATTACTTTTTTGTGATCTTGGATTAACTTCAGAAAAAAGGAATTACTCAGATCCTTTCTTTAAATCCTAGTTTATTAAACAAATTTCCAACATATCAAACCAGTGAAATTGCAAATCATTAATTATCAGAATTAATTGAAACCCTATACTGCTATCAAAAATTCTTTTTATTTATTCAGGATTACAAAACATTGACACATCAATAATAATAGTTGCCAATAAAAAAAATGTTCCTGATTTTTTAGTTTAATTTTACAAAATATTCCTTGCATGATCTTGAAGGTGCTCGGTCAATAGTAATTCTTGTGGCACATAAAGAAAGCTTAATTCAGCTAGAACATTTGGAAATCTAATCCACCTAACTCATTAAAAGGAATATTCAAAACAAATTCTTGGCATATTTTGCTTTGTTTGGCACTGCTAAATGAGTATATAAGAATTCACCACTCCTTGTTTTTCAAGATATCGATATGAATTTTGAAGTTCTTGCAAAATCTCCCTATAAACCTGTAAAAGAGAAATATTTGGACACAAAATTTGTTTCCTTGGTTTCATGTCAATGTATCTTAATGGTTTTGTAAATTTGATAAAACATGAATAAAATACTCCATTCTGGTCAAGATGTCAAAAGTTGAGTCCTCTCATAGCCACAAATTTGATCACATCTCCTGTAAGAATCTCGCTAAGATTGTCCTGGTTCTCAATAGACGTATTGTATAAATGGATTGTGAATGCTTTGTTTGGGCATGTGAAGACATTAAGCATGTAAATGAAAAATTCTTACCTCAATAAGCGAGGTCAATGCTAATGGCATTAAGAAGAAGCAAGTGAATGTCTGATATGGCACTAAACAGGTATAAATCATGATTATCAGAATTAAAGTAACTAATAAGAGAGTCAATAAAAATGATGAATTAATAATTACTTTTGGTAGACAGCCAGTAAAGTGATATAAAGGCAGGGATTCATAGATGTCCAGGATATTCTTTTCTTATTCAACTAGCCAGTCATGTTTTGATAACTTCTTTCAAGGAAGTTTGATAGAGGATACTTGTATGAAGGAAAAGAAAAAGAATGCTTATATTTTGGCGTTTGTTCCTCTTTCACTTGATGGTAGACCGATTCAACTACAAGGCCGTCGGAACCGCTGAGGCTGGTGAGGTTTCGGCCTCAGCACTTTTTTGCCGAAGTGGGCGTGGTTTTGTTTGCGCGAGCGCTTATATGGCATCGATGTTGTGAACTATGATTACTTAATTTTCCACACCACCATTGACTTTGTTTACCAAACTCAAATTAGTATTCTATTCAATTTATTCACACTTTCAATTTATATAAACTTATGGAAGTCTACCTGCATACAATGTTTTTTCTTTTTTCCTGTGTACTTTACTTTCACCACCCCACCTTGTATACTGAATTATAGAAATTCAAACCGTCAATAAAAATCACAAGTTAGCTACCCTCTTAGCAATGATATCATGGATTTTAACTTTATGAGTAGCTAGCTAGATAACAATTAAAAAAAAAAATCACCAATAAAAATGATAAATACAAGGTGTCGAAAGTGGTTTAAAGTTGGGAGGAGGGAGGCTCAACTGTAAAATCAACTACAGAAACATTAGGTTACACTCAGATTCATCTAAGCTATGACACTCATATGTATATAGGAGCTCCTATATAGATATATAGGAGGTTCCTATACATGTATATAGGAGCTCCTTGATGTATATAGGAGCTCCTATAATGTATATAGGAACTCCCATATATTATGTATACAGGAGCTCCTAAGGAGCTACTGTATACGTATATAGGAGCTTAAGTTTAAGTATGAAGAGACTAAAAAATGTGGAGAGGCACTAAAAAAGAAGTGGAGCGACACTAGAAAAAAAGTGGAGAGACACCTAAAAGTGATGCAGGCACAAAAAAGTGATGCAGGCACAAAAAAGTAATGCAGGCACAAAAAAGTGATGCAGGCACAAAAAAGTGATGCAGGCACAAAAAAGTGATGCAGGCACAAAAAAGTGATGCAGGCACAAAAAAGTGATGCAGGCACAAAAACGTGATGCAGGCACAATATAAAAGTGATGCAGGCACAAAAGAAGTGATGCAGGCACAAAAGAAGTGATGCAGGGACATTTTAACCCTGGAGAGAGACATGAGTGGCATTTAGTCTCATTTAGCACCCCATATCCTTTAGCACTGGATTGACCCTAAATGAAATGTATTCCATGCATATTACAGACAAAAATTAAATAGTTTCTTTTTCTCCAGCTCAAACTTTAGTGTAATCCAGGCAAATCAAGAGGCTATCATTGGTTCTGACATGGATCCTGCAAAATACTAAGCAAGCAGCTAAACTCAAGTGGCCTAACTTGAAGAGCAGGAGGTTTCGCTACAAGCTTTGTTTCTTTCATGAAAAGGTACAAGGAACCTCTACCTCCACTCCTTCTTTATCCAGAGAGCATCATGCATATGTACCCTCCCATGTGTTTCGACCATAACAAAATGTCTTTCAAGCCAATCATCATGGACTGCAGTGTTACGAAGAGTCTTAAGAAATTAGGGAGACGCAAGCGGGGCATGAATAACTGAATTTTTAGAAAAACTTTGACTAAAAGTCTCACGTAGCCCTTTGAAACTAGACTATTTCAGCTGCGATTAAAATGACCCGTTCAAAATGGGTAAAGTATCCCCTTGTCGGCGTGTAGTACGCTACCAAAAAGATATAGACGCTTTGGTAGAAGACGTCTACTATAGTCTCGAAGTGAAATGATTACTTTAAGGCGAATTGTTATATTTGCGTTAGTGCTAAGTACAGGTAAGAGTCCAATTAGTTAGAACTTTACATTATAATGGTGTTGTTTTGGTATGAAGATTCCAGACATAGTAAAAGAACTTGAAATATTGGTTTCAGTTTTATTTTTATCAGAAGATTTCACATAAAAGAATTGATTAATATGTAGTTTTAGTAAACTTTTGTGGTTTCTCTAATTCTTCAATATAGTACTTGACATCATGTTCCTTCTCCCTTATAGAAAGATTGGTTGCAATAAAATTGCTTAGCTAGTCCACTGTACTGGTGGTTTTAGTTTTAATGGGATTCACTGTCTCTAAATAATTTAGTTTCTACAGCTTAGTTTCTTTTTACCAAAATTAAACCATTCCACAACGATGGGGTTTCAGGACTAGTTTAAGTTATTTAAAACAATAATTATATTTATTTATTCTGCTTCTACTGCAGCACAACATTCCCAAGACTGGAAGAGAAAATTTTATTATATCCTCCAAGATATATTCAATGCTCTGCCTATTCCTTATACTTCAAACATCACTGTTACTTGCTCTGGAAAAGATGCTCAGCTTTGGTTCTCTGCTTCTATAAAATTGGATAAAGATCAAGAATTTCTTAATGGTGTGGATCCTGAGTTAGACGACATAAACATCTCTGTCAATTTAACCAATTTCAAACTTCCGAGTAAAGAAAAATATAATTGTATGATTGGTTTTCAGACGAATACTTTTGGAGATCTACTTCTGCTAAACTTAAGTAAGAATGATATAGCAGCTTTAGAATGAGGAATAGCTAATAATTTACTGTTTTACATTTTATATAGCTGGCACTAACTTGGATGTCACAGACTTCATAAATAATGATTTCATGGCTACCATTTATAAAAGTTTCTTCAGAGAATCAGGCATAACTACACAGTGGAGCTTTAATCCAACCAAACTATCATTTACTACAAGATCTGACAGATCTCCTGAGAAAGAGTACAAAATAGAGAGCCTTTACCCTCTACTAAGCAAAGCCCTATTAGCTATTCTTCACCTACCAAGATCTCTAGTGATGAATTCAATAAGTATTGATTCAGTAAAGGAAAAGATGTTAGGACCAAAAATGTCAATAGAGCCAAGTATGACATTAAATTAATATTTTATATTGCATTTTTTTTTTGTCATTTTGATATCAGTCCCAAAAAGAAAAATTTCTAATTTTGAGCCTATAATAAGGTAGATATTTTTAGTTCATTAAAGCATTTAGAAAGTTATTCAGATAATCAAGATGTTATAGAAGTTTTTTAAATATTAATTTTATGTTAGTAGACAAAATCAGAAGTTTTACCAAGTATAATAAACACAATGAGAGAAACAGACTTATCAGGACACATGGTAAGCAAATTATTATGTATATGTATGTAACAACTATGAAAAGAGCCCAGGCTCATATTAGTCGCATTCTATATGAGTATTGCTGTAAATTAAAAATGTATAAATATCACATGCATTATTTTAATTGGTAAAAATTATTTTAAATTGTAACCATATAAAATGGCTTCATACTCTAAGTATTTTAAAGATTTTCATTAATCCTCAGCATGCAAGCACAAGGGGTTTTTAAGTAGTCTTTTTATCTGTGTTTTTTAATCTGTGTGTTTGTCTGTCACACTCTATTTTGGAAATTACTGATAATTAACTATTGAACTAAGTATGAACTTAACCAAACGACAGTTAAGTACTTTTATGTGGCTTACTTTTAAAAATTTCAGGCCTATTTTTTTGAAAGCACAAATCTGTGAGGTCTGCGTAAAATACTATATTTTGTGAATAACCTCTCTTAGTTCACTTGAACAAATAATTTCTTCCATCTCCAGGTAGTTATGCTTTATGTTAGCTTTGTGCTAAGTAGTATATTGAGTGTTGAGATTGGAATTATGCTTTGAAACTATTAGTGAGTGTCCCCTACAATACTACAACATTGACATACACAACTTTTATTGCATCGCATATATTTATTGTCTGGTTAGGTTCGTGCAGAATAAAATTGTTCTTTAGGTCTGAGATTGATTTTGTAGTAGCTAATAAGTTATAGTAGCACTGATGGTTCACATTATTTGTGTTTCACTTATAATATGAAATTCTTTGGGTGTTTAAATATGAAAAATAAACTACTAAATGTATTATTAGGTAAAACTGGAAGAATTGGAGAGAACAATAAGGACAACAATTTTAGAAAAGATACAGCAATGAATTGGTATTTACATAGTAAGCAACACAACAATACTCAATAGAAATATATAAACTGCAATATTATATCTTAGCTCGTAATGGTTGAAATACATGTATTTTTAAAAATTCTGTTCATAGGCAAAATAAATAATGTGAATGTGAGTATAATAACGGTTACAAATTACACTCTCTTGAGTATGTCATATTTTGTTATTTGTTATAGAAATGAAGAAAATCAATATGGCAACTTCACATCCTTATCAATTTTATAAAGATAGTAATACTCTAGGTAAGATAGTGGCATATTTATAAACAAATTTAAGATAAAGGATTATACTGCTTTTAACATTGTTTCAACTTACATATGTTGCTGTACACTTACAGCACTAAAACCAGTTCAAAATTATGTTGAATACTATTTTATTTAGGTAAAAAAAATGATAAATTGAAATCTGCTGCTTCCAAAATATCCAAAAATAAAGACTCAGAAAATAACCCTGATCGAAAACATAATGAACACAACTATACTGCTGCCATTATCGCTATATCTCTCTTAAGTGTTGGAATCATTGGTTTGACTTCTGTCATGATGTATTGTACCACAAACACAACAAAGGAAGAGATTCAACTCATAATATAGAGTCAGGAGTAAGTGGTAGACATACTCCACATGTTTTGCTAAGGAAGGCTTGAAATGGACCTAATAATATTCGACTAAAATCTCCAAGGTATAATATGTAGCTATGATAAGATATAGTGGTTGAGCTCTGAACCATTTAGTCTTTTATAAATTACTTAGAAGGATGTCATGATTGGCATAGTGGGTGCTCAATTGTATTTAAAACTCAGTTTTAATATTAAATGATGTAAAAAATAATATAAAAGTATACAGAGAAAAAATTTGAAGGGATTTAGCTATAACATTATTTGCAAGTAAGTTAATATTCCTGTCATAATATCTTTCAACAGAAGTCGACCACGAGTACAGTCTGCTCCAATTATCCATCCTATGCCTCATACTCCGACCACAGGACAATTCAGGGTACAAGTACAAGAAAACGTCATTCTAGAATCTCAAATATCAGACATACTTGAAAGGTCAAGATCAGCAGTCATCCCATCAAATTCCAATTATATACCAATTACTCTGGTAGCAAGCCACTCTGCAGTTCAACCACACCAACATGTCCCAATCGAATTTCAGCATGTGAATAACATCAAAAGATCCTCTTCAACAGTTACCCACTTGGGCTCATGTTTGCTGCAATCCTCCACCGATCAATACAGTCAGAAACTATCTGAATCTTGTCCTAATCTACATTCCATACCAACTACAAGTCCATGTGCCACTTCTAATTCTGTTCGTGAAAGTTCTTCCTACAGCCACATATTTCAGGGTAGATTCTTACACACAATGAGGAGAGTGTCAACTTCTGCACATTTGCCGTGTCCTAATGATGATGTAAAACCAAGACTGATATATGTCAAGCCAGTCAACACAATGGAACAAATATAACTGTATTGACATTATTGGATTTTATTAGTATAGATTATTTTATGCTTGACTTGTTATATAATTTTATGGACACAGCAATCTGCCATAATTAGCTACTTTACTAACTATAATTAGCAAAGTATGTTTTAAATAGCTCCAGTGAAGCAACAATATTACATTCATCAGAAATATGTTTACCCACCAATGAGCTAGCATAAGAAGCAAGACACTACCCTAGGAGTGTTTCAATTTGAGAAAACTGACACACAATACGATACTTACTAATCTGATTGGTCAACCTAAGATGGCACATTTTTAGTAGTAGCTGGATAAGACTAGAACAATGTAAGTTTTTGCACATGCCGTTAGATAGCTATAGTACATATCTCCAGCCCAATATTTTTTTTTAATTCTGTATTGTTTAAAAAAGCGAGAGAATACATCTAACGAGTAAAAGAAGGCTGAGAAAAAAATTGTGGAGTAAAAATTAGGAGAGTTTTTTAAAAAAAACATGGATAAAACGAATCTTTGAAAAAAGAAAATTTTTGTTGGTCTGTTGTGAGCGAGGCTGTAGCATAGCAGTACCTTAATAGTATAAATACAGAATTGAAATGTTTGTTTGCAGGCTCGTTGTAGTAGCTCAGTGGTCCTGGGTTTTTCTGGTGACGACTAAATTAAAATTCTGTATTGTTTATAAAAAAAAAGCCTGTAAAAGACACAGAATTCATCTAATAAACTTAACATGATTGGCTCTTCACAAGATTAGAATAATTACTTTCATTAAATTGGTTATAGGTTTGGTAGAGACTGAACCATCATAAAGCAGATAGACTGAGTGTTGACAAAAGTGCCCTATACATTCCTATTTCTTCTAGACTCTTCTTGGAATAATTTTGCCATTTGTTTTGGGAGTAGTGGCCTTAGTCAACTCGGGCTACAGCAAAGTGGCCCCAATTATGCACCTCCTGAGGTGTCTGTTCTTCATCAGGGCCCACTTCCAAATAGAAGTGCTGACAGTGCATGTGCCGGGGGTGGAAAACAGTCTGGCTGATGCTATTTCTCACGATAATTTGCTAACCCTGTTCTTGCAGGTTCCCGGAGCAGTGGCCAGGAGGGCGATCATCCCCGCCAATCAACTGTCACTGCTAGTGGAGCGTCAGCCAGATTGGACATCGCCGGATTAAACCAGACTGTTCAACAGCTGTTTTTGGCGGGTCTAGCGCCAGCAACTCGCAAGAACTACAATGTCGGAGAGCGTCGTTATGTGGTGTTTCTGTCAGCAGCATGGCCTGCACCCGTTCCCAGCATCAGAGTCGGTATTGATAGCGTATGTGGCATTTCTGTTTCAAGAGAAGCTGTCGGCGAGCACGGTAGGGAATTATCTGGCGGCAGTGAGATTCACTCAGGTTGCTCTGGGCCTCGGTGACCCCCGCATGGGAGAGATGACTCGCCTGGAGTATGTGAGGAAGGGCTTTAAACGCTCCACAGCAGGAGCCCCCCGAGAGCAGAGACTTCCAATAACACTAGGACTCTTAAGGCAGCTGAAGGGAGTGTGGAGTAGCTGGCCAACTCAGAGGGATGCGGCAATGATCTGGGCAGCCGCCACGATATGTTTTTTCGGGTTTTTGTGAGCGGGGGAAGTGGTGGCGCCAACAGATGGTAGTTTCGATCCAACACGTCATCTCACGTATGCGGACATCAGGATAGACAACAGCACCTGTCCAAGAATGGTCGATGTAAGGATCAAGGCGTCCAAGACAGACCCCTTCCGGAGGGGCATCTCAGTCTACATTGGCAGGACTGAGAATGGTCTCTGCCCAATAGCAGCAGCACTGGACTACATGGTGCGACGAGGGGCAAGCGGTGGCCCACTATTCTAGTTCGAAGATGGCAGGTACCTTACCAGGGAGCGGTTTGTGGCAGCAGTAAGAGAGGCCCTGAGGACTGCTGGAGTGGACCCATCATGATATGCGGGTCACAGTTTCTGAATCGGGGCGGCGACGACGGCCGCTCAAAGGGGAATTCAGGACTCACTGATCAAGGCGCTGGGACGCTGGGAGAGCGCAGCGTACACTGTCTATATCCGGACACCGAGGGAGACGCTGTGTGAAGTCGCCAGGACATTAGTGGGGGAGGACAGGGGTAATGAGTAGAGGGTGGGGAGGAGTTGCTTGTTTTGTTTTTTCTGTCTGTTGGGGATGTATTGAGACTGGTGTGGACAGTAAGTATTCATGTTTGAATGACCAGGTTGTTCGTATGACGAGAGATATTTCAGTAACTAAGGCTTGGGTGAGGGGTAGCCAGCTACCCCATGGGTCTAGTGGGCAGGAGCCCACCTCACCCAAGACGGGTGACCTCTGACCTTGCGCTATAGGGCAGAAAACGCTCGGGGTCGGAAGTAGGTGAGGCTTTGGGAACTTCAACAAATGGCCAGCCCGCTAGGTCCAGGCACACCCTCCAAACCTAGTTAGACAGGCGGGGTCAATCGGTAAGGTCAACCCTATTAAATGAGGATTAATACGTCAGGATTAACCCAGGTTAATAGGGGACCAGGAAATGGGGGACACACCCCCAACAAGGGGAGTGGGGATGTGGCCCCACGGGAAGACCACACCTAGCACACGTGGTAGAAAGCAGGCACAGGCTTCGTGTAGAAAGGGTAGCTAGATCGAGTGCAGAAGTCAACCCCTCCACACCCCGCCCCATAGGGTGGTTAAGGGTAGTCTAGTTCCTAAGTTCTTGTTTTGTTTTTTCTGTCTGTTGGGGATGTATTGAGACTGGTGTGGACAGTAAGTATTCATGTTTGAATGACCAGGTTGTTCGTATGACGAGAGATATTTCAGTAACTAAGGCTTGGGTGAGGGGTAGCCAGCTACCCCATGGGTCTAGTGGGCAGGAGCCCACCTCACCCAAGACGGGTGACCTCTGACCTTGCGCTATAGGGCAGAAAACGCTCGGGGTCGGAAGTAGGTGAGGCTTTGGGAACTTCAACAAATGGCCAGCCCGCTAGGTCCAGGCACACCCTCCAAACCTAGTTAGACAGGCGGGGTCAATCGGTAAGGTCAACCCTATTAAATGAGGATTAATACGTCAGGATTAACCCAGGTTAATAGGGGACCAGGAAATGGGGGACACACCCCCAACAAGGGGAGTGGGGATGTGGCCCCACGGGAAGACCACACCTAGCACACGTGGTAGAAAGCAGGCACAGGCTTCGTGTAGAAAGGGTAGCTAGATCGAGTGCAGAAGTCAACCCCTCCACACCCCGCCCCATAGGGTGGTTAAGGGTAGTCTAGTTCCTAAGTTCTCCGGCACTGGCACATAGAGAGCTGAGAGCCTGAGACGAGTAAGGCGAGTGTCAGGGCTGTGACGTGCCAGGTCTAGTGGGCAGGAGTCCACCTCACCCAAGACGGCTGACCTTGCACTATAGGGCAGAAAACGCTCGGGGTTGGAAGTAGGTGAGGCTTCGGGAACTTCAACAAAAGGCCAGCCCGCTAGGTCCAGGCACACCCTCCAAACCTAGTTAGACAGGCGGGTCAACCCTATTAAAAATATATAACTGGTGTTTGTCCTCCCAAAATCTTTCTCTCTCTACTCTACTTGTTATCCACAACCTTCGCACAATACCACCTCTGAACATTCTGTTATACATTGAGCAAGAGGAGGGGTTGAGCATTCCATGCATTGAAGTAGTCTGGCGTAGCCCACCCTTTACCTTCCAGGAAGGTAAAAGGTTGGATACGCTAGACCAGAATTGAAGACCTCAAAGCTTCATTCTTGTAGAGACGTCAAAAGAAAAAGTTGCAGGAGGCTCCTGAGAATTTTCCTTGGCTGACTGATTAATTAGTGTCGCGTAGCTAGACCCTTTACCGAACTGCTTTCCCCGCATAACGGTAAGGTAAAGGGTTTGGCTACGCTAGACTACATGTCGGCGTGCCTATACACATCCCGATAAGGTCTAGTCCGAAGAACAATGGGGAAGGTTGGGTCGGCACTCTGATGTGGAAAAAAATAAGTGGAGAAGAATAGAAAAAAAACTTATTTTTAGAGTAAAAAAGAGCTATATATAACTACCAGCAGTGCTCCTTGCTGATAAGCTTGCCAAGAGAGATAGTCAGTCAGCCAGCCAAGAACTGTGTTCTTATCCGTCTGTACAACTCCCCTAGTTCAAGGCGTACTGACTAGCCAGCCCGGCACGTTAAGTTTTAACCTCTTAGTAGTACTGTCAGCTACGGGCTACTGCACACGACACCATTTCAGTCAACAAAAGGACGAGTGAATTTAGCTCAATATCAAATGGAATTTTAAGCATCAGCAAGTGCCAGAGGGGTCGGCGCCCCAATGAAGACCTTTAACCAAATCGCACTTTGAAGCCAAAACTAATAGCTATTACTTGGATTCTAGGTAAAATCCCACCGTGCGTACAATAGTATGTAGATAATTGGCTAGCAAAACTACAAACGAGTATTAGAGACGCTACATTTTGTTACCCGTAGCCTTTATAGACGCCACGCCTGCAACCCAGTCCGCCTTCGTTACGAATCTGGAGTGTTCATAACTTGCAAGTTTATTTCTGGTCGTGATATTTGCTAGATTACAGCCTCTTACAGAAGCATTGGATATAGAAACAGTATAATTAGCCGTAGGTAGTCTGTGGCAAGAAATTAAGGAACACTAACAGTACAACAGCAACTGCTGGCTTGTGAAAACAATCTGTAAATGAATTTGCTAAAGATCTAGTGAGAAATAGCTAGCTGTCTGGAGTAATCTGATTTCAGTTCCAGTCCTGAACCATTGCCAAAAGAATAATCATTACAAGTCAGTGATGCTAGTATTGTGGAGGAAAGTGATTTGTAGATACCATTGAGAGCACTGATCCTGACAACACACTGGTCTAAGGTGATACGGGTAATGATTGATGAACTGGGGATTCCGTTTAGTGAAGTTTGGGACGGGGTTGAACACAGAGCGAACACAAAAGTACGCGAGGGTCACAGTACAAAATGACATACGTATGTCCACACATATTATATATAAACTAGTGGTGTGCTTGAGCACTAATGGCGAGTGAGCCTACCTAGTTAGGTAACATAAAGCTATTTACCACTGGTGTCACCTGGCCTTGATGGAGAATGCTCTGTAAGATTTTGTCAAACTTAAAAATTACTCCTTGACAAGGTGGGTATGATTGATTCGTATTTATCATGCTTTCATCAATTTTACATCATTTATTTACTAATAATGTCAATTTTTTTATTAAGTACATTTAAACAAACTAAACCGCACCCAATATTGTAGGTGTGGCAAGTGTGACTGCTTTGTTGGCCACTTCAAAATTGCTCTCTACACCCATGTATTGTTACATACTATACTTTAGTTTAGTTCATGCAAAAAAGTAAATAGTAGTTGACCACTCTCTCACTTCAATTTCAGGAATAATGATAACTTGTGTAGTATCCAAGTTCTGACTACCTCAATTACCAGTAACTGGTGAACAAGCTCGCAGCTCTACCAAAAAAAAAAACATAGCCAGAGTTATTTTTGTAATTTTAGCTAGCAAAATGGAACTACATACTTACCTCAGCTTCTAACCGCTCTGGCTACCAGTGGCACTTGACAACCAACGAGCGGCATTTAGCAGCCCCCCAAAACAACGAGGTTTTCAAATTACATCTGGTAAAGGGTTTCAATGCCATAGTAACCGTTCGCAATAACTTTTTGGGACTTGAAAAACAAGCGCTTCGAAGGAATTATATCACAATTTGGAGCCCAAGTTTCAGACTTCCTTAAAGCTGTACAGAAGAAACTGGGGGTCAAGCCTAAAAAGTCGTATTTTTAGGGAGAAGGGGGGGGGGGGGGGGGAAATGGCACCCGCGTGCGCGTTTAAAGGGCATACGTACCATCCATTCATACATATATACACTAGTGATGTGCTTGAGCACAAATGGCGAGCGAGCCTACCTTGTTAGGTTACATAAAACTATTTACCACTGGTGTCACCTGGTTCTGCCTCCCTTGTTATGGAGAATTCTCTGTAAGATTCTGTCACACTTAAAAATTATTCCTTGACAAGGTATAATTAGCTAATGGGTATGATTGATTAGTATTCATCATGCTTTCATCAATTTTACATCATTTATTTACTAATATGCCAATTTTTTTATTAAGTACATTTAAACAAACTAAACCCCACCCAATATTGTAGGTGTGGCAAATGTGACTGCTTGATTGGCCACTTTAAAATTACTTTCTACACCAATGTATTGTTACATAATATAGCTACTTTAGCTTAGTTCATGCAAAAAAGTAAATATAGTAGTTGACCATTAATATATTATACAGAATTACTCTCTCACCTCAATGTCAAGAACAGTGATAACCTCTGTAGTATCCGATTTAAGCCATTCTGACTACCTCAATTACCAGTAACTGGTGAACAAGCTCGCAGTTCTACCAAAAAAAAAGCATAGCCAGAGTTATTTTTGTAATTTTAGCTAACAAAAATGGAACTACTACGTACTTACCTAAGTTTCTCCCAAGCAATGGTAGCTCCCTTGGTTTTAATTTTTAGCCGCTCTGGCTACCAGTGACACTTGACAACCAACAAGCGGCATTTAGCAGCCCCCAAGAAACGATGAGGTTTTTCAAATTACGTTTGGTAAAGGGTTTCAATGCCATAGTAACCGTTCGCAGTAACTTTTTGGAACTTGAAAACAAGCGTTTGGAAGGAAAATCCCACAATTTGGAGCCCCAGTTTCAAGTAAGACTTGCTTAAGGCTGCAGTAAGTAGGGTCAAGCCTAAAAAGCCGTGTTTTTAGGGGGAAAAAACGGAACCCGCGTGCGCGTTTAAAGGGCATACATACCATCCATACATACATATATACATAAACTAGTGGTGTGCTTGAGCACAAATGGCGAGCAAGCCTATCTAGTTAAAACTACAGTATTGTTACTACAGAATTTATATTTTAGCTTAATTCATGCAGAACTGTATAATAGCAGTAGCAAACACAAATACCAAATTACACTCTTACCTGAGTAATGGTAACTTCTATAGTATCAGACTTGAGCAATTCTGACTACCTCAATTACCAGTAATTCTTGAACAAGCTCTCAGCTACAAAATAAATAGGCCAGTGTTATTTTTGTAATATCAGCCAACAAATATGGAATTACTACTTGCCTCAATTTCCTGAGTATTGTTAATTTCTGTAGTTACAAAGTTAAGCTATTTGGACTATCTGAATTACCAGTAATTCTTGACATCAAGCTCTCAGCTACAAAACAAAAGACAATTAATTTTAGCAAACAAATACAGAATACCTTTACCTCATTTTCTTGAGTAGTAGTAACTTCTGTAGTATCAAATTGAACCCATTCTGACTATCTGAATTACCAGTGTCTCTTGGAAAAAAAGCTCTCAACTATACAAAAGAAAGGCCAGAGTTATTTTTGTAATTTTAACTTACAAATATGGATTTAAGTAACTCCAATTTCAGCCATTCTGACTACCTCAGTCACCAGTAATCAGTGAACAAGCTTGCAGCTCTAACAAAACATAATAGCCAGAGTTATTTTTTGTAATTTTAGCTAACAAGTACGGAACTACGTACTTACATCAGCTTCTTCCAAGTAATGGTGGCTTCCTTAGTATTACCATTTAGCCATTCTGGTTACCAGTGGCACTTGACGACAACCAACAAACGGCATTTTTAGTAGCCCCAAAAAACGACGAAGTTTTGAAATTAAGTCTGGTAAAGGGTTTTCAATGGCATAGTAACCAGTCGCAGTAACTTTTTGGGACTTGAAAAACAAGCGTTACGAAGGAATTATCCCACAATTTGGAGCCCAAGTTTCAAGTAAGACTTTCTTAATGCTGTAGTATCAGAAGAAAGTGGAGTCAAGCATAAAAGGTCGTGTTTTTAGGAGAAAAAACGGTACCCGCACACGCATTTAAGGGGCATACGTACAATCCATACATTATATATACATCGAACATATACCCGATTTTGCATTGTCCACCCCTAATACCGTCTCGCTAGCTTCGCTCGCTCGCCAATAAACAAACATCCCCGATTTTCAATTGTGTTACCCCTGTAAGTGTCTTGCTCGCCAATTAATCGCTCGCCTTTTTGCCTTCTCTTTCCTTCCATTTTAAACCTACACCCCTTACCTCGCCGATTCCATTCGCTTTTCAGTTACGATTAATCGCCTTTTACCTTCTCTTCCGTACTTTTGTCTTCCTTTTTGAAATATTCGCCGCCTTCCATTGTCAATTGCACCCGCTTTTTAGAAGTAACCAGCATGTTCTACTGATTGTGGCGATACTTTACCTACCATAAATGAACGATGTTTTACCGAACCATACAAAGCTCATGAATTATTCATGAATACACACACCGTCGTCGTCGTCGTCGTCGTTACTGACACACAAGCGTATTATTATATAGATTGGCCGTTAAAATGAGAAAATATTTGCTATTATTATAATTATTTCAGCAGAGAATGACTTCTATTATAATGAAGCAGCACCAGGAGGTGCGAACCCTCAGCGTATGTCCACCAGATAACCTCCGTTGCAGAGATCAGCAGTAGAAGCGAACGTCTGTTAAAAATCATTTCAAACCTTTAGCATTTACACACAGACAGTTGCTACTTACGACGATACAAAGAAAGATGCAAACAACAGAGCGAAGGGAACGCCTCTAGGTTAAAACAGATCAGCTCCGCGGTATATATCTCAACTCTAGCCTCCTTACACGCATGAAGCGCGACAATTGCAACAGCAGTATAAGCCGGCCGGACACTGCAATTTCAGCTCACGTGATTATAACGTGCAGTAAAGGGACGTTACCGGTAGCGCAATAGCACAACGATCGTAGGTACGGCTAAAATCGACTAGCTTTTTCTTGAAAACTGAGTCGAAACAAAAAATTCTAGCACATTTTACTTTCTATCTCTATATCGTTTCAGAGCCCGGAAGGCCGTCGTCTTCGAGATCCGTTGTTGAATGACACACACACACACACACACACAGTGACACACAAAGTGACTACTGTAACCCTCTCGTGTATGCGCGCTGAGGGTTAACTAGTGATGTGCTTGAGCACAAATGGCGAGCGAGCCTGATAGTTAGGTAACATAAAACTAAGTATTGTTACCATGTTTTAGCTTAGTTCATGCAAAAACTATAATAGCCGTTATGACCTTTTATTTCAGCAAACAAATACAAAATCACTCTTACCTGATTAATGGTAACCTTTGTAGTATCAAACATCTGCCATTCTGATAATCTCAATTACCAGTAACTCTTGAACAAGCTCTCAGCTACGATAAAAAAATAAACCAGTGTTATTATTTGTAATTTTAGCCAACAAATATAGAATTACTACTTACCTCAATTTCCTGAGTATTGATAACTTTTGTAGTATCAAATTTAAATCACTTTGACTATCTGAATTACCTCGAATTCTTGACAACAAGCTCTCAGCTACAAAAACAAAAGACAATCAATTTTAGCACACAAATACAAAATTACTTTCTTACCTCATTTTCTTGAGCAGTGGTAACTTTTGTAGTACCAAATTTGAGCATTCTGACTGTTTAAATTTACCAGTCACCGTTAACAACAAGCTCTTAGCTACAAAAAAGAAAGGCCAGAGTTATTTTGCATATTTAGCTAACAAATATAGAATTACGTACTTCCCTCGAGTAGTAGTAGCTTCCTTAGCATTAATACTATGGCTTCTGACTACCAATGGCTCTTGACAACCAACAATCGCACTCCGTATCCCCCCTAAAATAACGGCGAAGTTTTTAAATTAAGTCTGGAAAAGGGTCTTCAATGCCATAGTAACCGGTCGAATCAACTTTTTGTTTCTTGAAAAGCAAGCGTTTTCGCAGGAATTTTCTCACACTTTAAGTATAAAGTAAGGCTTGCTTAATGCTGTAGTTTCAGAATAAACTGGGGTCAAGCCTAAAAAGCCATGTTTTTTGGAGAAAAAAAGTTCCCCACGCACGCGTTTAATTACATACGTACGTCCAAACATATATATAAACTAGTAGTGTGCTTGAGCACAAATGGCGAGCGAGCCTGATAGTTAGGTAACATAAAACTAAGTATTGTTACTACATACATAATTTATATTAAGCTTAGTTCAATTAAAAACAGCAGTATAATAGCAGTTGAACATTAATTTGAGCATAGAAATACAAAATTACTCTCTTACATGAGTAATGGTGACCTCTGTATTATCAAACTTAAGCCATTCTGACTACCTCAATTACCAGTAACTCTTGAACAAGCTCTCAGCTACAAAATAAATAGGTCAAGTGTTATTTTTGTAATTCAGACAACAAATATGGAGTTACTATTTACATATATTTCCTGAGTATTGGTACTTTCTGTAGTATCAAATTGAAGCCATTCTGACTATCTGAATTACTTGTAATTCTTGACAAGTTCAAAGCTACAAAAACAAATAATTTTAGCAATCAAATGCAAAATTACCTTCTTACTCACACATTCTTGAGTTAGTGGTAACTTCTGTAGTATTAAATTGAAGCCATTCTGACTATCTGAATTTACCAGTCACTTTTGACAACAAGTTCTCAGATACTAAAAAAAGAGTGGCCAGAATTATTTTTGTAATTTTAGCTAACAATTATGGCATTACCTATTTATCTCAGCTTCCCCCGCGTATTGGTAGCCTCCTTAGCATTAATATTAAGGCATTCTGACTACTGGTTGGTCTTAACAACCAACAATTGGCACTTCGTAGCCTCCCAAAATTAAGTCTGGTAAAGGGTCTTCAATGCCTTAGTAACCGGTCGCAGCAACTGTTTGTGATTTGAAAAACAAGCGTTTTCGCAGGAATTCTCTCACAATTTGGAGCCCAAGTTAGACTTGCTTAAAGCTGTAGTATCAGAAGAAAGTGGGGTCAAGCCTCAAAAGTCGTGTTTTTTGGAGAAAAAACCGGCACACGTGCGCGCATACGTACCATTCATACATACATACATATATATATACATACTAGTGGTGTGCTTGAGCACAAATGGCGAGCAAGCCTGATAGTTAGGTAACATAAAATGTTACTATGTTTTAGCTTACTTCATGCAAACACTATAATAGCAGTTATGACCTTTTATTTCAGCAAACAAATACAAAATCACTCTCTTACCTGATTAATGGTAACTTTTGTAGTATACAAAATCACTCTCTTACCTGATTAATGGTAACTTTTGTAGTATCAAACATCAACCATTCTGATAATCTCAATTACCAGTAACTAAAAAATAAACCATTGTTATTATTTGTAATTTATAACCAACAAATATGGAATTACTACTTGCCTCAATTTCCTATTGATAACTTCTGTAGTATCAAATTTAAGTTACTTCGACTATCTGAATTACCTCGAATTCTTGACAAGCTCTCAGCTACAAAAACAAAAGACAATCAATTTTAGCACACAAATACATAATTACTTTCTTACCTCATTGTCTCGAGCAGTGCTAACTTTTGTAGTACCAAATTTGAGCCATTCTGACTACTTGAATTTACCAGTCACTGTTGACAACAAGCTCTTAGCTACAAAACAGAAAGACCAGCGTTATTTTTGCATATTTAGCTAACAAATATGGAATTACGTACTTACCTCAGCTTCCCTCGAGTAGCTTCCTTAGCATTAATACTACGGCATTCTGACTACCAATGACTCTTGACAGCCAACAATCGGCTCCGTTATATCCCCGCCTAAAACGGAGAAATTTTTTAATTAATCATACATTATCCGATTTTGCATTATCCACCCCTCTAATTCAGCGAAGCGAGCGAAGCGAGCGGAGCTGACTCTCTAATGAGTTCGCGATATATATATATATTTAGGTCTAGAAATTGTTTTTGTTCTTGCGTGGGCGTACGTGTGTACCCTTTCTCCTACGCGCTTGCGCGGGCCGGGTAACCTTATTAGCAACATTTTGTTTTGTTTACCCGCCGTACGAAGTAGCGATGCCCAGTAGACAAAACGTTAGAAACGCTCGGTCAAGAGCTTTGAGGGCGTTAGAAACTCCAGAAGAAAAATTAGTAAGGAGAGAGGAGATAAGAAATGAAAAAGACAGGGCAAGGAGGAGTAATTTGAATCTTTTCCAAGTGACTACATGTACTCTAACAGCTCCCACTACTTTGGCAAGATCTTCTGCAGCAGGCCTTAGCAAAGTTCATTATCAGGAATGCTTATAAAATAAGTTAATACGTGCATACCATTATGCATCACAGTCTCACTATTGTTTTCCATTACAAAATTATTTTGGTTGTAACTATCTAAAGGGAACTAGATACCAACACCAGCAATATGCAGATGGTAATGCTAATCCATCTAATCAGTCTGCATAACGTGTATGGAGAAATTTCCAGGCACCAAAATGAAATTTAAGTCATTGGAATGTTGTCGATGTAGCCGGGATAAACATATCCCTAAGCTCTATTCAGCTCAAAATAACATGCATCCTGGAAACATTCCTCCACTTGCAGGTTAAATTTAATGTAAAACTATAAAAATTAACCTAACTCTATTATCAAACTATGTAGTCTAAGATCTACATCCATTTAACATACTCTGCTCTCCCACTACTGCTATATAATGATGTATGACATTTTAAATTAAATAGCTGTATATTCTGTCTAAAACCAGCCATTATTTTTCTTTATTGATTTGATAATACAAAAATAACTCAACAATTAAAAAATATCAGAAATATCACGACACTTCCTCAGATGCAAGAATCTCTTTATTTTTAAATGTTTCAGCCACCGAAGTAATGTCTTGCTCTGCTGCCGTTTTCTGAAGTCTACACGTCCCCCACGTCACGATAACCATGCCAAGGAACATGAACAGAAGAGCTGCTAAGAGATAAAAAGAAGGCGTTATCATGAGTAGTGCGTAGCGAACACCGTTGGTGCAGGGATCCAAGAAGGTGGCATGATTCATAATTCCTGGAATCTGCAATTTAAGGAATAGGTGGTAAAGTAAGAATAGATTACAGCACAAGGTCTGGCTGTTCACCGAGGCCCAAGAACAGTTTTGTAAGGTTTGTATACAACTGAAATGAGTGATTTCTAGACCATTTATACATTGTAACAATGTAACGTGGTTTCTTAAAAATTGGAATGCAACTAGTTTTATTAACTACATACTTAAGCAATGGTCAAACAACTATCAATATGTACTCTGTCTTCTAACTGCACAACTTCTAATCTATGACATAAGAGTTAATTTCTAGAAGCCCAACAATGAGATCACACTCACAATAATATGGTGAGTCAAACAATCAAAAGAACTCTGTATATTTAAAACAAATGGAATTTAGACTTATTCAAGTTTAAGCCAACTGCTAAAACAAGTGTTAAAATTTTTAACAACCTCCAGAAATTTAATTAAGCAATCTATGCTACAAACTATTCATTTCACACGAATAAAATTATTCTGGCTTATAAGAGCATGTTCTCATGTGATTTAATACATGTGAATTGAGCCCCAAACTCTAGACTCTCCTTCCCGTTTGACAGCTTAAGCCTAAGCATTAGGAGCTAATTACAGGAGTAGCCATTGCTGATACATGCAAATTTTGGAGGTATAACCTTGGATACGCATTAGACTCTTTCCTTCTGTAGTGACCAGATAACAAGTCTGACTACTCCTTACTCATTAGACACTCTTAATTATGTTGACTTACAATGACTGGACCAAGACTGGCCACTATAGTGATGATGCCAATGTAAATGGCTGAAGCTTGAGCACGCATGGCAGGCATACACAAATCCTAGAAACACAATACACCAAACGTGAAGATTGAATATTGCAATGAAGCACACAAGTGAAGAGCAAAGCTGCATCTTCTTATTCTCTGACAATGTAGTATACAAAATGGACTACTTCTAACAGTGGGTCAAAAAAAGTTTAATACTGACTAGTACTTATCAGAGGATTGCAAATTTACCAATATTATGACAATTGGATATTTGCACAACTGCTCTGAGGACACTGCTCGTACATTATTATTTACAATCAACGAAAAACAAACAAACAAAACGACAACATGATTTGTAGATGACAATGCTCCTTCAAATATTTATTGGCAAGAGTATTGGAAGTGTTTAAGCCAACATCGACAAATTAACGATAACATGTGTTGTTACTATTGGTGGGTCACCACCTGCCAGAACTATCAAAGTAGCTAAATTTTTAGCGGCAATCCTGACTTTGTTTGAATAGGTAAATACAAGTTCAGATAAACAGGTGATAAGTGGTGAATTCGACAGAACAACAGGTGATCCGTTTACACCAAAGAAAAATGCACAAGGTAAGAGAGCAACAAAAAAACAACAAAAAAAACAACAACAAAAAACAACAACAACAACAAACAAACCATGTGTAGAGGGCATTAAATAGAATAGTGATACAATTATTAAAGAGGGAGGGGATATGCACACAGGGAATGAATAATAAATGAGTTAATGTTTAGTTAGCATTTCTTCAGAGCGGCCTAAGACAACTATAAACTTCTACAGTGCAACTTACTCCTCTGTATGTATATATCTTTGAACTCAGCTGCCCTATCTATAGTAATCACAATTACTTGGAAGCCATTTTGAGATACACTACTCCGTGACCTGAAATGCTGAGTGCTAACCTTTTTTATGGTGATTCCACGTCAAATTACCCAATGGGTGGAATCACCCAATCACAATGATTTTTATAATTTTTTTTATGTACTCTATAACCTACGTATTTGAATTTCACGTCAATTCACATGTACCATTTGATTGCTGCCATTTGCATTTTCCTAAAAGTGGTGATTACCAAGCCCAATTTCCAAACCATTTCAATGTGATCACTATAAAAGTAAGCATCATTAAAAAGATTGGATTCTTCCTTTAAATAAGCTACAGAATAATTATGTTAAATAATAACAGAGTGGTGGAATCATTTTGTAGGGAATTTGACATGGAATCACCCTTTACCATTTCAACTTTCAACTGCCGATTGGCAGATTGGACAAGAATGGAAAATTTTGGTCCTACTTTTTTTTTTCTTCCTAATTTTAGGCATTCATAACAATACACTAACAACATTCACTGAATCACAAGACTAAAAACTAACCTGGACTATTGCAGCTGCTGGCCCCAGCCATGTCTCTGCTGTCACATACGCCAGGAACAAGAGTCCAAAGGACATCGTAGGAGTTGTGGCCAGGAGAACTCCAGTGATGGCAGGAGCTGCCAGTACCTGGCTCACTGCTATCACATATGCCTTAGCATTCTTCCAGTGGCTGGACAACCTTGAGTGGAAAGAATAACAAATATATGCTGAGCCTTTCACTAGTATAGCATCATCACAAAACTTGACTTTGGTCAACTTGGGAAGCAAATTGCAAATTCTCTTGCAACCACTAGTGGTTATGCACACTTAGCAGACCCCAGGATGCCTATGCACTAAGCAGGCACAGTGAGCCGTGCAAGCAAAGCTCCTGGAGCCAGGCTAGGAACTCGCAGGAGAGCATGCCTTTCCTCACATCAAGTTGTGTGGGCACCCGAAGTCCCACCTGGACCATTGCTGTTTCATGAGGAAAGGACTTGAATTTGCACTCCAGCAAATGCCAGGTACCGGGTGGACTGGTGGGAGGCAAATGGAAAACTAGATGGAAAAGTTACCTGAGTTGGGCTTGAACACACAACCACTACACCATACAGCCACCACACACCCAGGAATGACACTCAGACATACATGCACAATCAGGAATGCAGGTAAGGATTAACACAATCACGGGTAATTCACAACACATTATAAGATAGATACATACGGTTAGGGATTGATGACAATTCAGTAAATCAAAAAAAGCACACACAAGTCCACATGTCACATCATATGCATATACAATGGCAACCAAAGGAAAAACAACAACCTGTATCAATTGACAGTCATTTAAAAATTCAAACACTACCACCATACCGTACATAAATTGCATACTCTAAGTGAGAGGGTACAGTAATATTCTCCTTTTACCACTAAGAGGCTTTCCTTACCTGTCCGACACAAATCCCCCCAGAAAGCAGCCCAGACCACCTCCGAACAGCACCACCACTCCCACAATGACCGAAAAGTCATCAGGCAAAGTATCCGGAAACTGCCTTCGGTAGAAGGTCGGCAGCCACGCTCCTAGTGCATAGCCAGGGATGTTCCTGATGGAGCCGGCAACAAGAAGCATCCAATATGGAGGAGACTTGATCAGGAAGAGAGCCACTTCCTGAACAACAAATGACACAGAAGCATGAATAATAAACGCTACCTGTTTATGTAGCAGTCATTTTACAAGGCAAGGACCACAACTGCAGGAAATTTAGCCTATAACAAATTTTGCATGAACAATTGTTAATATCAAGAGAATAAAGCAGCTGAATTCAGAGAACTATAAAAAAAAATGACATTGTCAAACTTATACGTCACGAAGTGTGTTGCTTCAACTTAACTAGTGATGTGTTTGAGCACAAATGGCGAGCGAGCCTAAAACAACACTATTGTTAATTGTTTGATTTTAACTTCTAACACTCAAGCTACTAAAAAAAAAGTCGAATTTGTTTAATTATGTATGTACGGTAAAGGGATTCAATGCCATAGTAGCCACTCCCCATAACTGTTTGAGTTGGGGGGGAAAAAAAAATCACATTATTTAAGCATTTTCTTTGTGATATTCTTTAGTAGTTGTAACGCACAATACTTTCACACAACTGAACATACCTACACAAGACTTACCTTCGTAGTTAGTCTAGTGGACAATGAATTTTCAAGTAAATACTGTTGTGCAGGGCTTATAACTATGACAAATAGCGTATTAACTTACCACCACTACTAACTCGAATAGAAATGGAACTCCGGTAGTTTTTTAGTTCTAACTGCATCCGCAAAGGAATTCAAAGCAGTAAACAATTCAATATCTAAGATGATACGGGTAATGATCGATAAACCAGAAGATTCTGTTTAGTGAAGTTTGGGACAGGTCGAACACAGAGGGAACACAAAAATACGCAAGGGTCAAAGTACAAAATGACACACGTACGTCCACACATATATATAAACAAACTAATATCCCCAATTTTCAATTGTGTTACCCCTGAGAGTGTCTCACTCGCTCTTCTCGCTCGCCAATTATCCAGGGAAAAATTATTTTTTTGCTGTCAACCATTGCACAAAAGACCGTTATCTTTTAATGGTAATGCCAAACAATTCTCATTGCGTAAGGTTTAATCGTTAGACCTAGTTAGAATAGGAAGGTAGAAGGAGAGGGAGGGGCCACATCAGGGGGACATGCATAGTGGATAGGAATCCACTCGTTAGCCAGTTAGCAGCGAGCCTAGTGAGACTTACAAGAAAGAGTGCCAAGAAAAACCAGTACCAAGTAGCAGAGGCAAGGCTATGACGGATGAACAACAGTACTCAGGGCAGCATTGATCGACAAGATGGCCATGAAAGAGGCTATGACTGTGGTCTTTCAGAAATACCAGGGATCAGAGCACTGATGGAGGGCAGAGGGCATTCCAGCAACCTGAAGGAGAGTGGCACCGCTCATCAGAGACCAGGAACTGGGCTAGAAAGTTAGAAAGTGCATAAGTGTATATGGGTAACCCAGGGAAGCACTGAGTCAGGCCTAGGAGGACAGAGTGGCAGCCAGGAGCCCGCCAGAGCAGTATGGCATAGACAGCGGTATTAGCTGTAATAAAAAAAATAAAAAATTAAAATTAAAAAAAGGTTGATAATAGAAGTTTCAAGTCAAGGTTGCTAGTAGCACCCAGTGGGGCACATGCCCAGTGTTGGGAATACCCAAGTGGGGTTGCTGTAGGGCATAATACATGAGCAGCACCCAAGTGGGGCAGCTTACGGACCAGGCATTATGGCACTATGTGTGAGTGTATGCAGGTGGCCTTGGAGGAGCAGTGACCCCAGAAAAAGTGGAAGCACTAGGCCTGGCCACATTCGAGGATCTGCCAGCCAGTCCGAGCGCATCATATGGGAAGATGACACCATCACCTTCCACCCCAGTGAGGCCCACAGAGACTGGCCCATTCGTCTTCACTGAGGTCCTCCCACTGGTGCCAGCCAAGCTGGCAAATAAGATCAGAAGGGGAGAGTATATCAACATGTCTGAGCTGCTGAAAGACAATATGGCAGTGGAGAGACGGTGGGCAGCCCCTGAGAGTGTCTCACTCGCTCTTCTCGCTCGCCAATTATCCAGGGAAAAATTATTTTTTTGCTGTCAACCATTGCACAAAAGACCGTTATCTTTTAATGGTAATGCCAAACAATTCTCATTGCGTAAGGTTTAATCGTTAGACCTAGTTAGAATAGGAAGGTAGAAGGAGAGGGAGGGGCCACATCAGGGGGACATGCATAGTGGATAGGAATCCACTCGTTAGCCAGTTAGCAGCGAGCCTAGTGAGACTTACAAGAAAGAGTGCCAAGAAAAACCAGTACCAAGTAGCAGAGGCAAGGCTATGACGGATGAACAACAGTACTCAGGGCAGCATTGATCGACAAGATGGCCATGAAAGAGGCTATGACTGTGGTCTTTCAGAAATACCAGGGATCAGAGCACTGATGGAGGGCAGAGGGCATTCCAGCAACCTGAAGGAGAGTGGCACCGCTCATCAGAGACCAGGAACTGGGCTAGAAAGTTAGAAAGTGCATAAGTGTATATGGGTAACCCAGGGAAGCACTGAGTCAGGCCTAGGAGGACAGAGTGGCAGCCAGGAGCCCGCCAGAGCAGTATGGCATAGACAGCGGTATTAGCTGTAATAAAAAAAATAAAAAATTAAAATTAAAAAAAGGTTGATAATAGAAGTTTCAAGTCAAGGTTGCTAGTAGCACCCAGTGGGGCACATGCCCAGTGTTGGGAATACCCAAGTGGGGTTGCTGTAGGGCATAATACATGAGCAGCACCCAAGTGGGGCAGCTTACGGACCAGGCATTATGGCACTATGTGTGAGTGTATGCAGGTGGCCTTGGAGGAGCAGTGACCCCAGAAAAAGTGGAAGCACTAGGCCTGGCCACATTCGAGGATCTGCCAGCCAGTCCGAGCGCATCATATGGGAAGATGACACCATCACCTTCCACCCCAGTGAGGCCCACAGAGACTGGCCCATTCGTCTTCACTGAGGTCCTCCCACTGGTGCCAGCCAAGCTGGCAAATAAGATCAGAAGGGGAGAGTATATCAACATGTCTGAGCTGCTGAAAGACAATATGGCAGTGGAGAGACGGTGGGCAGCAAGCCCAAGCTCAAGTGGACAGATGCGAGCAGACCGAACTAGATGGCTGCATTGCTACAGCCTGTATGCAGCCATCACCCAGACAAGGTGCGGGAAATGTGGGCATATCAGGCAACGATAATTAGAGAGGCTCGAAGGTGCAGGGGGTCACATGGCTGGTTATTATGTGACTCTGCATTAAACGGCAGGTGTGTTGAGTCAGCCAACTTTGGAAGGATTAATCAGGTGCTGCATGCCACGACCTTCTTGGCGTATGGTGGAAGGGACAGTTCTGCTCTTCATGCATGTTGCTTGACTACAGTCAGGAAGACTATGCCCTACACCCTGGGAGAAGTCTTCCCGTGGTGAGGCTTGGAGAGACAATGGAGAGGTGATACCAGCCAAAGCAGTATAGAGTGGGGAGGAAAAGTTTCTCATGGAATGATGAGAAGTGCTCATAGCCATGCTGTCAATTTGAACATGTGTGCTTATCCCGGTGTCATGGCAGCCATTGGAGGGATGTATGCAAGTCGAAGGTGGAAAAAGACCATGAGGGCCCAAGGGAGGAGCAGAGGGGAAAGAAGCTACAGTCAAGACACAGTCATGGGGAAGTGGAATGTCTTATCCAGCTCAGTTTGTACAGAATTGTTATTATTATCATTATCATTATTACTAGTGGTGTGCTTGAGCACAAATGGCGAGCGAGCCTTAAACTATACTATTGTTAAATTTGATTTTAACAACTAACACTCAAGCTACTAAAATAAAGTCGAGTTTTTAAATTACGTATGCGGTAAAGGGGTTTCAATGTCATAGTAACCGCTACCGCAACAGTTTGAATTGAAAAAGAAGCAACAAAATCAAATCACGTTATTTAAAATTTTCTTTGTGATATTCTTAATAGTAGTTGTAACGCACAATACTTTCACACAACTGAACATACTTACGCAAGACTTACCTTCGTGGTTCGTCTAGTGGACAATGAATTTTTAAGTAAATACTGTTGAGTAGGGCTTATAACTGTGACAAATAGCGTATTAACTTACCACCGCCACTAACTCAAATTGAAATGGAGCTCCCATAAGTTTTTGAGTTTTAACTGCACCCGCAAAACAATTCAAAGCGGTAAACAATTCAATTTCTAAGGTGATACGGGTAATGGTCGCTAAACGGGAGGATTCTGTTTAGTGAAGTTTGGGACGGGGTCGAACGCGGAGCAAACACAAAAATACGGAGGGTCAAAGTACAAAATGACATACGTACGTCCAAACATATATATAAATAAATAAATAAACAAACATCCCCGATTTTCAATTGTGTTACCCCTGAGAGTGTCTCGCTCGCTACGCTCGCTCGCCAATTATTATTATTACTATTATTATTATTATTAAAGTGTTACCAGGATTACAGGATCTAAAAATAAATAAACAAACTGATACATGGTCAATAAAGGGTCGTTGCATGAAAAGAGCAACAGCATTCAGTAAATATATAAGTTTGGTAAGAGGTCGAGTACTGCTTAGCATACTATACATGGACAAAGCCTTGCCTTTGAGCTACAGTCTGTGCTAAAGATTCTTACGCAGTGGCAGATGCAGTGAAATGATGCTGGGACGGATGAATGTAAAGTCGTACATTACCCACACGACTATCTTGTGAAATGCCAGAGAGATATTTCTCATCTCGTCAAATCACATTGTCTGTAGCTTCAACTTAATTTTCCAGGGAAAAAAAAAAGATCAAAATTTGCTGTAAAGAGTAGCATAAAAGATGGTCATCTTTTAATGGTAATGCCAAACAATTCTCATTGTATGAACAAAGTATGAGAGCAAGTACACTATTGAGGAAAGGTTTGCACCACCTGGTGCTTCATTACATAATATGGCCATCTATGGCATTCAGGCTCTACTACTATAAAACAGTGAATACACTTAGTTAACCCTTTCGTTCCCAAATTGTTTGGACGCGCGCGGAAAAATCTAATCTTCTACCGCGGAATAGTGCATTACCGTTTTATTTTTTTAACTCGATGCTGGCTGGGAAAACCCCATAGCAACCATATATCACTAAATAGACCAAGAGTTTGGGATTCCCCTCATTTTTTGATTGAGAAAATTGAATAATATTTAGGCCCCCTACTATTACTTAAAAAAAAAAAAAAAATTTCCCAAAAAAATTCCACTTTTCTCATCCATAATAAAAAAAAAAAAAATAGAAATAATATTGTTTGATGTACTTTATACCAATATTTTATTAGTTCAACAATAAAATATGTTGTTTGTTGTGTTTGGTGGTGATTGTGATCATGTAGGAGACATCTATGAGTGTCCAATAGGAACATATGCCATCGGACGTCGAGCTCCACTACAAAACAATTTCATATACACAAAAACACAAACAACAAAGATATTTGTAATACAAACAACAAATTGTTCATGATCCTATATAATTGCAACTTTATGATGTATTGTATGGGGTTTCATACAGGATTTTTGTTTGGGAGGGTGGGGGGGTGGGGCTCCGAGTGTACTTCGCCAGGTCCGTCATCTTCTCCTTCATCACTGGAAGACTCTGCTCCTGTTGCCTCATCTGAGTCCTCTTCACAATCCCTCTTCACAATCGGGTCGGTGACTGCATACACATCTGGTCCTAGTAGTACATTCTGGCAAAAAAAATTAAATTTTTTTGAAAATTTGAAATTGATCAACAAACCACAACCCACTTTCAAATCTCAAAACTCAATGAAATATATATATATTATAGCTAAACAGCTTTCTCTATCTCAATATAGCTATAAATAAGTCCTTTCCACAACAGAAGCTTGCTAGTTTTCAAGAGAAAGACAAGAGAAAGACAAGAGAAAGACAAGCTTACATCGATCATCTTCTTGACTTCCATTGTCAGTGTCAGAGTTGACGGGGTCTGGTCCCCAACCCTGATACAGGGCCTCCTATAGCCCTAGATGTCGTCTCCCTCTTCTCCGCTTGATCCTGAGTCGCTAGAGTCAGTATCAAGCAAGTCTAAAACTTCCACAGCACTGTAACTGGTAGACGCCATTTTTCCAAATTGACTTTGAAAAAAAAAATTTTTTTGCATAGTTACCTGGATCACACGACACGCTCACTTTTTTCCTATGATGTAATAAGCATTACCTAAGACTGTAAGTAATGGGGAGGCCCCCAGTTGAACTGGCGATTTTATAAAAAAAAAAGAAGACAGTAAGTCAAACCGCAAAGTCTTGGTCGGCAAAGAAGCGGTTGTTTCAATGTGTTATGGAAGGCTACTGGGCTCAAGCAATTTTTCGCTGCTTCTACAAAGCTCTGGAGATGACTGGATCCATAAATGAAGTTGCTGTGAAGAAGGTAACTTTTTTTAAAATTCGACGGAGAACCGATGTTTTTTTTTTTTGCCGAGGAAGAAATAAACGCAACTGCTGTGAGGTACTGTCGAAGTAGCCCTGGCTGAAAGCTATTTTAGATGCTTCTCCAATGCATTGGGCACCTGTGTATGCAATCTGAAGGTTCTAGCTATAAAGTAACTATTTTTTAAAATTCGGAGAAGTCAACCGGTCTTCACCCGCTTTTAAGCGGGATTGGGAACGAAAGGGTTAATCTACTACATACATAAATCCACTACTGCTAGTCTGGCCCTGACAATCCATACCCCATTTCTATTTGTTAATGATAACTCAGATCAAACATATAAAAAATTTATAATAATATGTGTTTACCTTTCTAGCCTTTTCTTTAGCTCCTTGACCAAAAAAAAAAAAAAAAAAAAAAAATCATCATGCTTTCTGCCAAACCCGTCCTGACAACTTTCTCAATTAGCTTAACCTAGTTTTCCCACTATCACTGAACTATTGATCAAAAAAATAAGTCAACCTTCAGACTGTGAAGCTTCAATGGGAGACCCGTTAGATTGCTTTCGTGACTTCTCCTACTTCAGATACTTTGTTTTAGTTATTGTTTTATATATTATATTTACGGCTAAAAAGACAACACTCTAAAAAGACAACACTCTAAAGGCCAATTCAAATAAACTGATACGAAAGAAGTTGCTGGTTAATTGATCTATAAAGCTTGATCTATATGTTGCAGTAAAAAATAAGTAAATTATCACAAAACTGAGGCAGTCTTGTTAAGGCTAATACCACTTTCAACACTGCAATCTTTGGGATCCACATCTGCCAGACACATAGAGCACAACAGCCATAATGGGCATCTCCTCTTTTGTACATATGTGTTGAGTGTTAAGACCACCACAATATAACTTCTACATTGAATGACACCAGCGTGAGTACGGCATCACGCCCAACTTCCTCCTCCTACCACATACCTGCACGCACATCTCACCTTGATGCTGTACGTCCTTTTGCCGCTGATTCTGCTCATTCTCTTTTCATGGACGCTCTTCGGCTCCCACAAGACCAGTACAGCCAGAGGAGTGACCACAAAGCCAGCAATACCCAGTATCCTGAAGGTCCACCGCCAGCCCAATACCTTGTTGACATTAGCAATCATCCAGCCCAAACCTCCACCTACAGATACATCAATACATGGAAATATAGCAGCCTCATCCTATGGGGGGGGTATGTGGGTGGTGGTGTGTGTGGTGTGTAATGTGTAATGTGCCCCCCCCCCCCCCCCCCCCCCACACACACACACACCTTGCCAGACATTGGTTCAGGTACTTTCAATATCAAATTAGAAGCAGATTGCTTGTTTATTGTAGTTATAATTTTGTTAGTCCTACATATGCTATCAAGATCCATTCTATCCAACAGTTGAACATATCGGATGAGAGAGAGAGAGACAGAGAGAGAGAGAGAGAAATATGGTACCATAATTATCTGAAACATTTCTGCCTTGGAATAGTTACAGCTTTAAATCTATATCCACACTGTTCAATTCTCCCACAACTTGATGGTTCCCACTGAGTCCACAAATGTTTTGCTATTAACTTTTAATTTAAAATATAATTATACGAAATCTACTCCTGAACAACCATCAGCTATTGTACCTTGGATATAACGACCACTTTATATAATTTTCAACAGAACAGATTGAACCGTATTTGTAGTCATCCTTTACCATTTAACAGTTGTAGCTAGAGCCAGGTACAAATTTGTATTTTCACAGAATCTACTTTGTGGAGTTCCATGCTATATCTACTACTCAGATTCCAGGACATGCATACACCAACATTTCAATCCCCAACCTCTGAACTTATCAGCCAAAACTAACTTCACAACAAAATTGCATGTACAAAACATCAGACTAAATAATAGGAACTTACCCACATATACGCCGTAATGATAGACGGACAGAGCAAACGCTCGATGTCTGGATGGGAAGAAGTCTGCAATCAGTGAATACGCCACAGGGTTGCAAGCAGCCTGAAGAAAGAAGAAACAACAACAACAACAATAGGCATAATTGGAAAGCAAGCAAGGCTAGTGTGACAGTGCTTGGAAAATTAGGTATGTAATTAATATATTAATTTTTTTTCCGGACATAGCACATCCTTTAAATGTGTGTGGTGACTTCCTCTCCTTGAAAAAAAAAAAAGCTGGTAGTACAAAGTTATTCAACTTAAAACAAATTGATTATTTCAAAAAAAATACTTGTTTTTCAAATCACAATAAGTAGTGGCAAGTGTATTATATCATTACAGACCCCTTACCATATAAAATTTCAACAAAAAACAACAACAACATACAAAAACTGGCCGGTTTCAGTACTAACGGAGAGCTTACCATACTATAGCACTTCAAGTAGCAAGAATGACAAAGCTTTAAGGCTTTTATTCAAATAGGATGGCTCGTTCACCATTAGTGTGTACTACCACGTCACTACTTTATTAGCACACACCAAACCACAGACGACTCTAATTAGAAATTAGAGCAGTAGTGGGCAGTACAGAAGCTGTGAATAAATAATATTGAACAAAAAAAAACAAAAAAACCCAAACAACTTTCAATCTTTTTTAAGCAATTCACACGTCAATCTAAAACTTCTTCCCAAAATGTGTGTGCAGTCGTTTATAAAATTACGTCAAGCATTGCTCGGTCTGAGCTTGTATGTATGTACATACATGTATAGGTAAACATTACCTCTCCGATTCCCAGGAATATCCTCAGCAGCAACAGCTGCCAGAAGGTTCTCACAAACCCCGTGAGGAAGACCATGGCCGACCAAAACACGACTCCTATGAGCAGGACCACAGATCTGGACCTGGTGTCCGCCAGCCGTGCCAGAGGCAGGCCCGCCAGCACATAGATGACCGTGAACGCAGGACCTGCAACCACCACACTCTTGAATACAGCTACCATTAATACTACAACTAATACGTGTTTTGTTTTATATTGTCACAGAAAGATCACCTACTCTTTGTGTTTCAAAGTCCTAAGATTTATCATACTTAGAAGGCATGAGAAATGCAAGTTAGCAACAGTTATAATTGAGGGTAAACTACATCTACAGCTATCAAAGAGATGACCGCAAGAGCTCAATTTTGTTACAATATGCCTTCTAACACACATGCATGATATACACAAACTTGCATGCACACACACACACACTTAGTCGTGCACTACACATGGAATGAAAACTGAAATACATGACTTCAATTGCCATAATTCATGTTTGGCAAACTGATTTGAAGTGCCATACAATTCGAAAGTCCAGTTCAAGCACTCGACTAACTTTTCAGCAAGAAAACTACCCCATACTAGGAAATTATTAGCCCACGTGATTACCACGTGATGAAAGGCACCATTACCCAAGTAAGTTGCTTGTCTGAACATGTTGGGACTGAAGTGTGTTCACAAACTGAGATGTTCAAAGAACTGACTAAAAAATGTATAGCAGAGTATTAATGAGAGGGTGTGGCCACTCTATCTTTCTTATTCGCACATGCTACTGTTTGATTTTGGGTGTTGGTAGTGAAGTGTATGTTCAAATAAATGACTCTCCACTGCCAATAAACTTAACAAAAACATTTCAATGAATATGGCTAATTCTGACAAAAGTTTTATCCTAGAAATATGCTGAGATTGCCCAGGTTGTGTTAAGTTGAGTTAATATAAAGCCACTTTTTACCTCCAAAACCTACATACATGGTCACTCCATCCAAGCTACAACTATGTGTAGATATTTTAGTGCCTCTTCATGATGGTTTGGGTTCCTCCACACCAATTAACCACTTATCACCTTTACACTCCACCCACCATCTCTTTAATAACATTTCAAGCAACACCACTCTACCTAATTACATGTACTTAGTCCTGACAACATTTCCCCACGAACACAACATTATGACTCCTATGTCAACACACTTGTTGTAGGGCCATTCATTGGTGGCCCTGCATCTCTCATATATATTCTGTATCCAGAGTATTCTTCAGTTAGTTGTTGTATCATACTCCTCTCTCATACTACTCTACTTGGCTTCTTCCTGATTAATGATAAATGTTAAATCAATAGTATATCTGACTCTGAACTGATCTAATTAGCATAGTTTCTAAGTAGAGGCATATTCTGGCTTTACAACCCTGAACAGAAGCAGAACTAAAATACTACCCCCATTGTTCCCATTGTTCAATGATGCTATGTACATATTATGTCTTCAATACTGATACATACACAGATTAGGAAGCTTTATAATATGTGACCGGTTTTGGGGAAATCGGCCTAAACGCGGCATCTAAAGTTTTCTAATTTATTCTACCAGTAGGCTGCCTTGGGATGCCGTCTTCCTAATTTGGAAGCTGTAGCACAAGCCGTCTTCGCCCTACGCACTACAACACTTCAGTATTTTTGCTAAACTTATTATTGCTGATTTCTAAAAAAAACGCCGGGTAAAGGCGTTGCTAAGGTCAGGGGGCGTGCCTTGTGTCCATATACTATTACCGCGTGTCTCCGGGACACTACGGAATAAACCGGTTACAGGTGGATTGAAAGAAGTCTAAAAGGCGTAATGCAGGGCAACTATGATGGCGAGAATTGCGTTGAGTATGTGAATTATGTAGAATAGTAAGTGAATTAGTTAGCTACACTTTTTCCCCCGCTGTTAGTGAAAATCCCGCCAATAATTTCTTAGCAACGCTCCGTACACGGGTCCAACCGGCTAGTGTTTCTAACCCCCTAGCGTGAGTTCTAGAGCACGCCAGAGCTTACAACTGCGTCATAAACTAGAGCTAACTGGTGTCTATCCATTCCGCCATAAAATATTTTCGAAAAAATCGACCCATAAGGTTTTACCTGGGGATACTGAAAAAAAATTGTTTGCCGCGTTTAGGCCGATTTTCCCAAAACAGGTCACATATGTCACAGGTCCCTGAGCAAAGCTCAGTGAGACAGAAAGAAAAGGATGAGTAAAAAATAAATATTCTTCCTCCCTTCTCTTTCATAAAGTGTTTGTGCCACAGGTCAAAATTTATTATAATAGAATGGGTCAGTATAACTAATAAGCGGGTGTTGTGTGTAACTGTAGATAATAGGGTGACAGTTTGCATAAGAATAGAGCCAAGTTGGAAACAGAGTAACTGCACATTCCTCACCAACTAAGAAATAAGGAGTGCATTAAATGAGAATACTGTTTAACTCCAATAAATCCCCACCCAAACATGTCACTATGTGTCCTTTTACTAGCTCCTAAAAAGGTGGAAAGTTGATTGTTTGATAGGAGAATAATTTCTTCTGGCTAATTTCTAGTTGAGAAAAGAAACCCCACCCACCCCATGTACATCTATGACTTCTCACCAGTTAACAAGCCTTGCTCATTGTCATTGAAGTGCACGCAGTCCGTGTGGTTGGCGGCTTCAGCTGCACTCTCGTTAGACAAGTTCCCTCTACACTCGTCCTGCACCGAGCCTTCACAGCGAAGTCCAGAAGGTATGGCCACTGGCAAAACCAGCCTGTCCGCCTGATTCAGGATGTACACGAGGAACAGCACCATGAGAAGGAACACTGCAAATGGAGTCACCCTCTTCTCTGGATCAGGGGACCTGTAGGAGTTCAGGCAAGAGCATAAGCTATTGCTGCTGTCGGAGGACGCCTTAAGGAGAGCTACAGTGTCTTGTTCTTCTTCTCCATCAAATTTGGACTCAGCTTGCTCTGTTTGTTGCATGTTTTCTGGCTCAGAGAGATCGTCAGTTTTGGTATTTCTTCGTCTCGTCGTTAAGTTTTCCGAACCAAGAAACGTTACGGATTCCTCGCCGGGCTGGTACTGTACCAAATCCAAAAAAGGCGTGCCACTCACAATCCCATCTTCCTCGACTCTGATAACCCGGTGTGCACTATCTTCCATATACAGAACTAGTCCAGTCTAGTACAATCAAGGGGCGGAGCTCACAGCTGCTATGAAAAAGGCATTCATAGTCATGTTTGGATTCACAAAATAACTCTGCCACCACAGATGATCTTTTACTCAACAATAGCCAGACCCCGCCCCCTAATCAAAACGCGCGAGCGCCTATTAGCATTTTATGTTTAGGCGATCTTTACCATAATCACATTCGCACACAGCTGAGTGTGGAAAGGTTCAGCGCCGCGGCAGCGGTTTCCCGTTTATAAGGCGAAATTCTGTAGTTTAGTTATCCCTTCGTTATTTTATTGGAGGGATTCTGAGGTACACCCACGTGGATGTTGATGTATTATGGGGAGGCTTGTTCTATAAGATAAGTGAAAAGTGCTCATCAATTTGAAACTTCTTTGAATTTGTTATTGAGAATTGGCAGCGCATGGTAAGACTTGTGTTGAGATGTCTCATCTCCAGTTCATTTTATGCTGCTAAGAAAGACACCATCAATATTATTGGACCTCATAGTGTTTGTCAACGGTGTATAGCTAACTTATGAGTCTAATGATGCAGCAATTTAGTTGTGTAAGTGTCTTTGTTTCTCTGCCTCCAATTTTTTACTCCAAATTTAACCATTTTTAATCCAATCCTTTTATTGTATAAAATAGTGAGCATAATCAAAGTGTGGAATTAGGAACCTGCAAATAATGCTGTGCATGTTTGATTACGATGTGTGTGTGAGAGAGCCGATTACAAGCTATGGAAACATTTATCGCTTCCAATAGTTTAAAATGGTGTTAATGTGTGTGTATCCTGCCAGGTCCAAAGGAAATAATAAACTCCCTCGTCCAGTGGTCATGTCCTCTAGGACCAGCACAGCTGGTACGAGCACCCCGGCCACAACTTCTTGGAGTGAGTCCCAGTCCATGGGCATGGACAGCCAGCCAGGGCCCAGTGGTCTTGCCTTTGCTCGGCTGAGCTTACCTTTCCAGCGGGCTAGGGAAGAACAACCACACACCAGTGCAGGTATGTAGGCGGACGGGTGAGTGAGTGAGTAGTTATGACACCTCAGACAGTTACATTAGGTTATAGAGTTCATGTGCGAAATTGATTTCATTGGCTGGAATGGATAACAGGTTAAAGGGAGCCAATTGTTATTGATGCCAATAAAAGAAAAGTGTAACAAATAAATCTGCTATGTTTTTTGTTGTTTTTTTTCCAATAATTTGTTAATAACAATAGCAGTATTTTCTGTTTATATTTTGGGTAGAATATTTATTGGCTGTAAACAAATAATACTGCTGTAATGATAATATTTTTTTCACCTGATTATGTGTGCAAATTGTTTGATAGTAACCTAGCTAGTTAATCCATTAGTAAATTGCAGCACGTGTACACATCTGAAACTGTATAGCTCCTTCATTCCTTGAAAGCTGACATCCCCTTCCAGTCAAAATTATCTAATAAAATTAATATACGTATGGTATGGCACATGTCTCTTGTTCAGTTGAGGGGAGTTATAGTGTGACTTATGAAGTTTCTGAAAAATTTTCGCCTTTTCTCTTGCTCCACAACACCGATAAACAAGGTTATGAAAATACATATACTAAGAATGATATTTAGCTAACAACTTTCACAATACTATATGATGTTTATTTTCAAACATTTCGGTTGAATCTTTTTCAGTGAGAATTAAAAGCGGCCAAAATGCTAACTTGCATTACACTTTAACTCACCTTACGACACTCTGACCTTTCTGCAGGATCCATGTGCACAACTTTATCACAAGCGATACCAATTGCTTCGGTTAACACGTTAATTCGGGACTAGGAACTTTATAGAAAATCAAGAGTCTAGCAATGTGCTACGTTAAATATTTAGTTTTACTGTTATCAACGACGTAGTGGCCTGTGCCACTGTATATTTTAAATCTTAGTCTTCAAAAGTTCTGGTTGGTTCATGAAAGTGTGTGTGTGTCTGTGTGTCTGTGTGTAAGAGTGTCAAAGGTCAAGTGAGCCTGCACCTGCCAGCAGAGCATCACTATTCCAGGTCCCTCCTTCTCAGGATATCCTCAGAGATTCTTTATCCCAAGATAGTCTAGGATTTGGAGACAGTCATTCCCAGGGTGAGTTGGTTTTATTCAAAATCACCTACCTGATTTGTAGCACGTGCTGACATCATGTGCCATTACATTTACAGATGTTGTATTCCCACATATCTATGTATGCAATTAATGACACGTATATGAAGAAAATGGTATGTCAGTTGGTAAGGGATAGTTTACCTGGTACTTCACTCACTGACATCGTGATCTATAACCGCACTTTCTAATTGGCGCTAATAATTTTAAGCACGAGTATTTTTGTTTTTTGTTTTTTTTGTCAGCTGTAGCGGCACCAGAGAACTGCATGACCAAACAGGTACTTGTCAGTGGGCGGGGTGGAAGTTACACCAAGCAAGAGGCTATAGCATGCCTAGTATTTTGTATTCCATCTATTTGTCAGCGACGGTGTTCATTACCTTCTTGCGCTGTCGTATGCTAGCGCACATAGTTTGGTAGTTAAAGTTTAACTTAACTGTACTGGCAGTTCATTGCATTAGTGTACATTCAGTAACTCATGGGAACATTTGAATCTGATGTGATAATAGGTTGCACCTGGAAATCACCAGGTGCTAAATCAGCTGCTGAAGTCAGAGTATACATACCTGTGTATTTAGCTTGAAGTTATTCCTTCCTGGTCAGGAAAAAAAAAATAACTCAGAGAAAAGTGATGTTATCTAACTTTCTATTACACTGTAATAAGTTACTCATGACCTCTCTCTCTTCCCCCCTCCCTCTCTCCCCCCCCCTCTCTCCCCTCCCTCTCTTTCTCTCTCTGACAGATGATGCTTCAAGGGAGGAGGAGCCAGGTAGCTTGACCGTGGTGGACAACTTGCTGCAACTGTCGCGACAAGCTAGAGTGGAATCCCAACAAGAGAGGCAGTTGCAAGAGTCCCAGGAACTCTCCGACTTGCTGAGTCAAGACCAACTGCCGCTACGTGATGCCACTCCTCCTCTGCTTGGAGGGCCAGTGGAAGAACACTCAGATAGTAACGGTGGCGATGGGGGCGTTGCTTTGGGTGTTGGAATGGTGCAGGTCCAAGGAGCGAGATCCTGTCTGTATAATGTCCCTTCACTTGGAGGTAAAATGGATCATTGTTTCTTTTTTGTGTACCTTGCATTTATGTAAGTAAACAATGTTAACAACCACAACTACAACAACTTCCCATTAACATGTACACAAATCATTAAAAAAAAAAAAATACAATGGTTTTTTTCTCAGGCAACGGGGTCGAAGGAAATGGATTGTAAATCTGAGTAAAAGCTCAGTTGGCCAGGGAAGTGAATCCACGACGTCTTTAGCCACCACCAATGCTCCATCTTAACCCTTAGTTCCTCTGAAGGGGGAGGTGCTTTGATGTGACCCCAAGTAGGGTGTTCACATGTCACATGTAGTATGGTGGTCTATGGAGTATGAGACTGACATAGATAAGGGGTGTACTGGTGTGCTATGGAGTACGAGACGGACATAGATAAGGGGTGTACTGGTGTGCTATGGAGTACGAGACTGACATAGATAAGGGGTGTACTGGTGTGCTATGGAGTACGAGACTGACATAGATAAGGGGTGTACTGGTGTGCTATGGAGTACGAGACTGACATAAATAAGGGGTGTACTGGTGTGCTATGGAGTACGAGACTGACATAGATAAGGAGTGTACTGGTGTGTTGAAGGTTGCAGGTTGTCATGGCTCAGAGTTAGAACAACTGATGGCTGAAGCAAAGGGTTCTGGATTTGACTCTCTGGCAACAACCGTGTGGTCTTTTCACTTTTACCCTAGCTTTTTTGTGTAATATGTGACAGTAAGTCCATTCAAGGTGCATAAATTAAAGCTTTCGGCGCAGGCGACCAGAGGTCTGATTAGTTAATAGAAAACTAAAAATATCAACTGTTGATTGCCTACGTTTAGTTGGGATTTCCATCAGTACAGAAATTATGTTGTTGTTTTTTGTTGTTGTTGTTTTTTGTTTGTTTTTTGTCACAAGATATATGTGAATAAGTTGAGAAGTTACTGTGATATGATCGGAGGTTGCATTGTGTCTGACATGTGCAGGCACAGACTCAGAGGGAGGTAGACAAGGAGGAGGAGGGAGTGATCGAGACGCACGTGGAGTGCCGGAGTTTGTGGCGGCAGTTAACCGGGCAGTTAGTCGGTGTCATCACGATCAGGCTATGACTTCAACGACTACCTCTGACTCAGACTTACCAGCTGCTCTTGGAAAGGTACTTCATTCAATTCCTTCGTTATATTTTATTATTGTTGTTTATTTTTTATTTTTTATGGAATTTTCTGTTGATTTCACATAATTGATGATATTTTTTGTGTTCTCTTATATCAATGTTTATAACTACATGTAATAATTATATTAAATGTACTATTTATAAATCTTGATATAAGAGCACAAAAATATCAATTATTATTATTATTATTATTATTATTATTATTTGTATGGTTATTTTGAAAGTCTGACATTAAGATCAGTTTATTGACTGCTAGCTAACTTGTGGTACTCTTTGTGCACTTTCTAAGCGAGTTGTGCTGGAATCAAGAGACATCAGTAATTATTGTACCATCATCGCTACTTGTTTACTAGAGTAGCTTCAGCTAATACTCTGTATAGCCTGACAAGTTTCTGTTTTTCTAGCACGGAATTGGGAAAATAGAACTTTGTGCTGTAACTGAGAAGTGAAATGTGCCAGTAGGGTTTACCCAATGTGTTTGTTCTTCTGCCTAGTGTTAGTGTTCCCCCTCCGAGAGTGTCTCGCTAGCTTCAATCAACTGCCAATTAACAGCCCGTTGATTTGGAGGTGTGGTTGCAGAGTGATTGCTCATAGTAATGATAATTATTTCTTTAACCTGAACTCCAAGTATTGTTTTGTTTTAATACACTTAATTGATTATAACATTGGGCAAGTACTTAGAAACCTAAGTGTTTCACCTTGTATTGGCATGCTAGAGAAGAAGTACCGTTGTCTTTTAGCACCTCCTAGAGACACTTGCAATCCCTGCAATGCCTTCCATTCATTGTAAGCAAAATCAAAATCCTGCGGTCAGCACAGTCTGTATTATATTGTGTTTTTGTATAACAACCCCCCCCTCCCCCCCCCACACACACACACACACACACACCACCACCCTTTCACCCATCATCTTCTTCAGATAGATACTCATTACAACCAAGATAAATCTTCACTTATTCGTTTTCCTTTATCACTAGCGTATAATGTACCAATATGGACGTTTTATGCAATTGTTGAAACGTTTGCATTGTTATATTAAATACTAGTGATAAAAGACAAAGAATAAGCCAATGGATATCCCTGACAACAACCAATTGTATAGATATACTTGAGATAAATCTTACTGTTCTGTTGTGAATTTTCATTGTCCATAATTTGCATGTACAGAAACCATCCAGCCAGAAGGTACCTAATCTGTCCACTAGAAAACTGAAGGTAAGTAAGAGCCATGTTGTTCTGTTGTATTTAGTTCATGATGCCTTATGTGGCCTTCAGGAAGTGGAGAAGAGAAGTAGCCTTCCTCCTTCTGGTGAGTGATCTTGGATTCGGAAAGAAGGATTGAAAACAATGTTTGTGCTCATGATTTTACTTGTATGATGAATGCATTTGCACATGAGTTAGTCTGTGTGTGTGTGTGTGTGTGTACATGTGTGTGCGTGTGTAGGCCTCATCACTGCCTCACTTTCATCTGGACGTGCGGGTGCTACTGATGCAGCTGCAGCCTCCACATCCACCCGGGATTTCCCTTTTGAAGGAGAGGATAATCGAGTTGCTTCTATTTTACAGACAGGTATTGGCTCCGTGGGTATGTATATTTCTTATATATATTTAAAAAAAACCTTCAAATTTTATCCTATGTTCATAATAAAGTAAGCTAACTATGAGCAACAGTCCTTTGTATAATTTTTATATATTTTGAAATCGAAGTGTTCAAACTTGTCTCACCCATTTAATGACGACTGTGAGAAATAGTGTTGTCTTTCTCCAAGTAGTTAATAAGTAAACAAAAGTTGAGGTGTTTTGGTTTGCTACAAGGCTAGTCTGTTGTTCAAGGCCTGCAACTCATTACTGAATGGTCGACAAGTTCTTTACTTCGATCATTTATTAATTTATAAAGGTGCTTGACCAATAATAATAAGTAGCACACATACCATATAATTAAGCCAAACATTTAAAATAAACATTACAGAGTCTCGATTGCAACCCCTGAGAGTGTCTCACTCACTTTGCTCACTCGCCCAATAAGTGCAGTAGGCCTTTTCTTTCTTGATACATAGTTGAGTTGTCTCCCTCTTTGTAAGCGCACACCACAAATACTTTACTATGCACTTCATAGTGTTCATACAACCATGCTATTAATCACTTGAAGATAAGGCTATTGAAATGTAGCAGCATCAAGCAACATTGGGCAATGAATAGTTTAATCACATTTATTTCGTAAGGTGAACTGGTTCTGTCTTCGCTCGGTTGCTGTCATTAGCCAATATCATAGTTACACTGGTATACATTGTATATCAACTCATTGTTTATGTATCCAATGTCAAGGGTGGATAGTGACAGTATCAGTTTGGGTTGGTCAAGTGAGTGTTGTTAAGTCAATATTGCCCAGTGCACATGACCTGTCAGACTCATGACCGTTCATGCCTGATCTGTTCACTGACACAACTGCGGCTCGACAAGGGTGCAGGCATTGAAGACCATTGACGTTAATTGGCGAGCGAGCGTAGCGAGCGAGACACCTACAGGGGTAAAAATGAAAAAATCGGGGATGTTTGTTTATATATATGGACGTACGTATATCATTTTGTACCTTGACCCTCCGTATTTTTGTGTTCGCTCCGCGTTCGACCCCGTCCCGAACTTCACTAAACAAAATCCTAGCGACCATTACCCGTATCACCTTAGAAATTGAAATTGTTTACGGCTTTGAATTGTTTTGCGGGTGCAGTTAAAACTCAAAATCTTATGGGAGCTCCATTTCTATTCGAGTTAGTGGCGGTAGTAAGTTAATGCCTATTTGTCACAGTTATAAGCCCTACTCAACAGTATTTACTTAAAAATGCATTGTCCACTAGACGAACCACGAAGGTAAGTTGCGTAGGTATGTTCAGTTGTGTGAAAGTATTGTGCGTTACAACTACTATTAAGAATATCACAAAGAAAATTTTAAATAACGTGATTTGATTTTGTTGCTTCTTTTTAAATTCAAACTGTTGCGGGAGCGGTTACTATGACATTGAAACCCCTTTACCTCATACGTAATTTAAAAACTCGACTTTATTTTAATAGCTTGAGTGTTAGTTGTTAAAATCAAATTTAACAATAGTGTAGTTTAAGGCTCGCTCGCCATTTGTGCTCAAGCACACCACTAGTATTGGTGCATTCCAACTTATAATACAAATCTTTATTTCAGCTCGGTGTAAATATTGTTTGGATGTTTGCTTGTGTGTGTGTGTGTGTGTGTGTCACATGTGCTCCTGTGACAGGTGTAGATTCCAGTGAGACTAACGAGTGTGCAGATCCTGCTGTCTCAGATGTCGGCCAGAACTCACTTCATAGCAGAACTGATAATGCTAACTCAGTTAGTGCAGGATCAAAGTGAGTGAATATATACGTATGTACATGCATATAACGAAATTTCAGGAAATCAAAACAACTTGAGTTTTGAAATTTTAGAAGATTTAGTCATTTCCTTATTGGGCAAATCTCCATGAGAGTCATAATAATTTTCAGGGTTGGGGAAAGAGGTTAATATAATACAATAATTAAAAAAACACTTTATATATATATGTATATATAATATGAAGTATATATCAGCATTGTCTGAGTGGGTAAAAAGTTACTGTGAGTTCAAATGAAAATTAGTAAATTAGCAGTAACAAGCAATTATGTTGATTGATAGGGGATTTCAACTGCTGGTGTTTTTGACGGAATCGAAATATTTTGTGTCAGTACTAGTGTGACTTGTAAAAACGTGTGTATCTCAATAAGAAACTGCGTAGAATGAGAACATCTACAAAGTAACTATTGAGTCTTACAAGCTCTGGAAGCCACGGTCAATAGTGTAATATGTGAAATCATTATAGCATGCTTTTTTTTTTCTTTTTTTTTTTTTTTTTTTTTTTTTTTTTGTTTCACTGGGTAAATTTTAGCAGTCCAACCTGAGAAACCCTGAGATGACTTTGGCAGGAATGGCTGGGGGATTAGTACATGCTGGCTGTCAATACAAGGAAAATATATATACTTCCAAGGATTTCTAATTCTGCAATTTCCCCCCCTTGTTTTTCATGCTGAAGCAGAAGTGGAGGTTTCTGTTGCCAGGACTCTATGATGAGATACTTGTAGGTGGTTGAGATACCTTTAGATGTTGCATTTACAGTAGGTGAAGGAGAGAAGTAATACTTTAACTGATTTGGTGTAACAAAGGAAGCTTCTGTGAGACATGAAAGTTTTACCTGATTGGTGTCTATTTTATTACAATATTCCATACGCTTGTCTGTCAGTGACGACGACGATAGTGTGTGTATTCATGAATAATTTATGAGCTAATCAGGATTGGAAAGTATTGTCATAATGGGTCGGTAAAGTATTGTCAGTAAAACTGCCGTGCTGTGTGAATGGAAGGTGTGTGTAGCAAGTGAGTTCACCCCAACAAGAAGAGCAGGTGAGGACGGAGAAAGTTCGTAAAGCATTCCTAAGGGACGGCAACAGTTTCACATAGCCTAAGTCCACAAGCATGGGTAGAAGGACAGTGAGATTGAGAAGCAGGAAGAGGTAGACAAAGGAGGAGAAGGGAATCCATGACTCAGAAGAAAGACCTGAAGAAAAGAAAGAGAGCAGGAGAGGAAATGGACCAAGAGGGAGAGGATATAAAAAAAAATTAAAAAATAACTTGTACTGCTGCATTCACCAAAGTACATTCAACACCACTGTGTGGCAGGTACTCACAAGTATATTTAGCTATAATAATTAGAATAAACTACCGTAAATCTGCTACATTTAGGAATCTGTGGTCTTGAGCTGTGGTGCGACTTTCTTGATTTGTGAGTGCCATAGGGCATAAATCTACTTGAGTAGATGCACGGAATGGACCAATCAGATTGGTGATGTGTGACTAGCTGCGTATGTTTAGATGTATGTACATACAAACATCAAATATTTCAATTAATAAAATCTCACTTGCTCGCCAATGATAGGTTAGATTACTGGCATGTAGGTAAAGGGTCTATATAATGATTTTTTTTTTTTTTTTGCTTTGCCAGGAGTGGGTCTAAGAGCGCTACTCCACTTGCTATGCAGTCTCCCTCTCCTCCAACCACCAGAAGGTAGGAGATTTAACAGATTTTGTATAAGCGATTCCTGATTTTGTGTCATTGTCTACACCACCCGGTTTCATGCAGTGTGTCTGTGTGTATGTGTGTATCTTGCCCATGTTAGTAGTGTTCCAACGGAAGCTGTGCCTTCCACTCTACCAAGTGAGAGATTGGAGTATGGTAAGGAGTCATCAACACTGAAAAAACATAATCCTGCATGATTATATAGTACTTGTTTTGATCTAGGGGGAGGTTCACAAGAACACGATACTTCACAGGAAGACTTGGGAAACCAGGTTTGTGTATGAATCAGGTGTTGTTGTTGTTTTATTATTTGTTTATTTATTTTTTATTGGAAGGGAGAGAAGCACGGATGTTAATTTTGTCTTGCCTTACTACTGGTTGATTGATTTAATTTTCATGTAGCAGTGTGCATGCCTGGTGATGCATGTTTCCCTATTCTATATAAATAGAGATATTTTTTATTTGAGTGGGTTTTCAGTTGAATGTACATATGTAATAAGTAAATGCTTGGAACAGCAGATGATAGAGAAAGTGTGAGAAAATTTAGTCTCACTTTTTTTTCCTCCTTGTGATAAGTGTTTTTTATGAGATAAATGGTGAGGGGGTTGGGGGATTACAATGCGTGGTAACCATAAGCAATAACGAGCCAGGGAGGCTAATACTCCATCCATAAAAGGCAAAGTGGTGTTGACAGACATGTCTGGTATGTTCTCTGTCAGCTGCCAGTGTGGTGTGATGAGTCTCCCAAGACTACTCTCTCTCGCCATCACGCTTCCTCCTCCTCCTCCACGGACTCCCAAGAAGGCCTCCAGCCCCCTCCTAAGAGAAGACGAGACAAACGCAGTTCTAGTTCTTCAGATGTGAGTCACAGAAAATGCTACTTTACAAGGGAGGGGTGGTCAGTGAGGTGTGGCACAGTTAGAGTCACTAGCTATGTCAGGCTGTTCATTAGTGACAAGAGAGTTTCTATTAACATGAAAGCCGATTTATTTTTACTTTTCTATGAGAGGGAGGAATTTTTTTAGCAATCATGAGCACTAAAAAATAATAAAGAAGCTTTAGATTAGCATTTTTATATATCCACAAGCACATTAAAAACTCAAAAATGGTTATAAATTGTAAATGAGGCTCTATCATTACCAAGATAAGGCTTCTCTCTACTACAATAGTCAACATACATAAGCATAGCTTTCACTAGCTTATTGTCTTGAACAGCATCAGGCATACATGTAGTTTAGTTTATTTCTTGTTTGCTAATCTAGGTTCCAAGATGGCAGAAAGAAAGTGGCTCGGATGTTCGGGTCGGGTCCAGTGGACAGGCCCAGCCCACATCAGTCCCTCCGTCTGTGCCAGTGGGAGACTCTGCAGTTGGCATAACTCCAGGATTGCATGTGTCCAAGTCGGCCAGCCAGCAGAGTAGCGACTCGAGCTTGCAGCCCTCTTCTTCACCTCACACTGGTTCCAGTCTTGGCATCTCCAGCAGCCTCTCTCCAAGTTTGAAGAAGGAGGAAAGCTCCCAGAGTGAGCCGCTGAGTTATGCCAGTCCTCCTTCGATCGATAGGAACTTGTCTTTGTCACCACATGTTGAGGATACTGGAGTGGGAGTGGCCGAAGCAGCTGATGTAGCAATGCAGGTCTCTCCGGTTCACTCCGCTGATCTTGAGGTACATAGCCAGCTTTCCCCTCTTAGTCGTCACAAGAAACGTGCCAAAGATGTTGATGCTAAGGCAAGTCAGAGAGTAGAGCCTATTGCTTCTGAGCTATTGGACTCTCTATTCTCTAATTCCAACACGGAAGAGTTTGTTGATGTAGAAGGAGAGGCCAAGAAGGAGATGTGCTTGACGGTTGCCACTAGAGAGGCCACTAAAGACGAAGATAACTCACTCACTCAGCTCCAAGAGACTCCAGATATTAGTCCAGGCTCTGAAACTCGCCACAGAATCCCCGCCTTTCCTCTGCGGTCTCCTGCCAAGATAAGCTTTGAGCAGGAGTGCAGCAGTGACACGACTAATGCTATGGAAGATGACGATCAATCTCAAGAGGATAATGAAGGAAGAGGAAGAGATGGGAAGACGCTTAGGAGCCAGACTCCCTTGAGACTTCAACTGACTCAGTCGCAGGCCAGCCAGAGTTTTGGAGAAGAAGAGTTGGTCAGAGCGGCAGTGGAGGGTAGAAACAGGGAAGGTAGTGATAATGGAGATTTAACCGAAGACATGGAAACTAGTGGCATAAGACACAGCGCTCCTCTTGATGGTTTGAACAGTGACGAGTGTGAGAATAGCCAAAAATATCAACCCGGCAGCGGCGGCATAGTTGAAGGTGTGGCCAGCATTGGGGATGAAGCTAGTGGAGATAATAGAAGACATATTGAGGGTATCATCCTGGTGGATAAAGACAGAGGAGACATGAGGCAGGGACAACACGGTTAGACATTAATGAGTACTTTACTATTTGTAGATAATAAGAAAGATGTTTTATGGTTTTGGAAAAGTTTTGGTATGTCAGTGCTAATGATTCTTACTTGGTTTTTCTTTTAGTTCCTGTTCCTGCTGTCAAGCCAGTGTACGAGAGCTTGCAGTATGAAGACTCAACTGAGGACATGGAATCTGAAGTTCCTCCTGCAGGGACACTCCCACCTTTATCATCACACTCATTTCAATCTGCTGATCTAATTGTCAAAGACCCAGTGCCTTCTGGTCCCAATTTACCCGAGGGCGAGGCTATTGACATTGCTCTAATCAACTCTGGTAAGTCCATTGTCCAGAAACGAGAGGCGATGGTTATTCGAGTGCTGCCAATGCATAATTCTCATTAGCTTTCAGTCAGTAGGTACATAAGGCATGTGTCTGCTTATTGGGGTTGTCTTAAGCGAGAGTTGACTGTAGTCAGAATGACTTACTTGATACAGGAGCTACCATTAATTACGTATCTAATGTTTTAACTCAACACTGTGTAAAGAACTACTTGTACTTACTTCTTTTTAGGAAGTTTCCATTTCCAGCTTCCCAATGACTCCCTCCTTGAGCCCATCACCAGCATCACCCCAAACCCCACCTCTAATGTGGCACTCCGTAATCCTGAGGCACCAGCTTCAACGGTAGCAACTCCGGCAGCGGCAGCAGCAACAACTGGCGATCGTCGGAGTCATTCAGCTGCTCCTCGGCGTGGCAGGATCGCCAGTTTGAGCCCCAGTGCAGTGGGGAAGGACTTCTTTACGAGATCTGTAACTCCCTCTCAGCTGACGGACAGTGCTATCTTACACACCGAAGAGACGCCCTTTCAGGAAAGAGATGGCGTAGATGACGGCGACGTACCCTCCGCGTTGGCTGGTAAAGAACCTTGTGCAGATGAAAGAGCAACAGAAGGGCAAGGCGGAGTGAAAGGACAGCTAAGCGAAGATCTCTTTGCTTCATGCACAGAGAGCAACAGAGATGAGCCTGAGAATCCCACGGCTGTGCCAAAGTCAGTAGCACTGTCTGCTGATGTTGCTGCCAGTAGAGACAATCCAACTCCCCCTCTAAACACTTTGTCTCCAGTCGGCGTGGTGAAGAAAGTTAGCAGTAGGGTGCGGATGAAGGACGATGAAGAAGATGATCATGAGGGGACATTTCAGCTTGGACTACGAGGAGAGCAGCACTTAGAAGATAGTAACTTAGATTATTCATCTCCTCCTCTGCTTCCTCTGCTGAATTTTCCCACCGATACCCAATTTGAATTGTCGGAAGATGCAGACGCAGGAAATATAGGCCTCAACCGTTCCACGACGAGTGAGACAAGCGATGACAGAGGGCCGGCTACAACCAAATCCTCACTTTTCTCTGATGTTACAACTGCCAGGAGGCAAAAAGTAGATGTTGGAAAGGGATCATCAGACGTATTGGCTCCGAAGCGCCAGAGAGACCCATACCAGTTCAGCCAAGAGAGTCAAGATCCTGATATGCAAGTCATCATGGAGAAGATGAGGAGTCGCAAGAAGCAAAGGAGCAAAGTCGCATGTGGAGAGAAGCCACCAGGAGGCGTAGCTGACGATAGCCATGGGGAAGTAGCTCCCGGGTTGCCTCAGGCAGATCGTGTCATAGGAGCGACGTTAAGCCAAGACTCAAGTGTTAGGCCTGGGTGTGGCATTAATCCTCAGACGAATCCTGCCGGAGTACCTGCGACATCTGACAGAGTTTCAGATAACCTTCCAACAGTGTCTGTGTCTCCATCAATGAAAGACAACACAAGAGAATGCCATCGTTCTTCTTCACTGGAAGTGGAGCAGCTGACTAGTAAAAGCATTGAACAGGCAACTTCTTCCAATGTTCCCAGCAACCCAGGTGCATCAAAAGGGTGTGGTCTCACTACCGTTGTTCCGTGCACTAGGTCCTTGTCCATTCCAGCCCTCTCAGGACGTGTGCCATTGTGGTCTAGCACACTGAGTCCGGCTGGGACGGGTCCTGGAGGAAGTCGCAGCCCTGGAATTCCGCCTACAGGGAGGCGGAGTCCATTTAGTCCACTCCGCAGCCCAGTCATGTCCAGATTTCCAGGTGAGGGTGGATGAATAACATCAGATGTAATATCTGCCACTCAAGTAATTGTAATCGAGTATGTAGCTAGTCACACACGAGCAATCTGATTGGTCTGTTACGTGAATCTATTCAAGTAAATTCATACTCTGCTGCATATAGAAATTAAGTAAATTGTATGCTTGTTGCTATGCTATAGGCTTTACCGTCACAAATTTTTCTTTACGTTTTAGCCGTTGCTACATTCTATAATAGTTAGATTCTGATATCGTGAATTGGCAACGTTTAGAAATTCTTGGCCTCAAGTAGCAAGGACATTATGGCTGGCTATTGACTGGCCCATGTCATAACCAAACTTGAAACTGACTCTCTCATGAATATCCTTCTTGGTTTATATTAATATTAAGTGTATTGTTTTGAAACCATCAAATATTTTAAAATACTGTTTTTGCCACAGTGCTAAGAGTTATTCTATTAGTACTTTCAATTTGGTTGAAAAACAACTAATGAGTGGCCTACTGAATCCCATACATTTTGAATTGACAGTGTCTTTCTTGCCTACCAAATATGGTATATATAATACGTATGTGTAGGAGTCACATTCCTCACTTGATTCACTGATGATCGTGTTTTGTCTCTTTGCTTCGCTCACTTGTTGATGGTAAAACAGTAAAGTTTGAAGAACTCACTGGAGTAGCTATACTTTGGGGTATTGAATGACGGCACTTGTTGCCGTATTGTAAGATTTATGTGGTTTTGGAAGTACGTGTGTAGTTACCCTAAACTTTTGTTGTTGTTGTTGTTGTTTTCCTTCTTTTCTTTTTTCTTCTCTGTGTTTTATTCTAAGGCCAACCACTTCCCTCGCCACACCCATCAATAGCGCCATCTCAGTTTGTCTCTCCTAGCCGCACCATCTCAACAGAAGGTTTCCGGGAACTCAGAAGGAATTTGGATGAGAGGGAGGGTAAAGAAGTTTCCTCGCACGAGTTGCGCTACGTCCATACGGTCTGCACTGTCATAGAAGAACGCTTCATCAGCTCAGAAATGGTGGAAGATGGAATAGTTGTTCCTGGCAGTGACAAATTTTGGCCTGTAAGGGAATTTCAAATCTTACAGAAGAATGTAGCTTATATACACACATACATATATAGTACATATTACATGAGTCAGAGTGTGATATGGCGAAATATTTCCTGTGAAAATAAAGCCTGAGAGTGAAATATCTAGCCATATCACTCTGACAAGTGTAATAAGTGGTTGTGTTAGATATCTTCACTGAAGTAGTTTGTTGTAACTCTAGGTATAAAGTTGGCCATATAAGTCTCTAGGGGCTCCTCAAACCCCAGCCTGATATTTTAGCAGCTGTGCTGCTCTAATCTGGTTGGGTAAGCTCCACTAGAGTAAGGTAGCTGTAAAAACCCTGAAAACTGGTAAGCCAGGCCCATTGCTACAACTACCAGGGTAATGAGCTTGCCAATACAGCCATGAGATAACACTGTATGATAACCCGAGTTATCTCTAGGGTTGCATACCTAAAGATAACATTGTGAAGATATCTAGCATGGAATAAATATATATACCCTAGCTGTTCACTGGAGTATTCTATATTGCAGGCATGAGAACTCACTCTACTACTATATAAGCATGTAACCTTTTAAAATCAGTGAAAAGGTATGATGACAAGCAACTCATCAAACTTGCTGAGAAATGGTTCATGCAGACTTTCACCCACACTGTCCTGTACCATTTTTCTATTGCCCCACCAGACATGGTTGTGCCTCACTCCCCCTCTTTCTGGTACTGTGGTACAATGTGTGTGTGTGTGTGTGTGTATTTCTTAACTACTCGTGTAATTATCAGTTGCTGACAGGTTTATTTATTTTATTTATTTATTTCCTCCTCTGTGTTTATATTCATGTAATTACATTAATTGTCTGTTGCTGTCAGGAGTCATCTCGTCCATACACAAGTCAGGAGATCAAAGTGGAACTATTGTCTCGAAGCAACACTGCCGCACCATCCTCACCGGCACCTCCCCAACTCACTCCCCACCAGCCGTCCCCCTCCATCATCTTGTCTCCATTTACCAGACGGCATCCTTCCCCAAGTGGCGGCGGCAGTTCATTCAGCCACCTCAAGGTCCACCCTTCCAGTAGCCATCCCTTTCCGAGTTCAGGTCACGGTACCATGGGAGGAACTCCACACCCCTTGCCCAGCCCCTTGTCCACTTCCCATCGTCCCACAAATACCTCTTTCTCGAAAGAAACTACTGAACTGAGCCACACTGACGATGGAGACCTGGCTATCTTAAAGCTTGATGGTGTTCCTACCAGCAGGCGGGGAAAAAATGGGGATAATCCCGTAAGTGTCATAGAGATGGCTTCAAGGTCTTCCTCTTCAAGTGGTGTGACCACACCCACAAGAGAGGTCACCTTTGTCACCGACAGCTCAGCTTCTCCGGAAGATGTGGCAAAGAAGACGACAAAAAGTCTTGGCAAGGGAGGCAGGAGCAAGAGGAGTTACAGCAATCTAACAGGTAAAAAGGCAACCACTGGTGGCATCCCAAGGAGAACCAGTAAGTCAGCTTTTAAGGTAGGTACGAGACTCTCTTTGCGTACATCGCCTCGAAAGAGCATATGGGAAGAACAGTTCTCCTCCATTTCTAAGTCAGCAAAAGTGAGTTACATATAAATGAACAATGTTAGTGATTAGCTTTGGTGGTTTAAAATGTGGCAGACTGGAGTGATAACGTACATACCTTGTGAGTAACTAGAGCACTAAGATAATGTTAGTAAATATATTGCCTCCTGCAGTTTGAGTATATTTTACAGCTCTGCATTTGAAATTCCACACACACTTCCAGTTTTTGTGCCCTTCCTGTCACAGTACAGTGCCCCCCTTGTCACTGAGTAAATAAGTATGGTAGTCTTTTTTTTTTTTTTTTTTTTTCCCCTCTAACTATTTACCCTTAATTATTATTATGCTTTATCTACATATATACAGTACACCTCATTCCACTATTATGTAGGTCAGTCATGCCAAAGGCAAGAAGTTGTCTTTTGGTAAAGGGAAGTCGCAAGATAGTGCTATTTTGCATTGTATTCCAAACATTGAAGCTGCTATTGCGGATATATCTTCAGAGGCTGCTCTACTGAATTCTGAGGTACCATCTTCTTTAAAGAGGGGAGTTTCACAGCAGAAACGAATAGTATCTCCTCAAAAGTCATCTGCTCGTCAGCAAGAAAGTAATAAAAATAGAAGTCCCCAGCAAGGAGTTACTTCAGTTCAAAGTGAGGCAAATAATTCTCCAAGAAAAACTAGAACCCCTCAACAAGAAAGTACTTCTCCTAGGAAAGCTAGAAACTCTCAACAACAGACAATTTCTCCTAGTAAAAGTAGAACCACTCGACAAAAGACAGCTTTGCCTAGTACAACTAAAACCCCTCGACAAGAGATTCCTTCTTCAAGTAAAACTTCACTGGTAAAAATCATTCCGCTTAATAATACTACACCCCCTCAACAGGAAATTATTTCCCGGCAGAAACCTGCCAAATCTAAGACTTCTGGACGAGGTAGAGCAGCTGCATCTTCTGCAGTGAAACAAGTATCTCCAAGTACTTCTGTGACATCTGTGCCAGATGAAACATCTCCTGGTGAGAAAACTGAAAGAAATGCATGCTTCTAGCTATAGTCACATAGCTATGTATGTAAATTTACAATTAAAGTAATGACCAGCTTATTTTATTTTTATTTTTATTTTTTTGTTGTTTTCTTCTTACTCCCATTGTTTAGCTATCAATGAGTCTGCCCCTGGTACTTCTGTGTACAGTACACCAACAACATCCCGTGGTAGGAGGACTCGCAGTTCTGGCACCCCAGGCTCTAGTGTGCATGGGGATTCCCCTGGGAATCCCCTTGGGATGGATTTCAGAGCTGGGGATGCTGTTATCGCTAGGTGGATGGTAGACAAGAGATGGTACGCTGCCACTGTGAAGGAGTGTAGGAATGGAAGGTGAGGAACTGCAGCTAGGCTTGGAGATTTGATGCACCCTCTATGTTTTTTTGCAGAGTGCACCTGCATTATGCTGATGGAGAAAGAGGATCAGTGGCATCTTCCCAACTCTTCAGTCGGGTGCGTATAATAGCAGGCATTGTAGGACGTTCACTCCTGGTTTCTTTATGGTTACTCAGTGTGTTCTATGAGTGTGTATGTATGATAGCAGGATTCCTGGTTTCTTTATGGTTACTCAGTGTGTTCTATGAGTGTGTATGTATGATAGCAGGATTCCTGGTTTCCTTATGGTTACTCAGTGTGTTCTATGAGTGTGTATGTATGATAGCAGGATTCCTGGTTTCCTTATGGTTACTCAGTGTGTTCTATGAGTGTGTATGTATGATAGCAGGATTCCTGGTTTCCTTATGGTTACTCAGTGTGTTCTATGAGTGTGTATGTATGATAGCAGGATTCCTGGTTTCCTTATGGTTACTCAGTGTGTTCTATGAGTGTGTATGTATGATAGCAGGATTCCTGGTTTCCTTATGGTTACTCAGTGTGTTCTATGAGTGTGTATGTATGATAGCAGGATTCCTGGTTTCCTTATGTTTACTATGTCTGCTGAAGTGTGTGCATATTTGGTATTTGATAGAATTTACTGCGTAAGAATGAGCAAGTCGTTGCTGGGGAAACAACAGATAGTGATGTTTCTGAAACGAATGGTAAATGAACTCAAACGCTCAATTCTCTGTATTGATTTTTAGTCTGCTGCTGTTATTTCTAGGCTTATTCATGAGTTTTAGTCGCAATGGGAAACACTTCACTATGATGACAGCAGAGGGAAAACATGCTACTTTTGACATCAGCAGTTTCTCCATTTCTTCTGACACTGCTCTGGATTATGTGAAGCTAAGAAAGTTGTCTCCTTCAAGTAAGAAACTCGTTACTTTCCACTCTAGGCTTTAATGACAAAATATTCATTATGTTAGTTACCAAGGTTCCTCAAAAAGATTAAGTGGATTTTTTTTATTGTTATATTATAAAACATTTCCTTCTCTCATAATTATTTTACATATATATATATATATACAGGGTATCTTGTTTACATATTTTTATTTAAAAAAAGGTTCATCAAAATATTATTATTATTTTTATTATTATTAGGAAAAAGAATGACTCCTCATTTGCTGGAGAAATCTCCTCTCACAAAGAAAAGCAAAGTTACTTTTGGTAGTCCTAGTGTCATGTCTGGAGAGGATGAAGGTTAGTCTTGACTACAGCAGTGATACAGTAGCTTCGCTTTTTTTTTTTTTTCCTTCTGATATTAGACAATTTTTTTCCTCTGTGCCATAGAACTACCCATCAATGATCTCATCTCTTCCAGTCAACACTGTCTATTTCAGGGCTACTCTTTCTTTCTTACCCAGAAGTCAAAGGAAGATAAGCAATCTGGTACTATGTATATGTGTGATGTTGTTAATTTGTTGTTTTTGTTTTAATATACAATGTTGGTAATTGTATGGTATTTAATTGTTTGGTTTGTTGGTATGTATATGTGGTGTAGGTAATGGTGAGGGGCCAACTCCAAGCAAGCAACAAATCTATTCCCTGGTCACTGAAAGAAAAGGACGTATTTTAGACACCTACAAAGATGAAAGGGTATGCCTAGAACTGCTATAACTGTGAGATTACTAAATTTATTTTTATTTTGATACTTCCACCAAATATTTTATAATTATTGCCGCCTGATCAAACATTAATGTTTAATTGACTTTCTCTAGATCACTGATGGTCGATACTTTGTGCTGTCTGATGACTGTTGTCGTACACACAAGTTCCTGCTGGGACTAGCTCTGGCCATTCCTTGTGTCTCCTACACTTGGATCACAGACTGTGTCCAGCAGGTGAGATTTCACTTGAGAAATATCTTTATTTCTTGTGGTATGTAATATGCCATTGTGCTTCAGTGCGAGGATTTTATGAATTTTCTTTTATGGTATTTGTGGTGGTCAGGGTATTGTTGTAGATTATTCTCCGTATCGTCTTCCGGCAGGAATTCCTCTCAAGAAATGTGTACCAATCAATTGGTAAGACTTCTATGGTGTAAAATATGTGACTTATACATGAATATGTGTAATTGTAGGCATGTTGTAATTAAGCTATAGCAGTAAAGTAATTTAAACATAATATTTATTTGATATTATTTATATATATGTTTGTTAGGACTCCAAGAGAGCGGTCGTCTGTTTTAAAGGGTGTTCAGGTGTACGTGCATCATCATCTAAATGACTTCAAGGTCAGTGGGAGTGGCATTGACTCGAGTGGGTGCTGGTTGTGGTGTCAAGATAATGGCTTGCTATCTGACATTTCGCCAATTACTATTGATGTATCTCCAGTCACCACATTGTCATTGTCAAAGAAACTTGATTAATCAAATGACCAGCCTAGTTGATTGTTGTTGTTATTTTATAGCCTAGTTTGAATTGCACTGACTTTACTTAAGTACAGTGTATGGCATGAACTTATTTCAAGATCTGAGGGGATGTGGCATTGTGTGTGTGTGTGTGTGTGCGCTATGTTGTCCAGGAGCATTGGAGAGCTCTGCTGAAGTATTCTGGTGCAACGGTCCTTCCCAAATTACCTACAGCCAGTCGAATCAAATCTGACAAAGGTAAACTTGGTATTATCAATTGAAGTTTGATTAGAATACTCTGTACCTCAAAAGCTCAATGTTCAAGTCTTTGTGAACACACATAATGTAGCAGTGCTGTCACAGATCTAGAACCTCTCGCCTTTAGAAAGAACATCACAGGCATGTTATATCAAGGCCAATGTTTACTAAATCACTCAGGAAGCTATTATTTATGTTATGGATACTAAATCACTCAGGAAGCTATTATTTATGTTATGGATTACGCTTAGCCATGCGAGAGCACATTATACTAGTTCCACCAAGTGCAGCACTGTCACATTATAGCAAGTGACTGCATAATTTTGACTATTTTCCATTTGTTTCAGAGGGGGACTTGAGCCTGGTGGTAGTGACTGAGGAGGGTTGCAACCTACCAGCTAGTTTGGTTCGCTGCACTGGTCCCTACAATGTTACAGTCCTGGGTTCAGAGTGGGTAGTCCAGTGTCTGGTACAGGGAAAGCACCTGCGCCACTACCATGACTTCACTGTTGAACTTAAATCTTAGCTTTGTTGTCCATCAATTTTTTTTCTATTGTTATTTACTTCATGTTTTGTCAGAACCAACTCTCTTATTTCTTCAATCCTTTTGTTGTTGTTATTGTTGTTTTCGGAGTGAACCATGCGACTGTGCTATCTTCTTTTTCATTTCCTTTTCTTCCTACGACATCCTATTCCATTTCATTGACTATCTGCAATAATCAAGATGCTTAGCAATTCATTTGTCTACTGTAGCTCTTTTTGCAGTCTGGGATAACCTTGTTAGTTGATGTTACAATGGTTTCGTGGGATCTCAGTGATTATACTTTAAGAAGAATGAATGCATCAAAGTTTAAAGCTAAATTAGTGGCATCTACTTGTATATGACTGGAATACTTTTTTGCATCAGGTTTATGAGTGTGCCGATCAAAATATTGTAAAATTGGTTATAACCTAAATTTGAAAGAAACTAATTGGTTTACTTGTGTGTTTTAATATACATGTACTTTTTTAATTAAGCAATTTTAATTGATTTAATGTAGGTTTGTTCTTCACACTTGTAACTGCCAAGTATTTACTAATATTATTTTGTTGGATTTTTTTTTTTTTTTTTTTTTTTTTTGACGTTGCTGTTGTTCATTTTGTTTTTCACAGAAAATCCTGATTTTATCAAGCACACAAATAATATTGTTTGCACCAATGATAGTATTTTAAAAAGTACATACAGTATATAGCTATGGAATACACTATATGCAGTGACACTTTGAAAAAGCATTCAACCACAATGAGGAAAGTATGTTTTTATGACTGGATGATACACAAGAACAGAAAACGATATAGCTGTGCAGAAAGGCTAATTATGAATGTGTAGAGTCCATTGAAGGTTGTGACAATGTCCCCAAGCCACTACTGGAACTGCTGGTCCTACTGCCTCTTGTAAGGCTTTCTCTGTAGGAGGAAAAGCCAGCCAAGTAAAAGATATTAATTTTTTAAAAAAATCCCTCCAGTCTCTTATGTGGTATTATTTTGTCTACATCATTAACAAATTAGATTTCCAACAGCAGCAATCTTAATTGGGTTAGTAGTTAGTGATGCACAGCTGAACTTGCAATCACATATTTGTCAACTGTCTCGATAGCTCTGAGACAGTCCCGGATTTTCCACTTAGCTACTGTCCCGCATGGGACTGTACACTTTCTATTGTTTGTCCTGAAAATCTAAGCTCATTGATTAAGTTCATAGCTGTTTACTAGGCCTGATCTACAAAGATGTTACTTAGCAAACCGAATAGGTAGTTGTTGGTGGTGGGTAACTCTCAAATGTTCCTCTTGTTCTATCATGCTTGTCATTGTATCTTTGATTCCTATTGATTTGAGTGTAGCTTAGCTTAGTGTCCTTGAACTACAATTTGAAAAGTTGGCAATGATTGCACACCTGAAAAGTCAGCTCTACTCTGATCCATTTTAATATTATTGAAAAGTGATTATTTGTGGGTGTGGTGTGTGTATGTTAACCGTAGGTTTGAGAAAGTATCACTGGCCCAAAAGGGAGGGCAATTATCTAGCAATAATTCCCACAAGTTGAATTAGTTCAACTTTATTGCGAACAGTTTACTTACTAGACCATGACAGTATATTATTGTTTTGAGGGGGAATGAAAATGTCCAGTTAGTGCAGTAAGGGTCACTCTAACACAAGAAGTATACTTTGTTTTCATAGCCTTCAAACCAAAACAGAGTGGTTATAATAAAGTAATATATCCAAGGAGTTACGCAGGAAAAAATAAATCCAACATTCATTAGCAGTTATTGCAGCGAGGGTCACTCCAAAATACCAACAACAAGTGTACATACTTCCATTCTATTTCCTCTGCTTTTTCACATAAAAACAGTGGTAATAGAGCATGGTACACAGTGAGAATTTAAAGGCTTTGTGTCTTGTACATATGAACACTGAATACAAACCATAGACTTTGCTATCATTCTTATGTGTATTTTTTATAGTGCATTAGTTGGTTATATCTGTTTTATTCACTTTACTGTTAGAACAGAAAGTAAATGTAGCTAGTAATGTGAAGTAGCTAACGAGCTAATTTACAATTACCATGACATCACAAGATTAACTTTTGTGGGAAACTGCAGGCAACAGAGGCAAACATACAATAACAGAGGGAAACTTTACTGGTTAAATCCATGACTGTTACACTAGCAACGATGGTATGTGTATGTATGTATGTAATACAATTAAAATGCATTTCTTTTATAGCTTAGAGGTATAAAAAAAAAAAAAAAGAAGTAAAGGGTTGTTTGTATGTTTTCTGCACTTAAAATTGAAATTTATTAGTGATGCAATATCTAAAGTTCTGCTGAACTTCATCAAATGAGATTGATGCATTTATGAGTTAATTCCACCTGATGATTGGCTTAGTACAGCATTTGAAATGGAAAAATATGTTATATCAATTATTATAATGGTATTAATATTAACTAGGAGCCAGTCTAGTCTAACCTTGCAAATGGATATAAGACAATTTGTATATCCTCTGCAAGTTTGTATTCTGCCAGTAAAGGAGTCTTGAGAGATGAAATAAGAACTTCCCACGTGAAAGGTTTTGTGACTTGCTTTTCCCAAGCCATGAAAATGCAGCTGTATATCCTGAGATAGTCACCACCATGACGAGCCTCAAAAACATCAAGATCATTAGGGGGCAGTCCCAGTTGAATCCCAAGGTTTCTCCACTTTGTGGGTATTGTAGCAGCCACACGATTCATGAGGTCTATGTGTGATGGAGTGATATCAGTCCTGATTTGGCTTTCTATACTAGAAGATATGGTGCTATGCTTGTCCAACAAGTCTAAATACATAGAATTAACAAGATGTTGTATATGGAAAAAAAATTATGGCACGGGACAACATTTTGTAGTCATAGTAATTATTTTTAAATAAACTTGTGTTTATAAGGTAGTTTTGGAGCCTGGTATAGGACTGTATATACACACAGAAGGTTCAAGTATGAGAAAGAATTTGATTGTAAGAAAGGAGAATACACAACAAATAGACAGTGTAAGAAGTACCTGTCTATAATATAGGATGCCAAACATTGTGCCTTAAGACACAGGTTTGGGTTATTTGTAGAGTATTAAGTGATCCATCATAATTTAGGACGTAAGATGAACATATTTCCAAATGTGTGCATTGCTACCTATAGAAATTGTATGAATTTGTTTCTAGAACATCCTTTGTGAACTAAGCTGTCGAATTACACAGCATGTAGGGATACAAAACACTCAAAAACACTCATATCATAGGCATAGGAACCATAGCAGCCATGGCCACTGCACTCTTTGGGAATTGTCTAAATATATCAGTTTAATCACGCTTGCGCATTTATTTTTGACAGCCAGTAACTATAAAGTCGGGAATAAAATGAGTTCCTCAAGTCGTGTACGGATAGTAGTTTCTGCCGCTTTAAGCTCATCAGTCTCAAGTATTTTTTGTTTTCCAAACAAGCTTGAAAGAAATTGATTGTAAGAACTTTTTAGTCCTTGAGGTAGGTGGCCTTGTAGCAGCTATAAAGCAAACTGCATACTTTGCTAGAGCTAGTAAAAAAACAAAAAAACACGTGAGCTTTGAAGAGTGATGCTAAGGGTTTTATCAACTGGGAAGATGGCACAGTCAAATTTGATATCCATGACTCTAGTGAGAGTTGACAAGGCATGGTTAATGGGAATGGTACCCATTAGTATAGCTATGTTATGTTTTCATCTCTTTTAATCACTTACTAATATGTCAATTTTTGGATTGGTTACTATTTAATCATTTAAGCCCCACCCAACATTGTAGGCATGGCAAATGTGGCAGCTTGATTCACCTCTACACTAAACTATTGTGTGTAAAGTCCTAATTAAGTAGCTATGATATATGTATTTAAAGTGGATAAGAATTTAAAGCACCATGTACATGATACACAAGTCTAGCCTTCTTCCAGCCCCTCCTATATCATACCAGGGCTCTCCAGAAGCAGTTCTGTTTTGAAGTAATCCATTAATCCAGTAAACTGAACTTCCAGAAATACATTAGAGCAAGCATTTCTGCCACTGATATTGATGGTGTATCTAGGAGGATACAGTTGGTCTCTCTCCATGCACTCCAGGATGGTGGGCTCTATGACAGTATAGTCTAGTTCCGCAGCTGTAATCTATAGTGAACACAAATACCTTTTAATTTGTATCAATACTTATGCACAAAATTCAGAGAAAGAAGTTAACCTCCTTTATGATATGCATAGTAGTTTTCTCTTTCAAGGTCATGGCTTCCCGTGAGGGACCTCGTAGGCCGGGAAACCGTGATCTAGTGTACCTTCTAATTCTCACTTTTATTTATTACAATTGACTCTAGTGGTTACTGACAGTGACACCAGTCAGTAATGTAATTTTGGTTCTTTGTCTAGGCCCTACCAGATTATGCTAGCATTTTTTCTGGAATAATAGACATGATTTAGCGTAGTGGAATAATTCTAGAATAATATAAACATTTAAAAGAATAATAATCGGTCCATTATAAAAGAAAATCAATAGTGATTTTTTTCCTCTTTTCTTTTACAACTAAAGGACATAAACATTTAGAAATGTGCTTATAAGGTAGATCTTCATTGCTTGATTAAAGCAGCTGGGTTAGTGTTGGCCACTCTGTTATTGTACTTCCAAAATTAAAAAAAATTGAAATACTGAGAGAGCTGTCAGCATAGGCTCAGAGTGCTAAATGGCTTCTCTTCTTGAGCAACTCAACAATCATACTGCATCAGATTTACAAAATATGTAAATTATTACCAGCCAACCTCCTACAAATTTGAAGGGAAGAGAAGGTACATCCACTGCTGAACATTTATAATCCACATTTTCGCCCAAATGTTTGGTTAAGGTTTCTTACAATTAAACTGTTTTCAGCAGCAGCAGAGCATGTTTTTTCCATTATTGAACATTTTTATGGGGGCATCCAAGGGCTTCACTGAAAGATTGGCTAGCTATATTGAATCCTCTGTTTCGAGTAAATTCAGTATAATAGTAAGAGAGACTGATAGTTTTACTCATTCATTTCAAAATGTACCAACCAACCGTTATCGCTATTGCAGTCATAACTATTTTCACTTAGCTATTTCTAATCGGAATAATAAGAGAATAATAAGAAAATTTCTAGAATAATATACTATTCTTTTGGAATAATAACAATTTTTTAGAATAAAAAACAAAGAATAATTCTAAAATTTCGAGCATTATTCGACAGGCCCTACTGCTGTCATAGGAAATAGGAAAAGTGAGTGTTTAAACCTTTACTTCAAATATACTCCTTCATGTTTAAAAACACTGTACATAACTCGAACACTTCTATAATGGACAGGATGGGAAGCTGTTTGCCCTGAATGTTTTGTAACCAAATAAGCAAAAAAAATGTGTAATACACTTTGTGAATATTATGCTTTCATGACATAATTTTCTCACCTTTGCTGAATATTGCAGTGAGAGATTCCACCCATTTATCGGTTGACGATCAAAATTTACTTCTAGGTATGGTGGCTCCAAGGAAAATTTATGAAATTTAAATAACTTGATTTTTCTTACTTCATACTCTGAACTTTTATATTGTTTCTCCACAATCTAGTAATAACAATGAATAATGATGATAATAACAACAATAACAATAATGATACATTTACATAGATTTTTAACTATTTCAATCAAATACACTGGATCGTATAAAAAATAATAATTCCTAGGTGGGGGGGAAGGGGAGCAAATGTTTAATGTCAGTTGTGTAGCTATAAAATAGACAAACTTTTATAATAAATATACGTGTATATATATAATATATTTATATAATATATAACTGATAAAAGCTTCCCAAAACAGCTTGGTTGTATTAAATCCAAAGGGTATAAATAATAATATTTGATTCTCCATAGAGCCTAATTTTTAAACTAAGGTCTTCATCACTATATATCTCGATAAAAATAAGAAGAAACACATTAGGTGAGCTTTGGCTGTTTGAAATTTGATGTAATGATTTGTTTTACTTAATCAATCCCTTTTCTCATGGCTACTACTCTAAGTAAATCACAACTAAAGCTAAGTAGAATTATACAAACTACTGGAGGGCCGATGCCCCCCTGCCCCCTAAATACAGCTCTGGTACAAATCTAGTGAATTATTGCTACAATAGCCTATATTTAGCCATGTATGCTACAATTTGAATGCATTGTACACAGAGTTTAGACTTTGACCTCACTATGGAGCAAGTGTAGAGACAGATGCAGTACACAGCATCCCACTTGGAAGAACTGATATGTCGTGGAAGTATGCGCATAATGTAGCAGTAGACGCTACTAGGATCAATCTTTGCCTTGTCTGCTGCAATGCAAAAAGTACAGAAGTGATCTATAGACAGTACTCCATAATTCGATTCGCGAGGAAATTCTTCCCTTCCATCTGTGAGGTGGAAACAACACAGGTTGTGACCAGACTTCAGAAAGTGCACTCTCATGGACTCCACTGAAGACTCAGAGCAGATGTCTAAATAGTGCTGGATTCTTATTGTGACAGGTTTAAGAAATTTAAACTTTGGCTGTTCCTTCACGCAAAGTTCAACAACTGGAGAAACGGCTTTGAATTTTGGTGGCAGCAGCGACATTAGTTCTGTGCAGAATGTAATACCTATACTAACAGTGATGACTGTATCTTCAGGAATGGAACCGTGTGGGACAGAGATGCTGAATAAATCTGAAGAATACTCCCCTCCTCGATGACCGAATTCTCTAGAGCAATATTCTATAAAATGTGTCTTCACAGTTGCAGCTTGTGTTAACTTTGACAAAATAGGATAGGACAGCAGTGAAGAATCCTCATGACAAATGGAGTCCTTTTGGACATCCTGGTCATTCGGAGTTAATAAAGGCAAGTCCAGAAGACAGGAGTCACTGACAGATGTTCTATTGACACCATCAAAATAATATATTTACCCTACAGTAGCAAGTATTAGGATACTGTTTCGCAATCATTATCATGGTTAGGGTCTTTCATCACTTGCGAGAAAATTTGAATGATATCACAGAACAAACTGTTTGCCTGGTGTATGTATTCTCATTCTATGTGAGTCAGCAAATCAAGTTTTGCCGTAGATTGCAGTAAAATTAATACAGGTGCATTAGTAGAAAAGGGTGCATTTACACCTATGGTAAAAGAGGTACACTTTTCTGCAACAAATTGAATTGAAGACATGCATATATACGTACCTCACAAATTCATTAGTGAGCCAGCTTCATTCGCTTAGCTAAATTCTTAAGTGTTTTCACTGGCCAATGTTTGGTTTAACTGCTCATTAGATAATTCTGTGTTCGGTCTCACTCTCAAAGCAATGCAAAGATTCTTTATTTAATCAAATGATCATTTTAATGACTGTATCTCTATACCAGGGACGTAATTCAAGAGGGATTGCTGTAAGTAATTCTTATTTGGTTTCTGTGTTGCTGAAAGAAGCTTATTATAAGAGGAGAGAGCATCTACCTTGAAAGGCTGAGAATTATGCTATAATACATAAAAGTTTTCATTTTAATAAGGCAATTCAATCATTTGGAAGTTTGTTTGCTACAATAGAATCCTGTAAATTCTATATGAAATAACTTGTTCCTGTAATATTATTTTAATCAATGACAAATAAACTTCAAACAGCGGATGAGGACACCACAAGAATGTACACACAGTCTATACACACTTAGGAAGCACTTTAATTAATCTAATACAGGGGACATATTTTCAGGGAGGGGCCTGTTTGCATTCTGATATTATGTCTATGTAAAGCAGGGGTCTACCTCACAATACGTATACATTCACAGGACTTACTGAATAGTTTCACATTCCACCATCTCTAAATTCTGGTCAGCAACAACAGAAATGCTGTCATCTTTATTGTCTTGATCCTGACAGTTATCTTCATTTAGAGCCACCCCTCTTGCTAAACAAATAAAAGGATTGTATGCAATTGATTTGGCCATGCTTTGTGGTGTTACTTTTATACAACTTACTAGTTTTTATTTTTCTAATTTTCCAGATAACTGCGAGTGTAATAATCCCAATTAAAGCCACCAAGCCAATTACAGCAATACTAGTACTTGCCCCTATGACAGCAGACACGAAGAACTGGGTTGATGAGGTAGAATCATCTATGTTATAAATATAGAGAATTCCAGTTGGACCTATATGATCACATCGATCTCCTTCATAGTCTCCAAAACATTTACAAAACACATTTTCATCTGTTCCATTATAGCTTTCTACACACATGCCATTAGAGCCACAGTTAAGAGAGAGGCAAGCACATTCTTTGCCTGGTGGGCATTTTGTTGCACAGTCTCCTTTGTCTAAGCAGTCGTCATCCACCTTCATGTCGCACGATACTCCAGTATACATGGGATTACAAATACAAATTGTTTTGCCATCTTCGAAATCCACCTTGCACTCTCCATTATCATTGCACATGTAAGAATTACATGAGGAAGGTGAAGTGACAGCAGAACTCTGAAGAAAAGCAACAAATCACCCCATCAATGAGCTGTAGCCACTTTTCCCAACACATAGCCTACCTGTATGAAATCTATAGACACCCATAATAGTAGCAACACACTGTGATATTTAGAAGTCATACTTTCAGCCATCATATGGCGCACTCAAACTAGACTGTATTTTTATATGCAGTATTTCAGTTTTGCTAGGGCTTCTCCAACTAACCACTACCAAATATTTTGTAGTGGCTTCTCATCGTTATCTGTCAAAACAATCACTCCCTTCATATGCTATGCCCCATAATGCACAATCACTCCAATTTGGTGTAGCTATCCTCCATGATGACTTGCTCTGGTCTCTGTTCTGGGGAGAGGGCATTCCCACAGTGTGCAAGTCTAATTGTTTGCTGCCATTTATTAACAAATTATTTGCACTAGCTACTTTATACATTACAGTATAGGTTGTTATTTGTGTGTTAGTTTGTTGTTTATTCGGTTATTGTTTTTAGTACAATGAATATATTAATACAATATTATACCTTTTAAGAAAGTACTGTCTACTTAATTTAGTTTAAAAGTGAACATAAAAGAATGCAATAAACTGAGTCAAGAGATAATATAGTTTGGATGATTGCTACAACCATTCAAGGCAAGCAAATATCTATTGTGCTGCCACGTGTGCTGATTCCACTGAAAGTACTGACAGTGTCCCCACACCACTATTAGAAATGCTGGTCCTGCTGTCCAGATTTTCTCTGCAGAAATGACATAAATATCTACAATTAAAATTCTCCAAAATACTTGGGGTTCCCCCCCCCCCCCTAACTGTGAGATTATTAGGAAAATGTGACTATTTTCTACTGTATAAGTGTGGCTGTGGTTGCCACTTAGTATAAATGCAACAACAACAACAAAAAAAAAAACAAAAAAAAAAACAAAAAAAAAACAAAAAAAAAAAAATTCATACTGATTTTAAAATCTAAGAAATCTCCAACAGTGAGGAGCTATAAATAATTTGTCTTTTTGAGCAGAAATAAATCAAGACTCACACACACCCCTATAATGTAACTTTGCACAAGCTCTATGGTGCTCAGCTGTATGCCTCACATGCTTTTCCAACAGTGACAAGCTAGAACTATTGTAAAATCTTTTTTGAAACAGAAACAATATCACACACTCTAAAACCTAACCTTGCAATAATTGATGATATAACTGTTTATATTTCCTCTACTAGTTTGTATTCTGCCAGTAAAGGAGTCTTGAGAGATGAAATAAGAACTTCCCACGTGAATGGTTTTGTGACTTGCTTTTCCCAAGCCATGAAAATGCAGCTGTATATCCTGAGATAGTCACCACCATGACGAGCCTCAAAAACATCAAGATCATTAGGGGGCAGTCCCAGTTGAATCCCAAGGCTCCTCCACTTTGTGGGTATTGTAGCAGCCACACGATTCATGAGGTCTATGTGTGATGGAGTGATATTAAGAGGAGGCAGCAGTGTGGGCAGGCAGTAGCGTGGGTGTTGGAGGACTCGAGTAAAAGAGCATGGTTAGAGCTGGGTTTGTGTGGGGCCAGAGTGAAGGGGGTCAGGAGGTGCGCAGCAGCGTGTGGAGGCAGCAGTGTGGGCGGCAGGGAAGTTCAGTTAATTTAACAATTGGATCACAAAAATTATATGATAATAGACTAAAATTAAAATTTTTATCTCCTATTTCACTCTGTGGGGACATCTATGTAAATTAAAGAAGGCAGGTAAATCCTGACTACTGTGTTAAAGTTTACACTATGACCTCACTATAGAGCAAGTACAGAGACAGATGCAGTACACAGCATCCCACTTGGAAGAACTGATATGTCGTGGAAGTATGCGCATAATGTAGCAGTAGACGCTACTAGGATCAATCTTTGCCTTGTCTGCTGCAATGCAAAAAGTACAGAAGTGATCTATAGACAGTACTCCATAATTCGATTCGCGAGGAAATTCTTCCCTTCCGTCTGTGAGGTGGAAACAACACAGGTTGTGACCAGACTTCAGAATGTGCACTCTCATGGACTCCACTGAAGACTCAGAGCAGATGTCTAAATAGTGCTGGATTCTTATTGTGACAGGTTTAAGAAATTTAAACTTTGGCTGTTCCTTCACGCAAAGTTCAACAACTGGAGAAACGGCTTTGAATCTTGGTGGCAGCAGCGACATTAGTTCTGTGCAGAATGTAATACCTATACTAACAGTGATGACTGTATCTTCAGGAATGGAACCGTGTGGGACAGAGATGCTGAATAAAACTGAAGAATAGTTCCCTCCTTCATGATCAAATTCTCTAGAGCAATATTCTATAAAATTTGTCTTCACCGTTGCAGCTTGTGTTAACTTTGACAAAACAGGATAATATTACAGTGAGTGACAATTAGAATTGTTTGGGACATCTTGGTCATTCAGAGTTATTCTAGGCAAGTATAAGAGGCAATATTCCTGGAAGATGTCCTGTACATATCAAATAATAAAATTACATTATTATTTATGCCATGTACATATCACAACAGAATAGCTATCACGTTAGAAATTAGGAATAGTATGGAGATAGGATATGCTTCCACAACAAGAATGGTATGAAGATATGTCATTGAAAGGGTACAAAAAACAACAACAAGTTATTAAGATTATTGCTACTACTACATTAAGCTAACCATTGATTCTAATAAACAAAAATAAAATAGTAACTTCTACAGTCTTTAAGTTTAGCTACATGAAGCCAGTGAATTCATGAAACACTGGTTATTATAGCCAATCCTCAAGTAAAAAAGCTAATATTATGAATATCATTAGAACACTTTGTGTGTACCCATGAAAAGTACAGACAGTCACTTAACATGTACAAACCAAATCCTTAGGGAGTTACCTCAATCACTGTACATGTAACTTGTTAATACATTTTGTGATGACAAGAAAGTAACTCCAAGTTTGCAAAAATTAGGTATAAAAATCACAGCAGATGTGTAAAGCTTTGTTGAATGTAATTCATACCATCTAAGCCAAACTTCAGATTTGGAGAGAAACTTAATTGGAGATTGGCTTTAGCTATCATACTATTAGTTACCTAGATGACACACATTCACCCAGGCGTGTCTTTAAATTACTTTAGTTGTGGATTGATAGCAGGTGGATAAAGTTATATTCAAACACGACAAAAAATTGCATGGAGTGGCTCAGAAAGTAGGAGTATCGGTCAAATGCCAAACTTTTTCAATTGGTTGGGCAGCTTTGTTCTTAGCTACTGTTTCTAGCTACCTCATGGCCAAAACTCACTTTAACCATTTCCATAAAAATAGCTACATCACGTTCATCCTTCCCTCCTCCCCCAACCTATAGCTTAGTGAACTAGCTTAGAATTTTGCCTGCAATCCCCATGTTGTACTACACATGTACACATAGATACCCAGTTGTTGTTTTTGTTGTTGTTTTTGTTTCTTTTTGACGGTAGAAGGCGGTAAAGGGTCGTAAAATCGATCCGATTCGATGACGACCACATCCAAAAACCTCAGACACGCCCGCGGGAAGTTCGAAAACTGTAGCACCTCCCCTTCGCGAAAAGTAAACAAAAAAGATGTGAGGGTTGTGTAGTACTAGTAGCCAAGTAAATCACCGGAATTGTCGTAGACGGGAGATGAATTCTGGAAGAAGAACTAGTGCTGATATCTTCAACATATTTTCAATTCCTCATAGTGTTCCACGTAATGAAGACGACAATTCCTTTGAGGAACAAGCGGAGTGTATTTTCCCAGCGTTTGGGGCACTCCAACTTCAGGAAGAAAGGCTAGCTGAATTGTGTCAAGCATTAGAGCATCAGACTCACGATAAAATATCCAGTACTAGAAACACACCTGCCATTGTACTGGCTGAGAAGATGTACAAATCTTGGAAAGAAATGTTGACTTCATTTCGTCAACTATATTCACAAAGTAGCCTTCGATGTGTTCTAAATCTCTTAAAAAAAGACACAAGCAAATCAAATAGTTTGGCAGTATATACAACGAGTGGCTCATCACACGAAGATAAGAATTCAGGGACTATGATACTAATGGAAGCAGGTGTGAAAACAGGCCTTATGGTTATTTTTACGTTACTCAAACAATCCTGGTCCCAGATTGCCTGGCAACAAGGACTCTTTGAGGCCCTATCACGAATTCCAGAAGTGAGCGTGCCACTGGCATCACTCACACCTCCATCACTCAGTTTACCAAACGAAGTCCTCCAGTCCGTACTAGATGTACTTTCCAGTATGCCACCTCTGTCATTTAGCAATCCAAAGGCAATGTCCAGTTTTGGCACCAAGTGCATTAAAGACTGTGTAGAATTTCTCGAGTCTGTTGTAAATCTCACACCAAGTGTAGATAAAGAAGGGAGGCGTTTGGCTTTGCAAATTCTGTTCACAGTATCCCTACAATATGGGAGCATTATGGAGATCCTGGATTGGGTGGACAAGGTACTTGCTTTTGTGAGCCAGTATTATAGATCTGACCCATGTGCAACACCTTTGTCTTTGGATGTTGAATTCTGCCAAGCTATGCTAAAGGAGATCAGGATTAGAACGGTGAGCTTGTATGTGTGTGTGTGTGTGTGCGTGTACGTGTGTGTGTGTGTGATATGACTTCCATTATTTTATATACACACACAATAATATTGGTAGTTTTGTATTGAGGCCGGCTAAGGACTGTGATTTTTTTACTTCTATAGTGTAACTGCCTTTAAATAAAACACATGAAGTGTTTTAATAACGTTTCACATACTAGCTGTACTTCTATTGACCCAGTATGATAAGATAGTTGCTCGTGAAATGTATCGCAGTGTTTTCAGTATTGTGTTAAAGACAAAATTTCATATTTCTTAGGAAACACAAATTTAATAACAATAATGATAACATTATCATGCAAATGACAAGTCTTTTTGCCAGGAGTCTTTGTAGCCATACAAGTTGTAAAATATATACAATTTTAACCTGATCATTGTTATCAATTTCTTCTTCAGTATTTGGGAGCGGCTGAAGATATGGGTGTACCTTCTTATTTCTCAGACGAAAAGCATAATCGGGTTGAAGTGGTAGAGTTTATTCATGAAATTCTGAAAGAGGTAAGTTAAAGGGTAATTTTCAAAGAATTCATGAGAAAACAATGAAGTTACTACTCTCCCATTTAAGCAGAATAAGCCAAGTTAATTTATTGGGATTATTTTTGTTTGTTGTTGTTGTGGTTTTGATTTTTTGCACACACCAAAGAACCAGGAACTTTAGCCTAGAAGTTTAAAGTACTGTGTTCATTTCAACTCATTTTTGTGTTTGTGACATTTGAGTGGAGTAGTTAGGTAGGGTTGTGTAGTAGTTCATGTTAATTTCATTCACTAATGTACACTTTCCCATGTTTTGGTATTATGCCAGCTAATGGACCTCCCTAATAACATATTCTAGAAATCTTGTCATATTTAATTTCCAGTGTGTTTCCAGGTTCCTTTTGGGAACTATGGCATGGTAAATGAACTGACTGAGGCACCATAACTAATGACAGCAGCACTTAAGTATTTACTGCCATATTATGATGTGATGAGTATTTTCTATTGAAAAGAGATGTTAATGCCTATTTTGATACTATACTATTAGCACTATAGTTGAGCTTATGATGGCCATATTCTCATCTGGCGTTTAAAGGTGATTTTACATATGCCAGTTATAAACTCTGTTATGGAAAACATCATTTTTTTTCTTCACTAAACTGATAGCTAATGCTTACAACCTTTGGAGGTGAAAATTAGCATCACTGTACTTTATGTTGTTATTTGAGGCTAGTACAACTTATTATGGTTTCAGATCGCTGAAGTATCTGCATGCTGCGCTGCATACTTTGGTGAAACTGATAAAAGGACTAGTCAAAGGTTTCTGACTGAAACATGTGACGTTTATGCCTTTGGAAGCAACAGCAACAGCCAGTTAGCACTGGGATCCTCTGAGAAGTTTCACTCTGCAACTCTAGCTCCTCACATGGCTGATGTCCAAGTGGTAAACCTCATATTATAGTTGCGGTGTACTTGTTAGGCAGTTAAGGTGCCTGAAGAGGAAGTTAAAGTTATGATTGGCTGCATATACAGCAGAAATACAGTATGTGGGCCACATCAACTTGTATAATAATAATAAGGCCAAAGTAAAGTGATTTCTAAGATTTGAGAAATATTTTTACATAGCATTAATTTACTACTGGATCATTTAAGATATGTACGGCAAATAGTATAAATGCCATACCATAAACTTTCTATGCAATTGTAACCATAGACAGTGCAAGGCAGATAACTTCTCTGTACAAGATTTCATAAGAACAGTGGTACTTGGGTGTAATTAAGCCAATACTGAAATGTACCAATTAAGGCAATTCAACAGTATGTATTTTGTTATAGTAATAAATTTGATGTATAGGTTGAAGCTGGTCAATATTGTACCTTTCTAATATATTCTGATGGATCAGTCAAAGCGTGTGGGAAGGTTAGTTTGTGCATTTTTCCTTATCTCACGAATTGCTAACCACTACCACCAATACTTATGGCTAATATTATAGGGTAGTAATGGCCGCTTAGGCCTGGGTAACAGTTCTACTCAGAGCAGCCTGGTGAGAATGGACACATTTCCATCTGGCACTATTATAAAGAAGATATCCTCATCTAAGGGGTCTGATGGACATTCTTCCGCTGTAACTGAAGATGGCAAAGTCTACTCATGGGGAGATGGTAGATATTTTTCATTTTTAGAATACCAATGATATTTTAATCACTATGTGCTGTTTTAATAGGGAATTACTGGAGACTTGGCCATGGCCAGTGTGGGACTCAAAAGACACCAAAGTTGATTACAGCACTGGAAGGCAAGGCAAGTTGTTATTTTTAGTTGTTTTATTTTTTGTTGCTTTTTGTTGTTGTTATTGTTGGATATTCTATTACTGGAGTAATAACGACCTGCCACTAATTTTGCTTGAGTTACATGTAGTTGTGATTACATGTGTAGGTTGTATGCCAAGTGTCCTGTGGTAACAGACATACTGCTGCAGTGACAGAAGGTGGAGAGTTGTACACGTGGGGTGAAGGGGATCATGGGAGACTGGGTAAGCCATGTACTCAGTTTTAATAGTGAGATGTTACATACCATAGTGATCCAATGTATAGACCACTCTCCCCTAAACACACATTATATGTTATCTGGACAATGTTATGTTCTCCTAGCAAATTATTATTATTATTATTATTATTATTATTATTATTATTATTGTTTATTACTACTACTACTACTACTACTACTACTACTACTACTATAGTAGTAGTAGTAGTAGTAGTAGTAGTAGTAGTAGTAGTAAGTGGTGGTGGTGGTGTGCTGGAGCACTAACTAACCTTCTAGTCAGGTTACATAAAACTATAGTATTATAGTATTATTATGTTAACTTCTAATGCTCCAGTACTATTAAAATAAGTTTTACAGTAAAGGGATTTCAAAGTCATAGAAACCACTTGCTGCAACTGTTTGACATTTTCTAAGTACAGTCGAACCTCCGAACAACAGCCATGCATGGGGACGAACCCTTTGGCCTTTGTAGAGAGTTTGACCTTATTTCGGAGTTTTTTGGATTAGATGAAGTTCATTGTGGGGGACTGAATCAAAGGCTTTGGCTAAATCAAGAAACACAATTTCTGTGTGTCGCTTTGACTCCACAGAATTGAAAATTGAAGTATAGCTATGATAGAAGAAGTTGTTGAAGAGTGGATCTATTTCTGATAAAACCAAATTGTGTCTTTGAAATTTTTGGATATATAAAATCTATTATCTTAGAGTAGACTATTAATTCTAGTACTTTATGAAGAATGTTTAGGAGAGAAATAGGCCTGTAGTTGCTAACTTCAGATACACTTCCTTTCTTGTGGAGAGGAAATAATTTGTGTACCTTCCAGTCAGCTGGAATGGAATGAGATTCCATAATGACAGTAAAGAGAAGAGAAACTGTATGTGCAAGTGAAGATGCGCAGAATTTGTAAATATATGGGAACGTAAGTTTAGCTTAGTGATATACGATATTGATGAATGTCTTCAAGGCACTTCACATCAGGTTAGGTTAGACAGTGATCAAAAGCAAGTGATATCAGTATTATCTTCACTCATGCCTGATATCTCTAAGCTTTCTGTTAGAGATTGCACGAGAATGGGTAAATATAGCCCCTCTCATGTAAGGCCTCGACCTCTACTTGTGAAGTTGTTGAGAACAACTGAAGTGTCTGTAATCCTATCCAACCGAAGTAAATTGACCAAATGAAAGGTGTATATAAAACCTTATATGACCCCTTCAAAGAGAAACTCTGAGAGTATTCTCTTAAAGGAGAGAAAGTCTTTGATTTCCTCTGGGGCAAACCCAAAGGACATTAAAGGTAAAAGCAACAAGCTTCTTTTAAATGGATCTGTCTATGGATCAGTCCAGGGCTCCTCTTTTTCACTCAATGTCCAGAATTCAATTCAAGTTTCCTCTGATTCGCATGTTGACGTGGATCCAGTAGATAGCACACGCTGTGGTCCAGAGAGAGTGAACAAAGGTGCCGGTTATGGCGGCTGGAAGTGCCCTGTATCTACCGCGTGTTCGGCCCACCTGTTTATGTCTGCCGAATGAGAGAACTAGTTAATAATAGTAATGAATGTACAATTAGTATTAGCATTCATTTAGTTTTATGTCTTTTATTAAATTGAAAGGCACACAAGTCATAAATTAGGTTAGGCGTGGCAAGCTAAAATTGAAAGGCTAGGCAAAATGGAGGCATCAATAAGTTGGGTGTGGCTAACTGGCCGTCCCAAGAAGTAAATTTGTACAAGACATTACATTTTGGGGCACACAACTTGGCCGTTGTCCGGAGTAGAGAGTCAACCGTTACTTGGAGTCAAAAAATCCATTACGTACATGCAGAAAATACTCCGTTCCCAACGGTCTGACCGTTGTTGAGAGTCTGACCGCTTCTCGGAGTCCCGTTGTAGGGAGGTTCGACTGTAATTATATCACATGGTTTATTATTATTTTATATATTTTAACTACACCTGCAAAAATTTCAAAGTGGCGAACAATTCAATTTCCTTGTATGATAAGGGTAAAGATCGATAAACCAGAGGATTCCGTTCAGTGAAATTTGGGACGGGGTCAACCACCAAGCAAACACAACGCCAGGGTCAAAATACAAAAATGACATGTGTACGTCCAAACATATGAACATATCCCCAATTTCAATTGTGTTACCCCTGATAGTGACTCGCTCGCCAATTTTTATTATTACTAGTGGTGTTCTTGTACACAAATATCAAGCAAGCCTGCCTATTTAGGTTACACAAAACTACAATATTGATATGTGGTATATTTTACCTGAAGAAGCTTCTATTTCCATGATGACAAAAATGGATTTTATATAATGACAGTTGACTATTATTTTTAGCACTTACCTCAATTTCTTGAGTAGTGGTAACTTCTGTAGTATCAAATTTAAGCCATTCTGACTTTCTGTATTACCAGTCATTCTTGACAACAGACTTTCCGCTACAAAAAAAAAGACCAGAGTTATTTTTGTAATTTTATATGAAATTAAGTACTTACTCTTCAGCTTTCCCCAAGTAGTGGTAGCTTCCTTAGTGTTAAGGCATTCTAACTACCAGTGGCTTGTCACAACCAACAAGTGGCACTTATCAGCCCCCCAAAAGACAAAGTTTTAAAATTATGTCCAGTTGCAACAAATTATTGGGACTTTAAAAACAAATGTTTCGCAGGAGATATCTCACAATTTGGAGCCAAGTATAATCAGAGGAAATTGGGGTCAAGCCTACAAAGCTGTATTTTAGGAGAAAAAGGGGAACCCGCACATATATAACATACTCGATTTTGCATTATCCACCACTCACTCGATAAAATATTTTTATATTTATTATTATTATTATTGTTGTTGTTGTTCTTGTTGTTGTTGTTGTTATTATTATTATCCTCATTGTTAATATTTTTATATATTTTTTATCAGAGTTGGGTATTATTTAGAATTTTCAATGTTACTATTCATACAAAGGTCATGGCATGAATGGAGGAAGCCAGAAAATTCCTACCAAAGTGACAGGTATAGGGCAAGTACAGCAAGTATCTTGTGGTTCAAGTCACACTTTGGTCCTAAGTAAGGATGGACTGCTGGTCTGGTCATTTGGTTCTGGAGAAGGAGGCAAGCTTGGGCATGGAGACACCACAAGACAAGTTATTCCTAAGGTGTGTGATAAGAACAATAATTAATGAACAGATTATGTATGTAACTATATTTGTACAAGCTTAGTGAATATATTATTTTTTATTAGATAATTGAAGCTCTTAGAGGGATCAAGTGCCAGAAAGTTTGTGCAGCTAGTCAATTCAGCTTGGTACTCACTGCTGGAGGAAAGGTTTGTCATTTCTTTTATGAATGGATTTGGCACCATCATTTTATTGTAGTAGACATTCTTATCTTTACCTAATCATATGTCTCCCAACCTACATGAAGTTGTTGAACTTGATATCTTCCAATGGTGTGATTTTCCCCTTACTGATGTTGTTTTAGGTATATTCCTTTGGGAATGGCAGTGGAGTAGGTAAAGGGACAATTGAACCTCGTCAGCTGGTACCCTGGCTCATAGCAGATTTAGACGAAATTATTATTGACATCACTACTGGTGATGGACATTGCTTGGCCCTCACACAGAGTATGTATTGTTATAGGTACTATTACATGTATATTGTATGACACATTTAATATTCTTCTTGTTTTTTGTTTTTGTTTTTTAATTATTATATACTGGTAAAATTATGTACATAAAATTTTTGGGTTTGGCTGTAGTTAAAATTAGCAAATCATATCTTTACCCTAATTTTTTTCCTTATTAGCCAAAAATCAAGTTCCATAGTTTTTCACTACCTTACCATATGCATAAGAATATGAAAATTGAAATAATTGGAGCTCAATAAGGCTACCTTATCTACCCCCATACCCCTCATGTCTCATAAATTGTCATAGTTCTTATTGAATATTAAGTCAAGTCAGGCCACTTATTTAAGAATTCAGATTCACTTCAACATGTCATTAACTAGATATCAAGAAACAAATTGAATTATTGGTAAAAGTGCATTAATTTCTAGTTGAAATAGTCGCCATCATTTATGTATGACATTACATCAGGAGGAGATGTTTTTGCCTGGGGTACCAACAGCATGGGCCACTGTGGTCAAGGCCATAGTAACAGTGCCATTCTCAAACCAAGTCAAGTCAGGAACTTAGAAGGAGTCAGAGTACAGCAGATTGCTGCAGGCACGTCTCACAGTGTTGTCTGGACTGCAGTTCCATGTGATAGGTTTGTATTCAGTACTGTTCCATGACCACAATTTGACTTGATGACTTATGTACATAGGCAAGCCAGTTCTCTGTGGCATTGGCCATATTGTATTGATGTCAAGGAAGCTACATTTAATAAACTTTTGGTCTTGTTGGAAAAGTTTGGCAACTTTCAATCCAAAGAAATTTTGGGCAATTCCTATTCAAAGGAGTAAGCTAAATTAATTATTATTATCATGAAATGTTTTAATTAACATGCTTATTTTAGAAAGCAAGAATCTGTGATGCTGTCATTGCTCTCAATTTTGAGCACTCACCTTAGTCTAGTAGCACCTTTGGGTCCAGGATGCATCCAGGAGGCATGTGGTGTTTCTGTCAAGTCCCTTCGAGATATCCTCTTCAAATTGGTGGACTCAGAACTTTCACCAGCTCTTGATCAGGTTTGCAGATATTGTCTGTGCATAATTCTTTAAATGATTTGATTATGTTTACTTTGGTTAAATTTAGGAGGCTAGTAAGGCCTTAAAAGCTGGAGCTTGTGTACTTCTACCTCCAGTAAATGAGAAGCTAGACCTTCTTCTTTCTGTCTTACCTGAAGATCCTTCAGCGTATATGGGACTCACAAATGGACAGGTGAGTTAAGCATGTGTTGAGGCAATAATTGGTTGTCTATGAATTCCACATTAGTGGTAATCATGTTTAACCTTGTTTAGGTATTAATTGTGTTACATTTAAAGTAGATATTGTTATTATTTTATTTAAAAAAAAAAATAAGTAGAAGAGATTTGTTGTGTGACAAGCAATGTAAAACCACTTACAATACATTCTAATACATTCTTAATGAAGCACCAAGGGTGTGAACCCTTCATGTTACTATACACAAGCTAGCTATTACAAAGACCATATATTTATTTGAAGTAGTATCAATATAAATATGCCAATGTGTAGCTCATGCAAGTTGATATGTACAGCTTGAGCAAGTCAATAAGAAACTCATGCAATGAAACGGTAGAAGTTAATGCTGACTTCATAAGAGAACCTTAACATACAAGCGACACTCACCTCATCAGTAGTTTCAACAGGAAACTCCAAGCATTCCGGTAAACCACTGAGAAATAGTGTAATGCAAAACTATCACAGTCAGCAAAGAAATTATTTGCTCACGTGAGTACGGCGTGACTAAAGGGGGTGTTACCAGCAATCGCTTACGATCATAAGGCCTATAAATAACTAGTTTTTTTTCTGAAAAGTCAAAACTAAAATTTTAGCACATAAGGGACATAAAATATCCATTGCAACATTTTTATGCTTGTTTCAATATTCGGGAGGCTGCCATCTTTGAGATCCTCTTTTAGTCATATGACAGGATGACTGACTGAGTGACAGACAAACTGAGTACTGTAACCCTCTCGCACATTGTGTGCTGAGGGTTAAAGAAATACCAAAGGTGTGAACCCTCAGTCTACTATACATTTAGCTAGCTATTGATCATTTCTCAGACCAACCAGGTATCAGGATAGTCTATACATATTTTTATTCACTATAATTGTAAATAGCTAGCTAAATAAATTTTGTATTAGCTAACTTTTAGAATGCTACTATGTTACTGACAGCGCTAACTACATTGCAAACTGTACTTACACTTGCGATAAATATCTTAGACTTCATTGATCGCAATCATTAATGCCTAGCCACTGCTAAATGAACCGCGGGAGAATCGGTAAAGATCGTCAAGGGATAAAGATGATAGTTATTTTGGAATTCCTATTTCAAAATGGTCCAGCCAAAACCAGACCAATTGGACGGGTTCCTTCGGGCCTGTAATTAAGAATGCAGTGTATTTTTTCCCATGGTTTCCCTCTCCCCTCAGTTATTCTTATTCCTCTTGTGCTCATGGATTTCCTCCTCCTCCTTTGTCAATCCCTTTTTCTCAGTTTTTATATCTATTTAATCACTTTGTATAGCCTTCTACTGAATGTGACAACACTTTACCCGCCATACTGTGACACTTGATGCACTAGCTTGGCAAATTAAAATGGTATAGCACAAGTTATTTTGTTTATTCTGTATATTTTCTTTTTCTTCTTCATTGGATTAGTTACATCTCTCAGCCTTTTCTCACCTGCTTTCTATTTTCTTGACCCTTGCGTTCTCCTGCTTCTCTGCCTTTCATCTGCCTTTCTACTAAAGTTTTTGGTGGATTATGGTTAGTTACTGTAAGTGAATACTCTTTCCCAACTCAGTCCAGCAAATGAATTATAATACAGATACCCAGTGTTCAGTTTTTATAGAGGCCTAGAGAAAAATAAAAGAGGATACAATAGATTAATAAGCACCCCAAGAATTATTATGTTGTTTGTTTTGGACGGTTTAATGGTAAGTGTGTGTGAAAGTCAAGTTGAGGGTCACTGGTTCAAACACGCATAAAAGCACTTCTTTCTTCTTGTCAACTATAGTGCGGGAAGAACTTGACGCTCTTTACCCATTCAGGCAACTGATACTTTACCAACTTGACTTGGTTCATGAATTATTAAAATGACACGCAATGTCGTCATCATTACTAACAGGTAAGTGTATTATTGTATAGATAGCTGAGTCTTTTTTTTTTTTCCAATATATTTTGGGGCTATGGGCGTCTATCCACACCTTTACCACACTTCATCCACTGAGTAACATCGCAGGTTTTCACTGAACAGAATCCTCTGGTTTATCGATCATTACCTTATCATCCTAGAAATTGAATGGTTTAACATTTTGGATTCTTTTGCTGGTGCAGTTGAAACTTAAAAACTTACCGGAGTCCATTTATATTCAAGTTAGTGGTGGTGGTGAGTTAATGCACTATTAGTTAGTTATAAGCCTACGCAACAGTATTTACTTGAAAATTCATTGGCTATTGGACTGACCACGAAGGTAAGTCTTGTGTAGGTATGTCCAGTTGTGTGAAAGTAGTGTGCATTAGAGCTACTACTTAGCTACAGAATATAACAAAGATAACTTTTAAATAATGTGACTTGTTGCGTCAAGTGGTTAATATGGCATTGAATCCCCTTTACTATATTATATGTAATTTAAAAACTCGACCTTTCATATTTTTTTAATAACTTGAGTGTTAGAAGTTTTAACAATAGTGTAGTTTTAGGCTCACTCGCCATTTGTGCTCAAGCACATCAATAGTATCGTATTTTTTTTCTTTTTTGGCTTCCAATCCTACAGCAACCTTCAACTTATCTGTCAATTGTATATTATAATTTTATTTTCACAATTGCTCTCACTCTCTTTCACAGGCTTTTTTTTTACAATACAGAGTTTAAAATGTTTGGTCACCACTGGGAATCGATAAAAAGAGTCTTTGAAAAAAGAAAGTTCTGTTGGTCTGTTGAGAGCGAAACTGTAGCAGTACCCCTTAACAGTATAAATACAGAATTGGAGTGTTTGTTTGCTGACTGGTTGTTGTAGCTCAGTGGCAGTATGCTTGTGCGTTAAGCAAACAGTCCTGGGTTCGATTCCCAGTGGGGACCAAACATTTTTTTAATTCTGTATTATTTTCTTAAAAAACCTGTGAAAAAGAGAATACATCTAATGTTATTTTCACTTTGTAAATTATAAAGGAATCTATTATATAAGCTTCTTGCACAAGACCTAATAATTGTTTTGATGGTAATATTCTCCTTTTTTTTTTTTGTCGTCAACTTTGGGAGTGAGAAGTCTTCTTTTTTTGATATCATGTTACTAACTATTTCTCCAATTTAGATCACTCTTTGTTTTTAAGATGACATTTTTACTGTTATAAATTAATTTTGATTAGAAAAATTATACATTTATGTATATGATGCTAAAATATTTAAGTTAATTAAGTATTTTCAGTTTATTGTTGTTTCCTGAAATACAAAATTACCACCTCCGTTAAAATACTGTCAATTATCATCTGGAAATGCAAGATAGATTATATTCACTCATTGGACTTATGAAAATTTAATATACTAAAAGTATAGGTGCTAGTATATGTAATATATCTCCCCAGAATTATCTGTGATTGTTAATTTTTCTTTAGAGACTTCAGTTAAATGTTTTACTTGGAGGCTTGAAGAACCAAGATGATTTTGTGTGTCTATTTTCTGAGGCAGCTGAAGCTATACTACAGTGTAACTATACCACTATTAATATGACACATACCAACAAGGCCTTTGAGCTGGTGCACAGAATGGCCCACTACATTTACAAGGCAACAGTAAGCCACTTTTAAGCCAATTAGTATAATTACATAATATTTTGTCAACTGATGTTGTTGTTTTTCCTGCTTTGTTTCATTATTTGTTGTTTTATTATGTTGTTGTTTTTCTAGGTCTGTGCTATACATAATGAGCCTATTCCCAAAGAAGTAAGGCTGAGCTCAGATTTGATTGATAATTTTGAGGAGTTCATCTTTTCCATCTATGCTAATGTAATATTCTTCCTTGGATGCATCTGTGATAATCTGAAGCAATTACAGCTTAATAAAGACAACCAAGTCTTTACTCAGGTATTGTATTGATGCAAAGGAGTAGCTATCACTGTAATTACCTTAACTTATTACTCAATAGCATCTTACAGACAAGAAATTATATATTCCTAGATTGTTTACTGTAGTTATTGTTTTTCCACAGGCCATATCACTTGTACTTCATCTTTTGGCTCCTTTTGATTATATCTTAAAGGATTTCTCTCTTTCTATTTTGGACACTCTAAGAACCACTGCTCATAGAGCCAGTAATCCTGCACTACACTTACAAAAGAAACAAGGTAGTGTATAAAATATAATTTTATGTTGTTTTTCATGGTTTGTTTTAAACATGATTTAGACAGTCTTACATTCTAAGCATTTCTTGCATACAAAACTAATTATTTGATATATTGATGAATTTATTAGGAAATATTTTGCTTACTTTAATTTTGTAGAAGTGCTATTTGGATTTCTAGCATTCAAGTTTCCCTGCCATGTAGCCATTTCAGCACACACATTGGTTGCCACCAATGAACAGTGGTTTCCAACTTGGGACTGTCTTCTATCCATTGCCAAGGCTACTCACCACCTAATTGAAGTTCTTCCTAGTGACCTAGTGCTGAACCTAGAAAAGCAAGAACTTTCATGGGAATATGAGCGTATGTTTTGGCTTATTACTATGTCTTTCTTGTTTTAACTAGCTTCTCTTGTGTTTAAATTGGTGCTGTGTGAATCAGCACTGCATGTACATGTAACTGGCATTCCCAATTACAATATTTTAAAAACTAAGTAGAGCTTCAGCTATTCGAACACATTGGGTTCGAGAGGCGTTCCAATGAGTGAAAAGTTCAGATAACTGGAAACTATAGCAAATACATTTTAAAGCACTACTGAAAAGGTGTGGTGAAACTATTCCTTGTGTCTGATCATGCTGTTAGATTTTGGGTGTTCGGTTAATTGAAGGGTTTGGATAATTGAAGTTCATATAGCTGTAGTTTTATGTATTTTTTGGCGATGACAAGGTTTTCAGGTTTAAATGCACATTATGAGCCATTATTTAAAGATTGTAATGATGCGCATGAACTATAAGCAAATATTTTATCTAATCCACATAATAGGTTGTTTTTTTGTTTGGTCATTTGTATGTCTACACAACAAAATTCTCATTGGTAACAGTTCATACTATTGTACAAAAACAAACCAGCACTATTGTGCAAGCCCTAAGGACTGCAACACTCTTAGCTTGTGAGCACTTAATTAAACATAACAATTCAGTCGCATAGAGCATGATTCATGTAACTGGCAAATCAGCTTGCTCGCATGTGACTAGCTGCATTTTAAATGTATTATATTATATATTTATACATGTGTATAATCTTAGAAACAAATGATTCCATGGAGGCATCATCAGTGGATTCTCCTTGGAGAAAACTTCTGAACTATCAGAGGCTGCTGTGTTATTTCTCTGCGAAACATATTCGAGAAAATTATATTCATGGCTTTCTAGCAGTTTCAGTAAGTATCATATCACTACAATTGCATGTTAAGTATTATTTACGTGTTATGTAGCCTGCAAATACAGTGTTGAATTACACTCCTACTAATCCTAGAAAAGGAAAATTAGGCAAAACTAGCCTTCATAATTCTCACATTGTTCTCAATGGGGCTATAGGGAATGAGCTGGAAGTGACACAAGGTAAAACACATGTCTTGTGAAATACAGAGCTGACTTTGTAACAAAAAAACATAGTGAGATCAGCTATTATGATTATTTATATACTAATATATTTCAATGTCGGTAAGTAGTTCAATGTCATAACTAGAACAATTTCAAATTTTCAGCTTTGTACACATGGGCCTCTCTCTGCAAGCTGCTGCCTGGAAATTCTAGTCAAGACTATCAGATGAAATCTCATGGTCACCCTAGTCTCCTAGCATGGAGTTCTTGCTTGACAGACTTCAGCTTTCTGTTTAGTACTTGCAAGCCTGACTATCAATCTGTGTACAATATGCTGGAGAATGATGTAAGCAGCCTCAGGCCTCTGGACTCAGTCTCTGGCAGGGTGCTTTATTACCTAGCTGTAGGAGGCAATGATGAAACTGCCACCATGATGTACAAGTGTATGATGGACTATGCCAAATACAAAGGTGCATTCTTGTAATAGAGACTAGAAAAATTTGCTAGTGTTCTGATTTATACATGATTTACATCAGTGTTAAAAACAACAACAATAATACTAAAATATCTAGGTTTCATGAATTGCATATGTATAATATAATTATTTTGGTATAGACTGGAATACTAGTAGTGATGAAGAAGCTGTGCCAGAGTTGAAGCAGGTATCACAGGCTGCTTTAGCATGCCTTCTCAAGCACACTGGACTTGTCCATTCTGCTCTAGCAACTAGGTAGTTAAATTGCACTAGTATTTAGATACCTTAATTATAAGCACTTATATCTTTAATATAGCAATGCTAAGCCTCTCAAAAAGTTAGTAGATGTCTACCGTCAAATTTTCGCTCTGAGGCGTGAAGTATTCACACATCGTCCTATCCCAGATACAAATGGAACTGTTGCAGAAACTGATTCAGAACATTTTCGTCTCCAATGCAATGGAATCTGTGTTACACTATTTCTTTTCCTCTGTGTGCTGGAGCCAGCAATGTTGGAAGAACAAAGTATGCTATTTAATGAGGTGTCAATAATGATTATTTTAGTACTCAAAATGTGTCATATAGCACTTGCCAAAGTTTATGAAAGTAATAGCACAGAAAGTTCCACCTTTCATGATGATACTGAGGATGCCAAGAAGACTTGTAGAATGAAAAAGTTTTCTGCACCTAGTATAAAGAAGGAAGAGGTTAGTGAGAATTTAAACTACAACTAAGACAAATATAATACAATTTGATAAGTGAAGTGGCCACCCTTGGTGATCTGTATTCACAAGCTGGTTAAGATATTTTTGGAACCCATGGACTACTATTATTTATTCCCTTACAAATTTCACACCATTACGACAATCTAACTTTTAACAATGCATTTTCAAGAACTTTCAGGACAGGAAACTGAACAGTATTACATTAAAAATGATCTTTTATTGGCAAGGTGTACAAATTCAAGCTTGTATTATATATGATATAATATAATAATATGCTTAGACATACACACAATATAATTAATGGCAAATGTGAAAATTGATGGACAGTAATCTTCTTAATCAGCAAATAGATATATCTTGGAAGCATGCGTACATTCAGAATTCCATTATTGCCATTATTTATTTATTTTTTGTTTTTTTTTGTAATTTTAAAATTTGATGATATTTATAACTTATTTTCTTTTAGCATACTGCTTCAACATCTTCATTGGCTCCTCCTTCACAGCTCAGTATGTGAACGTTTATGTATTTAAATTTTTTTTGTATATTCACTGTCTTGCTTGATAGACCCAGCTGTTCAGAGAGCCTTTTCTTTTCTGCGTTGGCATCAAGATCGTATTGAACATTTTGAAGCTGCTGACGAAGAAAATTTTCTTCATGTAGCAATCTGCACCAATGTTGTGGATATAGTCAGCCAGGTTTTTTACATAGGTTAGTCACTTCATTGGCTTTCAAAAGATTAAAAATCTTTCTTATTTTATGTTGTTTAATTTAGATGACAAATCAAGTCGAGTGGAACTCTTGAACAGAGTAGATCTTGTTGAAATGTTATTATTACATCTTCGTAGGGCTGAGGTTAGTTAATTGGCTAGAAAGATTAAAATATGCTTGATAAAATTAACAATTTCATCTAGAGTCAAAAGAAATGTTTGCACAAGATAATTGATTTTGTGACGGAGGACTCAAAGCAATTACTTCCTTCATCACAACTTCTCTTTAAAAGCACTTGCCTGGGTCATAAATTACACTACACTGTAAGTATAAATTTGTGCACAATGACTCACTCACCATTGTGCTGAAGTACATCAATAGTAATAACAATAAAAACAACATTATTATTACCATTATTATTATTATTATTATTGACGAGCGAAGCGGGCGAGACACTATACAGTGGTGTCAAATTGAGAATTGGGGATATTTATTTATATAATGTGTGGGGACATACGTATGTTATTTGTACTTTATGTTATTTGTACTTTGACCCTCATGCATCTTAGTGTTAGCTCGGTTCGACCCGTCCCAAACTTCACTATACAGAATCCTTTGGTTTATTGATCATTACCCGTATTATCCTAGAAATTGAACAGAATTCTTTGCGGTGCAGTAAAACTCAAAAACTTACCAAAGTTTTACTGCACCGCAAAGAATTCTGTTCAATTGCGGTGAGTGATTACTATGGCATTGAACCCCTTTACCATATATACATAATTTAAAAACTTGACTTAGGTGTTTTTAGTAGCTTGAGTGTTAAAAGTCACTTAACAATTATAGTGTAGTTTTAGGCTTGCTCGCCATTTGTGCTCAAGCACATCACTAGTTATTATTAATGAAGTGTATTTAAGGAAAAATGCATACCATTTTTAGGAAATTAGGTGTTCTACATGTAAATGTATTTAAAAAGGTGGAATTTTCTACTTACAGGATAGTATCATAGTAGCTCCATCACTGCTCCAACACCATGTCAAGAAACTAGTTTTTAAGATATCTAACTATATTACGGAGAGACTCTTGAACTTCAATGCAGCAGAACTAGAGCCCACGGTAGACACAGTCTATGACAATGGCTTAAACAATGGTGAGATTAATGATTTAATGCATTACTCTCTTTTTTTTCTTTTTTTTTTAATCATCATTATGGCCATTTTTTTTTTGTTCAGCTTTGTCACAGATTTCTTTAAGACAGGATCTGCTACTGGCTGTACAGTGGATGATTTACAACCATCATTCATCTGACCTGAACTTTTTCTTAACCAGCAGCCTATTCAAAAAAATGGCTGAACTATCTTACATAACCATTTCTGAAGACAATATGAAAGGGTGGATTACAGTGAAGGAGTCATGCAAATTACTTCTACAATTGCTCACTTTAAAGATTGGGTAAATAAAGACAAAAAATTTCTACTTTTTGTATTGGCTGATTGTTATTTTACCTTACAAGAGCATGTTTTTGTGATTTTGATGAAGCAACAAATGAAAAACATTATCCCTCACTGTTGGTTGATATATAAGTTAAATTATGTAATATGTGAGTACCATGTGAGCCCCCTTGCTGTTTATGTTATGTAGCTATTCCAGTATAATTATTCCAATACTCCATAAGCTGTGATATACCATTAGTTTCAAGCAACTCAAATGCAACTCTAGATAATCATTGCTTGCACTCTGTTAATGTAGAATAAAATATACTTTCATTTGATCCTGCAGAATGCATGATGGAATTCTGAGATCAAGTGAGGAGATCATGAAAACTGTGTCTGGCTACTTGTTCAACCACTTTCAGTCATTACTCCCGGAAAATACATCTGAATTAAATCAAGTAAGTCACAAGATGTGGTTAAAACATCTGCGCTGTCCTAAGTATATCTTTGCCAGTAATACCTGCTGTATTTTCTGTATATGTGACAGTACTTGGGAAAAGGGACCAATTGCGTTAAAATTTGAAAAATGAGTTATTTATACTACTGTGTAGATCACTTCATATGGAGTACTTTGATACCAAGTTTATGGGCAGGTGCTGCTTGGTTCACTAAATATACGAGCAGCAATCTAACCATCTTGAGCACAGTATTTTGAAAAAACTGCAATCAAAATTTCTTATTCAATTTCTGGCGGAGTTAACGTTGAATTCCGTAATCTAACCGGAAGTCGTACCGTAATACTTTTTACTTATGCTTGGAAAATGGTGGTGCTCAGCTGAACGGCAGTAAGTTATAGTTGGGACTGCTTACTTCGTTTATGGGGGAGGCCTTACTCGGTTCAATACAGCGACAGGATGGGAGCGACATTCGCAGTTAGGTCTTACAAAGTTAGCCAAGTTCATTAATTCTTTTAGCGGCAAGTTAACTTCGTCAATGCACTGTTTGTCATTCTTACTTGAAAATCCAAAGTCCAATAGTCAGGTCATTAAGAGAATACAACATAATGCTATATCTACTAGAAATCTGGTACAATAGAGCATTTTGAATGGAGGGTACTTTGGAAATGCGACCAACTTAAACGGAAACTGCTGGTTTATCGATCCTTACCCATATCATTCTTGGAAATTTGATTGCTTACCCTTGAAAATCCTTTGTCCAGTAGTACAATGCAAGTCGTGTGCTGGTATATCCAGTGAACAAGTATGTATAAAATTGTTGTGTGTTGCAAAAGAATAGCACAAATAAACTAAACAAAAATATTTAACTAACAAATAAAATTTATTTGCAGCTAGCATTCAAATTTAAATTTCAGTCAGACCAGTTCGCTCACCATTTGTGCTGAAGCACATCACTAGTATTGCTTTGCTCTATGCACTTATAACCACATTTTCTCTACCACTTTGTAGAGCTTAAATTTTCCACCAAACACAAAGGAGATTGAATTGGAGTATTTCTTGCGATTTTTGAGCACACTGTCAGCTTCTCCTGCTTTCGTTAGGATGAAACTCTTGGATGACTATTGGTGCAGCAGCCTGCTCAAAATAGTTAATGTGGACTCCAAAACAGGTTGGTACAAGTCATATGTAATATATTTTGTATCTGTGTGAATTTCCTGGCTAACATAAGGTTACATTATGAAACATCAGAGATATCACACTGAGTATATTTTAATCAATCAATCACCATTAAAAGTATTCTCACTCATCTAGAATCATTTTAATGTTTAGGTTTATTCATGTATATGCACTGTTGATGTTTTCTTCTTCTTCAGGGATGCCATTGGTGAGCTCACTCAAAGTTCGGCTACTAGCTCTACAAGTATTAGGTGCTTTAGTGTCAGGATGGGAAGAGAAAAGCTCCAAGGCTAAAGTTAAAGCCCAGAAGGTACAGCAAATACATTTCCATGCATTGTGTTGACTCTCTTCTTCCAAATAGATTGTGGAGGATTTACTGGAATTGATGTATCGGTGCATGTTTGTCATGCCTGTCAAGACAGTCTCCACAGCCCTACAATTAGATGAAGATTCCTCCATCTGTATGTTGGATTCTGAAGAAACTTTCGGTCCACCTTCTGATCATGAGGGCTGTGTGAGGTATCATCCAAAGGGAGACTCAGACAAGGGCATGTTAGTTAAGTTGGACTCAACCACCACGCCTTGCTATGTTCTGGGGAAAATTCCATTGTTGAAAGGAAAATATACTTGGAAGGTATGGCTTTGAATGTGTGTGCAATAAAGCTGAGTTTTTATTAGAACCTATCACAGTAATTACAACTGAATTGTCACATGCTTGCAGATTACAATTGAAGAAATGCTGGATACTCCAGAATTTACCATTGGAGTCTGTGAAAAAATTACAAATTCGGAAGCTCCTAATACAGAAAGACTATGGGGTGTGACTATCAGTGGAAAAGTAATCCAACCATTTGAAGAATCGAATCCAACTATCCTGATGCCGTTCTCTCTAAAGGATGGATCATCCCTGTCACTGCAATACCATATAGACTCTAGTAATCATGGAAACCTATTGTGTGACTGGGGTCAAGGCTTCAGGAAAATTACTAGTGACATTTTGCACAGTAGTAACCTTCCAGCATTCCTGGTGATGCATCTTCCTCAAGCAAGTGATGCACATGAGCAAGGACATATTAGGGTTTATGCCAATCCTGTAGCTTCCAGCCAATTCTCCAGAGATACTTCCAAAACTGCATTCAGCAAGCTTCAGTCCCATGAGAGAGCTGCATCTGGCTACCCTCACCTCAGCCCAGTTGGTGCAACCCTCTGTCATTCTGTAGCATCCCTGCTGATACAGTTACAAAACAAGGATATTTGGAGCTGGGCTACTGGCCAAGTATATATGCTTCAGTCATGATTGATATGACTTATAAATTATACTTTTTATATTTTTTTAGATTATTGGTTCCAGACTAAGAAGTTTAAATTTGCTGGTTCATAAGCTGAGATCCGTTGAAAAGACGGCTAAACCTCGCGACAGTGATGACCATTCAGTTTTGAAAGCCTTAACTTCAGTATTATCTGAACTCACTCAGACAGCATGGCCTACATTAGCACTTATGGGAGGACTAGAAGCTGGGCCTAGTTTAGGGTGTGTGTGCTTTGATAATGTTGAGGAAGGAGAAGCAGTACTAAATGTACCCCAAGCTTCAGCAGTACTAAATGTACTCCCAGCTTCAGTATTAAAAGTGGGGCTTAATCATAGAAATGCATCAATATTTTCTAATGGTTTTAACAGGCAAGTCAAACTTGATGTTTCATTTGACATTTTTTGTATATTTTTAATGATGGCTCTTTTTTAATGTTTCTTAGCTCCAAAATGGTGCTACTTGAAGAGGTAAAAATGCTTTATCAGCAAGCATTTGACCTGTCATTGGTGTTGAATCAGCTGTCTTCTCCTATATTGATAAGCCTGGCTAATCTGGCAGACTACTTGGATGATTTTAACATTTCTGCCATGCTGAAACATGCACATTCTGAAGTCAATACATTCCCTGACATCATGGTAATTTGTTGTTGTTTGTATTGTTTTTTTATGAAACTACTATATAAATTGGTATATTTAATGCATAGGACCTGTCATGCAATCTTAACTACCAGCTGTCGTGCTGTTGCATGATCCAATCTGCTGCTTCCAGGTCTCTCCAGACCATCCTTACTCATGACACATGCATAGAACTGCTTATAAATGATGTTCTTTCCCCAACTGGTATGTTCAAAATCATGACATTGTTTGTTGTTGTTATTGTTGTTTTACAAGTAGCATTAATAATGAGTTTGTGAGAGTTTCTCAGACTGTATACTGTCCTACTCTTGATAGATTGGGTAGCAATACTTGTGTCATTAACCTGTCATTATTATAGCCCATCTCTTTCCATGTTAGAAGTTTGACAAGTTCTTTACAACATAAGTACTGTTTGTGCTTTGTTTCTAATTTAGAAGACCAGGTCCTATCAGCTGCAGTTCTAAAGATACTTAATGCTATGTCCACAAAAGCAATGCAGCCTTCTCCACTAAAACCCTCTCTCAATGGTCCAGAGTTGCTCAAGTTGGAAACTCTTCTCTTCTGGGAATCAGTTTATAGTTTTGGAAAATGTAACTTAATAATACAAAAAAGTATTATTATACAATTGTTTATAGTTGATTGTTCTTTTCCATCGTTTGTAGCTTCATCATGCTCTCCTATGGCTTCTTCATCTCTAGCTACAGTTATTGGCAGTGAGGATCAGGATGAACAAATTGATGGCAGCAGAAATCAATATCAAATTCTAGATGACATTAATTATAATAATGATTTCAATGGTTTGGATACCAACAGCTACAACTCTCGAGGATCCCGCTATGTTTTTTTAGAAGGTCCACATGCGGGGAGAAGTGTAGATATGTATGAAGACTTACTGCTTATGACACCTCGACTTCATTCAGGCGCTGAAGAAGACAGAATCGAGCATGTTTTAAAAGACATGGGTTTTTCAGAGGCACTGATTAACCAAGCCAAAAGGAAGTATGTTATCCATTTTAGCTTCCATATTTTGTATATGTAACATAAATGTTTAAAATAGTGTTGAGATGTTTTTAAATTTTGTTTTTTAGCTGTCTGATTGTAGATGGAATGACAGAGCAAGCAAGAGTTGACATGCTACTTGGCTGGATATTTGATCACACACAAGGCTTAAGATTTCAGGTATATGTATATTATATATATGTATATTATTGGCGAGCAAGCGAAGCGAGCAAGACACTTACAGGGGTAACACAATTGAAAATCGGGGATGTTTGTTTGTTTATATATAATGTTTGGACGTACATATGTCATTTTGTACTTTGACCCTCATGTATTTTTGCGTTAGTTCAGTGTTCGACCCAGTCCCAAACTTCACTAAGCAAAATCCTCTGGTTATCGATCATTACCCGTATCGTTCTAGAAATTGAATTGTTTACCGCTTTGAATTCTTTTGCAGGTGCATTTACAACTCAAAACTTACAGGAATTCCGTCATAAGCCCTACGCAACAGTATTTACTTGAAAATTCATTGTCCACTAGACTAACCACAAAAATAAGCCTTGTGTAGGTATGTTCAGTTAAGTGTGAAAGTATTGTGCATTACAACTACTACTTAGCTAATGAATATCACAAAAAATGTTTAAATAACTTGACTTGTTTTTTTTGTTGTTGTTGTTTCTTTTTTTCTTTTTTTAATTCAAACAGTTACGGGGAGTGGTTACTATGGTATTGAATCCCCTTTACCGTATATATGTAATTCAAAAACTTGACTTTTGTTTAGTAGCTTGAGTGTTAGAAGTTAAAATCAATCGTTTAACCCTTTAACCGCGGAGCTTTTTCAATGAAAAGCCACGCCGTCTCGAGTTACTCAATGTTCGTCCAGCAGCGACTGGACGTTTGTTGATCGAAAATCAATGTTTTGTTCCAAACGGTGTTTCTTTTCCATGACATTTTCACCACATGAAGACCGCTTTCTTTTTCTTCTCAAATGTTCTGGTCTTACTGAAGACATTCCTGCGAGAAGAATGTTGTGCGCGGCGTTGAGATCTCTGTCTACGAACCGTTTGGCAGGCGTTAGTGAATTTTTGCCCCCACAGGTTTCGCAGACGAGTCTAGAATGGGATCTTTTCCCATTTTTCTTCTTGTAGCTTTTCAAGTTGAATCCACAAGCGTTGCACGTTTTGGACGTTCTGAACTCGTCCACGTCCTTCACCTCGAACCTCTTGGCTATAGCTTCCTTCAAGGATCCGTTCGGTGTTGGATCGCAGCCTTTTATTTGGCTTCTTCTGGACCAGTCCCCATAGTGAATGGTGCAGTCTTTTCCGTAGGTTTTTTCCATTCTGTTCATCAACTTGTCCCTGCTGTTTCTGGTTTTGCAGTAGATCCTGAACTTCCACCCTCTCCACTTCTCTTTTCCATAAAAGTCGTTCATAACTTTTTCGCAGGACGCGCACTCGGAGAGATAGCGCTTGTACTGGGAAGCATCGTTGCTGCGAGAAAAGCAAGAGCTCAATAGAGATTCAGCTTCCAGAACGCTAGCTTCTTTGCTCTTTTCTCTTTGAAGCACGTGCCTGTATCTCAGAAGGCCGCTCTCGAAGTTCTTTTGTCTGCAAGAGTACTTGAGAGAAATGCCGTTTTCGTCTGTCGTGGTTAGGACGTTCTTTTTTCCAGGATCTAGTCCTACGTGTCTTCCAGGGTACACCAGAGGGTCTATTCTTTTTCCAAGAACGGACACTTCTTCGCTAGAAGAGGAAGTTTTCCTTGAGGAAAAAGGCTTTGGTTTCGAATAAAGCAGAGACACCGTCTGTACTGATTTCGTGGTGAAATTTGAAAGATTTCGATTTCTTGGCGACTTTTTTGGAGTCTAGAATTTCTTCCCATACTGCGTCGTTGAAGGCTTTTCTGTCCTCCTTCCCAAAGCTTTTTCTCAATTTCACCCTCTCTGAATAAGGCGTAAACATTTCCAGAGCTCCTTCCGTGTCCACCTTGCAGTGGCAAGGTACCCAGGACCTCCTGGAGGGGAGAAAGCACGTCTTTCCTTTTTCGCCCAACGCGTGACATATCTTCTTGGTGAACTCGACGTACTTTTCTGGCGATTTTTTCAGGTCGTAATGCACGCTTCCTTTCTCTGGATTCTGTGGAAGAAATTCCCCTTTCAGTTTGTTTACAAGAGAAAGAGGCGACACCTCCTCCCAGCGACCCAAGAAAGCTGCACTGGTGATTCTGCGTGCTTCTCTTCTGTCCATCTCCTTTCCTGATAGATTAAGTACCAGTTTGTTGATCTGGTTCTAAAGTGGGTCTTGATATCTACGAGCACCGCAGAGCAAACAGACGATGCTATTTCAGCTACCATTCTGCATTTCCCCCTGACGTCCAGCTTTTCTGGGTGCACGTCTCTGTAATGATCCTTCCAAAATGATTGGAATTTTTCAGAAAGGTTGCCGTCATCTTTGGCTTTGGCCCCACTTGCACTGCGAACAGATATTTGGTTTGCGCACAGTTTCAAAGTAGATTCAGAGACCTCAGGAACCTCGTCCCTGGAAAGGCAGTACAGTCTGAAGAAAGAAGAAGTTCTTTTGTGCACTTCGTGAGCCAGAAGAACTCTTTTCTTGAACTCTAGCAGAGCCTTTTCTGACTTCACTACGGAAGACAGTTTGCATTTTACAGTGTTGAAAATCAAGGGTTCTTTGTTAGGCATTGGGGTACACAAGCAAGAAGCACTCTCAAAATAAAACAGATTGGATTTTTTTTACTGTAGAGTATAAATTTGAAAGCCGCTTTTATTTGTTACCCGCTCAAAATACAAATGACGCAATATTGCGTCTTCCGCGATTAATCGGTTAACAATAGTGTAGTTTTAGGCTCGCTTGCCATTTGTGCTCAAGTACATCACTAGTATCACATACTTTCAATTTTAGTCAAAGGAATATTATGATCAAACTCTTTCACCATCATATTAATGATAACCAGTTGGGTAACAGAATATGAACGAATATTTTATTACATTATTTCAATTCTGTAAAGACATTTAACAAGAGATAACATTTTTAAAGCAAGTTAAGACAAAACTAAGCAAAAGAAAAGTAACTGGCCCACCTAAAAAGAGCTAAAATTCTAACTTAACCTTCTAATAGTAGTACTAATGAAGCTCAAATTTCTGACTTTATCTGGGCTGCTATAGAGAGTGCGCAGCTTATTTCACCTATTTCTACTTTTCAATCCCCAGTACTATACAATTTTTGGGAAGACATACGCTCAACAGTAAGCTTTCCAGATTCCAGTAGCCTTTTTTTATAAAAATCCATTGCTCTTGTTTCGAGTTGTATTACAGGAAGTACTAGCTCTATCAAAGCAGTGAATGTATAAACAAAGGATAGGAACAATATCTACATATTAATACTCTTGTGTGTCAGTTGTATGATGACGACCAATGACAGTGTGTGTATTCATGAGCTAAGCCCAGTTAATAAATTGTCAACTTAAATTGGTAAGGCATTATCACATTTAGTTAGAAGACAATTAAGGAAGTGAAGGCGATTATAAACGACAATGATTGTAACTAAAAGCAGGTAAAATTGTTGAGGAATGGACGGAGAAGGCTATAGCTTCACAAAATTCACATTCATGAAAAGGACAGACCCTGAGAAGCAGGAATGATAGGCAAAGAAGGAGATGATAATAGAGAGAACTGAGGTTATGATGAGCTAAGATGAAAGAGAGCTGAGGGGGAAGCTGATGTATAACTAAATCAAGTAGTAGAGGGTAATAAGAATGGATACAAAGACCTTATGCTACTGGCATTCCTACTTTTCAAGTAATTACATCAAGTGCCACTGTGTGGTGAGGTACTTGCTAGTATTATATATTCTTTTTAATTGCCAACTAAAAGCAGAGTGCCATATGACGCTATTGACGGTGAAAATGTTAATTAAATTTGGTATAATTTAAATAATGATTCATTAATTCTATGCAATTAAAGAAACAAAAAATCAAGAGAAAGAAGATACATGCATTGTTTTATGAATTTTTTGTTATGTACTATCTGTGATCAGAGGGAAGAACTGGGAGAGCCAGAAGACATGTTCACTCATGATACCACACTACAAACACTTGAAGAATCTGCAGATCAGTTTTTCTTTCAGTTGCAAGAAGTAAGTTGTTAGCTATTATTTATATCTTGAAAATAAGTCAGTAATAATCATCATGTTTGATATACCCCTGAATATGAAATAGGGTGGCTAAAGTTAATTAAATATGATAATTTAGTCATGATTTATGGTAGAGAAACTTGTTTAAAAGCAAGAAGAGTTTTAAATGAAGATGCGAAACAATAGTTAGGTGCTGCCTCAGAGGGAACTAAGGACCTTAATGGTTCTAGGCAGTAGTGTCCTGAGTGCAGGGGTACTACTACACTTAAGGGCCTGAGGGACCCTAAATATGGTAGTTCATGACACCTGCACTGAGCCTAATATAGAACATAGTGACTGTTTTAATACACAATTGACTCTACATACAGAAGCTTTGCCCTAAAGGCAGGAACATTGCATATAGCATCCCTCCTTGGTGGACCTAATGGATTTAAAATCCTTTTGTCACAACGCTAAAACTATATCAGCTATGTTCCAATATACTAACATTTAGCTTTTCCTCATACTGTTTAATTACATCACTCATGCTTTAATCCCAAAAGGTTATAGTATACTCAAGTAAATATTATTCTGGAAGTTTTCAAATTATGATAGTGTTTTTTGTTGTTGTTGTTGTTGTTTTTGTTTTTATCAAGAGAGCACATTCAAAGAACATGAAGCATTATTCTTCAAGTGTAAAGCCAGAATCAGTTCGTGCACCAGACTTCTTAGAGGATCCTGAAGTCAGTGATGAAGGTACATGCAAAAGTATTGTAATAGTGATGTTATTAAGTTGGAAATTATATTGTATTCTCAATTAGTGGTATATGAAGAAAAGGTGGAGGCTTCAACGGCAACCTATCATCAGACAATGTTGTCTACAATTCAAAAACTTCAGATTCCTCGAAAAACTGAATTTCTTCATCGGGATCCTATGGGAGAGCAACTTTACCAATCATGGTCCTATTCCATGGACACGGATGAATCAGAGGAAGACAAGTTATATGCAGCTGGAATGTATACGATGAACTGTAGCAGCATGGAAAAACAAATTTTTAAGTTGAACTCTACAGATGAAATCATAGCATCTCTAACTAGAACTATCTCTGCTTCTCAAACTCTGTCTTCTCGTATTGTACTTCTCACAGTCATTGCAAGACTTTCACCTCATGAGCCAAAAACTTTATTGAAAGTCTTGAAGAGATTAGGAATTAACAACATGCAGATTTTCTGGATTTTTCTACGGCTCGTTCAAGGCAAGCGCATTGGTAATGTTTCTCCTGATTTTCTTGCGGTGCCTTCTCCACTTCATCAGCATTCTGTTAAGGTATTAGACATTTTGGGAGAAGCCATAGTAACCTTAATCACTGACCGAGAAGCAGCAGCTGTAGATGATATAATTCAGTATTGCTTGAGAGATTTGTTAGCTGCTTCTGTGAAAGGAACAGATTTGGAAGACTTGCAGACCAAACCTTGCTCTGATGTAGACGTGATTTACACTCCTAACTTCGAAGTGACCCAGAACTTAGTGCAAACAATAACCAAGTCTGCAGCTAAGCTATCCTGGTACAGGCAGGCTTTGCTGAATGTGGTTGAGGGGCTGGTGGCTTGTGTTTACTCCACAAAGCTGTACAATGACTCTAAAGTGTGGGCTCTGGATCAGACGGTAAAAATCCTGGCATGCTTTACAGCTGGAGTTAGCCATGAATCTTCTCACTTGGCAGGCTAGTCTTTTTTTTTAATATTGATATATTTTGTGATATAAATTTTATTAAATAGCATGTGTGCTGCCCTCATCCTTGATGCATAGATGTTCCAGGGAAAAGGTAAGTTTGACTATTTTGTCAACAAGGTATTGTTTTTTTTGTTTTTGTTTTTATCTATAGATACTTGGTTACTTAAGAACTACCAAAGGCAAAGTAATTGGCCTGTAAGTTATGTTTTTTTTCAATGTAGATTATTATTTATTATGTTGGTGAATGTTGAAAACCTAGCAATGCAAACAACTCCGTTGTGGTGTGGAATTCAAATATATCTGATTTTGAGAACTCAACTCAAGTCTTTCAACATCCATTGTCAGAACATGGTCAAAACCCTCTTGTAAATAGTGTAAGTGCTAATTTTTTGACATGCTAAGCTAAAATGGTCTGTCTTTTGCATTACTGTACAATTAATATAGATACATATCAAGTCAATTAGAACTTAGTAAATCTGCACATATTTAATGCAACTATTTTCTCTTGTAGGACTAAATGTGATAGTTTTCACTCTGAATTAAAGTTCATATTGTTGAATGTTAATAAATATTAAGCAAAAAAATGTTTGGTTCAAGTCAAGAGAACTAAGTTATATTTTAAATGTCAAATAGTAAATGTTAAATGTCAAATAGTGAATGTTCTTCTTCGTTACATGAGAGCAGGATCTTAAAATTGCTATAACAGTATAATGAGCATGGTATTAACTGCAACTCTTCATTTTGCTAATTTACAAAATAAATTATCTAGATATTATAACTAGCTTTGTAGTCTTCTCAAATGAACGAGTCATTAACTCTCTTCTGCTACTTTCTTATTTGTTTTTTCTTCTACGAAAAAATAAAGAGAACAGAATATCATGTGAAGATGAAGAATATAGTGTTCATGAAGCTAATAGTTGGTTAACTCACATATGTATATTGTTCATGTTTCATGGAAGAATAAAACTGAAATTTAATGTGCACATTTGTATAGTATGTAATATGTATATAGCTATTATCCAGCTTATATATATGTAATTATGCAAGTGTGTTTTACAGTTCTCATAAAACTGCTATCCAGCTTGTACAAATGCCTCACGCACACAAACACGCACACAAACACACACACACAAGCACACAAAGTCTGGAAGTTTTGGTGCAAACAATTTCTGTTTTTCTCTTTAATTTCCAGCATTGCAAATACTATGTGGCAGCCACAGTGGACTCAGTCACTCTCTACATGTGGTCCATTCAAGATTGGCAATGTGTTGGTCATACCACTGAAAGTCCCATCTGCACACTTGCCTTCAAGCCCATTCAAGAAGGTACTTATGTCTGCAACTCTACTTACATTTGTATAGCCAGTAAAATGGCTAAATGTCCAAAAATAGCAAACTGTATTGTCATGCCAATAAACTCGGAGTCCAAAAGTTAATTGGATATTATATAGCTGGTTATTGTGTTCTTCTTTCTTAGATGATGTGGTAGTGCTAGCAGTAGGTTTGAGAAATGGAAAGGTTTTATTACTCGAAATATGTGAATCATCCAATCCTACTTTTGTCATAAAGAGCTCTGAAGCGTTTCAACTACCTCATCAAGGTGAGCATTCAATTCGTGGATAAATTTTTGCTACAAATTTTATAAGCAAGTATCAATATATTTCACGAACTAGTCAGATATTTCAAAGAATTGTAGATTATGAATTTATTTAATTGCTTAAATAAGATAAATAGTTATCTTAAACAATAATATAAGTACAGTAGACCCTCACTAACTCGAACAATATAGAACCAAGAGGGTTACCTGCTGAGGTACTGAGCACAAATGGACATTTACCCGAAGTTATACATACTGTTGGCCTTTACCCATTTCAGAAGTGTGTGCCGGAAATTTGCAGTCGCGCGTGCTTGCCGGGCCCGCCGCCCGGCCACGCCTCCACCGAGGTCCTGCTGAGGGCTTGCGCGCCCCAGGCCGTGCCTGAGGCTCGCCCTTGTGCAGCTGACCCTTACCTCTCCTGTGGCAGCTGTACATACCCCACCAACACCCCCCCAACATGACCCCACGGAGAGCCCCGACTGCTCCGACGCACACACTCCCCCATTACATCTAGGACTAGCCCTACTTACTGACACCACTCCCCTCACTAGCCCTTGCCACCCCACACACATAAGACAAGAGCGTCTTTGACAACAATCACTCTGAAATATCATGAGGGAAGTGAATGACAACATGATCACTGACTAGTCCTGGCTGCAGTCCTCAGCCTTGATTGACTCCGTCCACTTCTTTGCCGAGGAGGACTGGTCCCCCTCCTCTTTCCTTATGTAACTCTTGTATTCTCTGCTCGTCCATCTCCCCTGAGCTTTCACTTCTTCCTCCGAGGCCCCTCCCGCAGCAGCAGCCGTAGCTGCCCCGATGCGGAAACTGTGCCCGGAGATACCCGACTCAGGTATCCCTCTCTCCACTAGTGCCTTCTGGACTTCCACCACGAAGTCGCGTCTGGTGAGACTCCCTCCACCCCCTCCCGTGAAGAAGGGTCCTGGCCCCGACCCTCTGCACACCATGAACTCCAGCACCGCCCTCACTGGGCAGATGTCCCTGTCGGTCCTGTGCAAGGTCACAGAGGCTCCCGCTCTCAATCTGTCCGTCTTGGACTCCTTTATCCTGACTCGGATCCAGACCGGGCTCTTGGCCTTCTCCAGCTGTACGTCCCCCCACGTCAGGTGGGCCTTCTCGTCGAACTCCCCGCTCTCAGGAGCCAACGCCTCCCCTGCCCTCAGACAGCCAAAGAAACACATGCAGGCCGCTGCCCACAACATCTTTCCTCTCTCTCCTTTTCCCCTCCACACTGAGTGCATGGCTCTCATGTGGACCCACTTCACCGGCTCTCTCACCAGGGTGACCCTACCGCCCACGGCCTACATCCGAGCCAAGCCCTTTCTCAACTGGGCCAACCTGTCCATGGTACTCCAATCTGGTGCCCTCATGCCTGCCTTGATCTGAGCCATTCTCAGCCCTGCCAAATGGTACTTCACTGTCCCAGCCTTCAGCCCCTCTCTGGCCAAGACCGCCACGTACGCCATGGCCTTGTCCTCCGTGACAGGCAAGGGCTCTTCCTCCAGGCTCCTGCACCAGCCCAAGTACCTCTTCCACGCGGAGGCATACCGCCTCTGCGTGTGCCCCGCTATTGACATGTCAATAGCAGCTCCGACAGTTGCCTCCACTCCTGCCCTGACCAGGATTGACTTGCCGTGGTCAGCATCCCCATGAGCTCTACTGGTACTGTCACTGGCTACGCCTTCGCCACCTGCATGATAGATAGAGCACTCTGTAATCTGTCTCTGGACAGATCGTCTGCCACCCCGTTCTCGACCCCTCTGATGTGCTCTGCCCTCACGGTCACAGAGAGGGTCGCCTCCACAAACGCCAGGCACCTGAGCAGGTGCATGGACCATCTCTCCTTACAGGCACCCGCCTGTATGGCCGCCACTACCGACATATTGTCGCACCTGGCTCTAATAGCTCGCCCTTTCCATCGAGCTCCCCACACCACTGCCGCGACTACTATCGGCAGCATCTCCTTAGGCATTATGCCCCACTCACTTGTACCTGGCAGGGCACCCCACTGGATCTGGAACCACTCGCCCTGCCAGGTTGCTCCACACCCCCAGCTCCCTGATGCATCTGAGAACATCTCTTCCTGGGGGTCTCCATCCACGACCACGGCCTTCATGAGCGAGGTACCGTTCCACCTCAACCCAAACTGGTGCCACCACTCAATGTCCGCCCGAGCCTCCACATTGAGTCTCACCCTGCGACCGTCTCTTTCCACCTTGGTTATGAGATTCTGCAGTCTCCTTTTGAAGGCCCTACCTGGCCTTACTGCCCTGCATGCATGATTGAGGGACCCCACCAACGACTCCAGGTCCCTCCTTTTGCATGACTTCATGCCCCTCCACCTCTTTAGGAGGGCTCTCATCTCGGTCAGCTTCTCCTGAGGCAACCTCACCTCCATTTTGACCGAGTCAATTTCCATTCCCAGGAAGGTCAGCACCTCGCTGGGTCCCTCCTCCTTGTTCTCGTCCAACGGCATCCCCAGCCGTTGGCACGTCTCCTTGAACACGGCCATGGCCCTCTCGCACTGATCAGTGCCTCTCTGCCCTACTGCCACGAAATCATCTATGTAATGCCTGAGCCAAACTGCTCCTCTTTTCGTGGCAATCCACTCTATGGCATCCCCCAGGGCCGTGAACAACAAGGGAGCTGACCTGAGGCCAAACGGGAGGGTGCCATCCACGAAGGTCTCGCCTTCCCACCTCATTCCCAACAGCCACCTGTCTCTGGGGTGGACGGGAACGTTCCTGTAGGCTGCCTTCACGTCAGCCTTAGCTAGTCTGGCACCCTCCCCCAGCTCCAACACTCTTTTCACCACGTCGTCCACCGACGTGTAAGACACACTCGACAGCACCCTGTCGATACCGTCGTTAACACTGTGGGCCTCCGGCGCAGACAGGTCCACAATCAATCTCCACCTGCCTGGCCTGCCCTTCTTGGGAATCACTCCAAATGGCGAACACTGGACCCCCTCAGCGTTCACCTTCCAGATTCTCCTGCACTGTACCTCATTTTCCAGGTACTCATGTATCACTCCTCTGTGTTGGGAGGCCTCGTACATGGTCCCCCGTCTCTCTTTCAGCACGACTTTGCTCTGGTCGTGACCCAGACGGAACCCCTCTCTGACCCCCGTCACCAGGAACTCCACTCACTCTCTGTCCGGGTGCTCTCTTAGTTCCTCTTCCCACTGCTGCCACACCAGAGGGGTCACCACCTCCTCTGCTCCCTGCAGCACTCTACTGCTCGGGCCCTCTGATCTCCGCTCGAGTTCTTTTAACTGGTTTGTGAAGCAGTAATCTGGAAAAGCGAATACCCTTTGTCAGCTTATGCCCGCTCGTACTGCAACACCTCCCCGCCCTAGACTACGTGTGTGCGTATGTGTCGTATCTAGCCACCCCCTCCCCCTACAAGCGCCACTACCTTTGTCCTTACCCATGCCTCCCCTCTAGAGCTATCCCCCCCATACACTCTCGCTCACTCCTTTCACGGCAACTACCCTGCCCACCTATGGTTAGTATCCTGACTACAAATGACTAAGAATTCGGGCAGAACATTTATCAATAGTCAACAGTGAATAATTCACTAGATGATCATGGAGCAGTACAACGTAATGATGGATTTGACCATAGTTTATTTCCTATCGCCAGGCCTGCTGCACTGGGTTGCTGGATGACCACCTCCACAGTTGGAGCAAGTGTGGCTAAACTTGCACTGGGCTCCGAAAGTGCACCTGCCTTCGCCCCTGTTGAAACGAAAGCAAGCGCCCTTCTTCCTTGGCTCGGCCCTTCTCCCCAGGGGATCACCCCCTCCGGCTACCTGCCTCGGCTCTGCCTTTGGCGTCGGCGTGGAGTGGACCACGTCCAGCAGCAGGGACAGGTTCTCGTCCTCCCACTTTACGTCGTCTTTGCCTGCCGCCTCCTGCCGGAACCTCCTGTCATACCGGGCTACCTGGTTCCACTGGTACCTCTTAGCCAGTTTGAATATCGACTCCCTGTACGTCGCCAGTGGAACCCACATCTCCGGCTTGCTGGACGCCCACGCCACTTGAAACAGCGTGAAGCACGTGCTCCACCCTGCCAGGTCCGGCACCTCCTTGGGACTCTTCCTCTTGCCTCCTCCCCCGTTCGAACCTTCACTGGCCTCACCCGTGCTGGACCTCCAGTCACCTGCTTCGCCAGTACCATCGTCAAACACAGGGAAGAAGGCGAAGTCCATGAAGGAGCCCTTTTTAATTCTCTCGACCACCTTGGTCGGCAACGGCGGTTGATTCTTAATGAGGTGCACCACTCTGGCTGCCTTCTTATCCTCACTCTCCTCCGCCCTGACCTCCTTAGCCCGTCCAGCAACTTCTGGACCAGAGGTCTCTCCTCTCCTTTCACACCGGCAGGTGCCTCTGCCGCCCCTTTGCTCCTGGCAGCCTCCGCCAGCTCCGCCACCTCGTCTGTGATCACAAATCACACCGATGTGAACATGACATACATGTCCCTCCCTGGTGGCCCCACCCTTGTTCCTTTGTGCACCCATACCCGAGCCTTTTGACAGGCAACCCTCTTCCCTGGTGCTCTGTCCTCCCTGCTCGTTTGTGCACTCACTGCCGGGAACCCGGCACTCACTCCCCCGGGCGAGACACCCCTATATCTAGACCCTCATGTCTCGCCCCTTCGTGACTTTGCTCTCCTGACACCCTTCACCAGACTGCCCTCCCCAGTTTAGGACCACCGTGTCACTCGTCACCGCATCCTTCCTTCACAGGACTGCCACCCAGACCTGGACCGCCAGCGCTCTTGTGCCTTTAGAGCTCCTGAAACCCTTCACAAGGCTGCCACCCAACCCTGGACCACTACCACTCATACTCATTCCGTGCCTTCACCGAGTTACCCTCCAACTCGGGACCTCTGGCACCCTTACTTCCCCCTCCCCCCCCCCCCCCCCCCCCCCCCCCCCCCCCCCCCCCCCTTTTTTTTTTTTTTCAGTGACCTCCCAGCGTTGCCACCCAACGCCTTGCTCCAGACACTCTTGTTAACACTTCACGGCTCCACAGTGATGCCCCCCAACACTGGACCACCGCCGTCTCTTACCTACCTAGCGACTACCCTACCTTAACTATCCCTACTACCTCCCCCTAGTCATTCTATGGGGACCTCTCCTTCGTGCCCAACCCCGCACGACCACCATCCCCTTTCTAACTCATCCAGGCTGACAGGGGACCCACCTCCCCTGTCCCACCACCTCCGGCCTGCCTCCAGCCGGTCCTCACCCCCTTTCCAGCCGAGGAACTCTTAACTACCCCCTATTGCCTAAACTAGTATTGTGGCTTCAGGCCCGCTCTGCCATCACCACCAATTCCAACCAGCCTCTGGCTCACCACACTTTCTTACGGCTCTCACTGCCGTCTCCCCCTTCCTCGGCTTCACGCATCATAAACACGTCCTAACACTCTCCCACTGGACGCCTCCACAAACACTGTGCTCGGTTTTGTCACGCACTATTGCTAGCACGGAGGTGAGCGTCAGGAACGTTTGCCATGGCCTTCCAGCCCCCTCTCCCACGTCCCTGATCACAGAATCTCCACTCACCCTTACACCTCTAGCCTACTTTGTACTACTACCCAGGCTTCTACTCAGGACATACCCTTTTTCTCCGGAAGCCTGTCCAAGACTGTCTTTTGCAAGATACCCATCTGTACCAGCCACTGAATAGCCTTCGAATTCTGTTCCACCTCAACGAATCTGTCCCCCACGGAACCTTCGTCCTCACTATCCACCGACAAAGCTCTCGCCCCCTTCCGCCTCTTAGGCGCCGGCAAATCTTCTCTGCCGCGGACCTCAGCCGCGGCCTTGCTGGCCGTTCTGGGCAGCTTCTCTTTCTTATCTTTCTCCATTTAAATCTTTTTCTAACTGACGCTCACTGCGCGAGGTCGGCGTCCCTTACCCTTCCCGGGACCCGCCCTCACCCCACTCATTTGGCCCTTCCCCTTTAACTGCCGGTAACCTCGGTCCGCTGCGCTCTACCTGCCGAGCCTGGTTGCTGCAGTTGCTCTAAGTGAGTGATTGGTTTTAAAACCAGAGATTCCTGCTGTACTACATAACTTTGATATGGTTTTGGTCAATGTATTATGACCTAGTGGCCGAGAAGTGTGCCAACATTTTTCTGTCGGTTTTGAAGCAGGCTGTAAATACAAAGCAGTGACTTCAAAGCTCTCAGGAAGCAGGCTAATATATTTTTTATACAATCTTACAAAACACCTTTGAGGATTATCAACATTTTCATTATGGTCTACAATTTTGGGTTTGATATTCTTCCCTTGATTCCTCCAGGTCTATTTTTGACACGTCCTCTGTATACCGTAAGTATGCTCTTTCCCCTTCCCTTTCAATTAGTTGAATGGTAAGGCCTGATACGAAGTTGCCTATGCTCTCTGCCGCTCTTAAGAGCAAAATACAAACCATTGTAAAATATCATTGTACACTGGAACCTCTCTTATCCGGACAGTCTGGGACCAAGGGGTGTCCGTAACTAAGAAATGTCCGTAAATCAGAAATTATTATTTAATAAGTGTTAATTACATACTATTAATTAAAATTTGATAATAAATAAATAAATAAAATGATGAATAAAAATAAATGCAAGTACTTATGATCTATTTGAAATAAGAAGTGATCTTGTTTGTTTCATAGATCTCCAGCGCTGTTTAGCTGCGTCATCTCTCCAACCCTTGACCAGCATAAGATGTGCAGGGTCTGTGCTGCCTTTAGACTCCAACCACTCTAATGAAAGCCGCACATGCTTGTGATGGAGTAACTGCACTCCTAGAATGAGCTTCCTCTTCATCTTCAGACTCCAATTCCTCTCTGTCATGCATCAAATCTGCCACAATTTCTTCCTCATTCATATCATCCATAATCTGATATCCTGGATCATTTGCATCTTTCATCAACCAGGTTCTTGGAAGTGACCAGTTAGAATCATTCTCCGCATAACCTAAGCTGTAAAAAAGCTCTTCAAATTCCGATACATCAGCTGAAACTTCTCTATGCTCATCACTGGCTACAACCTCTGCAGTGACACTATCAGAAACTGACTGCTGACTGACCGTCTCGGATTGTAAGAGTTTCTTCCAGCCACTAGCCAATGAAGATGATGATGCTTTATCCCAGGCCTGAGCAGACCAATAAACAACATCCTTTATTGTTATTTGTTTCAAAACTTCTGGAATTGTTAATGAAGAAGATTCATTTTCAATAATCAAATGCTGCAACAGACGTTTCTTATAACGATTTTTTAAGAGTTCAAGAATACCTTGGTCCATTGGCTGAATAGCTGATGTAGTATTCGCAGGCAAAAACATAGTGGTCACCTTTCCGTCAGTTGACTGTAGACAGTCTGTAGAAGGATGTGCTGGTGCATTGTCAACCAGAAATAAAATTTTGTATTCTATGCCAGTATCACTGCAAAATTTCTTCACATAAGGAACAAAGAAATTATGAAATCACTCTTCAATAATTGCAGCTGTCATCCAAGCTTTTTTTTGTGAAAAATAATTAACTGGCAACTTAGTCATGTCCATATTTTTAAAACATCGAGGCTTTTTACTGACATGAATAAATGCCAAAGGAAGTTTACATGTTCCTGTAGCATTTGCACACCCAAGCAATGTAACCCGTTCCTTTGCTTTTTTAAAATTGGCAGCACGTTTTTCACCACTATGCACTAAAGATTTTGATGGCATAAGCCTCCACCACAAGCCAGTCTCATCTGCATTAAAAATTTGATTTAATGTGTAACCTTCGGATTCTATTTTATAATGCAACTTGCTTTGAAAATCACCAATGCAGGAAGGATCAGCAGACAACGATTCTCCATGAAGTGCTTTAGACTTAATTCCATGTCTGAGACAAAATTTGTGCAGCCACCCTGAGCTGGCTTTAAATGAGTCTACATTCAGGTCAGGATAAAGCATAGCAAACAACTGAAGTGCCTTCTCTTTAACACAGGACCTGAAACTGGAGCTCCCTTAGATCTCTGCTGAAGAAACCAGACATGACAAGCTTGATCTAGTTTATCATAATTAGGATCTCTAACAATACATCTTTTTTTGGTTAGAGGGACACTCACTAGAAGAAACAAAACTTTCAATTTTCTCCCTTCCCTTCCAAATATCACTCACTGTAGACTTTGGAACATCAAACTGCCCAGCCACTAACCTCACTGACTTTCCTTTTTTAACTTCAGCTATTATTTCCAGCTTTCTTTCCAGAGTTGAAACGCTATGCTTGCGTTTAACTACCTTGCTCCCAACACTGCCAGTCGTTGAGTTCTTAGAGGAACTAGCATCACCACTGCCTTTCAACGAGTTCTGAGAAGAACTAGCAGAAGTACCGCCGGTCAAGGAGTTCTAGCAGTAGAATGGCTGTAGCACTCCAAAAGGCTCTTCAATGATGATCCATTCAGAATTGTCAGGAATTAGACTACTATTTGATCCGTTTTTGCTTTCAGTTAGTACTGGGCAGGTTGTTGCTCCGAAACATGTTCCTGCAAGCATTAAGTGTTCCATCTCGTGTTACACTCCTGCAAGCATTAAGTGTTCCATCTAGTGTTACACTCCTGCAAGCATTAAGTGTTCCATCTAGTGTTACACTCCTGCAAGCATTAAGTGTTCCATCTAGTGTTACACTCCTGCAAGCATTAAGTGTTCCATCTAGTGTTACACTCCTGCAAGCATTAAGTGTTCAATCTAGTGTTACACTCCTGCAAGTATTAAGTGTTCCATCTAGTGTTACACTCCTGCAAGCATTAAGTGTTCCATCTAGTGTTACACTCCTGCAAGCATTAAGTGTTCAATCTAGTGTTACACTCCTGCAAGCATTAAGTGTTCAATCTAGTGTTACACTCCTGCAAGCATTAAGTGTTCCATCTAGTGTTACACTCCTGCAAGCATTAAGTGTTCAATCTAGTGTTACACTCCTGCAAGTATTAAGTGTTCCATCTAGTGTTACACTCCTGCAAGTATTAAGTGTTCCATCTAGTGTTACACTCCTGCAAGCATTAAGTGTTCCATCTAGTGTTACACTCCTGAAGCAGTTGATGTTGAGGCGTCTTTACGAGGGTTTGTTTTTCTCTCAGAATGTATGTGTCTCTAGTAGATTTGTTAAATGGCCGCTAGTTTACGAACTGTGCCCAAAACATGTGCAATCGCATTGACTAAAGTATGACCAATGCAGCCCTAGGTGTTTTTGAGCAGGTTTGTTCACCATTGCATTCTTGATACTACAAGCACTATTAGTGGCCACTATGAAAATTTCACACCAACTTTCTATGCAACAAGCAGTTCTTCAGCTCTAGTGCTCAATTTGCAGCATCGTGAGCTGTTGTGATGTCTCTGGTTTCTATGTTTGAGTTCCCAAACTATCAACAAAATGGCCTGAAAGATATATATATATATATATATATATATATATATATATATATAGCGTCTTTGGTGGCACCCTGTTCACGTGTCTGACATAAATTCTCTGACTTTCCAAGATCAACCTTTTCTTCCTTTCTTGGCTGAGGGGCAACTTTCTGATTTTTTAGTTGCCACTGAAAAACCCTATGCCTCCCCCCTCCTTTTCCATTTCATAGTGAGTTGTACATAAACTTTTTATTTTATTTATTATTATTTTTTTAAGAGATATGGTGTAGACTTGTTTGTATTTTTGTTTGTGTATGTTTATCTTTCTAGTTTATGCAAGGGGAAGACCAACACTTTAAAGGGAGAGCCATTTCGTCCAGTCCGGGCAATTCCTGTAGATTTATTCCCACACACTCCTCATTGCGAGCTGGTCATTGTTCTGGAGAGGAACTCGCTAAATACTGTCATATCAACTGAACCAGAATCAAAACCTGAACCAGAACTAAAAGTGAAGCTTGAACCAGAACTAGAAGTGAAGCTTGAATCAGAACCAGAAGTGAAGCTTGAATTAGAACTAGAAGTGAAGCTTGAATCAGAACTAGAAGTGAAGCTTGAATCAGAACGAGAAGTGAAGCTTGAACCAGAACCAGAACAGCAACCTTCTACAAATCACTGAATATTAATGAGTATCACTTGCATTGTCCATATTTTATTCTAATGCAACTCTTTTTCTCTTTATTTTCCCCCTTTTTTTATTTTAATTTTAATTTTTTTTACCATAATTACTTAAATTACGAATAAATATTTTATGGAACTGTTTAATAAGAATAGGAAGGATACTGTCGCTACTAGTCTATTGGTGATGACATTAAAGCGAAAGGTTTATGCACAGGAGGACAGACTGAAAGGTGTGACAATGAGGTATATTTTGCCTGTCTGTTAATATTCATGTTTTTGTTTTTCGTTATAGTTGTTCATGTACGGAACTGGTTCAGTATTAGCTGCTACTCGCATCTTAATTAGGTTGTAGCTAAAATATTAGCATTGAGTAAAGAATAGAGTGTGGGATGCCTTTGGGGGTACAGAATCAGGAAGGAACAGAGTGTAGGGTAAGGTTGTGTGTTGATCAGTTATTCCAGCATGTAGTCAATTGTGTAGATGTATGTGTTATGTTCCATTACCTTGGATAAGCCACTTTGGGCAATTGATAGCTTGCCCCTCAATCAAAATACAAATTATTGCATTTACTAGTGATAACAAATAAAATTTAAATCCATGAAACAGGATATGTGCTTTGGTATTGTTTAAATATATGTTGCAAAATCACTAAAAAAAAAAAAAAAAAAAAAAACTCGATTAAAAAAACAGAAACAAAGCAAATTAGCTGCATGAGCTTTCCTTTGAATCGATAGAGAGAGTGGCATAGCCATTAGTATCAATGACACAGTCAACCGTAGAAGATGCTGCTGATGTGACATTGTACAGTGTGATGGTAACTTTCTCAGAAGGGACTCCAAACAAAGAGACAGAAGTGAGCTCAGTTGAAGTGTCCAAGTCCACAAATCGAGTCTCAGAGACAGTGATGAACTTGTTGAGCTCACCGAGTATGGCCACTCCATTGGGCAAGATAGGAGCTATGACCATGTACTTGAAATCTGACTTGCCACACTTGCTCACAGTTATCTCACTGGTACTGGTCACATCTTGAATGTGTGACACCTTACCAGTTCTGACATCATACTGGAATACAACTGCCTTCATGTAAGTGTGTGGGAAAGTATTGTGAGTTGGAGGTAGTTCAGTAATGGCCATGGCATAGTCTTCCTTTAGATCAGCAGCCATGACATAGTACCAGGAGTGTCTGGAGACCTACATGACATAACTTGAACTAGAGTGCACTTGACAGTGCCGTGGTGGCAAGCAAAAGCTCACCATACAAGTTTAAATTATCACATGTACTACTAGTGATGTAGGATATCAGCAGGTTTGTTTATTAAACACTTTACCATAACACAGACTTCATCTTTGTAGCATTAAGTGTAACTCAAGGTAAACAAAAACAGAAGTAATGTTTTAAAAATCAAAAGCTTACCAATTCTTTAGTGGTATAGCTACTGTTCATCCTTTTTTTTTTTTTTTTTTTTTTTATTGTTCTAAAGATTTTTTTCCTTCCTATTTTGCTGTAGCTAGTACCTCAGCTCACTGCAAATTCATGGCGGTCAGGATAATAGTTTTAAATCTGAATCACTTTGGAATAATTCAGGAGACACCAGCACTCAATAAAACTTCAGCATCCTATTTCCACTAATCATTCCTAATAGCTAATGTCTCTCTTGCTAGTAACTTATAAATTATCACTATGTTATTGATCAGATGCCGCTATCCCTCCTGCAAGGGTGTTTTGTTTCAGAGCTGCAAATATACTATCAAGAGTGATTATTTACACTGAGACACATGAACTATGTGGCATCTGATCAAGAATATACAACATTTCTACCTCTGTAAATGCAGCTGTCATTTGTCCATCTGGTCCTTTGCTGCCAAATGCTCTTTTTAGGAATGTAGAGTCTAAACTCATTGCAGGATAGGTAGTCTTCAGCAACCTCCCGTCCTTCATACTGAAATCAAGGAAAGTAAGATTAATTAAACCACTTCAATTGAATTAATGTTTTATATCACCACTTCTGAATTATATCTATCCCAACTCACCACGTGGCCATTATGAGTTGGGTATCAGATGTTCCTATCATATCACTGGGACCCACAGGTCCCCCAGCCAGTGATGCCACGTACGTTTCTAATATGGGAGCTGTCTCGTTAGTCTTATATTTAGAGGCACAATCGGTTTGATCACTGTTTGTGCGGAAATCCTGTAAGACAAATTAATAAAATCTGTAGACATTTGTTGCGATAGCTGCAAGCTTGGCTAATTGTAATTTAATAAATTGAAGTTGTGTATTTGCCATCTAACCCTTTCACAGGTAATTCCCCCCCCCCACCCCCCCCCCCCCCCCCCCCCCCCCCCCGGGCATATGATAGAAAAGTTATTTAAAAATTATATATCATATGAATTATTGTTTTTCATAACCACAGATTATGCTGCAACATACCACAAAATATAATTAAGTATTTTAATTTACAGTATTTATTGATTTTTTAAGCTACAATAGAATGCATTGTTGTAAAATCACTCTAGATAGAATTACAAATGGAAAAGAAATGAAAGTAAGAGAGAATCAGCAAGAGCATGTCATTTTATGAAATATTTTTGTTCAAGTGCCACAACAGGAGTCCTACAACTGATTTTCTTTCTTTCTTTCTTTATGTATGTATTTATGTATGTATTTATGTATTTATGTATGTATTTATGTATGTATTTATGTATGTATGTATGTATGTATGTATGTATGTATGTATTTATTCATTCATTCACTTTTATTTCTTTCTTTCTTATTTATCTATTTATTTATTTATTCATTTATTTATTGGCGAGCGAGCGTAGCGAGCGAGACACTTACAGGGGTAACACAATTGAAAATCGGGGATGTTTGTTTATTTATATATATGGACGTATGTATGTCATTTTGTACTTTGACCCTCCGTATTTTAGTGTTCGCTCGGCGTTTGACCCCGTCCCAAATTGCACTAAACAGAATCCTCTGGTTTATCGATCAGTACCCGTATCACCCTAGAAATTGAATTGTTTACAGTTTTGAATTCTTTGGCGGGTGCAGTTAAAACTTGAAAACTTAAGGGACTTCCATTTCTATTCGAGTTAGTGGCGGTGGTAAGTCAATGCGCTCTTTGTCGTGGTTATAAGCCGTGCGCAACAGTATTTACTTGAAAATACATTGTCCACTAGACTACTGCGAAAGTAAGTCTGTGTAGGTGCATGTCCAGTTGTGTCAAAGCATTGTGTGTTACAACCACTACTTAGCTAAAGAATATCACAAAGAAAACTTTTAAATAACGTGTATTGTTTTGTTGTTGTTTTTTCCTTCCAAGCAGTTGCAGAGAGTTGTTACTATGGCACTGAAATCCCTTTACCCTGTATGCGAAATAAAAAAAACTGGAACCTTATTTTCAGTAGCTTCAGTGTTAAATCATTCATATAAAAATAGCATAGTCTTTAGGCTCGCTCGCCATTTGTGCTCAAGCACATCACTAGTTTTTATTTATATATATTTTTATAATCTTCAAAGTTTAATCAATATAGCTATATTAAAATAAAATAAAATAAAATAAAATAATAAAGAAATAAAATGAAGTCAGATTGTGATGCCTCCGTATACTGATACGGAGTTCCCTCGCTGAATCGCAATTGAGAGACGCTGCAGGAGATAGTCAGTTTATATTATTTATTTATTTATTTATTTATTTATTTATTTATTTATTTATTTATTTATTTATTTATTGCTCTCTCTCTGTTCCCTGAGCTCTATATAACTAGTGGTGTGCTTGAGCACAAATGGCGAGCGAGCCTTAAACTACACTATTGTTGATTTTTAACAACTAACACTCAAGCTACTTGAGTTTATAAATTACGTATGCGGTAAAGGGGATTCAATGCCACTCCCGCAATAGTTTGAATTGAAAAAGGTAGTTGTAACGCACAATACTTTCACACAACTGAACATACCTACGCAAGACTTACCTTCGTGGTTAGTCTAGTGGACAATGAATTTTCAATTAAAAGCTGTTGAGTAGGGCTTATAACTGTGACAAATAGCGTATTAACTTACCACTGCCACTAACTCGAATAGAAATGGAGCTCCCATAAGTTTTTGAGTTTTAACTGCACCCGCAAAACAATTCAAAGCGGTAAACAATTCAATTTCTAAGGTGATACGGGTAATGGTCGCTAAACCGGAGGATTCTGTTTAGTGAAGTTTGGGACGGAGTCGAACGCGGAGCGAACACAAAAATACGGAGGGTCAAAGTACAAAATGACATACGTACGTCCATACATATAAATAAACAAACATCCCCGATTTTCAATTGTGTTACCCGTGTAAGTGTATCCACTCAACTTTAAAGGCAATCTCTGATTTCTGGCATACTTTCTGAATCATACAGTTGGCTCAATTGATAGTGCCTGGCTTGCTTGCCATATCACGGTATATTTGCATGACAATGTCAGAGGAATGACTTAGTTCGTATATCAACTCAAGTTGAATAAGCAGTATAGAATGGATGCCAGTTAGAAGAAAATGGTGGAATAAAGACCTAAGGTGCAATGCTACGGGAACTGTGTCTATACTATTATACTGCTAGTTAAGTCTAGAACTTACATCTTTGAATGCTGCTAGTCCAACAGCGTGCTCCAAAATGGTGGAGTCTCCAATGTTCCATTGTGTATTGTCTGGACTGTAATCTTGGCTAGCTCTGCTCTGCGTTACTATGGGAATAGTGACACTCTGCAGGATGTGACGAGGCCACGGCATACAATACCTTGAAGTGAGTAGTTACTAAATTTATTAGCTACTTAAAAAATTTGAGAGCAAGCCAAACGAGACAATAACAGGAGTGTATAAGTTCAAGCTACATGTAGGTAATGGTATACATATAATTATATTTATATATTACACTCTCTATTTAGGGTTGACTACCCCTTTCCCATTGGGGTAATACAAAACTCACTTCACATTACATCTGGTTTCAGTTAAAAACAGTGATTAGTTGTCCTTTGTTTTGGAGTCTCTAATAATGCTATATATCAATTTTTAATCCACAGAGTGCAAAAAACTGAAGTATAATAAAAATTTCAAAAAATCAGGTTTCTCCATATCATCAGCTGCTTCTTCTCTTTGAACCAGTCTGGTGCTACTAATAGTATAAATCAGTAGCACTTTTTTCAATGTAGGTCCACGGCTTTCCTTACACACTCTAACATACAGCTGTTTCACAAAGAATTATCCTAGCCTTCCGATTTTTGATGCCATTTTGAGCAGCTCAGGTGTGGCTGAACGAGCGCCACACCTTTTTTCATTAAAGTTGACATTTTCATTGGTAGTGCTGGGAGAAAAAAAAAAGTAGTGTAAATTGCTAATCTTCTTTGCAGCGGCCATTGGAGAAAACAGTAAGTGTTTGGCATAGATTATTCAGAAGTACATGTTTAGTGATTGTTTTAAAAGCTGTCGTGGATAAAGCACCTGTTGATCGTTTTGGACAAGCTGTGCTATATGACATGAATGTTGAAAAGTGGGCAGTTGAGACTAAAAGCAGAATGGAACTGGAATGACATACAAAGATGAATAGTGATCATGGCAAAGGTTGTAAAAAAAAAGTGGGAAACTAGTCGTAAAAAATAAATGAATTAATGTAAAATTTTTTTAGAATTTCTTGAAAATGGAAAATTCTGAACTTTTGAAGTTGACAAATGGCAAGACAGTGATTTAGGGGTGTAGAATCACCATTCTCAATTTGGGCAAGTTTTGTACTGCTCCTCTTTTTTTCAACATTTATAAAATGTTTTTTTTTTACAATTACATATATACAAAAGCTGAAGCATTCTACTTATAGTCTCAGTATTAATATAATATAAATTGAAAGAGCATTTTGCAAGCCTTTCCAGAGAAAATCATTAATTTAAATTTTATGTTGTTATGCTACTATCAATTCAATACTCACTGAATAGTGATGCCGTATCTCTGAGCTGCCATTCCCATATCATCCAACCAGTCCATGCCAAGATCTATTTGTGACTACATTAATTGTAAAATGACTTGTTCATGTACACACAATACACAGTGATACAAAGACACATTACCAAGCCCAAACATCACTCACTATAAGCCTAACAAATTATGGTGCTCACACTTAAAATTAAATGGTACTAATACTAGACTGTAATGAAATGAGAGACTAGGGTAAAAAACAAAACAAAACAAAAAAAACACTAGAAAATATATCGTTATTAGTTATGGTTAATGTCTGAACCTTTGGGTTTCTGAATAAACAGACTTAATTTCCCTCTGTAATCCAATCATGCAAGTGTTGCTGATATTAAATAATTACATAGAGCACATCTACAATTGGCTGTAACCTCTATAGCAATCACATGTACATGTATATCATAGTAAGTGTATATGAGCAGTAACTTGCCAATAATTGAGGGACTTTCCCCAACTCTGTAGCCAGCCAATCTTGCTCATAAACGATAAGCCTCCATTTGTTTACTGGATCAGACAGAAGGTAGTCCCAGAAGGCAGGGTCAGCTGGCACAGCACCATCTTTATCAACTATAAACTTGAACTACATCAAATAATTTTACTCATTATGTTCCAAACTAGGAGGAGTGCAAACCTTTTTAGCGTAGTCTGTATCAGCTGACCTGGGTCACACAAGAGTAATTTAATAAACTATAAGATGCTTTTTATGAACATTTTAGTAGATAAATAAAAACTTCTTAGTAAAGTAATATACTGAAATGGAGAAAATTGACCATTTGCAAGAAATTGTTGAAACACTTTCAGGCCACAAAAATGTTTTTGGTATTGTCTTATTTTACTACGAATAAACACTAATGCTTCATTACTCCTGTGCAAAATTTCAGCATCAGCAGACTGCGCTTTCTTATTCACAACTTATTTGTCTTTACTAACTGGGAAAGGACGAACCTTGAAAAAAAAAAACATTAGGAAATTACCTTGAGAACTCCCACAAAATAGTGGGTGCAGTTATCTAGGTAATTAGGAACTTGCTGAAAGTAGTATGCTTGACACTGATGGTGAGCTAGAAGGCCAGAAGCCTTTGGTGTGCATCTAGTTAGTAAACAAAACAAACGTGGGCATGACTGTGATATGGAGAAAAGTACGGATGTTAGATGTAGCACAAAAAATTGATTTTGTAGTAAAATGAATGGTTAAGAACTCTGAATGTGGGTAATGTTTTTGCTTTGTATAGCCACTGAAAATTGTTGCCTAGAAACACTCAAGGGTTCATTTTACTCGGCAATAAATTTGGGACTTGTTGAAGCTAAAAATGCCTTTTCACATTTTTTAAAGCAAATGGTCGATTTTCTGGGAGTGGGTCACATAACATTATACATTATAATGCTCACACATACAACTATATATGTATATTTGTTACAGAGTCTCTCACCAGAACCTGTTGTGAGCTACTACAGGCCAGCCTGTCTTGTTAACCATGGATTCTATGCCATTGGGGAAGACGTCAGGCCTGGCCGTCCAGTTCTTGACCCCGCCTCCTTCTCCCTTGTAGTACCACCATGAATCCAGCTGCACATAGCGGTATGGAATATTGTTCTTGTCAGCATCTTCCTTCACTGCCACTAAAACATCCTCATAGTTAGTGTAGTTCTTGCCAGTGTAATAATAATAGCATGCTCCATTGTCTGTCCAATATCTTTATAAATTACATATGAGCAACCATTTTACAATTTAACTGCTGATTATATGCATATACTGAAAATAACATACCCCAAGTAATTAATACTGAAGTCAGAATCTCTGTAGTCTCTTCCTTTCTTGTAGATTGTGCGGAGAACTTCCCCAAACCTTCTCATGGCGTGAGTGACGTTCCCTCCAGCAACCATTACAGTACTGTACTTGTACATCTCGGGAACCTAAAATAAAGCACAATCATGGTGTGACTCATGTGTGGGACCTAAAAAGTGGTTTTTAACACAAGGTGGTCTTTTATTAAGTGGCTGTAGTTCACACAGTGGCCATGGGAAGAGTCACTATAGCTATTGTGTAGCCAGATTATTATATTTTAAATTATTTTTCTATAGGAGTCCCAATGGTAAGTAAAATATCGTTCATAAACAAACAGATTATCATAATTTATGAACATGGGTATAAGAAAAAAAAAGAGTTTGTTTTACGTTTTCCAATTTTGCATTCTCCAGAGCAGATAAAACTTTTGCTGATTTCAACAACTTTTTCCTCTCCTTTACTCTTGAGAAATATAACAAGTCCTTGGCTAATGTTAAAAGCAGTATCAAAGCTCTTTGTGCTTGTTGCACTTATCATCATGATCTTTGAGAGGACTAGCTAGCTACATATTGAAATGTTTTCTCTCTGGCTAAACTGTGCCATTTAAACAAGGATTATTGACATCAGCATCATTATTTTCCACTCTACTTCTTTCTATTCTGAGCCCCATTCTTCCAAAATTCATCCTTCATTAGCCTTTAGTTGTGCCTTACCATAACTGAACACATTTGAAATCTTTTCTGTGCTACCTTTTCATCATGGTAGTCCAGAATGCATCCAACTTGGTACAGAAATACAAATCCAGAATGTAGTATTAAGCCAAGATGATCACAACTGACATATAATGTATTAAACATGAAAAAGAATGGAACCAGATTTTTGACAAAACAAATGAAATAATTGTACAGCTTTAGAAGACCCTATTAATCACACATTGTGTTGAAAGTAGCCTTTTAAGCCATAAAGGAGAAGAGGGAAAAAAGAGGATAATCTTATTTCTCGAAGGCCACACAAACCAAAAAAGGACTATTTCCCCCTCTACTTACTGTGTCAACAGAGCTAAGAGGTCCCAGTGTAATGGCAGTCTCATTGTTCTTCTTGTCAGTGAAAGATGTTTGCGAGGCAGCCATGAAGGAGTTCAGAGGAGACAGAACAACAGCCATTTCGACGACAGAGTCAAATACCACCAGGGGGAATCCCCCATCTAGGGTTCCATACACTGTCTGGTCACTGGACCATTTACCAAACTTTGCACCAGATCTGAAATCTAACAGGTTTTGTCACATGGCAATTATTACTCATGCTGTCAAGCACTAACTTGTTCCTGACCAAGTCATCCATCCTCGATCCACCTTGCCAGCTTCTACCACAAAGGAGGGGAAGGTAGAGAAGACACCTTTATCATTGTCTGGATCAGCAGATTTATTGAGGCCCTTGAGATATACAATATCAAAGACTACAACTGGAGGGTCTTCATAGACAGACACTGACGTCTCCAAGGTAACTTCAGTGGGTGTGTCTTTGTCTTCATAAGCTGTCCATGTAAAACTGAGAAAAATATAGAATGGAAGTTGGAATGAAACCAGCCCCACCCCCTTATAATCAAATCAGAGTTTTACAAATAACGTTACCTTTTCCTGCTGAATGAGCCAATAGAGCTAACTCCTACATCATCTTTTCCTCCAGAAGGCATCAGCATGTACTTATCGACGTTGGACGAGCTCCAAACTTGACCTCCGTGTCGAATACTTAACGAACTACTGCGGAACCACTCCGCGCCATTGACGTCTATAGTGTACTCGGATGAACTGTCTCCGTATTTCACAGTAATCATTTGCCCACATATTAGAGCAAGTGCGGAAAAGAAAGCAATTCCTCGGAAAGCATACATTGCGCTGATGCTGCACAAGAGAAATAATAGTGCGGGTAAAGATCGTCAATTAATGTGTGGGCATTCACTTTTGCTGGAAAATACTATGACCATTGTGGTTATGTCAATTTTTGCAAACTAGACATATATATCCACCTATTTTAATAGGCTGTAACTCCCTGTGAAACTCGCCAGCTGCAGGTAACTTGAGAACTGGCTGCAGCATAGCTACCATTTGGTGAACTTCATTTTTAGTCACGGTTATGCCTGAAACACCACACAGATCACTCCTCTAATGACCTACAATGGCCAAATTTTAACTTCAATAAAATTCTCTGCTCTACAAGCTGATTAGTTTATATGCTTATGAAATGTAATGTTTACCTACTTCAAGTACTTTCAAACGCAAGTATTTTCTCCTAAAAACTTAGTAACTTTCTTTTAGTTATTTTAACACGTATCTCTTAGTTTAGCTCATTCAGTGTTTTTTCTTCTTTAGGTCACAACTATATCACTTTGTATCAACTATATCAACTTGAAGAAACATTCTATATAGCTACTTGGCTATATATTGTGAACTGCCCATACTCTATTGGCCCCTCATTTGTTTGAATTGCAAATCATATTAAGGATAAAATGATGCAATGTCAAAAGTTTGTGAAAAGCATTAAGGGAGATTTGTGACAATGGCAAATGCAGGACAATGTCCAGTGCAGGAGCATAGTTGGGCTTGACACAAATTTATCTATTACGTTGCAGGTATTTGTCAAAATACTCAACAGCAAATTTCTGCTCATTATGAACATCCTCGTCTCTTCTTCTAAGCTTGTAGAACTTTTTTGACAGCAATCCACCACATAGCAGCACTATCGTCACGAGTAATACAACAGCAAAGTACCAAATACTACAATTTGCAGCTTCTGAGGTAGTTTGTATGTATTTGTTTGCTATGTCAGGAATTAGCCTTGAAAAGAAACTTGCCGTCCCAAAGGCAAATCCATACAATAACAGGAAAATGCCTAACAGAAATCCTCTCATGGAACATGGAACTTGAGCATTTATAAACTCAACAGCACTAGAAAGTGATAGGAAAATAGACATGCCCAAAAAAATCTGCGGAAAAATAAGCCAAGCCATGTCCAAATTGAATAGTTCAGCATCTGGAAGATCCTTGGAAATATTTAAGATACAAGACACGTTGGCTGGTGGAGAATGAAGATAATATACTTCTACGCTCAAAATTATGACTTCAAAGAGTAATAAAAAGAATATGCTTGCCATGAATCTGTGAAACATACCAACATTATCGAAATGCAGACACTTCCTTAAGAGTGGAATTATAATGAACCTTATAACAGGTAAGATGATGACAATGGAAAAAATACTGGCAAATTGTACTATTGTATAATTCAGGCAATACTTAATGTATTCCATGGTCGACTTATAATTTTGACAAGAAACAACTGAATGATTGTTTTTAAACTGAAGATATAACTTGTTCATGGAAAGTAAGTTGATTCCTATCATTACACACATAATTGGAAAAGCAGCTGCCTGGAGACCTAAAACTCGGAAGAAAGTTTTCACATCTTCAACCTGTTCCGTGGTGAAAGGCCCTCCATATTTACGTTTGCCCAGGTCAATTCTGGTGTATGGTTTGTCTTCCCAGTAAGTGAAGGCACTTCTCATACGAGGGTACTTATTCTTTGCAGCATATCTCAACACCTGATAGACCAGTTTCATGGGGTTTTGCTTCACAGGCTCCTTAATTAACCAATGGCTAAGAAAACAATCACACAGAATGGACACTGTGCACAGGAGAGGTTGCAGAAACAAGGGAATGTAGTCAGAGTATAATCCACAAATGCAAGAAGTCGACAACAGAAATATAGTGTCTGCCAAGAAAAAACTCCAGGTACCCCAATGGATGAAAGATATGATTTGCGTCGAAGAAGCGTCGGGTATCTGATCGATGCCAAACTGGAAGATATTGGCAATAATAGCTACTGATGCTACTGCTCCGATGCCAGCAATGAAGGGAAGCACTTTCGTTAGAGCTGAATGAAGCACATCAAAGGTAATAATCACATCGCAGAAGATGACTATAACCCACACAATTCTCATGCTATATTTGATGACTCGATAACGTCCTAAAATCACGTCACCTATATACCCTCCTATCGGGACAAAAAGTAGAATAATAGCCTCATAACTGTCAAAGTAGAATGTTTTTTCTAGTCCTAGTTCCAAAAAGGACATGAAAGTAGTTAAAGACCATATAAATAAAATTATCATAGCTTTAGCTTTACTTTGACAAAATTTGTCACTGATAGTAGAACTCTGGGAGTTGTTGTTGACATGTGCTGTCCCATACATTCTATGGATGTGGCCAAGTACTACAACTGATCACTGTAGCTGCTTGAGCTTATTCTTTATAAAATAGTAAAATTGTAACTAATCTCAAGCATATTTGTTTCAATAACATTTCCTCTTCATTATATTAACATAAACAAGCAATACATTACTACTTGAATAAACACTTTTATTATATAATGTACTACGTTTTCCTTGATTCAATAGCATGTCAGAATAAACTCTAGAGTCACATTAAAACTTCACTAAGGATATTGCATAATAATTAGTCCTCATTAGTGCCAGCAATTTCATTAAATATCGTGAAGTCTGGCCTATCATTGGTTATGGGTGGTGTGAAGAATTGAATAATATCTTAAAGGGGATTTTAGCTATAGAAGTGTAGTGAAAACTCGGGTCAAACTTTCACAATCATTAATGAACTTTTACCTCACCATAATTATAGTCACACTCACCTCATGTGATCTCATGAGTTCAGTCAGTCACTCAGTTATTGTATTCCCTCGTGTCATGTTGCAATTACAGTTCATAATTAAGTATTTTGCTAATAAGTATAGCTAGCTAGACCTGCCTGCTACAGAAGTCTGTAAAAACAAATAATCTAGTTGTGAGTTGGCCAGCACAGACACCATTTCAAATGCAACTCTAACCCAATAATATCATAATTTTACCCAATTCACTAACTATAGCAATTGGTTATGTCATGATCTTAAGACTCAAGTGTGATGCCTCACATAGCCTTGAGTGACATGTTATAACCATTGGGTATTTTTGAGATTAGCTTTCCCTTCTAAATGTAACTCTCTTCTGTGTAGTAACTGTAGTGAGTGTGGCCTAACTGTGAAATTCAGAGGTTGGAAAATCAACTCTGTTATGAAAACATATGGTATCAGATTTAGTTGAAGATATTTTGTCAACCAAAAATCGCACTACTTTTTGTTTAATTGTTGAGTAACTGGTAGCTATCCCTTCCTAAGTGTCGTAAGTGTATAATACATACACATATTAAATCTCCAAACTTATAATTTTACAGTAGCTCTAATACCTAACATTCAAAAGTAGAATGTTTGGGAAATACTCAAAGTACTTATATACTCTAGCAACATGGTATTTCATGATGTATTTATCTGATTCCCTTTACCATTGACAATGCTATGAAAATCATAACTAATGTAGTCTTATTAGCATTCAATATAAACTCCCAATTTTTAGACACACAATTAATCAACTGTAAGCAGTTTCAATTTATTATATACCTTCATACTACACACTTGATTTCACACTCTCTAAATTTCTAGCTATGTCTTTTATTTTAATATTATCAGCTGCAATTGTTATTGGAGATATTTTTTCTGTTAAAGTAGTCCTGGCAAGCAATGTTTCTTTAGGACCAGTTATGATGTGTCCAGACAATGGACTCCTACACTGCAACAGAGATGGCTATGTTGATGCTGTGAAGGCTTGTGCTTGTGTTACATTCAGTGAAAGTACTAATACCATTCAAGTCGGACATTGCATCTATGGATGCAATAAACATCTCAATTCCAAAAGAAATAATTTTCCTGTTGGATTTAATTACATTGGAACTAACATCTCTGATTGGAATGATGCATCATGTGGTTACTTTGGAAGAGGAGGAACTCTGTGTGGTGCGTGTTCTAATGGCTCCTATCCACCGGCCTATTCCATCGACATGAAATGTGTAGAGTGTAGCAATGGCAGTAGAAATGTCTGGATATACTTGCTACAAGCATTTTTACCTCTTACTTTGTTTTATCTTGCACTCTTGCTCCTTCAAATCAATGTAGTTTCATCAACAATTTTTGGATTTGTTTTTTACAGTCAAATAATTTCTGCTCCTATATTAATTAGAGTGCTAGTGATAAATAAACTCAATACTAATGTCATTGCACATGTCGTAAGAGTTATTGGTGCTTTATATGGATTCTGGAATTTAGATTTCTTCCGTTCTTTCAATAGTAGAACATGTCTTGGAACTGATACTCTCACAACACTCTCACTGGACTTTGTGATTGCTATTTATCCTTTGTTCCTCATAACCATTACTTACTTTTTAATAATACTATATGATAATAATACAACACCGTTGACAACATTATTGAAGCCTTTTCTTACATTTTTCTCTTATTTCAAAAAGAACTGGAACATCAGGACATCTACTATAGACTCGTTTGCTACATTCATCCTGTTGTCCAATGTAAAACTACTAGCTACATGCATTGATATTCTGACTCCAGTAGATGTCTATCAAATCAACTCTCTATTGAATGTCACACACTCAAGACATTTGTACTATGATGCTACAATACAATATTTCGGATCAAAGCATCTTCCATATGCTATTTTGGCAATTGGAGTTTTACTAATACTTGTTTTTATCCCGATTTTCATCTTCTTAGTCTATCCTTTTGGAATTGTTCAATACTGTATTAACAAACTTCCTAGTCGCTGTATACTATTTTTAAATACTTTTGTGGATTCTTTCCAAGGTTGTTATAAAGACGGAACAGACCCAGGAAGTCGAGATTATCGATGCTTGTCAGTGTTACCATTTCTAATACGTTTAGTATTATTTATAATCTATGCAAGAACATTAACTTCTTGTTTCTTTCCCCTTGCCAGTATGGTCTTGGTGTTGACTGTCATCTTCATCATCATCATAGATCCACTTCGCACATCATATAAAAAGATGTCTTTTCACTTAGTCATGCACACACTTTTGTTGGCTAGCTGTGGAATCAGTGCTAGTGGAGCTGACATAGCAGAAATTACGCAAGTGCAAACATTTCCATTCCATACAGTATTTTATGCGATGACATCCATTATAGGAGTCATTCCATTACTTGGAGTTTCTTTGGTGACATTACAATTCATATTGAAAAAAGAAAAGAAAGCTGTCCTCAACCGGAATGCGAATATTTCTGTACTTTAACAAAAGTAGATAGATTACAGAATTATATTACACTTTATATTACCCTTTGTGTATTTTTATATAAAATTGCTGTTTTTTTAGTTTTAGTCGTCATTCTATATATGACCTGTGCAAATATCTTCAGAACACGATTTTAAATTAAGCCAAAATGTGTTATTTGGGAGGCAGGTATCCACTTGTAGTTCACCATTTCAGTCTAAGTCCTGTTGAATGCAATTTTTATGGTGGATTGGGACAAGCCAATATGCTGCTTCAGTATTCACCTTGACCAACAGGGCACCCATGCCAAGTTTGTTTGTGAATGATGTTCACTACATTGATGAATGACATGAGGAGAGAAACCGACTAATCGGTCATGAGGATATGGTAGGTTGACTTTGCTTGTTTAAGACTCATCCTACTAACCTGAACAGTTCAAGCTGTGTGGGTAGGCCCCACATGGCTGCCATAACAATTATCAATCATTATCACTGTGGTGGGATCAGGACGAAGGCTCAAGTAGCTCGAGTAAGGCCAAGGGTACGCTGCCACCTGAGAAGTACAACCAGGCCGTTAAAGGCTCCCTCCCGATTGACAAGGGTTCCAATCTTGTAATAAGAATAGATTAAGGCAAAAGTACAGCTGAGTGGGGCTCACGTAGGAAGGCCATTATATAGAAAACTCTCCAACGCATGCCTAAAGCATGAAATGATACAAAATCACGTGATTCATGAGGGCGCTGCTTGACTAAGTATTGTTTCAAACAAATAGCTAAATATGCACAAACAAGTTAGTGTGGATTATGTGCTGATAAGTATTAATGAAGGTGGGTGTTCATATGATGTTTGTCTGTGTGGGAGGGCCACAATCATGTAGAGACATTCTGTCGGTACTTACCCACATAATGTTATTCATGAGCCTCCCCCAACCACAGTTCTATATCATCGTGCGTTATTTATATATTTTTAAAATTATATCCTTTCTTTGTTCTGTGTGTTTGCCTAACTATCTCAATTATTTGGGCTAGAGTGCGCGCTTTTGGGTTGGCCGGCCGAGCATAGGTGACAGCAGTTGAGGCTGGTCAGCTCGTGCCATAGGGACACGTCGAGTCTGGTCCTTCGCAGAATACTGTGCTTGGGCTCTTACAAGGTTTGAACATTGGTCCTTCGAGCTGTCATCATCGGCAAGTAGACCAGCACCAAGCTCTACCACTGAGGCTATTTCCACTAAGCTTCAGCACACTTGGGTTGTCTGACTCATAGGCTAAAGATAAGATTTCACCTATAAGCCTTGACCTAGACACCCACTGTGTTGTTTTTTGTTGGGAATCTCTCATTCCACATTTGTCAAGTCGACACTCCGCTCGACTCATCAAACAACCATCAGTCTACACTTCAGTCTTCGACCGTACTATCATCAATCACACTCCAAACAATGCAGTCATCACCGGCATGGATGAATTGGATGCAATTGAAAGGATAGACTCGATAGACACTCTCAAGCATAAGAGAGCCACTCGATGTGGACAAATCACAAGGATACATAAGAAGATAACCACCTCACTCTCTGTCCCTCTCCAAGGTCTCACTCTGGTAGAATTGGAGGCTAACAGTAAAGAAGTTCAGGGGATCACAGACATAGAGACAGCACTTCAGAACCGTCTGGAACAGTTCCTTGAAGGAGTCCCAGCTGAACTGAAAGTCAAGTTAGAAGAGAGTGACAAGTTTGAGACATCTAGGTCAGGAGTTCTCAGACAAGCCAATCAAGCACTGATTGCCTGCCAGCTCTACACAGAGTATCAGAACCTATATGCCGATCTAGAAGAACTGGAAGAAGATGTCGACCTAGCTTCCAGCCACTTTCAAGACCTGTTCTCACAGTTCAGGACTCATGTCAAAAGCCTTCACCAAGGAGGCCATAGAAGTAGTAAATTACGTGAGGGTGAAGCCTTTGGTCAAGTACCTGAAGGACGGAGTTTACAGAGTATCGCGGGACATGGCAAAAGGCAAGGAGCACAAGGAATCCAAGAATGAGGTTCCCCGGCTGGCTGAGGCTATCAAAGACACATCCCGCAGAACAATCCACCTCAACATTGACCTACCCTCACTTGATGGACAGCCTTTGTTGTGGCAGTCCTTCTACGAGATGTTCGACACGGTTATGACTAACAGAGGAAGTTTGTTTGGTGACGTCGAGAAATGCAGCCTACTGCTGAAAGCCATGGACATGAAAGAGGCCCAGAACTTAGTCCACAGAAGTTCAGCAGGAGGCAAGGATTACGCTAAAGCCTTACCCCATTTTAGTTTGAATACTCACAGACTTGGATCAGATTGATTACAACAGAAAGGGACTGCAGAAGTTCCAAGATCAAGTCATCCTTCCCTACCACCATCTCATATCTATCTCTGGAGTCAGCTTGTCACAGTTCATCATTCAATATACCAAACAGTCTTTCTCCCTGAAATTTCGGGAGGAATGGGACAAGCACATGGCAGAAAGAAGACATACCAACCGTAGAAGATGCCGAAGAATACATCAGAAACCTTGTCAAGCAAATGGCACCAGACACCTCTCAAAGCACTTCCATATCAGCAGCCAATAGCTCAGCCAAGAGCAAGCCGAATAAATCACCGCCAGTTATCAAGTGCCCTCTGTGCGCAGACAACCACGTTCGGTGTCAAGCCTTCGCTGACTATGACGTAGACAAAAGAAACAAGTTTGTTCGGGAGAAGCGATTGTGTACTAACTGTTTAGGAGGACACGGCTACAAGAATTGCCCCTTCAAGTACACGTGCCGAACATGCCACAATAAACACCACACAATGTTGCATCGAGAAAAGTCCACCAGGTTTCTGAATAGCTATGGCTGCTGGAAATACTCCATTACTGCTGCAGCTGACAGGACAATTCTTTTTACTGTCAGAATTCATAGTTCAAGCCTAAAAAGCCTGGACAGGAAACCTCCTTATGCATCACTGTGAGGCCCCACCCACAACAGGAAGTAAATTTTAAGGAAGCAAAATAGCTGCAAAGAATTGTGCCATTGTGAAGCAACCACTCACTTTTGAGTTGTATGGTTTTGGGCCATGTTTACACATGATATGAGTACTTTTCATAATATTTGCAGAAATTTTTTTCCACCTCAGTTACCCTTTAAACAAGGCTTTATTGACATCAGATCAATTCTAATTTTTTAATCCACAAAGGAGAAGGCGAAAAAAGAGGATAATCTTATTTCTCGAAGGTCATGCAAACCAAAAAGGACTATTTTTCCTCTACTTACTGTGTCAATAGAGCTAAGAGGTCTCAGTGTAATGGCAGTCTCATTGTTCTTGTCAGTGAAAGACGTTTGTGAGGCAGCCATGAAGGAGTTCAGAGGAGACAGAACAACAGCTGTTTCGATGACAAAGCCAAATACCACCAGGGGGAATCCCCCATTTAGGACACACTGTCTGGTCACTGGACCATTTACCAAACTTTGCACCAGATCTGAAATCTAACAGATTTTGTCATATGGAATTTATTACTCATGCTGTCAAGCACTAACTTGTTCCTGACCAAGTCATCCATCCTCGATCCACCTTGCCAGCTTCTACCACAAAGGAGGGGAAGGTAGACAATACTCGTTGATCATTGTCTGGGTCAGCAGATATGTTGAAGCCCTTGAGATACACAATATCAAAGACTATATACAACTGGAGGGTCTTCATAGACAGACACTGACTTCTCCAAGGTGACTTCAGTGGGTGTGTCTTTGTCTTCATAAGCTGTCCATGTAAAACTGAGAAAATATAGAATGAAGTTCAAATGAAACCAACTCCACCCCCTTATAATCTAATCAGAGTTTTACCAAAAAAATGTTACCTTTTCCTGCTGAATGAGCCAATAGAGCTAACTCCTGCATCATCTTTCCCTCCAGAAGGCATCAGCATGTACTTATCAACGTTGGATGAGCTCCACACTCGACCTCCATGTCGAATACTAAACGAACTACTGTGGAACAACTCCACGCCGTTAACATCTATAGCGTACTCGAATGCACTGTCTCCGTATTTCACAGTAATCATTTGCCCACATATTAAAGCAAGCGCAGAAAAGAAAGCAATTCCTCGGAAAGCATACATTGCACTGATGCTGCACAAGAGAAATAATAGTGCAGGTAAAGATCGTCAATTAATATGTGGGCATTCACTTTTGCTGGAAAAAAGTACTATTGACCAATTGAAGTTTGTCGGTTATTGCACCTAGACATATATATGCACCTATTTTAAATAGGCTGTAACTCCCTGTGAAACTCTAAAAATCAACGATGCATTATCATAAACTACACTTTTGAACCAGCTACTTCATTTCAATGCTGTATATCATTTTCCCCATTGATAAATGTAACTTCAGTGTGCATACTCCCTAATATATATATTTTTTTAATATTTAGGATATTTCACTGGAGTTTCGCCAGCTGCAGGTAACTTGAGAACTGGCTGCAGCATAGCTACCATTTGGTGAACTTCATTTTTAGTCACAATTATGCCTGAAGCACCACATAGATCACTCCTCTAATGACCTACAATGGCCAACTTTTTTAACTTCAATAAAATTCTCTGCTCTACAAGCTGATTAGTTTATATGCTTATGAAATGTAATGTTTACCTACTTCAAGTACTTTCAAACGCAAGTATTTTCTCCTAAAAACGTAGTAACTTTTTTTTAGTTGTTTGAACACAGTATCTCTTAGTTTAGCTCATTCAGTGTTTTTCTTCTTTAGGTCACAACTATATCGCTTTGTATCAACTATATCAACTTGAAGAAACATTCTATATAGCTACTTGGCTATGTATTGTGAACTTCCCATACTCTTTTTGCCCCTCATTTGTTTGAATTACAAAACATATTAAGGATAAAATGATGCAATGTCAAAAGTTTGTGAAAAGCATTAAAAGAGATTTGTGACAATGGCAAATGCAGGACAATGTCTAGTACAGAAGCATAGTTGGGCTTGACACAAATTTATCTATTACGTTGCAGGTATTTGTCAAAATACTCAACAGCAAATTTCTGCTCATTATGAACATCCTCGTTTCTTCCTCTAAGCTTGTAGAACTTTTTTGACAGCAATCCACCACATAGCAGCACTATCGTCACGAGTAATACAACAGCAAAGTACCAAATACTACAATTTGCAGCTTCTGAGGTAGTTTGTATGTATTTGTTTGCTATGTCAGGAATTAGCCTTGAAAAGAAACTTGGCGTCCCAAAGGCAAATCCATACAATAACAGGAAGATGCCTAACAGAAATCCTCTCATGGAACATGGAGCTTGAGCATTTATAAACTCAACAGCACTAGAAAGCGATAGGAAAATAGACATGCCCAAAAAAATCTGCGGAAAAATAAGCCAAGCCATGTCCAAATTGAATAGTTCAGCATCTGGAAGTTCCTTGGAAATATTTAAGATACAAGACACATTAGCTGGTGGAGAATGAAGATAATATACTTCTACACTCAAAATTATGACTTCAAAGAGTAATAGAAAGAATATGCTTGCCATGAATCTGTGAAAGATACCAACATTAACGAAGTGCGGACACTTCCTTAAGAGTGGAATTATAATGAACCTTATAACAGGTAAGATGATGACGATGGAAAAAATACTGGCAAATTGTACTATTGTATAATTCAGACAAAACTTAATGTATTCCATGGTCGACTTATAATTTTGACAAGGAACAACCGAATGATTGTTTTTAAACTGAAGATATAACTTGTTCATGGAAAGTAAGTTGATTCCTATCATTAGACACATAATTGGAAAAGCAGCTGCCTGGAGACCTAAAACTTGGAAGAAAGTTTTCACATCTTCAACCTGTTCCGTGGTGAAAGGCCCTCCATATTTACGTTTGCCCAGGTCAATTCTGGTGTATGGTTTGTCTTCCCAGTAAGTGAAGGCACTTCTCATACGAGGGTACTTATTCTTTGCAGCATATCTCAACACCTGATAGATCAGTTTCATGGGGTTTTGCTTCACAGGCTCCTTAATTAACCAATGGCTAAGAAAACAATCACACAGAATGGACACTGTGCACAGGACAGGTTGCAGAAACAAGGGAATGTAGTCAGAGTATAATCCACAAATGCAAGAAGTCGACAACAGAAATATACTGTTTGCCAAGAGCACATCAAAGGTAATAATCACATCACAGAAGATGAGTATAACCCACAAAATTCTCATGCTATATTTTATGACTCGATAACGTCCTAAAAACACGTCACCTATATACCCTCCTATCGGGACAAAAAGTAGAATAATGGCCTCATAACTTTCAAAAGAGAATGTTTTTTCTAGTCCTAGTTCCAAAAAGGACATGAAAGTAGTTAAATACTTTTAGCTTTACTTTGATGAAATTTGTTACTGATAGTAGAACTCCGGGAGTTGTTGTTGACACGTGTTGTCCCATACATTTTATGGATGTGACCAAGTACTACAACTGATCACTGTAGCTGCTTGAGCTTTTTCTTTATAAAATTGTAAAATTGTAACCAATCTCAAGCATATTTCTTTCAATAACATTTCCTCTTCATTACACAAGCAATCAATTAACTTGAATAAACACTTTGATTATATAATGTACTACGTTTTCCTTGATTCAATAGCATGTCAGAATAAACTCTAGAGTCACATTAAAACTTCATTAAGGATATTACATAATAACTAGCCCTCATTAGTGCCAGCAATTTCATTAAATATCATGAAGTCTGGCCTATCATTGGTTAAGGGTGGTGTGAAGAATTTGAAATTGTGATCTATACAAATAATATCTTAAAGGGGATTTTAGTTATAGAAGTGTAGTGAACACAAGGTCAAACTTTCACAATCATTAATAAACTTTTACCTCATCATAATTACAATCACACTCACCTCATGTGATCTCATGAGTTCAGTCAGTTACTCAGTTATTGTATTCCCTCGTGTTATGTTTGCAATTACAGTTCATAGTTAAGTATTTTGCTAGGTAGCTAGCTAGACCGGCCTGCTACAGAAGTCTGTAAAAACAAATAATCTAGTTGTGAGTTGGCCATCACAGACGCCATTTCAAATGCAACTCTAATCCAATAATATAATAATTTTACCCAATTCACTAACTATAGCAATTGGTTATGTTATGATCTTAAGACTCAAGTGTCTTCTATATGATGCCTCACATAGCCTTGAGTAACATGTTATAACCATGATTGGGTATTTTTGACATTAGCTTTCCCTTCTGTCTTTTTCTCTCTTCTGTGTAGTAACTGTAGTGGGTGTGGTAACTGTGAAATACAGAGGTTGGAAAAGCAACTCTGTTATGAAAACATATGGTATCAGATTTAGTCTATTACCTGAAGATATTTTGTCAACCAAAAATCTCACTACTTTTTGTTTAATTGTTGAGTAACTGGTAGCTATCCCTTCCTAAGTGTCGTAAGTGTATAATACATACACATATTAAATCTCAAACTTATAATTTTACAGTACCTCTAATACCTAACATTCAAAAGTAGAATGTTTGGGAAATATTCAAAGTACTTATATACTCTAGCAACATGGTATTGCATGATGTATTTATCTGATTCCCTTTACCATTGACACTGCTATGAAAATCATAACTAATGAAGCTATTAACATTCAATATAAACTCCCAATTTTTAGACACACAATTAATCAACTCTAAGCAGTTTCAATTCAATGTATACCCTCATACTACACACTTGACTTCACACTCTCCAAATTTTTAGCTATGTCTTTCATGTTAATCTTATCAGCTGCAATTGTTATTGGAGATATTGTTTCTTTTAAAGTAGTCCTGGCAAGCAATGTTTCTTTGATGTGTCCAGACAATGGACTCCTACACTGCAACAGAGATGGCTATGTTGATGCTGTGAAGGATTGTGCCTGTGTTACATTCAGTGAAAGTACTAATACCATTCAAGTTGGACATTGCATCTATGGATGTAGTAAACATCTCAATTCTAAAAGAAATAATTTGCCTGTTGGATTCTATTACATTGGAACTAACATCTCTGATTGGAATGATGCATCATGTGGTTACTTTGGACGAGGAGGAACTCTGTGTGGTGCATGTTCTAATGGCTCCTATCCACCAGCCTATTTCATCGACATGAAATGTGTAGAGTGTAGCAATGGCAGTAGAAATATTTGGATATACTTACTACAAGCATTTCTTCCTCTTACTTTGTTTTATCTTGCACTCTTGCTCCTTCAAATCAACGTAGGTTCATCAACAATTTTTGGATTTGTTTTTTACAGTCAAATAATTTCTGCTCCTATATTAATTAGAGTGCTAGTGATAAATGAACACAATATTAACGTCATTGCTTACCTCCACAGAGTTACTGTTGCTTTATATGGAATCTGGAATTTAGATTTCTTCCGCTCTTTCAATAGTATAACATGTCTTGGAACTGATACTCTCTCAACACTCTCACTGGACTTTGTGATTGCTATTTATCCTTTGTTCCTCATAACTATTACTTACTTTTTGATAATACTGTATGATAAGAATACAACACCATTTACAACATTATTGAAACCTTTTCTTACGTTTTTCTCTCGTTATAAAAAGAACTGGAACATCAGGACATCTACTATAGACTCGTTTGCTACATTCATCCTGTTGTCCAATGTAAAGCTACTAGCTACATGCATTGATATTCTGACTCCAGTAAATGTCTATCAAATCAACTCTCTATTGAATGCGACACACTCAAGACAGTTGTACTACGATGCTACAATACAATATTTTGGACCAAAGCATCTTCCGTATGCTATTTTGGCAATCGGAGTTTCACTAATACTTGTTTTTCTCCCTATTTTCATCTTCTTAGTCTATCCTTTTGGAGTTGTTCAATACTGTATTAACAAACTTCCAAGCCGATGTATACTATTTTTAAATACTTTTGTGGATTCTTTCCAAGGTTGTTATAAAGACGGAACAGACCCACGGAGTCGAGATTATCGCTGCATGTCAGTGTTACCATTTCTAATACGTTTAGTATTATTTATAATCTATGCAAGAACATTAACTTCTTGTTTCTTTCCCCTTGCCAGTATGGTCTTGGTGTTGACTGCCATCTTCATCATCATCATTGATCCACTTCGCACATCATATAAAAAAATGTCTTTTCACTTAGTCATGCACACACTTTTGTTGGCTAGCTGTGGGGTCAGTGCTAGTGGAGCTGACATAGCAGAAATTACGCAAGTACAAACATTTCCAGTATTTTATGCAATGACGTCCATTATAGGAGTCATTCCGTTACTTGGAGTTTCTTTGGTGACATTACAATTCATATTCAAAAAAGAAAAGAAAGCTGTCCTCAACCGGAATGCGAATATTTCTGTACTTTAGCAAAAGTAGATAGATTACAGAATTATATTACACTTTGTGTATTTTTATATAAAATTGCTGTTGTTTTAGTTTCAGTCCTCATTCTATATTATGACCTGTGCAAATGTCATTAGAACAAGATTTTAAATTAACCTAGAAATCTGTTATTTGATTTCATACCAGAGATGAAGTGGGAGGCAGATATCTACATGTAGTTCACCATTCCACTTCAAATCCTGCTGAATGTAATTTTTAGGGTGGATTGGGACAAGCCGACATGCTGCTTCAATGATTACCTTTACGAACAAGGCACCCATGCCAAGCTTGTGAATGATGTTCACTACATTGATGAATGACATGAGGGGAGAACTAGACTAATCCTATCATCAACATTGGCCCACATATTAAAATGACTGGTCTGTAATCATGATGCAAAACTTTACCAAGTTATGCCCTTTGGGAACCAGGCCAAGGCGGTTCACATAGGTGTTATGCCTCCAAGCATGTGGAAGGGGATCAACTAATAATCATTTGTCTAGATCAGCAGAACAGCAGCAATGTATCTTGTGATAATCTCCTGATTCGGTTTAGTTTTGGTTTCAGTCCTCATTCTATATGATCCTGTGCAAATCAGTTAAGCAAGAAATCTGTTATTTTACTTCATGCTACAGACAAAATAGGAGGCAGGTATTTACATGCAGTTAACCATCATGAGGATATGGTAGGTTGACTTTGCTTGTTTAGGACTCAGCCTACTAACCTGAACAGTACAAGCCGTGTGGGCAGGCCCCACATGGCTGCCAAGAACATGGAACAATTATCAATCATTATCACCTTTAAACATTCTGTCAGTACTTACCCACATAATGTTATTCATGAGCCTTCGCCAACCACAGTTCTATATCGTCGTGCGTTATCTATATATTTTTTAAAATTATACCCTTCTTCGTTCTGTGTGTTTGCCTAACTATCTCAATTATTTGGGCTAGAGTGTGCGCTTTTGGGTTGGCCGGCCGAGACTGCAATTGCCATAGGTGACAGCGGTTGAGGCTGGTCAGCTTGTGCCATAGGGACACGTAGAGTCTGGTCCTTTGTGGAATACTGTGCTTGGGCTCTTACAAGGTTCGAACATTGATCCTTCGAGCTGTCATCATCGGCAAGAAGACCAGCACCAAGCTCTACCACTAAGGCTATTTCCACTAAGCTTCAGCACACTTGGGTTGTCTGACTCATAGGCTAAAGATAAGATTTCACCACCTACATTTCACCTATAAACCTTGACCTAGACACCCACTGTGTTGTTCTTTGTTGGGAATCTCTCACTCCACATTTGTCAAGTCGACACACCGCTCGACTCATCAAGCAACTGTCAGTCTACACTTCAGTCTTCGACCTTCCTATTATCAATCACCCTCCAAACAATGCAGTCATCGCCAGCATAGATGAATTGGATACATTGAAAGGATAGACTCGATAGACACTCTCAAGCATAAGAGAGCCACTCGATGTGGACAAATCACAAGGATACACAAGAAGATAACCACCTCACTCTCCGTCCATCTCCAAGATCTCACTCTGGTAGAATTGGAGACTAACAGTAAAGAAGTTCAGAGGATCACAGACATAGAGACAGCATTTCAGAACCGTTTGGAACAGCTTCTTGAAGGAGTCCCAGCTGAACTGAAAGCCGAGTTAGAAGAGAGTGACAAGTTTGAGACATCTAGGTCAGGAATTCTCAGACAAGCCAATCAAGCACTGATCGCCCGCCAGCTCTACACAGTGTATCAGAACCTATATGCCGATCTAGAAGAACTGGAAGATGTTGACCTAGCTTCCAGCCACTTTCAAGACCTGTTCTCACAGCTCAGGACTCATTTCAAAGCCTTCACCAAGGAGGCCATAGAAGTAGTAAATGATGTGAGGGTGAAGCCTTTGGTCAATTCCCTGAGGGACAGAGTTAACAGAGTATCCCAGGAAGACATGGCAAAAGGCAAGGAGCACAAGCAATCCAAGAATGAGGTTCCCCGGCTGGCTCAGGCTATCAAAGACACATCCCGCGGAACAACCCACCTCAACATTGACCTACTCTCACTTGATGGACAGCTTTGTCGTGGCAGTCCTTCCATGAGATGTTCGATGCGGTTATGACTAACAGAGGCAGTCTGTTTGGTGACGTCGAGAAATGCAGCCTACTGCTGAAAGCCATGGACATGAAAGAGGCCCAGAACTTAGTCCACAGAAGTTCAGCAGGAGGCAAGGATTACACCAAAGCAGCTGAAGCCCTGAAAGAAAATTATGGTAGTGCTCATGTGATTTACCCCATCTTAGTTTGAACTCACAGACTTGGATCAGATTGATTACAACAGAAAGGGTCTGCAGGAGTTCCAAGATCAAGTCATCCTTCCCTACCACCATCTCATATTTATCTTTGGAGTCAGCTTGTCACAGTTCATCATTCAATATGCCAAATAGTCTTTCTCCCTGAAATTCTAGGCGGAATGGGACAAGCACATGGCAGAAAGAAGACATACCAACTGTAGAAGATGCCGAAGAATACATCAGAAACCTTGTCAAACAAATGGCACCAGACGCCTCTGGAAGCACTTCCGCATTGCCAGCCAACAGCTCAGCCAAGAGCAAGCCGAATAAATTGCCACCAGTTATCAAATACCCTCTGTATGCAGACAAGCACAACTTAGTTTGGTGTCAAGCCTTCGCTGACTATAACGTAGACAAAAGAAACAAGTTTGTTCGGGAGAAGCAATTGTGTACTAACTGTCTAGGAGAAGGACACCGCTACAAGAACTGACCCTCCAAGTTCACCTGCCGAACATGCTACAATAAACACCACATGATGTTGCATTGAGAAGAGTCCACCAGGTTTCTGAACAGCTATGGCTGCTGGAATTACTCCATTACTGCTGCGGCTTCCAGGATCATTCTTTGTACTGTCAGAATTCATAGTTCAAGCCTAAAAAGCCTGGACAGGACACCTCCTTATGCATCACTACGAGGCCCCACCCACAACAGGAAGTAAATTTTAAGGAAGCAAAATAGCTGCAAAGAATGGTGCCATTGTGAAACAACCACTCACTTTTGAGTTGTATGGTTTTGGGCCATGTTTATACATGATATGAGTACTTTTGCAGAAAAAGTTTTTTCCACCACAGTTAGCCTTTAAACAAGGCTTTATTGACATCAGATCAATGTTAATTTTTTAATCCACAAAGGAGTAGGGGAAAAAAAGAGAATAATCTTATTTCTCAAATGCCATGCAAACCAAAAATGAACTTTTTCCTCGACTTACTGTGTCAATAGAGCTAAGAGGTCCCAGTGAAATGGCAGTCTCATTGTTCTTGTCAGTGAAAAACTTTTGTGAGGCAGCCATGAAGGAGTTCAGAGGAGACAGAATGTTGTATACAAGGGGGAAATTGTGGGAAAAAAGAGACAGCCTCAGTTCTCTGCCACCAGGATCCTGCAAGTCTGACTAAACCCGTCTAAAGGTCGATCCAGTCAGCCGCTCAAAGCTACCCGGGCCCACAAACAACTATACCACCTAGACTCGCAAGAAAGTGTTCAAGCTTCTCCTGGAATTCTTTGGTGATTACGTTTGAGTAGCATTGACAAGTGCAGAATTGACCATAAAAAGGATGGACTGGCCAATATATACTAATAGGAGAGAGAAAAGTGAAAATAAAATGATCTGATTGGCTGGAATTGAAGGTGTGTGCATGCAGAAAGAAAGTTCTAGAAGAAATGATGAGAACACAGCAACAAGAAACAGATGTCTAGAAGTCTAACAACCAACATAGTGTTTGTAGTTCGTTATAATGAAGAAATGTGCTGTTGCTTGTTCCCTTGTGATGAAGAATGTGGTGGTGATTCCACCACACAGAACAACAGCCATTTCGATGACAGAGTCAAATACCACCAGGGCTCCATACACTGTCTGGTCACTGGACCATTTACCAAACTTTGTACCAGATCTGAAATCTAACAGGTTTTGTCACATGGCAATTATTACTCATGCTGTCAAGCACTAACTTGTTCCTGACCAAGTCATTCATTCTCAATCCACCTTGCCAGTTTCTACCACAAAGGAGGGGAAGGTAGAGAGGACAACTTTATCATTGTCTGGATCAGCAGATTTATTGAGGCCCTTGAGATACACAATATCAAAGACTACAACTGGAGGGTCTTCATAGACAGACACTGACGTCTCCAAGGTAACTTCAGTGGGTGTGTCTTTGTCTTCATAAGCTGTCCATGTATAACTGAGAAAAATATAGAATGAAGTTCGAATGAAACCAGCCGCACCCCCTTATAATCTAATCAGAGTTTTACAAATAACGTTACCTTTTCCTGCTGAATGAGCCAATAGAGCTAACTCCTGCATCATCTTTTCCTCCAGAAGGCATCAACATGTACTTATCGACGTTGGACGAGCTCCAAACTTGACCTCCGTGTCGAACTTAACGAACTACTGCGGAACCACTCCGCGCCATTGACGTCTATAGCGTACTCGGATGAACTGTCTCCATATTTCACAGTAATCATTTGCCCACATATTAGAGCAAGTGCAGAAAAGAAAGCAATTCCTCGGAAAGCATACATTGCGCTGATGCTGCACAAGAGTAATAATAGTGCAGGTAAAGATAGTCAATTAATGTGTGGGCATTCACTTTTGCTGGAAAATACTATGACCATTGGGGTTATGTCAGTTTTTGCACCTGTGAAACTCTAAAAATCTACCATGTATTATCATAAACTACACTTTTTGAACAAGCTACTTCATTTCAATGCTGTATGTCATTTTCCCCATTGATAAATTAAACTTCAGTGTGCATACTCCCTCATATGTTTTTTATATAAATATTTAGGATATTTCACTGGAGTTTCACCAGCTGCAGGTAACTTGAGAACTGGCTGCAGCATAGCTACCATTTGGTGAACTTCATTTTTAGTCACAATTATGCCTGAAGCACCACATAGATCACTCCTCTAATGACCTACAATGGCCAAATTTTAACTTCAATAAAATTATCTGCTCTAAAAGCTGATTAGTTTATATGCTTATGAAATGTAATGTTTACCTACTTCAAGTACTTTCAAACGCAAGTATTTTCTCCTAAAAACTTAGTAACTTTCTTTTAGTTGTTTGAACACAGTATCTCTTAGTTTAGCTCATTCAGTGTTTTTCTTCTTTAGGTCACAACTATATGACCTTGTATTAACTATATCAACTTGAAGAAACATTCTATATAGCTACTTGGCTATGTATTGTGAACTTCCCATACTCTTTTTGCCCCTCATTTGTTTGAATTACAAAACATATTAAGGATAAAATGATGCAATGTCAAAAGTTTGTGAAAAGCATTAAAAGAGATTTGTGACAATGGCAAATGCAGGACAATGTCTAGTACAGAAGCATAGTTGGGCTTGACACAAATTTATCTATTACGTTGCAGGTATTTGTCAAAATACTCAACAGCAAATTTCTGCTCATTATGAACATCCTCGTCTCTTCTTCTAGGCTTGTAGAACTTTTTTGACAGCAATCCACCACATAGCAGCACTATCGTCACGAGTAATACAACAGCAAAGTACCAAATACTACAATTTGCAGCTTCTGAGGTAGTTTGTATGTATTTGTTTGCTATGTCAGGAATTAGCCTTGAAAAGAAACTTGCCGTCCCAAAGGCAAATCCATACAATAACAGGAAGATGCCTAACAGAAATCCTCTCATGGAACATGGAGCTTGAGCATTTATAAACTCAACAGCACTAGAAAGCGATAGGAAAATAGACATGCCCAAAAAAATCTGCGGAAAAATAAGCCAAGCCATGTCCAAATTGAATAGTTCAGCATCTGGAAGATCCTTGGAAATATTTAAGATACAAGACACGTTGGCTGGTGGAGAATGAAGATAATATACTTCTACGCTCAAAATTATGACTTCAAAGAGTAATAAAAAGAATATGCTTGCCATGAATCTGTGAAAGATACCAACATTAACGAAGTGCGGACACTTCCTTAAGAGTGGAATTATAATGAACCTTATAACAGGTAAGATGATGACGATGGAAAAAATACTGGCAAATTGTACTATTGTATAATTCAGGCAATACTTAATGTATTCCATGGTCGACTTATAATTTTGACAAGAAACAACTGAATGATTGTTTTTAAACTGAAGATATAACTTGTTCATGGAAAGTAAGTTGATTCCTATCATTAGACACATAATTGGAAAAGCAGCTGCCAGGAGACCTAAAACTCGGAAGAAAGTTTTCACATCTTCAACCTGTTCCGTGGTGAAAGGCCCTCCATATTTACGTTTTCCCAGGTCAATTCTGGTGTATGGTTTGTCTTCCCAGTAAGTGAAGGCACTTCTCATACGAGGGTACTTATTCTTTGCAGCATATCTCAACACCTGATAGATCAGTTTCATGGGGTTTTGCTTCACAGGCTCCTTAATTAACCAATGGCTAAGAAAACAATCACACAGAATGGACACTGTGCACAGGAGAGGTTGCAGAAACAAGGGAATGTAGTCAGAGTATAATCCACAAATGCAAGAAGTCGACAACAGAAATATACTGTTTGCCAAGAAAAAACTCCAGGTACCCCAATGGATGAAAGATATGATTTGCGTCGAAGAAGCGTCGGGTATCTGATCGATGCCAAACTGGAAGATATTGGCAATAATAGCTACTGACGCTACTGCTCCAATGCCAGCAATGAAGGGAAGCACTTTCGTTAGAGCTGAATGAAGCACATCAAAGGTAATAATCACATCACAGAAGATGAGTATAACCCACAAAATTCTCATGCTATATTTGATGACTCGATAACGTCCTAAAAACACGTCACCTATATACCCTCCTATCGGGACAAAAAGTAGAACAATAGCCTCATAACTGTCAAAGTAGAATGTTTTTTCTAGTCCTAGTTCCAAAAAGGACATGAAAGTAGTTAAAGACCATATAAATAAAATTATCATAGCTTTAGCTTTACTTTGACAAAATTTGTCACTGATAGTAGAACTCCGGGAGTTGTTGTTGACACGTGTTGTCCCATACATTTTATGGATGTGGCCAAGTACTACAACTGATCACTGTAGCTATTTGAGCTTATTCTTTATAAAATAGTAAAATTGTAACTAATCTCAAGCATATTTGTTTCAATAACATTTCCTCTTCATTATATTAACATAAACAAGCAATAAATTACTACATGTACTACGTTTTCCTTGATTCAATAACATGTCAGAATAAACTCTAGAGTCACATTAAAACTTCACTAAGGAAATTACATAATAACTAGTCCCCATTAGTGCCAGCAATTTAATTAAATATCATGAAGTCTGTCCTATCATTGGTTATGGGTGGTGTGAATAATTGAATAATATCTTTCAGGGGATTTTAGCTATAGAAGTGTAGTGAATACTCGGGTCAAACTTTAATAAACTTTTCCTCACCATACTTATAGTCACACTCACCTTATGTGATCTCATGAGTTCAGTCATCACTCAGTTATTGTATTCTCTCCTGTCATGCTGCAATTACAGTTCATAGTTAAGTATTTTGCTAATAAGTAGCTAGCTAGACCTGCCTGCTACAGAAGTCTGTAAAAACAAATAATCTGTTGTGAGTTGGCGAGCATCACAGACACCATTTCAAATGCAACTCTAACCTAATAATATAATAATTTTACCCAATTCACTAACTATAGCAATTGATTATGTTATGATCTTAAGACTCAAGTGTCTTCTATATGATGCCTCACATAGCCTTGAGTGACATGTTATAACCATTGGGTATTTTTGAGATTAGCTTTCCCTTCTAAATGTAACTCTCTTCTGTGTAGTAACTGTAGTGGGTGTGGTTACTGTGAAATACAGAGGTTGGAAAATCAACTCTGTTATAAAAACATATGATATCAGATTTAGTCTATTACCTGAAGATATTTTGTCAACCAAAAATCTCACTACTTTTTGTGTAATTGTTGAGTAACTGGTAGCTATCCCTTCCTAAGTGTCGTAAGTATATAAATTACATACCCATAATTAGATCTCCAAACTTATATTTTCATAGTACCTTTTATACCTAACACTCAAAAGTAGAATGTTTGGGAAATACTCAAAGTACTTATATACTCTTAGCAACATGGTATTGCATGATGTATTTATCTGATTCCCTTTACCATTGACAATGCTATGAAAATCATAACTAATGAAGCTATTAATATTCAATATAAACTCCCAATTTTTAGACACACAATTAATCAACTCTAAGCAGTTTCAATTCAATGTATACCCTCATACTACACACTTGACTTCACACTCTCTAAATTTCTAGCTATGTCTTTCATGTTAATCTTATCAGCTGCAATTGTTATTGGAGATATTGTTTCTTTTAAAATAGTCCTGGCAAGCAATGTTTCTTTGATGTGTAAGGACTCCTACACTGCAACAGAGATGGCTATGTTGATGCTGTGAAGGATTGTGCCTGTGTTACATTCAGCGAAAGTACTAATACCATTCAAGTTGGACATTGCATCTATGGATGTAGTAAATATCTCAATTCCAAAAGAAATAATTTGCCAGCTGGATTCTATTACATGGAACTAACATCTCTGATTGGAATGATGCATCATGTGGTTACTTTGGAAGAGGAGGAACTCTGTGTGGTGCATGTTCTAATGGCTCCTATCCACCGGCCTATTCCATCGACATGAAATGTGTAGAGTGTAGCAATGGCAGTAAAAATATCTGGATATACTTGCTAGAAGCATTTCTTCCTCTTACTTTGTTTTATTTCACACTCCTACTCCTTCAAATCAATGTAGTTTCATCAACGATTTTTGGATTTGTTTTTTACAGTCAAATATTTTCTACTCCTATATTAATTAGAGTGTTAGTGATAAATAAATACCATATTAATGTCATTGCATGTGTCATAAGAGTTTTAGGTACTTTATATGGAATCTGGAATTTAGATTTCTTCCGTTCTTTCAATAGTAGAACATGTCTTGGAACTGATACTCTCACAACACTCTCACTGGACTTTGTGATTGCTATTTATCCTTTGTTCCTCATAACCATTACTTACTTTTTGATAATACTGTATGATAAGAATACAACACCGTTGACAACATTATTGAAGCCTTTTCTTACATTTTTCTCTTATTTTAAAAAGAACTGGAACATCAGGACATCTACTATATAGACTCGTTTGCTACATTCATCCTGTTGTCCAATGTAAAGCTACTAGCTACATGCATTGATATTCTGACTCCAGTAGATGTCCATCAAATCAACTCTCTATTGAATGTGACACACTCAAGACAGTTGTACTACGATGCTACAATACAATATTTTGGACCAAAGCATCTTCCGTATGCTATTTTGGCAATCGGAGTTTTACTAATACTTGTTTTTCTTCCTATTTTCATCTTCTTGGTCTATCCTTTTGGATTTGTTCAATACTGTATTAACAAACTTCCAAGCCGATGTATACTATTTTTAAATACTTTTGTGGATTCTTTCCAAGGTTGTTATAAAGACGGAACAGACCCAGGGAGTCGAGATTATCGCTGCATGTCAGTGTTACCATTTCTAATACGTTTAGTATTATTTATAATCTATGCAAGAACATTTGCTTCTTGTTTCTTTCCCCTTGCCAGTATGGTCTTGGTGTTGACTGCCATCTTCATCATCATCATTGATCCACTTCACACATCATATAAAAAAATGTCTTTTCACTTAGTCATGCACACACTTTTGTTGGCTAGCTGTGGGGTCAGTGCTAGTGGAGCTGACATAGCAGAAATTACGCAAGTGCAAACATTTCCAGTATTTTATGCAATGACGTCCATTATAGGAGTCATTCCATTACTTGGAGTTTCTTTGGTGACATTACAATTCATATTCAAGAAAGAAAATAAAGCTGTCCTCAACCGTAATGTTTCTGTACTTTAGCAAAAGTAGATAAGTTACTGAATTATATTACATTTTGTGCATTTTTTATATAAAGTTGCTGTTGTTTTAGTTTCAGTCCTCATTCTATATTATGACCAGTGCAAATGTCATTAGAACAAGATTTTAAATTAACCTAGAAATCTGTTATATGATTTCATACCGGAGACGAAGTGGGAGGCAGATATCTACATGTAGTTCACCATTCCACTCCAAATCCTGCTGAATGCAATTTTTAGGGTGGATTGGGACAAGCCGACATGCTGCTTCTATGTTTACCTTTACCAACAAGGCACCCATGCTGCGCTTGTGAATGATGTTCGCTACATTGATGAATGACATGAGGGGAGATCCCAACTAATCCTATCATCAACATTGGCCCCCCATATTAAAATGATTCGTCTTTAATCAAGATGCAGAAGTTTACCAAGTTATTCCCTTTGGGATCGAGGCCAAGGTGGTTCACATAAGTGGTTCGGCCTCCAAGCAGGTGGAAGGGGATCAACTAACTATTATTTGTCCAGCTCAGCAGCACAGCAGCAATGTATCTTGTGATGATCTCCAGCTTTAGTTTTGTTCTTAAAAGAGTTTAGTTTTAGATTTCAATCCTCATTCAATATGATCCTCCTGTGCTAATTACTTCTGAACAAAATTTATCTACACGTAGTTAACAATCGTGATTATGGTAGGCTGACTTTGCTGATGCAGTGACCAACCCCATTAAAAACTCATCCTGAAACTCCACTGCATGAAATATCTTGCATATTCTTGGTCTGTATGTGGCATAAGTGCTACCTCCCACTCATTTGTGCACATGGGTGACAAGGATAAGCTCTCTGAATGTGTGTCCCGTTGCGGGGCAACACGAGTCAAGGTCAATGGTATATGGGTAAAGATCATCCCAGTCCAGATACGAATCTATATTTGTATAGCTTTTTTCACACTCTGAAGGGTGGTAACAAAACCGAGTATGCCCTTGTCTTAATTCATGGAAAATCTCATTCCAATCACATGTCAATGTCAGCACACCAGAGTGTCACTCGAATTCCATCCTAGGGCGGGGCCATCCTCTCTGGCCCTTAGAAACAAATGCCTGAAGTGGTAATTGAAGACTCTGCTAGAATTGCCTGCTTCTATTACCACCATAATAGTTGCACACATGGAGCAAATCTACATGCCTCCCCTTGTCTGTAACATTGGTAGATCTTAGCAAGCCGTCCAGGCATTCATGGTGCTTGGGAGATTTTACCGACAGGGGCCGTGGCGGCAACCTGCATAAGACTCCCAGCTAGTTGGTGTTCTATGGGCAATGCAGGCTAATGTACAGTAGCTATCCTCAAGGCAGTGAGAATAGGTGCCAATAATTGCCTTGCATTGGACTGACACTGACTGACCAGGTGAGGTCTTGTTACACGAGAGTCTCTCTCCTGAACTGGCAATTGTACACCACTCAGAAACCAGCTTCATAATTGCGCTTGGCCCCAACAATCTTTACCTGAGTGAAAACCTTTAGTACCTTCTGTAGGAATCTGGTGGAGACAGTACTGTCATTAACCCACTCACTGAGACAGATGGGTTATTGGGCACTTGTAGAGGTAGAGTGTATAAATAGCTTTTTAAATGTGTGTCAATGGTGAGCTGGTCAGCTGCATATGGGTAAAGATCATCCCAGCTGGACATGGTATATTGCATAGCTTTTTTATGACCATGACAGGTTGACCTACCCTAGATGATGGAGCATCTACAATCCAATCAAATCTTATCCACAACTCTCTTTTTCACATTTTCTTTCTCAGCGTTCGTTTACTCATTAAATGCATTCTCTCTCTTTCACCAGTTTGTTTTTTTAACAATACAGAACTAAAAATATTTGGTCGCCACCAGGAATCAAACCCAGGACCGCTTGCTTAAGACCAACGGAGAGCAAGACTGTAGCATAGCAGTACCCCTTAACAGTATAAATACAGAATTGGAGTGTTTGTTTGCCGGCTGGTTGTCGTAGCTCAGTGGTAGAGCGCTTGTGCGTTAAGCAAGTCCAGTGGCGACCAAATATTTTTAATTCTGTATTGCTTAAAAAAGCCTGTGAAAGAGAGAATGCATCTAACTCTCTTTTAACCCCCCCCCCCCTCCCCCTCCCCCAAATAATGATTAAGGATGCTGCTGGGATTGTCATCAGGAAATTGCTAGATGCGGACGACCATGTAGTATGCATGTTGCGATGGCTGTCCCCGAGTTAATTGAGAAACTACGACGGAATTGGACTAGGAGGGGTTGTGGTTGAGGGCCGCCCATATCTCTCTAATCCAGGACCGAAGGCTCAGTAATTCGCCTTAGGGCTATTTAATTAAGTTTTATTTTAATTAAAAACCGGCTTATGAATTACAGAACTAAAGACTGACTGATGGGGTGAGCTGACTGGCCAGTATATATAGAAAACCAGTCAACACACCCACATCCTGGGTGAGCATGATACAGGAGGAATGCTAGCTGAATTTGATTGGTTGGAATTATTATGTAGGGTGACCATAAATGGTAAAGCTTGGGTGCATGAAGTGTGAAAAGGTGTGAATGAAATAATTAGGTAAAACACGAGATGAACGATCAATAAATAAAAGAAAAATAAACATATAAGTATTACAACAAACAAAGGAAAAATAAACGGGTATGGTTCATTCTGGCCTGGCTTGTGTGGCTGGAGATGAAATATCAGTGGTCTCCACCACAGCATGCATGCATGAGAAAATCTACTATGCTGCCATCCAACACTGCATGGTAAATCATAGCAGGTCAGCAAGGTGTTCATGGAACTGTGGGATTTTGGTACTGCTGATGGGGAGCCAGGGTGACACCACAGGAACCATGGGACCCACGGCTGGTTGGTGTTATGGTGACATGGGACTTGTTGCTGGTTGGTGTTCCATGGGCAATGCAGGCTCATGTAACTGACTTTGAGGTAGCCAGAACAGCACAGGCTCTGCTGGTATATGCCTTGCTGTGTACAGGCACCAGTCTGACACTGACCAGTTGAGGTTTTGCCTCATCATCAGGGCCTCCCTCTTGAAGTGGTAATCATGCACCACTTACAACTATCCCTGTGGTTGCACTTGGCTATGACGACCACTACCTGGGCGAACAACTCTGGTACTGTAGGAATCTTGTAGTGACTAGTGCTCTCATCAAGAAAAGTGTTCAATTCATTGAGACCAGCAAGCTATTGGGCATTTTATGGTCGACCTGATTGAATGTGGCATTTACAGTTATTTTGCTCATTAGGATGAAGTCGAGGTTGAGGATCTTTATCGTTGTTCTTTGACAATGACGTTGCTGGGTTGAATGGCCTTTGCTGTGCTAATGCTTGTATGACCTATGGTGGGAGATATTCTCATTCACTCTGGCTAAGAGAGCAGCCAAGGCCAGTACATCCATCCTGGTGGCAGGCATACTAGCCATGGACTAGAATTAGTGGAACTCCTATGTGTCAGCTGTATGTTTTCAATCAGTGAGAGGCAAGCATGCCTGCAACACATGATGACTAGTAAGAGGCAAGCATGTCAGCTGTTCCTCTAATGCATAGCTTCCTACTAGTTATAATGCATATCAGTGCATGTTTGATTTTATTGACCAGGGAGTAGATTGAAAAAAAAAAGGAATAAAAGAATCAATTGACATATATAGTTCAATACACACATCAAGCAGTGGTCTGTCATGGACTGCGACTTTGGCAAATATAATTGAATCCACCATATAACATGATAATAACCATCTTTCACTGTGGCGAGAAAGACAAAGACATGTCGAGGCTTTAATCATCATTTAATAATAAAAAGAGCTAGCTTCAGCAAGAATACTGCGGCATCTTTTGCTGACAAGAAGATTAGACACTTTTTACATGCCAGAAGGCCAAGACATCATTGGACTAAAAGAAAGACACTTTTTCACTTTTAAGAAAACCACATTTCTATTTCATATCAATATCAAGAATTCCTAGTTTTTCCCACACCATTTCGACATAAATATCTAACCCAGCACAAAGTCTCAGTATGATAAAGAACTGTAACATACTAAACATTATAGCCTGAGATGTGTACAGCAGCTGTCGTTTTACACAGTTGAATCAGGACAGTGTATGTTTATTAATACTTGAAAAGTAAACCAAGTGTTAATTTATTTAAACATACTACTTTTTGAAATTGAAATTGCTGCTCAATACTGAAAGTAAAACTATAATAAAACAAACTGTTAAAAAAGCAACAACAACAACAAAAGGAACTAATTTTTCAGGTCATTTATATATATTCCTTTTCCAAACTGTTAGCACTAAAATAGTAACTTGAATACTCTCTTGAAAATAAATAGAAATGTAACCAGAACAATTCCAAGGACTGGAAGAAGTACCACTACAAATATAATCCCATAAAAAACATTTGTAAGAGGTGACTTTATAATACAAGTGTTTTCCAGAATGTCAAGCCCACAAGCACAGACTCCAAAACAAGCCAACAGAAGCAAGTGGATGACCCAGTGGTACGACATATTCTTAAATTTTTTTCGAAAAGGATTAATAATGATGATGATGGTGGCAGTGATCACAGAGACTATGCTTGCAATTGGAAAGAAAGAAGCAGTTAATGTATATACATAAATTATAAATACGACTAAACGTATTAGAAACGGTAACACTGACATGCAGCGATAATCTCGACTCCCTGGGTCTGTTCCGTCTTTATAACAACCTTGGAAAGAATCCACAAAAGTATTTAAAAATAGTATACAGCGGCTTGGAAGTTTACTTAAGAATTTCTGAACAAATCCAATAGGATAGAGGAGCAATAGTAAAGTAGGAAGAATTACTAGTGCTAATAGAAGTACAATTGCCAAAATAGCATATGGAAGATGCTTTGGTCCAAAATATTGTATTGTAGCATCGTAGTACAACTGTCTTGAGTGTGTCACATTCAATAGAGAGTTGATTTGATAGACATCTACTGGAGTCAGAATATCAATGCATGTAGCTAATAGCTTTACATTGGACAACAGGATGAATGTAGCAAACGAGTCTATAGTAGATGTCCTGATGTTCCAGTTCTTTTTAAAACAAGAGAAAAATGTAAGAAAAGGTTTCAATAATGTTGTCAACGGTGTTGTACTCCTATCATACAGTATTATTAAAAAGTAAGTTAAAGTTATGAGGAACAAGGGATAAATAGCAATCACAAAGTCTAGCGAGAGTGTTGTGAGAGTATCAGTTTGGAGACATATTCCGCTGTTAAACGAACGAAAAAAATCTAAATTCCAGATTCCATATAAGGCACCAAAAGTCTTAATTATGTATTCACTGTTTTGTTTATTATGTCTATTTACAGCCAACGCTCTAAATAACATAGGAGTAGAAAAAATTTGACTGTAAAAAACAAATCCAAAAATTGTTGATGAAACTACGTTGATTTGAAGGAGTAGGAGTATGAAATAAAACAACGTAAGAGGTAGAAATGCTTGTAGCAAGTATATCCAGACATTTCTGCTGCCATTGCTACACTCTACACATTTCATGTTGATGGAATAGGCCGGTGGATAGGTGCCATTAGAACATGCACCACACAGAGTTCCTCCTCTTCCAAAGTGACCACATGATGCATCATTCCAATCAAAGATGTTAGTTCCAATGTAATTAAATCCAACAGGCAAATTATCTCTTTTGGAATTGAGACGTTTACTACATCCATAGATGCAATGTCCGACTTGAACGGTATTAGTACTTTCACTGAATGTAACACAAGCACAAACCTTCACAGCATCAACATAGCCATCTCTGTTGCAATCTAGGAGTCCATTGTCTGGACACATCATAACTGGTCCAAGAGAACTTGCTGCAACATAAAAAGACCCCACCTGTCCAAAAACAATGACAGCGAATAGAACTGGTGTGACGGACATTACTGTTTAAACAGTGTAACTGAGCATGTAAGTGATGGGGTACTTAAACATATATTGGAAATGTTTGCACTTGTTTTATTGGGAATGCAATAGTTAATGCAGAAATGGTGAGGTAGTTGGAAAGGAGATAATTTGAAAGTTGGGAAAGCTTCTGTGTTGATCCAGATCTGCATGGAACAATAGGTCTGAATTTTGGGGGATTTTTTATTGACCTTGTGAAGAAAATACAGTCTCTGTGGTCACACTGTGTCCATGTTGGTTGTGTGTATCCCTGCATTGTATTTATTGAGGAGGCCTTCATGCTTATACTTCACAAATATCTAATTAGAACATTGAGCTATTTCCTTGGAAATGTCCTTCTCTAGTGGCTCATATGTCCTGCAGTCAGACAGGTAGTCCAAACCCTTTTTGGTGTATTCCAAGGTGTCTTGGATGACTATATAATACCCTTAGTTTGTCAGCTGACTTTATTGTTATGGACCGGTTTCTCTTAAGTGCCAAAAGTGTTCTTTGTGAGTCTAAGAAAGGTTTGTCCACAGTTTATGTTGTTGTTCTGCGTCCACACACACACAAGAGTGAAGCCTGTTTTTGATGACCACTAAGTGTTCCTCTATGACTCTGGGTAGGGGAGCAGTGCCTGGTTTGTTGGTCAGTTTGGCATAGACATGTTGGCACTGGTCATGGTATTTGTCAAAATATTCCAGAGGATCTGGAACTTGCCTGAGAGTAGGTCCAAACTTCAGGCCCAAGGTCAAGACTTCAATATCTTCCTCAGTCAATGGCTTGCTCGACAAGTTCAGAATGGAAGGGGTGTTTGTTGTCGCTGGCTTGTGTGGAGTTTTGTCAGGCATATCTGGGTTTCCTATGGTGGTGTCATCCACTGAATCAGGTCCTGAATCTCCTGTGGCACCTGTGTAGATTGTAGATCTAGTTTTTCCAGTTGGATTAGGTGGATGGATGATCGCTGGTGTCTTCTTGGCTTTGGGATGAGTTGGTGTTAATTGCCTCTTCTTAGGAGCCTGAACTGGATTAGGTATTTCTGGAGGTGTCGAGATAGGAGAAATGGGGACAGAGGGAGAGATTGAGGGGTTATCTACAGGAAACAAGGTGTAGGGAAGGTCTGAATGAAGGCTTCAAATATGGGATAGAAGTAGGAGGAGATTGAGGAGTTTGAGGAAGTTGTAGGGGAGGTAAAGTAGGTTGGAGTGTAATAGAAATAGACTGCTACTAAGGAGATCCAGGTTGGAGAGGAGGTAGATGGGTTTGAGAGGGTTGCAAGGGAGATAAAGTGGGTTGGACTGTGGTAAGCATAAGAGGGACAGAAGTGGTGGCAATGGGATGGTTAGGTTTTCTGATCTCATCGATAGAGCTTGTTGCCATGTTCTGGTGAAACTCCATCTGTACTCCCATTGTGCATGTTGTGGCTGTCACTCCTCTCTGATGGGAGGTTCTTGCACTTGTAGATGGTATCTGTCTTGTTAGAGTTCTATTGGTTAGAGTACCTTTCTCTATTAGTTTGTGAAGCTCACCTGGGGTTAATGGTCTTCCCAGCAATTCATTGATTTTTCTGCAGGAAAGGACGTGTCTTCTGGAGAGGTCTTTATCTGCATTCTTCTGGGTTTCAGATAGAAAGCATTCGTGGTTGATGAGTTCATTGGTTAAACCTGCTGTTGAAATGACACCTACAGCTCCTCCAGCAGTCGGGGAAGTGGCATCATCCCCAACGATCTTTGAAAGTGGGAGACATTGTTTTACTTTAAGATGATGACCTTTTCGAGTGATTATGGCCCACTGCAAGTATTGTCGATGTACATCCAGGTTCTGATGGCTTAGTTCATGTTGCCACAGTTCGAACTGTAAAACGTACCTTCAAATGCGTCATAACCAAGCTAGCACCTATCGTGATGATTGACTCAGAAGGTAAGAGACCCAGACCACCACCTTGCCACCCAGTATGTTCGGGACTGCTATAGTCACCGAAGGGACACAGAACTATTTAACTATTCAGCAACCTGCTTATAACAATTGGAATGCTATTCACACGCACATTACTTTATAATTATATTCATTGACTAAACACTCGTGCTTTTCTGAATCATTTCATCTAGGTCTGCCTTTTTGGTGATGACTATTGTTTGATTAATAACCTTACATATAGTTCACTAAAGGGATTTTGACAGCGCATTTCTGTGAACCAGTGCGCTGAGTTATCAATACTTTACCAAACCCTACATTGCAAGTGGGCCTTACAACCCCAACGTGGACTTTCTATCCACCCATTGTAGGTCGGCCTTCCTTACCTGTTCATTGGTCCTTCAAGCCGGATCTGCCTGTAAAGCATTATCGCTCGCCACAATTCACAGACAGATCCTCGACGTTCACCTTCAACTAGTTCTACAAGCCAAGCCTCTGACTGCCGCCTCACTGAGCAAGCGACCATAGCACAAGCGCTTATAGCCAAGCCTCAAAGGACTTCAGAGCATGATAAGTAGATGCTGATTTTGACACATTGACCTCAATTTTCATCTTCATTATGTCTACTGAAAAACTACAGCAGATAGATGAGTGTGATGACATAGAGAAACTCAAGAGTTTGCGAAGCAGTCGCAAAGGTCAGATTATTACTGTTTGCAATGACTTCGAAAAGCTCAAGATCGACAGCTCTCTCAAGTCATCCATGTCTACTAAGTACCAGAACCTTCTCACACAGCTGAAAGGTCATCGTGAACTGTATGAGAGGATACAAGACAAGATTCTATGTCTCGTTGGAGATAAAGAGGACCATGATTCCCATACATATACATATGCACAAGAGGAAACAGAAGAATCTGAGACCTATACATTCACACATTGAAACTCATCTAGAGATACTGCAGATATATAACAGTGTTTCCAAGTTTAACACCATGGTTTTGTGGGAAGGGCTCAGCAGGATCTGACACCTCCCACATAGAGATTTACGGCTAACTCTTAGAGACATATTTTGTGTCAAGAACGTGATTGCCAATTGTTCCTTTTATGTCATACAGAGACAGTAGCTATGTGACCCTTGTGTGACGACCGCAGATGTTGTTGGTGAGGATTTAGCTTCTCAGTTGGATCAAGATGGAGTGGCTGATTTGTTTGCAACATCAGCAGGTGAGAATGAATCCCTGCCTATTCCTGTTGCAATCATAAGTACTCTCTGTATCACATGCACATACATGAACAACTGTGGCATGTAAATCATTGAGAAATGATAGTTTCAATTATTACAAATTGTGTATCAGCCCATGAGTAAATTGTAGAGCTTTTGCTGCTATGTCTGTACAAATTAAAAGTTTTTGTTGTGGAGCTCATCACGCCTGTTTCCTCATGTACAAACTCATATATTGTATACACTTACACATACATATGTGTACAGTATATAAAGTGTCATTGTGGTCTCTTTCATTCATCTTAGTAAGAGGTACTTTTTTTTTTTTTACGTTCTTACATTCATAATGTATATTTTAGTTCTAATTAAGAATTCCTATAAAGGTTATTATTGAGACCTTTATCGAGTAGAGATGAGCAGTGTAACATCAAGTGCTGTACTGTACTGTAGTGAAAACAGCATTGTGTTCCTGAAAGGAGCACTAAAAATTGGTAACATGTGATTACTTTTTCTTCTTTGTTACAGGTTGGAGATGCAAGAGTGTCCAAGGAATTGATGTGGACGTTCCAGTGACAATTCAATCCTTGTTTGAAGGAAAATCTACTGGAGTATTGAGGACAATTAAACCTATCACTGACACTGTCATAATCCAACTCTTTAAAAGCTTCTTCATACTGGAAGTTTACAGTATTTTATTTTTATGGAATAGTTCATTAGTATTTTGTCAATGGCATTGGGAATGTTATACTAGCTTACAAGCAGACTGCATTAATTTCAGAATAAAGTTGACTAACTAACATAGTACTCGAGGTTTCTTCAGTTAGTGACCTCTTAGTGCTGCCTTGAGTCATCACGTTGATCGTACTGAAGTTGTATTTAACTAGTAATACAATGCTACTATTTACTCTAACAAAATTGAAGAAACATTCTATGAACAAATATGGGTGGGGAAGGGAGGCCGGGGGGGGGGGGGGGGGGGGGGGGGAGTGCGGAGGAGGCGAGTGAGATGCATGGACCCAGGAAAAGTACTTCTATGCTGCTCTCACTGTCTCTACTAGATACTCTAGATACATACACATGTAGATTGCTCCATGAATTTTATGGAGTTGTGGTCTGTCGACTTAAGAATATGTGTCACACAGTATAACATTTGCTTCAACTTTTAGAATAAGCAGTCACGTCCAAAATTGAAGCCACACCCTTTGATTGTTGTGTGAACAAGTATTATTATTAAAAAACTACAGTTGCAAAATATTGATGTGTACCCACAGCTATTTTTCCAAGTGATCATGCACTTCAGCATGATTGAGGTGGGTCTGTTGGCTCAGAAATGGTCAGCCCAGCAGAAATGGTCAGCCCAGCAGAAATGGTCAGCCCCTCAGCAATGGTCAGCCCCGCAGCAATGGTCAGCCCCTCCCAACAATGGTCAGCCCGCAGCAATGGTCAGCCACGCAGAGATGGTCAGCCCCGAAGCAACGGTCAGCCCCGCAGCAATGGTCAGCCCCGCAGCAATGGTCAGCCCCGCAGCAATGGTCAGTCCCGCAGCAATGGTCAGCCCCGCACGCAGCGATGGTCAGCCATATGCGCATGCGCGCGTGCTTAAGGTTCAACGTTTATTTGATCGGCCGTGCTCTATAGGTCAGAGGTGAGGGTCAGCCGTTCTGCACATAACGTCGTGTCCTATTCTATTCGCGTGGTTCTTCCGGTAACGCACTATAGTCTACTTTACAGTCTGCATTTTGGGTGTGGTGGGTCAAATAATAAACAGAGAATGTGGGAACGCCCAATAAACTGTAGAATCTAGTCTGTAAGCCAGTTATGGCGGAAAGCCAGCCGCAAGTTCCTACTGAGGTGAGCACGTTGCTACTCCCTAACTGATTACTAGATTAAGTGTTTGATTAGTTACTAGATACGCTGTTTGTTACTAGATCCATTGTTTGTTTATTAGATAACTTTTACATAAGGGTTGAAAGAAGGGAAAACACTGCTACCTACACACATGCCAAGTGCTTAGCATATGAAATAAAGAAAGAGGGAAATTAATGTGTGAGCATTCAATAAAAGGCATCAGCAAGTGGAAAAATAGAGGGAAATTTATACCTGAGCATGCTCATAAAATACTAACAACTGGAAAAGAGAGGGAAACTAATGTGTGAGCATGCTCACAACAAATGCACTGGCAACTGGAAAATTTGAGGTTAAAAGTCATGTTCCTGAGCATGCTCTTAAAAAGCACCAGGTTCTTTTTATGAGTATGCTCAGACATGACTTTCCCTCTCTTTTTTCAGTTGCTATTGTGTTTTTGAGGATAGTTAGACAAGACTATCCCTCTCTTTTTGCTATAGTTTGTAACTATTTTACTCTAGCCATTTGAAGTCTAGTTTGTTCCATTTGAAGTCTAGTTTGTTCCAGAAATACAGTAAGTTGTGTGTTAATAACACATAAGCACAACATGTATTTGTTGTAATGTTATTTTTCTGGTTAGTTAATTTTTGTTGTTGTTCTTGTTATTGTTTTATTTACAGTTTCTTACAATGTGTATTGAATTTGTATTTGGGATGTATTTGTATGTTTGTGCACTTTTATAGGAAGATTATGTTTTTGTAATTTGTTTTAATGTATATGTTCATGTGTTAGCATTTGTATAAACAACAGCGTGTTTCCTTCGAAAAGAAAGTGGTTTTTTTTTATTTTTATTTTTTCATTGCATTTTGACTAAACAGTTTGTACCACTACATTAAAGATTTTAACAGTCAAGTTCTCGTTTCTATTGATTTACAGCTAAAAGCTAGAAACTCTTCCACAACTATACACTAGTCGAACCAAAAAACTATATTTTATCAACTACTATATCGTTTTGTTTGTTTTTTCTACCATAGCTCCTTCCGTTAAAAAAAAAATCATCATTCTACTGAACAAAATTGAAAACTTATTTTTTCTGGTGCCTACTTTACACAGGAAGAAACAGCACATTCTCTTATTGTGTGTTTGTGTGTTTGGAATATCATGTTATTATTGTGTGTTTGTGTGCACATATTTACATATTTTACCAGTTGTATGTTTGTGTATTTGTTTATTTGTCAATTTCTCAGCATTGTTTTTTACTATTTCATTTATTAAAATATATTGTATTGTATTTAATCATTGTGTGAGAAATATGCTTGTGTGTAAGCATGTCATAGAGTTGCTGTTGTTATCATGTGTTTACATTTCTATAAATTTATAGTGAGTAAAATTGTATGTTTGTGCATTTGTTTAAATGGTTATAATTATAGTATTGTTTTACATGTATTTATTTATTTATTTAAAATTGTGCAGAATGTTTAGAAAGTATGCATTATTGATATAGGAATAAATTTGTTTGTGTGTTTGTTTATAAGATAGTTGTAGCCTTATATAAGTTTGTTTGTGTGTTTGCATGTTAAAGTCTCGTTTAAATAGCACCTAGTGCTGTTTGTTTGTTTGTTTGTATATCAATTTAATTTTATTTATTTATTTATTTGTATTTAGAGAAATCTCCATCCTCCAGTCTCACTTCACTGGGAGCACTGCCATACATGGAGTGAGTATGTCCTGCCTGTACAATGTGCAGTACTACAGAATAAAGTCATAGTTATGGATAATGATGATCTCACACTTCACATCTCTACTGACCTTCACTCATGGACTACTACTCATGCACCATATAAACGCTCGTCCCTAAGTACCTACCAGTCTAAGTTTGTATTGGTTGGTGGATGGCATCCCTCCACTTGGGAACCCACTAACTCTCTGTTGACTAGTTCTACTGGTCTAGACTGGAAGCCATCGCTACGTGCCATGCCTACTCGTCGCTACTACCCATCATCAGTTAGTGGAGGATCACCAGAGGTCCTGGTCGTGGCTGGTGGGAGTGGCTCACATCACGAGGAGTTGGAAGTAGTGGAAGTTCTACTCAATGACCATTGGACGACTGCAGACTCACTTCCTTCTTCATGCTGTGACATGCGATCAACATTCCATGAAGGCAACTTCTACTTCACAGGAGGAGAGGACAAGGAGAAGATTCTGTTTATATGTAGTTTAGAGTCTCTCACAGTATCTGCTAGTAATGGCAGGACAAGAAGACAAACAATATGGAGGACAGTAACCACACTTACTGACATCTTAGCTATCGTCTCCTATGTATCGAATCTAATCGGCATCGATAAATATTCTACCATTAGCTGTTACTCCAACAAGACAGAGGAGTGGATTGAGACTACTAGTGAGGGAGATAGACCAGTTGGTGGATATATAGTTACTGCAGTTTTGTCTACTAGAGAGTTGCTGGTTGCTAATAGAGATGGAGTACATAGAGGAACTCTGTCAGGTTAGTGTAAGTAAATAGCAGCATCTCTAGAAAGCCATCTTGTCTTCAGTGCTATTGGCTTCTCTTTAGAATGTCCCATTTATAGATTATATGGGAAACTAAAGTTAGGTACTAAAACTTGTACTATAATAATATAACTAGAATATTATTATTTATTATTAAGTTAATTAAGTTAAAATTAAATATTTATTATGTTAATTATGATAATTATAATAAGTAAGGTAATTGATTGTCTTTGCCAAAATTGCAAGTGCTAGAATGTAGCTGCTTCTACTGGCAGCTGCTTCTACTGGCAGCTGCTTCTACTGGCAGCTGCTTCTACTGGCTTAGCTCTAGGCTATAAAACCAGCTGCCCACTAAGAGCCAGCTAATGGTACTGGTGCAGTGTGTGTTACTTGTATAGTATGTATAACCAATGAGACCTAATACCTGTAATTAGTGTTTATTTGCAATATTTTATAATTCATATTTTTATAATTCATATTTTATGTTTAATAGCTTTGAAGTATGAAGATGCATACAAACACTTCATTGTTTCCAAAGAGGTGTTGGAGCTTCTGTCTTTAAAGTTTATGTCCCTTGGTCCTCCAAGACAAGGCAAGAGTACAACTCTCAGGAGAATTAAGAAAGAGATCATAGATCTTCTGTCAGCTAAAGAAGAGGAGCAGATTCATGGCAGCACAGGTGCAGTACAGTGTTGCTCCAATATGCTAGTCCAAGGCAAGTCTGATCCAACTACAGCAGAAAGAACCACAAACTGGACCATTGTAAAGAATCTCACTGAGGAAGCATCTCTACTCTTTCACACTCTGAAAGATAGTCTGGCGACTGAATCCACTTCTGAGGCTACAGCTGATGATTCCCATGGAGGTAGTGACACCAGGGCAGAGGTCAGTCAGGCTAGCAGTACAGGGCGGTCTCATCAGGTTAAAAAACAACACATTAGAAACGCCAAGCAATCCCGCCCTGTTCAAAAGCCACAGTCTAACTTAATTCATAAAATGCTGGCAAAACTAAAATTATCGACCAAACAAAAAATCAGATCACCAGATTATTCTGAAATAGCTGCCATATTCGAGACAGTGTCTAAACAACCACACTTTGCAGAAAATGTGAAGCACTTTTTTAAAGCTTTTTTGAGAATGGAGGACACCGGAGGTCAGCCGGAGCTGATGGACATGCTACCAGCACTCACCATAGGACCTGGCCTCTACTTGCTGTTCTTTAGCTACAAGTTCCAACTAGATGAGGAGTATCGGGTCTTCTATCAGAGAGCTTCAGGAGAGACAACTGCACCAGAGAAATCTGAGTTTACTTTGCAACAGATGCTTTTGCGTACTCTGGCCAGTATATCTTGTCTCAGTTCCTCCACCCATCTTCAACCTCTACCAGGAGCAGACAACTCAGCTATTGGTGAGATACTGGAGTCCTCCAAGTCAGTAGTGTATATAGTGGGCACTCACAAAGACAAGGTTTCTGAGGAAGTCATCGCTACAGTCGACTCACAGCTTCAAAAAGTGATTCGAGACACTGACTCCTACAAAAAAGGCATAGTTCAGTTCTGCTCAAAAGACAAGCTTGTTGTTTCTTTAGACAACATGGGAGGCGGAGTAGAAGAGATTGATCACTTGCATCAGCTACTGGAGAATGCCATGGAGAAACACTTTAAAACGCTGAAAATTCCAGCTGTGTGGCTTCTGTTCAGCTTGTGTCTTCGCATGAGAGAAGTGAGGACAGCCAGCCTGGAGACCTGCTTGGCCTTGTCCCATGCCTTCAATATGACACCCTACGAGACCAAAGCAGCTCTGTGGTTTCTTCACCACCATGCTGGAGTTCTGATGTACTTCCCCAGTGTGCCTGGTTTGGAGGACCTGGTCATCATAGACATACAGGTAGTGTATGACAGTATCACTGGTGTCATTCTTAAAGCCATGAGCTTTGATAGCATAGGTCAGGCCACATCCGAGAGATTCAGGAAGACAGGTCGATTCTCTGTGACAGATTTGAAGATAGCTACAGCTGACATTTCTGGAGATCTGATTCCACCAGAGCAACTGGTGGCTTTGCTTGCATATCTTCACTTCATAGCTGAGATTGCGTCAGTCAAATCTTCTGATACTAACTCAGTCTTAGAAGAAGAGAAAGAATACATCATGCCTTGCGTGTTAGAAAACACTAGTGCAAAAGAACTTGACCAATTCCACAAAGAATCCTGTAGATCATGTTTCGTGGAACCTCTCTTGATGTACTTCAGTAGTGGGTTTACTCCTATGGGACTCTTTCCTGCTGCAATGGCATGTCTCGTATCCAACAAGTCCTTCACTTTCATTGGAGAAGGAGTCAAGAAAAACATGGTGCAATTTATGTACGGATCTAAACAAATTTGTGTAACATTTATATCTCGATGTAAATATTTTGAAGTCGTAGTTTCGTGTGATCCTACTTTCCAAGACTCCATTCACCATGAATGTGCTGCTCTAAAACATGAAATAGAAGACACTCTAAAGAAGGCTAGTTCCAGAATGAACTACAACAGCTCCATGGACTACCAGTTTGCCTTTGACTGTCGTTCACATGAAGGAGAAAATCATCTTGGGAGAGTTCATGAAGTTGAGTCCATTCCTTCAGTCATGAAGTGTTTCAACAGTTCACAAGGAATTGCACTTCAGAATAGACACCTCATTTGGTATGGACAGGTATGTAGAAATAGACTATTATATTCTAACTTGCAACAACTAACAATCATTTTGTTTGGTTTTAGAAATATAAGAAGAATGATCCTGTGGTAGAGGTCTCTGAAAGTAAGTCATGTTATTGTTTTTATTTGGTATCATTATAAGTGTTTTATTAATAGGTGGCAATAACTTGAGTATATTTCTGAGTGTGTATCCTGACTTGGTGCACTCAGTGAAGCCTTGTGTTATGACAGTAGCTGATCACTGCTACAGTATTGGACTCATATCACAATATACCTATGACCAACTTCGTGAGCGTAAAGACCTGATTGACGAAGACAGAGCAAGGACTCTTTTGGACAACATTCGTAGAGTCTTTTCATCGAGACCCTCAGCTCTCAAGGAGTTTGTTACTGTATTGTTCCAAACAGGAGAATGTAATCATTTAGCAGATAAAATACAGCGACAGCTCCAGTAAGTATTTTGTTATTATTGTAGTATTTGAATTATTGTATTGTTTGTGTAATAGAATTGTGGATTGAAGTCTGTCAATACTTCATGGACTTGCATTTGAAAACACTCATTGTATTACTTTTATATATCATAATCACACATTCTAACTTTTATTTTAACCCTTTCACCGGTAGATTTTAAAAAAGAAAATATGTAAATAGATTTAAAAAATCATAACAAATTAAACATTGAAAAAAGTACCTAGCAACCATATATTATTCATGTAGCACACTAGTTAGGGATTTTGAAAAACCGCATGTATGTTGCCTAGCAACAAATCACAAAAATTTAATTAATGTTTCATAATATTTACTGAATTATTTTAATATAAAAGTGATAATATGTTGATTATACAATTAGATTTACATCTAGATGATTGAATTATATATTTATAATGAAAAATCTAAACTTTTACAAAAATGTTGCTTATAATGAAAAATCTGTAAAAGTATATTAAAAAAAAAACAGTTACATTCAGGTGCAACACGTAAATGGACCTTGCAAAAGGAGCATTGAATACGAGATTACTATGCTCTACTAGCTAAACCTAGAACTAACTATCCTTGCATTGCTAAGCACAGCTATCTAAGACATGCCCAGTGTTTATGACTCACCTTCAGCATCTGAAGATTCAGACCCATTGCAAGTGCTATCATCAGAAGAATGCACAGCATCTTCTAAAGCTTCCACTTCCCTAAAAGTAACTGTTGGAGATCCAATGAAAGCAAAAACATCTGTACTGCTCTCTTGCAAGTCCCTTTCATCGCTCTCCGCTTCAGATAATCCAAACTCGTCGTCGAACAAAACTAACAACACCGTCTGCACTCAGCCACGAAGCCATGCTACCGCTGAGTAGGCTAATAAAATTCGACGGAATAGTACGTCACGGTTTCCATAGTTACCCTATACCTGCTGTTAATAAAAATTATATGCACTCGACTGCCATATGGCGGTTATACCGGTGAAAGGGTTAAAAGTGTATTTCCACAGTATTTTTTAAATTACAATTAACTATTAAAATAAAAATTTTTAGATCATTTTCATTTAAAAATGATTAACATTGCTCTAACAATAATATATTATATTTTGAATATAATACGACACATGAGTAGGCCTATGATTGGCAATACAACTACTCCAGAAAAATGTTCAGCTGCTGTAAGTCTACAATCACCTCTCTTGTCTGACAGTATCTTGCTGGCAGTGTACAACAATCCATCATCTCTCTTGTCTGACAGTATCTTGCTGGCTGTGTGCAATGATCCATCACCTCTCTTGTCTGACAGCATCTTGTTGGAGGTGTACAATGATCCATCACCTCTCTTGTCTGACAGTATCTTGTTGGCAGTGTACAATGATCCATCACTTCTCTTGCCTGACAGTATCTTGTTGGCAGTGTACAATGATCCACCATCTTTCTTGTCTGTTCCTTAACTGTAGTGTCCTGGAGTTTGAACTCTTGTATATTTCAAGGGTTGTTTGTTGTAGCAACAATTCGAACCCACGCCGACTAAACATTGCACTTCTAACAACACAATCAATAGTAAAGTGTAGCACCTAGCTAATTTTAAAACGTAGTGATTGTTCCTGACAATGCAATTGATAGCAAAGTACAGTGACTAACTAATTTAGAACATAGTGACTTACACTACATGTATAATATATCAATGTGCAAGCATAACAATAGCCTTTTTGGGGTCCAGCTTCAAGGTGGTAATGGAGCTGAAAGTTGGGAATGGTTGATTTTACCGACAAATATCGTTATTTTTTTCACAATCTTGGGTCTTGTTGTCAGGAGTGGGCGTGGTGGGCTCCTCCCTCTTTGTGGTAGGCGGGTGTGACTGCTCACAAAACTTAAGTAGCGTTGAAGTGTACGATGAAGATAAAGGCGTGTGGGATTGAGTGGCAGATATGGAAGAACAATGGAGCGGGCATGGAATTGCTGTTGTGGGAAAGAAGCTGTATGCACTGGGCGGTTACCGTGGGCCTGAAGACGGGTAATCGAGCAGTGTGGAATGTTACGATATGGAGTCAGACTGTTGGTCCATCGTAGGTTCAATGAAAGCTGAGTGGCGACGGTTTGGTTGTTCTTGATACTTGACCACCACTTACCTAATCTTCGTCACATCACTATCTATTTTATTCAGCAAATGTGCCAGATATTTCTATTTATTTATTCAGTTGTGGTTATTTTTGTTTATATATAATATATTTATTTATTTATTTTTAAATATATACCTATTTATAGAGGGAAAAAATTGTTTTCTTTTTATAACTATAATATTAACTAAAAAATAACTCACATAGCTACAGAGTTGACCTGTTACTGGATTAATGGAATATACACAAGTGGAACACTAAAGTAAGGAAGTGGTACATTTATTCATTCATTGATTAGAACAAGTGCAACTGTAGCTGTCAGTAAAGCTAATGACATATTAATCACTAACTTGTTACATATTTCTCATTCTTGCTTAGTTTTCTTCCCTCTATTCTTCATCGCTCCTGACTGCCCATTCTGACTTCACTCTGTTCTTGCTACATGGATAACAGACATTACACACCTCCATAGTTACCTGACCTGTGTAACTATCACTTGTCCTACCATGACGGTGCTGGGGTCACTCAGACGCCAGTTATCACTGCATGTGAGTCCAAAGTTAAACTGTCGCTGAAAAAAAAAAAGGAATATAAACTGAAGTACGGACGGAAGTTGAACATTTATTTATTCCTTGATATGAACAAATTCAAGCTGTAACACTATTGGCAAGAATTAAACACTGGTAATAATGTAGCTAGAATAACAACAAAGGGTGAGCTTCTGTATGAATATGGTTAGTGATAATTCATGTATAAAGTAACAGGTTAAAAATTAAATTTTCTCTATGTCTCCAACTGTAAGATAGTACACCTTTCATTTAACATTTCCTTATAAGGGTAGCTCCTGAATTTGGAACTATCCTCATAGGAAATGTAGAACCAAAGGTGAACTAAGAAAATTCAATTTTCATCCTGCATCAATTCTCAAGTATTAGCTATAATTGTTATCATTATGTATGAGCAATGTGATATCAGGAAGTGAGAGCTCATTATGAGCTACAACCCTTACCAAATTGTAACTTCTGGTTTTACTGAAGCCTAGGATGCTTATAGTCTGCTATACGTTGTTAGGTGGGTTGATAAAGTAAACTTAAGTTAAAAGTCTGCCCCAAGTCAATGGTACGTGTATTCCAAGGGCCAAATGTGTTATCGATATAATTATTCGATCATCACGCTACTATAATCATGTGACACATGTTTGTTTCTATTCATCCAGCGGGCCTTTATTTGTGAACTCCTGATAGTGTATCACTTCACTGCACTCACTTGCCAACAATAACAACAATATAATTACAACAATAACAACAATATAATTACAACAATAACAACAATATAATTATAACAATAACAACAATATAATTACAACAATAACAACAGTATAATTAAAACAACACAACAACAATTGTTTAAAATCTGACTAGTCCATTTGAAAGATCATGCCACATAAATGACAATGTTTAATTACCAATTATTATATCTATTTTCACATAGACAGTTGTCCTTGTAGCCATGGCAATCGTCCTGTTCTAATGCTCACCTGGTCTTTGAATAGTCCATTGGGTGAGAGAAGGTCTTTCTTGTTTCTTTTAGTCCTAGCTTCCAGCCACCATGTCAGGTTGTCTCCTCCTTCTCCTTTCACCCACTGCATCTCTCCAGGTAGGAAACTCATAGCCAGCACTATGCCCACGAAGATCAACAAAACCAGCCAGCTCCCCGGGTACTGAATCAAAATATTGGGTGACTTGAAGATAATGATCATACACATGCTTGTATATATTAATTATTCACATGAAGGTGTATTTAATGGTAAGCCATTTCAAATTGCAATTACATATAAACCTTTTGGCCTTCTTCTGCCTCTGCTTGAGTCTTTTAGTCTACCCGAACTTGTTACCCTCTATCTCCTGTTTCCCCTTTCTCTCCTTACTGCTCTGTCTCCTTCCTGTTCTGGACAGTTCCCTCAGGTTTGCTCTCCTATGTATGGCCTAGTACTTGTTGCAATTCTCCCACCCTGTCCTCATGATGCCCTCCACCTAGCCCCGCCTGCTTGGCTTCTAGAAGGGCCTGGTTAGCTATGTTTAAACAGGGTTTAACCTTCATTTTATTTAGCTACTACTCCATTAAAGAGGACGAGCCCAAATCCATCAGTAGGACTGTTGAAGTAACTTTACCATCTCACCTCATCCATTGCAGGTTTAATGGCAACTATGAGAGCAGCAAGTATTAGAAATCCAAGAGACAGGTACCAGATGTGATCTCTGACTCTCCAGATGGCCTGGATCACTGGCTTCACGTACCGGTACTCAGCTATGGTATGGTACAGCTCAGCAAGAGTTGGATAGACCTGGTCCATCACTGGTAGCTACACTTAGCTCAGCTGGATTATCTCACCAGTCTCTGACTCTATCTCTGGCACATGAGGGTAGGTGTGGGAAGTGTGCAAATGTGAAACCGTCCCAGGGAAATGCCATAGAGTATCACCATGTGAATATTCCTAACAAATATATTGCCCCAAGGCTATTGGCATTTTAAGATTCATGATGTCTTATGAGTTTCCTCTTACGTCGTCTTCTCTCTGTGAATTTATAGATGTATGACGGAGTTATCTCTGAATGATGAGGCTTTGAAATATAACCATTTTACAAATTTAGAAACGTATCCAGTGCACAAATAAACAATTTATTATGCTTGTACAATATGGGGTAGACATTTCAGTCTCACACTTGTATTTTCACTCGCTTTCAGCTTGTAAAGTTAGTTATATGCTGATGATGCGAAGAAATGATCCACTACTCTCTCTAGTCTTTGTTATGTTTGTCATGTCGGTCAATGCAATGTAATGCCAGATTGAGGCCATTGGCCGACGTGTCATGAACTCTTTACCGAGGCTGGATCATTGTTTTATGTAGAGTTGTGCTTCCTTGAGGAAGATAAAGTGCTGGGTCAGAACTTCAGGCTGGCTATCCTGGGGCATCTAGAATGAGAGCATTTGCATGTGGCGTTATTTGGTGGCCAAAGTGGATAGTGAGGCCATACTACATTGCTGGTTTCTCAAGCACCACCCACTTCAATTTTTCATAAAGTTGCATTTTGAATTTATTAATTAACAATTGTGGTTTAATAATAGTTTATTGCGCGTGCGTGATAGAGAGCACAAATGACATTCACACAGTGAAGCTAGCCAGCCACTGATGGTGTGAGGTTGCATATAGCTCTTCCAGCATCAAGTCCAATCTTTTTGCAGTTTCCAACAAAACTAGTGTAGTTAAGAGTGGCGAGTAGTTACTATACCTAGTAACAACAGACCTTTTACCAGTACATCAGTAACCTGACCACGCAAAAGAAACAGCAGCTTCCTGTTTGCTTTTCATGATGATTGCCTGAGAAACAATTAATAATTTTGTATACAGCGAGGGGATCCCATTTATTTGATCAGCTCCCACTTGTTGAGTTCAGGCGAGTACACCTCGCAGCTGGCCAAATCCCCGCCTCCGTCATAACCCCCGACGACAAACAGACGCTGGTTGAGCACGGCCACATCATGCATGCTACGAGCAACACACATGTCCGAGATGTACAACCAAGTGCTAGAGGACATGTCGTAGCGTTCAACACTCCGCAAGCAACTACTGAATCCATTGTAGCCTCCAATTGCATAAATGTAGTCACCCAGAGCTACAGTCGTCACACTACTCCGCTCTTGTAGCATATCTTCCAGCTGCTGCCAAATATTGGAACATGGGTCATAGCTCTCTACAATCCTGCAGCACACCAAGAAGACACATGTTACTATACTTACACGTGTGAAGATGATGTTACCATATTTTACAGTGTGAAGATGATGCTACTATATTTTACAGTGTGAAGATGTTACTATATTTTACAGTGTGAAGATGTTACTATATTTTACAGTGTGAAGATGATGTTACTATATTTTACAGTGTGAAGATGATGTTACTATATTTTACAGTGTGAAGATGATGTTACTATATTTTACAGTGTGAAGATGTTACTATATTTTACAGTGTGAAGATGGCGTTACTATATTGAAGATGACGTTACTATATTTTAAAGTGTTAAAAGAGTATAATGTACAATATTTTACACATGTGAAGATGAAACATTACATACATTAAGTTGTAATAAAGTGACATGTTCTGAAAACACAGATAGGCATGAGATAACCTAAAGTTGATGAGCTATCATCACTTCAATCAGTCGCTTCTTTTCCCGAATTACACTATTTGTAGCTCGATTAGTCGAGTTATCTGATTCCTGTACCAATAGCTGCTCTATAGAGTGACAAATGAAATGCCAACTGGAATTGATTTCACTAGTGGTGTGAGAATCTGAGATGAAAAGCAATTAGAAAAACAATAAATAAAAATAATAAACTTCATCTTCAATTCACACAACCACTGCTCTGCTCACTACTTCCACATGCAACGGTCTTGGACTTAACACTGCAACAATAGTCCTCACAGCTTGTACTTTGGAGCCTTTCATTAAAATAATATTCTTAATAATGAAAATTTCTCATTCTAACAGCCAATATTGTAACCCGACGTTTTGACTTTAGGAAGAAGTCGAAACGTCGAGTTAAGTTTTAATTAACAATATTGGCTGTTAGAACGAGAAAATTTGCTATTATTATAATTATCTGCCAAGAATGACAGAATCATTGGAATAATATTCTTAGTCCCTCAATCTCAATTAACATACTGAATTTTCTTGCTACCTCAGAAAGAATGGCAGCAGAGAGAATGATAAAACAAAATCTATTACTTTTTCATCATTTGTATTTGATGTTATTACACACTGATATTTGCAAATGGCAAGCAGCTACATCTGGAGTCCATGTGTTAAACCTGGAGCCTGACAAATTTGGAGCCTAGCTTGGGTAGTTGCTGGATTTAATTGGCCTAATGAAATGAACACTTGGAGTGCCACTTCCGGGCACTGGAATGTTGATATGACAATCAGTGCCTTGCAAATAATAGCATGTACTTAATACAGTACATAATATTACACAACACAGGAACTGGCAAAACATGCCACATTGGGCCATGGGGTGGGTGCTGCAAAAGTAGGTAACCATGGTAACTGAATGCAATTCACCTTATCACAACTGTTAACTTTCTCCATACAGCATTCACACAGTCAAGCAAGCAAGCACCTCACAATAACTTGACACACAATACCAGTCACACAGGAAAACAGCCAGAATTATTGCAAATATTTGAATTAAACAATATATTTGAATTAAACAACTAATGAAACAAAACAACAACAACAACAATGACTACAAAAAAAATGAAGCACCAAAAGTGCGAACCCACAATATAACTATCTCCTCCCAAAAGAACAAGCAATCTGTTAGCTATTTTAATGAGGCATCAAAATAGCTTGACCAATGAAAATGGTACATGGAAACGCTGTCTTCATAAGAGAAGAAGCTAAACTAGCCAGAAACACTCACCTGTATACATTTTTAACGCGAAATTTCACTTCTTTAAACTCCGTTCCCTGAGCATAAATCAAACTACACCGCTGGCTGCAAGAAATTATTTGCTCACGTAATTATGACATGACGCTAGGGGGCGTTGCCCATAAAAGCTGGTACCTACTGCGGAGCTGAAAATTCGTGTTTCTCAACGATTAGCCACAAAATAAAAATAAAAGTAGCACAATAAAAGGTCTTAAATCTTCGTCCTGAGTAAGTTCATACCTAAATCAACTGTTAATTGTCAGTATTCTCCAAAATCAAAGCGTGACAGACAGACAGACAGACAGACAGACCAACAGACAGGACGACTACTACTATAATCCTCTCGCGCATGCTTGCTGAGGGTTAACAACAACAACAACACACTAGAGACAGTATAGTATTTAAAACACTCCATACATAGTTCGTCTTTTGACTTGGGAAAACTGTCACTTGTGCCCCAAGGGAAAAGAAGACATTCAAACTACACCATGGGAATATTGCTATGTAATGGAGGACCAAGTAGGAGTGGCTAGCAATTAGTGGCACAGGCTAGTGCACAGTTTGCAAAGGAGGATCCGATTGGTGAAGTGATTAAGTGCAATATTTGACCACACCCACAAGGTCTGCTTAAAAAGATACATCTTTAATATAACGACTTTCTGCCATGGTAACTAAGTGATGGTAGCCAATGGCAACCTATTGAAGTACACATGTGAGCGGGCGTAACTCCACTCACTACGGGACTATAAGGTGAAGGACCAGCCAACCCGACCGTGTCCAGGCCAAGGAGGAGAGCACAACAGCCAAGGCACGACCAGTTGACGCCAGTATCCAGCTGATAACCGAAGCCCAAGCTGACCCGAGGTTGAGTGAGGTTGAGTTAATTGATGGCTAGCTTGGACGACGACTCTCTAGTTACCAGCAAGATGGGAGCTGCTACGAAGGAGCAACTCGGTGAAGAAATCCGTTATTGACAAAGTCTCCAGTTACAAATATTTCCTTTTTAGAACAGGGCAAGAGTGAACAGATATTGTCTGTTTATATAGAGAGTGAGATGTGCTAGCTAATGGATCGATAGTGATGGAATGTATGCATTATTGTAACTATGAATGAAACACTAAAAGGTTACTATGGAAATGTTTGTGTTTGTTGTTTCTGGGTGCCAGACTTGCTGTCTCCAGTTATAGAGGTAAGGGGGAGGGGCTGCCTGCAGCAGAGGTTCCAACACAGCCGTTGTTCAGGGAGCTACCTGAACAACATGTACAGTTTAATACTATTTCGCATTAACTATTATACCAATACTTTACCAACTGCTCATATTTAAAACATAATCCAAAGTATGACTGAGGAAATCAATCCAATGGGAACTTCCCAGGGGAATCTCACATACCTAGCAGAGGTAAGTCCCTGGGTATTTCATGTGTTACTGTTAGCTAGGAACAGTCATACAGATTCAGAAACATGATCACACAGGAACTGAAATGAATTATAGACACACGTACGCTGACTGACTGACTGACTGAGTTAACTCTACAGTACTTGAATGAGTATATATTAGTTTAACATACCATAGTATAATTGTTAAAGAACATTTCATTCCATGGGCTTTCTTCAGCTTTTCATTATAGCTGAAGAAGGTCCACAGACTGAAACAATTAAACTATGCCATGTTAAGCTAATATATACTCATTCAGGTTGATACTCATAGCAATGAACCTCTCTGATTCACAGCACTAGTCAGCATCTTAAAACATTTCATTGTGACATATAGTCTCTGACAAACAGGACTAGTGCAAGAGTTCCTGTAAAATGCCACTCCAATACCATTAGCAAGATAGAGCTAATTTGGGAAGCCAGACAGAATTTTGTAGAGGAAAAAGGTCACCTATAGGATGTTCTGTAACACCCACTCCATTCAGCAAGCTACTACCACCACAGGATCAGCACATGTGAGCCAGGGAAGAGAGAGGTTGTCTGGGTGCACAAATAAACCTATTGTTCATTCATATATAAAAAATGTGTGTAGTGTGGCCAGTCTGATGTAATTACAGTGATAAGCCTGATGACCACTATGGTTATGACACACATTCACTCCTATCTTTTATTGAATGCCTCTAAGTGTTTCAGAAGTATGTAAGTATGTAAGTATGTAAGTATGTAAGTATGTAAGTATGTAAGTATGGTGGTGTGCGACTGGTCAAAATATTTTTGTACTTCATTTTAATGCCAATCTTAGAACAGCCTGACGCCTCAGGCGCATGACAGCCTTGTTGCCATAGCCACAGGACTGCCCATTGCAATAGCCTGTCTCTATCTGGCATTAAATCTAAAAATATAATCGATTGGAGTCACTTAATCCAAAAATACACAAACTGAAATAACTAGTTAAAAAATAAATAACTTGTACATTCATCCAGCTCTAGGCCCTGAGGATATGAATGAAGTGATGATGGACACAAAACATGTGCGTGTGTGTGTGCGCGTATGAACAATGGTAAGGTTGCAATGAATTATAAAACAAAAACAAACCATCAAGTTCCAATAGATCGCATGGCATGGATACATTAATAAGGACACAACAGATCACTATTCAGCTCTGTGAGAGGACATAGAACTATAATTAGCTCTTCGTACAACTGTTTAGATCACAGAATTAAAAGTTTGCATGAAATAATAAAAATATATCATAGACTAAATCCACTAAATGTTCTATTGTGTATCTTTGATTACCTGACATAAAATTACAAAAAAAAACTCGCCACCTGCTAATTTCACTATCTAGGGCTTCTGAACAAGTTCACCATAGAAACTGGCCATTCCTGTCTCATGGACTGACCAATACACATCCACAGATACGAATGCAATAGCAACTAAAATTACAGTTTAATGTATGAATCAAATTAGAAGTACCAATTACTTTTGCTCTATAATTACAATTACTTTGAAGTATGTACAATCATTGTAATTAACTTGTAATTAAAAATATTACAATTACAACAACACTGAGTCAGTAGGCACCAAAAAGAGTTCCGGATCATGATTAAATATTGGGGGAAAAGGTACGTCATTTCATAAAATACAGCCGTTCCATTCGCCTGTGTTACTATTTTAATCTTTCTCATTTACCGTATGAATAGCGTTTATTTGATAAAACGTTCCGTTTTTTTTTTACAGGCTCCTGAGGCGGAACTTGTAGGGTAATAAAAATTTGAAACCATCCAATTCTGAATTGTGTTGCAGAGAATCGTAAGCTCAACCACTGCATGGAATCGATGTTTTTTAGATGTTAAGACCCTCACGGGCTTAAACTTTTTACTGGCGGAGGTCCAATATTATAGCTAGCAGAAGACCTACAAAGTGCAGACCTGGTTATAGCTGTGTGCCCGGCAAAGCTTCAGTGAGCTGCTTTAGTGAAGTGAGTTAGATTTTTTGTACGAGTCATTTTGCACTATCTCCATAGCATTTAATGGGTGATACAAGGCCTTAGCTTGCTGGTATAGCTATAGAAGAGTTTCTAACTAGAAAGTATGAGTGAATTGACGGAAAAGCTTAACCGCTTTTTACTGTTTTAGTCAACGGTGTTGGCCGTTTAGCTAAATTTGGTACGGAACCCAACAGTAATAATTTTGGTAAAAAAACTACCATTTTTTACGGCTATACCAGGAAAGAGAATCCGAAACTTTATTTTGTCTTCTACTGTATTCACAAGAACCTCTGAGAGGCTCGCAATACTGATCATTCTTAGAGAGATGGGAAAAGGTCGACCCCTAGTCCATTGTGTCCCAGACATGGCCGTGGTGTTTATGCAGCTCGTAAAGTTGCAAGGTGTACAAACCATGACTTACATAACATGTGTCTGAGGGTTGTCAAGTGACCAGCACACATTATGTAATCCCAAGATGACTTGCCAACAAATTCACCCCTTACCATATGTTAATACAGCTGCCCCCATCCACCATCAAACCAAAGAAACATGAACCAATTTCTTTCTCTATCACCCTCTCTCACACACTCTCTCCTTCCCTCTCTGCTATCTCACTTACTGATTTAATTTCCTATTGTGTTCTAAGATCCAGTTCAGAAAAGTATTATAAGATGTATATTCCTGCATGCGGGAAGTTGCCGTATCAAACTGAGGGTATATAGGCCTACTATGATATTAGGAGAAGATGCTGTGGGATGTAGCTAAGCCATCCAGAGTCCTAAGTATTGATTCTGCTATGATTTAAAGGTACTATTAGCTCTGGCTAAGGTCTTGTTCTACATTATTATTTATGTCAAAAAAAGCATTATGACAAAATTAAACTAAACAACTTCATTAAAACCATTTTGCAGCTGAACAGTCAGTTGCAGCTGTCTTCTTAACAGTTGCAACTATAACAACTGAAGGAGTATTTCATATGCATTGAAACTGAGTAATATTATATATGCAAGTAGAAAAAGCATGTAGCTAATTAAAAAAATAGTGGACATGGGAAAAAATTCTAAGGAAAAAATGAGTCAAAGATTACAAATGGGATACAGCTTCAAATGTTTTCGACAAGATAATACTGTAAGCATACAAAAAAAAGAGCAATGAAGGGGATATAAACTTAATACTGCATGGCCAAGTAAGTCCGAGGGCTTGCATATCAAATACATTTTGGGTGTGTGATATGTCACTTCAAATGAATGATAAAGGCTTGAAAAACAAAGCATCTGTAACTCTTCTAGAACAAAATAAAAGCACATTAACTCATCCACAATAATCTCTTCAATGATGCCAAAGTTTGGGACTAAATCTGTTCCGGTCACCACAACACTGCCACAACACTGCCATGACTGTATCTAGTTCCAGATATTTCTATCCATTTAACACTATACATGAAGACAGAATAAATGATAATGTACACAGCAAGAAGCAAATCTTACCTTTTCAAAGTTGAATCATTTGTGAGTTCAGTTAGCACGGAAACTATTTTGTCCTTGTGGTTCACATCAGACAGTAGGTTCAGGGATGCTGTTTAAAGAGTAAAAATGGTTAATATAATTTTTTTTTAACATTTAACTTCTAATTAAGTGCTTACATGGTCCAACCATAGTGTTTTTTTTTCCACAGCACTGGCAGTTTGTGTTACTGTGCTAAATGAGTAGCATATCATTTGCTGATGTCGATTAGCAAAAGTCTTTGGAATATTTTTATAGCACCTCACTCGATGGGCTAGATTCTTAAAATATGAATGTTTTCCTTCAAATCTCATGCACCAGAATCATACAAGTGGTCCAAATCTGCAAAAATATATGTAAGCATATATAGTTTTTCTATTATGTGTTCGATGTACTTCTTTATGCAGTCAGGATAGTGAATCATGTAGTGCATTCTAGGAATAATGGTACATGATGGGTATAGGTCCTTGAAAGTATCATGATGCTCCTGAATCAGTTCCCTCAAATGGCTAATACAATTCAATGTAATAGTTGGTGCAAGTAAGTAGTCCATAATGCTAAGAAGGAGCAAAAAGTTCTTCCATTTTTCATCATCTTCTGAAACTTGATCTCATCTCTGGATGGTCCACTGCATGAACATTATGCTACAACTTTCGGCATTCACCGAGATTCAGTTTTGAATACATCTATGTACTTTCATGTAACTGAAGGCCTCGTTCCAGATGTCATGCATGATGTCCTTGAAGGTTGTCTTCCATATGAGATGAAGGAGTTACTAAGACACCTGTTCCAGTCTGGTGTTCTTACCCTTGGTAATCTAAATGAAATAATTAACCACTTCCCTTATGTTTGTACAGATTAAGAAACAAACCGGCAGCTATATCTGTAGCTACTATGTCTTCGTCTGATCATGCTCTCAAGCAAACTGGTAGGTGCATTATTATTGTATTACTACTATACTGAAGATTGCTGAATATGTTATTAGCTTCACAGATGTGGTGTCTTGGGCGTTTACTTCCCTTGATGATTGGTACACTGGCTAGCATGTGTAGCGCTACTTCTAGGTAGAAAGGATTCTGCATTGAACTAAATACAAGAATAAAAAAGAAAAGTTCCAAGGATGACTAATTTAAATTAATATTTTTTTTCACCTGTGATTCCATACTTGTTTTAGTTGCTAAGCAATGCCGGCACTTTCGCAAAGCTGCATTTAGAGCTTTGTAACCCCCCCAAATATTGACTTGCAAGGTTGTTAGCAGGAACCGGGTTAAAGTACCATAAAACTTATATTGGCATCCTCTAATGTCAAATGTCACACCTTCCTATAATGATATATATATATAGTGTATATAATATTATGTGTGATTAAGAAGTCAATAAAAAACGTACCACATTTCTAACAATTTTACATCAATCATAAAACCCTCTAATATTCTGTCAACATCATCATAATATACCATTATTTGTAAAAAAGGACAGTCAGAATCAATAGAAAAGAGCTAGTGTTGTTTGTAAACACTACCATCACAGTAATCATTTAGTGAGCCTTCTTGACATTGATGCCCTCTCAACACCTAATTATAAATAAATGTGCAGGTTAAAAAAAATAACAATAGTAAAGTAAAAATTTTCACATACTTCATGAAGAACAAAAGGATTGCAAAGCAGTTGCTTGAGTGAATATATTAGGGGTACTTCGTGTGCACAATCCCATTGCCTCTTAAATCTTCTCGATCCTCTTCTCATGACAGTCACTAATTTGCTACCCAGCTTTTTTTCAATAGGAGCCTATTCATGTTGAATATAGATAAAATCATTTCAGTTATACACTGGCTAGCTAAGACTCACCACAAACTTCATTTGTTTTTCAATAAAATTTTGGAGTCGAAAATTGGACTGTAAACCATGAAAAATGGCACTCAAGTAAGGTGAATGGAAAATTTCTCTCATTTTTTCAGACATTCCAATACCCATGTTGTTAAGCTCCAATGTCACACTTTCTTCCAAATGCCTGATGGTTTGCTCAACTATCGCTGACACATCACAAGTTAGGGCATCTAAGTTAGCCTGTGATACTTTGTATATCTCTCTAGCTTTTAATAAAAACAGTCCAGCTTGAGATTCAGACAAAATAGGAGCAATTTCTTGATTTTCATCTTGGTTACTGTCATCGACAATTTCAGTAGATTCATCTCTATCCAATTCATGAGTACTAGAGCTAATGCTTGGCACCGCAGTTGTAGTAGAACAACCCAGAGTATACCTATGATTAAATTATTCTAAGTAATGCTGAAACATACAAATAAAAAAGATTTAAATCAAAAAAGGACAGTTCAGGTTTTGAAAAAAAAATGTAAGTTGAAACTAAATGCTAATCTTAACAACTACTATTAGTACCCAAAAATTTGAGTATTAAAGAAAGCATACCTGTGATTTCTATACAAATGTTGCCTGTAAGACACAAACTTGTGGAAAGTTCGAGGATATCCATTTTTTTCACAACAAACATGAAAATTGGCATCGTGAGAGTGCATTCTTCCAACATGCCTCAAAACTGCCCTCAGGGACAGACCCCCAAACCAACTGCAGATAGAACAATTCCAGGGGGTAGGCATCTGAAGCACTGTAATGAGTGTTAACAAGAAGAGATACAGCTTGTGTTTATGCTGCAAAAATGGAGCCCAGAAGAAGGCTTACAAAAGCGGGTACCCACAGTCCCCTTTCTTATTATTATATAAGCAGAGAAAGCTAGCCAGTTTTTTTTTGCCGCGAACACCGCTCCAATACACTCAAAACAAAAATGACTGTTTCTTTTTTTTCTTTTTTTTATGCTGCAAACATCCACAGCGCAGGCTCACTGAAGTGAGTAGTACCCCTATTTTACCCAGAGAGGAATGCCGCTTGTTTCTGCAGCTGCTTGTGGCGGCTCACAACAATCTCTACTTTTTTTTTACCACGAACACCGCACCGCGCAGACTCACAAGAGCAGGTACTCTCTATTTTCCCTTTGTAATTATTTTACCATCCAAACCCCTGCTGTGAAATTTTAGATGACCACAATGGCTGACCACAAGCAAGTTTTAGTTGCGTACAGAGACCGCAAAAGGATTTAAAAAATTCCACAAGAATGTGGAGTGGACTATGTGCTGCAGGAAGTACGTAGAACATTTCATCTTGATAGCACCAGTAGTGTATTTCTACAGCAGTACAATGCAACGAGGAGTATGTGGATATAGATAGTGACTCAGAAGTGGGGCATAATGAAAAGTTAAAAGTTGTTACTTTCTTTAATCAAGTAAGTTTGGTGATAATGATAAAATAGTACTCTAAGTTTTTTTCTTCAATTCTTCTCTTTCTTAAAAACCAGTCATCTGCAACCCAGGATAATGGTAAGAAAACATAGTAATGTATGATAACTCTTTTACATGTTGTTGTAATTAACAGGTGGAAGCTGCAATGATATTGGCCACGAAGTAATAGTGTTTTTTATTGGTTCATCACTCATATACAAGGCTGTTGTTTTAACAGGAACCTTCAGATATGGCAGAGGGAAGAAGTGGACAGGCTTTCTCCAAAAAAAGAAAGAATATCGCAGCTTTGGATAATAAAAGTGAAGATGAGTGTGATATGGTAAAACATATAGCCATTAAATAATGTGAAGGTACGTGTATGATATTTTCAAGATTGATAGAACAAACACGCCAGAACACAGCATTGCAGAGGATGATATTGTAATATCCACAACTGCCAAGAAACTGGTAAATGTTACTCATATTACACTGTTGTTCACTTAGCTATGTTCACACCAATCTAAAAGCTACTAAGCCAATTTCAATTGTAATTGTCGTAAATTTAGACTAGAGCAAAAGTAATGAAGTCTGAAGATGATATGATATCTCTTCCAAACCCCTTTCCCCTCCCAAAACACTACCCACATCAACTTGAAGTAGCTCTTCAGTCTGGAAATTTAACACTGAAACAGAAAAGAATTTTTGTGTCCGAAATAGCATCATGCATGCTGCATTTCAAAAGGTACCCTGATAGAGATGATTACTTATGTGTGGCACAAACAATTCTACGCAAGTACCCATTTTTTAAAGCCAATTAGGATGGAAATCCATGTGTGAGTTTCATTAAACAGACTTCTTTAAGTAGTTGCAAAAATGAATTTTAATGTAGGATATACTGGTGAGAGGTCTTATGAATAGGTTTAAGGAGTTTCCACGTGTGAAAAAGCCAAGATTATCTCCCACTACATCTAAAGGTTGTGCATATTTTTTACCATTTTTAATCATGTGTGTATGCAGCAATGGTGTTTATTAATTTTAATACCACAATAGATGATCACACCAAGTTCCAGAAGTCACCTGGAATTACAAGACCAATTGGTGAACCTGTTCTCTTGCCTGGCGTGAGGACAATGTCAGCTTTGAACGCCACACAAAGATACTTCAGGTTCTTAATTATCAATATCCCTTTGACTAAATATGTTTATAACATTATTTGGGTGTCTTTATAATGATGTAGGTTCAATTATAGTAAACAACATAAAAATAAAGAAATGATCAAATATCTGATGAAGCGTTCTTTTGCCATGAGAAGAAAGGAAGTAATGGGTGAAATGACCTTGGAGCAGATTTTTGTCAAGTTTCCATTCCTGCAAGAAATTGATACAGTAAGCTATAAATGAGACAAATAATAAAGTAGTTACCTGTCAATGTTTCATTTTCACATTTAGCTCATGATGGAAATGGAATTCATTTTGAGCACAGAAAAACTGCAGCCAACAGCAAGAGAACGTTGGGAACTAAAGATCCCAGCCATTTTAGAACAGGCCAAGGTGGAAGCAATCCACAAGTCATCCATTTCTGATATTCTTCAGGAATTTGATGATGATAGTGAAGTCTATAACAAAAAAAAATGAAATGGAACTTTAGGGAGGATATATTAATATTATAATATGTCTTCAAAACACTTCAGCATGAATTTGAGGTGGATTCTGTATTTGCAATAACTCTATTGCCACTCATGATTCCAGATGCCAGAACTAAGTCTAATCCAGATAAAGTGATATACTTCACTGAGGTAATTAGGTGCTTTATTTAAAAAAAACATACAACATGCATAACTTTTTTCATTTGACCTTTTCTTATTATTTTTCTAAAACATGGTATACAACAAATCATAATGTCTTTATAGTAAGTAAATTCAAAATTCAAAATTAACTGACAATCTCCTCAAAGAAAGCCTGTTTATATTGTGGTCTCACAGAAACATGTTTTGTCCATTATTGTACTCCAATTAAACTGGCAGCTGCTTTATTGACATAAACAGCTGCATTCCAGTGAATTAGATTCTGTACATTGTAGTAGTATGACTCCTTCACATGAAGTGTGTATTCTATTTGGTAGGATTGTACCAATATTAACCTTGTTTTGGAGGACACTCCAAACCTGGCTCCATTTGTTCTGATTATTGGAACAAGATCCAGTCCAAAGTCTTGGACAAGAAAATTGTAACTGAAACAGAACATTATTTGGACATTCCATTTGCATTAATGTCAGTTTGTTTTTGTTTTTAACATTCAATATCCACTTGGATGCTCTAACTTGTATTTATTTTTAGAAATACTTGTTGTAAATTTTCCATCAAGGAAAGCATCTTTAACTGTTAAGCACTTTTTATCTACAATTTAGAATTCAACTTAACTTTTATTATATCATTTTATTCCTATTATCTAGTTCATTTGAACAACAATAAAAAAAATTTGTGTAGATTAAAGAAATGTGTGTAATCAACACAATAGCGTGTTTGACAAGCTTACATGGGGTGTGTTATACACACTCAGCTATAAAGTGTGTCGAGCACTCCAATAAAAGTTTGCTTATTGTGACAACTAGAGCACACCAATTTCAGTGTGTAATGCACACTTTTAATTTTTACAGTGCAGAGGCAACCCACAGTGTAGCTGGGGTAAGTTGCAATGAAGATGTGTCAGCCAAGCTTCCCTTGCCTTAGAAGACGAAAATGGTCCTATTATACTGGTTGTGAATTTATATTTTACACTCAATAATTGATTCGTACATTTTCTTCTTCTTTTGTCTAATGATTTTTGTCACACTCTAATTCAGCATTGATCACCTACATTGTGTGGGTTTAACAATCACATAATTGCATAATGTGTATTGCTGTGTATAGATCGCTATATGATTATGTTGACATAAACGTTTTAAGGCATCAAGTAAAACAAACAAATTCAGGTGGCTTAGCTGCACAGCTTATATTTGTTCTTAAAGAGTTTAGTTTAGTTTCAGTCCTAGTTCAATATGATCCTGTGCAAATTTCTTCCGAACTAATTTTAAATTAAGCCAGAAATCTATTATTTTACTTCATGCCATAGATGAAATGGAAGGCAGGTATCGACATGTAGTTAACCATTGTGATTATGGTAGTTGACTTTGCTGATGCAATGACCCACCCCATTCAAAACACATCCTGAAACTCCCCTGCATGAAATATCTTGCATATTCTTGGTCTGGATGTGGCATAAATGCTACCTCCCACTCATTTGTGCACTTTGGTGTAGACAAGGATAAGCTCTCTGAATGTGTGTCCCATTGCTGGGCAACACGAGTCCTGAAACTCCCCTGCATGAAATATCTTACATTCCTGGTCTAGAAGTGGCATAAGTGCTACCTCCCACTCATTTGTGTGCAGGGATGTACAGACAAGCATAAGCATTCTGAATGTGTGTGCCTTTGTTGGTACTGAAAGGGACCATGGCGGCAACCTGCATAGGACTCCCAGCTGGTTGGTGTTCTGTGGGCAATGCAGACTCATGTAGCTGTTCCCAAGGCAGTGAGAACAGCACTAACTGTGCCGATAATTTCCTTGCATTGGTCTATCACTGGTCAAGTGTGGTCTTGATTCATGAGGGCATTATAAAACCAGACTCATAATTGCGCTTGGCCCCTACATAATCTCTACCTAAGTTAAATCCTTATGGTCCCTTCTGTGGGAATCTGGTGGAGATCAGTACAGTCATCAACCCATTCACTGAGACAGATGGGTTATTTGACACTTGTATAGGTAGGGTGTACAAACAGCTCTCTAAATGGGTGTCCTAATGGTGAGCAGGTCAGCTGTAACAATCATCACAAAATGTCAAAGTTCATATTTCACTACCGAAAAATCAAATGTCTGTGACATGCATTGTCATCAGCATAATAGAGTGTCACTTGAATTACTGCCTAAGGCAGGGTTACACACTCTGATCCTCTAATGGATAGGGGACTAGAAATAGTGATTAAGGATGCTGCTGGGATTGTTTGCAGGAAAACATAGATGCCGATGACCATATAGCCTGCATGCATGAGCACTGGCCCTCATTGTAACACTGATAGGTCATAGTAGGGCAGTAAGGTGTTCATGGCACTGGGGATCCTGATACTGCTGATGGGGCCATGGTGACACCACGGGAACCATGGGACCACAGCTGGTTGGTGTTCTGTGGACAATACAGACTACTTTGAGATAGTCAGTACAGCATAGGCTCTGCTGGTATATGCCTTGCTGTGTACAGGCACTGGTCTGACACTGACCAGTTGAGGTCTTGCCTCATGAGGGCCTACCTCTTGAACTGGTAGTCAGACACAGTGGCATAGGAAGGGGGGGGGGGGCTCTGGGGGCTGGAGCCCCCTGTAATTTTGGAACACAATTTAACAAGGTGATTCCTCACATTAAAAACTTTAAAACCAGAAAACACATGGCCTTTGGACCCCCCCACCACCCCCACCCCCCCCCCCCCCCCCAAAAAAAAAACAAAAAAAAAAAATAAAAAAAACAACACAAAAAAAAAAACAAAAAAAAAAAAAATTCCAAAAACCAAAGAAAAAAAAAACAAAAAAAAAAAAACAAAAAAAAAAACAAAAAAGAAACAAAATAAAAAAAAAAAAAAAACAAATAAACAAAAAAAAATAAAAAACAAAAAAAAAAAACAACAAAAAAGAACAAAAAAAAAAAAAACCCAAACACACAAAAAAAGAAAAAAAAAAAAAACATCAAAAAAAATAACAAAAAAAACAAAAAAAAAAAAAAAAAATAAAAAACGAAAAAAAAAAAGACAACAAAAAAGAAAATAAAAAACAACACAAAACAAAAAAAAAAAAAAGAAAACCCCCCCCCCCCCCCCCCCCCCCCACCCCAACCCCCCCCCCACCCCCCCCCCCCCCCCCCCCCCCCCCACATCAAAACTCTTCCTACATAACTGATGCCCCACCTCCAACCTGCCCTATAGTTGCACTTGGCTATGACAACCACTACTTGGGCAAACAACTGTAGGAGTCTTGTAGTGACTAGTACTGCCATCAAGAAAAAGTGTTCAATTCATTGAGATCAGCAAGCTATTGGGTGGATACTTATGTTATGATCTACCTGATCAAATATGGCATTTACTGTCATCTTGCTCATTATGATGAAGTTGAGGTTGAGTACCTTCTTTGTGTTCTTATTGACAATGACACTGCTGGGTTGAATGGCCTTTGTTGCGCTAATGCAGGCGTGACTTATGGTGGGACATCTTCTAGTTCACTATTGCTAAGAGAGCAGCCAAGTCCAGTACATCCATCCTGGTGGCAAGCGTGCTAGCCTTGCGCTAGAATTAGTTGGACGCATATGTGTCTACAATTAGTAAGAGGTAAGCATGCCTCCGGCTCCTCTAACGTATAGCTGCCTACTAGTTCAGCGAGCGAGCGAAGCGAGCGAAGCTGACTATCAGTCGTGTTCAATTGAGATTTCAGATATATATATATATGTATGTATACGTACGTCAAAATATTTCTCCCGCGCTTCTAATTACGTAAGTTAGGTAAAGCGTTCACAGTTCCAGTATTTTTCAATTAACGAGCGCGGAGAATCCTGCTGCACTGCCTTACGCAACTACTCTGTTTCAACCAAAACGTTTATAGCTACTCTCTTCTTGAAACAATTGTGAAGTCTTTGTCAAGCTGCGCTTCTTTGCCACTGCTTTCGAAGTATATTCAGGTTGTTAGCTCTTCATGCCTAGTCATTGCTATTATTTAGGAAATCATCTTTACCTATATTCATATATTTACTCGCTCGCCATGCATTTGCGCTATTCGAGCGCACCACTAGTTATAATGCATGCTTTGCATCTTTGAGTTTGAGATAATTTATTGACCAAGGAGTATATAATTGGAATAAAATGGAATAAAAGATCAATTGACACATGTGGTAGAATCCTACCACATTATTCAGCGAGTGAGCGAAGCGAGCGAAGCTGACTCTCAGTCGTGTTCAATTGAGATTTCGTATAGGTTACATCACGAGGTGGAGGTCGGTATGGGATTTACACAACCGAGGGCCGAAGGCCCGAGGATAGTGTAAATCCCGTACCGACCGCGCACCGAGCGGTGCAACCGACTTGTACCATGGCTCTAGGCTATAAGAAACGCATAACAACCTTTTTTTCTGCAGCCTCATTGGTCGCCGCTTCGCTTAGCTACAGATCGTAATTCTAGGCCACGGGCAAAAAATATTCACCTCCTAGGCGGTGTATAAGTGATTTATTCACCCCGAATTGAGAAATCTGATTGGACGGTTTGAACGAACCATGGTATAAAGATATATATAAGTATGTATACGTGCGTCAAAATATTTCGCCCGCGCTTCTAATTACGTAAGTTAGGTAAAGCGTTCACAGTTCCAGTATTTTTCAATTAACTAGCGCGGAGAATCCTGCTGCACTGCCTTACGCAAAGTTTCAACCAAAAAGTTTATAGCTACTCTCTTCTTGAAACAATTGTGAAGTCTTTGTCAAGCTGCGCTTCTTTGCCACTGCTTTCGAAGTTTATTCAGGTAATTCCGTTATTGTTACTACACATGGGTCCCACTTCCTTAGTCTGGGATTAGAGACTTTAGATTCTCTGATGCTAACTGAGAATGGAAAGGGTTACACTGTGCATTACAGTTAGATGTAATTTCTGTCCTATTTTCCTGTAAAAAAAGTCTGCTCGCTCGCCATGCATTTGCGCTATTCGAGCGCACCACTAGTTAACTAATCAGTTGCCACATCATTGGATTCTCCTCAGTATGAACATTAGTTAATTAGCATGCCTTAATATTATAATTATTTCTATTAGCTAATTACATACATTCTATTTACTCTCCACCATGCATTACTTCATCCACTTCCTGTAATCACCTGATCACCGCATTGCACATGCCCAGACTGGTTATCTATATATTGGCCAGGGTGAGCATGTGGCTTCAGTTGTACTAAGTAAACCTGTTAAAAAGGGGGCTTAGGGTGAATTTAAGCCTTTAACAGCTTGAGATCAGTGCCTGTGAAACTCTGGTGGCAGCAAACTCAAGTCTCTCCCTGTCATCACACCACAACACATATAATTCAATACACACATCAAGCAGTGGTCTATGGGTTGTGACTTTGGCCAAAATAACTGAATCCACAATATAACAAGAAAATGTACTGATAGAAAGATGTTTTTACTAACAAAAAAAACTAAAACCAAAAAAATATATAAACCAAACCATCTTTCATACTGTGACAAGAAAGACAAAGACATGTTGAGGCTTTAATTATCATTTAATAATAAAAAGAACCAGCATCAGCAAGAAAATCGTAGCATCTTTTGCTGACAAGAAGATGAGACACTTGTTACATACTAGAAGGCCAAGACATCATTGGACTAACGGAAAGACACTATTCACATTAAGATGACCCTGTATTTATATCTCATATCAAAATCAAGAATTTCCACTTTTGCCAACATCATTTGGACAAAAATGTCCAACCCAAGCATAAAGTCTTAGGATGATGAAGAACTGTAATGTACTCAATGCTATAGCCTTAGATGTTTATATCAGCTGTAGTTTTACACAGTTGAATCAGGACAGTCTTTGTTTATTAAAACATGTTCCTAGTTCAAAATAAACTAAGCGTTAAATTTATTTAAACATATTCCTTGAAATACAATCTAGAATTAGAAACTGCTGCTCAATACTGATAGTAAATCTATAATAAAATGGTTTGTTTAAATAACAAACAATAAAAGAAACTTATTTTTCAGTTCATTTATACATATTCCTTTTCCAAACTGCTAGCACTAAAATAGTGACTTGAATACTCTTTTGAAAATGAATAGAAATGTAACCAGAGCAATTCCAAGGACTGGAAGAAGTACCATTACATATGAAATCCCATAAAAAACATTCACAAGAGGTGGAGGTGACTTTCTAGTACCAATGTTATCCACAATGTCAATCCCACAAACACAGACTCCAAGACACGCCAACAGAAGTGAGTGGATGACCCAGTGGTACGACACATTCTTAAATTTTTTTCGAAAAGGATCAATAATGATGATGATGGTGGCAGTGATCACTGAGACTATGCTTGCAATTGGATAGAAAGAAGCAGTTAATGTGCATGCATAAATTATAAATGTAACTAAACGTATTAGAAACGGTAACACTGACATGTAGCGATAATCTCGACTTCCTGGGTCTGTTCCATCTTTATAGCAACCTTGGAAAGAATCCACAAAAGTATTTAAAAATAGTATACAGCGGCTTGGAAGTTTGCTTAAGAATTTCTGAACAAATCCAATAGGATAGAGGAGCAATAGTAATGTAGGAAGAAAAACTAGTGCTAATAGAAGTACAATTGCCAAAATAGCATATGGAAGATGCTTTGGTCCAAAATATTGTATTGTAGCATCGTAGTACAACTGTCTTGAGTGTGTCACATTCAATAGAGAGTTGATTTGATAGACATCTACTGGAGTCAGAATATCCATGCATGTAGCTAGTAGTTTTACATTGGACAAAAGGATGAATGTAGCAAACGAGTCTATAGTAGATGTCCTGATGTTCCAGTTCTTTTTAAAATAAGAAAAAAATGTAAGAAAAGGTTTCAATAATGTTGTCAACGGTGTTGTATTCTTATCATATAGTATTATTAAAAAGTAAGTTAAAGTTATGAGGAACAAGGGATAAATAGCAATCACAAAGTCTAGCGAGAGTGTTGTGAGAGTATCAGATTCGAGACATATTCCTCTGTTAAACGTACGAAAATAATCTAAATTCCAGATTCCATATAAGGAACCAACAGCCCTAAATATGTATCCAATGTTGTGTTTATTATGTCTATTTATAGCCAGTGCTCTAAGAAACATAGGAGTAGAAATAATTTGACTGTATACAACAAATCCAAAAATTGTGGATGAAACTATGTTGATTTGAAGGAGCAGGAGTATGAAATAAAACAACGTAAGAGGTAGAAATGCTTGTAGCAAGTATATCCAGACATTTCTACTGCCATTGCTACACTCTACACATTTCATGTCGATGGAGTAGGCCGGTGGATAGGAGCCATTAGAACATGCACCACACAGAGTTCCTCCTCGTCCAAAGTAACCACATGATGCATCATTCCAATCAGAGATGTTAGTTCCAATGTAATTAAATCCAACAGGAAAATTATTTCTTTTGGAATTGAGACGTTTACTACATCCATAGATGCAATGTCCAACTTGAACAGTATTAGTACTTTCACTGAATGTAACACAAGCACAAACCTTCACAGCATCAACATAGCCATCTCTGTTGCAGTCTAGGAGTCCATTGTTTGGACACATCATAACTGGTCCTAAAGAAACATTGCCTGCCAGGACTACTTTAACAGAAAAAATATCTCCAATAACAATTGCAGCTGATAATATTAAAATAAAAGACATAGCTAGAAATTTAGAGAGTGTGAAATCAAGTATGTAGTATGAGGGTTTAAAATAAATTGAAACTGCTTATAGTTGATTAATTGTGTGTCTAAAAATTGGGAGTTTATATTGAATGCTAATAAGACTACATTAGTTATGATTTTCAAGCATTGTCAATGGTAAAGGGGATCAGATAAATACATCATGCAATACCATGTTGCTAGAGTATACTTTGAGTATTTCCCAAACATTCTACTTTTGAATGTTAGGTATTAGAGGTACTGTAAAATTGTAAGTTTGGAAATTTAATAGTGTATGTATTATACACTTACGACACTTAGGAAGGGATAGCTACCAGTTACTCAACAATTAAACAAAAAAGTAGTGAGACTTTTGGTTGACAAAATATCTTCAGGTAATAGACTAAATCAGATACCATATGTTTTCATAACGGAGTTGCTTTTCCAACCCCTGTATTTCACAGTTATCACACCCCTTTTTCGAAAAGGATCAATAATGATGATGATGGTGGCATTGATCACTGAGACTATGCTTGCAAATGGAAAGAAAGAAACTGTCTGGGAAATTACAGACAAATCAAGCAGGACTTGAACACTAACCATTTATCATCAGCTTGTCTGAATTAGCTCATTTGTCATTTTTCATGTATGCATCCCTTACCAACCCTTAATTATATTCATAGTCATTTTAACCACTGGCTTCCGCCTTTGGTTCCTGTGTATTTAGTTTCGTTGTGGTCATTTATTAGTTGTTGTCTGATTAACCAAACTCTGGCTACTTTAGTTAGGGAGTAGGTGCTTTTAGTTTTGCTACAAGGCTGCAAGCTCACGCCATCCAGTGGCTGCGTAGTAATTTAACTAAGCCTCAGAAGCATCAGACATCCTGGTCCTTCATTTGAGGTGGGACACTGTGCGGGTGTCACTTTCCCCTACAGAAGCAGTCAATGTGCATGCATAAATTATAAATACGACTAATCGAATTAGAAATGGTAACACTGACATGTAGCGATAATCTCGACTCCCTGGGTCTGTTCCATTTTTATAGCAACCTTGGAAAGAATCCACAAAAGTATTTAAAAATAGTATACAGCGGCTTGGAAGTTTGCTTAAGAATTTCTGAACAAATCCAATAGGATAGAGGAGCAATAGTAAAGTAGGAAGAAAAACTAGTGCTAATAGAAGTACAATTGCCAAACTAGCATATGGAAGATGCTTTGGTCCAAAATATTGTATTGTAGCATCGTAGTACAACTGTCTTGAGTGTGTCACATTCAATAGAGAGTTGATTTGATAGACATCTACTGGAGTCAGAATATCAATGCATGTAGATAGTAGTTTTACATTGGACAACAGGATGAATGTAACAAACAAGTCTGTAGTAGATGTCCTGATGTTCCAGTTTTTTTCAAAATAAGAGAAAATTGTAAGAAAAGGTTTCAACTAGAGCACTGAAGTGCAAACCTTCAGCGCTAGTTAGCTAGTATGATAAAGAAAATAATAACAAAGGAAAAGTGTAGAAAAACAAAAAAAAGAAAGAGAAGTGGCATGAAGAGAGGCAGGAAAGAGACAAAGACAATGAAGAGGGACAAAAGAAAGAGGAATGAATGAAAAGGTAGGAAGAAAAGAAAAATGAAGAAGAAAGAAAGAAAAACAGTACACGAAAGAAAGAGGAAAAGAAAGGAAAGGTAGGAAGGAAATAAAAACAGTAGGAAAGAAATAAAAACAGTAGGAAGAAAGAGGAAAATAAAGAAAAATAAGGCAATAAGACAAAAGGAAAAAAAAAACAGGATGAAAAAAAAAAAGCGTCGACGAGGGTTTGAACCAGAGACTTTTAGGTTAGGTATTTGCTCACTCGGCAACTACGCAATGCAACATCTCACGCTGAATGCATGTAATTGTTAGAGGTGTGCGATCCTCCAGGGGGCATGCTGTAAGGCTGCCTTCTGCAGTAGACTTCGTCACCTCTGAATCACAGGTGGTGGTAGACACTTAACTTTTACTAGTTTTTCTTTTTATCCTACTGTCTCTGGTTTCATCTACACTTTTTCATCTACACTGTCTCACATATATATATATTAATTGGATAAACAAAAAAATGTAATTGTTAGCTATTTAAAAGTGATTTGCAACCTGCAAGTTGGCTCACGTGACAAGCATGTTTTTTAAGGGGCGGTTCCCATTACCGTAACGTACGATTGTAGGACTGAAATTCTACTCGCTTTTTCTTGAAAACTAAGTCAAAACTAACAATTTTGGCACATTAAAGGGACTTACTCTGTGAAGTGCTATAGTTTGATGTCGCTTTTAAAGCCTGGGTAGCTGTACTCTTCGAGATTCCCTGTTGACTGAATGACTGAATGACTGACAGGATGACTAGACTACTATAACCCCTCAGGCGCATGCGCGCTGAGGGTTAATAATGCTGTCAATGGTGTTGTACTCCTATCATACAGTATTATTAAAAAGTAAATTAAAGTTATGAGGAACAAGGGATAAATAGCAATCACAAAGTCTAGCGAGAGTGTTGTGAGAGTATCAGTTTTGAGACATATTCCGCTGTTACGAATAAAATCTAAATTCCAGATTCCATATAAGGAACCAACAGCCCTAAATATGTATCCAATATTGTGTTTATTATGTCTATTTACAGCCAATGCTCTAAATAACATAGGAGTAGAAAAAATTTGACTGTATAAAACAAATCCAAAAATTGTTGATGAAACTACGTTGATTTGAAGGAGTAGGAGTGCGAAATAAAACAAAGTAAGAGGAAGAAATGCCTGTAGCAAGTATATCCAGATATTTTTACTGCCATTGCTACACTCTACACATTTCATGTCGATGGAATAGGCCGGTGGATAGGAGCCATTAGAACATGCACCACACAGAGTTCCTCTTCTTCCAAAGTAACCACATGATGCATTATTCCAATCAGAGATGTTAGTTCCAATGTAATTAAATCCAACAGGCAAGTTATTTCTTTTAGAATTGAGATGTTTACTACATCCATAGATGCAATGTCCAACTTGAATGGAATTAGTACTTTCACTGAATGTAACACAAGCACAAGCCTTCACAGCATCAACATAGCCATCTCTGATGCAGTGTAGGAGTCTATTGTCTGGACACATCATAACTGGTGGTCCAAGAGAACTTGCTGCAACATAAAAAGACTCCACTTGTCAAAAAACATTAACAGCCAATAGAACTGATGTGACAGACATTACTATTTAAAAAGTATAACTTAGCATGTAAGTCATGGGGTACTTAAACATAAATTGAAAATGTTTTTCACTTATTTTGTTGGGAATACAAATAGTCAACAAAGAAAGTTATTGTAGTTTAACTGTTTGCTTCCAGCTAATGATGTGTTTTTTCTTTGTTTTTTTGTTGTTGTTTTTATTAAAAGCTGCACTCGGCAGATCACTCCTACTAAGAGAGTAATAATAGAGGATGGTTAGACCATACAAATGATGTGCTAAACTGGCTTCAAGCTCAATAGGTGATAAGGAATGTTAACTGCTGGCATTAATTAGATCATATTAGCACCAGAACTCTTATAGACAACCAGAATAAAAAAATAGATGTGAGTAGTGGATATAGGAGGAGTGGAAGTCATTGAAAGTGAACTATTTTTAGGATGACAATTTTAGAACAACTGAACTGTTTATTGTTTGCTCAGTATTGCATTAGCTACCTGCTTGGATTGGAATGTATGTGTATTGTTAGATAGTGTGTTCACTTATAAAAGCACAATGCCCCATTTCATTTTTGTTCTGCTTCTCTAACATTTGACAACTGCACTTGTATTAAGAACTTCCAGTAAGAAATCTTTAAGTACAGTGGGCAGCCATTGCCAAACCAGCGAAAATCTACTACTTAGAGCTTCCCATCTAGTAAAACTGAGCAGTAGTCTATCACCAGTCATGCATGAAAAATAAGAGTTCAAAGTCCACTATACTACATGCTTAAGCAATGCCACAATATTTTCCCTTTTCATTGTTGGTGTAATGGTTATTTCAAATTCATATATGCAATGAATAATGTATGAATCCAGATCCATACTGTGATGATTGAGTTCGCAATGTTCACTTTGTTACGTACAAATGTTTATTGTTACAACAGTGATATACACTACAACTTCACAAACTGACTGAACTGATAAATTTAAATCTAACATAAAGGAAGTGTGGTGTCATAAGTGGTGATAAATATGACGATAACAGTTAGTACACTTTACCACATCCCTCCCTCCTTAATTTTCAGGTAAGTGTGCGTGGCTCAAAGTTTGGTCCATATGTTAAACGTGTAGGTGGTGGAACATTTTGAGTAGACTGCTGAGTACTAACTCTAGGCTCTGATGTGGTACTTGGTTGTGGTGTCTCTGGAGCCAAAAACTGGATCTCCTGGAGCGAAAACTCGTGGTTTGGCATGCTCATCATGCAGTCTCTGCTGCAAACTTTGTTTGTCCTTGACACACTGTTATATGTTGGGCTTGAGTTGTCGCCATATCAGGTATTCTCCCAAATTGCATTTGAGCTGGTGGCATGCCTGTTGTTGTATGAGGTGTTCGTCTGTACAGAAAAAGGAATCGTGATACTTGTGTAGAAATATATCCTTCTGTGTTTTTCTCTATACACCTCTTAAATGATTGTACAGCTCGTTCTGCGAGGCCATTAGTGAGTGGCAGGGTGATATGGAGCCAATCTTTGGTGTCAAGTTCTCCATAAAAGTCTTGAATTCTGCACTATTGAATTGAGGTCCATTGTCTGTAACCAGTACTGTAGGCAGACCATGTGTAGCAAAAATGGTTCAAAGTACTTCAATAGTCGTTCTTGATGTTGCTGTGGTCATTGGCACAACCTCCAACCACTTGGTAAAGGCGTTGACTAGAGTGAGGAACATCGGCGCAGTTTCATGGGGCTGTCGCACTCTTGTATTGAATCTGTAGCACTGCATAATCTCAGATGGTGGGGGCTGAAAATATTCTGTCATTTTCTGGACAATATCTGCAAAATTGACTGTACCTGGAGCTTCTGGTGACAGTACATCGTTGATCTGTCGGTATGTGGATGGTCCACATGAACTTAGCAAGATAGCTCTCTGTAGCGGGGGGTCTGCTCTATCAAATACAGAGAGCTTCCGCCACACCAGATCTAGTCTACCAGTCAACGGTCAACAATGGTTAAAGATAAAGTATTTATTTTAGTCTTGAGAATCAATGTGTAGCCATTCCAACAATCGTTAGACTCAACTACCTTACAAAAATCACTGGCATATATGCACAAATCTAGCTAATGGAATGTTGTCACAACAAATAATTGAATAGTTCATGGTTCATTAATTCCGAATTGAAACCGTCACGGTTCATTAGGGTTGCTGTCTGGCTTGTCTGGGATGTCATCCTGGATCTCTAGGTGGCAGTCCCTGTCACTCTCTGTTTTCCAAAAATCTTTTACATGATTTGCTGTGAAGAACATTTGCATCTGCTCTATGTATGATTTCCAATCCTCTTTTCCTGGATTGTATTCCACAAATTTGCCTTGAGTTGCCATCAAGTGTCCTTTTTAAATCCTCATCACCAGTGTAATGACCGAGTTCATAATGTTCATTTCATTACGTAAAAATGTTTATTATTGTTGCAACAGTGATATACACTACAACTTAACAGACTGACTGAACTGAACAAAATGTAGCATAAAGGAAGTGTGATTTCACTAAGTGGTGATAAATATGATGATAACAGTTAGTACACTTTACCACACATACTCTGAGTATACTTTTGTATGGCATACTTCTCTTTCTGTTGCTCTCTCTAGTTTCTATAATATTCCTCTCTTTCATGCTGTAAGTCAACTCTATTTCTCACATTTTTTGTTATCTCTCAAATCCATCGCATATGCAAAGGTTTCTGCCATGACTTATACAATAGGACCAATACTCACTGTATATCTCTACTTTTAGTACACCTGACCATTGTTGTTGTCTTTAAAAGGTATATCATACTCTACTAATGGTGTCAATTCTATCCTTCAGTTGACATACTACTATGCCATGGTTTGGCCATGCCCTTTATCCAGTCTCTCTTGCTCTGCTGGAAAATCTCATGCATCCCATAAATAGACATCAGTGTGGAGCGCCATATTGAACCACTTGCCATCCTGCCCTCTCTTCAGTAGTCTGGATGCAACACAAAATAGAGAGGGTGACGTAGAAATTAAAACAATGTGTTAATTAGTAAAAGTATTAAAAAAATTGACCAAAGGAAAGTGAATCATAAAATACACGTAGCTAAAATCTGAATAAAGAGATAATAATATAAGTTCAAATATCTGACTGACGAATCAATTTCAGTTTAGATCTAGTTGTTACTTCTGAAGTTTCAGGAAACAACTCTAACTCAGTTCACACAAAAATAACTTTTGCTCATAAAATTGTGCAGTATATGTCTTGTACCCACAGAGACAACTTGTCCTCTGATCAAAACCATAGTCCAGTGTGGAACCTCAACATTCAATAGGCTCTAAGCACTATGTTTTCAATGGCAAGGCTCTAATTCCACCACTGACTGCCACATAGAATTGGGTCTCAGTTGAGTTATAATATGTCTTGGTGTTTCTCTAAATAATTTACATCGCTCTTCACTTTTCATGGACATCAAAAAAATTCATAGTTTACATATAAATGGCAAGAACTGTTGTTCATTCTTCTGAATGAATTTCAAGTAGCTATGAGTTCAGATTCTTTATTTGTACTTTTGTGGCAGAAAATTACAATTATTTTCATAACCTTGCAGCAGAGAATAAGGTGACATTCCCTGTAAAATAAAAGTCATCTTATTCTATATTTAATTTAAAAAAAGAACAATCTAGGAGTATATAGCAGAAAATATTTTCTTGGATTTGAGAAGGTGTAGTGATAGTTAATAATATAGACACTATAATTTGGTGGTTTTCAAAGTAATGGTGCATTCTGTTTATAAGATACCTTGCACAGCACTTAAAACCATGCTGATATCATGTTGCTTAGAATACTAAATATTTCTATGGGAGTGGGAAGTGTCCCCTTCCCCCCCCCCCCTCCCCCCTCCCTCAAATCCCTTAAATGCAATCCCTACAAGAATTACTAGCTACATTCCTGGCAGATAGAATGTTAATTTTATAGTAACTACAACAGGTTTCGTCTATGCACATCACATTATATTTCCATCTATATTACCTATAATACATTTTAAAAATGTAATATCTGGTTTCTAAAGCAATTGTGTGTCCTATCTAAGAAAGGCTCATATAGGCCCCCACGAGTCCCCCTCCCCCAATGCCTATATTGGCCTGGTCCCAAATGTGTAAATTATTTTACCCAAATTTTATCTTATAACCTTATATTCCTACAGTACACTTTATATATATTCAAAAGTGTAATGTTTGGGAATTACCTCAGGGTACATAAATACTCTAGCAACAGTGTAGAACATAACAAATAAGGTCTTACCACTTTCAATTTGAACTCCTCTCAATGGTAATTTTGATAATACATCACGAACCAACTGTAAACTGTTTCAATTTAAGGTACACCTTCATACTACATACTTGATTTCACACTCTTTAAATTATCTAGCTATGTCTTTCATGTTAATCTTATTAGCTGCAATTGTTACTGGACATATTGTTTCCTTTAGAGTAGTCCTGGCAAGCAATGTTTCTTTAGGACCAGTTATGATGTGTCCAGACATTAGCCTACTCCTACACTGTAACAGAGATGGCTATGTTGACGCTGTGAAGAATTGTGCTTGTGTGACATACAGTGAAAGTACTAATACTGTTCAAGTCGGACATTGCATCTATGGATGTAGTAAACATTTTAATTCCAAAAGAAATAATTTTCCTGTTGGATTTAATTACCTTGGAACATAACCTGCTCCCTGCTTTATCACCTATTCTATTAAACTAAAACTCAAAAATAGCAATACCCCAAGGGTGGTTAGTATGCACAGTTCATATACCTAAAGGCAAAAAAATAGTGCACACTTACCAAGTTAGTGCACCTAGTAACAATATAGCAACGGGATCTAAATACTGATAGAAAGATGTTTTTACTAACAAAAAAAACTAAAACTAAAAAAATGTATAAACCAAACCATCTTTCATACTGTGACAAGAAAGACAAAGACATGTTGAGGCTTTAATTATCATTTAATAATAAAAAGAACCAGCACCAGCAAGAAAACCGCAGCATCTTTTGCTGACAAGAAGATGAGACACTTGTTACATACCAGAAGGCCAAGACATCATTGGACTAATGGAAAGACGCTATTCACATTAAGATGACCCTGTATTTATATCTCATATCAAAATCAAGAATTCCCACTTTTGCCAACATCATTTGGACAAAAATGTCCAACCCAAGCATAAAGTCTTAGGATGGTGAAGAACTGTAATGTACTCAATGCTATAGCCTTAGATGTTTAGATCAGCTGTAGTTTACATAGTTGAATCAGGACAGTCTTTGTTTATTAAAACATTACTAGTTCAAAAATAAATTAAGGATTAAATTTATTTAAACATATTTCTTTAAATACAATCTAGAATTAGAAACTGCTGCTCAATACTGAAAGTAGAACTATAATAAAACAAATTGTTTAAATAACAAACAATAAAAGAAACTTATTTTTCAGTTCATTTATATATATTCCTTTTCCAAACTGCTAGCACTAAAATAGTAACTTGAATACTCTCTTGAAAATAAATAGAAATGTAACCAGAACGATTCCAAGGACTGGGAGAAGTGCCATTACATATGTAATCCCATAAAAAACATTCACAAGAAGTGACTTTGTAGTACTAGTGTTTTCCACAATGTCAATACCACAAACACAGACTCCAAAACACGCCAACAGAAGCGAATGGATGACCCAGTGGTACGACACATTCTTAAAATTTTTTCGAAAAGGATCAATAATGATGATGATGGTGGCAGTGATCACTGAGACTATGCTTGCAATTGGAAAGAAAGAAGCAGCTAATGTGCATGCATAAATTATAAATACGACTAAACGTATTAGAAATGGTAACACTGACATGTAGCGATAATCTCGACTCCCTGGGTCTGCTCCATCTTTATAGCAACCTTGGAAAGAATCCACAAAAGTATTTAAAAATAGTATACAGCGGCTTGGAAGTTTGCTTAAGAATTTTTGAACAAATCCAATAGGATAGATGAGCAATAGAAAAGTAGGAAGAAAAACTAGTGCTAATAGAAGTACAATTGCCAAAATAGCATACGGAAGATGCTTTGGTCCAAAATATTGTATTGTAGCATCATAGTACAACTGTCTGGAGTGTGTGACATTCAATAGAGAGTTGATTTGATAGACATCTACTGGAGTCAGAATATCAATGCATGTAGCTAGTAGTTTTACATTGGACAACAGGATGAATGTAGCAAACGAGTCTATAGTAGATGTCCTGATGTTCCAGTTCTTTTTAAAATAAGAGAAAAATGTAAGAAAAGGATTCAATAATGCTGTCAATGGTGTTGTATTCTTATCATACAGTATTATTAAAAAGTAAGTTAAAGTTATGAGGAACAAGGGATAAATAGCAATCACAAAGTCTAGCGAGAGTGTTGTGAAAGTATCAGTTTGGAGACATACTCCTCTGTTAAACGTACGAAAAAAATCTAAATTCCAGATTCCATATAAGGAACCAACAGCCCTAAATATGTATCCCATGTTGTGTTTATTATGTCTATTTATAGCCAGTGCTCTAAGTAACATAGGAGTAGAAATAATTTGACTGTATAAAACAAATCCAAAAATCGTTGATGAAACTATGTTGATTTGAAGGAGCAGGAGTATGAAATAAAACAACGTAAGAGGTAGAAATGCTTGTAGTAAGTATATCCAGACATTTCTACTGCCATTGCTACACTCTACACATTTCATGTAGATGGAATAGGCCGGTGGATAGGAGCCATTAGAACATGCACCACACAGAGTTCCTCCTCTTCCAAAGTATCCACATGATGCATTATTCCAATCAGAGATGTTAGTTCCAATGTAATTAAATCCAACAGGAAAATTATTTCTTTTGGAATTGAGATGTTTACTACATCCATAGATGCAATGTCCGACTTGAACGGTATTAGTACTTTCACTGAATGTAACACAAGCACAAACCTTCACAGCATCAACATAACCATCACTGTTGCAGTGTAGGAGTCTATTGTCTGGACACATCATAACTGGTCCAAGAGAACTTGCTGCAACATAAAAAGACTCCACTTGTCCAAAAACAATGACAGCCAATAGAACTGGTGTGACAGACATTACTATTTAAAAAGTATAACTGAACATGTAAGTCATGGGGTACTTAAACATAAATTGAAAATGTTTTTCACTTATTTTGTTGGGAATACAAAGTCAACAAAGAAAGTTATTGTAGCTGACATATTTTAACTGTTTGCTTCCAGCTAATGATGTGTTTTTTCTTTGTTTTTTAAAATTTATTTATTAAAAGCTGCACTCGGCAGACCACTCCTACTAAGAGAGTAGTAATAGAGGATGGTTAGACCATACAAATGATGTGCTAAACTGGCTTCAAGCTGAATAGGTGATAAGGAATGTTAACTGCTGGCATTAGTTAGATTATATTAGCACCAGAACTCTTATAGACAACCAGAATAAAAAAATAACTGTGAGTAGTGGATATAGGAGGAGTGGAAGTCATGGAAGTGAACTATTTTTAGAATGACAATTTTAGAACAGCTGAACTATTTATTGTTTGCTCAGTATTGCATTAGCTACCTGCTTGGATTGGAATGTATGTGTATTGTTGATGGTGTGTTCACTTATAAAAGCACAATGCCCCATTTCATTCTTGTTCTGCTTCTCCAACATTTGGCAACTGCACTTGTACTAAGAACTTCCAGTAAGAAATCTTTAAGTACAGTGGGCAGCCATTGCCAAACCAGCGAAAATCTACTACTTAGATCCTCCCATCTAGTAAAACTGAGCAGTAGTCTATCACCAGTCATGCATGAAAAATAAGAGTTCAAAGTTCACTATACTAAATGCTTAAGCAATGCCACAATATTTTCCCTTTTCATTGTTGGTGTTATGGTTATTTCAAATTCATATATGCAATGAATAATGTATGAATCCAGATCCATACTGTGATGATTGAGTTCGCAATGTTCACTTTGTTACGTACAAATGTTTATTGTTACAACAGTGATATACACTACAACTTCACAAACTGACTGAACTGATAAATTTAATGCTATCATAAAGGAAGTGTGGTGTCATAAGTGGTGATAAATATGATGATAACAGTTAGTACACTTTACCACATCCCTCCCTCCTTAATTTTCAGGTAAGGGTGCATGGCTCAAAGTTTGGTCCATATGTTAAACGTGTAGGTGGTGAAACATTTTGAGTAGACTGCTGAGTACTAGCTCTAGGCTCTGATGTGGTACTTGGTTGTGGTGTCCTGGACCCAAAAACTGGATCTCCTGGAGCGAAAACTCGTGGTTTGGCATGCTCATCATGCTGTCTCTGCTGCAGACTTTGTTTGTCCTTGACACACTGTGATATGTTGGGCTTGAGTTGTCGCCATATCAGGTATTCTCCCAAATAGCATTTGAGCTGGTGGCATGCCTGTTGTTGTATGAGGTGTTCGTCTGTACAGAAAAAGGAATCGTGATACTTGTGTAGAAATAGATCCTTCTGTGTTTTTCTCTATACTCCTCTTAAATGATTGTACAGCTCGTTCTGCAAGGCCATTAGTGAGTGGCAGGGTGATATGGAGCCAATCTTTGGTGTCAAGTTCTCCATAAAAGTCTTGAATTCTGCACTATTGAATTGAGGTCCATTGTCTGTAACCAGTACTGTAGGCAGACCATGTGTAGCAAAAATGGTTCAAAGTACTTCAATAGTCGTTCTTGATGTTGCTGTGGTCATTGGCACAACCTCCAACCACTTGGTAAAGGCCGTTGACTAGAATGAGGAACATCGGCGCAGTTTCATGGGGCTGTCGCACTCTTGTATTGAATCTGTAGCACTGCATAATCTCAGATGGTGGGGGCTGAAAATATTCTGTCATTTTCTGGACAATATCTGCAAAATTGACTGTACCTGGAGCTTCTGGTGACAGTACATCTTTGATCTGTCGGTATGTGGATGGTCCACATGAACTTAGCAGGATAGCTCTCTGTAGCGGGGGGTCTGCTCTATCAAATACAGAGAGCTTCCGCCACACCAGATCTAGTCTACCAGTCAACGGTCAACAATGGTTAAAGATAAAGTATTTATTTTAGTCTTGAGAATCAATGTGTAGCCATTCCAACAATCGTTAGACTCAACTACCTTACAAAAATCACTGGCATATATGCACAAATCTAGCTAATGGAATGTTGTCACAACAAATAATTGAATAGTTCATCGTTCATTAATTCCGAATTGAAACCGTCACGGTTCATTAGGGTTGCTGTCTGGCTTGTCTGGGATGTCATCCTGGATCTCTAGGGGGCAGTCCCTGACACTCTCTGTTTTCCAAAATCTTTTACATGATTTGCTGTGAAGAACATTTGCATCTGCTCTATGTATGATTTACAATCCTCTTTTCCATAATAAAAGTATTAATTTTGAGGAAAAGACGTAGTGGCAGAGCTAAGGGGACCAATTATTGTGTGTTTAGAATTAGTTTAAGGAATATATTTATATCTCTGTCATGCACAATGAATTTGTACCTACCTCATAGTAGTCGTCAAACTGACTACTATTAATTACTATAGATGTGGCAATCATATGCACACAGAATGTTTTAATGGTATCTCATTCTTCACACTAGATGAGAAGCAAAGCTTATGAATTCACTTGAGCTCAAAAACAACAAAAAACATGTGAGCAAGCTACAAAAAAACGTGCTTGGTAGCAAGCCTTGTGACCCTTGTAAAAAGTTAGGCTGCTTTTAGAGTTTTTCTTTCTTTCTTTCTTTCTTTTTTTTTTTTTCCCTTTTTTTTTTCGGTTGTTTTGTAGATCTCTATTGTTTGGTTGTTGCATTTATTCAGGCTGCTTTTCATATATCCTTTGTATACATAGTCTGGGGTAACAGACACATTACTACCCTTTACCCACTATACCAAGTAGCGGGTAAAGGTTCTGGCTATGCCAGACTAGGTTCAACTGTAGTCACTTTCAATTTTTAGAAATTTGTATTTTAAAATTAGTAAACTATGACCTTAACTGTATATGTAATCTTCTGTTGCTAATGTAATTATTTTGTTTGTTTTGTTTTTGTTTTTGTTGTTGTTTTCCCCCCGTTGGTTATTAACCTTCAGCGCGCATGCGCGAGAGGGTTATACAAGTAGTAGTCCAGTCTGTCTGTTTGTCTGTCTGTCTGTCTGTCTGTCACGCTCCGATTTTGGAAATTACTGATAATTAAAGGTATGAAATTACTCAGGACCTTTTCATTGTGCTACTTTTTTTAATTTCAGGTTAATTGTTGAGAAAACGTGAAGCTTTCAGCACCGCGTAGGTAACTTTGTGTTACCTGCTTGGCGTATGTTGAGTAATACTTTGCGTTAACCTTTATTCATATTTTTGAGAACACTTTCCATCTACTCTTAGCGTGTGTGTGCAGAGGTATGCAGTCGGCCGCACACACGTGACTTGCCTTTTATGCGCGCGCCCCCTCTGTACGCCCTGCTGCTCCACATTTCCAGAGACTTTAATTGCTCCTCTGAAGCTCCATTTCGACACGCTTCCGTGGCTACTCCGATACGAAAACTGTGCCCGAAGATACCCTTTGCAGAGAGTCCGCACCTTCTCAGGGCCTCCTTCACTTCCTGGACAAACACTATTCTATCCCGGCCTTTGCCCCCCCTTCAGCCTGAAGAATGGGCCTTCCCTGCCTTTCTCACTGCCATGAACCTCAGGAAGGCAATCACCGGGCACACCTCCTTTCTCGTCCTGTAGACCGTGACTACAGCACCTTGCCTGAGCCTGTCCGTCTTGGACTCCTTAATCTGTATCTTTATCCATTCAAGCGACTCTGCCGGATCCAGAGTAACATCCTCCCACCCCAGATGAACTGTGGGGTCAAACTCTCCATTCTCTGGGGCCAATGCCTCTCCAGCTCTCACGCAGCCGAAGAAGCACAGACAGGCAGCTGCCCACAACATCAAGCCTCTGTCCCCCTGGCCATCCCAGACTGATTTCATTGCTTCCAGGTGGTGCCAACCCACTGGATCTCTGCTTGGCCCACTACCCCCGTGGGTGACTGTGTGTCTTGCCAGACCTTTTCTTATCTGGCCCAATCTGGCCATCTCTCCCAAGTTCGGAGCCGGCAGTCCTGCCATCAAATGCCCTTGCCTCAAGCCCGCCAGGTGATGTCTCACCGTGCTGTCCTTCATGCCATCACATGCCAGGGTCATCACATACTCTGTGGCTCTCTCCTCAGTAACCGGTAGTGGTTGCTCTCCCAGTTTGCTACACCACTCCGTATACCTCTCACACACCCACCGGTAACGATTCCTCGTTACCGGTGCTAGTGCCTCCTGGAACAGTAGCTCCTCAGCTTCTGCCACTCCTGCCCTGACCAGGAGTGGTTCTCTTTCGTCAGTAGCTCTACCAGTCCACTCGGTATCTCCGTCGCTCTCTCCTCCGGAGCCTGCATAAATGACCGAGCCAATTGACACCTGCCTCTTGACAAGGCATCTGCCACCTCATTGTCATTTCCCTTTATGTGACTAGACCCTATGGTCATAGATTTGACCGCCTCTACAAAGGCCAGGCATCTCCTTAGATGCATTGCTCTTTTCTCTTTACAGGAACCAGACTTTATGGTGGCAACCACTGCTGAGTTGTCACACCATGCCAACACCGAGGAGCCTTCCCATTGTTCTCCCCACACTATTGCTGCAATCACAATTGGCAGCATCTCCTTGGGCATTATGCTCCACTCCCTGGCACTCTGTGCCGTCTCCCAGCTCAGCTGGAACCATTTCCCTTTCCACTTGGCTCCACACCCCCACGAGCCTGAGGCATCTGACACTAGCTCGTGATCTGGTTGCATCTCCCCTAGGCCTTTTTGCATCAGAGCTCTGCCACTCCAGCCCAGACCAAACTGGAACCACCAATCCAAGTCTGCCCTGGCCTCAACATTCAGACGAACCCTTCTGCCATCTTTCTCCACTGATGCTATCAGATCATGCAGCCTTCTTTTGAAGGATCTGCCTGTCCTCACTGCCACGCAAGCGTGGTTCAGCGACCCAGCTATTGACTGCAGGTCTCTCTTCCTGCAGCTTTTCATGCCCCTCCACTTCTTTAACAGGTTGAGCAATTCGCTCAACTTCTCCTGGGGCAGCCTTAACTCCATATTGATCGAGTCTATCTCGATCCCCAGAAATGTGATGACTTCCGCTGGACCTTCAGTCTTGTTCTCGTCCAGCGGGCATGCCCATTCTCATGCACGTTTCTCTGAACACCAGCAGGGAACTCTCGCACTCTCCAGATCCTGCGGCGCCCACTGCCACAAAATCATCTACGTAGTGTCTCACCCACTTGGCACCCTTTCTCTCTGCGATCCACTGAATTGCATCACCCAGTGCTGTGAAAATCAGAGGGACAAATCTCAAGCCGAATGGAAGTGTACCTTCCACGTTCACTTCTCCTTCCCATCTCATCCCAAGCAACCACCTATCTTTGGGATGGACAGGCACATTTCTATAGGCAGCCTTCACGTCTGCCCTGACTAGCTCTGCCCCTCTGCCCACTTCCAATACTCTTCTGGCCACCTCGTCCACTGACGTGTAAGCTACACTGGCCAGCTCCTTGTCTATTCCATCATTTACACTGGCACCATCTGGCGCTGACAAATTCACTATCAGGCGCCACCTTCCTGGCTTCCCCTTCTTGGGAATTACTCCAAATGGAGAACATTGCACTTTTGCTCTTGTGTACTCTTCCGGCACTTACTTCCTCTCGGAGATACTTCCCAATGATCTCCCTGTACTGGGATCCCTCATACATCACGCCTCTCTTTTCCTTCAGCACCACTCTCCCCTAGTCATGCCCAACTCTGAATCCAGACTGAATTCCTTTCACAATCCATTCCACCCATGCCCTGTCTGGGTGGCTTTCCAGGTCCTCCTTCCATGCTTGCCACTCTAGCAGGGTTACCACCACCTCCGCCCCTGGCAGCACCACACTGTTCGGACCATCCGATACACAATCCAGCTCCTCGAGCTGCCTTGTGAAACGGTACCCTACAAAAGCGTAACACCACCATCACGACTTTTGCCCTCCATGTACCATTTCCCTCCATCCTAACCTTTCTTCTGTTCCACTTTCCTTTGCACCGGCCCATTGCCGTGCCCTTGTCTCTCTGTCTGTGGAGCATTGCACATCATATCCAGCACCAAGCTGGTCTTCTCTTCCCCCCAGGCCACATCACTTCTCCCGGCTGCCTCTTGCCGGAACTTCCGGTCATACTTGACCACCAGATGCCACGGATGGCATTTTGCCAACCTCACAATACTTTCTCGGTACGCCATTAGCGTCTCAAACATCTTGGGATCTGATCTCCCCCACGCTGTCTGAAACAGCGAGAACAGGTACTCCAGGTCAGGATGTCCGGTACCTCTCTCAATGCTCTCTTCCTCGAGCTCGTGCCTCCTGACACCTCCTCCACACTTTCATTCTTTACTTGCCTCCAGTCACTGTCACTGGGGCCATCATCCATTACAGGGAACCAGGAGAAGTCCACAAATGAGCCTTCCTGAATTAGTTCCACCAACTTTGCCGCCAATGGTGGCAAGTTGCTCACCAGGTGCACCACTTTCTGCACCTTTTTCTCTGGTGGCTTCTCCTGCTCCTTGTTGGGCACATTTGCCAACAACTTCTGGAGCATTCGCCCCGTCTGGCTCTCTTTGCCGTTCCCAGTCGTTGCCGACCTTGCACCACTCTCTCTGGCTCTTCCTGCCAGTGTGGCCACCTCATCTACAGGACACCAATCGAACACAGTAATGACATACCCCTGCCATACTCTCTGTCGATTCTCACTTGTCCCATACCACAACACAGTGCCCTGACACCGGCTGAAATTGCAGGTTTTTAAGCCTGCCTCTTTCTCTCGACACCACTAGTGTCCCCCTTGCACTTACTCATATGCACAATACTCAATGCCCTGACACCGGCCGAGACTACAGGCCAACAGACCTGCCTCCTTCTCGCCACCACTAGTGTCCCTTTGGCACATACATATCTTTTCTATATTCTTTCCTTTACTTTACCCTATCTCCCCCTCCCTCTTTTCTGAATTCCATTACTCTACATATTCCACTACACTCGCCCACTGGACGCTTGTCCCTTGCCCACTGATCTCGGGAATCACGCATTACTTATAGCACGGAGGTGAGAATCAGGAACGTCTGTGACAGCACCTTCCAGTCTGCTAACCACGTCCCTGACTCTGAATTCTATTGACTCACCCCCCTCACTGAATTACTTTTACTTGCTCCCCTCCATATACCCACATACCATCAGGAGCAGCTCCTGCCTCCAGGACAGTAATTCTGTTCGCTAACATTAGTAGTGTCTGTGTCAGTGTCTTTTCAATCTCTGACACCATTCCTGGCACTGTCCCTCCACTACCTCTATCTCCTCTAGATGCGGACCCAGATATTTCGGATCTCGGCCTTTTAGCGGACGGCTCATCACTTGTCTCGACTCTCGTGTCAAACGAACCAGAACTTTCGCCGCTCTTAGCCGGCCTTTCCCTTATGGCGGAGCCCGTCTCTGCCATAGCCTTCCTTTTCTCTTTATAATTTCTGATTAATGCCCATTACCCTAGGTTCTTCTCTCTTTATATACTCTTTCAATACCGGTGAGTGTTTCTGGCCTGTTTAGCTTCTTCTCTTATGAAGACAGTGTTTCCATTCACCATTTTCATTGCTCGAGCTATAGTGTATAATAGCAAATAGATTGCTTGTTATTTTGGTCTGAGATTATATTGTAATAGCTAGGTAGTGTTTAGTAGCACTGAGGGTTCGCACCGTTGGTGCTTCATTTATTGTGGTAGTCATTTGTGTACATTGTTATTTTTATATAGAATTGAACATTATATTCATAACTTCAATTATTTATCAATTTATATTCTTCAATGGACAGTCTACAACACATTAAACCTTTTTCTTAAAGATGAGAAAATTTTTCGGCAAACCACACTTTGGAGCCTTGTTACCAAGTTACGCCTTTTTCTTTGCTTCTGTCTAGTTTTTCCATCAGTTGAGGTCTCTCATCAGTAATATTCATAGCATTTTGCGCGGGCCTAACGGAACCTCAACGAACATTCTGAAGAAACTATGCTACGCATGCACTTAATTTTTGTAAAGCCTCGCTGACCACTCGTGGCCAGTCGCGGTTCATGCCCATGACAACAGTTGTTATAAGTATTGTATTCTTTCATTTTAGTTCTCAGTTATTGTTCCTATAGTTTTGAAGTGATCAAACCAGTGAAGTTGTAATTACCCACCCATCCCAGCTAGCCAATTATTCGCACCTAAGCAAAGGCCGAGTCCTCCACTCGGTACTCCAACATCCACGAAAGTTACTGCCACAAGGCCGCCATACCGACAGCGGGCCTTGTACCGGGCAGACGACAAGGGCAGCAAAGTCCACCATTTTCGATCCCCTCACTGGCTACACAGCTAGGCCCGAACTTACAACTCCGCTTCCAAACTGTTGTAGTCAGTGCGAGCGAGATCACATTCATCGTATCTTGCTGATCATTGGATGATAGACATGGGGAGTGAATCTCAACGTCATAGCTGCAAGTACTTGAATCCACACTATGAAAGATGGAGGGAAGGGAATTTTGAATGGCATATTTGCCTCCACATGGTCCTTCCCATGACGGGCGAACAGATGAAAAACCTGTCATCCACATGGGGGACAAGATTTCCGCAATGAGCGGACGAGCAGTGATGTCCACACAGACAGAAGAGATATTACTAACTGCTCATATTTTGAAGGAAAAATAAGAATAGTGACGTGGTTATATTAATACAAGTATTGATCTACCTTCAGATATTTGATTGCCTTCCATAGGCAGGTGATGATAATTGCAGAGGCGATTGATGATTTGGTTGTCATCTCCAAATGGCAGATAACCCATAACTATGGTGTATAGAACCACGCCCCTGGTGTATAGAACCACGCCCCTGTATGGGAAGTAATAATAATATCATAGAAAAATAAGAACAACTTATATGCTCCATGAATCATCTAACTGTGGATTGTAGTATGGGTGTGGTGAAAGAACTGTTTCAGGAGCCACATAGCTGTATGATCCACATGGAGTGGAGCAAAAAAACCTCAGTGGACCCCTGAAGAGGACTTGGGCAAGAAGTCGAAACGTCGGGTTAAGTTATAATTAACTTTATTGGCTGTTAAAAGAGAAAATTTTGCTATTATTAATATTATGGATGTTGATATGTTCAGTGGTTTGAACACAGTCAGTAAGTCAACAAGTAATTCAGAATTAACCTGTATTATACTGAACTTTAAGTATCCCAAGTGTTTTTATAATACCCAAATTTGATCCCAAAACTTATGATAAGGTTCCTACAAAACTTAAATACTCCAACTATAATGTATTGGGTTAAATTTAATCTGTTTCCCTTCACCATTAACTTTTAGTTTCCCATTTAATAACAAAGCCAGTTACTTGACATTATTTATTATTGCAAACCCTGAAGTGGCCAGAGGTAGAAAATCATCAATTTAATAAGCTAGAAATGTTTATTTTTCACACAACAAATCAGTAAGCAGTAGTTTATAAGCCCTGAAAATACTCATGTCAGAAATCACACTAATATAAGTTATAAATTCTTGTGTTCGTTATATTGCCAGTATAAATTCAAGTTTATAATACAGTTAATATTCTAAAGAATTGTAATTGGGAGACTAAGTTAACAATGCTATGAAAATCATAGTGAAGTCCCATATATAGACTCTCCATATATAGCTATAAATTCCCTATATCGTATATAGCAGGATTGTAGTTTCACAAAATCAAAATTTACATATACCGGTAGTTTTTCTATTATGTGTATTCGATGTACTTCTTTATAGTGAATCATGTAGTGCATTCTAGGAATAATGGTACATGATGGGTATAGGTCCTTGAAAGTCTCATGATGCTCCTGAATCAGTTCCCTCAAATGGCTAATACAATTCAATGTAATAGTTGGTGCAAGTAAGTAGTCTAAGTAGGAGCAAAAAGTTCTTTCATTTTTCATCATCTTCTGAAACTTGATCACCAATCATCAAGGGGAGTAAACGCCCAAGACACCACATCTGTGAAGCTAACAACATATTCAGCAATCTTCAGTATAGTAGTAATACAATAATAATGCACCTACCAGTTTGCTTGAGAGCATGATCAGACGAAGACATAGTAGCTACAGATATTGCTGCCGGTTTGTTTCTTAATCTGTACCAACATAAGGGAAGTGGTTAATTATTTCATTATTACCAAGGGTAAGAACACCAGACTGGAACAGATGTCTTAGTAACTCCTTCATCTCATATGGAAGACAACCTTCAAGGACATCGTGCATGACATCTGGAACGAGGCCTTCAGTTACATGAAAGTACATAGATGTATTCAAAACTGAATCTCGGTGAATGCCGAAAGTTGTAGCATAATGTTCATGCAGTGGACCACCCAGAGATGAACACTGGCTAGCATGTGTAGCTCTATTTCTAGGTAGAAAGGATTCTGCATTGAACTAAATACAAGAATAAAAAAGAAAAGTTCCAAGGATGACTAATTTAAATTAATATTTTTTTTCACCTGTGATTCCATACTTGATTTAGTTGCTAAGCAATGCCGGCACTTTCGCAAAGCTGCATTTAGAGCTTTGTAATCCCCCAAATATTGACTTGCAAGATTGTCAGCAGGAACCAGGGTTAAAGTACCATAAAACTTATATTGGCATCCTCTAATGTCAAATGTCACACCTTCCTATAATGATATATATAGTGTATATAATATTATGTGTGGTTAAGAAGTCAATAAAAAACGTACCATTTCTAACAATCTTACATCGATCATAAAACCCTCTAATATTCTGTCACAGCCGTATTTCTCCAAAATGTTAGACTTTAGAACAGTTAATATTTGAATCGATTGGAGCGATATGTCGAGATGAAATATTTCCCAGTGTGTAGTAAAACTGTGCTAGAAGCAAATATGACAAGATTTTTAACTGAGTAACAGGAAGATTTTGTATTTACCTAGCTTATGCTTCTTTGCTCTAGATCCAAGAGGGTTACAAATTTCAACATCATCATAATATGCCATTATTTGTAAAGAAGGACAGTCAGAATCAATAGAAAAGAGCTCGTGTTGTTTGTAAACACTACCATCACAGTAATCATTTAGTGAGCCTTCTTGACATTGATGCCCTCTCAACACCTAATTATAAATAAATGTGCAGGTTAAAAAAAATAACAATAGTAAAGTAAAAATTTTCAAATACTTCATCAAGAACAAAAGGATTGCAAAGCATTTGCTTGAGTCAACATATTAGGGGTACTTCATGTGCACAATCCCATTGCCTCTTAAATCTTCTTGATCCTCTTCTCATGACAGTCACTAATTTGCTACCCAGCTTTTTTTCAATAGGAGCCTATTCATGTTGAATATAGATAAAATCATTTCAGTTATACACTGGCTAGCTAAGACTCACCACAAACTTCATTTGTTTTTCAATAAAATTTTGGAGTCGAAAATTGGACTGTAAACCATGAAAAATGGCACTCAAGTAACGTCAATGGAAAATTTCTCTCATTTTTTCAGACATTCCAATACCCATGTTGTTAAGCTTTAATGTCACACTTTCTTCCAAATGCCTGAGGGTTTGCTCAACTATCGCTGACACATCACAAGTTAAGGCCTCTAAGTTAGACTGTGATACTTTGTATATCTCTTTAGCTTTTAATAAAAACAGTCCAGCTTGAGATTCAGACAAAATAGGAGCAATTTCTTGATTTTCATCTTGGTTACTGTCATCGACAATTTCAGTAGATTCATCTCTATCCAATTCATGAGTACTAGAGCTATTGCTTGGCACCGCAGTTGTAGTAGAACAACCCAGAGCATACCTAATGATTAAATTATTCTAAGTAATGCTGAAACATACAAATAAAAAAGATTTAAATCAAAAAAGGACAGTTCAGGTTTTGAAAAAAAATGTAAGTTGAAACTAAATGCTAATCTTAACAACTACCATTAGTACCCAAAAATTTGAGTATTAAAGAAAGCATACCTGTGATTTCTATACAAATGTTGCCTGTAAGACACAAACTTGTGGAAAGTTCGAGGACATCCATTTTTTCCGCAACAAACATGAAAATTGGCATCGTGAGAGTGCATTCTTCCAACATGCCTCAAAACTGCCCTCAGGGACAGACACCCAAACCAACTGCAGATAGGACAATTCCAGGGGGTAGGCATCTGAAGCACTGTAATGAGTGTTGACAAGAAGAGATCAAAAATGGAGCCCAGAAGAAGGCTTACAAAAGCGGGTACCCACAGTCCCCTTTCTTAATAATATTATATAAGCAGAGAAAGCTAGCCAGTTTTTTTTGCCGCGAACACCGCTCCAATCCACTCAAAACAAAAATGCAGGTACATGTACTCTCTATTTTCCCTTTGTAATTATTTTACAGGAGTATGTGGATATAGATAGATAGAGACTCAGAAGTGGGGCATAATGAAAAGTTAAAAGTTGTTACTTTCTTTAATCAAGTAAGTTTGGTGATAATGATAAAATAGTACTCTAAGTTTTTTCTTCAATTCTGGACAGTGAAGTGGACAGGCTTTCTCCAAAAAAAAGAAAGAATATCGCAGCTTTGGATAGTGAAAGTGAAGATGAGTGTGATATGGTAAAACATATAGCCATTAGATAATGTGAAGGTACATGTATGATTTTTTCAAGATTGATAGAACAAACACGCCAGAACACAACATTGCAGAGGATGATATTGTAATATCCACAACTGCCAAGAAATGGGTAAATGTTACTCATATTACACTGTTATTCACTTAGCTATGTTCACACCAATCTAAAAGCTACTAAGCCAATTTCAATTGTAATTGTCGTAAATTTAGACTAGAGCAATAGTAATGAAGTCTGAAGATGATATGATATCTCTTCCAAACCCTTTTCCCCTCCCAAAACACTACCCACGTCAACTTGAAGTAGCTCTTCAGTCTGGAAATTTAACACTGAAACAGAAAAAGAATTTTGTGTCCGAAATAGCATCATGCATGCTGCGTTTCAAAAGGTACCCTGATAGAGATTATTACTTATGTGTGGCACAAACAATTCTACGCAAGTACCCAATTTTTAAAGCCAATTAGGATGGAAATCCATGTGTGAGTTTCGTTAAACAGACTTCTTTAAGTAGTTGCAAAAATGAATTTTATTGTAGGATATACTGGTGAGAGGTCTTATGAATAGGTTTAAGGAGTTTCCACGTGTGAAAAAGCCAAGATTATCTCCCACTACATCTAAAGGTTATGCATATTTTTTACCATTTTAAATCATGTGTTTATGCAGCAATGGTGTTTATTAATTTTAATACCACAATAGATGATCACACCAAGTTCCAGAAGTCACCTGGAATTACAAGACCAATTGGTGAACCTGTTCTCTTGCCTGGTGTGAGGACAATGTCAGCTTTGAACGCCACACAAAGATACTTCAGGTTCTTAATTATCAATATCCCTTTGACTAAATATGTTTATAACATTATTTGGGTGTCTTTATAATGATGTAGGTTCAATTATAGTAAACAACATAAAAATAAAGAAATGATCAAATATCTGATGAAGCGTTCTTTTGCCATGAGAAGAAAGGAAGTAATGGGTGAAATGACCTTGGAGCAGATTTCTGTCAAGTTTCCATTCCTGCAAGAAATTGATACAGTAAGCTATAAATGAGACAAATAATAAAGTAGTTACCTGTCAATGTTTCATTTTCACATTTAGCTCATGATGGAAATGGAATTCATTTTGAGCACAGAAAAACTGCAGCCAACAGCAAGAGAACGTTGGGAACTAAAGATCCCAGCCATTTTAGAACAGGCCAAGGTGGAAGCAATCCACAAGTCATCCATTTCTGATATTCTTCAGGAATTTGATGATGATAGTGAAGCCTATAACAAAAAAAATGAAATGGTACTTTAGGGAGGATATATTAATATTATATGTCTTTAAAACACTTCAGCAGGAATTTGAGGTGGATTCTGTATTTGCAATAACTCTATTGCCACTCATGATTCCAGATGCCAGAACTAAGTCTAATCCAGATAAAGTGATATACTTAACTGAGGTAATTAGGTGCATTATTTAAAAACAAACAAACAACATACAACATACATTAACTTTTTTCTTTTGACCTTTTCTGATTATTTTTCTAAAACATGGTATACAACAAATCATAATGTCTTTATAGTAAGTAAATTAAAAATTAAACATTAACTGACAATCTCATCTCTCCTTTATATTGTGGTCTCACAGAAACATGTTTTGTCCATTATTGTACTCCAATTAAACTGGCAGCTGCTTTATTGACATAAACAGCTGCATTCCAGTGAATTAGATTCTGTACATTGTAGTATGACTCCTTCTCATGAAGTGTGTATTCTATTTTGTAGGATTGTACCAATATTAACCTTGTTGTGGAGTACACTCCAAACCTGGCTCCATTTGTTCTGATTATTGGAACAAGATCCAGTCCAAAGTCTTGGACAAGAAAATTGTAACTGAAATAGAACATTTTTTGGACATTCCATTTGTATTAATGTCAGTTTTTTTTTTGTTTTTAACATTCAATATCCACTTGGATGCTCTAACTTGTATTTATTTTTAGAAATACTTGTTGTAAATTTTCCATCAAGGAAAGCATCTTTAACTGTTAAGCACTTTTTATCTACCATTTAGAATTCAACTTAACTTTTATTATATCATTATATTTCTATTATCTAGTTCATTTGAACAACAATAAAAAAATTAGTGTAGATTAAAGAAATGTGTGTAATCAACACAATTAATAGCATGTTTGACACGCTTACATGGGGTGTGTTATACACACTCAGCTATAAAATGTGTCGAGCACTCCAATAAAAGTTTGCTTATTGTGACAACTAGAGCACACCAATTTTAGTGTGTAATGCACACTTTAATTTTTACAGTGCAGAGGCAACCAGTGTAGCTGGGGTAAGTTGCAGTGAAGATGTGTCAGCCAAGCTTCCCTTGCCTTAGAAGACGAAAATGGTCCTATAACTGGTCGTGAATTTATATTTTACACTCAATAATTGATTCGTACATTTTCTTCTTCTTTTGTCTAATGATTTTTGTCACACTCTAATTCAGCATTGATCACCTACATTGTGTGGGTTTAACAATCACATAATTGCATAATGTGTATTGCTGTGTATAGATAGCTATATGATTATTTTGACATAAACGTATTAAGGCATCAAGTAAAACAAACAAATTCAGGTGGGAGGCCAAGCAAAGGAAGGAGGAGGTAGTAGCACAAAGGGGTGGCCATAGGTTCAGTTGATGGCTACTACAAATACTTGGCATGTTGTAAATAGTTAAGCCTAAGTTTATTTATCAAGAATAACATTCAAACCACAGACAACAACATAAAGGAATAACCATGATATGTTACAGAGTGGGTTCAATGAATATCAATATAACAGAGAAAGATCTGGTAAAGTATCAAATATATAAGTAGAGAGTAGATGTGGATGTACAGAATTTTAGTCAGTGGAATAAAGACTTCATTTTTGAAGCTTCTCTTGCTGTAGTGATCCCGCTAGTCCCTGTTCCAGCTGTACAAGACCTGAACAAATACTAGGATTTGGAAGTACTGGACAGCCACAGCTGCAAAGGTATACTTCTGGATTGCTGACTCACATCAGTCAAGAAACTGCTCAATGTCTTGGGGTAGCAAAAGAAGTTAAGACATCATCAAGATGTAGATTATGTAGACCCATAGTTATAGGCTTAAATTATAGTTTCCACATAGACATGGCAGAATTCACGAGGCTCATTATTTTTTCAAAGAGAGCCTTAGGTTCTAAGGCTAATGCAGGTGTCGCAACTTTTGTCAATAATTACAGATAAGTTCAATACCATAAATTCTCGGCCATAGGAGGGCCTCCTAGTGATGACTCGGAGTTTCTTTGTTAGCAATACAATTCATATTCAAGAAAGAAAAGAATGCTGTCCTCAGCAGGAATGTGAATATTCATGTACTTTAGCAAAATTAGATAGTTTACTAAATTATGTTACATTTTGTGAACTTTTATATAAAATTGCTGTTGTTTTAGTTTCAGTCCTCATTCTATATTATGACCTGTACAAATGTCATTAGAACAAGGTGCAAATGTCATTAGAACAAGAATTTAAATTAACCTAGGAATCTGTTATTTTACTTAGCTAATGCTACAGACAAAATGGGAGGCAGATATCTACATGCAGTTCACCATTCCACTCCAAATCCTGCTGAATATAATTTTGAGGGTGGATTGGGACTAGTCGATATGCTACTTCAATGTTCACCTTTACCAACAAGGCACCCATGCTGAACTTGTGAACAATGTTTGCTACATTGATGAATGACATGAGGGGAGATCCTGAAACTCTCCTGCATGAAATATCTTACATTCCTGGTCTAGATGAGGCATAAGTGCTACCTCCCACTCATTTGTGTGCAGGGATGTACAGACAAGCATAAGCATTCTGAATGTGTGTGCCTTTGTTGGTACTGAAAGGGACCATGCATAGGACCCCCAGCTGGTTGGTGTTCTGTGGGCAATGCAGACTAATGTAGCTGTCCCCAAGGCAGTGAGAACAGCACTAACTGTGCCGATAATTGCCTTGCATTGGTCTATCACTGATCAAGTGTGGTCTTGATTCATAAGGGCATTATAGAACCAGACTCATAATTGCACTTGGCCCCTACATAATCTCTACCTAAGCTAAATCCTTATGGTCCCTTCTGTGGGAATCTGGTGGAGATCAGTACAGTCATCAACCCATTCACTGAGACAGATGGGTTATTTGGCACTTGTATAGGTAGGGTGTACAAACAGCTCTCTAAATGGGTGTCCTAATGGTGAGCAGGTAAGCTGTAACAATTATCACAAAAGGTCAAAGTTCATATTTCACTACCGAAAAATCAAATGTCTGTGACATGCATTATCATCAGCATAATAGAGTGTCACTCTTGAATTACTGCCTAAGGCAGGGTCACACACTCTGATCCTCTGGTGGATAGGGGACTAGAAATAGTGATTAAGGATGCTGCTGGGATTGTTTGCAGGAAAACATAGATGCCGATGACCATATAGCCTGCATGCATGAGCAAATCTACTAGCTGCCATTCAACACTGACCCTCATTGTAACACTGGTAGGTCATAGTAGGGCAGTAAGGTGTTCATGGCACTGGGGATCCTGATACTGCTGATGGGGCCATGGTGACACCACGGGAACCATGGGGCCACCACAGCTGGTTGATGTTCTGTGGACAATACAGACTACTTTGAGATAGTCAGTACAGCATAGGCTCTGCTGGTATATGCCTTGCTGTGTACAGGCACTGGTCTGACACTGACCAGTTGAGGTCTTGCCTCATGAGGGCCTACCTCTTGAACTGGTAGACACGGTGGCATAGGAAGGGGGGGGGGGGCTCTGGGGGCTCTGGGGGCTCTGGAGCGCCCTGTAATTTTGGGACACAATTTAACAGGGTGATTCCTCACATTAAAAACATTTAAACCATAAAACACATGCCCTTGGAGCCCCCCCCCACCCCCGCCCCCATATCGAAACTCTTCCTACGTAACTGATACGCCACCTCCAACCTGCCTTATAGTTGCACTTGGCTATGACAACCACTACTTGGGCAAACAACTGTAGGAATCTTGTAGTGACTAGTACTGCCATCAAGAAAAAGTGTTCAATTCATTGAGATCAGCAAGCTATTGGGTGGATACTTATGTTATGATCTACCTGATCAAATGTGGCATTTACTGTCACCATGCTCATTATGAGTACCTTCTTTGTGTTCTTATTGACAATGACACTGCTGGGTTGAATGGCCTTTGTTGCACTAATGCAGGCATGACTTATGGTGGGACATCTTCTCGTTCACTATTGCTAAGAGAGCAGCCAAGTCCAGTACATCCATCCTGGTGGCAAGCGTGCTAGCCATGCACTAGAATTAGTTGGACGCATATGTGTCAGCTACAATTAGTGAGAGGTAAGCATGCCTCCTGCTCCTCTAACGTATAGCTGCCTACTAGTTATAATGCATGCTTTGCATCTTTGAGTTTGAGATAATATTTATTGACCAAGGAGTATATAATTGGAATAAAATGGAATAAAAGATCAATTGACACATGTGGTAGAATCCTACCACATTATTAACTAATCAGTTGCCACATCATTGGATTCTCCTCAGTATGAACATTAGTTTATTAGCATGCCTTAATATTATAATTATTTCTATTAGCTAATTACATACATTCTATTTACCCTCCACCATGCAATACATCATCCACTTCCTGTAATTACCTGATCACCGCATTGCACATGCCCAGAATGGTTATCTATATATTGGCCAGGATGAGCATGTGGCTTCAGTTGTACTAAGTAAACCTGTTAAAAAGTGGGATTTGGGTAAATTTAAGCCTTTAACAGCTTGAGATCAGTGCTTGTGCAACTCTGGTGGCAGCAAACTCAAGTCTCTCTCTGTCATCACACCACAACACATATAATTCAATACACACATCAAGCAGAGGTCTGTTATGGGTTGTGACTTTGGCCAAAATAACTGAATCAACAATATAACAAGAAAATATACTGATAGAAGATGTTTTTACTAACAAAAAAAACTAAAACCAAAAAAATATATAAGCCAAACCATATTTCATACTGTGACAAGAAAGACAAAGACATGTTGAGGCTTTAAACCAGCACCAGCAAGAAAACCGCAGCATCTTTTGCTGACAAGAAGATGAGACACTTGTTACATACCAGAAGGCCAAGACATCATTGGACTAACGGAAAGACACTATTCACATTAAGATGACCCTGTATTTATATCTCATATCAAAATCAAGAATTCCCACTTTTGCCAGCATCATTGGGACAAAAATGTCCAACCCAAGCATAAAGTCTTAGGATGATGAAGAACTGTAATGTACTCAATGCTATAGCCTTAGATGTTTAGATCAGCTGTAGTTTTACACAGTTGAATCAGGACAGTCTTTGTTTATTAAAACATGTTCCTAGTTCAAAATAAACTAAGCGTTAAATTTATTTAAACATATTCCTTGAAATACAATCTAGAATTAGAAACTGCTGCTCAATACTGATAGTAAATCTATAATAAAACGGATTGTTTAAATAACAAACAATAAAAGAAACTTATTTTTCAGTTCATTTATACATATCCCTTTTCCAAACTGTTAGCACTAAAATAGTAACTTGAATACTCTTTTGAAAATAAATAGAAATGTAACCAGAGCAATTCCAAGGACTGGAAGAAGTACCATTACATATGTAATCCCATAAAAAACATTCAAAAGAGGTAACTTTATAGTACTAGTGTTTTCCAGAATGTCAATCCCACAAACACAGACTCCAAAACACGCCAACAGAAGTGAGTGGACGATCAAGTGGTATGACACATTCTTGAAATATTTTCGAAAAGGATCAATAATGATGATGATTGTGGCAGTGATCACTGAGACTATGCTTGCAATTGGAAAGAAAGAAGCAGTTAATGTGCATGCATAAATTATAAATACGACTAAACGTATTAGAAATGGTAACACTGACATGCAGCGATAATCTCGACTCCCTGGGTCTGTTCCATTCTTATAGCAACCTTGGAAAGAATCCACAAAAGTATTTAAAAATAGTATACAGCGGCTTGGAAGTTTGCTTAAGAATTTTTGAACAAATCCAATAGGATAGAGGAGCAATAGTAATGTAGGAAGAAAAACTAGTGCTAATAGAAGTACAATTGCCAAAATAGCATATGGAAGATGCTTTGGTCCAAAATATTGTATTGTAGCATCGTAGTACAACTGTCTTGAGTGTGTCACATTCAATAGAGAGTTGATTTGATAGACATTTGCTGGAGTCAGAATATCAATGCATGTAGCTAGTAGTTTTACATTGGACAACAGGATGAATGTAGCAAACGAGTCTATAGTAGATGTCCTGATGTTCCAGTTCTTTTTAAAATAAGAGAAAAATGTAAGAAAAGGTTTCAATAATGTTGTCAACGGTGTTGTATTCTTATCATATAGTATTATTAAAAAGTAAGTTAAGGTTATGAGGAACAAAGGATAAATGGCAATCACAAAGTCCAGCGAGAGTGTTGTGAGAGTATCAGATTCGAGACATGTTCCTCTGTTAAACGTACGAAAAAAATCTAAATTCCAGATTCCATATAAGGAACCAACAGCCCTAAATATGTATCCAATGTTGTGTTTATTATGTCTATTTATAGCCAGTGCTCTAAGTAACATAGGAGTAGAAATAATTTGACTGTATAAAACAAATCCAAAAATCGTTGATGAAACTATGTTGATTTGAAGGAGCAGGAGTATAAAATAAAACAACGTAAGAGGTAGAAATGCTTGTAGCAAGTATATCCAGACATTTCTACTGCCATTGCTACACTCTACACATTTTACGTCGATGGAGTAGGCCGGTGGATAGGAGCCATTAGAACATGCACCACACAGAGTTCCTCCTCTTCCAAAGTAACCACATGATGCATCATTCCAATCAGAGATGTTAGTTCCAATGTAATTAAATCCAACAGGAAAATTATTTCGTTTGGAATTGAGACGTTTACTACATCCATAGATGCAATGTCCAACTTGAACGGTATTAGTACTTTCACTGAATGTAACACAAGCACAAACCTTCACAGCATCAACATAGCCATCTCTGTTGCAGTGTAGGAGTCCATTGTCTGGACACATCATAACTGGTCCTAAAGAAACATTCCCTGCCTGGACTACTTTAACAGAAAAAATATCTCCAATAACAATTGCAGCTGATAATATTAAAATAAAAGACATAGCTAGAAATTTACGGAGAGTGTGAAATCAAGTATGTAGTATGATGGTATAAAATAAATTGAAACTGCTTAGAGTTGATTAATTGTGTGTCTAAAAATTGGGAGTTTATATTGAATGCTAATAAGACTGCATTAGTTATGATTTTCAAGCATTGTCAATGGTAAAGGGAATCAGATAAATACATCATGCAATACCATGTTGCTAGAGTATATAAGTACTTTTAGTATTTCCCAAACATTCTACTTTTGAATGTTAGGTATTAGAGGTACTGTAAAATTATAAGTTTGGAAATTTAATAGTGTATGTATTGTACACTTACGACACTTAGGAAGGGATAGCTACCAGTTACTCAACAATTAAACAAAAAAGTAGTGAGACTTTTGGTTGACAAAATATCTTCAGGTAATAGACTAAATCTGATACCATATGTTTTCATACAGAGTTGCTTTTCCAACCCGTGTATTTCACAGTTACCACACCCCTTTTTCGAAAAGGATCAATAATGATGATGATGGTGGCAGTGATCACTGAGACTATGCTTGCAATTGGAAAGAAAGAAACTGTCTGGGACTCAATCACAGACAAATCAAGCAGGACTTGAACACTAACCACTTATCATCAGCTTGTCTGAATTAGCTCATTTGTCATCCTTTATGTATGCATCCCTTACCAACCCATATTCATAGTCACCTTAACCACTGGCTTCCGTCTTTGGTTCCTGTGTATTTAGTTCCGTTGTGGTCATTTATTAGTTGTTCTCTGATTAACCAAACTCTGGCTACTTTAGTTAGGGAGTAGGTGCTTTTAGTTTTGCTACAAGGCTGCAAGCTCACGCCAGCGGCTGCGTAGTAATTTAACTAAGCCTCAGAAGCATCAGACATCCTGGTCCTTCATTTGAGGTGGGACACTGTGCGGTAGTCACTAGCCCCTACAGAAGCAGTCAATGTGCATGCATAAATGATAAATACGATTAAACGTATTAGAAATGGTAACACTGACATGCAGCGATAATTTCGACTCCCTGGGTCTGTTCCGTCTATATAACAACCTTGGAAAGAATCCACAAAAGTGTTTAAAAATAGTATACAGCGGCTTGGAAGTTTGCTTAAGAATTTCTGAACAAATCCAATAGGATAGAGGAGCAATAGAATAGTAGGAAGAAAAACTAGTGCTAATAGAAGTACAATTGCCAAAATAGCATATGGAAGATGCGTTGGTCCAAAATACTGTATTGTAGCATCGTAGTACAACTGTCTTGAGTGTGTCACATTCAATACAGAGTTGATTTGATAGACATTTGCTGGAGTCAGAATATCAATGCATGTAGCTAGTAGCTTTACATTGGACAACAGGATGAATGTAGCAAACGAGTCTATAGTAGATGTCCTGATGTTCCAGTTCTTTTCAAAATAAGAGAAAAATGTAAGAAAAGGTTTCAATAATGTTGTCAATGGTGTTGTACTCCTATCATACAGTATTATTAAAAAGTAAGTTAAAGTTATGAGTGTGGGGCCACCCCTCGCAAGTACAGAGAAAAGAAAGAAAGAGAAGTAAAGAAAGAGAAGAGAAGAAAGAACTTATGGAACAGAGAATGCATTTTTGTGTCTTAATTATTGTTGTGTATCATATCATGTAGCGTGTGTGAAAAGACAATGGTGTTGATTTTTTGTATGTATGTTTGTGGACTTTGGTGTGCGTGCATGTGCCTGCTCTAGGTGTGAACCCAACGCTCTAGAGCAGGATGTTTAGAGCTTTTCGTGTCAATTGTAGGTGTGGTCTTATTTTTGTATTTATAGTTCGTCCTCGTGTGTGTGTGAGTTCAGTTCTTAATCGTTGCTCTCGTCATCTGATATCATTTTCGTTAGACGTAAAACTCTGATCTAAAAATTGGACTGCCGGCGGGAATTAGACCACCCTCCTGGCGTATGAGTAATTGACTGGAACTCTGGTGGCAGCATTCAAGCTATCTCCCCCACAATGAGGAACAAGGGATAAATAGCAATCACAAAGTCTAGCGAGAGTGTTGTGAGAGTATCTGTTTCGAGACATATTCCGCTGTTAAACGAACGAAAAAAAATCTAAATTCCAGATTCCACATAAGACACCAAAAGTCTTAATTATGTATTCACTGTTTTGTTTATTATGTCTATTTACAGCCAATGCTCTAAATAACATAGGAGTAGAAAAAATTTGACTGTATAAAACAAATCCAAAAATTGTTGATTAAACTACGTTGATTTGAAGGAGTAGGAGTACGAAATAAAACAAAGTAAGAGGAAGAAATGCTTGTAGCAAGTATATCCAGACATTTGTACTGCCATTGCTACACTCTACACATTTCATGTCAATGGAGTAGGCCGGTGGATAGGAGCCATTAGAACATGCACCACACAGAGTTCCTCCTCTTCCAAAGTAACCACATGATGCATTATTCCAATCAGAGATGTTAGTTCCAATGTAATTAAATCCAACAGGCAAATTATTTCTTTTGGAATGGAGTTGTTTACTACATCCATAGATGCAATGTCCGACTTGAACAGTATTAGTACTTTCACTGAATGTAACACAAGCACAAACCTTCACAGCATCAACATAGCCATCTCTGTTGCAATCTAGGAGTCTATAGTCTGGACACATCATAACTGGTCCAAGAGAACTTGATGCAACATAAAAAGACCCCACTTGTCCAAAAACTATGACAGCGAATAGAACTGGTGTGACGGACATTACTGTTTAAACAGTGTAACTGAGCATGTAAGTGATGGGGTATTTAAACATATATTGGAAATGTTTGCACTCGTTTTATTGGGAATACAATAGTCAATGCAGAAATGGTGAGGTAGTTGGAAAGGAGATAATTTGAAAGTTGGGAAAGCTGTGTTGATCCAGATCTGCATGGAACAATAGGTCTGAGTTTTGGGGGATTTTTTATTGACCTTGTGAAGAAAATACAGTCTCTGTGATCGCACTGTGTCCATGTTGGTTGTGTGTATCCCTGCATTGTATTTATCGAGGAGGCCTTCACGCTTATACTTCTCAAAGATCTGATTAGAATGTTGAGCTATTTCCTTGGAAATGTCTTTCTCTAGTGGCTCATATGTCTTGCAGTCAGACAGGTTAGTCCAAACCCTTTTTGGTGTATTCCAAAGTGTCTTGGATGACTATACAATACCCTTAGTTTGTCAGCTGACTTTATTGTTATGGACCGGTTTCTCTTAAGTGCCAAAAGTGTTCTTTTGTGAGTCTAAGAAAGGTTTGTCCACAGTTTATGTTGTTGTTCTGCGTCCACATGCACACGAGAGTGAAACCTGTTTTTGATGACCACTAAGTGTGTTCCTCTATGACTCTGGGTAGGGGAGCAGTGCCTGGTTTGCTGGTCAGTTTGGCATAGACATGTTGGCACTAGTCATGGTATTTGTCAAAATATTCCAGAGGATCTGGAACTTGCCTGAGAGTAGGTCCAAACTTCAGGCCCAAGGTCAAGACTTCAATATCTTCCTCAGTCAATGGTTTGCTCGACAAGTTTAGAATGGAAGGGGTGTTTGTTGTCGCTGGCTTGTGTGGAGTTTGGTCAGGCACATCTGGGTTTCGTTTTCATGCTGCTGAGCTTGTGAATGATGTTTGCTACATTGATGAATGACATGAGGGGAGATCCTGACTAATCCTATCATCAACATTTCCCCCCATATTAAAGTGACTGGTCTGTAATGATGCAGAAGTTTACCAAGTTATTCCCTTTGGGATCGAGGCCAAGGCGGTTCACATGGGTGTTAGGCCTCCAAGCAGGAGGAAAGGGATCAACTAACCTTTATTTGTAGCTTAGCTGCACAGCAGCAATGTATCTTGTGATGATCTCCAGCTTTATTTTTGTTCTTAAAGAGTTTAGTTTTAGTTTCAGTCCTAATTCAACATGATCCTGTGCAAATTTCTTCTGAACTATATTTTAAATTAAGCCAGAAATCTATTATTTTACTTCATGCCATAGATGAAGTGGAAGGCTGGTATATCGACATGTAGTTAACCATTGTGATTATGGTAGTTGACTTTGCTGATGCAATGACCCACCCCATTCAAAACACATCCTGAAACTCCCCTGCATGAAATATCTTGCATATTTTTGCTCTGGATGTGGCATAAATGCTACCTCTCACTCATTTGTGCACATGGGTGTAGACAAGGATAAGCTCTCTGAAAGTGTGTCCCATTGCTGGGCAACACGAGTCCTGAAACTCCCCTTCATGAAATATCTTACATTCCTGGTCTAGATGTGGCATAAGTGCTACCTCCCACTCATTTGTGTGCAGGGATGTACAGACAAGCATAAGCTCTCTGAATGTGTGTGCCTTTGTTGGTACTGAAAGGGACCATGGCAGCAACCTGCATAGGACCCCCAGCTGGTTGGTGTTCTGTGGGCAATGCAGACTCATGTAGTTGTCCCCAAGGCAGTGAGAACAGCACTAACTGTACCAATAATTGCCTTGCATTGGTCTATCACTGATCAAGTGTGGTCTTGATTCATAAGGCATTATTAACCCAGACTCATAATTGTGCTTGGCCCCTACATAATCTCTACCTATGCTAAATCCTTATGGTCCCTTCTGTGGGAATCTGGTGGAGATCAGTACAGTCATCAACCCATTCACTGAGACAGATGGGTTATTTGGCACTTGTACAGGTAGGGTGCCTAATGGTGAGCAGGTAAGCTGTAACAATCATCACATAAGGTCAAAGTTCGTATTTCACTACCGAAAAATCAAATGTCTGTGACATGCATTATCATCAGCATAATAGAGTGTCACTTGAATTACTGCCTAAGGCAGCGTCACACACTCTGATCCTCTGGTGGATAGGGGACTAGAAATAGTGATTAAGGATGTTGCTGGGATTGTTTGCAGGAAAACATAGATGCCGATGACCATGTAGCCTGCATACATGAGCAAATCTACTAAGCTGCCATCCAACACTGACCCTCATTGTAACACTGGTAGGTCATAGTGGGGCAGTAAGGTGTTCATGGCACTGGGGATCCTGATACTGCTGATGGGGCCATGGTGACACCACGGGAACCATGGGGCCACAGCTGGTTGGTGTTCTGTGGACAATACAGACTACTTTGAGATAGTCAGTACAGCATAGGCTCTGCTGGTATATGCCTTGCTGTGTACAGGCACCGGTCTGACACTGACCAGTTGAGGTCTTGCCTCATGAGGGCCTACCTCTTGAACTGGTAGTCAGACACAGTGGCATAGGAAGGGGGGGAGGGGGGGGGGGAGCTCTGGGGGCTGGAGCTTTGAGACACAATTTAACAAGGTGATTCCTCACATGAAAAACTTTTAAACCATAAAACACATGCCCTTGGAGCCCCCCCATATCGAAACTCTTCCTACGTAACTGATACGCCACCTCCAACCTGCCCTATAGTTGCACTTGGCTATGACAATCACTATTTGGGCAAACAACTGTAGGAATTGACTAGTACTGCCATCAAGAAAAAGTGTTCAATTCATTGAGATCAGCAAGCTATTGGGTGGATACTTATGTTATGATCTACCTGATCAAATGTGGCATTTACTGTCACCATGCTCATTATGATGAACTTGAGGTTGAGTACCTTCTTTGTGTTCTTATTGACAATGACACTGCTGGGTTGAATGGCCTTTGTTGCGCTAATGCAGGAGTGACTTATGGTGGGACATCTTCTCATTCACTATTGCTAAGAGAGCAGCCAAGTCAGTACATTTATGTGCTAGCCATGCACTAGAATTAGTTGGACGCATGTGTCAGCTACAATTAGTGAGAGGTAAGCATGCCTCCTGCTACTCTAACGTATAGCTGCCTACTAGTTATAATGCATGCTTTGCATCTTTGAGTTTGAGATAATTTATTGACCAAGGAGTATATAATTGGAATAAAATGGAATAAAAGATCAATTGACACATGTGGTAGAATCCTACCACATTATTAGCTAATCAGTTGCCACATCATTGGACTCTCCTCAGTATGAACATTAGTTTATTAGCATGCCTTAATATTATAATTATTTCTACATATTAGCTAATTACATACATTCTATTTACCCTCCACCATGCATTACATCATCGACTTCCTGTAATCACCTGATCACCGCATTGCACATGCCCAGACTGGTTATCTATATATTGGCCAGGATGAGCATGTGGCTTCAGTTGTACTAAGTAAACCTGTTAAAAAGTGGGCTTTGGGTGAATTTAAGCCTTTAACAGCTTGAGATCAGTGCCTGTGCAACTCTGGTGGCAGCAAACTCAAGTCTCTCCCTGTCATCACACCACAACACATATAATTCAATACACACATCAAGCAGTGGTCTGTTATGGGTTGTGACTTTGGCCAAATTAACTGAATCCACAATATAACAAGAAAATGTACTGATAGAAAGATGTTTTTACTAACAAAAAAAACTAAAACCAAAAAAATATATAAACCAAACCATCTTTCATACTACTGTGACAAGAAAGACAAAGACATGTTGAGGCTTTAACTATCATTTAACAATAAAAAGAACCAGCACCAGCAAGAAAATCGTAGCATCTTTTGCTGACAAGAAGATGAGACACTTGTTACATACCAGAAGGCCAAGACATCATTGGACTAACGGAAAGACACTATTCACATTAAGATGACCCTGTATTTATATCTCATATCAAAATCAAGAATTCCCACTTTTGCCAGCATCATTTGGACAAAAATGTCCAACCCAAGCATAAAGTCTAAGGATGAACTGTAATGTACAGCTATAGATGTTTAGATCAGCTGTAGTTTCAGTTGAATCAGGACAGTCTTTGTTTATTAAAACATGTTCCTAGTTCAAAAATAAACTAAGCGTTAAATTTATTTAAACACATTCCTTTAAATACAATCTAGAATTAGAAACTGCTGCTCAATACTGAAAGTAAAACTATAATAAAACAAATTGTTTAAATAACAAACAATAAAAGAAGCGTATTTTTCAGTTCATTTATGCGTATCCCTTTTCCAAACTGTTAGCACTAAAATAGTAACTTGAATACTCTTTTGAAAATAAATAGAAATGTAACCAGAGCAATTCCAAGGACTGGAAGAAGTACCATTACATATGTAATCCCATGAAAAACATTCACAAGAGGTGGAAGTGACTTTCCAGTACTAGTCCTTTCCAGAATGTCAAGCCCACAAGCACAGACTCCAAGACACGCCAATAGAAGTGAGTAGACGACCCAGTGATATGACACATTCTTAAAATTTTTTCGAAACGGATCAGTAATGATGATGATTGTGGCAGTGATCACTGAGACTATGCTTGCAATTGGAAAGAAAGAAGCAGTCAATGTGCATGCATAAATTATAAATACGACTAAACGTATTAGAAATGGTAACACTGACATGCAGCGATAATCTCGACTCCCTGGGTCTGTTCCATTTTTATAGCAGCCTTGGAAAGAATCCACAAAAGTATTTAAAAATAGTATACAGCGGCTCGGAAGTTTGCTTAAGAATTGTTGAACAAATCCAATAGGATAGAGGAGCAATAGTAAAGTAGGAAGAAAAACTAGTGCTAATAGAAGTACAATTGCCAAAATAGCATATGGAAGATGCTTTGGTCCAAAATATTGTATTGTAGCATCGTAGTACAACTGTCTTGAGTGTGTCACATTCAATAGAGAGTTGATTTGATAGACATCTACTGGAGTCAGAATATCAATGCATGTAGCTAGTAGCTTTACATTGGACAACAGGATGAATGTAGCAAACGAGTCTATAGCAGATGTCCTGATGTTCCAGTTCTTTTTAAAATAAGAGAAAAATGTAAGAAAAGGTTTCAATAATGTTGTCAACGGTGTTGTATTCCTATCATGCAGTATTATTAAAAAGTAAGTTAAAGTTATGAGGAACAAGGGATAAATAGCAATCACAAAGTCCAGCGAGAGTGTTGTGAGAGTATCAGTTTCGAGACATATTCCTCTGTTAAACGTACGAAAAAAATCTAAATTCCAGATTCCATATAAGGAACCAACAGCCCTAAATATGTATCCAATGCTGTGTTTATTATGTCTATTTATAACCAGTGCTCTAAGTAACATAGGTGTAGAAATAATTTGACTGTAAAAAACAAATCCAAAAATCGTTGATGAAACTATGTTGATTTGAAGGAGCAGGAGTATGAAATAAAACAACGTAAGAGGTAGAAATGCTTGTAGCAAGTATATCCAGACATTTCTACTGCCATTGCTACACTCTACACATTTCATGTCGATGGAGTAGGCCGGTGGATAGGAGCCATTAGAACATGCACCACACAGAGTTCCTCCTCTTCCAAAGTAACCACATGATGCATCATTCCAATTAGAGATGTTAGTTCCAATGTAATTAAATCCAACAGGCAAATTATTTCTTTTGGAATTGAGATGTTTACTACATCCATAGATGCAATGTCCGACTTGAACGGTATTAGTACTTTCACTGAATGTAGCACAAGCACAAACCTTCACAGCATCAACATAGCCATCTCTGTTGCAGTGTAGGAATCCATTGTCTGGACACATCATAACTGGTCCAAGAGAACTTGCTGTAACATAAAAATCCCCCACCTGTCCAAAAACAATGACAGCCAATAGAACTGATGTGACAGACATTACTATTTAAAAAGTATAACTGAACATGTAAGTCATGGGATACTTAAACATAAATTGAAAATGTTTTTCACTTAATTTGTTCAGAATACAAATAGTCAACAAAGAAAGTTATTGCAGCTAGCATATTTTAACTGTTTGCTTCCAGCTAATGATGTGTTTTTTCACTACTACTATTTTAAAGGAAACAATATCTCCAGTAACAATTGCAGCTAATACGATTAACATGAAAGACATAGCTAGATAATTAGAGAGTGTGAAATCAAGTATGTAGTATGAAGGTATACCTTAAATTGAAACAGTTTACAGTTGGTTCATGATGTATTTTCAAAAACACCATTGTGAGGAGTTCATATTGAAAGTGGTAAGACCTTGTTATGTTATGATTTTCATGGTATTGTTTTGGTATTGTTTTTATGACGACTAACAGATTACAGATGAATATGTAATGATACACTGTTGCTAGAGTATTTATGTACCCTGAGGTAATTCCCAAACATAACACTTTTGAATATATATAAAGTGTACTGTAGGAATATAAAGTTATCACATTATATTTCCATCTATGTTACCTATAATTACATTTTAAAAATGTAATATCTGGTTTCTAAAGCAATTGTGTGTCCTATCTAAGAAAGGCTACTATAGGCCCCCACGAGTCCCCCTCCCCCAATGCCTATATTGGCCTGGTCCCAAATGTGTAAATTATTATACCCCAATTTTATCTTATGTGCATTGATGGAAATATAATGTGATGTGCATAGACGAAACCTGTTGTAGTTACTATAAAATTAACATTCTATCTGCCGGGAATGTAGTAATTCTTGTAGGGATTGCATGGATTTACAGGGGGGGGGGGGGGAAGGGGACACTTGCCTTCTACCCTCCCCCCATTCCCATAGAAAATTTTTAGTATTCTAAGCAACATGATATCAGCATGGTTTTAAGTGCTGTGCAAGGTATCTTATAAACAGAATGCACCATTACTTTGAAAATCACCAAATTATAGTGTCTATATAAACTATCACTACACCTTCTAAAATCCAAGAAAATCTTTTCTGCTATATACTCCTAGGTTGTTTTTAAAAAAATTAAATATAGAATAAGATGACTTTTATTTTACAGGGAATGTCACCTTTTTTTCTGCTGCAAGGTTATGAAAATAATTGTAATTTTCTGCCACAAAAGTACAAATAAAGAATCTGAACTCATACTTGAAATTCATTCAGAAGAATGAACAACAGAGTTTTTTAATCTTGCTATTTATATGTAAACTATGAATTTTTTTGATGTCCATGAAAAGTGAAGAGCGATGCAGAGAAACACCAAGACATATAATTCAACTGAGACCCAATACCATGTGGCAGTCAGTGGTGGAATTAGAGCCTTGCCATTGAAAACATAGTGCTTAGAGCCTATTGAATGTTGAGGTTCCACACTGGACTATGGTTTTGATCAGAGGACAAGTTGTCTCTGTGGGTACAAGACATACACTTCACAATTTTATGAGCAAAAGTTATTTTTGTGTGAACTGAGTTAGAGTTGTTTCCTGAAACTTCAGAAGTAGCAACTAGATCTAAACTGAAATTGATTCGTCAGTCAGAAATTTGAACTTATATTATCTCTTTATTCAGATTTTAGCTACGTGTATTTTATGATTCACTTTCCTTTGGTCTATTTTTTATTAACTTTTACTAATTAACACATTTTTTTAAATTTCTACGTCACCCTCTCTATTTTGTGTTGTATCCAGACTACTGAAGAGAGGGCAGGATTATTAGGAAGATAGAGAGTATTGGTCCTATTGTTTAAGTCATGGCAGAAACATTTGCATATGCGATGGATTTGAGAGATAACAAAAAATGTGAGAAATAGAGTTGACTTACAGCATGAAAGAGAGGAATATTATAGAAACTAGAGAGAGCAACAGAAAGAGAAGTATGCCATACAAAAGTATACTCAGAGTATGTGTGGTAAAGTGTACTAACTGTTATCATCATATTTATCACCACTTAATGAAATTACACTTCCTTTATGCTATGTTTTGTTCAGCTCAGTCAGTCTGTTAAGTTGTAGTGTATATCACTGTTGCAACAATAATAAACATTTTTACATAATGAAATGAACATTATGAACTCGGTCATTACACTGGCGATGAGGATTTAAAAAGGACACTGGATGGCAACTCAAGGCAAATTTGTGGAATACAATCCAGGAAAAGAGGATTGGAAATCATACATAGAGCAGATGCAAATGTTCTTCACAGCAAATCATGTAAACGATTTTGGAAAACAGAGAGCTATCCTGCTAAGTTCATGTGGACCATCCACATACTGACAGATCAAAGATGTACTGTCACCAGAAGCTCCAGGTACAGTCAATTTTGCAGATATTGTTCAGAAAATGACAGAATATTTTCAGCCCCCACCATCTGAGATTATGCAGTGCTACAGATTCAATACAAGAGTGCGACAGCCCCATGAAACTGTGTCGATGTTCCTCATTCTAGTCAACGCCTTTACCAAGTGGTTGGAGGTTGTGCCAATGACCACAGCAAGAACGACTATTGAAGTACTTTGAACCATTTTTGCTACACATGGTCTGCCTACAGTACTGGTTACAGACAATGGACCTCAATTCAATAGTGCAGAATGCAAGACTTTTATGGAGAACTTGACACCAAAGATTGGCTCCATATCACCCTGCCACTCACTAATGGCCTCGCAGAACGAGCTGTACAGTCATTTAAGAGGAGTATAGAGAAAAACACAGAAGGATCTATTTCTACACAAGTATCACGATTCCTTTTTCTGTACAGACGAACACCTCATACAACAACAGGCATGCCACCAGCTCAAATGCTATTTGGGAAAATACCTGATATGGCGACAACTCAAGCCCAACATATAACAGTGTGTCAAGGACAAACAAAGTTTGCAGCAGACTGCATGATGAGCATGCCAAACCACGAGTTTTCGCTCCAGGAGATCCAGTTTTTGGCTCCAGAGACACCACAACCAAGTACCACATCAGAGCCTAGAGCTAGTACTCAGCAGTCTACTCAAAATGTTCCACCACCTACACGTTTAACATATGGACCAAACTTTGAGCCACGCACCCTTACCTGAAAATTAAGGAGGGAGGGATGTGGTAAAGTGTACTAACTGTTATCATCATATTTATCACCACTTGTGACACCACACTTCCTTTAAATTTATCAGTTCAGTCAGTCTGTGAAGTTGTAGTGTATATCACTGTTGTAACAATAAACACTTGTACGTAACAAAGTGAACAATGTGAACTCAATCATCACAGTATGATGGATCTGGATTCATACATTATTCATAACATATATGAATTTGAAATAACCATAACGCCAACAATGAAAAAGGAAAATATTGTGGCATTTCTTAAGCATGTAGTATAGTGGACTTTGAACTCTTAACATTTTATGCTTGACTGGTGAGCGACAAGTGCTCAGGTTTACTAGATGGGAGGTCTCTAAGTAGTAGATTTTTGTTGCCACCTGGTTTGGCAATGGTTGCCCACTGTACTTAAAGATTTTTTGCTGGAAGTTCTTAATACAAGTGCAGTTGCCAAAATTTGGGAAAAAAAGAACAAGAATAAAATGGAATGCTGTGCTTTTATAAGTGAACACACTATCTAACAATACACATACATTCCAATCCAAGTAAGTAGCTCATGCAATACTGAGCAAACAATAAACAGTTCAGCTGTTCTAAAATTGTCATTCTAAAAATAGTTAACTTCCATGACTTCCACTCCTCCTATATCCACTACTCTCAGCTATTTTTTTAATTCTGATTGTCTATACGAGTTCTGGTGCTAATATGATCTAATTAATGCCAGCAGTTAACATTCCTTCACCTATTCACACACCATTTGTATAGTCTAACCATCCTCTATTATTACTCTCTTAGTAGGAGTGTCCTGCTGATTGCAGCTTTTAAGGGTTGAAGGTGGCATATTCACCTCCTGCTTGTTCATATGGAAGGAGGAACGTTTTCCAACCCCCAAAAGAAATGTTCTCCATAGAATTGATCCTGTCTTCTTTCTTTAAAATGTTTCTAAATGATATAAACTGCTCGGCAGCCAAGTCAGCCTTCTGTCAAAATAATGCCCCATGCATGTACCAAACCACTGAACCAACTTATCTGTAGTTCTTGAAAAAGGTGTGTTAGTGTAACCAGACCCTTCCAAGTAAAACGATTAAGTAAAGTGTTTGGCTAGTGAGACTAGCTTGACTACAAGCAGTGGTTGCTCAATTAACAGAGTACTTATATGTATATTGTTATTTAACTTTTTTTAACTGGACAAACTTGACTCACAAGTCAGCAATACGATACAAAAACACCAGAAGCTAAAAAAAAAAAAAAAATACACGACAGTAGCAAGAAACAAACAGTTAAAATATGCCAGCTGCAATAACTTTCTTCGTTGACTATTTGTATTCCCAACAAAGCAAGTGAAAAACATTTTCAATTTATGTTTAAGTACCCCATGACTTATATGCTAAGTTATACTTTTTAAATAGTAATGTCTGTCACACCAGTTCTATTGGCTGTCATTGTTTTTGGACAGGTGGGGGATTTTTATGTTACAGCAAGTTCTCTTGGACCAGTTATGATGTGTCCAGACAATAGACTCCTACACTGCAACAGAGATGGTAATGTTGATGCTGTGAAGGTTTGTGCTTGTGTTACATTCAGTGAAAGTACTAATACCGTTCAAGTTGGACATTGCATCTATGGATGTAGTAAACGTCTCAATTCCAAACGAAATAATTTTCCTGTTGGATTTAATTACATTGGAACTAACATCTCTGATTGGAATGATGCATCATGTGGTTACTTTGGAAGAGGAGGAACTCTGTGTGGTGCATGTTCTAATGGCTCCTATCCACCGGCCTACTCCATCGACGTGAAATGTGTAGAGTGTAGCAATGGCAGTAGAAATGTCTGGATATACTTGCTACAAGCATTTCTACCTCTTACGTTGTTTTATTTTATACTCCTGCTCCTTCAAATCAACATAGTTTCATCAACGATTTTTGGATTTGTTTTATACAGTCAAATTATTTCTACTCCTATGTTACTTAGAGTACTGGCTATAAATAGACATAATAAACACAACATTGGATACATATTTAGGGCTGTTGGTTCCTTATATGGAATCTGGAATTTAGATTTTTTTCCTTCGTTTAACAGCGGAATATGTCTCCAAACTGATACTCTCACAACACTCTCGCTACGCTTTGTGATTGCCATTTATCCTTTGTTCCTCATAAGTTTTACTTACTTTTTGATAATACTGCATGATAAGAATACAACACCATTGAAAACATTATTGAAACCTTTTCTTACATTATTCTCTTATTTTAAAAAGAACTGGAACATCAGGACATCTACTATAGACTCGTTTGCTACATTCATCTTGTTGTCCAATGTAAAACTACTAGCTACATGCATTGATATTCTGACTCCAGTAGATGTCTATCAAATCAACTCTCTATTGAATGTGACACACTCAAGACAGTTGTACTACGATGCTACAATACAATATTTTGGACCAAAGCATCTTCCGTATGCTATTTTGGCAATTGTACTTCTATTAGCACTAGTTTTTCTTCCTACTTTACTATTGCTCCTCTATCCTATTGGATTTGTTCAGAAATTCTTAAGCAAACTTCCAAGCCGCTGTATACTATTTTTAAATACTTTTGTGGATTCTTTCCAAGGTTGTTATAAAGACGGAACAGACCCAGGGAGTCGAGATTATCGCTGCATGTCAGTGTTACCATTTCTAATACGTTTAGTCGCATTTATAATTTATGCATGCACATTAACTGCTTCTTTCTTTCCAATTGCAAGCATAATCTCAGTGATCACCACTACCATCATCATCATTGTTGATCCATTTCGAAAAAAGTTTAAGAATGTGTCATACCACTGGGTCATCCACTCACTTCTGTTGGCTTGTTTTGGAGTCTGTGTTTGTGGGATTGACATTCTGGAAAACACTAGTACTACAAAGTTACCTCATATGAATGTTTTTATGGGATTACATTTGTAGTGGCACTTCTCCCAGTCCTTGGAATTACTCTGGTTACATTTCTATTTATTTTCAAAAGAATATTCAAGTTACTATTTTAGTGCTAGCAGTTTGGAGAATGAATATGTATAAATGAACTGAATAATTAGTTTCTTTTATTGTTTGTTATTTAAACAATCCGTTTTATTATAGATTTACTATCAGTATTGAGCAGCAGTTTCTAATTCTAGATTGTATTCAGTCAGTACATTTTTTTGTTATATGTGGATTCAATTAATGGTCAAAGTCATAGTCCATAGCAGACCACTGCTTGATGTGTGTATTGAATTATATTATGTCAATTGGTTCTTTTATTGCATATTATGTACTCCTTAGTCAATTAATTATCTCAAACTCAACAGATAATTACCAGCGGCATTGGAATGGGTGCGACCAAGCGGCCATGGCTGCACCAATATTTATATAAAAAGGGGTGTGGTTTGTTTTGTCTTCTAGAGTCCCTCTCTCGTGGTTGTTGTGGTAATGTCTTTTGCAGGGAATAAATGGCCAATATCAACCGTTCTGGAAGATTTCCCTGAACTTCGTACAAACCTGGCTTTTCCTTTAGTTTTCAAAAGCTATCTTTTGGGAATTCTAATGTAGTGCAGAAGTCCTTCAGGTACTGTTGGTTAGAGAAGTGGCCATTTCAGCACTATAAGGAGTCAACTGATGTAGTTTTTTTTGCCACACATGCTTAAAATTTTTATAGAAAAAAAATAAAGACAGCCACAAAAGCAGGCTAAGCATTTTGAATGTGTTCTAATGTTTTATTTTTTAGCTTTTTGTTTGCTTTATGTCCAAGTAGCTTTGTTAGCTATACAATATAGATACTTTACATTATATAGTTATATTTAAAGAGTTATTAATTTGGCATGAACCTACTGATTATAAAATCATTTCCATTGTTATACAATAAATGTGCTTGTACTTTTTTGGTTCATTTGATCTAGAAAATAGACTTCAAAATTATCCTTTGTATAAGTCAAGTTTACTAATTATATGAACAAGAGCATGTGGTTAAATGGGTGTTGTTATGTGGGAGTAGTTACATGGGTGTGGTTATGGCCACACCAATCTAATCTGGCTTCCTATTCCCCAGACTATTGGCAATGCCACTGCTGGGTTGAATGGCCTTGTTGCGCTAACGCAGGCTTGACTTATAGTGGAACATCTTCTCATTCAACCTGGCTAAGAGAGCAGCCAAGGCCAGTACATCCATCCTGGTGGCAAGTGTGCTAGCCATGCCCTAGAATTATGTGTCAGCTAAGTATTGGAATCAGTGAGAGGCAAGCTGCCAGCTGCTACTCTAATACATAGCTGAGCAACAATGAAGATCCTCAATCTCTAGTTTATAAAAATGAGCAAGGTGACAATAAATGCCACATTTGATTAGGTAGACCATAAATGCCCAATAGCTTACTGGTCTCAATGAATTGAACACTTTTCTTGATGACAGCACTGATTACTACAATATTACTACAGTACCAAAGTTGTTTGCCCAGGTAGTGATTGTCATAGCCAAGTGCAACTACATGGCTGGTTGGAGGTGGCATATGATTACCACCAATTCAAGAGGGAGGCCCTCATGAGGCAAGACCTCAACTGTTGTATGTGCCGGAGGTATGCAGTCGGCCGCGCACATGTGACTTGCCTTTCACGCGCGCGCCTCTGTTCAGGCCTTGTTGGGAATATCACGTGTGTGCGACTTCAAGTGCCGCGCGCGTGCTTCGCAGCGGCCACACCCAGCCGCTGCCTTTCCCCACACTCCGCCCCAATTATCCCAGCCTTACCACCAAGTCTACCCTTCACATCCTGCTCGTGCCCTTTATTTACTCAACCACATACCCCACCATAACCTCTGCCATGACTTCTTTTTTTTTTTTTTTGGTACGTGGTGAGCCATACATGTTCATACATTACCCATTACATTGCATACAACATTGCATAACTGATTGACCTTGCACATGATCATACAACAAGCATATGACTGACCGTCTGGTCTGTTCCCTTGTCCGCCGGTTCTCAGTGATCATTCCTTGTGAGTCTCCTGGCAGCCTTCTCCTGAGCCTCGTCACCCAGCCTGACGTACCCTCTGTACGCCCTGCTGCTCCACCTCCCCAGAGACTTTAATTGCTCCTCTGAAGCTCCATTTTGACAAGCTTCCGTGGCTGCTCCGATACGAAAACTGTGCCCGGAGATACCCTCCGCAGAGAGTCCGCACCTTCTCAGGGCCTCCTTCACTTCACTTTTCTATCCAGGTCTTTGCCCCCCTTCAGCCTGAAGAATGGGCCTTCCCCTGCCTTTCTCACTGCCATCCATAAACCTCAGGAGGGAAATCACTGGGCACACCTCCTTTCTCGTCCTGTAGACCATGACTACAGCACCTTGCCTGAGCCTGTCCATCTTGGACTCCTTAATCTATATTTTTATCTATTCAGGCGACTCTGCCGAATCCAGAGTAACATCCTCCCACCCCAGATGAACTGTGGGGTCAAACTCTCCATTCTCTGGGGCCAATGCCTCTCCAGCTTTCAGGCAGCCGAAGAAGCACAGACAGGCAGCTGCCCACAACATCAAGCCTCTGTCCCCCTGGCTATCCCAGGCTGATTTCATTGCTTCCAGGTGGTGCCAACCCACTGGATCTCTGCTTGGCACTACCCCCGTGGGTGGCTGTGTGTCTTGCCAGACCTTTTTTTATCTGGCCCAGTCTGGCCATCTCTCCCCAGTTCGGAGCCGGCAGTCCTGCCCTCAAATGCTCTTGCCTCAAGCCCGCCAGGTGATGTCTCACCGTGCTGTCCTTCATGCCATCACATGCCAGGGTCACCACATACCCTATGGCTCTCTCCTCAGTAACCAGTAGTGGTTGCTCTTCCAGTTTGCTACACCACTTCGTATACCTCTCCCACACCCTCCGGTAACGATTCCTCGTTACCGGTGCTAGTGCCTCCTGGAACAGTAGCTCCTCAGCTTCTGCCACTCCTGCCCTGACCAGGAGTGGTTCTCTTTCGTCAGTAGCTCCACCAGTCCACTCGGTATCTCCGTCGCTCTCTCCTCCGGAGCCTGCATAAATAACCGAGCCAATTGACACCTGCCTCTTGACAAGGCATCTGCCACCTCATTGTCATTTCCCTTTATGTGACTAGACCCTATGGTCATAGATTAGACCGCCTCTACAAAGGCAAGGAATCTCCTGCTCTTTTCTCTTTACAGGAACCAGACTTTATGGTGGCAACCACTGCTGAGTTGTCACACCATGCCAACACCGAGGAGCCTTCCCATTGTTCTCCCCACACTATTGCTGCAATCACAATTGACAGCATCTCCTTGGGCATTATGCTCCACTCTCTGGCACACTGTGCCGTCTACCAGCAGCTGGAACCATTTCCCTTTCCACTCGGCTCCACACCCCCACGAGCCTGAGGCATCTGACACTAGCTCGTGATCTGGTTGCATCTTCCCTAGGCCTTTTTGCATCAGAGCTCTGCCATTCCAGCCCAGACCAAACTGGAACCACCAATCCAAGTCTTCTCTGGCCTCAACATTCAGACGAACCCTTCTGTCATCTTTCTCCTCTGATGCTATCAGATCATGCAGCTTTCTTTTGAAGGATCTGCCTGCCCTCACTGCTACGCAAGCGTGGTTCAGCGACCCAGCTATTGACTGCAGGTCTCTCTTCCTGCAGCTTTTCATGCCCCTCCATTTCTTTAACAGGTTGAGCAATTCGCTCAACTTCTCTTGGGGCAGCCTCAACTCCATATTGATCGAGTCTATCTCGATCCCCAGAAATGTGATGACTTCTGCTGGACCTTCAGTCTTGTTCTCATCTAGCGGCATGCCCAATCTCATGCACTTTTTTCTGAACACCTGCAGGGATCTCTCGCACCCTCCAGATCCTGCAGTGCCCACTGCCACAAAATCATCTACGTAGTGTCTCACCCACTTGGCACCCTTTCTCTCTGAGATCCACTGAATCGCATCACCCAGTTCTGTGAAAATCAGAGGGGCAAATCTCAAGCCAAATGGAAGTGTACCATCCACGTACACTTCTCCTTCCCATCTCATCCCAAGCAACCACCTATCTTTGGGATAAACAGGCACATTTCTATAGGCAGCCTTCACGTCGGCCTTGACTATCTCTGCCCTCTTCCCACTTCCAATACTCTTCTGGCCACCTTGTCCACTGACGTGTAAGCTACACTGGCCAGCTCCTTGTCTATTTCATCATTTACACTGTCACCATCTGGTGCTGACAAATTCACTATCAGGCGCCACCTTCCTGGCTTCCCCTTCTTGGGAATTACTCCAAATGGAGAACATTGCACTTTTGCTCTCCCCTCCTTCACTCTGTGTACTCTTCCGGCACTTACTTCCTCTCGGAGATACTGCCCAATGATCTCCCTGTGCTGGGATACCTCATACATCACACCTCTCTTTTCCTTCAGCACCACTCTCCCCTAGTCATGCCCCACTCTGAATCCAGACTGAATTCCTTTCACAATCCATTCCACCCATGCCCTGTCTGGGTGGCATTCCAGGTCCTCCTTCCATGCTTGCCACTCTAGCGGGGTTACCACCACCTCCGCCCCTGGTAGCACCACACTGTTCGGACCATCCGATACACAATCCAGCTCCTCGAGCTGCCTTGTGAAACAGTACCCTACCCTACAAAAGCGTAACACCACCATCGCGACTTTTGCCCTCCATGTACCATTTCCTTCCATCCTAACCTATGCCCACCCTTCCCATGTGTATGTCCATGTGCATAAGTCTGTTTACCCTTGCACGTTGCCGTCATGCATTTTTATCCTATCCCATCCCTGTGCACTCCACTTAATACCTCTTCCGTTCCCAGACTACACCATCCCTCTCCCCACTGTGTTCACTGATTGAACATCCCAATGACCACATTTGTGACACAACAATCATACTGTCCATGAGCAATATACATTGACTGACTATTGTTTTTCAATGTTTTTTCCATGACACTGTGATCCCGGATGATCGCCTCCACACTGAGCGCAAGCGTGCAAGAATCTGCACTGCTTTCCGTAGGCACAAGTGCTATTCTCTTTGTTAAAACGGAAACAGACTCCTCTTTTCTTCTGTTCCACTTTCCTTTGCACCGGCCCATTGCCGTGCCCTTGTCTCTCTGTCTGGGGAGCATTGCACATCATATCCAGCACCAAACTGGTCTTCTCTTTTCCCCAGGCCACATCACTTCTCCTGGCTGCCTCTTGCCGGAACTTCCGGTCATACTTGACTACCAGATGCCACGGATGGCGTTTTGCCAACTTCACAATACTTTCTCGGTACGCCATTAACGTCTCAAACATCTTGGGATCTGATCTCCCCCACGCTGTCTGAAACAGCGAGAAACAGGTACTCCAGGTCAGGAGGTCCGGCACCTCTCTCAATGCTCTCTTCCTCGAGCTCGTGCCTCCTGACACCACCTCCACACTTTCATTCTTTACTTGCCTCTAGTCACTGTCACTGGGGCCATCATCCATTACAGGGAACCAGGAGAAGTCCACAAATGAGCCTTCCTGAATTAGTTCCACCAACTTTGCCGCAAATGGTGGCAAGTTGCTCACCAGGTGCACCACTTTCTGCACCTTTTTCTCTGGTGGCTTCTCCTGCTCCTTGTTGGGCACATTTGCCAACAACTTCTGGAGCATTCGCCCCGTTTGGCTCTCTTTGCCTTTCCCAGTCGTTGCCGACCTTGCACCACTCTCTCTGGCTCTTCCTGCCAGTGTGGCCACCTCATCCACAGGACACCAATCGAAAACAGTAATAACATACTCCTGCCATACTCTTTGTCGATTCTCACTTGTCCCATACCACAACACAGTGTCCTGACACCGGCCGAGATTGCAGGTTTTTAAGCCTGCCTCTTTCTCTCGACACCACTAATGTCCTCCTTGCACTTACTCATATGCACAATACTCAATGCCCTGACACCGGCCAAGACTACAGGCCAACAAACATGCCTCCTTCTCGCCACCACTAGTGTCCCTTTGGCACATACATATCTTTTCTATATTCTTTCCTTTACTTTACCCTATCTCCCCCTCCCTCTTTTCTGAATTCCATTACTCAACATATTTCACTACACTCGCCCACTGGACGCTTGTCCCTTGCCCACTGATCTCAAGAGTCACGCACCACTTATAGCACGGAGGTGAGAATCAGGAACGTCTGTGACATCACCTTCCAGTCTCCTAACCACGTCCCTGACTCTGAATTCTATTGACTCACCCCCCTCACTGAATTACTTTTACTCGCTCCCCTCCATATACCCACATACCATCAGGAGTAGCTCCTGATCCTCTCTCCTTAGGCTTGTTGCCTTCCTCCAGGACAGTAATTCTGTTCGCCAACATTAGTAGTGCCTGTGTCAGAGTCTTTTCAATTTCTGACGCCATTCCTGGAACTGTCCCTCCACTACCTCTATCTCCTCTAGATGCGGACCCAGATATTTCGGATATCGGCCTTTTAGCGGACGGCTCATCACTCGTCTCGACTCTCGTGTCAAACGAACCAGAACTTTCGCCGCTCTTAGCCGGCCTTTCCCTTATAACAGAGCCCGTCTATGCCATAGCCTTCCTTTTCTCTTTACAATTTCTGATTAATGCCCATTACCCTAGGTCCTTCTCTCTTTATATACTCTTTCAATACTGGTGAGTGTTTCTGGCCTGTTTAGCTTCTTCTCTTATGAAGACAGCATTTCCATTCACCATTTTCATTGCTCGAGCTATAGTGTATAATAGCAAATAGATTGCTTGTTATTTTGGTCTGAGATTATATTGTAATAGCTAGGTAGTGTTTAGTAGCACTGAGGGTTCGCACCGTTGGTGCTTATTTATTGTGGTAGTCATTTGTGTACATTGTTATTTTTATATAGAATTGAACATTATATTCTTAACTTCAATTATTTATCAATTTATATTCTTCAATGGACAGTCTACAACACATTAAACTTTTTTCTTAAAGATGAGAAAATTTTTCGGCAAACCACACTTTGGAGCCTTGTTACCAAGTTACGCCTTTTTCTTTGCTTCTTTTGTCTAGTTTTTCCATCATTTGAGGTCTCTCATCAGTAATATTAATAGCATTTTGTGCGGGCCTAACGGAACCTCAACGAACATTCTGAAGAAATTATACTACGCATGCACTTAATTTTTGTAAAGCCTCGCTCACCGCTCGCGGCCAGTCGCGGTTCATGCCCATGACAACAGTTGTTATAAGTATTGTATTCTTTCATTTTAGTTCTCAGTTATTGTTCCTATAGTTTTGAAGTGATCAAAGCAGTGAAGTTGTAATTACCCACCCATCCCAGCTAGCCGATTATTCGTACCTAAGCTAAGACCGAGTCCTCCACTCAGTACTCCAACATCCACGAAAGTTACTGCCACAAAGTCGCCATACCGACAGCGGGCCTTGTACCGAGTAGACGACAAGGGCAGCAAAGTCCTCCATTTTCGATCCCCTCACTGGCTACACAGCTAGGCCCGAACTTACAACTCCGGCTGCCCTTCCAAACTGTCGTAGTCAGTGCGAGCGAGATCACATTCATCGTATCTTGCTGATCATTGGATGATAGACGTGGGGAGTGAATCTCAATGTCATAGCTGCAGTACTTGAATCCACACTATGAAAGATGGAGGAAAGGGAATTTTGAATGGCATATTTGCTTCCACATGGTCCTTCCCATGATGGGTAAATAGATGCAAAACCTGTCATCCACATGGGGGACAAGATTTCCGCAATGAGTGGACGAGCAGTGATGTTTGCACAGACAGAAGAGATATTACTAACTGCTCATATTTTGAAGGAAAAATAAGAAGAGTAACGTGGTTATATTAATACAAGTATTGATCTACCTTCAGATATTTGATTGCCTTCATGATCCAAATGGAGTGGAGCAAAAAACCTCAGTGGACCCCTGAAGAGCACTTGGGCAAGAAGTCGAAACGTCGGGTTAAGTTATAATTAACTTTATTGGCTGTTAAAAGAGAAAATTGTGTTATTATTAATATTATGGATGTTGATATGTTCAGTGGTCTGAACACAGTCAGTAAGTCAACAAGTAATTCAGAATTAACCTGTATTATACTGAACTTTAAGTGTCCCAAGTGTTTTTATAATACCCAAATTTGATCCCAAAACTTAGGATAAGGTTCCTACAAAACTTAAATACTCCAACTATAATGTATTGGGTTAAACTTAATCTGTTTCCCTTCACCATTAACTTTTAGTTTCCCATTTAATAACAAAGCCAGTTACTTGACATTATTTATTATTTCAAACTCTGAAGTGGCCAGAAGTAGAAAATCATCAATTTAATAAGCTAGAAATGTTTATTTTTCACACAACAAATCAGTAAGCAGTAGTTTATAAGCCCTGAAAATACTCATATCAGAAATCACACTAATATAAGTTATAAATTCTTGTGTTCGTTATATTGCCAGTATAAATTTAAGTTTATAATACAGTTAATATTCTAAAGAATTGTAATTGGGAGACTAAGTTAACAATGCTATGAAAATCATAGTGAAGTCCCATATATAGACTCTCCATATATAGCTATAAATTCCCTATATCGTATATAGCAGGATTGTAGTTTCACAAAATCAAAATTTACATATACCGGTAGTTTTTCTATTATGTGTATTCGATGTACTTCTTTATAGTGAATCATGCAGTGCATTCTAGGAATAATGGTACATGATGGGTATAGGTCCTTGAAAGTCTCATGATGTTCCTGAATCAGTTCCCTCAAATGGCTAATACAATTCAATGTAATAGTTGGTGCAAGTAAGTAGTCTAAGTAGGAGCAAAAAGTTCTTCCATTTTTCATCATCTTCTGAAACTTGATCACCAATCATCAAGGGGAGTAAACGCCCAAGACACCACATCTGTGAAGCTAATAACATATTCAGCAATCTTCAGTATAGTAGTAATACAATAATAATGAACCTACCAGTTTGCTTGAGAGCATGATCAGACGAAGACATAGTAGCTACAGATATAGCTGCCGGTTTGTTTCTTGAATCTGTACCAACATAAGGGAAGTGATTAATTATTTCATTTAGATTACCAAGGGTAAGAACACCAGACTGGAAGAGATGTCTTAGTAACTCCTTCATCTCATATAAAAGACAAACTTCAAGGACATCATGCATGACATCTGGAACGAGGCCTTCAGTTACATGAAAGTACATAGATGTATTCAAAACTGAATCTCGGTGAATGCCGAAAGTTGTAGCATAATGTTCATGCAGTGGACCACACAGAGATGAACACTGGCTAGCATGTGTAGCTCTATTTCTAGGTAGAAAGGATTCTGCATTGAACTAAATACAAGAATAAAAAAGAAAAGTTCCAAGGATGACTAATTTAAATTAATATTTTTTTTCACCTGTGATTCCATACTTGATTTAGTTGCTAAGCAATGCCGGCACTTTCGCAAAGCTGCATTTAGAGCTTTGTAACCCCCCCCAAATATTGACTTGCAAGATTGTCAGCAGGAACCAGGATTAAAGTACCATAAAACTTATATTGGCATCCTCTAATGTCAAATGTCACACCTTCCTATTATAGTGTATATAATATTATGTGTGGTTAAGAAGTCAATAAAAAACGTACCGTTTCTAACAATTTTACATCGATCATAAAACCCTCTAATATTCTGTCACAGCCGTATTTCTCCAAAATGTTAGACTTTAGAACAGTTAATATTTGAATCGATTGGAGCGATATGTTGAGGTGAAATATTTCCCAGTGTGTAGTAAAACAGTGCTAGAAACAAATATGACAAGATTTTTAACTGAGCAACAGTAAGATTTTGTATTTACCTAGCTTATGCTTCTTTGATCTAGATCCAAGAGGGTTACAAATTTCAACATCATTATAATATGCCATTATTTGTAAAGAAGGACAGTCAGAATCAATAGAAAAGAGCTCGTGTTGTTTGTAAACACTACCATCACAGTAATCATTTAGTGAGCCTTCTTGACATTGATGCCCTCTCAACACCTAATTATAAATAAATGTGCAGGTTAAAAAAAATAACAATAGTAAAGTAAAAATTTTCACATACTTCATGAAGAACAAAAGGATTGCAAAGCAGTTGCTTGAGTGAATATATTAGGGGTACTTCGTGTGCACAATCCCATTGCCTCTTAAATCTTCTTGATCCTCTTCTCATGACAGTCACTAATTTGCTACCCAGCTTTTTTTCAATAGGAGCCTATCTACTCATGTTGAATATAGATAAAATCATTTCAGTTATACACTGGCTAAGACTCACCACAAACTTCATTTGTTTTTCAATAAAATTTTGGAGTCAAAAATTGGACTGTAAACCATGAAAAATGTCACTCAAGTAAGGTGAATGGAAAATTTCTCTCATTTTTTCAGACATTCCAATACCCATGTTGTTAAGCTTTAATGCCACACTTTCTTCCAAATGCCTGAGGGTTTTCTCAACTATCGCTGACACATCACAAGTTAAGGCCTCTAAGTTAGACTGTGATACTTTGTATATCTCTTTAGCTTTTATTAAAAACAGTCCAGCTTGAGATTCAGACAAAATAGGAGCAATTTCTTGATTTTCATCTTGGTTACTGTCATCGACAATTTCAGTAGATTCATCTCTATCCAATTCATGAGTACTAGAGCTATTGCTTGGCACCGCAGTTGTAGTAGAACAACCCAGAGCATACCTATGATTAAATTATTCAAAGTAATGCTGAGACATACAAATAAAAAAGATTTAAATCAAAAAAGGACAGTTCAGGTTTTGAAAAAAAAAAGTAAGTTGAAACTAAATGCTAATCTTAACAACTACTATTAGTACCCAAAAATTTGAGTATTAAAGAAAGCATACCTGTGATTTCTATACAAATGTTGCCTGTAAGACACAAACTTGTGGAAAGTTCGAGGATATCCATTTTTTTCACAACAAACATGAAAATTGGCATCGTGAGAGTGCATTCTTCCAACATGCCTCAAAACTGCCCTCAGGGACAGACCCCCAAACCAACTGCAGATAGAACAATTCCAGGGGGTAGGCATCTGAAGCACTGTAATGAGTGTTGACAAGAAGAGATACAGCTTGTGTTTATGCTGCAAAAATGGAGCCCAGAAGAAGGCTTACAAAAGCGGGTACCCACAGTCCCCTTTCTTATTATTATATAAGCAGAGAAAGCTAGCCAGTTTTTTTTTGCCGCGAACACCGCTCCAATACACTCAAAACAAAAATGACTGTTTCTTTTTTTTCTTTTTTTTATGCTGCAAACATCCACAGCGCAGGCTCACTGAAGTGAGTAGTACCCCTATTTTACCCAGAGAGGAATGCCACTTGTTTCTGCAGCTGCTTGTGGTGGCTCACAACAATCTCTGCTTTTTTTTTTACCACGAACACCGCACCGCGTAGACTCACAAGAGCAGGTACTCTCTATTTTCCCTTTGTAATTATTTTACCATCCAAACCCCTGCTGTGAAATTTTAGATGACCACAATGGCTGACCACAAGCAAGTTTTAGTTGCGTACAGAGACCGCAAAAGGATTTTCAAAATTCCACAAGAATGTGGAGTGGACTATGTGCTGCAGGAAGTACGTAGAACATTTCATCTTGATAGCACCAGTAGTGTATTTCTACAGCAGTACAATGCAACGAGGAGTATGTGGATATAGATAGTGACTCAGAAGTGGGGCATAATGAAAAGTTAAAAGTTGTTACTTTCTTTAATCAAGTAAGTTTGGTGATAATGATAAAATAGTACTCTAAGTTTTTTTCTTCAATTCTTCTCTTTCTTAAAAACCAGTCATCTGCAACCCAGGATAATGGTAAGAAAACATAGTAATGTATGATAACTCTTTTACATGTTGTTGTAATTAACAGGTGGAAGCTGCGATGATATTGGCCACGAAGTAATAGTGTTTTTAATTGGTTCATCACTCATATACAAGGCTGTTGTTTTAACAGGAACCTTCAGATCTGGCAGAGGGAAGAAGTGGACAGGCTTTCTCCAAAAAAAGAAAGAATATCGCAGCTTTGGATAGTGAAAGTGAAGATGAGTGTGATATGGTAAAACATATAGCCATTAGATAATGTGAAGGTACATGTATGATATTTTCAAGATTGATAGAACAAACACGCCAGAACACAGCATTGCAGAGGATGATATTGTAATATCCACAACTGCCAAGAAACGGGTAAATGTTACTCATATTACACTGTTATTCACTTAGCTATGTTCACACCAATCTAAAAACTACTAAGCCAATTTCAATTGTAATTGTCGTAAATTTAGACTAGAGCAAAAGTAATGAAGTCTGAAGATGATATGATATCTCTTCCAAACCCCTTTCCCCTCCCAAAACACTACCCACATCAACTTGAAGTAGCTCTTCAGTCTGGAAATTTAACACTGAAACAGAAAAGAATTTTTGTGTCCGAAATAGCATCATGCATGCTGCGTTTCAAAAGGTACCTTGATAGAGATGATTACTTATGTGTGGCACAAACAATTCTACGCAAGTACCCATTTTTTAAAGCCAATTAGGATGGAAATCCATGTGTGAGTTTCATTAAACAGACTTCTTTAAGTAGTTGCAAAAATGAATTTTATTGTAGGATATACTGGTGAGAGGTCTTGTGAATAGGTAGGATATACTGGTGAGAGGTCTTATGAATAGGTTTAAGGCGTTTCGACGTTTGAAAAAGCCAAGATTAACTCCCACTACATCTAAAGGTTATGCATATTTTTACCATTTTTAATCATGTGTTTATGCAGCAATGGTGTTTATTAATTTTAATACCACAATAGATGATCACACCAAGTTCCAGAAGTCACCTGGAATTACAAGACCAATTGGTGAACCTGTTCTCTTGCCTGGCGTGAGGACAATGTCAGCTTTGAACGCCACACAAAGATACTTCAGGTTCTTAATTATCAATATCCCTTTGACTAAATATGTTTATAACATTATTTGGGTGTCTTTATAATGATGTAGGTTCAATTATAGTAAACAACATAAAAATAAAGAAATGATCAAATATCTGATGAAGCGTTCTTTTGCCATGAGAAGAAAGGAAGTAATGGGTGAAATGACCTTGGAGCAGATTTTTGTCAAGTTTCCATTCCTGCAAGAAATTGATACAGTAAGCTATAAATGAGACAAATAATAAAGTAGTTACCTGTCAATGTTTCATTTTCACATTTAGCTCATGATGGAAATGGAATTCATTTTGAGCACAGAAAAACTGCAGCCAACAGCAAGAGAACGTTGGGAACTAAAGATCCCAGCCATTTTAGAACAAGCCAAGGTGGAAGCAATCCACAAGTCATCCATTTCTGATATTCTTCAGGAATTTGATGATGATAGTGAAGTCTATAACAAAAAAAAATGAAATGGAACTTTAGGGAGGATATATTAATATTATAATATGTCTTCAAAACACTTCAGCATGAATTTGAGGTGGATTCTGTATTTGCAATAACTCTATTGCCACTCATGATTCCAGATGCCAGAACTAAGTCTAATCCAGATAAAGTGATATACTTCACTGAGGTAATTAGGTGCTTTATTTAAAAAAAACATACAACATGCATAACTTTTTTCATTTGACCTTTTCTTATTATTTTTCTAAAACATGGTATACAACAAATCATAATGTCTTTATAGTAAGTAAATTCAAAATTCAAAATTAACTGACAATCTCCTCAAAGAAAGCCTGTTTATATTGTGGTCTCACAGAAACATGTTTTGTCCATTATTGTACTCCAATTAAACTGGCAGCTGCTTTATTGACATAAACAGCTGCATTCCAGTGAATTAGATTCTGTACATTGTAGTAGTATGACTCCTTCACATGAAGTGTGTATTCTATTTGGTAGGATTGTACCAATATTAACCTTGTTTTGGAGGACACTCCAAACCTGGCTCCATTTGTTCTGATTATTGGAACAAGATCCAGTCCAAAGTCTTGGACAAGAAAATTGTAACTGAAACAGAACATTATTTGGACATTCCATTTGCATTAATGTCAGTTTTTTTTTGTTTTTAACATTCAATATCCACTTGGATGCTCTAACTTGTATTTATTTTTAGAAATACTTGTTGTAAATTTTCCATCAAGGAAAGCATCTTTAACTGTTAAGCACTTTTTATCTACAATTTAGAATTCAACTTAACTTTTATTATATCATTTTATTCCTATTATCTAGTTCATTTGAACAACAATAAAAAAAATTTGTGTAGATTAAAGAAATGTGTGTAATCAACACAATAGCGTGTTTGACAAGCTTACATGGGGTGTGTTATACACACTCAGCTATAAAGTGTGTCGAGCACTCCAATAAAAGTTTGCTTATTGTGACAACTAGAGCACACCAATTTCAGTGTGTAATGCACACTTTTAATTTTTACAGTGCAGAGGCAACCCACAGTGTAGCTGGGGTAAGTTGCAATGAAGATGTGTCAGCCAAGCTTCCCTTGCCTTAGAAGACGAAAATGGTCCTATTATACTGGTTGTGAATTTATATTTTACACTCAATAATTGATTCGTACATTTTCTTCTTCTTTTGTCTAATGATTTTTGTCACACTCTAATTCAGCATTGATCACCTACATTGTGTGGGTTTAACAATCACATAATTGCATAATGTGTATTGCTGTGTATAGATCGCTATATGATTATGTTGACATAAACGTTTTAAGGCATCAAGTAAAACAAACAAATTCAGGTGGCTTAGCTGCACAGCTTATATTTGTTCTTAAAGAGTTTAGTTTAGTTTCAGTCCTAGTTCAATATGATCCTGTGCAAATTTCTTCCGAACTAATTTTAAATTAAGCCAGAAATCTATTATTTTACTTCATGCCATAGATGAAATGGAAGGCAGGTATCGACATGTAGTTAACCATTGTGATTATGGTAGTTGACTTTGCTGATGCAATGACCCACCCCATTCAAAACACATCCTGAAACTCCCCTGCATGAAATATCTTGCATATTCTTGGTCTGGATGTGGCATAAATGCTACCTCCCACTCATTTGTGCACTTTGGTGTAGACAAGGATAAGCTCTCTGAATGTGTGTCCCATTGCTGGGCAACACGAGTCCTGAAACTCCCCTGCATGAAATATCTTACATTCCTGGTCTAGAAGTGGCATAAGTGCTACCTCCCACTCATTTGTGTGCAGGGATGTACAGACAAGCATAAGCATTCTGAATGTGTGTGCCTTTGTTGGTACTGAAAGGGACCATGGCGGCAACCTGCATAGGACTCCCAGCTGGTTGGTGTTCTGTGGGCAATGCAGACTCATGTAGCTGTTCCCAAGGCAGTGAGAACAGCACTAACTGTGCCGATAATTTCCTTGCATTGGTCTATCACTGGTCAAGTGTGGTCTTGATTCATGAGGGCATTATAAAACCAGACTCATAATTGCGCTTGGCCCCTACATAATCTCTACCTAAGTTAAATCCTTATGGTCCCTTCTGTGGGAATCTGGTGGAGATCAGTACAGTCATCAACCCATTCACTGAGACAGATGGGTTATTTGACACTTGTATAGGTAGGGTGTACAAACAGCTCTCTAAATGGGTGTCCTAATGGTGAGCAGGTCAGCTGTAACAATCATCACAAAATGTCAAAGTTCATATTTCACTACCGAAAAATCAAATGTCTGTGACATGCATTGTCATCAGCATAATAGAGTGTCACTTGAATTACTGCCTAAGGCAGGGTTACACACTCTGATCCTCTAATGGATAGGGGACTAGAAATAGTGATTAAGGATGCTGCTGGGATTGTTTGCAGGAAAACATAGATGCCGATGACCATATAGCCTGCATGCATGAGCACTGGCCCTCATTGTAACACTGATAGGTCATAGTAGGGCAGTAAGGTGTTCATGGCACTGGGGATCCTGATACTGCTGATGGGGCCATGGTGACACCACGGGAACCATGGGACCACAGCTGGTTGGTGTTCTGTGGACAATACAGACTACTTTGAGATAGTCAGTACAGCATAGGCTCTGCTGGTATATGCCTTGCTGTGTACAGGCACTGGTCTGACACTGACCAGTTGAGGTCTTGCCTCATGAGGGCCTACCTCTTGAACTGGTAGTCAGACACAGTGGCATAGGAAGGGGGGGGGGGGCTCTGGGGGCTGGAGCCCCCTGTAATTTTGGAACACAATTTAACAAGGTGATTCCTCACATTAAAA